>JAESGL010000016.1_pt1 | contig 418699 bp, 414 predicted proteins | sample 9269711 | NCBI WGS metagenome assembly JAESGL01 (sample SAMN14515918, study PRJNA621676) | algae metagenome | isolation source: Kastovskya adunca ATA6-11-RM4 and co-occurring heterotrophs from soil and... | place: Chile: Atacama Desert | collected 2011-06-27
ATACCAGCATCCCGATCTCGCCGCCTGACACACCGCCAAGCGAACAGCCTAGACCAACGGGATGAGGGGTCCCTTTTCGACGCCGATCACCCCGCTACCGGGGTCCCTTTTCCACGCCGATCCACACACCAGCCTGATGCTGCAATCCTGTGCTTCGGTTTGGTCGTTGTCGTCATGGTCATCTCAGTCCTGCGAAGCGGGTAGCTACCCTTGGTTCGATGCCCCTCCTTGAGGGGCGATTGACGTTCGACCCGAAGGTCGGTGGTTGGAGCTTCCCCGCGTGGGGGCTTCTCCGCTTGGTGATCCCGAAGGATCAGTCGCCTGCTCGGTGAGCAGACTTCCGCGGCGATGCAGCGGCTGGATGGCCATCCGAGGTCGCTGCTACGCGACGGGACCGTCGGGGTGTTAGCGAAACTGTCGGTTTTTTCGCATTTGGTGGACGTGCTTGTTCTCGGGTGCTATCGAATGTGAGTGCCCAGCCCCGTTCCAGAACCCAGTTTTCGCGAGGGATTGAATCGTGCCTCGGCCGTGCGCGCGGCTCGCTCAAAGGAGGTTGCGGGCGAGACGTGGGCTGTCGTGGTCGCTTTGGCGTCGGGACTTAAACGGGTCGCCTATGACCCGGCGGAACGAAAAATAGCTCCGGTCGAGTTAGTGACGCCGCCAAAGACGCTGGCAGAGTTCGCCGACGCTCTAAATGATTTGGGCCGACGCACTTCTCGTGGCACGTTGTGGAGCGCGCAGACTCTTCAGCGTGTCTTCAAGGCTCATGATTCAACGCCGAAGAAGCTACGCGAGTCGCTGCTTCCACAGCCGTTTCGTGAACCCATGAAGCTACCGTTTCAAACGGACCTTTTCGGCACCTTGCGACTGTTGACCGAGCGGGAAAACGAGCACGGGGTTTGGATGGCGGCGGTAGTTCGACCCCCACGTCCGTTGGACTGGGTTAGGCTCCGTGTTGCATCAGAAGACGAGAGAGCGGGAGCTATATTCAGCGTTCGAGAACGAACGCGATCCGGCGTGCTGGTGACGGACTATCTGGGTGAGAGACAGACGTTGCGTTTAGTTGATCTGGAGACTTGGACTCCAAAACGCATTCCACGTGAATAATGCGGCTCTGCTGACCCGATGGTATTATCGGAGCATGGCAAAACGATTTGACTACAGCACGATTAAGCGCGCGAACCAACCCTACATCATCAATGATCACGGCGAGACTGACACTCACTTCGGCGCGATAAAGGATCGACACCGGGCGGATATTCAGCGCAACAATCCCACCCTGTCACCCTCCGCTGTCGAGGCGCTGCTCAAGAAGCGCATGGCGCGAGGTTATCGGCCTTATCGACCGTCCTCCTGACCTACTCCTCGCCCGTTCCGAAAACCCCTCTCCCGGCGACCCTCTCTGATCCGCAGAAAACCGTCACTCGACGATGGTCGTGAGGCCTGTTCGACAAACGGATGGATTTGGAATGGGACGTCCCGTCACCGGGGACGGGCGAGCAGCCGAGTGTGAGGATCGGACCACGGGTCGGGAACGATCCGGCCCTCATCGACGATCAACTCGATCTCGGTTCCGTCGGGGTGCCATAGGTAGAACCGGAGCCGGGGCGCACGCATGATCATCGATTCCCAGACCCTCGCGCCATCGTGGGTCTGGTTCTCGTCCGAGGCGAGGCACTCGTTGCGCGACGTCACCCACCATTCGATGATCTGTCGAGTGATGCCGTGGCCCTGATATGCCGGAGCAACAATGGTTTTGCCGATATGCCGGTAAGGCAGTGGGCCTTCCGGTCCCCATGTGTTCATCACCGCGACCAGATCGGTGCCGTCGAACGCACCGACGTATTCTGCATCAAAATTGCCCCCGTTGACGCGGACATCAAGCGTCAAGTGACCGGCGGCAACAGTCGTTATCGGGCGATTCCACGGATGAGGAAACTTGAACCGGTATTCGGCGATGAACTGCGTTTGGGAATCGGAGCGGGCAACCATGCCCACACCAAAACCATTTTCTTGACGATTTTGGTATCCGTGAGAGTCTCGCGCCATGCCCAAGCGCGTCGCCCTCTACACCCGCGTCTCCACCGCTGACGGACAACAGACCGTCGAGAACCAACTCCGTGACCTTCGCCTCGCCGGTGAACGGCTCGGTTGGGACATCGTCGCCACCTTCGCCGACGAAGGCATCTCAGGTGCCAAAGGACGAGATCAACGACCCGGCCTTGACGCCATGCTCAAGGGCATCGCCCGTCGTGAGTTCGACATGGTGGCATCATGGAGCATCTGCCGCCTCGGTCGGTCCCTCCAGCATCTCGTCTCCATCCTCGGCGACCTCGATGCCCGAAGCGTCGATCTCTACCTCCACGTCCAAGCTATCGACACCAGCACGCCATCGGGCCGCGCGATGTTCGGCATGATGGGCGTGTTCGCCGAGTTCGAGCGCGCCATGATCTCCGAGCGGGTGAAGTCGGGGCTGGCCCGCTCGACCAAGAAAGGCGGTCGCCCCCGCCTCGACGTCGATAAGCAGCGCCACATCGAACGACTGCTCAGCGGTGGCCTGAGCATCAACAAGACGGCCAAGAAGCTCCGCGTCGGTGTCGGAACCGTTCACCGCATCAAGACCGCGATGGCCCATGCCGCGTAAGCCGTCACAAAGCCCCGTGGAGCACCATCACGACATCAAGGCGGACGAGATGCCCCAAGGCGTCATTCCCACCGGCAACGCATCCTGCGGCGCTCCTGACGATGGTCCTGCTACGGTCGCTCACGATTCGAGTGCTCTTCTGGGACTCGAACCCGCTGACACTGAAAAGGTAGGAGAAAACTCCCCGGTCGAGGTGGAAGCCACCCGCTCGCCCCCGCTCGCTCCTCTTCTGGGCACCATTTCTTCGCATAGCGTCGAAACAGCTTCGGGGATCGTCGGAACGACGGTCCCCGCAGGCACTTGTCTGCGGGCCGGTCGCCCGTCCGGGTGAATATCTTTCGATTCCATCGATCTGCCGTCCGACTGGACGTTACGGGTTGGCGCGTGTCATTCGTCATTACCCTCTGATGATCGACGATGATGTCCTCAAACGCTGGTTCGTCGCGGACGTGCTTCCGCTGGAGCGCGACCTCGAACGCTATCTGGCGCGCCATTGCCGGGCGCGGGATGACGTGATCGACCTTCGGCAGGAGGTGTACGAACATGCGGTCGGTGCCGCGCGCCGGGGGATTCCGTTGAACACGCGGCCGTTCGTCCTGACCATCGCCCGCAACCTGCTGATCGATCGGGCGCGCCGGGCGAAGGTGGTGTCGTTCGAACAGATGGCCGATCTCGACGAGCTGAACGTGCCCGACCTGACCGAGGCGGATCGTGCGCTGGGCGCCCGCGACGAGCTGCGCCGGGCGATGGCGGGGCTGGACCAGCTGCCGCCGCGCTGCCGCGAGGTCGTCCGGCTGCGGCGGGTCGAGGGGCTGAACATCCGCGAAACCGCCGCCCGGCTGGGGGTGGGCCACCACACCGTCGAGCGCCAGCTGACGCTCGGCCTGCGCGCGCTCGCCAATTTCATGCTGGGCGGCACGGCGCGGATCGACCGCACGCCGGGGCTGGCCCCGCGACGGAAGCGGACGCCATGACCGCCCGCCCCGAGATCGAAGCGCGTGCCGCCGCGTGGCTGGTGCGGCGCGACCAGCCCGAATGGAGCGCGGCGGACGATACCGCGCTGGCGGCCTGGCTGGACGAAAGCGATGCGCACAAGGCCGCGCTGTGGCGGCTCGAGGCCGGTTGGGACGCGACCGCGCGGCTAGCCGCCATGCGAAGCACCCCGGTCGAACCGGTGCCCCGCCGCGTCGCCCTTCTGAACAGCCGGGCGCTGCAGGCGCTGGCGGCCAGTCTGGTGCTGCTCTGCCTGTTCGCCGCGATCGCGCTGCCGGACCTGCTCCGGCGCGATCCGCCGCTGCTGCGCCGCTTCGCCACCACCATCGGCGAACATCGCGCGCTGCGCCTGCCCGATGGCAGCGCGGTGACGCTCAATACCGCCAGCACGCTGCGCACCGCGATCGACGGGGGTCGGCGCGCCGTCTGGCTCGATCGCGGCGAGGCCTATTTCGATGTGGCCCACGACAGCAGCCATCCCTTCGTCATCCACGCAGGCGACCGGATGGTGACGGTGCTTGGCACCCGGTTTTCGGTACGGCGCGATGGTCGCACGGTCACCGTCGCCGTCGTCGAGGGCCGGGTCCGAGTGGAGGATGCCGCCGGTGGCGAGCGGGGGCGGGCGGCGGTCATCACCGCCGGCAATGTCGCCATCGCGCGCGGCACGTCGATGCTGCTGACCGACCGATCGCCGGCGCGGGTGGAGGCGGCGCTGTCATGGCGGCAGGGGATGCTGACCTTCGACCGGACGACGCTGGGCGAGGCCGCCGCCGAGTTCAACCGCTATAACCGCCGGCAGATCCGGATCGCCGATGCACGCGCGGCGCAGATCCGGATCGGCGGCACGTTCGAGGCGACCGACATCGATGCATTCGCACGACTGCTGCACGCCGGGTTCGGACTGACGGTGCGCGAAGACGTCGATGCGATCACGATAGATTCCTGATCGGTCGCGTTACGACTTTCCGCCTGCCGTCCGTCTAGCATTGCAGAAGGCCCGAAGAGGCCGTGCAGTATCGGAGGGGGAATATGACCGGAAAGCATCGGTTCCTGGTAGCGGCAGCACTGGCAAGTAACTGCGCGACAACGCCTTCATGGGCGCAGGCGCGAACGGAAACTGTAAACCGGGTCCGCACCTACAGCATTGCGCCCGGTTCGATGCGGGCGGCGCTCGATGCCTGGTCGCGCCAGGCGGGTACGCCGGTGCTCTATCGCAGCGACGAAGTCGATGCGCTGCGCTCGCGCGGGGTTCGCGGAAAGCTGGACGCGATGGCGGCGTTACGGGCGGTCGTCGGCGGGTCGGGTCTCGTCCTGCATCGCGATCGCAGCGGCGCGATCGCCGTGACGCGGATGCCGGTCGCGGATCGCACGGCGGCGGTCGCACCGGTGGCGGAACCGACCGCGGCACCTGCGCAGGAGGATGACAGCATCGGCGACATCGTCGTCACCGCGCGGCGCACCGCCGAACGCGGCCAGCGCGTGCCCGTCGCGATCACCGCCTTCTCGCAGGATGCGATCCGGGAAAAGGGGATCAACAACGGCACCGACCTGCAGAATTTCACCCCGTCGCTATCGGTGGTCGGCGATGTCGCGCGCAACCAGGAAACCTATACCATCCGCGGCATGGGCGGCACCGGCGGTCCGGGGGCGGGCAGCGGTCCGGGCGTGGTCGGCTATTTCGCCGAAGTGCCCACCAGCGTCAGCGGCCCGGGCAATTTCTACGACCTCGCCTCGCTCCAGGTGCTCAAAGGGCCGCAGGGCACGCTGTTCGGGCGCAACACGACCGGTGGTGCCGTCCTGCTGGAGCCGCAGCGGCCACGGATGAACCGGGTCGAAGGCTATGTCGACGGCACGATCGGCAACCTTGAGCGCAAGAGCGTGCAGGGTGCGCTGAACGTGCCGATCGTCGACGACATGCTCGCGATCCGCGTCGCGGGACAACTGGACCAGCGCGAAGGCTATGTCCGCGACGTCGTGACCGGCCGCGACTATCTCAACCGCAACAATTTCAGCCTGCGCCTCGGCATCCAGTTCGATCCGTCGGCGACGATCAGCAACTATACCGCCGTCAGCTATCAGGAAGTGGACGAAAATGGCGGCGGCAGCATCCTGCTCGCGGTCAATCCCGCCCGCCCCTATGCCGCGCTCCTGCAACCCTATCTCGCCGCGCAGCAGGCGCGCGGCGTCCGCCGGACGGCGCTGAGCGTGCCCACGTTCGAGAAGGCCAAGAACTTCCTCGTCCTCAACAACACCGAATGGCGCGTCAGCGATACCTTCACGCTCAAGAACATCTTCAGCTACGCCCGCACCCGCTCGACCAGCGCCACCGATCGCGATTCGACGACGCTGCCGATCGCCGACCTGCTCGGCGCCTATCCGGGCAGCTGGAACAACAATTTGCGCACCATCACCGAAGAGGTGCAGGCCCGCTACGACAACGGCACGCTCCGCGTACAGGCAGGCGGCTTCTTCCTCGACCAGAAGACCCCCGCGCCGCTCACCTTTGCGACGGTCAACCCGTTGCAGGCCGGCGGTATCCTCGGCGGCGGCCCGCTGCTGATTCCGCAGCCGTTGCAGGCGGCGCTCGGCCTCACCAGCCCGCTCGTCCCCGCGCTGACCCTGCAACCGAGCGCCCATGTCGACGGGCACAGCAAGGCGGCCTATGCGCAGGTCCAGTACAAGATCGTGCCGACGCTGACCGCCACCGCCGGCTTTCGCTGGACGTGGGACGAATTCGGCGGTGATATCCAGAGCTATCAGGATCCGGCAAGCTATCAGGTCTTCAACCGGCTCGCCGCGCTCGGCATCATCAACCCGGCACAGGCGGCGCAGATCGTCGGGCTGAACGCCGGGCTGTGCGTCTATGACGCATACCGGGCGGTCGCGGCCGGGCGCGTGCCCACGCTCAAATACCCGAACTGCACCGCTGCGACCTTCCGCGGCACCAGCAACGGGCCGACCTGGCAGCTGGGCCTCGACTGGCAGGCCGATCCGCAGACCCTGCTCTATGCCGTCTCGCGGCGGGGCTACAAGTCTGGGGCGAGCAACCCGATCGTGTCGCTGTTTTTGGGCGAAGACCACCCGCTGTTCGCGGTGAAGCCCGAACAGGTGACCGATGCCGAAGTCGGGCTGAAGCGCGACTGGACCTTCGGCGACGTGCGCGCTCGCACCAACCTCGCCGCCTTCTATACCTGGTACAACGATATCCAGGTGATCCAGCGCGCGGCGATCGCCGGTTCGGACATCCTGACCAATGCCCAGCGCGCGCGGGTGATGGGACTGGAGTTCGAAGGCATGCTGGTCCCGGTCAAGGGCGTGACGCTCGGCGCGACCTATTCGTACAACTCGGCCAAGTATCTGCAATATGACACGATCGCGATCCCCGCGATCCCGCAGGCGCTGACCGCCGCGCAGCCGAGCCGCGACCTGGCCGGCACGCCGTTCTCGTTCGTGCCGAAGCACAAGTACAATCTGACCGCCAGCCTCGACCTGCCGATTCCGGAACAGGAGGGGACGTTGCAGCTGAGCGGCAACTGGTCGTACCAGACCAGCCAGCGCGTCACGCCGGAGGCGCAGCCGTTCGACACCATCGCCGGCTACGGCCTGCTCAACGTCCGGCTCGACTGGCGCGAAGTGCGCGGCTTCCCGCTCGACCTCGCCTTCTACGGCACCAACATCCTCGACCGGGCGTACCGCGTGACCGCCAATCCCAGCTACAATAATTCGGGCTTTATCGGCTCGATCTATGGCGAGCCGGCGCAATATGGCGTCCAGCTCCGCTATCGCTTCTGAGGGGAGCGGCCATGATGCGCCACGCGATCCTCCTTCCCGTCGCCCTGCTGGCCGGCACCGGCATTGCCCGGCAGGCACCACCCACCTTCCAGCCGACCGCTGCCCAGACTGCCTTGCAGGCAAAGGCACGCGCGGCCGGCGCCACCGCCCTCGCCGCGACGGCGGCACCCGGCGGCGGCATGATCCTGCACGGCAGCGTCGAGGGACGCCGCTTCGTCCTGACGATCCCGTCGAACTGGACCGGCGAGACGGTGCTGTTCGGACAGGGCTATGCTCTGCCGGGCACGCCGCCCAGCGTACCCACCGATCCGTTGGCCAAGGACCCCGGCGGCGGGCTGTTCAAGCATCTCTATGCGCAGGGGATCGCCAGCGGCATCGCCGCGGTCGACAAGAACGGCATCGCGACCGAAACGGCGACCCGCAACACCATGCGGCTGCGCGCATTGGCGGCGAAGCTGGGGGCGAAGCGCTTCTACGCGGTAGGCGGGTCGATGGGCGGCAACATCGTCCTGTCGCTGATCGAGAACCACCCCAACGCCTTTTCCGGCGCGGTCGCGATGTGCGGCGTGACGCAGGGGTGGCTGACGATGTTCCGGCAACTGGCCGACATGCGCGGCGCCTATGACGTGCTGACCGCCGGTACGCCCTATGCGTTGCCGGGCGGCAAGGACCTGACCCGCTCGGCGCTGCCGATCGTGCCGCCCCCCGGCGATCCGACATCGGGTGAGGCGTTTCGCGAAGCGCAGAAGATGAAGCTGCTGTCGCCGATCCTCGCGCTGTTCCTCGCCGCGAAGGCGAACCCGCAGGGACCGGAAGCGCGCATCATCCGGCAGATGGCGGCGATCGGCGGCTTCGCGCCCGACCCGGCGGCGCTGGGCGCACCGATCTCGTCCGCCGCGCTCGGTATGGACGATATCCGTGCGACGATGGGCGGCCTGCCGATCGGCAACCGCGACACCGTCTATGCCCCGCCTGAAATGGATGCGGCGCAGGCGGCGGACTTCAACCGCCGGATGCAGCGCTATGATGCCGATCCGCGCGCGGTCGCCTATGCCCGGCGCTGGCATGAGGCGACGGGCCGGTTCCGTATCCCGCTGGTCACCGTCCACCAGACGATCGATTCGCTGGTGCCGTTCGCGCAGACGCAGGGGCTGGGCCGGATCGCCGCCGCCGCCGGCAACAGCGCGCGGCTGGCGCAATATGCGGTGCCGCCGACGACGATCCCGCTGCCCGGCGGGCTGACCGGCTATACCCATTGCGGGTTCACGCCCGCGCAGAACATCGCCGCGTTCGATGCGATGCGCAGCTGGGTCCGCACCGGGCGCCGGCCCGCGGCGGATGCGGTACGATGACCCTGCACCGCTTCCTTGTCGACTTGACGATCGCCCTGATCGGCTTGGGGAGCGCACCGGCGATGGCGCAATCGGTGGCGGTGCCCGCCTTCACCCTGCCCCCGTCCAGCCAGCTGAGCGACGAGGCGCGCACGGTGCTGGTGCGGATGCAGGCGGAAACCGCGCCCAAGACCATTGCCGGCGACCTCGCGCAGCAACGCGCCTTCTACCAGCAATGGAACGACCGCCGCCGCGCCGAGATGCGCCGCCATTTCGCTACGCGCGAACGGCGGGAGCGTATCGCGGGCGTCCCCGTCACCATCGTCGATCCGGTGGCCGGCATCGCCCCCGGCAATGCCGGTCGCGTGCTTATCAACGTCCATGGCGGTGCCTTTCTCTGGGGATCGGGCAGCGGCGCGCTGGTCGAGGCGATCCCGATCGCGGCGACGATGCGGGTGCGGGTCGTCACGCTCGACTATCGGCTGGCGCCCGAACATCGCTATCCGGCGGCGTCGCAGGATGTGGCGGCGATCTATCGCGCCCTGCTCAAAACGCATCGGCCGGAAAATATCGGCATCTATGGCTGTTCGGCGGGCGGCGTCATCACCGCGCAGGCGACCGCATGGCTCCGCCGCATCGGACTGCCCCGCCCCGGCGCGATCGGGACCTTTTGCGGCACCGGCGCGCCCTATTCGGGCGACAGCCCCCATTGGGCCGGGCCGATGACCGGGGAAGAGGCGTTGCCGACGCCCGTTCTGCCCGCGACCTTGCCGACCCCCTATATGGCGGGCGTGGCGGCTGACGACCCTGCCGCCTATCCGCTGCGCTCGGACACCGAAACCCACGCGATGCCGCCGACGCTGCTGCTGGCGGGCGGACGCGACTTCGCGGTCAGCGCGCTGACCCTCGCCCATCGCCGCCTGACCGCTGCCGGCGTGGCGAGCGAGTTGCAACTGTTCGACGGCCTGCCCCACGCTTTCTTCATGTGGCCCGACATGCCCGAATCGACCGAAGCCTTTCGCCTGGTCGCCCGCTTCTTCGACCGGCATCTCGGCCGCCGCCCTCGTTAAACACGGAGTACGCCCGATGCGCGCCTTTCCCCTGATGTCCCTGCTCCTCGCCGGTGCTGCGCTCGCGGCCGCCCCGATTCCGCCCGCCGCCGCGCAGGACGCACCCGCCGCGCGGCAGCAGACGCTCACGGCACAGGCGACGCGGCTGGGCGCCGTCGACGTCACCGCGACGCCCCGCGCCGACGGCGGCGTGACGATCAACGGCCGGCTCGACGGCAACCAGTTCGCGCTGGCCTTTCCCAAGGGGTGGTCGGGCGACGGCCTGCTCTACGCCCATGGCTATTCGACCCCCGGCACCCCGGTCGCGGTATCCCCCGATCCGGTCGACAAGGGACCGGGCACCGGCGCGCTCGGCGAAGCCTATCGCCAGGGCTATGCCGTCGGCCACAGCGCCTATGCCAAGGCGGGGCTGGGCGTCGAAGCGGGCACGAAAGCCACCGCCCGGCTGCGCGACCTGCTGGCGCAGATGGGCGGCAAGCGCATCTATGCGATGGGTGATTCGATGGGCGGCGGGATCGTGGTCACGCTGCTCGAACGCTATCCGACCGCGTTCGCCGGCGGGTTCGCGCGCTGCGGCGTCGTCGCCAGCTGGCAGGATATCCTCGGCCGGCTGATCGACATGCGCCTCGCCTATGCCGTGCTGACCCGGGGCACGCCCTATGCGCTGCCCGGCAATGCCGACGTCCGCCGCGACGCGGTCTCGCCGCTGCCGCCCGCCGGCACGCCCGATGCCGCCGCGCAGGCCTATGTCTTCGGTCAGATCGCCAAGGTCGGCATGCCGCCGCTGGCGCTATGGACCGCTGCACAAAAGGACCCGAACGGCCGCGAGGCGCGGATCGTGCGCGCCGTCACCGAGATCGGCGGCTTCGACTATGACGCTGCCTCGCTCGCCTATCCGCTGGTCACCGCCGCGCTGGGTGCCGAGGACATGGCCGCGACCGCCGGTGGATGGTTCCATGGCAATGTCGGCAAAACCTATCGCGCATCGTCGCTGTCGGCGGAGGAGAATGCCGCGCTGAACCGCGATATCCAGCGGGTGACGGCGGCACCGCGCGCGCTCGCCTATCTGCGCGAATGGCGCACCGCCACCGGCCGGATCGGCGCGCCGTTGGTGACGATCCACAACCGCATCGATTCGCTCGTGCCCTATGCGCAGGAAGCGATGCTCGCCGCCGCGGTGGCAAAGGCGGGGCGGACCGCGAAGCTCACCCAGTTCACCGTCCCTGCGACCCGCGCCCTGCTGCCCATCGGCGGGATCGAGGGCTATACCCATTGCGGCTTCGACAAGACGCAGACGCTGGCCGCGTGGAACGCGCTGCGCGGATGGGTCGAACAGGGCCGCAAGCCCGATGCGACGCTGCGCTGATGATCCGTCAGGCGCACCGCCTCGCGGTCGGTGCGCCGAACCGGTGAGCCGACGATGATCGGCGACGCGTGCTCGCTGCCGATCCGGCGCGTGCCGACGCGGGCCGGTGCCGTTGGCGTCATCGTCGCCGGACAGGCTGGTCCACGCCTGCCGATCGTCCTGATCCATGGCGGCGGCATGGACCGGGCCGCGATCGCCTGGGCGCGGCTGATCGGGCCCCTGTCCGCCGACCGGATGGTCGTCGCGCCCGACCTGCCGGGCTTCGGCGCCAGCCTGTCGCTCGACCCGGTGGGCAGCGCGGCGGCGATGGCGGATATCGTCGGCGATGCACTCGATCGCGTCGGGGTCGATCGCGTCATCGTCGCCGGGGTGTCGATGGGCGGCGATGTCGCGCTGAACCTCGCGCTGCGCTCGCCCGATCGGGTCGCGGGTCTCGTCCTCGTCGCGCCCGGCGGCCTTGCGCCGCGGGTCCGCAATCCTGCCGTGCAGCTGCTGGCATGGGCGGCGGCGCAGTTGCCCGACGCGCTGCTGTTGCCGCTGGTGCGCTGGGGCAACCGCCATGTCGGGCAGCTCATCCGCCGCATGGTGGCCGATCCCGCGACCCTGCCGCCCGGGATCGCAGAACGCTTCGTCCGGGAAGCGGCCCGCGACCAGGCGGGCATCGCCTATCTGCGCTATAACCAGGCGTCGCTCGCGCCCACCCACCTGCGAAACGACCTGAGCGACCGCGTCGGGTCGATCCCGGCCCCCACCCTGTTCTTCCACGGCGCGAACGACCGCCTGGTCGCCCCCGCCGATTCGCGTCGCGCCGCCGCCCAGATGCCGCGTGCGCGCCTCGTGATCGTGCCCGATTGCGGCCATCTGGCGCAGATCGAGGCGCAGGACCGCTTCCGCGTCGAACTGGGCCTCTTCCTGGTCGAACATCGCCTGTGAACTCCGAAGGAGCACCCATGGAAAAGATCGATCTGAAGCGACAGTTTCGCGACCTCTACCACCCGCCGACACGCGATTTCGCCGATATCGTCGTCCCGCCCATGACGTTCGTGAAGGTCGACGGTGCGGGCGATCCGAACACCGCCGCCGCCTATCGCACTGCCGTCGAATGGCTCTACGGCGTCAGCTATGCGATGAAGTTCGCCGCAAAGGCGACGCTCAGCCGCGACTATGTCGTGCCGCCGCTGGAGGCGCTGTGGTGGTCGGACGATCCGGGCAGCTTCGTCCGCCGCGAAAAGGACCGCTGGCACTGGACGGTCATGATCATGGCGCCCGACTTCGTAACACCGGCCCTGTTCGAGCAAGCGGTCGCGAAGATGCTGGCAAAGCGCGACGACCGCCCGCCCTCGCTGCGCTTCGAACCCCTGGCCGAAGGGCGTTCGCTCCAGATTCTGCACATCGGCAGCTATGACGAAGAGGGACCGGTCCTGCACCGCCTGCACGACACGGTCATGCCCGCCCTAAACCTCACCTTCGCCGGGCCGCACCATGAAATCTACCTGAGCGACCCGCGCAGGACCGCGCCCGCCCGGCTGCGCACGATCCTGCGCCAGCCGGTTCGCCCCGCCTGAGCGCGCCAAACCGCTTTCGGCGGCACGGCGCGCATGTCATGCTGCGCGCGATGAAGAAGCACGTCTATGAATCGCGGCTGCACGCGTTGCAGCTGGCGCTGGTGGAGACCCAGCTCGCGGCAGCCAAGAGCGGCGAACGTGTGGTGATCCTGCTCGAAGGCCGCGACGGCGCGGGCAAGGACGGCACGATCAAGCGGATGGTCGAGCATCTCTCGACCCGCTCGACCCGCATCGTCGCGCTGCCCAAGCCGTCCGACCGCGAACGCTCGCAATGGTATTTCCAGCGCTATGTCGCGCATCTGCCGGCGGCGGGCGAGATCGTGATCCTCAACCGGTCATGGTATAATCGCGCGGGCGTCGAGACGGTCATGGGCTTTTCGACCGCGACCGAACAGGAATCCTTCCTGCGCGACGCCCCCGATTTCGAACGGATGCTGATCGAAAGCGGCATTCGCCTGGTCAAACTCTGGCTCGACATCTCGCGCGAGGAGCAGAAGGCCCGGCTCGACGCGCGGCGGACCGATCCGTTGAAGCAGCTCAAGGTCTCGGACCTCGACGCGGTGGCGCAGGAGCGGTGGGACGATTATTCCGCGGCGCGCGACCGCATGCTCTCGCGCACCCACACCGCGCTGTCGCCCTGGCATTGCATCCGCGCCGACCACAAGAAGCCTGCCCGCATCGCCGCCCTCGCCCATGTCGTCGCCCGCATCGCCCCGGACGCCATCGCCCACGAACAGGATCTGCCTGATCCGAAGATCCTGTTCCTGTTCGACCAAAGCGCCATCACCGACGGCCGGCTGGCGTGCTGACGCTCAGCCCATATACACCGTCACCCCGGCCTTGAGCCGGGGTCCCGCTTCCTCTTGCCCGGTTGCAAAGTAAGCGGGACCCCGGATCAAGTCCGGGGTGACGAAGCTGGGTTCTATCGGTCCCTCATTGCCTCAAAAGCTATAGGCCACACCCACCGCGCCCAGCCACTGGTTGCTCGACCCGTTGCGCGCCACGATCGGGCTGTCGGCAAAGTCGTTGAGCAGCTTGCGATAGACGACCGTGCCGAACAGCTGCCAGCCCGAGCGCAGGTCGCCGCTGATCGAATGGCCGCCGATCGCGCCGAGCGTCCAGTTCTTCCACCCGCCCCGCGCATTGTAGACCGGCAGGCCGCTGGCGAACGACTGGGACGGGGTGATCGAGAAATAATTGTCGGCATAGCCTTCGCCGACGCGCTCGCCCGATACGAAGATGCCGGCAATCGCCTTGAGGCTGAGCGGCGTGACATAGGTCACGGTCGGTGCCAGCACGGTCGAGCCATGCCCGCCCGCCACGTCCTTGCGATAGCTGATCGACGCCGACAGCCGGTCGAACTGCGAGGTGATGACCCCGGTCTTGCCGATGCCGACATAACCGCCCAGTTCGATCGCGGTGCCGACCTTGCCCAGCGCACGGACCTGCGCATCGTCGATGCCCTTGGTCGTGTTGCGGTTCAGGCTCACCACCGCGATCGGCCCCGCCTGGAAATCCCAGGTCGGGCCGACCCCGTCGCGGATCAGGTCGACGCTGGCGCGGTTGCCGGCCAGCAGGAAATTGAACCCCGATACCCGGCCGGTGGCGGCGGGGACCGGCGTGAAGCCGTAATCGTCCGACCCTTCATAATCGGGCAGCACCGCCGCGCCGATCCCGACGACATAGAAATCGCCGCCGGTATCGTCGTTCGGCATGGCGGAGGCGGGCACCGCCGGCCCGGCCGCTTCCTGCGCAAAGGCGGGGGCGGCAACAGCGGCGGCGGCAGTCAGGACGGCGGCGAAAATGGCGCGCAAGGGCGTAGCTCCGGCAAATATTACAGCCGCGTAACGCTACGTTGCCGACTTCGGTCCGTCCTTTCTACTATAGCAGATAGCGAATCCGTACCTGTTGCATGGTTACATCACCCGCCAGCGGGAATTCCGCCGCGCTGAACTTGGGCGGACCGAAGCGGATCGCCGGATTGCGCGAAAAGCCGAAACCTTCGCGCGGGATGCCGGCAAAGGTGTCGAGCTTCGCATTGTTGTTTTCGTCATGGATCACCGACACGGCATAGTCGCCGCGTCCCAGCCCCGCGATCCGCACGCCGCCGGCATTGGCGGCGAAGGTGCGGGTGACGGCGTTGCGGTCGTCGGTGCAGCCGGGAAAATTCTTGGGGTCGGCGGTCAGGCAGAGGCGGATCACGCCCTTGGTCGAACGCAGGTCGCTGACCCGGACGTCAAGCGTGCCGGTCGGCATCGCCCCCGGCAACAGCGCCAGCGCCAGCACCGCCAGCGCGACGCGCCGCGCGCGCGCGCTCTTTTTCGAAGTCGCCAAGCCCGCCATCGGTGCCGCACAGCCGGTCCCAGAAGCGGAAATAGAGCCCGAAATTGCAGCCATAGCGTTCATGATGCCTCTGATGATGGCTGGCGGTAATCAGCCAGCCCCCCAATCGCCCCGCCCACATGAACCGGGGGAACATTTCCCATCCCATGTGGTTGGTGACGCCCATAACCGTCATGGTCGTCAGCACCAATGCCAGTGCACCGATATGAATCGGAATGACGAAGACGAGTAGCGGAATTACCACAGCACCGGTCAGCGCCTCGATGGGGTGAAACGCCATCGCCGCCCACGCGGTCGGCGGGCGGCTGGCATGGTGGACGGCATGGGCGATGCGAAACCATTTCGGCCGGTGCATCCAGCGATGGGTCCAATAGAACCAGGTGTCGTGCGCAAAGAGATAGAGCAGCACCGACAGCGGCAGATACCATAACGGGTACGCGTCGACGTCACGGTAGATCGCCGTCCAGCCGCGATGCTGCCACCCCCAGGCGACGATGCCGGCGGGGATGCCGTAAATGGCAGCGGACAGCAGCGACCAGCGAATCTCCTTGGCGATCTGCGGATCGAGGCCGCGATACAGCCCCGGATGCCGCACGCGCGTGGCAAAGGCGAAACCGGCCGAGGCAAGCAGATAGCGCACGCCCACGATCAGCGTCATCGCCACGGCGGACAACAGGATAGCCAGCGGGATCGACATGGGGGCCCTGTAGCGGATTGTGGGCGGGGAGGACAGGCTTAGATCCTCCCCGCCTGTGGGAAGCGATCGCCCTCCGCAACCCCACCGTCACCCCGGGCTTGACCCTGGGGTCCCGCTTCTCGCTCGGCCGGCTGTAGAAGAAGAAGCGGGACCCCGGGGTCAAGCCCGGGGTGACGAGGAAATCACACCGACTATCGACAGCGGCTGCCGCACGCTGAAGCCCCACCCCATCGGGCAAGCCGGCTTTCCGCCGTTGCTACCGCGACTTCGCTCCCCTACTGCCCCCCCATGCCAACCATCCATCAATGCGACCTCGCCATCGTCGGCGGGGGATTGTCCGGCGCCCTCATCGCGCTGGCGGCGGCGAAGCGGCGGCCCGATGCGCGCATCCGCCTGATCGAGGGGGCGGCGCACTTCGGCGGCAACCATGTCTGGTCGTTCTTCGGCAGCGACGTCGCGACCGAACAGCGCGCACTGGTGGCGCCGCTCGTCGCCCATGGCTGGCGCGGCTACGACATCGCCTTTCCGGCGCATGCCCGCACCCTCGACACCACCTATTATTCGATCACGTCCGAACGGCTCGACACGGTGCTGCGCGATACGCTGCCAAGTGAAACGCTGATGGCGTCGGCGCGGGTGCTGGGAGCCAGTCCGACCGCCGTCGTGCTGGCGGACGGCGACCGGGTGGAGGCGCAGGGGGTGATCGACTGTCGCGGCCCCGGCGACCTGTCGCATCTCGACCTCGGCTGGCAGAAGTTCATGGGGATGGAGTTGCACACCGCCTATCCCCACGGCGTCGAACGCCCGATCGTGATGGACGGATCGGTCGAGCAGATCGACGGCTATCGCTTCCTCTACACCCTGCCGTTCGATGCCTCGACGCTGTTCGTCGAGGACACATATTATAGCGACACCCCCGACCTCGACACGCAGGTGCTGGCGGGACGCATCGCCGCCTATGCCGCCGCAAAGGGCTGGGACGCGGCCACCGTCGGGCGCAGCGAAACCGGCGTGCTCCCGGTCGCGATGGGCGGCGATTTCGAGGAATATTGGCGTTCTGGCGGCAATCGCGTGGCAAAGGGCGGGATGCGCGCCGGGCTGTTCCATCCGCTGACCGGCTATTCGCTGCCCGACGCCGTACGTCTGGCGCAGCTGGTCGCCGACAGTTCGGACTGGTCGGGCGGAGCGCTCCACACGCTGACCCATGATTATGCGGCGTCGCTGTGGAAAAAGCGCGGCTTCTACCGGATGCTTGCGACAATGTTGTTCCGCGCGGCGGACCCTGTGGAACGCTACCGCGTGCTCGAACGCTTCTACCGGCTGGACGCGGCGCTGATCGGACGCTTCTATGCCGGGCAATCGAATTTGTTCGATCAGGCCCGGGTGCTGATCGGGAAACCGCCGGTGCCGATCGGGCGCGCGGTGCAGGCGTTGATGGGGAGACAGGGGTGAAGACGGCAGTCGTTATCGGCGCAGGGTTCGGCGGCCTCGCGCTCGCCATCCGGCTGCAGTCGGCGGGCGTGCAGACGACGTTGGTCGAGGGGCGCGACAAGCCCGGCGGCCGCGCCTATTATTGGGAGCGCGACGGCTTCGTCTTCGACGCCGGCCCGACGGTCATCACCGCCCCCGAGGCGTTGCAGGAACTCTGGCAGCTGACCGGCCGCGACATGGCCGAGGACGTGACGCTGGAACCGGTGTCGCCCTTCTACCGGCTCAACTGGCCCGACGGCACCAATTTCGACTACACCAACGACGACACGCTGCTGCGCTCCGAAATCGCCAAGCTCGATCCGGGCGATCTCGCCGGCTATGCCCGCTTCCTCGAATATTCGGCGGGGGTGTACGAGGAAGGCTATGTGAAGCTCGGCCACGTGCCGTTCCTCGACTTCGCCTCGATGATCAAGGCCGCGCCGGCGCTGGCGAAGTACCAGGCGTGGCGCTCGGTCTATTCGATCGTGTCGTCGTTCGTGAAGAACGACAAGTTGCGCCAAGCGCTGTCGTTCCACACCCTGCTGGTCGGCGGCGATCCGATGAAGACCAGCAGCATCTATGCGCTGATCCACAAGCTGGAGCGCGACGGCGGCGTGTGGTTCGCGCAAGGGGGGACCAACAAGCTGGTCGCCGGCATGGTCCGCCTGTTCGAAAAGCTCGGCGGCACGTTGATGCTCGGCGATCCGGTCAAGAGCATCGACACGCTCGGCGACCGCGCGACGGGGGTGACGACGAAGGGCGGCGTGGTGATCGGCGCCGACATGGTCGCGACCAATGCCGACCTGATGCACAGCTACAAGGACCTGCTGTCCGGTTCGCGCAGCGCGCAGCGCAAGGTGCAGCGGCTGGAGAAGAAGCGCTTCTCGCCGTCGCTGTTCGTCGTCCATTTCGGCATCAAGGGCACATGGCCGGGCATCCCCCACCACATGATCCTGTTCGGCCCGCGCTATAAGGGGCTGCTCGCCGACATTTACGACCATGGCGTGCTGAGCGAGGACTTCTCGCTCTATCTCCACCATCCGACCGTCACCGACCCGTCGATGGCGCCGGAGGGGCATTCGACCTTCTACGCGCTGTGCCCGGTGCCGCACACTGGCAAGTTCCCGGTCGACTGGGACCAGATCGGCCCGATCCTCGAAAAGCGCATTCTCGATGAAGTCGGCCGCCGCCTGATCCCCGACATTCACGACCGGATCGTGACGAAGTTCAGCTATATGCCGAGCGACTTCACCCACGACCTGAACGCCTATCAGGGATCGGCCTTCTCGCTGGAGCCGATCCTGACCCAGAGCGCCTATTTCCGCGCGCACAACCGCGATGACGATATCCCGAATCTGTATGTGGTCGGGGCCGGCACCCATCCGGGCGCGGGGATTCCCGGGGTCGTGGGAAGCGCCAAGGCGACGGCTGGGCTGATGCTGGGGGGCGAGGACTGAACGCCCTCTCCCGCGCCCAACCCCAACCCCAACCGTTTGGTTCGAGCAGCTTCGAGCTTGTCGAGAAGCGCCCGTCGAGAACGCCCCGTTTGAGGCACCCCCTTCTCGACTTCGGTTCTCGACAAGGCTCGAACCTGCGCTCGAAGCAAACGGATTGGGTATTGGGCAGGTAGGGGCAACGTCACCCGCTTGCCCCCCACCCGCCAATCGCCTACCTCCCACCCCCATGAAGCGCCTGGCCATCTATTGCGGGTCCGCGACCCCCGCCGACCCTGTCTATATCGACTCCGCCCGCGCCGTCGGCCGTGCGCTGGCGGAGCGCGGCATCGGCGTCGTCTATGGCGGCGGCAAGCTCGGCCTGATGGGCGCGGTCGCCGATGGCGCGATCGAGGCGGGTGGCGAGGTGATCGGCGTGATCCCGACCGCGCTGGTGAAGGCAGAGGCCGCGCACAAGGGCCTCACCGAACTGCACGTCGTCGACACGATGCATCAGCGCAAACAGGCGTTCACCGACCTGTCCGACGGCTTCGTCACCATCCCCGGCGGCACCGGCACGATGGACGAATTGTGGGAGGCGATGAGCTGGGCACAGCTCGGCTATCACACCAAGCCGGTCGGATTGCTCAACGTCGCCGGCTTCTACGACCATCTGATCGCCTTCGTCGCGAAGATGGCCGAGGTCGGCTTCATGCGCCCGATGCACCGCGACATATTGCTGGTCGCCGACACGCTCGACGCGCTGCTGGGCAAGATGGCGGCGCACACGCCGGTGCAGGCGATCATCCATATGAGCAGCAAGGACCTTTGATCCCGCCCCGCGCAGCGCTCGTCGCGCATGCTCGCGACACGATCGCGCGCGGCTCCAAGAGTTTCGCGGCGGCGAGCAAGCTGTTCGATCCCGTCACCCGCGAACGCGCCTGGCTGCTCTATGCGTGGTGCCGCGCCTGCGACGACCTGGCCGACGGGCAGGACATGGGCCATGGCATGCAGCGGCTCGACGATGCGCAGGAACGCCTGACCCTGATCCGCGCGCGCACCGCGCAGGCGCTGGCCGGGCAGCCGACCGGCGATCCCGCCTTCGACGCGCTGGGCGTGGTCGCAGCCGAGGTCGGCCTGCCGCATGCCCTCGTGTACGACGTGATCGACGGGTTCCAGCTCGACGCCGATGGCTGGCAGCCGGTAAGCGAAGCCGACCTGTACCGATATTGCTATCACGTCGCCGGCGCGGTCGGCGGGCTGATGGCGGTGGTGATGGGCGTGCCCGCGCACGAACAGGACACGCTCGACCGCGCCTGCGATCTCGGCCTCGCCTTTCAGCTCGCCAATATCGCCCGCGACGTGCGCGAGGATGCCGACGCCGGCCGCTGCTATCTGCCGCGCGACTGGCTGGCCGAACAGGGCATCGACCCCGCCGATCCGATGGCGACGCCCGACCGGGTCGCGATCCTCGCCCGCCGCATGGCCGCGCGCGCGGCTTCCCACGAAGACAGCGCCCGCGTCGGTGCCGCCCGCCTGCCATGGCGCTCGGCCTGGGCGGTGCTCGCCGCCGCCGACATCTATGGCGGCATCGCCCGGAAAGTCGCCGCCGCCGGCCCCGCCGCATGGGACCAGCGGCAGAGCACATCGAAAGGCGAAAAGATCGCCGCCATCGCCCGCGCCTTCGTGGCGGCCCGCTGGCGCCCCGCGCCGGATACCCCGCGCGACCCGGTACTGTGGACGCGCCCCGCCTGACCCACCCGTCACCCCGGGCTTGACCCGGGGTCCCGCTTCTTCTCGACGGCACGAAAAGCGGGACCCGGGATCAAGTCAGCTTGGGAGCGGAGCGCTCACTCCTCCTCCTTCACCTTGTCCGTCGCCACGGTAATGTCCCGCCCCAGCAGCGCCTGCACGTAAATCCGCTGCACCAGCACGAACACGACGATCGTCAGCGGCGCCGCCAGCAGCACGCCGATGAACCCGAACAACAGCCCCATGCCGATGACCGAGAACAGCAACACGGCGGGCGGCACGTCGACCGCATGTTTCTGGACGATGGGTTGCAGGATATTGCCCTGGATCTGCTGGACGATCAGGAACAGCACGATCGTCCACAACGCGGTCGACGGCGACTGGGTAAAGGCCAGCAGCACGGCGGGCACGCCGGCGATGATCGGCCCGACGAACGGCACGATGTCCATCAACCCGGCGATCAGCCCCAGCCCGATCGCGGCCGGCACGCCCAGCAGCGACAGCCCCGCCCCGGTCAGCACCGCGACGACGATGATCGCCACCGCCTCGCCCTTCATCCATCCGCGCAGGCCGCCGGCGGCGTCGTCCACCGCCTTGCGCGCGACGCCCTCGGCCTTGGGCGGCACCAGCGTCACCAGCCCCCGGCGATAGAGTTCGGGATCGGCCGCCAGGAAAATCGCCCCGACCAGCACCAGCACCGCATCCGACAGCCCCGACCCGATCGACAGGGCATAGCCGCCCGCGCGCGACATGATCGTCGACAGGTCGCTGCTGCCCTGCGTCAGCAATTCGCGCGACGGCTCGCCCAGTCCCCAGCTGTCGAGCTGACGCTGCACCGCCTGGAATGCCGCCGGGATCTGTTCCTGGATCGTGTCGAACTGCTGCGCCAGCTGCGCGCCGAACGCATAGAAGATGCCGATCACCGTACCGAGCAGCAGGATGACCGACAGCGCCAGCGCCAGCCCGCGCGGCAGCCGCGTCCATCGCTCGATCCGGTTGGCCACCGCGCTGAACAGCACCGCGATCGTCGTCGCGGCGAACACCAGCAGCACCAGCCGCATCATGCTGACCAACAGCCACGCCGCGCCAACGATCGCCAGTACCATCACCGTCATCGCCGCGACCCGGCCGTAACCGGGCGTCGCGCGCTGCGTATCGTTGTCGGCCATCCCGCTTTTCCCCTTATGCGCCCTCCAACGGTCGGAACGCCGCCGCGTTCCGGTTCGGCTGCGTTACAATGTCATCCTTTTTGCGGATCGTTCGCAATTGGATTGCATCCTCCATGTTCGTTCGCTAATGCGAGCGAATTGCATCAATACATCGGGGGTGGTGTGAAGCGGTTTTGGATGTCGGTCGCGGGCGCGGCCATGGTTTCGGTTCCGGCACTGGCACAGGACCGCGCAGACCCGCCCGCCGATGACGAGATCATCGTGCAGGGCCGCGCCCAGCAACTCTACCGCACGCTCGTCACCACCGTTGGCAAATCGGCACAGGACCCGCTCGACATTCCGCAGGCGCTGCAGGTCATCAATGCCGACCTGTTCGTCGATCAGGGCGCGCGCGACGCGACCGACATCTATCGCAATATCTCGGGCGTCAGCGCATTCAGCTATGCCGGCGTCACCTTTCGCGGCTTCCGCCAGGACCAGTCCTTCTACGACGGACAGCGCGGCAATCCGTTCATCGGCTTTTCGGTCCCGCAACTGTTCAACATCGACCGGGTCGAGGTGCTCAAGGGTCCTGCCGGGCTGTTCTTCGGCCCAGGATCGCCCGGCGGCATCATCAATTACGTGTCGAAGACGCCGTCGGACCGCGCCGCGCTGCGCACCGTCGTCACTGCCGGCAATTACGACCGGTTCGGCATCTCGGCGGAGGCGACCGACCGGATCGATGCCGATGGCGTGGTCAGCTACCGCCTCGGCGGCTTCTACGAAGCGATGCGGCCCTATCGCTTCAACACGCTGAACAAGTCGCTGATCGGCGATGCCGGCCTGTCGATCCGCACCAATCCCGGCGGGCTGCTGACGGTGCAGGTCACGACCTATGACAATTATCTGCGCGCCAACCGGCTGCGCGGGGTGCTGGTCGACGATAGCGGGCGCTTCCTCGGCTCGATCCGCTGGAACGCCAATGAAAAGAGCGATTTCCTCCACCTGACCTCGACCGCGACCCAGGCGCGCTATGCGACCGCGATCGGCGACGCGATCACGTTCGATGTCGGCGCCCGCTACTTCAAGGCGACCGAGCGGCAGAAATATCACGAGCCGCGCGGGCGCAACGCCGCCAACCCCGATCTGGTGCTGCGCGAATTCCGCGATCAGGTCCGCCCGGTCGACGGCCTGTCCTTCGCCGCCAATGCGACCGCGACCACGACATTGCTCGGCATGGAGCACCGGTTCCAGTTCGGCGGCGACTGGTTTCGCGAAACGAATATCCTGCGCTCGCGCATCCTGCGCAGCGGCGTGCTGCCCTTGAGCCTCAGCCGCCCGGTCTATGGCCGCTCGGACGGGGATGCCACGCGGGCGATGGCGCTGCCCTTCACCGTCACCGACACCCGCTCGACCCGCTATGGCTTTTATGCGCAGGATCAGATTTCGCTGACCGAGCAGTTTCTGCTGGTCGGCGGGCTGCGCTACGACCGGTTCGACGATGGCGTGACCGTCGCCACCGGCAACCGCGTCACCGCCCGCTCGCGCTATGCCGACAGCGACGTCACCTTCCGCGGCGGCGCGATCTATCAGCCACGCACCGACCTGTCGCTCTATGTCAGCTGGTCGCAGGGATTCGAACCGCAGGCCAGCGCGTCGCAGGCGACCGACGCCGGCGGCCCGTTCGCGCCGGTCACCGGCAACCAGTGGGAAGGCGGCGTCAAATCGCTCCTGTTCGACGGCCGGTTGCAGGCGAATGCCGCGCTGTACCGCATCGTCCGCGAAAACATCCTGCAGGTCGATCCCGCGTTGCCCCCGGTCAATGGCGTCGATCAGCTGCGCCCGATCGGGCAGGTGACCAGCAAGGGGGTCGAACTCGACCTGACCACCGACCTCACCCGCAACTGGGTGCTGCTCGCCAACTATGGGTATAATGACGCGCGGATCACCGCCACCGCGCCGGGACAGGCGATCACCAACGCGGTCGGCACCCGCTTCGCCAATGCCCCTGCGCACAAGCTCGGCTTCTGGACCCGCTATCAGCTGCCGGTGATCCGGACCGCCCTTGCGTTCGGCGGCGAACATGTCTCGCGCCGCATCAGCCTCGCCGGACAGACGGTCCGGCCCTACACCATCTTCGACGCGTCGATCACGCAGCAGCTGGGCTTTGCCGAACTGATGCTCCGGGTCGATAACCTCTTCGACACGGTGTACGCCGCCTCGGGCTTCTCGGCACAGACCGGCCACTTCCCCGGCGACCCGCGCACCGTCTTCGCCGAACTACGCGCGAAGTTCTGACGCGACCTATCTCCCTCCCATCGTCACCCCGGGCTCGACCCGGGGTCCCGCTTCTTCTTCGCCCCCCCCCCGGATCAAGCCGGGGGCAACGACCCCCAGGCATCGATCGCCGCCCAGCCGGCAATCCCCTTCAGCGTCCGCGCCCGTGCCGCCGTCATCCCGCCCAGCGCGATGACCGGCACGCGCGCACCCACGATCAGCCGCTGGAACCGCACCCGCCCCAGCGCCCGCGCACCGGGATGCGACCGGGTGGGAAAGACGGGCGAAACGAAGATGCCATCGACCCCCGCCCGCTCGGCGGCGATGCGTTCACGCATCGAATGCACCGGCCGCGTCGCCAACCCCTTGGTCTTGCACGCCTTTCTTCCGTGCACCCCATCGCCACCCCGCAGCGGCGGCCCCGCCACCAGCAGCACCAGCCCCCGCGCCCGCGCGATCCGCCGCACCTGTGTAAACTTCCGCCGCCGTTCCCCTTCGGGTGTGGCATAATGCCGGAACACGACACCACTCCCCCGCGGCAACTTCGCCACCATCGCCGGCAATGCCTCGCCCAACCGTTCATCGGTCATCAGCCAGCGGGTCGGCAAAGGGTGGCGGCGGCGCATGGCGGCCTCTATAGCGCGCGCGATGACCAAAACCGACACCCCGCTCGGCCTCGTTCGCGACCGGATCGCCCATGCCGAATCGATCGCCCGCCGCCCCCGCGGCGCGACGACGCTGATCGCCGTCAGCAAGACCCATGACGCCGCCGCGATCCAGCCGCTGATCGACGCCGGACAGCGCGTGTTCGGCGAAAACCGGGTACAGGAAGCGCAAGGCAAATGGCCGGCATTGCAGGAGCTTACGCCCGGCATCGAACTGCATCTGGTCGGTCAGCTCCAGTCGAACAAGGCCGAGGATGCCGTCCGCCTGTTCGACGCGATCCATTCGGTCGACCGCCCCTCGCTGGTCGCCGCGCTGGCCAAGGCGATCGACAAGACCGGCCGCGCGCCCGCCTGTTTCCTCCAGGTCGATATCGGTGACGAACCGCAAAAGGGCGGCTGCGCGCTGTCGGACCTGCCCGCGCTGCTGGCCGAGGCGAAGGCCGCCGGGCTTCCCGTCGCCGGGCTCATGTGCGTGCCGCCCGCCGGCCTCGACGCCGCGCCCTATTTCGCGCTGACCGCCAAGCTCGCCCGCGACCATGGCCTCACCGGCCTCAGCATGGGCATGTCCGACGATTTCGAAACCGCCGTGACGCTCGGCGCGACCCATGTCCGCATCGGCTCCGCCCTGTTCGGCGCGCGGGGCCAGTAAAGGAACGATGATGACCCGTCCGAAAGCCCTGTTGTTCGACTTTGACGGCGTGCTGCTGGAAAGCGAATTTGCCGGCAACCGCCAGATCGCTGACTTCCTGACCCAGGCGGGCCATCCGACCAGCGCCGCCGATTCCATGGCCAATTTCATGGGCCTGTCGGGCGACCACTTCACCCAGGCGATCGAGAAATGGGTCGGCGGCCCGGTGCCCGACGGCTTCTGGGACGCGCGCGCCATCGAGGATGCCCGCGTGCTGGCAGAGGGGGTCGAGGCGGTGGCCGGGGCGGTCGCCTTCGTCCGGTCGCTCCCCGCCGACCTGCCGCGCGCGATCGTGTCGTCCAGCACGACCCACTGGATCGCGACGCATCTGGACCATCTCGGCATCCGCGACGCGTTCGGCGACCATATCTACAGCGGCAAGGAGCATGTCGCGAACGGCAAGCCCGCGCCCGACCTCTATCGGTACGGGGCGAAGCAGCTCGGCGTCGCGATCGAGGACTGCGCGATCCTCGAGGATTCGCCGGTCGGTGTCACCGGCGCCGTTGCATCCGGCGCCCGCGTGATCGGGCTGTGCGCCGGGTCCCATTGCGGCGTCGGCCATGACGACCGCCTGCGCGCGCTCGGCGTGACCGAGATCGCGCATGGCTTCGACGAGGTGGCGCGGTTGCTCGGGCTGGAACCGGTGTCGGTCTGAGTGTGGCCGGACGGTTGGTCCACGTAATGGCGTAAGCGAGTAGCAGGTGGTTTTCACGCGGAGGCGCGGAGACGCGAAGAAGAAGATTAGATTTCGCGCAGAGGCGCAGAGGCGCAGAGAGGTTGCGTTTGCCGCGTCCTCATCCGCGCCAGCGGCCTCATCTTAAGCCGAAGCGGGCGCGACGGTCTACCGATCGAGCGCAAGGTGGCAGCAAACGCAACCTCTCTGCGCCTCTGCGCGAACCAATTTCTTCTTCTATTCGAGCCAGCGGGAACACTGGAGGGCGGCACCAACCGCAACCCCTTCGCGCCTCCGCGTGACCCCCATTCTTCTTTCCGAAGCCGGGCCGTTACTGGCCCTTCTTCGCCGCCTGTTCCGCCGCGGCCGGATCGACCGACGGCGCGCCCGATGCCGGGGTCGCGGCGTTGACGACGTCGGCGGTGTTGGCCGGAGCCCCCTCCGCGACATTGCCCTCCGCCTCGGCCGGCGCCGCCTCGGCACCCGCGGCGGGAGCGGCCGGCAGCGGCAGGTTCGATCCCTGCGAATTGAGATAGGCGATGACGTTCGCCCGGTCCTCGGCGCTGCCCAGACCCGCAAAGGTCATCTTGGTGCCCGGCGCATATTTGCGCGGGGACGTCAGCCACGCATTCATCGAATCGAAGTCCCAGTTGCCCGGGATACCGGTCAGCGCGCTCGAATAGGCGAATCCCGGAATATGGCCGTGCTTCTTGCCCAGCACGCCCCACAGGTTCGGACCGATGCCGTTGGCCCCGCCCTGGTTCACCGTGTGGCAGGCGGCGCATTTCTTGAACACTTCCGCGCCCTTGGCGACGTCGGCGGTGGCGAGCAGCGTGGCGATCGGCACGGCGGCGGCAGCGCCACCCCCGGCTTCGGCGGCGCCCTCGACCGGATAGCCCGGCTTTTCCGGCGGACCGGAGTGAAACACCATGCCGCTGGCGATGGAAAGTCCGAGGGCAGCGGCGCAACCGGCCAATACCCAACCTGCGATGGTGTTCGTCCGGTCGTCCATGCCCTGAGCCGTCTCACCTAAATGTGGTTCTGTTTGGGGCCATGCTTAGAGGCGGCATCCGATACTGGCAAGACAGGGTTGCCGCCTGCCCCCGCGACCGATAATCGCCGCACCCCATGCAGAAATACGCCGCACCCGCGCGCCCGCTGGTGGCGCAGATGATCGAAGCCGCCGCGCGCGACCCGAATCGCACCGTCGCCTTTCAGGGCGCACCCGGCGCCAATTCGCATGTCGCGCTGACACAGGCGTTTCCCGACGGCCTGCCGCTGCCCTGTTTCGGCTTTGCCGATGCGATCGATGCGGTGCGTGTCGGACAGGCGGACTGCGCGATCATCCCGATCGAAAATTCGCTGCATGGGCGCGTGGCGGACATGCATTTCCTGCTGCCCGAATCCGGGCTGGTCATCACCGGCGAACATTTCCTGCCGATTCGCCATGCGCTGATGGGTCTGGGCCCGGTCGAGGGCATTCGTCAGGCGATGAGCCACGAACAGGCGCTGGGCCAATGCCGCCACTGGCTGAGCGCGCGCGGGATCGAGCCGGTAGCGCATCCCGACACCGCGGGTGCGGCGGCATCGGTCGCGGCGATCGGCGACCCGACGGTGGCGGCACTCGCCCCCCCGGCGGCAGCCGAGCTGTACGGGCTGCAACTGCTGGCCGACGACATTGCCGATGCCGACCATAATACGACCCGCTTCGTCGTCCTCGCCCGCGCCGCGCCGCCCGAACTGCCCGAGGGGCCGTGCATGACGACTTTGGTGTTCGAGGTGAAGAACCTACCCGCCGCGCTCTACAAGGCGATGGGCGGCTTCGCGACCAACGGCGTCAACATGACGAAGCTGGAAAGCTACCAGCGCGGCGGCACCTTCGCCGCGACGGAGTTCTTCTGCGACATCGAAGGACGGCCGGGCGAGCCGCATGTCGACCGCGCGCTCGACGAACTGCGGTTCCACAGCAAATGGGTGCGGTTGCTGGGGAGCTACGGGCGGGCAAGGGAGCGGGGGTAGAATTTCCCTCTGCGCACCCCGTTCGGTTCGAGCAGCTTCGAGCCTGTCGAGAAGCGTCCGTCGAGAACCTATTGCTTGGGGCAACCCCTTCTCGACTTCGGTTCTCGACAAGCTCGAACCTGCGCTCGAAGCAAACGGCGGCGAGGTGAAGGGGGCTTAAGTCACCCCACCACCCACGCCATCAACAGACTCCGCGCAATCGCATGGCCCGGCGGCGCGATGAACCGCGTCGTATCCCCGGCCAGCGCCGCGCGAACCTCGTCCCGCGTCGCCCAGAACGCGTCCTCCAGCTCGGTCGCATCGATCCGGAGTGCATCGTCCGCCGCCGTCGCGATGCACGCGATCATCAGCTGCGACGGAAACGGCCAGGGCTGGCTGGCGACATAGCGCACGCCGGCAACCGCGACACCCGCTTCCTCCAGCACCTCGCGCGCGACCGCTTCCTCGATTGATTCCCCGACCTCGACGAATCCGGCCAGCGCCGAATAGCGTCCTGCCGGCCAGCTCGGCTGGCGACCCAGCAGCACGCGGTCGTCATGCTCGACCGCCATGATGACCACCGGGTCGGTCCGCGGAAAATGCAGCGCGCCGCATCCCGGACACGACCGCGCCCAACCGCCACGCGCGACGACGCTCGCATGGCCGCACCGCGCACAGAAACCATGCCGCGAATGCCAGTCGACCAGGCTGCGCGCGATGCCGTAGAGCGCGACGTCAGCCGCCGGCATCTCCGCCAGCGCGGCCATCAGCGCGGGCGACCGCATAGCCGGCGCGCTGCCGTCGCCCTCGCCCGCCACGAACAGCGGCGCGCCCTCCAGATAGCCGAGCAGCAGCGCATCGCGGCGCGCCGGGTCCATCGCAGCCAGCTGCAGCGCCCCGTCCTCCGCCACCGGCGGCTCCAATCCGGTCAGCACCAGCAGCCGCGCCGCCGGATCGGCCAGGCACCGGGCGAATGCGGCCGGATCGTCGCGCTCATTGTCGGCACGGACCAGCGCCACGCCGGTAAAGCCGATCATCGCACCGGCCCGGCAAGATCGCTGGCCAATGCCTTCACCAGATCGTCGCGCAGCGGCCATTTGTCCGCCGGGAAGTAATTGACCATGAGGGTCCCGCGCACCTGCCGCACCGGATCGACGAACGCGACCGTGCCGGCCGCCCCGCCCCAGCCATAGGTGCCCTTGCCCGGCCGTCCGGGCAGCGTTTCCAGATACACCGAACCGCCCGCGCCAAAGCCCATTTTCGGCCCCGCCTGCCCACCGGTAGCCCCGTCGACCCCGCCAAAGGTCACGCCGGCCGGCAACAGGTTCGACATGCCCAGCGCCACCGTGGCCGGTTTCATCACCCGCTTGCCGTTCAACGTGCCGCCATTCTGGAGCATGTGAAGAAACCGGTCGTAATCCGCCGCCGACATGACGAGACCCGCTCCGCCATAGGGGAAGCTCGGCGGCGACAGCCAGACCGACGTGGCGCCCGGATCGACCGGCACCAGATTGTCGCCGGCCCAGGCATAGTTGGTGACCAACCGCCCCTTCTGCGCCGCCGGGACCGTCCAATAGGTCGACGTCATGCCCAGCGGACCGAACATCCGCGTCTGCAAGAACCGCTCGAACGACATGCCCGAAGCCACCTCGATCACCCGACCCAGTACGTCCAGCCCGATCGAATAGCTCCACTTCGTCCCCGGTTCGGCGATCAGCGGCAGGGTGGCGACGCGGTTGGCGAATTCCTCCAGCGATTTCGGCCGTGCCTGCGCCATCGCGACCTCGGCCTGCGCGTTGACCGCTGCCGGCACGATGCCCAACCGCTCATATTCCTTGAGCAACGGCCCCTTGGTCACGATGCTGTAGCCAAGGCCGGCGGTGTGGGTCAGCAGATGGCGCACGGTGATCGGCGTGGTCGCCGGCCGGCTGGCGAGGCTCTTGTCGGGGTCGGTCAGCACCTTCATCGACTTGAAGCCGGGGATGAAGTCGCTGATCGGCTGGTCGAGCTTCAGCTTGCCGTCCTCGACCAGCATCATCGCCGCCATGCCGGTGATCGGCTTGGTCATCGAATAGACGCGCCACAGCGTATCGACATTGGCCGACGCGGCATTGGCGTCGGTGGCGACCCGGCCGGCGGCATGCGCGCTGGTCCAGTCCGGCCCGCCGACGATCACCACCATGCCCGGCGCCTTCTTCTGCGCGACATAGCTGCGGACCATCCCGTCGGTTGCGGGCAGTGCACGGACCGCCGGGCGGGCGGGCGCGCGCGGCGGAGCGGCCTGTGCCCAAGCCACCGCCGGCTGCACCAGCAACAGCGCGCCGGTCAGCGCCAGCATATTTCGGACCCGGTTCTCACCCCTCATCGCATTCCCTCCACAGCCGTTATCGCCCGCGCGAACAGCGTCGGCATGCCGGCGGCTTCAAGGTCCGCGACCGGCCACCATTCGCCCTGCGCGGTGTCGTCGACTGCATCCGCCACCATGACGGTGCAGGCAAGATCGAAATGGGTAAAACCATGGCGGACCAGACCGATGGCGCGCCAGTCGGCGGCGAACGGCGCGCCTTCGGCGCCCGGATCGCTATCGCTCCACGGCCCGGTCGGCAGCGCGCGCATACCGCCCAGCATCCCCTTGTCCGGCCGCCGCACCAGCAGCACCCGCCCGTCCCGTTCCGCCCAGAACAGCGTGCCGAATCGCTGCGGCTTCGCCTTCTTCACAGCCTTGACCGGAAAGGCGTCGGGCGTGCCCATCGCATAGGCCGCGCAATCGTCGCGCAGGGGGCAGAGCAGGCAGCGCGGCGAGCGGGCGGTGCAGACCATCGACCCCAGGTCCATCATCGCCTGCGCGAAATCGCCCGCGCGGGCGTCCGGCGTGATCGTATCGGTGCCCGCGCGGATCGCCGGGCGGGCACCGGGCAAGGGCTCCGCAACCGCGAACAAGCGCGACACGACCCGCTCGACATTGGCATCGACCACCACCGCCCGCCGGCCAAAGGCGATCGCCGCGATCGCCGCCGCCGTATAGTCGCCGATCCCCGGCAGCTTGCGCAGATCGCTTTCGGTGTCGGGCAGCCCGCCCCGCGCCGCGACGACCCGCGCGCAGGCCAGCAGGTTGCGGGCGCGGGCATAATAGCCCAGCCCCGCCCATGCCGCCATGACATCGGCATCGTCCGCCGCCGCCAGCGCCGCGAACGACGGCCAGCGCGCGGTCCACGCCTCGAAATAGGGCCGCACGCTCGCCACCTGCGTCTGCTGGAGCATCACCTCCGATAGCCACACGCGGTACGGATCGGGCGCTGCCGTTCCGGGCGGGCTGCGCCACGGCAGGGAACGATGGTTGCGATCATACCAGTCGAGCAACCGTTCGGCGACAGAGAGATGCTTGGCGTCCACGTCGGCTCTATGGCATGGGATGCCGACAATGACGACGCGCCCCCGCCCCCATGCGACGATTCCCGAACCCCGCCGGCGTGGCGGTGCGCGGCCCGTGGCCGAATTGCTGCCCGATATCGGCGGCGCGGCGTTCCGCAAGTTCGGTTTCGTCCAGTCGGCGGTGGTGAGCCGCTGGGGCGAGATCGTCGGCGAACGCTTCGCCCGCGTGTCCGCCCCCGAATCGATCCGCTTCCCGCCGGGCAAGCGCGCCGACGGAACGCTGACGCTGATCGTATCGGGCGCGCATGGCACGATGATGCAGCATATCGCGCCCGAAATCGTCGAGCGGGTGAATCGCTTCTTCGGCTATCCGGCGGTCGCCCGGCTCCAGTTCCGGCACGGCGAGGTCCGCCCGCGCCGCCCGGTGCCGCCGCGCCGTGAACCGCCGCCGGTCCCGGCCGAAATGCACGAAAGCCTGCGCGACATCGCCGATCCCGAGCTGCGCGAGGTGCTTGCCGCACTCGCCGGTGCGGTCGCCGCCCCGCCGCCCCCCGCCATTCCGATCCTCGGCAAGGTCCGCTGATGCGTATCCTCATCCTGCTCTGTTCGTTCATCCTCGCGCTGTTCGGGATGCCCCCGGCCAAGGCGCAGGCCCCGGCCAAGGCGGCGACCGCGCGCAACTGGACCAACAGCGTCACGATGCTGCCGACCGGCGGCATCGCGGTCGGCAATCCGATGGCGCGGGTGCAACTGGTCGAATGGGCCAGCTATACCTGTTCGCACTGCGCCGCCTTCGCCCGCGATGCGAAGCCCGAGCTGACCGCGCTGACCCGCTCCGGCAAGGTACGCGTCGAATATCGCACGCTCCCGCGCGACGCGCTCGACCTGACCGCCGCGCTACTCGCGCGCTGTGGCGGGGCGAACCGCTTCCTGGCGGCGCATGACGCGATCTTCGCGCAGCAGAGCGCGATGCTCGACAAGGCCGAGGCATTCGCCGCGACGCCGCCCGCGCAGCAGCCGACCCCGACCATCGGCAAGCGGCTGGAACAGCTCGCCGCTGCCACCGGGCTGCGCACGCTGGTGCGGGGACAGGGCGTGGACGATGCGAAGATCACCGCCTGCCTGAACGACGAAGCCGCACAGAAGCGGGTGATCGCCATTGCCGAAGCGGCGCAGGCGGCCGGCGTCGAAGGCACACCCAGCTTCGAGGTCAACGGCAAGAAGGTCGAAGCCCATGACTGGGCGACGCTCAAGCCGTTCCTGACCGCCTCCTGATCCTTAGAAGAGAGTAGATCCCATGCGTTTCGCCTTCCCCCTGATCGCGCTTGGCCTGTTGTCGGCCTGTGGCGGTGGTGATTCCGGCACCGGCACCAATGGCAGCGCCGCCGCGCCGGTCGCCAATGTCGCCGCGCCGGCCGGCAAGAAATGGACCGACATGGTCGCGGTCACGCCGGAGGGCGGCTATCGCATCGGTAACCCCGACGCGGCGGTGAAGCTGGTCGAATATGGTTCGCGCACCTGCCCGACCTGCGGGGCCTTTGCCCGCGAAGGCAACGAACCGCTCATCAACAACTATGTCTCGACCGGCAAGGTGAGCTTCGAATTCCGCGACTTCGCGGTGCACGGCGCGCCCGATCTGGCGGCGGCGGTGCTCGGCCGCTGCAACGGCACGGCGACCTTCTTCCCGCTACTCGAAGCCATGTATCAGGACCAGGCGGCGACGCTGGAGCGGATGCAGGCGATCCCGCAGGCCGAACAGGCGCGGTTGCAGTCGATCCCGCCCTTGCAGGCGGTTACCGGCTGGGCCGATGCCGCCGGCTTCGTCGATTTCGTCAAGCAGCGCGGCGTGCCCGAGGCGAAGGCGCGCCAGTGCCTCGCCGACCAGAACCTGCTGCAACAGGTGGTGAAGATCACCGAAGAAGGCGGCGCGACCGTCACCGGCACCCCGACCTTCCTGATCAATGGCGAAAAGGTCGAGAATGCGGTGACTTGGCCACAGATCGAGGCAGCGCTGAAGGGCGCCGGCGCCTGACCCCATGGCCGCGGGTGACGACGCGGCCACTTCACGCGCGCCGGGGCTGACGCTCCGACGACTGCGGCTGAGCGGATTCAAGAGCTTCGTCGACCCCGCCGATCTGGTGATCGAACGCGGGCTGACCGGCGTGGTCGGCCCCAATGGCTGCGGCAAGTCGAACCTGCTCGAAGCGCTGCGCTGGACCATGGGCGAGAACAGCGTGAAATCGCTGCGCGGCGCCGGCATGGACGATGTCATCTTTGCCGGCACCGAAACCCGCCCGCCCCGCGACTTTGCCGAGGTCGCGATTCTTGCCGAGGATGCAGCGGGCGACGAGGTCGAGATCGTCCGCCGGATCGAACGCGGTGCCGGCTCCGCCTATCGTATCAACGGTCGCGACGTGCGGGCGAAGGACGTGTCGCTGCTGTTCGCCGATGCCGCGACCGGCGCGCATTCGCCCGCGCTCGTCAGCCAGAACCGGATCGGCGCGGTCATCGCCGCCCGCCCCGCCGAACGCCGCGCGATGCTGGAGGACGCCGCCGGCATCTCCGGGTTGCATATTCGCCGCAAGGATGCCGAGGGAAAGCTGCGCGCCACGGAGACCAATCTCGACCGGCTGGGCGAAATGGCGCAGGAACAGGATGCCCGCGCCGCCGTCCTCCGGCGGCAGGCGCGGATCGCCGCCCGCTATCGCGAACTGACCGACGCGATCCGCATCGCCGAGGCGCGCGCCATCTATGCCCGCTGGCGCGATGCCGCCACCGCCGCCGATGCCGCCAGGGCGGAGGCGAACGCCGCCGAAACCCTCGTCGCCAGCCACGGCAGCGCGCAGGCGGAGTCGCTCGCCGAACAAACCGCCGCGACGCAGGCCTTGGCCGCCGCCCGCGCGACCGCGCAGGAACTGCGGCAGCGCGCGGCCGATGCCGGCCATGCCCGCGAACGGTTGCAGGCGCAGGCCCATGCCGCGACCCGGCGGCTGGCCGATCTGGAGGCGCAGGCCACGCGGCTGAGCGAGGATCGCGCGCGCGAGGCGGCTCTGGCCGGCGATGCCGCCAATGCAGCGGCGCGGCTGACCGACGAGATCGCGCGGCTGACGCAGGCTATCGCCGATGCGGCGGCACGCCTCCCCGAACTGGACGGGGCGCTGGTCCGGGCGACCGAGGCCGCGATGGCCGCCGATGCCGCCCATGGCGAAGCGGTCGCGGCCCAGGCCGCCGAACTGGCCGAGGCTCGCGTCGCCGCCGCCGCACAGGACGCAGCGCGCATCCGCCTCGACCGCGCGCGCCGCGACGAAGCGCGTGCGCTCGCCGAACAGGGGGCATTGCCGGCGCTCGCACCGCTGACCGTCGAGCGGACGGCAGCCGTCGAGCGTCGCGCGGCAGCACTGGCCAGCGCCGACACCGCCCGCACCACCATCGCCCATGCCGATGCCGCCGAACGATCCGCGCAGGAGGCGCGCGGCCGGGCACAGGCCGACCGCGCGACCGCCGCCGCCGAACTCGCCGCGTTGGACGGGGAGATCGGCGCGCTCGAACGCGCGCTCCGGCGAAGCGGGCGGGCGCGGATCATCGATTCGGTACGCGTCGAGCCGGGGTTCGAAGCGGCATTGGCGGCGGCGCTGGGCGACGATCTCGACGCCGGGACCGATCCGGCGGACGACCGCTATTGGGAGGATGCCGGGAACAGGGCCGATGGTCCGCCGGTGCCGCACGGCATCGGGCGACTATCGGCGCAGGTTGCCGCCCCCGCGCTCGCCCGGCGTTTGGCGCAGGTGCTGGTCGTGGAACGCGACGAGGGCACGACGCTGGCGGTCGGGCAACGGCTGGTGACGCTCGACGGGGCGATGCGCCGCTGGGACGGCCTGCGTGCCCGAGCCGGATCGGGGGCCGCCGCCGCCGAACGCCTCGCCCGCGCCAACCGGCTGCGGGCGTTGGGGCAGGAACGCCCGGCACTGATCACCCGCCGCGACACCGCCGACGCGGCACTCGCCGCCGCCGATGCCGCGATCGCCGATGCGCGAACGACCCTCGCCGCCGCCCGCCGCACGCTCGAACAGGCCGAAGCGCAGGCCCGCGAGGCATTGCGCGCCGAAGATCGCGCCACCGCCGCGATCGAACGGGCACAGGCGCGCGCCGACGACGTTGCCGCCCGTCTGCAACGCCTCCGCGCCGACCTGATCGAGGCGCAGGACGAGAGCGACCGCGCCGATGCCGCGCTTGGCCAGCTACCCAATCGCAGCGCGACCGCCGGCCGCGTCGCGGCGCTGGCGGGCGCAGCGGCGACCGCGCGGACGCAGATGGCCGACGCCCGCTCGGCCCGTTCCGCGCTCGACGCCGCCCTCAGGCGCGACCGCGAACGGCTGGAGACGGCGAAGACCGAACTGTCCGCGTGGCGATCGCGCGCTACCGATGCCGATCACCGCATTGCCGAGGTCGAGGCGCGAGCCGCCACGCTCGCCGCCGACCGCGCGGCGTTGCGCGACCGGCCAGCGGCCCTTGCCGCGGAGCTGGCGCAGGTCGATGGCGCGCTCGGCGATCTACGCCGCGCCGCGACCGAGGCGGCTACGCTCGAAACCGCGGCCGAAACCCGCCTGCGCGCCGCCGAGCGGGCGGGCAGTACCATCGCCGAATCGCTCGCCTCGGCCCGCGAACGCCGCGCCGGCGCGTCCGCGCGGGCCGACGCGCAGGAACAGCGCCGGCTGGAAATGGGGCGGTTGTCGGGCGAACGCTTCCAATGCCCCCCGCCGCTGCTGCCGCGCATCGGCTTTGTCGGCACGGAGGTGGGCGATGCGACCGACGAGAGTGCCGCGCACGACCGGCTGCTCGCCGACCGCGACCGGATCGGCCCGGTCAATTTGATCGCCGACACCGAACTGGCCGAACTGGAAGCGGCACAGGGCGAGACCACCGCCGAACGTGCCGAACTGGCCGAAGCGGTACAGCGGCTGCGCGGATCGATCGGCACGCTCAACCGCGAAGGGCGCGCGCGGCTGCTGACGGCGTTCGACGCGGTCGACGGCCATTTCCGCCGCCTGTTCGGCGCGCTGTTCGACGGCGGGCAGGCGCAGCTCGCGCTGGTCGATTCGGACGATCCGTTGGAAGCGGGCCTCGAAATCCTCGCCCAGCCGCCGGGCAAGCGGCTGCAATCGCTGACCCTGCTGTCGGGCGGCGAACAGGCGCTGACCGCCGTCGCGCTGATCTTCGCGCTGTTCCTGACCAACCCGTCGCCAATCTGCGTGCTCGACGAGGTCGACGCGCCGCTGGACGATGCCAATATCGATCGCTTCTGCGACCTGCTCGACCGCATGGCCGCCGATACCGACACCCGCTACCTGATCGTGACCCACAATGCCGCGACGATGAGCCGGATGCACCGGCTGTTCGGCGTGACGATGGTCGAACGCGGGGTCAGCCGGCTGGTATCGGTCGATCTGGGCGGCGCGACGGGACTGCTCGCGGCGGAGTAGAACAGCCCCCCACACAACCAAGAAACGTCACCCCAGCGTAGGCTGGGGTCTCGCGCGGCGAGGAGCGCGTTTCACAACGGGGAGACCCAGCCTGCGCTGAGGTGACGTCGACTTTCGTTACTGCCCCGCCTTCACCACCGCGCGAAACTCTTCCCGCGTGATCCGGCCGTCCTTGTTCTGGTCCATCAGCGCGAAGGCGGTGGCGAGGCCGGCGGCTGCCTGCCCTTTCTGCGACGGGTCCTGCTTCGCCGCTTCGGCATCGATCTGGGCGCTCATCACGTCGAACTCGGCCTTGCTGATCGTGCCGTCCTTGTCCTTGTCGAAAATGCCGAAAAACTCGGTCTCGTCCTCGGCCGCCGGTTCGACCACCGGCGCGGGCGGGGTTGCCGGGGCGGGCGCGGGAGCGGTCTGCAGCGCAAGGGCAAGGACGGCGAGGAACATCGGGTTTCTTTCCGAAAAGGGGAAATGTGCGACACGATTGCACCGCATTCGCGCCTGCGCAAGCGCGTGTCCTTGCGCGGCGGCCCCGCGTCGCCTAACCGCGCGCCGAACCACTGCATTCCCAAGGAGCCGCCCATGGCCGAGTCCATCAATCGCGTCGTCCTCGCCTATTCGGGCGGCCTCGACACCAGCGTCATCCTCAAATGGCTGCAGCAGGAATATAATTGCGAAGTCGTGACCTTCACCGCCGACCTCGGCCAGGGCGAGGAACTCGAGCCGGCGCGCAAGAAGGCCGAGCTGATGGGCATCAAGCCCGAGCATATCTTCATCGACGACCTGCGCGAGGAATTTGTCCGCGACTTCGTGTTCCCGATGATGCGGTCGAACGCGCTGTATGAAGGGCTGTACCTGCTCGGCACCTCCATCGCACGCCCGCTGATCGCCAAGCGCCAGATCGAGATCGCGAAGGCGGTCAATGCCGACGCGGTCAGCCATGGCGCGACCGGCAAGGGCAACGACCAGGTCCGCTTCGAACTCGGCTATTATGCGCTGCAGCCCGACATCAAGGTCATCGCGCCGTGGCGCGAATGGGACCTGACCAGCCGCAGCGCGCTGATCGCCTTCGCCGAACAGCACCAGATTCCGGTGCCCAAGGACAAGCGCGGCGAATCGCCCTTCTCGACCGACGCGAACCTGCTGCACACCTCGTCCGAGGGGAAGGTGCTGGAGGATCCGTGGGACGAGGTGCCCGACTACGTCTTCTCGCGCACGGTGAACCCGGAGGATGCGCCCGATACGCCGCAGGTCATCACCGTCGCGTTCGAACGCGGTGACGCGGTCGCGGTCGATGGTGAGGGCATGTCGCCCGCCACGCTGCTCGCCAAGCTCAACGAACTCGGCCGTGCGCACGGTATCGGCCGGCTCGACCTGGTCGAGAACCGCTTCGTCGGCATGAAGTCGCGCGGCATGTACGAAACGCCGGGCGGCACGATCCTGCACGCCGCGCACCGGGCGATCGAACAGATCACGCTCGACCGCGGTGCCGCGCACCTGAAGGACGAACTGGCCCCGCGCTATGCCGAGCTGGTCTATAACGGCTTCTGGTTCTCGCCGGAGCGCGAGATGCTGCAGGCGGCGATCGACCACAGCCAGCACAAGGTGTCGGGCGAAGTCCGCCTCAAGCTGTACAAGGGCGGGGTCCATGTCATCGGCCGCCGGTCGCCCAATTCGCTCTACAGCGAAAAGGTCGTGACGTTCGAGGACGATCAGGGCGCCTATGACCAGCGCGACGCGGCCGGCTTCATCAAGCTGAACGCGCTGCGCCTGCGCCTGCTCGGCCGGCGGGATCGCTGATCGACGTAAGATTGCCTTAACCACATTTTAGCCACTCGCATGGCACCGACCGTTTCGAACGAAGCGGGGGAGTTGTGCGGGTGGCTAGCGACAATGTGGACGTGGCGATCGTCGGCGCCGGTCCGGCCGGCCTTACCGCCGCCTATCTGCTGACCAAGGCCGGGCTGTCGGTCACCGTCATCGAACAGGACCCGCGCTATGTCGGCGGGATCAGCCGCACCGTCGAGCATGACGGTTTCCGCTTCGATATCGGCGGCCACCGCTTCTTTTCGAAATCGCAGGAAGTCGTGGCGCTGTGGAACGAGATTCTGCCCGACGACTTCATCGACCGCCCGCGGATGAGCCGCATCTTCTATGGCGGCAAATTCTACAGCTATCCGCTGCGCGCGTTCGAGGCGCTCGGCAATCTCGGCCTCGTCACCTCCGCGCTGTGCATGGCGAGCTATGCCAAGGCCAAGCTGTTCCCCCGCCGTACGGTCGCCTCGTTCGAGGACTGGGTCGTCAACCAGTTCGGCCACAAACTCTATTCGATCTTCTTCAAGACCTATACCGAGAAGGTGTGGGGCATGCCGTGCGACACCATGTCGGCGGACTGGGCGGCGCAGCGGATCAAGGGGCTGAGCCTCGGCGCGGCGGTGCTCGACGGGCTCAAGCGGTCGCTGGGTCTCAACCGCAAACCCAATGACGGCATGGCGGCCAAGACCCTGCTCGAAAGCTTCCGCTATCCGCGCAAGGGGCCGGGGATGATGTGGGAAGCAGCGCGCGACCATGTCGTCGCGGGCGGCAATACCGTGCTGATGGGCCATGCGCTGCGCACGCTGGAACATGATGTGGCGGCGGATCGCTGGCGGATGGTGGCGACCGACCGCGCCGACGATTCGACGCGGATTATCACCGCGCGCCACGTCATCTCCTCGGCGCCGCTTCGTGAACTCGCCTCGCGCATCCATCCGCTGCCCGCGACGCTGCCCGACGCCAGCGCCCTGCGCTACCGCGACTTCCTGACCGTCGCGCTGATGATCCGGTCGAGCGACCTGTTCCCCGACAACTGGATCTACATCCACGACAACCGGGTGAAGGTCGGCCGCGTCCAGAATTTCCGCAGCTGGTCGCCCGAAATGGTGCCCGATCCAGCCATCGCGTGCGTCGGCCTCGAATATTTCTGCTTCGAGGGCGACGGGCTATGGGCCAGCAGCGACGACGATCTGATCGCGCAGGCGACGCGCGAACTGGCGACGCTCAAGCTGGTCGATGCCAAGGACGTGGTCGGCGGTGCGGTCGTGCGCCAGCCGAAAGCCTATCCGGTCTATGACGAAGGCTATGCCGACCGGGTCGAGGCGCTGCGCACCGAACTGGAAACCCGTTTCCCGACGCTGCACATGGTCGGTCGCAACGGCATGCACCGCTACAATAACCAGGATCATGCGATGATGACGGCGATGCTGACCGTCCGCAACATCCTCGCCGGCGCGCGCATCCACGATGTGTGGCAGGTGAACGAGGACGCCGAATATCACGAGGCGGGCCGCGAAGGCGAACAGGCCGCCCTCGCCAGCGTCCGCGCGGTGCCGACCGCGATCCGGGCGGCGGCGTGAGCGAGGCGGCGGGGCGCGACACGCCCTCGCCGGTCGCGGTCTGGGGGTTCGTTTCGCTGGTCCTGATCCTGTGCGCGATCCCGCGCATCGGTCCGCTGCGCATGTACGATCCCGACGACATCATGCGCCTGCTCGAAGTACGCGCGCTGCTCGACGGGCAGAGCTGGTGGGACGTCGGACAGCATGGCTTTGCAGGTCCGGGGCTGACGATGCACTGGTCGCGGCTGGTCGACCTGCCGCTGGCGGCGGTCGTCCTCGCGCTGCGCGGCATCGTCGGGGACGCCGCTGCCGAGCGGATCGCGGCGATCGCCGTCCCGCTCGTCACGCTGGGTGTCGTCATGACACTGGTCGCGGCGATCACCCGCCGGCTGGCCGGGCGGCCAGCGGCACTGGCCGCGATGGTCATGGTGCCGCTGACGACGCCATTGCTCAGCCAGCTGCAACCGCTGCGCATCGACCATCATGGCTGGCAGATCGCCAGCGGGCTGCTGGCTGCCGCCGCGCTGATCCTGCGCCGCGACGGGCGCAGCGGGATCGTCGCGGGACTGGGTGGCGCGCTGCTCGTCACGATTTCGTTCGAAGGATTCGCCTTCCTCCTCGCGCTGATTGCCGCGGCGGGGCTGGCCTGGGTATTCGTGCCGGCGCGGGCGGCGCAGACGCGCGGCTTCGGCCTGACGATGGCGCTGGCCACGCTGCTGCTCCACCTCGTCACCCGTGGTCCCGGTTGGGCCAGCCCGGCCTGCGACGCGATCGACCCGGCATGGCTGGCGACGATCGGCATCGCCGGGATCGGCCTCGCTCTGGCGACGCTGGCCCCGCTGCGGTCGCCCGTCGGGCGGTTCGCGCTGCTGGCCGTGACCGGCGCGGCGACGGTCGCGACGATGGCGCTGCTCGCCAGCGAGTGCGCCCGCGGGCCGTTCGGAATGCTCGATCCGCTGACCTACCGCGTCTGGTTCCTCAATATCGCCGAGGGGCTGCCGGTCTGGCATCAATATTGGCCGACGATCGCCGGCAGCTTCACCTTGACGGCGGTCGCGGTCGTGGTGACCCTGCGTCGGGTGCTGGCGGCACCGGGGCACCGGCGGGAGCCCTGGACGATCCTGCTCGGCCTGCTGATCGCGGCCACGCTGTGCGGCCTTATCGTGCTGCGATCCGCCGCGCTCGCCAATGCGCTCGCCATTCCCCCGGTGGCGGCGATCGTCGCCGACCGCCTCGCCCGCGCGCGGGCCATCGTGCCGCCGCTCCGCCGCCTCGCCGCCCTGCTGGGTGTCGCGGCGATCGCGGCGCCGGGACTGGTGCTGACCGGCATCCTGTTGCTGCTGGGCGTGCCGGACCGTGCGGTCGTATCGATCCCGCGGCCCTATCTGACTGGGGAAAAGCCCGTCTGCCCACGCCAGCCCGACGTCGTACCGCTGGCAGCGCTGCCGGCAGGCGCCACGATCCTCGCCCCGCTCGATATCGGGCCGGCGATCGTCGCATCGAGCCGCCTCCGGCCGATCGCCAGCGGCTATCATCGCAACGCCCCCGCCATGCGGTTCGTCATCGCCAGCTTCATGGCCCGGCCCGACCTGTCGCGCAGCGCGATCCTCGGGCGCGGGGTCGATTATGTCGTCGGCTGTCCGGGCATTTCGGAAAATCTGGCCTATGCCAATGCCGCCCCCCACGGCCTGTGGGCGCGGCTGGAGCGGGGCGAGCGTTTCGACTGGTTGCAACCGGTCGCAATTCCCGACTCGCCAATATTGGTATGGCGGGTGGTCCGCCCTCTTGCGAGCCCGCCTGCCTAGCCCGTAAGGACGCAAGGGTATGACCCGATCCGCCGAACAGCTCCGTTGGTGGCAGACGCGCTGGTTCGTCGCACTGATGGCGGTGCTGGCGGCGGTGCCGCTGCTATGGCCCGACATCCCGCCGATGGTCGACCTGCCGGGACATATGGGCCGCTACCGCGTCCAGCAGATGTGGGACACCGGACAGGCGCCCTGGTTCCATGACTGGTATAATTTCGACTGGAGCCTGATCGGCAATCTCGGCGTCGACCTGCTCGTCTGGCTGCTCGAACCGCTGATCGGGCTCGAACCTGCCGTCAAGCTCATCATCCTGACGATCCCGGCGCTGACCGCCGTTGGCCTGTTGTGGATCGCGCGCGAAGTGCATGGCCGCATCCCGGCGACCGCGCTGTTCGCGCTGCCGATCGTCTACAGCTTTCCGTTCCATTTCGGCTTCGCCAATTTCGTGCTTTCGATGGCGCTGGCGCTCAACGCCTTCGCGCTATGGCTGCGACTGGGGCGGCAGGGGCGGCTGGTGCTGCGCGGGGTGGTGTTCGTACCCGTAGCCGGACTGATCTGGCTGACCCACACCTTCGGCTGGGGCACGCTGGGCGTGCTGGCCGCCTCGGCCGAGCTGATCCGCGAGCATGACAAGCGTCGCAACTGGTTCGCCGCCGCCTTCCATGCCGGGCTCCATTGCCTCGTCCTTGCGCCCCCTGCGCTGCTGATGCTGCTGTGGCGCTCGGGCGGCCATGTCGGCGGACAGACCGCCGACTGGTTCAACTGGCGCGCGAAGATGCAGTGGATGACGATGACGCTGCGCGACCGCTGGCAGCTCTACGACCTCGCTTCGGTCGCCGTCTTCTACCTCGTCCTGTTCAAGGGGTTGCGCGATCCGAACATCGGCTATTCGCGCAATCTGGGCCTGTCTGCGCTGTTCCTGATCGCCGTCTATGTCCTGTTGCCGCGCATCGTGTTCGGGTCGGCCTATGCCGATATGCGGCTGGTCCCCTATCTGTTCGGGATCAGCCTGATCGCGCTCCGGCCCAAGCCCGGCCTGTCGATCCGTCATGCCGGGGTGCTGGCGGCGATCGGCCTGGCGATCTTCGTCGGGCGGATGGCTGCGACCACCTACAGCTTCTGGCTGTACGACCGCGATTACGACCGCGAACTGGCGGCGTTGGACCATGTGCCGGTCGGCGCGCGGCTGGTCACGTTCGTTGGTGAGACCTGCTACAACGAATGGCGCATGACCCGGCTGCAGCATCTGCCCGGCATCGCGCTCGCCCGGCGCCAGGCCTATGCCAACGACCAATGGTCGATGGCCGGTGGGCAGCTGCTGACGGTCCGGTACAAGGAAGCACGCGGCTTCTCGCACGATCCGTCCGAACTGGTGACCGACGTCAAATGCCCCCGCGAATATTGGCGGCCGATCGCCGGTGCGCTGTACAAATTCCCGCGCGACGCGTTCGATTATGTCTGGCTGATCCGCCCGCCCCAATATGACCGGCGACTGGAACAGGGGCTGGTGCCGCTGTGGCGGAGCGGCCGCAGCGCGGTCTTCCGGATCGACCATAGCGTCCCGCCGCCCGACCTGACATGGAGCGATCTGGGCAATCGTCCGTTCGCCAAACCCCGCCGTCATCCGTCGCGACAGATGGCGGCCAACGAACCGGTAAGGAAAAACTGATGGACCTGCTGAACAACGCCTTGAAGCTGGCCGGCCAATTCGACCTGCCCGCCATCGCCGAAAAGGCGGGGATTTCGCAGGAACAGGTACAGACCGTCCTCGGCCTGCTCGCCAAGTTCGCCGGCCATGCCGACCCGGCGCAGGAAGCCGCCGACCATAGCGGCGTGTCGCGCCATCAGATCGAGGCGATCCTGTCCGAAGTCGGCGGTCCCGATGCGCTGGGCCAGTTCGCGCAGCTGCTCGGCCTCGACGTCAATCCCGGCGCGCTCGGCGGGATCGGCGACATGCTGCCCGGCGGGCTGGGTGGCCTGATGGGGAAGAAGTAAGGCGAGCTACGCAGCCTGCTTCTCTCCTTGGCCATGGACGTCATCCCGGCGAAGGCGGGGATCTCCCGGTAACAGGGCGAGACAGGAGCCGCTGGAGACCCCAGCCTGCGCTGGGGTGACGTTTTTGGCCGGGGCGACTGGACCCTACGCCCGCCGAAACGGCGTCAGCTCGCTCAGAAATTCCTGTTCCTGCCCAACCGCCGCCCGCTCCCGATCCAGGAAGTCCGCCACCGCGCGGCGAAAGCCGGGATCGGGCAGGAAATGGGCCGACCACGTCGTTACCGGCACATAGCCCCGCGCCAGCTTGTGCTCGCCTTGGGCGCCGGCCTCGACCCGCTGCAACCGCCGCGCGATGGCGGCGTCGATCGCCTGATAATAGCATAGCTCGAAATGGAGGAACGGCACCTCCTCCACCGCCCCCCAATAGCGGCCGTACAGCGCGTCGCCGCCGATCAGGTTCAGCGCCCCGGCGATCGGCCGCCCGCCCCGCTCGGCGAGGATCAGCAACACCGCGTCCGGCATCGTTTCCGACAGCAACGAGAAGAAGGGGCGGGTGAGATAGGGGCGGCCCCATTTGCGGCTGCCGGTATCCTGATAGAAGGTCCAGAAGGCGTCCCAATGCGCCTCGGTCAGTTCGCGCCCGGTCAGGTGCCGGACGGTCAGCCCGTCCAGCGCGGCGGCGCGTTCCTTGCGGATCGCCTTGCGCTTGCGGCTGGCCAGATCGTTCAGGAAATCCTCAAAGCTCTCATAGCCGCGATTGGCCCAGTGAAACTGCGTGCCCGCCCGCGTCAGCCAGCCCGCCGCTTCGAACGCCGGCAGCTGCGCTTCCTCCACGAACGTCGCATGGGCCGACGACAGCCCGTTCTGCCGCACCACTGCCTCGACCGCGCCGATCAGCGCGGCGGCATCGGCCCCGTCGCGCAACAGCAGCCGGGGGCCGGGCACCGGGGTGAACGGTGCCGCGATCTGCAGCTTGGGATAATAATCGCCCCCGGCCCGCTCCCACGCATCGGCCCAGCTATGGTCGAACACATATTCGCCCTGGCTGTGCCCCTTGGCATAGGCCGGCGCGATGGCGGCAGGCACGCCGTCGGCATCGTCGACGATGATCGGCAGCGGTTGCCACCCCGATCCCGGCCCGACGCTGCCCGATTCCTCCAGTGCCGACAGGAAGGCGTGGCGGAGGAACGGATTGCCCGTGCCCGCGCAGGCATCCCACTGGTCGGCAGGCACGGCGCGGACGCCCTCGGCGATACGAGCGGTGATGGTGGTCACGGACGGCAAGATAGGGGGTGATGATGGAGTCCGGTAGCCCTCATACCCATCGTCATCCCGGCGAAGGCCGGGATCCATGGATACGGGCCGCTTCGCAAGGTTCGCGACGTCGGTCTGTCCATCGATTTCGGCCTTCGCCGGAATGACGATCCTGTCAGTCCTTCGCCACCTTCAACGCCTCCTTGAACATCAACTCCCGCCGCGGCACCGGAATCTTGATCCCATGCTCGCCGAACAGGTCCCACAACCGGTTGAGCACGTCGGACCGCACATTGCCCACCCCCTGCTCGGGATCGCTGATCCACGCCAATATCTCATGCTCGACCGCATATTCGCCATAGGAGATCAGCCAGACATTGGGCGCCGGGCTGCGCAGCACGCGCGGGCTTTCGGTCGCCGCCTGCAGCATCAGCTTCTGTGCGAGCCTGAGGTCGGTTTCATACCCTACCCCGACCGGAATGCGCACACGCACGTTGCGGTCGGAAAAGGACCAGTTCTCCACCTCCTGGGTCATCAGGTTTTCGTTGGGGATCAGGTGTTCCTTGCCGTCGCGGGTGATGACCGACACCGCGCGCACGCCGATCTTGTTGACCCAGCCGAAGCTGTCGCCGACGACGATCACGTCGCCCGGCTTGATCGACCGGTCCATCAACAGGATGATGCCCGCGATCAGGTTACCGACCGTCTTCTGCAACCCGAAGCCGACCGCGAGGCCCAGCCCGCCCGAAAAGATCGCGAAGGTCGTGAGATCGATGCCGAGCAGGTCGATGCCGAAGAAGAAGGCGGTGATGACCACCGCGATCGACGCCAGCTTCTGCGCCAGCAGTTTCTGTGCGGGGTCGAGGCTCCGCGCCTGCCCGACCGCATGGCTGACCAGCTTGTTGGCAACGCGCACCACGGCATAGAGCACGACGGCGGTCAGCAGCGCACTGACCAGCGCCAGCAGCGACAGGCGCCTGCGCCCTACCGAGAAACCGATCGCGTCGAGCGTGGTGGTGATCGGCTCCAGCCCGCCGACCGATCCGGCCAGCACCGCGACGAACAGGATCGACGCCACCGCCCATGCCAGCCACCGGGCAAGGTTGACGCCGCGCAGCAGCTGCATCGCCAGCCGCGCAACGGCCGCCGCCAGCGCAACCCCGACGACGATATCGCCCAATGCCCCCCAGTCGCGGACCTGCGCCACCAGCGCGAGCGCCACGACCGCCACCAGGTGCCGGACGATATCGCACATCCGCGATGCGAGGCCGACGGCATGGTCGCCGACCCGCTGCCGCCACAAATCGGTCAGGTGCGGCCCCGCCCAGCGCCCGGCCAGCCAGCCAAGCAGCAGCGACAGCAGCACCAGCCCCAGGACGATGCCGGCTTCGATCAGTTCCCGCCCGTCCGCCACCGGCAATCCCTGTCCGGCCAGCCCGGCGGCAAGGTCGTTCACGGCGCCGCCCGGAACCGCGCGAGGCCCGCGGCAAGATCGGCCATCAGATCGTCACTATTCTCCAGCCCGATCTGCAACCGGATCATCGGTCCTTCCGCTTGGCGCCGCGTGACGCTGCGATAGCGATGCGGATCGATCGGCAGCGCGAGGCTTTCGAACCCGCCCCAGCTATAGCCGATCCCGAACAGCTTCAGCCCGTCGATCAGCGCTACCCGACCGGCATCGCTGCCACCGTTCAGGACGAAGGCGAACAGCCCGGCGCTGCCCCGGAAATCGCGCCGGAAAATGTCGTGCCCCGGACAGCCGGGCAACGCCGGATGCAGCACCCGCGCCACCTCGGGCTGTTCGGCCAGCCACCGCGCGATGCGGATCGACGATTCTCCATGCTGTTTCAGCCGCACCGCCATGGTGCGCAGGCCTCGCGCACCGAGCGCCGCATCGTCCGGCCCGACATGCTGGCCCAGTTGATAGGTCGCATCGCGCAGGCGCTGCCAGTGCGATGCGACGGCGGTGGCCGATCCCAGCATCGCGTCGGAATGGCCGACGACATATTTGGTGCAGGCCATAATCGTCACGTCGACGCCATGCGCCATCGCCGGGAACAGCAGCGGCGTGGCCCAGGTGTTGTCGAGGATGGTCGTGATGCCGCGTTCGCGCGCGATCGCCGTCATCGCCGGCACGTCCTGCACTTCGAAGGTGAGGCTGCCCGGGCTTTCGAGGAACAGCACCTTGGTCGCCGGCGTCATCAGATCGGCGATCCCCGCGCCGACGACCGGATCGTACAGCGTCGTCTCGATGCCGATCGTCTTCAACATGCCGTGTGCGAAGGCGCGGGTCGGGTCATAGGCGCTGTCGGGCAGCAGCAGATGATCGCCGGGCTTCAGGAATGCGAGCAACGCGGTGGTGATCGCCGCGACGCCCGACGGATAGAGCAACGTGCCCTCGGCCCCCGGCTCCAGTTCGGTCAGCGCCGCGGCCAACGACCATTGCGTCGGGGTGCCGCGCCGGCCGTAATAGAGCCGGTGATGGGTATCCTTGCCCGCCGCCGCGCGCAGGTCGGCGACGTCGTCGTACAGGATCGTCGAGGCCCGCCAGACGGGAACGTTGACCACCCCGCCGGTCCATTCGTCGCGGCGTCCGCCGGTGACGACCTGTGTCTCGGGCGCGTGGCTCGGGTCGGAAGCGCTCATGCCGTCACCTTCGGCGTCTGCGGATCGGCGGCCCATTCGGTCCAGCTGCCGTCATACAGCGCGGCATCGCGGCCGAGCAGATGCAGCGCGAAGGCGGGGATCGCGGCGGTGATGCCCGACCCGCAGGTGGTGGTGATCGGCCGGTCGAGATCGATTCCCGCTTCGGCGAACAGACCGCCGAGTTCGTCGGGCGACCGCCACGTCCCGTCCTCGCGAAAGAAGCGGGCGTAATGCAGGTTGATGCTGCCCGGAATATGGCCCGACGGCAGCCCGCGCGGATCGGCCTCGCTCCCGTCGAACCGTGCCGGCGATCGGGCATCCACGAGTTGCGTGCCCTCTTTCTCCAGCCCCGCCAGCACCATCGCCTTGGTCCGCACGGCGGCCAGATCGGGATCGGCCGCGACGCGGGTCGGGGTCGTCACGCTCTCGCCTGTCTCGACCGGTCGCCCCTCGGCCTGCCATTTGCCAAGGCCACCATCGAGGATCGCCACCGGCAGCCCGCGGGCGAAGCGCCGCAGCAGCCACCAGCCCCTTGCCGCGGTGCGATGCGGCGAATTGTCGTACAGCACCACCTGCACATCGTCGGTCAGGCCCAATTCGCCCAGCCGTCCCGCCACCTTGTCGGCGGCGGGCAGCGACGTCGCCTGCCCGGTCGACAGCGCGCGCAGGTCAAGGAACCGCGCACCCGGAATGTGGGCCACGGCGAATTCGGCGGCTTCGTCGCGGGGCGGATCGGGCTGAACGGGCACGAAGGTCGCGTCGAGGACGACGAGGCCGGGGGTACCGAGCCGATCGGCGAGCCATGCGGTGGAGACGAGCGGTTGCATGGGAGGAAGGCTTAGGCGTGCGACGCGGCGGGTCAAGCGCCGGAGCAAAAGACGGCAGCGTATCGTACCCCTGCGCAGGCGAGATCCAGGGCCAAGTAAGCCGCTGGCCCGTTTTGGCTCTGGATCCCCGCCTGCGCGGGGATACGCTTACCCCGCATATTTCGGTAGCTTGTCCAAGGCCTGCAAAAACCCCTTCGCCTGGCCGCGCAGTTCCTGCCGGGTCTCCTCAGCCATCTTGTCCCACGTCCGGTATGGCATCGCCATGCGCGGATTGTTGCCCAGCTTCTCGCGATTGCGCGCGATGAAGTCCCAGTACAGCGCGTTGAACGGGCATGCATCGGGACCGGTACGCTGCTTCACGTCATAGCGGCAGGGACCGCAATAATCCGACATCCGGTCGATATAGGCCCCCGACGAGGCATAGGGCTTCGACCCCAGCAGCCCGCCATCGCCGAACTGGCTCATCCCCAGCGTATTGGGCAGTTCGACCCATTCATAGGCATCGGCATAGACCTCCAGATACCAGCGATGCACCTGTTGCGGCTCGGCGCCGATCAGCAGCGCGAAATTGCCGGTGACCATCAACCGCTGGATATGATGGGCATAGGCATGGTCCAGCGTCTGCCCGATCGCCTGGGACAGGCAGTGCATGTCGGTCTCCCCGGTCCAGTAGAAGCCCGGCAGGTCGCGTTTGGCGCCGAGAAAGTTGCGGGTGACATAGTCCGGCCCCTCACGCCAATAGATGCCGCGGACGAATTCGCGCCAGCCGATGATCTGCCGGATGAACCCTTCCGCCGCGTTGATCGGCACCTTGCCCGCATCATATTCCTTCTCGACCGCCTTGCAGAGGTCGAGCGGATCGAGCAGCCCGGCATTGATGTATGGCGAAAGAACGGCGTGCCACAGATAGGGCTCGCCGGTCAGCATCGCGTCCTGATTGTCACCGAAGCCGGGCAGCGCATGGGTGAGGAAGGCACGTTGCTGGCGCAACGCATCCTTGCGCGTCACTGCGAAGTCGAACCCGTCGAGCGTGCCGACATGGTCGCCGAACCGGTCGGCGACCAGCGCCAGCACGTCCTGCGTCACCGCATCTGGCTTGAACGACAGCGGGCGGGGGATCAGCAGGTCGCGGCGTGCGGGTTTGCGATTGTCGCGGTCGAAATTCCATTTGCCCCCGACCGGCTTCGCCCCGTCCATCAGCAGCCCGGTCTCACGCCGCATCTCGCGATAGAAGAACTCCATGCGCAGCTCGCGCCGGTCGTCTGCCCAGGCGTTGAACCGGTCGTGCGAGCAAATGAAGCGCGTGTCGGGGCGGATCGCGACGGGAATGCCGAAGATCGTCTCCCACGCCTCCAGCATCACCTGCACCCGCCATTCGCCGGCTTCGGTGACGACGATCCGCGTCGGATCATGCCGCTCGACCGCGCGGGCAATCTCTCCGGTAAAGCTGCCGGCATTGTCGGGATCGTCGAGCCGGACATAATCGACGCTCCAGCCCGCCTCTTCCAAGGCGGCAGCATGGTGGCGCATCGCGGCGAACAGGAACGCGATCTTCTTGGGGTGATGGCGGACATAGGTCGCTTCCTCCACCACCTCCATCATCAGGATCGTGGTGTCATCGGGGTCGGCATCGGCCAGCGACGACAGATGGAACGACAATTGGTCGCCCAGTATCGGGATCAGCACCCGTTCCATTTGTGCGCCGTCCCTTCTACATGGGGGCCATGGACCCGAAATTCCTTGGCCAGGCCAGCCCGCTTCCGACCACTCCGGAAGCCGCCGAACTCGATTATGTTCCCAACCCGCGCAGCACGCCCTATCTGGTGCGCTTCACCGCGCCGGAATTCACCTCGCTCTGCCCGGTGACCGGCCAGCCGGATTTCGCGCATCTGGTGATCGACTATGTGCCCGGGGAGACGATCGTCGAATCGAAATCGCTGAAGCTCTTCCTTGGCAGCTTCCGCAACCATGCCGCCTTCCACGAGGATTGCACCGTCGGCATCGCCGAACGGCTGGTGGCGGAAATGCAGCCGGTATGGCTGCGCATCGGCGGCTATTGGTATCCGCGCGGGGGCATTCCGATCGACGTGTTCTGGCAGTCGGGGGAACCTCCCAAGGCGGTATGGATTCCGGATCAGGACGTGCCGGGATATCGCGGCCGGGGCTGATCGTCGCAGCCGCGACACGGTTCGCCACGGAATCGTGTCGCAGCGCACAATGGTATGCAACCATTCATCCTGTCGAAATGTTTCTGTTTGCGGACACCGCCGGTTATCGCGCGGATATTGCAACGCACAGAGGAACGCAGATGGACCACGGGGTCGCCCTGGATTCGCTTGATCGCATCGCGCTGATCGGTAATTTCCTGCCGCGCAAATGCGGGCTCGCGACCTTTACCACCGATACGTTCAACGCGTTGCGCGATCGCTATCCCGCGCTGGCGGTCGACGTCTATGCGATGGACGACCGGCTCGGCGCCTATGCCTATCCGCCGGAAGTTACCCACGCGATCGCGCAGAACGACCGCATCGCGTATCTCGACGCGGCACGCCGGATCGAGGCGAGTGGCGCGCAGGCGGTGTGGGTCCAGCACGAATATGGCATTTATGGCGGTCCGGCGGGCGAGCATATCGTCGCGCTGCTCGACCGGGTGAACGTGCCCGTCGTCGTCACGCTGCACACCATCCTCGAACATCCCAATGCCGACGAACGCCGCGTGCTCGAAGCGCTGCTGCGCCGCGCGTCCAAGATCATCGTCATGGCCGACAAGGGTCGCGACATCCTGATGCGGGTGCACGGCACCGACGCGCGCAAGATCGCGATGATCCCGCACGGCGTGCACGACCGTCCGTTCGTCCAGCCCGAATCGATGAAGGCCCGCTTCGGCTGGAGCGGTCGCCCGGTCATCCTGACCTTCGGCCTGCTCGCCCCGAACAAGGGGATCGAGACGATGATCGAGGCGATGCCGACGGTCGCTGCGTCGCATCCCGATGCACTCTATGTCGTGCTGGGCGCTACCCACCCCCATCTGGTCGCCCATGAAGGCGAAGCCTATCGCGACCGGCTGAAGGCGCAGGCGGCGTCGCTGGGCGTGGCCGACAATGTCTGCTTCCTCGACGGCTTCGTCGAACAGGACGAACTGCTCGATTATCTTCAGGCCGCCGACCTGTACGTTACTCCGTACAGCAACCCGGCGCAGATCACCTCGGGCACGCTGTCCTATGCCGTCGGCGTGGGCAAGGTCGTGGTATCGACCCCTTATGTCCACGCGACCGAAATCCTGGCGGACGACCATGGCGTCCTCGTCGATTTCGGCGACTCGGCGGCATTCGCGCGTGAGATCGTCGACCTGCTGGGCAATGACGCCCGTCGCGACGGCCTCGCTGCCCGTGCCTATGCCCGCGGTCGGACGATGCTGTTCCCCTGCCTTGCGGAAGCCGCGATGACGGAGGTTGCACGCGCCGTCGCGGCGCGTCCCCGGCGGGTGCGCACCAGCGCCGACCTGACCGCGCTGAAGCCCGACTTCGCGGCGGTCGAGCGGATGAGCGATGCGACCGGCATGTTGCAGCATTCGATCTATTCGGTGCCCGACCGCCGGCACGGCTATTGCATTGACGATAACGCCCGCGCGCTGATCCTGATGTCGCAGATCGAGGACCTTGACCCTGTCGTCCGCGACAAATGGACAACCATCTATGCGTCGTTCCTGCAATATGCGTGGAACCCGGACCGTCGCCGGTTCCGCAACTTCATGAATTTCGACCGGACCTGGTGCGAGGATGAAGGGTCGGAGGACTCCAACGGCCGCACCTTGTGGGCGCTGGCGATCACCGCGCGCGATGCGCAGGCACGCAAGCATCGCGACTGGGCGATGTCGCTTTACGAACAGACCGCCTCGATCGCGCTCGACCTCGACAGCCCGCGCGCGCGTGCCTTTGCCATGCTCGGCGCGGTAGCGATGCTGGAGGTCAATCCGGGCCATGCGCTCTCCACGGAGATCGCGACCCGCTTCGGCGAGGAACTGGTCACCCTGCTCGACGCGAGCCGTCGTCCCGAATGGGGCTGGTTCGAAATCGTGCTGGCCTATGACAATGCCCGCCTGCCCGAAGCGATGATCCGCGCCGGCAAGGCGCTGGGGCGCGAAGATTTCGTCAAGGTCGGGATCGACACGCTCGACTGGATCGTCGCCCGCCAGACCTCGCCCGAAGGCCGCTTCCGCGCGGTCGGCACCGAGAGCTTCGGCCGGCCCTTCGCCGAACCGCTGCCCTTCGACCAGCAGCCGCTGGAGGCGCAGGCGACGGTCGAAGCCTGCGTCGCCGCATGGGACGCGACCGGCGATGCCAAGTGGCGTGACGAGGCGGTGAAGGCCTATAACTGGTATCTCGGCGCCAACGACCTCGACCTGCCGCTGGCGACCGCCCATGATGGCGGCTGTTTCGACGGGCTGATGCCCACCGGATTGAACCGCAATCAGGGGGCGGAGTCGATTCTCGCGCTGCAATTGGCATCCTGTGCGATTTCCGCCCTTTCAAAGGGCCGCGCTTCCGTGGCAGACCCGCGCCGCGCCGTGGCCTGAATCCGGCCGCGGCTTCGGCCGGGAATAGTTGGACGCGCGAATGCTGGAACTCTACAACCACCCCCTCCGGCTGTACGCCGATCCCTCGCGCGTGGTGGTGCGCCCGTTTCACATCGCTTGGCAGCGCAATGGTTCGGCCCCCAGCCGGACCGAGCGGCTGGTCGGCGAAGTGCTGGCGATGACGCCTGCCGAAACGCGCGCGCAACTCGAAACCGTGCTCAAGGATTTCGAGGCACGTCACTGGCAGACGCGCCGGGTGTTCATGACTCGCTATGACGAGATCGAAGCGGTGCTCGGCCTCGACGGCAGCACGATCAGCGATGAGAAGCGCCAGCTGATCGGTGCCTATTTCTGCCATGAATATAGCTATGCCGCCGCCGCGCTGATGAATCCTAGCGCGGTGCCGCATTTCGACCAGTCGGGCATGCCGGAAGGGTCGCTCCGCATACTGATGTCGCTGCGCGCGGTTGGCGAAGGCCATATCTCGTCAGTGGCGTTCCGCGAAGGCATCATCACCGACGAGAACGAACTGGTGCTGGCGCCCGAGCCGCCCTTCGCCACCGCCGCCGATGCGGTCGGCGACGAGGACGAAGCACCCGAGGGCGAAGTGACCGTCTATCGCCACCGCGACTCGACGCTGTCCGGCACGGTGATCTTCCCGATCACCCAGGCGCAGTCGAAGGGGCTGGAGGACATGCGCCTCGTCCACTTCACCCATGACGACGGCACCGCCGAGTGGCTCGGCACCTATACCGCTTATAACGGGTCGATGATCCAGTCGGAGCTGCTGCGCACCCGCGACTTCCGCGCGTTCGACCTGGTGCCGATGACCGGCAGCGCGGCGCGCAACAAGGGCATGGGCCTGTTCCCGCGCAAGGTGAACGGCCAATATATGATGATCGGGCGGCAGGACGGGGAAAACCTGTTCCTGATCAAGTCCGACACGCTGACCCATTGGGACGAGGGGGAGCTGCTGTTGAAGCCCGTCTACCCGTGGGAGCTGGTGCAGATCGGCAATTGCGGCCCGCCGATCGAGATCGATCAGGGCTGGCTGCTGCTGACCCACGGCGTCGGCGCGATGCGCAAATATGCGATCGGCGCGGTGCTGCTCGACAAGGACGATCCGTCCAAGGTCATCGGTCGCACCCGCGAACCGATCCTCGCGGCGGCGAACGAGGACCGCGAGGGCTATGTGCCCAACGTCGTCTATTCGTGCGGCGCACTGCGCCATGGCGACCGGATATTCATTCCCTATGGCGTGGCCGATAGCTCGGTGGCGTTCGCATTCGTGACGATCGAGGCGCTGCTCGCCGCGATGTGAGGCGCCATCGGGCGGTGGCTACAACCGGTGCAGCGCCTGCGTCGCGCTGCCCAGCACCGCCGCCCGTGCGCGCAGGCTGGCGACCAGAAACTCGGTCTGCGCGTGCAGGAAACGGCGCGGCGTGGTGCCGAGCACCGCATGGGCATCGCGCAGGAAATGCGACGCGCTGACATAGCCCGGATCGATCCGCGAATAGTCGAGGTCGCCTTTCGCCTCGATCAGCGGCACCAGCGACCGGAGGAAGCGCGCGCGGATCAGCAGCGTCTTCGGCACGAAGCCGAAATGCCGCTTGCACAACCGCCGCAGCCGTTCGGGCGACAGGCCCCATTCCGCCGCCGTGTCCGCCACCGCATTGGGACGATCATCGGTCACCATGCGGGCGATGCTGCGAATCTGGTCTTCGTCGGCGACCCGTGGCCCGAGTTCGGCGAGCAGGAAGCGGTCGAGCGCCGGCTTCACGCCATGTTCGTCGCGCACCGCCGACAGCAACGTCACCAGCCGGTCGGCAAAGCCCGGTCGCGCGGCGGCCGATAGCGGCTCGATCCGGTCGGCATAACGATCCGCCGGCCCGTCGAAGAAACGCGACCAGCCGAGCGCACTGATGCCGAAACCGATCATCGCCCCGCCATTCGTGACGGTGTGGATCGCATGGCTGGTCGGCCCGAACAGGCTGGCCTGCGGCAACGGGTCGCTGCGGAACCGGCCGATCGATACCGCGATCGGACCGGCGTTCAGCGTGACGCGGACATTCGCCGTACCGGGCAGGAACCAGTTTTCGAGGCCCATCGCACCCGGCCCGCTAGCGGCGTACAGGTGATAGCCGGTAACATAATCCGCCAGCCGGGGATCGGGCGCGTCATAGCGGATCGCCATGCCGGGTCGCATGTCGAACAGCGATGGGGGGATGCCGGGCGTCTCCGTCCCGCCAGTGATATCCTGTACATCCATGACGTTACCCGCGGAACAACCCGCCCAGAACGCCGCGCAGCAGCCCGCCGACCAGTCCGCCGCTCTTGGCGCGACCGCCGCGCGTCGTACCGAACACCTGCTTGCCGATCTCGTTGACGACGATGCGCCCGACCGCCGACCCGGCCGACCGGGTCGCCGATTGCGTGGCGCGGGTCCATGGGTTGTTCGCCGCCTCGCGCTCGGCAGCACGCGCGGCGCGTTCGTCCTCGCGCGCGGCACGGTCGGTAGCGCGTTGGTCTGCGATGCGCTGGCGCTCTGCTTCCTTGGCGAGGCGGGCGTCCTCCTTCGCCTTGAGCGCGGCTTCCTTGTCGGCGGCGGCCTGCGCCTTGGTCGCGGCGGCGGCGGCGGCAGCCTCGTCGGCCTTGGCGCCCAGCAGCTCGGCGGCGGATTCACGATCGATCGCGGTGTCGTAGCGGTCGCCGACCGCGTCGGTCTGCATCAGGATGCCGCGTTCGACCGCCGTGACCGGCCCGACGCGCGAGCGGGGCGGCCGGATCAACGTGCGTTCGACCGGGCTGGGCGAACCATCGGCCTGCAATACCGACACCAGCGCCTCGCCGGTCTTCAGTTCGGTGATGGCCTGTGCCACGTCCAGCCTGGGATTGGGGCGGAAGGTTTCGGCGGCGGCGCGGATCGCGCGCTGTTCCTTGGGCGTGAAGGCGCGCAGCGCATGCTGCACGCGGTTGCCCAACTGTCCGGCGATCGCGTCGGGAATGTCGATCGGGTTCTGCGTCACGAAATAGATGCCGACGCCCTTCGACCGGATCAGGCGGACGACCTGTTCCACCTTGTCGACCAGCGCGTCGGGCGCATCGTCGAACAGCAGATGTGCCTCGTCGAAGAAGAACACCAGCTTCGGCTTGTCGGGGTCGCCCACCTCGGGCAGCGTTTCGAACAATTCGGACAACAGCCACAACAGGAAGGTGGCGTAGAGCCGGGGCGACGCCATCAGCTTGTCGGCGGCGAGCACCGATACGATGCCGCGCCCATCGTCGGCGACGCGCATGAAGTCCGCCAGGTCGAGCGCCGGTTCGCCGAAGAAGCGGTCGCCGCCCTGCCCCCGCAGCTGCAGCAGCGCGCGCTGGATCGCACCGACCGATTGCTTGCTGACATTGCCGTAGCGGGTGGTCAGTTCGTCCGCCCGTTCGGCGACATGCGCCAGCATCGCTTGCAAATCGTCGAGGTCGAGCAGCAGCAGCCCTTCCGCGTCGGCGACATGGAAGGCGATGGTCAGCACCCCGTCCTGCACGTCGTTCAGGTTGAGCATGCGCCCAAGCAGCACCGGCCCCATTTCCGACACGGTGGCGCGGATCGGATGGCCCGCCTCGCCGAACAGGTCCCAGAACACGACCGGGGTGTCGCGATACTGCCAGTCGCTGTCACCGATCGCGGCGGCGCGTTCGGCAAAGGCGGCGTGGGGCTTGGCGGTGGCGCTGCCCGCCATGGCGATGCCCGACAGGTCGCCCTTCACGTCCGCCACGAACACCGGCACCCCGGCGGCGGAGAAATTCTCGGCCAGCCCCTGCAACGTCACCGTCTTGCCGGTACCGGTCGCGCCGGCGATCAGGCCGTGGCGATTGGCGCGTTTCAGGACCAGCGACTGGCGGATGCCGTCGGCGGTAGCGCCGATAAAGAGTTCGGTGTCGGTCATGGCCTGCCCTTCATACTGCGCCGATATGTACCGCGTTTCGGGCAAGGGTCCATCATGGCTGGCGGACAAAGAAAAGGGGCGGTGGATCGCTCCACCGCCCCCATCGCCACCGTTACTTGGCGGCGTCGATGCCGACCGGCACGAACTGCGCGAAGAGCGATCCGGGCAGCTGGGCATAGATCAGCACCTGCTTGGCACCGGATGCGCGCGCCTGCTGAATCGCACGGGCCAGTTCAGCTTCGGACGTCACCGGCTGACGATTGACGCTCTGGATCACCACGCCACGGCGCAGACCCTTGGTCGCGGCATCGCTGTTCGGATCGACATCCGCGACGACGACACCGCGGATGGTCGAATCGAGCCGCAACTGCCGGGCGATCGCCGGGGTCAGCGGCTGTACGACCAGCCCGGCGGTCGCCGCCAGATTGGTGCTGGCGCGCGGCGTCGTCGGCGCGGTGTCGGGATCGAACTGTTCGGTCTGCGCCGCCAGCTGATCGTTCGAGGGGCGAGTGCCGAGCGTTACCGCAATCTGCTGACGACGGCCGTCCCGCAGCACGTCGAGGTTGACGCGGCTGCCCGGCGCCTCGTTGCCGACCAGATAGGTCAGCGACTGCTGCGGCGTGATTTCCTTGCCGTTGACTGCGAGGATGACGTCGCCCGGACGAATGCCGGCACGCGCCGCCGGTTCGCCCGGCGAGACGCCGTTCACCAGCGCACCGCGATCCTTGGTGATGTTCAGCGCGGTGGCGATGTCGGCGCTGATTTCCTGCTGCGTCAGACCCAGATAGCCGCGCGCAACGGACTGTCCCTTCATCAGCTTGTCGACGATCGGTTTGGCCTGTTCGGCCGGGATCGCGAAGCCGATGCCGATATTGCCGCCGGTCGGCGACAGGATCTGCGAATTGATGCCGATGACATTGCCCTGCATGTCGAACATCGGCCCGCCCGAATTGCCGCGGTTGATCGCGGCGTCGGTCTGGATGAAGCGATCATACGGCCCCTGTCCGACGCGGTTCAGTGCCGACACGATGCCGGCGGTGACCGTGCCCGACTGGCCCAGCGGATTGCCGATGGTCAAAATCCAGTCGCCGACCCGCGTCTGGCGCGAATCACCGAAGCGCACATAGGGGAAGGTCGCGCCGTCGATCTTCAGCACCGCGAGGTCCGACAGCTCGTCGCGGCCGACCAGTCGCGCCTTATATTCCTTCTGATCGGCCAGCGTCACGGTGATCGATTCGACCGTGGCACCCTGTGCGCCCGCCGACACCACATGGTTGTTGGTGACGATATAGCCGTCGCTGGAGATCAGGAACCCCGAGCCGAGCGACTGCGCCTCCTGCGTCCGGGGCGTCGCCCCCCCGCCACGTCCGCCGAAGAACTGCTCGAACGGCGTGCCCGAGAAGGGGTTCGCCTGCTGCGGCACGGTGATGCGCTGCGTGGTCGAGATATTGACGACCGCCGGCGACAGGCGCGTCACCATGTCGGCAAAGCTCATCGGCGCGCCGGCGCGCGGGGCGGAGACTGCGTTGATCGCCCCCGGCTCGTTCTGCGCGGTCTGGGCGTCCGACGGGTTGAGGGTCAAGGTGGCGGCAGCGCCGCCCAGCAAGAGTGCGGAAGTAATGGCGTAGGCGTAACGCACGGTTGGATGGTCCTCTCGAATATGGCTCGCAACCCCTTCGGGAACGAACCTGCCACTACGTTGCTGAACGCGGTTTGAATGTCCGGGAGCGCCCTAGCGTTCCCGGCCACCGAATTCGCGGAGATAGCCGTTCTCCGGCGACAGGATGATCGACGTCGTTCCGCTCTGCCCCGGCGCGCCGGCAAAGGTCGCGCGATAGGACTGCATCGCCCGCCAGAAGGCGTAGAAATCGGCGTCCTTGCCGAAGCTGGCGGCATAGATGCGTGCCGCTTCCGCCTCGGCATTGGCGCGCACGACCTGCGCGTCGCGCTGCCCCTGTGCCTGGATCGTCGCCGCTTCCTGTTCGCGGGCCGACCGCATCCGCGCCAGCGCCGATTGCAGCGGGCTGCCATCGGGCAGGTCGGCATGCTTGATCCGCACGTCGACGATTTCGGCACCATATTGCCGAGCGGTCCGCTGCAGCGCGTTCTGGATATTGTCCATCACCGCGCCGCGTTCCGGGCTGAGCAGCGCCGCGAACGGACGACGGCCCAGTTCGGCGCGCAGCGCCGACGACAGCAGCGGTTCGAGCTGGTTGGCGACGCGTTCCTCGGTATTGGCGGTCGAACCGGTCGAGATCACCGCCTGCAACGGATCGACGATGCGGAACCGGGCAAAGGCGTCGACCTCGAGCCGCAGCTGGTCGGTCGACAGCACCGGCTGGTTGTTCAGCTCGATGTCCAGCACCCGCTTGTCGATCCACACCACGCGGTCGAAGAACGGAATCTTGGCGACCAGCCCGGCCCCGGTGCGGCCGAACGGCTGTTCGGCGCGATAGGGATTGAGGATGCCGACCGGCTGCTGGAAGCGCAGGATCACCGCCTGGCGCGTTTCCGGCACGATCACGATCGTGCTGAACAGCAGGATGACCAGCACCAGCAGCGCGATGCCCGCCGTCATCGGATTGCGGAGCGCGCGGTTCATCGTGCCGCTCCCGTCGCTTGCGTGGACTGGGCCTGCGGCGCCGGGGCCGGCGCCTCCGGCTCGGGGGTCGCCTGTTGCTGGCGACGGACCTCGGGCAGCGGCAGATAAGCCTGAACGCCGGGCTGGACGATCGTCTTGTCGGCGCGGTTCAACACCTGCTCCATGGTCTCGTAATAGAGCCGCCGGCGCGTCACGTCGGGGGCCATGCGATATTGTTCGTAGATCTTGTCGAATTCGGTCGCATCACCTTGCGCCCGCGCGATCACCTGCTGCGCATAGGCGCGCGAGCGGTTGAGGTTCGACTGCGCCTCCTGCTGCGCCGCCGTCACCGCCTTGAACGCGTCGTCGACCTCGGCCGGGGCCTGCGCCTTCTGGATGCTGACGCCCAGCACGCGCACGCCCGACTGATATTCGTCGAGCAGCGTCTGCATCCGGGTCTGGACGTCCGCCTCGATCTCGCCACGGCCCGAACCGATCGCCTGCGTCAGGTTCTTGCTCGCGACCGCCGCGCGCATCGCGCTTTCGGCCACCGCGCGAACGGTTTCCTGCGGGTTCTTGATCTCGAAGACATAGTCCTCGGGGCTCTTGATGTTCCAGCGCACCGAATAGGCGAGGTCGACGATATTCTGGTCGCCGGTCAGCATCAGATTCGCCTGATTACCGCCCGCCGGGAAACTTTCGGTGCGGGTGTTCTGCACGTCCTCCACCTGCACCCGCATGATCGGTGCTGGCAGCGTGAACTGGATGCCGGGATTGAGCGTGCCGGTATATTTGCCGAACATCGTCACGACGCCGCGTTCCTGCGGGCCGATCGAATGGAAGCTGGTGAAGGCGATCCATACCAGGATCAGCGCGGCAACCGCCGCCAGCCACAGCCGGCCGGCATTCGCCGGAAAGGACGGGCCGCCGCCCGGACCGCCGCTGCGCGCGCGCTTCAGGAAATCGTCGAGCGAGGTCGATCCGCCGATCTTGCCGCGCTTGCCCGCCGGCGGCATCGACCAGGGATTGCGCGGGCCGTCATCGCCGCCACCGCCGCCCGATCCATTACCGGAATCGCCTCCGCCGCCCCATGGGCCCTTGTCGCTCATCCCCAGCACTTGCGCGCGTGCGCGCCGCCCCATGATCCATCGCATCCATCCTTTATAGGGGGCCGCCTTGCGTTTTACAGTGGTAACGCGCCGTTCGAACGCTACATCGCCGCCATGGCTTCCGCATCGAACCCCGCCGCCGCGCTCGACGCGCTGCTTGGCCCCATCGCGGCCGGACGCGCCACGGTCCGCGTGACCGGCGATTCGGCGAGCATCATCCTCGACGTCACCGGCCTGCCCCCGGCGGCGCGCGACGCGCTGGAGGCCGATGTGAAGGCGGCGGCCTCGACCGCGCCCGGCATCGCCAGCGTGCGCGTGGCGCAGACCAGCGAACGGGTGCAGCAGCGGATCATTGCCGTCGCCAGTGGCAAGGGCGGGGTCGGCAAATCGACGCTGTCGGCCAACCTCGCCATCGCGCTGGCGCGCAGCGGCCGGAAGGTCGGAATGGTCGATGCCGACATCTACGGCCCGTCGCAGCCGCGCCTGCTGGGCGTCGAAGGAATCAAGGCCGAGGCGCATGACAAGAAGCTGGTCCCGGTCGCGACCGGGGTCGGCGTGCCGCTCTTGTCGATGGGGCAGCTGGTCCCGGGGGGCCAGGCGATCGCGTGGCGCGGACCGATGGCGGCGGGCGCGCTGACCCAGTTGGTCGACGCCCATTGGGAGATGGTCGACACGCTGGTCGTCGACATGCCGCCGGGCACCGGCGACGTGCAGCTGACCATGATCCAGAAGCACAAGCCGGCCGGCGCGGTGATCGTGTCGACGCCGCAGGACCTGGCGCTGATCGACGCGACGCGCGCGATCGACCTGTTCACCAAGGCCGGGGTGCCGATCATCGGGCTGGTGGAGAATATGGCCGGCTATTGCTGTCCGCATTGCGGGGGGCTGTCCGATCCGTTCGGGACCGGCGGGGCGGAGGCGAAGGCCGAGACGCTTAGCATCCCGTTCCTCGGGCGCATTCCGCTGACGATCGACATCCGCACCGCGTCGGACGCCGGAACGCCGCCGGCCGCCGGGAACGGGGCGGAAGCAGAGCCGTTCCTGTCGATAGCCGCCAAGGTCGGCGACTGGCTGCAGAGGAACTGACATGCTCGACGACGATGGCATCCGCACCCTGCTCACCGAGGCGCGGACCATCGCGCTGGTCGGTGCGTCGGACCGGCCCGACCGGGCATCCTATGGCGTGATGGCCTATCTCCAGCAGCGCGGCTACCGCGTGATCCCGGTCAATCCGCAGATCACCGGCGAGCATCTGCACGGCGAGTTCGTGTTCCGCGACCTCGACCAGATCGGCGAGTCGATCGACATCGTCGACATCTTCCGCAATTCGGCCGCCGCGGGTGAGGCAGTCGACGCGGCGATCGCGGCGGGCGCGAAGGCGGTGTGGATGCAACTGGGGGTGGTCAATGCGGAAGCCGCTGCGCGGGCGGAAGCTGCGGGGTTGCAGGTGGTGATGGATCGTTGCCCGAAGATCGAGATTCCGCGGTTGGGGATCGGGAAGGTCGGGTAGCTGCACCCACCCGTTCGGTTCGAGCAGCTTCGAGCTTGTCGAGAAGCGTCCGTCGAGAACCCGGCCGCTTTGGGCACGCCCTTCTCGACTTCGGTTCTCGACAGGCTCGAACCTGCGCTCGAAGCAAACGGGAGTGGTTTGGTTGTACCTCAAACCCGCCCGCCCAGCACCCGCGCGAACAATGCCAGCATCCACCCCGTCGTGCTCACGAACAGCGCCGGATCATAGCGCGGCCCCTCGTCGCGCAGGAAGGCATGCTGTGCATTCACCTCATGCCATTCGTACCGCGTCCCCGCCGCCTCCAGCGCGTCGCGGATCGCCTGCCTTCCGGCATAGGGCACATGCGGGTCCTGCCGCCCCCACACGAACAGCATCTCCGCGCCGATCTCACCGATCCGCGAAAGGCTGTCGTCTGAGCGCCCTTCGCCCAGCGTCCCCGAATGGATATCGGTCGGGTAGAAACAGGCCGCCGCCAGCACCCTCGAATCGAGCGCGGCGCGATAGGCCAGGTGCCCGCCAAGGCACACGCCCGCGACGCCGATCCGTCCCGAGCAGGCGGGATGCTGCGTCAACCAGTCGATCACCAGCGTCGCATCGGCGTCGAACCCTGCGACCGGCTTGGTGAATTTCAGGTCGTTGCCGCGATCGGTGCCCGGCTGGTCATAGGCCAGCACCGTGCCGGGCGCTTCATATTCGTGATACACTTCCGGCACCGCGACGACATAGCCGTGCCCCGCGATGAACGCCGCCAGCCGGCGGATCGGTGCGGTCACCTGATAGATTTCGGAATAGAGCACTACGCCGGGAAACCGCCCCTCGCCCACCGGACGAAAGACATGGGTACGCATCACGCCGCCTGTCGCGCAGGGCAGGTCGGCAAATTCGTCGCTGAGCAGGATCATGCGCGTGCCGTGCCGCCGGCGGGATCGACTGGCAAGGGGGGAACCGGGTCGCCGGGCATCGTCACCAGTTCCAGGCGCTGCGGCACCGTGCCCATCTCGATCCCCTCCGCCCGGAAACGGGTGAGCAGTTCGAGCAGGATGTTGCTGCGCGCGCGGTAGGCGGCGCGCGGCGATTCGACATGCGCGAAACAGTTGAACGCGATGCGATCGTTGACGATCGCGTCGATGAACGCACTGGGCGCGGGGTCGTCCAGCACCGCCTCTTCGCGTGCAAACGCATCCAGCACCAGCTGCTGCACCGCCGCCGCATCGGCGTTGATCGGAACCGAGAACTGGATCTGGATGCGCCCCAAGGGGCTGGCCAGCGTCTTGTTCAGCACCGATTTGGTGATGAGTTCGGAATTGGGCACGATCAGCGTCGAATGATCGGCGAGCGTGATCTCGGTCGATCGCACGCTGATCCGCTTCACATCGCCCTCGTCGGTGCCGACCCGGATCAGGTCGCCGATCTTGATCGGGCGTTCTGCGAGCAGGATCAGCCCGGAGACGAAATTCTGGGTAATCGCCTGCAACCCGAACCCGATGCCGACCGACAGCGCGGAGAGCAGCAGCGCGATCCGCTCCACCCCGATGCCCAGCGACGCCAGCGCCCAGATCACGGCCAGCGCGATACCGACATAGCGCGCGACGAGGCTGACCGAATTGCGCCCGCTGCCATCCAGGTCGGTGGCGGGCAGGTAGCGCCCCTCCAGCCAGCGCATGAAGCCGCGCACCAGCGCCAGCCCGATCGCCAGCACGACGATGCTGCGCAGGATCGCACCGGGCGAGATGGTGACACCGCCGATCTGCACCCCGCGCGCAAGGTCGCCCAGCCGGGTCAGCGCGTCGGACACGCCGCTGCCGCCGAACGGCAACAGCCACAGGGCGACGGCGACGACCGCGATCAACACCCGCAGCACGCCCGAGAGCAGCACCCCGAACTGGTCGACCGTCCCGCCGCGCAGGCCGAGGCCCCGGGTCAGCGCGGCGCCCAGCCGGCTGCCCCGTTCGAACACCGATGTCGCGACATCGTCGGTCGCGGCGAGCACCAGATAGACCGCCGCGCCCAGCACCAGCGTCCATGCCGCCATCTGCCCCACGAACAGGCTGAACCCGACATAGCCCGCCGCCAGCGCCAGCAACGCCACCCCGGCGATGCTCCACGCGAACAGCTGCATCGCCGCCAGCCCGGTATGCGCCGGGGCGTCGGCGGCGCCCTCCTCCGCCGCGTTCGCCTCGGCCCGCATCCGGCCCAGCGTGAACAGGCTGCCGGCGATCAGCAGGATATGCGCCAGCGCCAGCAGCGAATGGGTCGCTATGCGGATCGCCGGACTGGTGCCGATCGCGGTGTCCGCGGCATCGAGCGCGATCACACAGCCGGCCAACCCCGCCAGCACGAAGGAATAGGGCCGGAACCGCGTCGCCACCGCATCGCTGACCGGCGCGATCCGCCAGCTGGGGCTGCGCCGCATCAACGTCGCGCCCAGCACCGCGCTGGAAAAGGCCGCAAAGCCGATCGCCACCAGCCATTGATCGAGCATCGGGTCCCAGCGCGACGCGACCAGCCCCGCCCAGCGCGCACCGGTCAGCAGCGCGGCGGCGGCCAGCAGCGGCGCGAGCGTGCCGACGAGGATACGGCCGAGCGCATTGGCCGACCGCCGCACCCGCCGCCCCGGTGCACCCTCGATCAGCAGGCGCTGCCCGACCCGTGCCGCCGCCAGCCGCGCAGGGCCCAGCAACAGGATCGCGATGGCGAAACCCAGCAGCGCCGGCCAAGCCTGTGCCCAGGGCGCGGCGCGGATCGTCGCGACCTCGGCCGCGACGAAGCGTTCGATCCGGTGCAGGTCGCGCGGCATCGACCGCAGGATCGCGCTCCAGAATGCCGGCGTCAGCGGCGATGCACCGCGCCCGAACAGCTTCTGGTTCAGCTCCGCCGCCTGCCCTTCCTGAATCTCGTCGATCAGCTGCTGCGCCTCCACCGACAGCAGTTTCGCGCGCTTCGTCGCCGAATCGATCGTCGTGCGTTGTCGGGTGAGTGCCGCACGCTCGTCGCGGATCGCAGGGTCCTCGCCCGACGATGCCGGACCCAGCTGCGCCAGCCGCGCCTCGATCCGTGCCATGTCGCCGGTCAGCTGTTGCGCGGTGTCGAGCGTGCTCGCCCGCACCGCCTGTGCCCGGGCGCGCAATTCGTCGCGGTCGCTGCGTTCCAACCGGGTATCGAGCGCGCCGTCGACCCGGCCCAGTTCGTCGGCCGCACGGTCGAGCATGCTGCCATAGTCGGGGGCGGCCACGGTCTGGGCCAGCGCGGGCACACTCGCCGCCGCCAGCAGCAGCGACAGGAGGCAGCGGAGCAACGTTCCGATCATGCCCCCTCGCTATCGCGATCGACGGCCGCGGACAATCGCGGCCATGGCGATGTGCGGCGGCCCACGCTAAATGGCCCGATGCTGCGCATCACCGAATTGAAACTACCGCTCAACCATCCCGAAGAGGCACTGGCCGCCGCGATCCGGGAGCGGTTGCGCATTACGCCGCGCGACCTCGTTCGCTACACCATTGCGCGCCGGGCGCATGATGCGCGCGACAAGGATGATATCCAGCTCGTCTATTCGGTCGACGTGACGGTCAGGAACGAAGGCCAGGTGCTCAACCGCACCAAGCGCGACCGCAATGTCGCCACGACGCCCGATACCGGCTATCGTTTCGTGACCAAGATGCCCGCCGATTATGCCGGGCCGCGCCCGATCGTCGTCGGCGCGGGGCCGTGCGGATTGTTCGCCGGGCTGATCCTGGCGCAGATGGGGTTCCGCCCGATCATCCTCGAACGCGGCAAGGTTGTGCGCCAGCGGACGCAGGATACCTGGGGCCTGTGGCGGCGGAGCGAGCTGAACCCCGAATCGAACGTGCAGTTCGGCGAGGGCGGCGCCGGCACCTTTTCCGACGGCAAATTGTGGAGCCAGATCAAGGACCCGCGCCATCTGGGCCGCAAGGTGCTGACCGAATTCGTGAAGGCCGGCGCGCCGGAGGAAATCCTGACCGAGGCGCATCCGCATATCGGCACCTTCCGCCTCGTCACCATGGTCGAATCGATGCGCGCGACCGTCGAGGAACTGGGCGGGGAATATCGCTTCTCGCACCGGGTCGACGATATCGAACTGGAGGAACGCCCGGACGGCACCCGACGGCTGACGGGGCTGAAGCTGTCGACCGGCGAGACGCTGGCGGCGGACGGTCCGGTGGTGCTGGCGCTGGGGCACAGCGCGCGCGACACGTTCCACATGCTGCACGATCGCGGGGTCTTCCTCGAACCCAAGCCGTTTTCGATCGGCGTACGTATCGAGCATCCGCAAAGCTGGATCGACCAGGCCCGCTTCGGGGCGTGCGCCGGCCATCCCGACCTGGGCGCGGCGGCCTATACGCTGTCGCACCATTGCGCCAACCAGCGCACCGTCTACAGCTTCTGCATGTGTCCGGGCGGCACGGTGGTGGCGGCGACGTCCGAACCGGGCCGGGTCGCGACCAACGGCATGAGCCAATATTCGCGCAACGAACGCAACGCCAATTCCGGCATCGTCGTCGGCATCGATCCGGCGCGCGACTATCCGGGGCACCCGCTGGCGGGAATCGCGTTCCAGCGGCAGCTGGAGGAACGCGCCTATGCCGCGGGCGGCGGCGATTATCGTGCGCCGGCGCAGCTGATCGGTGATTTTTTGGCCGGGCGGCCATCGACCGCGCTGCGCAGCGTGCTGCCCTCCTACCGGCCTGGGGTGACACTGACCGACCTGTCCGAATGCCTGCCCGAATTCGCGATCACCGCGATGCGCGAGGCACTGGTCGCGTTCGGGCGGACGATTCCGGGCTACGACCATCCCGATGCGGTTATGACCGGGGTCGAAACCCGCACCTCGTCCCCGGTGCGGATCACGCGGGGGGAGGATTTCCAGAGCATCAACACCGCCAACCTGTTTCCGGCGGGCGAAGGCGCCGGCTATGCCGGCGGCATCCTGTCGGCGGCGGTGGACGGGATCAAGGTCGCCGAAGCGGTCGCCCGCGCCATGATCGCCAAAGGCTGAGGTCAGGCGATCGGCACGACCGGCGCGGCGACCGACAGCAACAGCGTGGAGACGAGCAGCGCACCGAACAGGGCGGCGACGTGCTGGCGAAGGGTTTCGGTACGGATCATGGTGGCTACTCCCTGGTGCCGTGCGAGCCATCTCGCCGGCTATGCACATTGCATTGCAGGGGGCGTGCCAATTAATATGTTATTGATTTGTAACAATAGTTTTTACAAAGTGCACGGTGTTGGCAATTCTTGCCGGCGCATTACCCCATTTATCAGCCATTTTCGCCAACCGATTGGTTGCGGCCATGGCGCTTCGCCTCGTACAAGAGGGCATCGACCCGCTCGATCGCCGACAACAGCCTTTCGCCCGGCGTCATCGTGACCAATCCGGCCGACAGGGTGATGCCGTTGACCAGCGTATCGCTCTCGCGCAGGCGATAGCGGCGCTTGCCGACCGCGATCCGCGCCTTTTCCAGGAGCGCCCGGGCCGCGCCGGTGCCGATGCCGGTGATCAGCACGGCAAATTCCTCCCCGCCATAGCGCGCGACCAGATGGCCGGGGCATTCGCGCGCCAGCGTCGTCCCGATGGCGCGCAACACGCGGTCGCCGACCGGATGGCCGTGCTGGTCGTTGATCGCCTTGAAATGATCGACATCGCACATCGCGATATGGACCGGCCCATGCTGGGCAGCCTCGACCGCTTCCTCGAAGGCGCGGCGATTGGGCAGGTCGGTCAGCGGGTCGCGGCGCGCATCGTCATGCGCGGCGGCCAGTTGTTCGCGCAGGTCGCTCGCCTCGCGCGTCGCCTGTTCCAGCCGCGCCTCGGCAATCTCGACCCGCGCGCGCATCGCGGCGGTGATCCGTGCCAGTTCGGCAACGGCGGCATCGGTGCTGGCGATGGGGGTCGAGCGTTGCAACGCATCGGCGCTGGCGGCCAGGTCGCGGCCGAAATCCTGCGTTTCGCTGCGGATTTCCGACACCATCGTCGCAAAGCCCGCGACCTGGCGCAGCGTTTCGGTGACCAAAGCTTCGGCGGCGGCGATGTCCGGTTCGGGGGTCGCGGGAGCGGTCGGCGTCACGGGCGGAGCATTGGGTCGCCCGGCGGCGACATCCGCCGCCCCGTCGATCGCATTGCCCAACTGTTCGACCTCGCCGCCGGTCAGGCGGATGCCGCCATCGGTCCGCCGCGCAACCTCCAGCGCCAGCGCGCCCGCCGGTTCGCTGACGACGCGGTAGGCGAAGCTGTAGTTGAGCGGCGTGGGATCGAGCCGCTGGTCCTCCAGAAAAGCGAGGACGGCATGGATCAGACCGTGTCCGGCCGATGCCCCACCGTCGCCGATTTTTTCCAGATACACGCCCGGCCCCTCTGCCCCCACCCCGCACCCGATGTGCCGGATTGTACGGAATGGGCGTAGCGCGCCTTTGCTAAAATCGGGTTTCGCGGAAATTTACCCTAAATCCACGATTGCGGCGGGCGGCTCAGCCGCGCCTGCCCAACGCGCGCACCGCCTCCAAAGTCGAGCGGACATGATCGGCCGGGTTCATGTCGGAATGGACGAAGGCGATCTTGCCATCGCGGTCAATGACATAGCTGGTGCGCGTGGTCATGGTGCGCGGCTTGCCATCGGCACCCGCCGGGCGGTTGAGGGCCACGTCGAATCCCTGGATCACGCGCGGCCCCGCGCTCGCGACAGCGAACCGGCCGGCGCAATGGGCCTTCGAAAATTCCTGCAGCTTGCCGATATCGTCGGCCGACATGCCGATGACGGTCGCGCCGGCCGCCTTGAAATCGTCGACCGCGTCGGCGAACGCCTTTGCCTCCGCATTGCAGCCGCCGGTGAACGCCGCCGGGAAGAAATAGAGCACCACCGGACCTTTACGCAGCTGCGAGCGCAGGTTGAGCGTGAACGCCTTGCCGGCGATCGCGGCCTTGGTCGTGAAGTCGGGCGCGCGAGCACCGGGCGCCAGCGCGGCGGACAGCGGGGCAGCGAACGGCAGGGTCAGGGCAGCGGCGAACAGGGCGAGACGCATCGAGTAGGTTCCTTGCGCGAAGTTGCCTCATTCTAGCAGCTTGGCCGCGGCGCGCCAGCGGCTGGCCTCAGCGGGTGAAGGCGACTCCCAGCCGCGCGCTGGACGAGCGCAGGGCGTAATCGTCGATCGCCTCGCCATAACCGGCAAAGGCCTGTCCGAAAACGTACAGACCGGTGCGCCCGACGGGAAAGGACAGGAACAGCTCGCCCGCGCGGCGGCTGCCCAGCGGATTGCGCAGCGTGGCGGCGATGCGCAGCCCGTCGACCTGTCCGATCGCGCCACCCAGCGACCAGTTGCCCCAATAACGGTCGAGATCGCGATAGCCGGTGCCGACATAGGTCCATGCCCTGGGCGTCGCCTCGACCCGCCAGTCGTCGCCCAGCGGCAGGACATAGCTGGCCGAAGCGAAGATCCGGTTCACGTCGATCGACCCGGCATCGCGCCCGTTCGAATCATGCGCATAGCCCGCCGCGGCGACGATCCGGTCGTCGATCTGCCGCTGATAATAGACTTCGGGGCTGTAGTTGGTCGATCGGAACGGCCCCGACGACCGGTCGATGGCCCAGAACATCGTCTGCGTCCACGCCAGCCGCACCCCGTCCAGCGCGCCGGCACCGTCGAACGGGCGGAAGGCGAGGCTCAGTTGCAGCTTGGCGCCGTCCGACCCCAGCCCGAACGCACCATAGATCGGTTGGTGCGGTTCGAACCGGGCGAGCAGGCCCGACGCCTGACCGCTCGCGGTCGCGACCACCGTTTCGCCCTTTGGCGAGGCCGGTGCCGAAGTCGCCGCGACCGCCACCGGGGCAATGCGGTAGCGGATCGCGCGGAAGCCGCCCGGCGCGACCCGGGCGGGGGCGGTGTCGACCGGCACGATCCTGAGCGGCACCTGATCGGCGGTGACGACCTCCATCGGCGCCGGCGTGGCGTCTGCCTCGCTCGCCCCTTCGTTCAGGACGAACACCGTCACGCCGCCTTCCGCCGCCGCGACCGAGGCGGGCGGTTCGGCGACGATGCGCAGTTGCGGCTGGGCGGCGGCGGCGAGCAGGGTGAGAGCGATCATGCACGTGATGTGACAGGCATTTGCGACAACCGCGAGCATCGTTTGCGCTTTGTCGGCGTCACCGCCTATCTGGGGGTTCCCAACGCAAAGGCCCGCCATGCCCGTCACCGCCGCCGACCTGACCCTTGCCGCCCAGCTGGCCGACGCCGCCGGCGCCGCGATCCGCCCGCGATTCCGCAGCAATTACGGGCTGGAGATCAAGGACGATGCCTCGCCGGTGACGCTGGCCGATCGCGAAGCGGAGGCGGCGATGCGTGCGATCATCGAGCGCGAACGCCCCTCGGACGGCATCCAGGGCGAGGAATATGGCGTGTCGGAGGGGACCAGCGGGCGCGTATGGGTGCTCGACCCGATCGACGGCACGCGATCGTTCATCGCCGGGCGGCCAATCTTCGGCACGCTGATCGCGCTGGTCGAGGACGGCTGGCCGGTACTGGGCGTGATCGATCAGCCGATCATCGGCGAACGCTGGGTCGGCGCGGTCGGGCGCGGCACGACCTTCAACGGGCAACCGGCCCGAACCCGTCGCTGTCGCGATCTTGCGGATGCGCTGCTGGCGACCACCAGCCCGGCGCTGTTCGACGACGGGCAGCTCCACGGGTTCGAACATGTCGAGGCCAAGGTCCGATCGACCGTGCTCGGCGGCGATTGCTATTCCTATGGCACGCTGGCGTCCGGCCATATCGACCTGGTGGTGGAGGCGGGGCTGAAGCTGCACGACTTCGCCGCGCTGGTGCCGGTCGTCGAGGGCGCGGGCGGCACGATGAGCGACTGGTCGGGCGATCCGCTCCATGCCGGCAGCATCGGTGAGGTCATTGCACTGGGCGACGCCGCGCGGCTGGAGGATGTCGTCGACCTGCTCGGCTGTCGCGGCCACTGACGATTTTCTTCGCAACCGGGCGCGCGCCGCATCGTTGGGACGGCACGCCCCCCTTTGCGAAGGATCACGTCATGGGATTGTTTTCCAAGGATATTGCGACGCTCGACGATCTGTTCGTCCATCAGCTGCAGGATGTCTATTATGCCGAGAACCAGATTCTGAAGGCATTGCCCAAGATGGCGGCCAAGGCGACCGACCCCGAATTGAAGGCCGGGTTCGAACGCCATCTGGCCGAAACCGAAGGGCAGATCCGCCGGCTGGAGCAGATATTCCAGCTGCACGGCGCGACCAAGAAGGCGGTCAGCTGCCCCGCCATCGACGGCATCATCAAGGAAGCGAACGAGGTTGCCGGTGAAATCGGCGACAAGAAGGTGCTGGACGCCGCGCTGATCGCCTCGGCACAGGCGGTCGAGCATTATGAGATCACCCGCTACGGCACGCTGATCGCCTGGGCTCGGCAGCTGGGCCGCGAGGATATCGCCGCGCTGCTCGCCGAAACGCTGGCCGAGGAACGTGCCACCGACGAGAAGCTGACGACCATGGCCGAGCACAAGGTCAATGCGCAGGCCGAACTGGCCGAGGCATGAGGTGGGCGGGGCGGTCGCGAGGCCGCCCCGGTTACTGCGGGCGACTGGTCAGGATCGGACGCCCGTTGCTGGGGCACACCGGCATCCCCATCAGTCCGCAACGCGGCGTTCCCTGCCGCAGGCCGTCGGCCTTGTGGTCGAATTCGGGCGTGTCGTCGTCGAGGCGATAGCGGTCGTTCTTGCGATCCGGACAGCCCAGTGCCCGGGGCGTCACGATGCAGTTGACCGGATCGGCGACGCCGAGCTTGGTCGGTGTTGGCGCCGCCTGCGCCATCATAAGCAGCACGGATAGCAACATCGACGCCCCCATCAAAGATCGTTCGTTCCGAACGTCTTGGCGAAACTTTGGTTGCTACCGCGCCAGCGGTCGCGCACGGCCGATGCTGCCGCCCCTGCGGGTCGAGGCGGTCACCCCGACAAAGCCACACCCTTGCAGGAACGCCGCGGTTCCGCAGGCCGGTTGCGGCACGGCGAGCAGGCGCTCCCGCTCGCCCAGCGCGTCGACCGCCTTGGGATCGCCTTCTGCCGGAGGGGTGACCAGCGGAACGCGGAACCGGTCGGCGGTCCGCGCGGCGCACACCACGATCTCGTCCGGATCGGCGTCGATGCGACAGGGCTGGACGACCTGGGTCATGCTGCGCGCCCGCGCCATCATCGCGGCGGCGGCTCCGCCATCCTGCGCCATCGCCAGAAGCATCGCCCACGCCGTCATGCCCGTGCCTTTCGTCGCCGATACACAAGGTTATCCACAACATCCCTTGCCCGACAAGGGCAGGTCGCCTATCGCCGCGTTTAATCCGTTTAACGGCCGGGAGCTTCGTCCAATGCAGCCTGTCAGCAACACCCTCGATCGCGTGCTCGTCCTCGAAATGGTGCGCGTCACCGAAGCGGCGGCGATCGCCGCGTCGACGCTGGTCGGGCGGGGCGACGAAAAGGCGGCCGACGCCGCCGCGGTCGAAGCGATGCGCGCCGCGCTGAACGAACTTTACATGGACGGCACCGTCGTCATCGGCGAGGGCGAGCGCGACGAGGCACCGATGCTGTTCATCGGCGAGAAGGTGGGCCTGGGCAAAGGCCCGGAGATCGACATCGCACTCGATCCGCTGGAGGGCACCACGATCTGCGCCACCGCCGGCCCGAACAGCCTGGCCGTGCTGGCGATCGCCGAAAAGGGCGGCCTGCTCAACGCCCCCGACGTCTATATGGACAAGATCGCCTGCGGTCCGGGCTATCCCGCCGGGATCATCGACCTCGACAAGTCGCCGACCGAAAATGTGAAGGCGGTGGCGAAGGCCAAGGGCGTCGATCCGCACGACATCATCGTCTGCGTCCTCAACCGTCCGCGCCACGAAGCGATGATCGCCGAACTGCGCGCGGTCGGCTGCGGCGTGATGCTGATCGGCGACGGCGACGTGGCCGGCGTGATCGCGACCAGCGACCCCGACACCACCATCGACCTCTATATGGGCCAGGGCGGCGCGCCGGAGGGCGTGCTGGCCGCCGCCGCGCTGCGCTGCACCGGCGGGCAGTTCAAGGGGCGGCTGGTGTTCCGCAACGACGACGAACGCGCCCGCGCGGCGAAGTGGGGCGTGACCGACCTCGACAAGCAGTACGACCTGACCGAACTGGCGCGCGGCGACTGCATTTTTGCCGCGACCGGCGTGACCGACGGGTCGCTGCTCGCCGGCGTCAAGCGGATGCCGGGCAAGATGACGACCGAGAGCGTCGTGATGCGCGCCAGCTCGGGCACGGTGCGCTGGGTGAAGGGCGAACACCGGCTGTAAGGGGCGGCTGCAAAGCAACCACCGTACCCCCGCGCAGGCGGGGGTCCAGGGTTCCACGCGCCGCGCTGCGTTGTTGGCTCTGGACCCCCGCCTGCGCGGGGGTACGCGATTCAGTATGGCCACGACCGCGCAACCCATGGGTTCACGCCGCGTTCAATGCGCCGATCCTACCCCTGCCCCATGATCTGGAGACGCCCCATTCGCCCGCTCGCGCTCGCGTTCGCCCTTGCCGCCCCCGTTGCCCTGCATGCGCAGGCACCGCAGAACGACCTTGCCTCGGTCCAGCGGCATCTGGCGGCGACGCAGACGATGACCGCGGATTTTTCGCAGACCGACCGCAACGGCCGGGTGCTGACCGGCAAGCTGACGCTGAAGAAGCCGGGCAAGATCCGCTTCCAATATGAGAAGGGCGTGCCGATCCTGCTCGTGTCGGATGGCAAGTCGCTCTACTTCCTCGATTATCAGGTCGGGCAGAAGCAGCGCTGGCCGATCGGCAACTCGCCGCTCGGCATCCTGCTGAACCCCGAACGCGATGCGTCGAAATTCGCGAAGGTCGTGCCGTCGAACGATCCGCGAATCGTCAGCGTCGAGGCCTATGATCCGAAACGCCCCGAATATGGCCGGATCACGATGATCTTCGCGCGACAGCCATCCGCGCCCGCCGGGCTGATGCTGCAGGGCTGGGTCGCGCTCGACGCGCAGGCGAATCGGACCACGGTGCGGCTGACGAATCAGCAGTTCAACTTGCCGGTCGCGGACAATGCCTTCCGCTTCAACGAACCGCGCCGCGTGCGCCGCTAACGCCTGATCCACTGACGTGGAGGCGGTACCGGCCCGCTCCCCCGCCCCGCCACCCGCGCAGTATCCTGACGGGTGACGGAGTGGGGGAGTGGGGGAGTGGGGGAGTGGGGGAGTGGGGGAGTGGGCCGGTACCGCACCATGGTTCAAAGCCAGCCAATACGGCCAAATTCCAAAAAATACGCATGACGTTCATCTTGGCGACAGGTTTCTGACCCTATGAACGTTTCTGCGGCGTTGGGGCGCGTCCGGGATTTTCCCCCCTGTTGCCCGGGTCTCCAACGCCCGCCTGCGTGACCAACGCTAGGTCGGCCCTCGCTCCATGCCCCCGGAGCGGGGGCCTTTCCTTTTGCGCCGTCCGCCATCTGGCGCGAGCGCATTTGCGGCGATACAGGCGGTGGCCATGGACACGCTTTCGGTCGCTTCGTGGAACATCAATTCCGTCCGCTTCCGCATGGACATTGTCGAAAAATTCCTGCGCGAGGCGCAGCCCGACGTGCTGTGCCTGCAGGAGACGAAGGTGGTGAACCAGGATTTCCCGCACGATCCGCTGCGGCGGCTGGGCTATACCCATATCGCGATCAACGGGCAGCGGATGCACCACGGGGTCGCCGTCGTGTCGAAGGTGCCGCTGGCCGAGGATGACCGGCTCGACTGGCAGGCCAATGGCGAGGCGCGGCATATCGGCGTGCGGCTGGCCAATGGGCTCAGGATCGAGAATGTCTACATCCCGGCGGGCGGCGACGTGCCCGACCGCGAGGTGAATCCGAAGTTCGGGCAGAAGCTGGACTTCATCGAACGCATGACGACGTGGTCGGCGGGGCTGGCGGGCATCCCGACGCTGCTGGTCGGCGACTTCAACATCGCGCCACTGGAAAGCGACGTGTGGAGCCACAAGCAGCTGCTCGACGTCGTCAGCCATACCCCGATCGAGGTCGAGGCGCTGGGCCGGTTGCAGGCGGCGAACGACTGGGTCGATCTGGGGCGGCAGTTCATTCCGGCGCCCGAGCGGCTGTTCACCTGGTGGAGCTACCGCGCGAAGGACTGGGCGGCGTCGGATCGCGGGCGGCGACTCGACCATATGTGGGCCAGCCGCGACGTGGCGGCCAAGGCGACGGCGCACCGCGTCCACGAGGATTGCCGCAACTGGCTGAAGCCCAGCGACCATATCCCGATCGTCACCGAGTTCGCATTTTGAGCGAAACCCGCGACGTTGCCCGCGCGATCGATGCGCTTCGCCGCGGCTGGGCGATCGCGATCGCGGCGCCCGGCGAGACGGCGCTGACGCTGTTGCCGATCGAGACGGCGGACGCCGAACGGCTGGCGCGGTTCGACCCCGTTGGTCAGGCGCATATCCTGTTGTCGTTCGGGCGGGCGGAAACGCTGCGCATCGTCAACCAGCGCGCGGCGGCCGAGCCAGACCAGCCGGTGTCGATCCGGCGCGAGGCATGGACCGATTTCGCCGCCGCGACCGCGCTGGCCGATCCGCAGCTCGATCTCGCCACGCCGATGAAGGGGCCGTTTCGCGGGATCGACTCGCCCGCCCCGCTTGCCGCCGCCGCCGCGCTGCGGCTGGCGCGAGTCGCGGGGCTGCTGCCGGCCTTCTTTGCGGGTGGTACGGGCGCCGAGGTGACGATCACTCCGGCGGCGATCGACGCGCATGAGGATGCGAACCGGTTGGCCATCGTCGCGCGGGCGAAGCTGCCGGTGGCAGGTGCCGAGCAGAGCGAGATCGTCGCCTTCCGCACGCCCGATGCGGCGGGCGAGCATGTCGCACTGGTCATCGGCCAGCCCGACGGGCGCCCGCCGCTCGTCCGGCTGCACAGCGAATGCCTGACCGGCGATGTGCTGGGCAGCCTGAAATGCGATTGCGGGCCGCAGCTGCACGCCGCGATCCACGCCATATCGCACGCGAACTGGGGCATCCTGCTGTATCTGCGGCAGGAAGGGCGCGGAATCGGACTGGTCAACAAACTGCGCGCCTATGCGTTGCAGGACCAGGGATTCGACACGGTCGACGCCAATACCCGGCTGGGCTTCGCGATCGACGCGCGCGATTTCGGGGTGGCGGGGCGGATGCTGTCGTTACTGGGCCAGCGGCAGATTCGCCTGCTGACCAACAACCCGGCCAAGGTCGCCGGGCTGGAGGCGACCGGCATCACCGTGGTCGAACGGGTTGCACACCATCTCCCCCCCAACCCCCACAACGAACGCTATCTGGCAACCAAGCGCGACCGGACCGGGCATCAGTTGTAACTACCTGATCCCCCGTCTGGCAGCGAGCGAGTAGCTACCGGCTCTCCGACTGCAGATAGGCGATCAGATCGGCGCGCTCCATCGGGTCGCGCACGCCGGCAAAGGCCATGCGCGTGCCCGGCACCACCCCCGCCGGTGCGGCGAGCCATGCGTCCATCCGCGCCGCATTCCAGCGTCCGCCATGGTCGATCAGCGCCTGGGTATAGCCGAAGCGCGGGTTGCTCGCGACGGCGCGGCCCATCATGGCGTGGAGGTTGGGACCGGCGAGCGACTGCCCGCCTGCGCCGATGGTATGGCATGCCGCGCACTGTCCGAACGCGCGGCGGCCGGCATCGACATTAGCGACCCGCAGCAGCGCGGCCAGATCGGGGTTCGGTCCGACGCTGCGCAACCGTCCGGCCCGGTCGGCATCGCCGCCGCCGCAGCCGGCCAGCAGCAGCAACGCAACCATCGCCAGCCGTCGCATCAGCGGTTCCGGCGGAGCGTTTCCCACGCAATCCGCTGCAACGCGACCGCCTGGTTCCCGGTCAGGCCGAGATCGGCGGCCGAGCGTTCCTTCGCACCCAGGCGGCGGACGTCATAGCCGGTGACGCGACCGAAGACGGCCAACGCCTCCAGATAATAGCCGGCGGTGCTGCCATGATAATGATCGTCGGCCCACAGCCCGAGCTTGCCGGGATCGATCCCGTCATAGGGGTTGGCGTCCGCCACCCCGGTTGCGATCGCGCGGTTCCACGCCAATCCCACGGGGATCGTGCCCGAGATTCCCGGGGTCGTCCGCGCGACTCGGCGATTGGCGGCGGCCAGGTCCTGCGCCATGGTCGCGATCGGCTTGCCCGACCAGCGGCTGCCGGAACGATAGGTCAGGTCGGCGCGCGACCAGGTTTCGACCAGCTTCACCTGCGCCCTGGGATTGCGCGCGCGGACCAGCGCCGCCAGCTGGCCGGCGGCAATGCCATGCCGCGTCGCATCGCCCGGCTTTTCCGCGTCGAGCGTCGAATAGCCCTGCAGGATCACCACGTCCCAGCGCCGGTCGATCGCCGCGCGCTTGTTGGCGTAATGGAACGCCAGATCCTTGCCCGGCGAGGTTTCGAGCGACACCGTCCAGTCGAGCCCGGCCTGTTCGGCGAAGCTGCGAAACAGCGCGGGCACGCCACCAATCCCGTCGCGGTTCAGGTCGGTTACGCTGGCGGGGCGGTAGTGTTCAACCGGCGAGCCTGCGCCGAAGGTAAAACTGTTGCCGATGAACAGGATGTCGCGGGCGGCAGCGGGCGCGGCGACGAGCAGGAGGGCGACGACGCCGGAGAGAAAGCGAACCATCGCGGCGCTATAGCCGATCGCCACGGGGCGGCCCACCCCGGCGTCAGGCGGCGGCCGCCGCCGCGAATTCGCCACGCAGATCCTCGATCGTGTCGTTCAGATGCCGGGTGAGCATCGCCTGCACCGTGTCGGCATCGCGCGCCAGCCACGCCTCCAGCAAGGCGCGATGTTCCTCCTGCGCGCGGTCGCCGCGGCCGGCGGGACGGAGGTGCGCCACGACATAGCGTTCGGCGAGCACCGACAGCCGCTGCACCAGCTCGATCGTCAGGTCGCGCCCGGCGGCGGCCACCAGCGCGGCGTGGAAGGCGCGGTTGCGCGCCGCCGCGTCGAGCAGGTCGGCGTCGCTGCCATCCTTCAGCCGGTCGAACGCCTCGACCGCTGCCGCGCGGTGGCGATCATCGGCATGGCGCGCGGCATAGGCGGCGGCGCTCGGTTCCACCGCGATGCGCAGTTCGTAGATTTCCTCGGCCTGCAACGCCGACATCGGCCGCACGGTATAGCCGCGATTGGCCTGTCCGGCGACGAGGCCTTCCTGTTCGAGGCGGGCGAGTGCCTCGCGAAGGGGAATCTTGCTGACGCCCAGTTCGCTGGCTAGCGCATCCTGCCGGATCGGCACGGTTTCGGGCAGCGCGCCGCTGACGATACGTTCCCGCACGATTTCGAACACGCGATCGGACAGGGTTCGAACGAGAATGGTCACGCTGCATTCCTTTGCGAAGCGGTCCGTTGCCGGCGCGCGGGGTGAGGTCGCCCGTCACCGGGTCATCCGAAAGTAGTACATATTCAAAAACTACTAGTGCAGGCAATCCCTTGTGACAGCGGTTACCCCAACCGGATCGATGGCATCGATTGCACGGACCGGCGCAGGGCGCTTGTCGCGTGGCGGGCGTCGTGAAACGATATCGGCCGATGGTTGCGTTCCACCGGTCGATTCCGCTTGCCCTGTTGCTGTTGTCCGCCTGTGTCGGTGGCGAACGCCGCGACGCCCCGCCCCCGCCCCGTCCCATTGCGCAGCGCCCGTCGGGTCCGGTGACGCTGCCGGGCGCGACGCCGCGCGATACGCAGCAATGCTTCGCCGACCTGTCGCGGGCCGAGGTGCGGTTCAGCCCGCTGCCCGATCGCGACTATGGATCGGGCTGCGTCGTGCTGGGCGCGGTGCAGCTGCTCGATATCGGCACACCGGTTTCGGGGTTGAAGGCGATACGCTGTCCGGTGGCGCGCGCGTTGGTCGGCTGGGTCCGGCACGGCGTCCGGCCCGCCGCACGGCAGATCCTGGGCAGCGAGGTGGTCCGGATCGACAGCTATGGCACCTATGCCTGTCGCGGGATCATCGGCGGCAGCGCAGGCTCCGCCGGGCGGGTGTCGGAACATGGCCTGGCAAATGCCGTCGATATCGGCAGCTTCACCCTGGCCGACGGACGGCGAATCGTGCTGGAGCGCGACTGGAACAGCACCGACCCGCAGGTGCGCGAGTTCCTGCGCATCGTGCACCGATCGGCCTGCAAACGGTTCGTCACCACGCTCGGCCCCGACTATAACGCCGCGCACCGCAACCACTTCCATCTCGACATGGGCGGGCGGCCGCTGTGCCGATGATGCAAGGCGCTTGCCGCTGTTCGCAGGCGTGCTTACAACTTCGCCACCTATGACCGATACAAAAGTACCGTCCCGCGTGTTCCGCGGGGCCAAGCAGGAAGCCGAAGCGGCCCGCGCGCAGCTGTCGACCCCCCAGACCGAACATCCCGCCTATCGACTGGCGTTCCAGGACATGGAGTTCCTGTTGCGCGAGGATTTGCGGCCGGTGCGGTTCCAGCTCGAGCTGCTCAAGCCCTCGCTGCTGCTCGACGAGGCGAACATCGCCTCGACCTTCGTCATCTACGGTTCGGCGCGCATTCCTGAGCCGGAAAAGGCCGAAGTGCTGCTCGACCTGGCGCAGGACGACAAAGCGCGCGCCATCGCCGAGCGGATCGTCGCCAAGTCGCATTATTACGACGTGGCGCGCGAGCTTGCCTTCCACGCCAGCCAGTTTCCCGACGATCTGAACGGCAAGCGCCACTTCGTCGTGTGTTCGGGCGGCGGCCCGTCGATCATGGAAGCGGCCAATCGCGGCGCGAACGAGGCCGGGGCCGAATCGATCGGGTTGAACATCGTCCTGCCGCATGAGCAGGCGCCGAACCCGTACGTCACCCCGGCGCTGTCGATGCAGTTCCATTATTTCGCGCTGCGCAAGATGCACTTCCTGCTGCGCGCCCGCGCGGTGGCGGTGTTCCCGGGCGGATTCGGCACGTTCGACGAGAGTTTCGAGCTGCTGACCCTCATCCAGACCGGCAAGATCGAGCCGATCCCGGTGCTGTTCTATGGCCGCGAATTCTGGGACCGGGTCGTCAACTGGGACGCGCTGGTCGAGGAAGGCGTAATTTCGGAACGCGATCTCGACCTGATCACCTTCGTCGAGACGGCGGAGGAAGGCTGGAACGTCGTCAAGAAGTTCTACGAGGATCGGAAGTAGGGCGCATCCTCTCGCTCGATAGCGTACCCCCGCGCAGGCGGGGGTCCAGGGCGGCACACGCAACCCGTTGTTTTGCTTGACCCTAGACCCCCGCCTGCGCGGGGGTACGGTTTGAGGGTGACGTCAATTGCAGCGGTCAGCGCGCCAGCGCCTCGGCGATCAGCTTGCGGGTGTTGTCGATGCCGTAGAGCGCGATGAAGCTGCCCATGCGCGGGCCCTGGGCCGTGCCGAGCAGCGTTTCGTAGCAGGCCTTGAACCAGTCCCTGAGCGACTCGAACCCGGCGGTCTTGCCGATCTCGTACACCGCGTTTTGGATATCCTCCGCACTCGCATCGGCGGGCATCGCCGCCAGATCGGCGTCGAGTCGTTCGAGCGCGGCGCGTTCGACCTCGGTCGGGGCGCGGCGTTCGGGCTTGTCGGCCACGTCGCGGACATAGGCCAGCGCATGGTCGATCAGCGCGTCGAGCGCCGGATAGCGCTCGGCGCTGGCATCTTTGACATAGTTGGCGAGATAGCCCCACACCTGCGGCTTGGTCGCCTCCCCCATCACGCCGACGAGGTTGAGCAGCAGGCCGAAGGTGACCGGCAACGTCTCCGCCGGCGGCGGGCCGCCATGGATGTGATGGACCGGGTTGCCCAGCTTCTGTTCGATCGGCTGCGCATCGTAATTGGCGCGGAACTGCCAATATTCGTCGATCGCGCGCGGGATCACGCCCAGATGGAGCTGCTTGGCCTTTTTCGGTTCGCGATAGGCGTAGAAGGCGACGCTTTCCGGCGGGCCATAGGTCAGCCATTGTTCGAGGCTGAGGCCGTTGCCCTTCGACTTCGAAATCTTCTGCCCATGTTCGTCGAGGAACATTTCGTAGTTGAAGCCCTCGGGCGGGCGGGCGCCCAGCACGCGGGCGATCTTCGACGACTGGGTGACCGAATCGATCAGGTCCTTGCCGGCCATCTCGTAATCGACGCCCAAGGCGACCCAGCGCATCGCCCAGTCGACCTTCCATTGCAGCTTCGCGCCGCCCGACAGGATCGATTGTTCGACGCGGGTGTCGCCGTCCATGAACGCGACCATGCCGGTATCGGCGTCCAGCACCTCGACCGGCACCTGCAGCACGATGCCGCTGGTCGGCGAGATCGGCAGCACCGGCGAATAGGTCGCACGGCGTTCGGCGCCCAGCGTCGGCAGCATGATGTCAAGGATCGCCTGCATGTTGCGCAGCACGTCCTTCAGCGCCTCGTCGAACTTCCCGCCGCGATAATAATCGGTCGACGACGCGAACTCGTACTCGAAGCCGTACTGGTCGAGGAATGCGCGCAGCCGGGCGTTGTTGTGCGCGGCGAAACTCGAATGCGTCCCGAACGGATCGGGAATCTCGCTCAACGGCTTGCCGAGATGGCCGCGCAGCATGTCGCCGTTCGGCACATTGTCCGGCACCTTGCGCAGGCCGTCCATGTCGTCCGAGAACGCGATCAGCCGGGTCGGCTGGTCCGACAGTTCCTCGAACGCGCGGCGGACCATCGTCGTGCGCAGCACTTCGTTGAACGTGCCGATATGCGGCAGGCCCGACGGGCCATAGCCGGTTTCGAACAGGATCGGCGCACCGCCCGGCTTTCCGTCCGGATAGCGCTTCAACAGCTTGCGCGCCTCTTCATAGGGCCAAGCCTTTGAAACCATTGCTGCGTTGCGAAGTTCTGCGTCGATCATCCGGTCCAGATACGCGGTAAGTGGAATAATTTCCACCTGTTGCGACGCAACCTTGGCCCGTGTCGGGCGTAGCGTCCGACGATGATCGTATCCGACGCCCCCCGCCTGTCCCGCATCGTCGCCGAAGTCTGGAAGCCGGCGCTCGCCCTGTTCATCTGGGACGTGATCGTCACCGTCGTCTATTTCGTGCTGCCGTTCAAAGCGCCGTCGTTGCCGTTGACCATCTTCGGTTCGGCCCTGGCGCTGTTCCTCGGCTTTCGGGTCAATTCGGCCTATGCGCGCTGGTGGGAAGGGCGCTCGCTCTGGGGGCTGATGATCAACGCATCGCGCAACCTGGCGCGTGGCGCGATCGCCTTCATCGGTCCGGAGGATGAAGGGCCGAAGCGCGACCTGAAACGGTCGATCGCGCTGCGCCATATCGCCTATGTGAATGCGCTGCGCTGCCAGTTGCGGCGGCTGGATTCGAAGGACGACGTCCACCGCTTCCTGTCGCGCGAAGAGGCGGGTGAGCCGCTCGGCCGGACCAATGTCGCCAACGGGCTGCTCGACGGCACCGGCGCCCGCATCGGCGAGGCGCAGCGGCGCGGCTGGATCGACAGCATCCAGCAGACCAGCCTCGAAAGCGTGCTGATCGATATCGCCAATGCGCAGGGCGGGATGGAGCGGATCAAGAACACGCCGCTGCCGGTGCAATATCGCTTCCTGCCGTCGCTGTTCACGCGGCTGTTCTGCATCGTCCTGCCGATCGGGCTGGTCGAGACGCTGGGCATTGCGACGCCGCTCGGCTCGGGTCTTGCCGGGCTGATGTTCCTGGCGGTGTTGCAGATCGGCGAGGATCTGGCCGATCCGTTCGCCAATACGGTGCACGACCTGCCGCTGACCGCGATGTGCCGGACGATCGAGATCGACCTGTTGCAGGCGATCGGCGATTCGGCGCCCGAACCGCTGAAACCCGAAAAGGGCGTGCTGTGGTAAGGGAACGGGCAAGCGGCTGAAACGATTGAGCCGTCCAGAGAGGATAGCCGATGGCCGACGAGCACAAACCGACGAAGAAGATGGCGGCGAACGCCGAAAAGGGCCTGAAGCTGCGCGACAAGTTCGATCGCGGCGGGACCGAGGTCGGCGTAAAGCGGGCGAAGCAGATCGCCGATGGCGGGCCGATGTCGGACGCCGACGTCAAATCGATGCACAGCTATTTCGCGCGGCACAAGGTCGACAAGGATACGAAGGCGCATAGCTGGGGCGACGACAACGATCCGTCGGCAGGGTATATTGCTTGGCTGTTGTGGGGCGGTGACGAGGGTCGCGACTGGGCGGAGCGGCAGCGGGAGAAGATCGGCGACTAAGCTCCTCCCCATTCATGGGGAGGGGGACCATCCGAAGGATGGTGGAGGGGGCGGGCGGCGCAACGTTACCCTTCCGTATGTGGACCGACCCCTCCACCTGCTTCGCTGGTCCCCCTCCCCGTGCCGGGGAGGATTTGGCGCGTTCCGCTTCCGTTCTGGCGCGTAGATCGGTAAGGCGGTTCCATGCTCCCCTATCCCGCCCTGCACGCCAGCCATTCGGGCGTCTGGATCGCGACCCGCGACGGCACGCGCGAGGTCAGCCGGGGGGAGGCGATCGCGCTGGTCGCGGATACGCCGACGATCGTGCTCAACGCGCCGCTGATCGGGCAACGGCTGGGCTATGCCGAGCTGTCCGGGCTCGACCTATTGGAGCTGTTTGCCTTCGTCCATCCCGCGCGCTTCGCGGTGCCGACGCCCAAGGGGATCGCGCAGGCGCTCGACCTGCCGCTGCCGGCGGACGAAGCGGGCATCGCCGACCTGTTGCGGCGGGCGGCGGCGGCGCTGATCGCGACCGCGTCTGCGCCCTGGGCCGAACAGGAAGGCGCGTGGACCGCCGCGCGGTCGCTGTTCCGGCTGCGCTGGCCCTGGGCACCGGCGCTGGGGCAGGTGCTGCCCAAGCCGGATACCGCCGAACGCTGGCTGTTCAGCAAATTGCCTGAATGGGAGGAGGCGCCGCCGCGTGCCCATCCGCGCACGGTGACGCTGGCACCCGATGCGGTTGCCGAGCGGCTGGCGAGCCTGACCGGGAGTGCGGCGGAGGCACGGCCGGGACAGCGCGCCTTTGCCGCTGCCGCCGCCGTTGCCTTTGCCCCGCGCGTGGCGCGCGACACGCCCAATCTGGTGCTGGCGGAGGCCGGGACCGGCATCGGCAAGACCTTGGGCTATCTCGCCCCCGCGTCGCTCTGGTCCGAGACCGCCGATGGCGCGGTGTGGGTATCGACCTTTACCAAGGCGTTGCAACGCCAGCTGGCGCAGGAAAGCACCCGTGTCTTTCCCGATCCCGCCGTGCGCCGCGCGAAGGTGGTGACGCGCAAGGGGCGCGAGAATTATCTGTGCCTGCTGAACCTCGAGGACGCGCTGCAGGGCGGGTTTCAGGGGCGGGCGGCGGTGCTGGCGCAACTGGTCGCGCGCTGGGCGGCATACAGCGCCGATGGCGACATGGTCGGCGGCGACCTGCCCGGCTGGCTGCCGACGCTGTTCCGGCGCAACGGGTCGACCGCGCTGACCGACCGGCGGGGCGAGTGCATCTATGCCGGCTGCCCGCATTACCGCAAATGCTTCATCGAACGCGCGGCGCGGGCATCGGCGCAGGCGGATATCGTCATCGCCAACCATGCGCTGGTGATGGTCAACGCCGCGCGGGGACGCGAAACCGGCACGCGGCCGACACGCTATGTCTTCGACGAGGGCCATCACCTGTTCGAGGCGGCCGACGCGATGTTCTCCGCCGCGCTGACGGGCATGGAGGCGATCGAGATCCGCCGCTGGGTGCTGGGGCCGGAAGGCGGCGGGCGCGGGCGGCGGCGGGGACTGGCGGCGCGGCTGTCCGATGTCGCGAGCTATGACGCAGCGGGCGGCGAGGCGGTTGTGGCGGCGGTCGATGCCGCGCGACTGCTGCCGGCCGAGGGGTGGCTGTCGCGGATTCAGGAAGGCAATCCGTTCGGGCCGGTCGAGGAACTGCTCGCCTGCGTCCGCGGTGCGGTCTTCGCCCGCGCGAAGGATGGCGAGGCGGGCTATGGGCTGGAGACCGAACTCAGCGAACCGCCGCCCGAGCTGGTCGATGCCGCCGGCCCGGCCGCGCAGGCGCTGGACGCGCTGCTGCGGCCCCTCATAGCGCTCGGCAAGCGGCTGGAGGCGGTGCTGACCGAAGGGCCGGACTGGATGGACGGGCCGGCGCGGGCGCGGATCGAGGGGGCGATCGCTTCGCTTGGCTGGCGGGCGGAGACGGTCGCCGCATGGGGTCGGCTGCTCGCGCGGATCGGCGGGCCGGTCGATCCCGATTTCGTCGACTGGATGACGGTCGACCGGGTCGAGGGCCGCGAATATGACATGGGCCTGCATCGCCATTGGCTCGACCCCAGCCGCCCCTTCGCCGAAAAAGTGCTGAAGCCCGCGCATGGCGTGCTGGTTACCTCCGCTACCTTACGCGCCGGCGGCGACTGGGACGTGGCAGATGCGCGCGTCGGCGCGCCGCACCTGCTGCGCCAGCCGAGCCATTTCGAGGCGGTCAGCCCGTTCGCCTACGCGCGACAGGCCGAGGTGCTGATCGTCACCGATGTGAAGCGCGGCGACCTGCCCGCGCTCGCCAATGCCTATGGCCGACTGATCGTTGCGGCCGGCGGCGGCACGCTGGGACTGTTCACCGCGATCCGACGGCTGCGCGGCGTGCATGCGCGGATTGCCGACCGGTTGGCGCGTGACGGGCTGCCGCTCTATGCCCAGCATGTCGATCCGATCGATACCGGCACGCTGGTCGATATCTTTCGCGACGATCCGCGCGCCTCGCTGATCGGCACCGATGCGCTGCGCGACGGGGTCGATGTGCCCGGCCATTCGCTGAGGATGGTGGTGATGGAGGGGGTGCCATGGGTGAAGCCCGGCGTGCTCCACGCCGCGCGCCGGCTGGCGGGGGGCGGCAGCGCCTATGACGACCGGATGGTCCGCGCGCGCCTCGCCCAGGCGTTCGGGCGGCTGATCCGCCGCGCCGACGATCGCGGGCTGTTCGTGCTGCTGTCGGCCGCCATGCCATCGCGGTTGCTCGGCGCGTTTCCCAAAGGAACACCGGTCATCCGCTGCACGCTGGACGAGGCGGTCGCGCGCGCTCTTTCCTTGGGAGCCGAAGTCGGGCATGGGGCGCAGGCCCTGCCGATGGAGCCGCCGCTATGAAGACGCTGACGCTGCTGCGCCATGCCAAGTCGGGCTGGGACGATCCGGCGCTCAGCGATTACGAACGGCCCCTCAATGCCAAGGGTGCACGCGCCGCGACCGCGATGGGTGCCCATGCGCGACAGGCCGGGCTGACCTTCGACACGGTGGTTGCCAGTTCGGCGAAGCGGGTGGTCGAGACGCTCGACCATTTCCGGCGTGGGTTTGGCGCGATGCCTGAGGCCCGCCACGATCGCACGCTCTACCTCGCCTCGGCCGGCACGATGCTCGACGTCATCCGCGCGTTGCCCGCCGATGCGGAGCGCGCGCTGCTGGTCGGGCATAATCCGGGGCTGGAAGACCTCGTCCTGCTGCTGTCGGCGGATAGCAATCCGTTGCGCGGGGCGGTGGAAGAGAAATTCCCGACCGCCAGCGTCGCGGTGCTCGAGCTGGACGGCGACTGGGCCGGAGCATGCGACGGGTGCGGGCACCTGACGAGCTTCGTGCGCCCGCGCGATCTCGATCCGTCGCTGGGGCCGAATCACGATTAGGCGATGAAAGCGATCGGTACGGTTCACGTTCGTTGCGTGGCACCGGTCACCGCGCTACGCCCTTGGACGTGAAGGATCGTCCGGCCGACCCGTATCAAGCGCGCGTCGCGATTTGCGAATTGCTGCACCGCGTCGGTACGGCGGACCGTGCAGCTTTGGGGCAGCTGTACGAACTCACCGCATCGTCGCTGTTCGGCATCTGCTTACGAATCTGCCAGGAACGCAGTGCGGCCGAAGACGTCCTGCACGAGGTTTTCCAGCTGATCTGGAACCGGGCGGGCACCTTCGTGCCGACCGCGGCGCATCCGATGTCGTGGTTGGGAACGATCGCCCGCAACCGGTCGATCGACTGGGTGCGCGGGCATGGCAAGCGGCGGATGCGGCCGATCGAAGATGCAGACCAGATTGCCGACGACACGCCCGACCAGCTCGCCGTCCTCGAGCGCACGGAGGAAGCGCAGCGTCTGTACGATTGCCTCGATGCGCTAGAGCCTCGGCAGCGCGATACCCTTCGTACCGCATTTTTCGGCGGATTGACCTACGCCCAGCTGGCCGAGGACAAGGGCGTACCCGAACCGACGGTACGCAGCTGGGCACGTCGTGGCCTGCTCAATTTGCGGGGATGCGTCCGTGACGCCTGAGGATCAAGCGCTTGCCGGCGAACTGGCATTAGGGCTGCTCGATGGAGAGGAACGCGCACAGGCTCTGCGCCGGACGCTGTCCGATCCGGACTTTGCGCGCGAGGTCGAATGGTGGCGCGCGCATTTCGCTACGATGCTCGCCGAGGTTCGGCCGGTTCCCGCGCCGCAGGGACTGATCGACAACATCGGCGCACCGTCATTACCGAAACCGCGCAACCGCCTGCGACTGGTCGTTCCGGCCGCGCTCACCGCTGTCGCCGCAGCCGCCTTGTTGATGATCCTGCGCCCGACCCCAACCGTATTGCCGCCGGTCGACCGATCGCCGGCGGTGACGTTGCTTGCCGCACTGCAATCGTCGGATGGTGCAGGAACGCCGATCAGCGCGATCGTCGATCGTGGAGCGGGGCAGATCCGGGTGGTTGCGACCGGTATCGCACCCGCAGGCAAGGCCGCGCAGCTCTGGGTCATTCGCGATGGCGTGCCCCGTTCGCTCGGGCTGTTGTCGGACACGGGAACGACTCGTCTTGCATTGACAGCGACTGAGCGGGAGGCGTTGCAGGCAGGATTAGTGCTTGCCATCTCGATCGAGCCTCCGGGCGGATCGCCGCAGGCGACACCGACAGGCCCGGTCGTCGCCAGCGGACCGCTGACCGCGATCTGATCCTCAGCGCGCCGCCAGCCGCCGCGCGAAATAGACCTCGACCGCGCGTTCCACGCTTTTGGCGATCGCGCGGCGACCCTCGACCGAATCGAGCCGCTGGGCGTCCGCTTCGTTCGACAGATAGCCGGTTTCGAACAGGATCGAGGGCAGGTCGGGCGCTTTGAGCACCATCAGCGACGCCATGCGGTGATAATTGGGCTTGAGCGGTATGACGCCGGTCGCTTCGCGGCCCAGCAGCCGGGCGAAGCCAGCCGAGGCGTTCATCGTCTCGCGCTGGGTCAGGTCGATCAGGATCGACGAGATATCGGCGCTCTGGCGGCCGAGATCTACGCCGGCGAGGATGTCGGCCTTGTTCTCACGCGCGGCGAGGCGCGCGGCCTCGCGGTCGGAGGCGACTTCGGACAGGGTATAGATGCTGGCGCCGGTCGCCTGCGGGTTATCGGCGCTGTCGCAGTGGATCGAGATGAACAGGCTGGCCCCCAGCCGCCGCGCGATCGCATAGCGTTCCTGCAGCACGAGGAATTCGTCGCGGTCGCGGGTCAGCGCCACGCGTACCCGCCCGCTCGCCAGCAGCACGTCGCGCACGGCGCGCGCGGTCTTCAGCGTCAGGTCCTTTTCCTGCATCCCGCCATGGGGTGAGATGGCACCCGGATCATGCCCGCCATGGCCGGCATCGATCACCACCAGCGGCCGGTCGACATCCCCTTCGATGCGGGGCAGGCGATGGCCGCGACGACGGGCGGGGATCGGGACCGACGCAGTCGCGCGCTGGCGCCGGTCGACGATCATCGCCGCTGAGGACGATGCAGGCACCACGGTCGCCATCGCGATCTGCGGCTGGAACCGCATCCGCCCGGCGGTGGTCGCGCGGGCATAGCGCTGGGGCGCGGCGTTGCTGAGCGTCAGGGTGAGCCGCCGCCCGTCATCCGAAAAGCGCCCGGCGGTGACGATCAGCGGCCGGTCGAGATCGAACACGATCCGGCTGCCGCCCTCGCGCGTTCCCTGACGCACCGCCCGCACGCCGCCGCCCGATTCGCTGCGCCCGCCCGGACGCACGCCGTCTAGGTCGACGACGAGGCGGTCGGGCCCGGCGAGCACGAAGCTGGACGCGGCGGTAGCGGCGGCATCGAGGCGGATGGTGATGCGGTCGTCGGCGACATCGACGGTATCGACCGTCTGTGCGGCGACGGGGACGCCGAACCAGATCGACAGAAAGGCCAGCCATGCGCCCATCGGCGCGCTATGCCGCCCAATCGCATTTCCGGTCCAGCGCAAATCCATGAACGGGGGTCCGCTTCCGACTAATTCCGAAGCATTCTCCTACGCCCCGCCGCTCAACCCACGGTGAACCAGCACGATGAATCGCGCTTTAACCATTTATTCGGATTTGCTTCGTTAGCGTAACGAACGCGCCGATACTGTTGCTGTCGGCGACACCGGGTGCTACGCCCGCAATTACGTCGGTCCCGGACTTGGTTCGGGGAAACCGACGCGACACCCCCAAAGCGTACCCGCTTCAGGGGGTCTAACCAGGTTGATGTTCGCATGTGGCAAGTTCCGTCCCGTACCGCCTGTGCCGCTGTCGCGGCCGGCGTCGGGGCGACAATTGTCCGCCCGGAGCGTTCCGGGCTGCCCATGCCAGCAGACGCATATCCCAGCAATCGCGCGCAGGCACCGGGCATGGCCCCCGCCGCGCGTTTAGGCGCGCCGACTGGCCGAGCCGTCCCGCGCGCCCGGAGACATTATCATGACCACGCGGATGTTGATCGACGCTCGCCACCGGGAGGAAACCCGGGTCGCCGTCGTCAAGGGTAACCGGATCGAGGAATTCGATTTCGAATCGGCCGAGCGCAAGCAGCTCAAGGGCAATATCTATCTGGCCAAGGTGACGCGGGTCGAACCGTCGTTGCAGGCGGCGTTCGTAGATTATGGCGGCAACCGCCACGGCTTCCTCGCTTTCAGCGAAATCCACCCCGACTATTACCAGATTCCTAAGGAAGATCGCGACGCGCTGCTGGCCGAGGAAGCCGCGCATGCCGCCGAGGAAGCGGCGCTGCGCGCGGGCGACCATGACGACGACCTCGATTACGACGATCACGACGAGGATGCCGAAGGCGGCGTCGAAGTCGTCGAGCGCGACGAGGAAGACGACGAGCATCACGACGAAGAGGATGGCGAGGCTCCGGCCCCGCGCAAGCGCAAGAATGGCGGCGACGATGCCGCCGTGGAAGCGCTGCGCCAGCGCCGGCTGAACCTGCGTCGCCGCTACAAGATCCAGGACGTCATTCGCCGGCGGCAGGTGCTGCTGGTGCAGGTCGTCAAGGAAGAGCGCGGCAACAAGGGTGCGGCGCTGACGACCTATCTGTCGCTTGCCGGCCGCTATTGCGTGCTGATGCCCAACACCGCGCATGGCGGCGGCATTTCGCGCAAGATCAGCTCGGCCGCCGACCGCAAGCGGTTGAAGTCGATCATGGCCGAACTGACGCTGCCGGCGTCAATGGGCTGCATCGTCCGCACCGCCGGGCTCCAGCGCTCGCGTCAGGAGATCAAGCGCGACTTCGATTACCTCGCCCGCCTGTGGGACGGGATTCGCGAACAGACGCTGACCTCGTCGGCGCCCGCGCTCGTCTATGGCGACAGCGACCTGATCAAGAGGGCGATCCGCGATATCTACAACAAGGATATCGACGAGGTGATCGTCGAGGGCGAGGACGGCTTCCGCCACGCCAAGGACTATATGCGGTTGCTGATGCCGGCGCATGCCCGCCGGGTGAAGCAATATGCCGATGCCGTGCCGCTGTTCCAGCGTGCGCATGTCGAGGATCAGCTGGCCGCGATGTACAATCCGGTCGTGCAGCTGAAGTCGGGCGGCTATCTGGTCATCAACCCGACCGAGGCTTTGGTGTCGATCGACATCAACTCAGGGAGGTCGACCCGCGAACATAATATCGAACAGACCGCGACCGCGACGAACCTCGAAGCGGCGCAGGAAATCGCCCGCCAGCTGCGCCTGCGCGACATGGCCGGTCTCGTCGTGATCGACTTCATCGACATGGACCACGGATCGAACGTCCGTAAGGTCGAGAAGGCGATGAAGGAGGCGCTGAAGAACGATCGCGCACGCATCCAGGTCGGCCGCATCTCCGCCTTCGGCCTGATGGAAATGAGCCGGCAGCGGCTGCGCACCGGCGTGCTTGAGGCATCGACCCGCCAGTGCCCGCATTGCGAGGGCACCGGGCTGGTCCGCACCGCATCGTCGGCGGGCCTGTCGGCGCTGCGTCTGATCGAGGACGAAGCGGCGCGTGGTCGCGGCTCGCTGATCGTGCTGCGCGCCAGCCAGGAAGCGGCCTTCTATGTCCTGAACAAGAAGCGCGCCGACATCGCCGAGGTCGAGGACCGCTATGGCGTGACCGTCGAGATCGTGCCCGATGCCGAGATCGAGGGCGCACGCATGGCGGTCGAAGCCTCCGGCCCGCCGCCCGCGCATCCGCCGAAGGTCGAGCCGCTGGTCGTCATCGACGACGAGGACGATGCCTATGAGGACATCGAGGACGAGATCGACGACGAGGTCGAGGAGGACGCCGTCGAGGAAGTCGCCCGTACCCCGCGCGGCGACGACGAAGGTGAAGGACGCGGCAAGCGCCGTCGCCGCCGGCGCGGTCGTCGCGGTCGCAATCGGGAGGAAGGCGAAGCCGGCGACGACGCCGACACGGCCGAAGACGCGGACGATGCCGCGGATGAAGCTGGCGACGACGAGGTCGAGGCATCGACCGACACCGCTCCCGAAGCCGAACAGGCCGATGAAGGCACCCGGCGCAAGCGTCGCCGGCGCGGCCGTCGGGGCGGTCGCCGCGGCGAGGGTGCGTTCGACGCGGCCGATGGTGCCGGCGCCGTTGCCGACCTGCCGATCGAGGACGATGCGAGCGAGGACGTCGCCGAAGCCGCGCCCGAGCCGGTCGCCGAACCGGAGGTCGTCGAGGCGGCCCCTGCCCCTGCGCCCAAGCGTACCCGCCGCCGCCCGAGCGCCCGCGCGAAGGTCGGCGACGTGACCGAGGCGGCGCCGGCCGAGCCGGAGGTCGTCGAGGCGGGGGATGCCGCGCCGATCGTCACCCCCGAACCGGTCGAAACGCCGAAGGTCGATGCCGAGCCGGTCGCCGACGCGCCCAAGCCGAAGCGGACCCGCAAGCGCAAGGCGGACGTGGACGCCGAGGTCGAGGCCCCTGCCCCCGCCCCGGCAGAACCGGAAGCGGAAGCGGAAGCCGCGCCCAAGAAGCGCCGTGCGCCGCGTCGCAAGGCGGCCGCTCCGGCAGAAGCGCCGGCCGAGGAAGCCGCGCCCGTCGTGGAAGCGCCGGCAGCGCCTGTCGAAGAGGTCCAGGCCGAGGAGCCTGCCGCTGACGCTTCGGCATCGCCGCGTCGCGGCTGGTGGCAGCGCACCTTCGGCAACTGATCGCCGAACGGGCCACAGGAGGGGGCGGCATCCGAAAGGGTGCCGCCCCTTTGCGTTCAGGCGTCGACCGGAACGGGGCGCTCGCGTACCAGCGCCGACGGGCTGAGCTCGATGCGTACCGCCAGCCCTTCCGGCCGCCAGTCGCGGGCGATCCTGCCGGCGAGCTGCTGTTCGATGCTGAGCGCTGCCAGCCGCGTGCCGAACCCGGTCGCCTCCGGCTCGCCGGCGATCGCCGGACCGTCCGTTTCGCACCAGTCGATGCGCAGCGTGTCGCCGTCCAGCCGGGTGTGAACCGTCACGCGCCCTTCTGGCACCGACAGTCCGCCATATTTGGCGGCGTTGGTCGCCAGTTCGTGAAAGATCAGCGCGATCGGCGTGGCGCCGCGATCGTCGATCGGCACGTCGTCCCCCGCGATCCGCCACTGGTCGGGCGCATAGGGCGTCAGCAACTCGCGCAGGACGTGATGGAGCGTCGCCTCGCCGATCAGCGGGCGCGATATGTCGCTGTGCGGGCGGGCGAGGTCGTGTGCCGCGCCCAGCGCCGCGATCCGGCGGGCAAGGTCGTCGGCAAATTCCCGCACCGCCGGCATACGCCGCGCCGACATCCGCACCAACCCGCTGATGATCGCGAAGATGTTCTTGATCCGGTGGCTGAGTTCACGGCTCAGGATATCGTTCTGTTCGGCGGCACGCTTGGCGGAATCAATATCGGTGCAGGTGCCGATCCAGCGTACGATCATGCCGTCGGCATCGCGCACCGGCTGCGCCCGTCCCAGCACCCATCGATAGGCTCCGCTGCGGTGGCGCAGGCGATATTCGATCTCGTAATCCTCGCCGGTGGTCAGGCTGTGCCGCCACCGCGCCCAGGCGCGATCCTGGTCCTCCGGGTGGAACATGCCGTTCCACCCCTCGCCATCGGTCGAACCCTCCGGCATGCCGGTGAAGCGATACCATTGCGCATTGTAATAGTCGTGATGGCCATCTGGCCGGGTCGCCCACACCATCTGCGGCATGGCGTTGGTCAGCGTATCGAGTTCGGCCCGCGTTGCCGCCCGCGCCGATTCCGCCTGACGCCGCGATTCCTCACCCGATGCGATACCGATCCAGCGGCCGGCACCTTCCGGGCGCACGCAAAATCCGACCGGCACGTCGATATGATCGGCAGCCAGCGGCAGCGACAGGGCAAAGGACGTGCCGGCGGCCACGCCATCCCGCCACGTTCGCCGTACTGCATCGCGCCCTGGCCCGTCGTGACAACAGTCCCAAAGAGTCCGGCCGGTCGTATCGTGAAAATCGGCCTGCCAGCAGCGATTGCCCCATAGCAACCGGCCGTCATCGTCCGCCACCCATGCCAGTATCGGCATCGTGTCGGCAATATCATGCCAAATCGGTGACGATGGATCGATGGTGCCGGCTGTCATGTTCACATCTTTTGTCCAAGGTGGACCGCGCCGTTGCGGGCAAGGTCGCTGCGCCAAGAATATTCGCAAGGCCGCCATCGTACCCTATTGCGGTCGAGAGACATCTCACTCAACGCGCACATTGTCGATTCAGGTCGATGGAGGGTAAACAATTCGTATGCCATCCGCTGAAATCGGCGTTTCGACCGAATAATTCAGTTGAAAATAAGATTATCCGGGTCACAGCCATTGACCTGCCGCCGGGCCCGTAGCATTTCGCCCGCATTGAGGAGATATCCATGACCGACGATAGTTCCGAACTCAACGCGATCGAACTGGCCACCGAACTTACCATCGCCTGGTTGAACAATGGTAACAACCGCGTCGCGGCAGAGGATGTTCCGGCATTCCTGCAGACGATGCACGCGACCGTCCTGGGGCTGGCATCGGGCACGTCGGAGCCGGAAGAATCGGCGCCGCAGCAGGAGCATGTTCCGGCGGTGTCGGTGCGCAAGTCGCTGGCATCGAAGGATCACATCATCTCGATGATCGACGGCAAGCCGTACAAGACGCTGCGCCGTCACCTGGCGGGCCATGGCCTGACCCCGGAAACCTATCGCGAGCGGTACGGCCTGCGCCCCGACTATCCGATGGTCGCCGAAACCTATTCGCAGAGCCGTCGCGACATGGCGAAGCGCATTGGCCTCGGCCGCAAGGCACGCACCGCCAGCGAGGATGGCGAAGCCACGGGTGACGCCGCGCCGCGTCGCGGCCGCAAGCCCAAGGCCGCCGAATAAGTGATCCAAGGGCGGCCGATCGGTCGCCCCTGTCGCATTCAGGCGACCGCCTGGGCGGTTTCGCCATCCCAGACATGGGTGCACAGCTGCGCCTGAGGCGTATCGCCTTCGGCCAGTGCCGCGACCGTCACCCAGCCTTCGCCGCGCAACCGCGTCGCGATAGCCGGGGCGGTGCCGAGCGGCAGGAACAGCCGCTGGCGATCCTTGGCACCCAGCCCGGCATCGAGCAGCGCATCGGCGTAGAGCGAGAAGCCGACCGCCGCTTCCTCACGCCCATCGGCATGGCACACCGCATAGCTGCCGCCCCGCCCGACCTCGCCCAGCACGCCGCGCGCGAACAGCGAGAAGCCGAGCCAGCTTTGATATTCGAAGCCATGGCGTTCGGTCGGGTCGAGCGTCACGCCGACATCCGCCGGCAGGGTCGCCACCACCGCCTCGATCGCATCCAGCCGCGACGCCAGCCGCCCGGCGGCATCGGTCGCGCGCAGCCGGGCCACGGCGGCAGCGAACGGACCCGCCGCCTCCACCAGCGGCAGATAGGCCGGATCGATCGCCGCGACCCGCCCGGCATCCTTCGCATCCAGCGCGGCAATCAGCGCGTCATGCTGCGGCCCCGGCGGATCGCCCGCCAGCGTCGCGACCAGATCGGGCAGGGTAAAGTCGATCGAGATGCCGGTGACGCCCGCCGCGCGCAGCGATTCGACCGCGACGGTCACGACCTCGATCGCCGCCGCCACGCTGTCGAGACCGATCAGTTCGGCGCCGATCTGGCGCAGCGCGCGGCGCGGGGCGAGTTCGCCCGCGCGCAGCTTCAGCACCGGGCCGGCATAGGACAGCCGGACGGGACGTGGATGGTGCCCCATGCGGGTTGCCGCGATCCGCGCGACCTGCGCGGTGATATCGGGGCGGATCGCCAGCGTCCGTTGGCTGACCGGATCGACGAAGCGCACCGCGTCGGTCGCCGCCGTGCCCTTCAACCGGTTGGCCAGCCCCGCCTCGAACTCGGCGAGCGGCGGGTCGACCTGTTCATAGCCATAGCCATGCGCGACGCCCAGCACCGCCCCTTCGAACCGGCGCAGGCCGTCGGCGGCGGGGGGCAGGCGGTCGTGAAACCCTTCGGGCAGGAGGCCGGTGTCGTTCATGGGGTTTCCCCTAGCGGGTGCGAGGCGAGCGGGAAAGCATGGACGCATTGCCTTACCCCATACGCCACCCTCGGCTTGACCCGGGGTCCCGCTTTTTTCCGGTCGCAGAAGAAGAAGCGGGACCCCGGATCAAGTCCGGGGTGACGAAGAAGGGTAGCGCAAACGCAAACGGGCTGCCGGATCGCTCCGACAGCCCGCTGCCTACCCTTACAGGCCGATCAGAACTTGAGCGGCATGACCGTCTTGACGCCCGGAAGCGCGCGAACCTTGGCCACTAGCTCCGGCGTCACCGCTTCGTCGACCGACAGCAGCACCACCGCTTCGCCACCGGCATCGCGACGACCGAGGTGGAAGGTGCCGATATTCACACCCGCTTCGCCCAGTGTGGTGCCGATGCGGCCGATGAAGCCCGGCGCGTCCTCGTTGACGACGTACAGCATGTGCCCGGCCAGATCGGCCTCTACCTTAATGCCGAACAGTTCGACCAGACGCGGCTGGGCGTTGCCGAACAGCGTGCCCGCGACCGACCGCTCGCCGGCTTCGGTCTTGAGGCTGACGCGGATCAGCGTTTGGTAATCGCCCTCGCGGTCGTTGCGGACCTCGCGCACCTCGATGCCGCGCTCCTTCGCCAGGAACGGCGCGTTGACCATGTTCACCGTGTCCGACTGGACGCGCAGGAACCCGGCCAGCACCGCGCCGACGATCGGCTTCTGGTTCAGCTCGGCCGCGGCGCCTTCGCTGTGCACCGACACGCGGGCGATCGCGCCGGTGGTCAGCTGCCCGACCAGGCTCCCGAGCTTTTCGGCCAACGCCATGTATGGCTTGAGGCGCGGTGCCTCTTCGGCCGACAGCGACGGCATGTTGAGCGCGTTGGTGACGCCGCCCGATACGAGGAAATCGGCCATCTGCTCGGCGACCTGGATCGCGACATTGACCTGCGCCTCGCTGGTCGACGCGCCCAGATGCGGGGTCGAGATGAAGTTCGGCGTACCGAACAGCGGCGATTCCTTGGCCGGTTCCTGCACGAACACGTCGAGCGCGGCACCCGCGACATGGCCGCTGTCGAGCGCCGCCTTCAATGCCGCCTCGTCGATCAGCCCGCCGCGCGCGCAGTTGATGATCCGCACGCCCTTCTTGGTCTTTGCCAGATTTTCCGCCGACAGGATGTTGCGGGTCTGGTCGGTCAGGGGGGTGTGCAGCGTGATGAAGTCGGCGCGGGCCAGCAGCTGGTCCAGCTCGACCTTCTCGACGCCGATCTCGATCGCGCGTTCGGGCGACAGGAACGGATCGAAGGCGATGACCTTCATCTTCAGGCCCTGCGCGCGGTCGGCGACGATCGAGCCGATATTGCCCGCGCCGATCAGGCCCAGCGTCTTGGCGGTCAGCTCGACGCCCATGAAGCGGTTCTTTTCCCACTTGCCCGCCTGGGTCGAGGCATCGGCCTCGGGAAGCTGGCGGGCGAGCGCGAACATCAGCGCGATGGCGTGCTCGGCGGTGGTGATCGAATTGCCGAACGGCGTGTTCATCACGACGACGCCGGCGGCCGAGGCGGCGGGAATGTCGACGTTATCGACACCGATGCCGGCGCGGCCGACGACCTTGAGGTTCTTCGCGGCGTCGAGGATCGCCTTGGTCACCTTGGTCGACGAGCGGATGGCGAGGCCGTCATAGTCGCCGATGATCGCCATCAGCTCTTCGGGCGTCTTGCCGGTGATCTCATCCACCTCGACCCCGCGTTCGCGGAAGATCTGGGCGGCTTTGGGGTCCATTTTGTCGGAAATGAGAACTTTAGGCATGTTTCGTTCCTTCTCCCTCTCCCCTTCAGGGGAGAGGGCCGGGAGAGGGGAAGTCGGGGAGCGGGCGGAAAGGTGGCGCGACTGCCCCTCTCCCAACCCTTTCCCCTGAAGGGGGGAGGGCTTTATGCCGCCTTCGCCGTCGCGTAGGCCCAGTCGAGCCATGGCCCGAGCGCCTCGATATCCGCGGTATCGACCGTCGCACCGCACCAGATGCGCAGGCCCGCCGGAGCGTCGCGATAGCCGGCGACGTCATAGGCAGCCCCTTCGGCCTCCAACAGCGACGCCATCTTCTTGATGAGCGCCTCGTCGGCGCCCTCGACCGTCAGGCAGACGCTGGTCTTCGACCGGGTCGCCGGATCGGCGGCGAGATGGCCGAGCCAGTCGCGTTCCGCCACGATCTTGTCGAGTGCGGCGGCATTGGCGTCGCTGCGCGCGATCAGGCCGTTCTCGCCCAGCGACTTGCCCCATTCGAGGCTGAAGATCGCATCCTCGACCGCCAGCATCGACGGGGTGTTGATCGTCTCGCCCTTGAAGATGCCCTCGGTCAGCTTGCCCTTCGACACCAGGCGGAAGACCTTGGGCAGCGGCCATGCGGGGGTGTAACTTTCGAGGCGTTCGACCGCGCGCGGGCCGAGGATCAGCACGCCATGCGCGCCCTCCCCGCCTAGCACCTTCTGCCAGCTGAAGGTGGCGACGTCGATCTTGGCCCAGTCGATGTCATAGGCGAACACGCCCGAGGTCGCGTCGGCGAACGACAGGCCCTCGCGGTCGGCGGGGATGAAATCGGCACTGGGAACGCGGACGCCAGAGGTGGTACCGTTCCAGGTGAACAGCACGTCGTGGGTCCAGTCGATCGCAGTCAGGTCGGGCAGCTGGCCGTAATCGGCTCGCACGACGGTCGGATCGATCTTGAGCTGCTTGACCGCATCGGTCACCCAGCCTTCGCCGAAGCTCTCCCATGCCAGCGCAGTGACGGGGCGGGCGCCCAGCATCGTCCACATCGCCATTTCGAACGCGCCGGTGTCGGAACCGGGGACGATGCCGATGCGGTGCGTATCGGGGAGCTTCAGCAATTCGCGCATCAGGTCGATGCAATATTGCAGACGCTGCTTGCCGATCTTCGAACGGTGCGACCGGCCGAGGCTGACGGGGTTGAGGCGGTCGGCGGACCAGCCCGGCGGCTTGGCGCAGGGCCCGGACGAAAAATACGGGCGAGCGGGAGTCGTGGCCGGCTTAGGCGGAAGATCAGTCATGTCAGTCTCTCCTCACAGAGAGCACGCGCTGCGTTGGGACAGCGTGGCCCGTCGCGGCCATTAGCGATGTCGACCGGACGGCACAAGCATCATCGGCGCAACATTATTGCGGTCGGTTTGCGCCGCGCCGCGGAACCGACCGGACGATTCCGCGTTGCCTTGCTCTAGATTATGTCCGGAATTCCCATGCAAACCCCCACGGTTCTGATCGTCGAAGACGAAATGCTGGTCGCGATCGATCTGGAGGCCTCGCTGGAGGAGCATGGCTATCGTCCGGTCGGCATCGCCGCCGACATGTCGCGGGCGATGGAACTGGCATCGATCCGCCCGGACGTCGCGCTGGTCGACTGCAATCTGCGTGACGGTCCCACGGGCCCGCTGATCGGGCGGATGCTCGGCCAGACCTATGGGACGACCGTCATCTTTCTCACGGCAAATCCGGCAATGCTGGATGACGGAATCGACGGGACCCTGGGCGTCGTGTCGAAGCCCTGTGCCTATCACTCGGTCGGCGAACTGGTCGATTTCGCGGTCCGTGCCCGCCAGGGCGACCTGTCGCAGCCGCCGACGGGGATCAAGCTGTTCTCCGCGAGCACCGCGTTCCACGGTTCGGCTTAACCCGGGGTTCAGCCGGCCGGCGGCATCGCGGCGTTGACCCATGTCCGCCGCATCGCCGATAAGGACCATCATGAAGCGCGCGCTCGGCGGCATTGTCGCCGCCATCCTCCTGCTGACGCAGCCCGCCGCCGCCCAGTCGATGCTGCGCGATGCCGAGACGGAAGCGCTGCTGAACGACATGTCGCGCCCGATCGCGGTCGCCGCGGGCCTCGACCCGCGCAACTTCAACGTCGTGTTGCTACAGGACAAGTCGATCAACGCTTTCGTCGCGGGCGGACAGACGGTCTATATCCATAGCGGGCTGATCGACGCGGCGGACGATGCGAACGAGGTGCAAGGCGTCGTCGCGCACGAGATCGGCCATATCGTCGGCGGGCACGTGCCCCTGGCCGGGCGCGGCATGGCCCCGGCGACCGGCATCACCGTGCTCAGCCTGTTGCTGGGCGTGGCCGCGATGGCGGCGGGCGCGGGCGAAGCCGGGGCGGGCATCCTCGCCGCCGGACAACAGGCCGCGATGGGCAGCTATCTGGCGTTCAGTCGCACGCAGGAAAGCTCGGCCGATGCCGCCGGTGCCCGGTTCCTGCGGGGGGCCAATATCTCGGGTCAGGGGATGCTGGACTTCTTCAAGAAGCTCCAGAACATGGAATATCGCCTCGCGATCCCGCAGGACAATGGCTATCAGCGCACCCACCCGCTGACCGGCGAACGCATCGCCAACCTGACGCAGGACGTGCAGGCGTCGCCGTCGTTCAAGGCGCCGACCGATCAGGCGCTGGAGACACGGTTCAAGCGGGTGCAGGCCAAATTGCGCGGCTATGTCAGCGATCCGAAGGACACGCTGCGCCGCTATCCGGCCAGCGACCAGAGCGTGTACGCCCATTATGCGCGCGCCTATGCCTATCACAAGTCGGGCTACCCCGAGCAGGCGGCAGCGGAGACGCTGGCGCTGGTGAAGGCCGCGCCCGACGATCCCTATTTCCTCGAACTCGAGGGGCAGATCCTGCTCGAATCGGGCAAGCCGAAGGACGCGCTGGCGCCGCTGCGCGAGGCGACCGAGCGGACGCGGTCGTCGCCGCTGATCGCCGCGACCTTCGGCCACGCGCTGATCGCCGCCGAGGACCCTGCGCTGCTGGACGAGGCGGAACGGGTGCTGAAACAGGCGATCGCGCGCGACAACCAGAACCCGTTCGCGTGGTATCAGCTGAGTATCCTGTACGAACGGCGCGGCGATCCGGCGCGGGTCGCGCTGGCGATGGCGGAATATGCGTCGCTGGCAGGCGATTCGCGCATGGCGCTGGCCAGCGCGCGGCGGGCGATGGGGTTGCTGCCACAAGGGTCGCGGGACTGGATTCGGGCGCAGGATATTCAAATGACGTCGCAGACGGCGTTCGAGGAAGAACAGCGCCAGCGGCGCCGCCGGGGAGGATGATGGGTAGAATCGGAAATGCGTTGATGCTGGCGGCGGCGGCATTGGCGGGCGCGGGCGGAGCGATCGTAGCAGGCAAGTATTCCGGCGATCGTGCCGCGACCGAGACGGTGGTGCGCGACTATATCCTCGCCAATCCCGAAATCCTGCCCGAAGCCATGCGGCGGTTGCAGGCGAAGGAATCGGGCAAGGCGGTGGCGGCCAATCGCGACGCTATCGTCGAGCCCTTCCCCGGCGCGATCGCCGGCAATCCGAACGGCGATGTCAGCGTGGTCGCCTATCTCGACTATGCCTGCGGCTTCTGTCGCGCCAGCCTGCCGGCGATCACCGGCCTGATCGCGGGCGATCCGAACGTCCGCATCGTTTATCGCGAGCTGCCGATTCTGTCACCCGACAGCCGCAGCGCCGCAGAGTGGGCGCTCGCCGCCGCGCTCCAGAACAAGTTCAAGCCGTTCCACGACGCCCTCTATGCCAGCGGCCGGGTGGACGAGGCGTCGATCCAGCAGGCCGCTGCAACCGCGGGCCTCGACATTGCCGCCGCCCGCACCGCGATCCAGTCGCCGCAGGTCGTGGGCGAGATCGAGCGCAACCTGAAGACGGCAGGCACGCTGGGCTTTACCGGCACCCCGTCCTGGGTGGTCGGCGACCAGGTGCTGAGCGGTGCGCAGACGCTGCCCGCGCTGCAGACCGCGGTGGCCGATGCCCGCAAGGCGAAATCGACACCGGCGACCTGAGGCGACTTCCCCCGGTCATCGAAGCGTGGAACAAGCCGTTGCCATGGAAACCATTCTTTCGATCCGGGGCGTCGCCAAGACGTACAAGTCGGGCACCGTCGCGCTCCAGCCGACCGACCTCGACATTGCGAAGGGCGAGATTTTCGCGCTGCTGGGGCCGAACGGCGCGGGCAAGACGACGCTGATCAGCATCATCTGCGGCATCGTGACGGCGAGCGCGGGGACGATCACCGCCGCCGGGTTCGACACGGTCAGCGACTATCGCGAGACGCGGACCCGGATCGGGCTGGTGCCGCAGGAATTGCTGACCGATGCGTTCGAAAGCGTGATGGCGACGGTCACCTTTTCCAGGCGACTGTTCGGGCGGCATGGCGACCCGGCGTTCATCGAGAAGCTGCTGCGTGACCTGACCCTGTGGGACAAGCGCGATGCGAAGATGACCGAGCTGTCGGGCGGCATGAAACGACGGGTAATGATCGCCAAGGCGCTGAGCCACGAACCCGACATCCTGTTCCTCGACGAACCGACCGCCGGGGTCGATGTCGAACTGCGCCGCGACATGTGGCGGCTGGTCCACGACCTTCGCGAGCGCGGCGTCACCATCATCCTGACCACCCATTATATCGAGGAGGCCGAGGAAATGGCCGACCGGGTGGGGGTGATCGCCAAGGGCAAGCTGATCCTGGTCGACGAGAAGCAGGCGCTGATGCGCAAGCTGGGCAAGAAGACGCTGACGCTGACGCTGTCCGATCCGCTGCCGGCGGTGCCGGCGGCGCTGTCGCACTGGCCGCTGGAGCTGACCGACGAAGGCCATGCGCTGACCTTCGCCTTCGATGCCAATGCCGAGGATAATGGCGTGCGCGCGCTGCTGCGTGCCGCCGACGAGGCCGGCATCGCGTGGAAGGACATCGCGACCAAGCAATCGAGCCTCGAGGATATCTTCGTCGGGCTGGTCCATGAACAGGAGGGCCGGGCATGACGTTCAACTGGCATGGCGTGCTGGCGATCTATCGCTTTGAACTGGCGCGGTTCGGGCGGACGATCTGGACCTCGCTGATGACGCCGGTCATCACCACCTCGCTCTATTTCGTGGTGTTCGGCACCGCGATCGGCAGCCGGATGAACGAGGTGTCGGGCGTCCCCTATGGCGCGTTCATCGTGCCGGGGCTGATGATGCTGACGATGCTGACCGAGAGCATCTTCAATGCCAGTTTCGGCATCTTCATGCCGAAATGGTCGGGCACCATCTATGAATTGCTGTCGGCGCCCATCTCCACGCTGGAGACGCTGGTCGGCTATGTCGGCGCGGCGGCGACCAAGTCGACGATCGTCGCGCTGGTGATCTTTGCAACCGCGCATCTGTTCGTCGACGTCAGCGTCGCGCATCCGTTCTGGGCGCTATGCTATCTGCTGCTGGTGGCGATCACCTTCTGCCTGTTCGGCTTCATCCTCGGACTGTGGGCCAAGGGGTTCGAACAGTTGCAGGTCATCCCGTTGCTGGTGGTGACGCCGCTGACGTTCCTGGGCGGGGCATTCTATTCGATCGACATGCTGCCGGGCGTGTGGCGTACGATCAGCCTGTTCAACCCGATCGTCTATCTGATCAGCGGGTTCCGCTGGACATTCTTCGGGACGGGCGATGTTTCGGTGGCGGCCAGCCTGGGGGCGACCCTGGGCTTCCTGCTGATCTGCGTGACCGTCATCACCATGATCTTCCGCACCGGATGGCGGCTCAAGAAATAGGGACGGACACGATGGATCTAGGAATTGCCGGCCGCAAGGCGATCGTGTGCGCGTCGAGCGCCGGCCTCGGCCGGGCGTGCGCGCTGGAACTGGCGCGGGCCGGGGTCGATGTCGTCGTCAACGGGCGCGATACGGCGAAGCTGACCGAGACGGCGGCGGCGATCCGGGCGGAGACCGGGGTGACGGTAATCGAGGTCGTCGGCGACCTGTCGACCGAGGAGGGCCGCGCGGCGTTGCTCGCTGCCTGTCCGGACCCCGACATCCTCGTCAACAACAATGGCGGGCCGCCGCTCAAACCCTATACCGAGCTGGAAGCCGACGGCATCCGCGCCGGGATCGAAGCGAATTTCGTCACCCCTGCCCTGTTGATTCAGGCGGTATTGCCGGGGATGGTCGAGCGCGGGTTCGGGCGGGTGGTCAACATCACCTCCGGATCGGTCAAGATGCCGCTGCCGGGACTCGACCTGTCGAGCGGGGCGCGTGCCGGGCTGACGGGCTTCGTCGCGGGGATTGCGCGGCAGGTGGCGGGGTCGAACGTCACGATCAACGGGCTGCTGCCCGGATCGTTCGACACCGCGCGCATCGCGTCGATGACCGAGGCGGCGGCGAAGAAGAACGGCACGACCCCGGCCGAGGAAAAGGCGAAGCGGGCGGAGTCGATCCCGGCGAAGCGGATCGGCGATCCCGCCGAGTTCGGCGCGGCCTGTGCGTTCCTGTGTTCGGACAAGGCCGGATTCATCACCGGGCAGAGCCTGTTGATCGATGGCGGGGCGTTTCCGGGGATTCTCTGATTTTCACGCGAAGGCGCGAAGAGGGTTCTTAAGGTAGATTTCGCGCAGAGACGCGGAGGAGTTGCGCTCGCGGGGAAGTCTGCCGCGACAGCGGCGTTCAGTCATCGTTGCAGCGGAGACGATGGTCTCCCGCACGCAATCGGTCGCCACAGGCGCGACCTCTCCGCGCCTCCGCGTGATTCAAAAAATCCCGAGAAACTTCTTCCGCTGCTCCTTGCGCTCGCCCTTGTTCGAGCGGCCGTCTTCCGCCTTGGCCGTCGTCCCGCGACCGACATCGTCCCGCGCCTCGCCCTTGGTCGTGCGCTGCGCCCGGGCGGTGGCACCGGCGAGGACCGGGCCGCACGCCGCCCCCTTCGCATCGCCCGGATCGACAAAGGCCAGCACACCGGCGAGCGGGGTGACCACGGTGGCAAGGCCGAGTCCGGCGCCGGCGCGGCCCAGCAGTTCGGGGCTGAGGACCGAATAGCGCGGTGCCGCGAAATAGCCGCCGATGCCGACCGGCGACTGGCCGGCAAAGAGCGAGAATTTCTTCGAATCGGCCCGTACCGCAAGATCGATCGATTCGTTGCGGAAGCTGAAGCCGCCACGCCCGAGCATCACATTCTTCTGCGTATCGATCAGGATCGGGTCTGCCGCCGCCACCCCCTGTCGCACGGTGAAGCCGATCAGGCCGCAGTTGATCCGCACCGGTTCCTTCAATTTCCCCTCGAACATCTTCTGCGCGAAGGTGCCGAGGTCGAGTTCGGACAGCTGGACATTGCGGGTCCAGAAGCTGCCGGCGGGCAGGATGATCGCGATGCGGCCGTTGGAGGCGGCAAGCGAGTCGTGGACGGTGTCGCCGGTGCCGGTCAGCTGGACGCGCGCCTTGACCGTGCCGGTGGTGCCGGCTTCTTCGACGCCCCAGCCGGCGAGCAGCCGTCCCATCGGCGTCGGCGACAGGCGGATGTCGTAATCGGTGACCGCCGGACGGCGGCGGGCGTCGATCACGATGTCCGACGCGACATTGCCGCGCGCCATGGCGAAGGTCAGCGGCGAGAGTTTGAGCAGCCGGTCGTTCAGGTCGAGGGTCAGGTCGACATTCGACACCGGCAGGCTGCGCGCGCGGACATTGCCGACCTTGTAGCGGACCTTTGCATCGAAATTCCTGAGCGCCTCGACGTTCAGCCGGGCATCGGGGAGCAGGCGGGGGGCGCCGCCTTCGCGGACGATCGCACCGGCGGCGCCCTGCGCTTCGATACGCTCAAGGTCGTAGCCGACGAATGCCGACATATCGACGATATCCAGCCTGCGCGAGGTCAGGTCGGCGGTGAGCAGCAGGCGCGGTTCGCGCTGGGTAACGGTCAGGCTGCCGGCGAGGTCGCTGTCGCCGAACACGCCCTTCAACCGGGTGAATTTCCAGTCCGGCCCGTCCTTGGTCATGCGTCCGGTCAGGCGATAGGTGCGGGTGTCGGGGGTGACGATGCCGAGCACCGCGAAGACGTCGGCCAAATTTGCCCCCCGCAGGCGGACGGCGAGGTTCGATCCGTCGAGCTGGGTCGGGCCGGGCAGCGTGCCGGCGACGATCGCGACCGAACGGGCGACCTCGATCCGGGCGGTCAGCTGATTCTGCCCCCCGCGGATCGTCGCATTGGGCGATTGGAGTTGCCCGGTCAGGCGGAACGGACGGCCGCGCACCGTGCCGCGCCCGGTCGCCCGGATCGCGCTGGCGAACTGGGTGCCTTCGCTGATCGTCGTGTCGAGGTCGAACGTCCCGTCGAGCAGAAATTGCGGGTCGCGGTAACGAATCTGCGTATCGCGGAAGATCCCGCTGCGCACGACCGGCAGGTCGAGCTTCTTGCCGGGCTTGTTCGGATCGCCGAACGTCCAGGTGTTACGCTTGCGTGCCGCGTCCCAGTGCAGGTCGGCCCGCGCGCCGTCGAGTTCGAGCCAGTTGACGCGGCGGCGTCCGAACAGGAAGGTCAGCGTGGCGGTCGAGCTGTCGAGCTTCTTCGCCTCGAACAGATTGCCGCCCCCGGCCCAGGCGGGGTTCGATACCGACAGTCCCTCGGCGAGGAATTTGAGGTCGATGGGGTTGAAGTAGAACTGGAAGTCGCCCGCGACGCGCACCGTGCGGCCGCTCTGCGACGAGGCGATTCGTTCGAACGTGCCCTTCAGGAACCGGCCCTTGGTGACGAACAGGATCAGCCAGGCCAGGACAATCGCCGCGACGATGCCGATCAGCGTCCGAATCGCGATCCGCCGCCAGTCGCGGCGGCGGGGGGCGTCGGGAGCGCCTTCAGTCGGGGAAAGCTCGGCCATCGCGGCAACAGCGTTCGGGGGCGAAACGAGTTCCGGCGGTTGCGTTTTGGTGACAGGCGGGTTAGGGGCGCGCTCTTTCCACGACCTTTTAGGGATTCGCCCGGCCATCTGGGGCTGCCGCGGCAATCCGCACGTCGTGATTTTTGAGGAGACCAAAATGCCCAAGCTCAAGACCAAGAGCGGCGTGAAGAAGCGCTTCAAGTTCACCGCCACCGGCAAGGTGAAGCACGGCGTCGCCGGCAAGCGTCACCGCCTGATCTCGCACAATGCGAAGTATATCCGTCAGAACCGCGGGACCTCGGTCCTGGCCGACGCCGATGTGGCTCGCATCAAGGCGTGGGCGCCTTACGGCCTTCGTTAAGGAGTACTGAAGCATGGCACGTATCAAGCGCGGCACGACCACCAAGGCGAAGCACAAGCGCATTTTGGATCAGGCGAAGGGCTATTATGGCCGTCGCAAGAACACGATCCGCATCGCTCGCCAGGCCGTCGAAAAGGCCGGTCAGTACGCTTATCGCGACCGCAAGGTGAAGAAGCGGACCTTCCGTGGTCTGTGGATCCAGCGCATCAACGCCGGTGTCCGCGCGGAGGGCATCACCTATTCGCAGTTCATGCACGGCTGCAAGCTGGCCGGCATCGAACTCGACCGGAAGGTCCTGGCCGATATCGCGATGCACGAAGAGGCCGCCTTCAAGGCGATCGTCGCGCAGGCGAAGGCCGCCCTGCCGGAACAGGCCGCCGCGTAAGCGCACGGTTCCTGTTTGCGGGATGAAAGACGCCGGTGGGGTGACCTGCCGGCGTTTTTCTTTTGGGGCTTCGTCATTCCCGCGCAGGCGGGAATCCATAGACGCTGGCGTCTCGGCTCTATTAGCATCGTCAGCGTGTATGGGTTCCCGCCTGCGCGGGAACGACGAATAGGGGCGGGCGAATGCGCATCTTCGAACCTTGCGTGTACATCGTCGCCAGCCGTCGCAACGGCACCATCTACACCGGCGTCACCAGCAACCTGATCCAGCGCCTGCACCAGCATCGCAGCGGCAGCTTCCCCGGCTTCACCGCCGACCATGACTGCCACCGCCTCGTCTGGTTCGAACGGCATGAGACCATGGACGCCGCGATCCAGCGTGAGAAGCGGATCAAGAAGTGGAACCGCGACTGGAAGCAGAATCTGGTCGAGCGGGACAACCCCCACTGGTCCGACCTGTCCTCGGGGCTAGGCTTCTTTCCCGTTCCGCAATAAAGCCGGTCGCCTATCCCGACCACCGGAGCGACCGTGACCCCCGATCTCGACCAATTGCGTGCCGACCTGCTCGCCGCCATCGATGCCTCTGCCGGCGTCGACGCGCTGGAGGCGGTGCGTGTTCATGCACTGGGCAAGCAGGGGGCGATCACCGGCCTGCTCAAGACGCTGGGCGGCCTGTCGCCCGAAGAACGCCAGACGGTCGCGCCCGGCATCCACGCGCTGCGCGAGGCGGTGACCGGGGCGATCGGTGCGCGCAAGGCGGACCTCGAAGCAAAGGCGCTGGCGGCCAAGCTGGCGAGCGAGCGGGTCGACCTGACGCTGCCGGTCGACCGGATCGCGCCGGGTGGGGTGCATCCGGTTGCCCAAGTGATGGACGAACTGGCGGAGATCTTCGCCGATCTGGGCTTTGCCGTCGCGACGGGGCCGGAGATCGAGGACGACTGGCATAACTTCACCGCGCTCAATATTCCGGAGACACACCCGGCGCGCGCGATGCACGATACGTTCTACGCGCAGCGCCGAAGCCCGCAGGGCGAGACCAGCGAAAGCGCGGCCGGCGGGGCATCTGCACCGTCCGACGACGGTGGCTCCGCCACCGGCGCGATCCCATCGGCCCGCGCCGGGCAAAGCCCGTCGCCGTCGGACGGTGCAGATGCACCGCCGGCCGGTCCGGAGCAGGACCGAACCGTGGAACGGTTCGTGCTCCGGACCCATACATCGCCGGTCCAGATCCGCACGATGATGACCCAGCAACCTCCGATCCGCATCATCGCACCGGGCCGGGTCTATCGCAGCGACAGCGACGCGACCCACACGCCAATGTTCCACCAGATCGAGGGCTTGGTCATCGATCGCGGCATCCATATGGGGCATCTCAAATGGACGCTGGAGACGTTCCTGAAGGCCTATTTCGAGCGCGACGATATCGTGCTGCGGCTGCGCCCGAGCTATTTTCCGTTCACCGAACCGTCGGCAGAGGTCGATATCGGCTATACGCTGGAAAAGGGTCGGCGCGTCGTCGGCGGTGATCCGACCAAGGGCAATGGCGGCTGGATGGAGGTGCTGGGCAGCGGCATGGTCCATCCCAAGGTCATCGCCGCGTGCGGGCTCGACCCCGATGAGTGGCAGGGATTTGCGTTCGGCACCGGCGTCGACCGGCTGGCGATGCTGAAATACGGCATGGACGATCTGCGCCCGTTCTTCGACGGCGATCTGCGCTGGTTGAAACATTATGGCTTTGCGGCGCTGGACGTTCCCACGCTGTCGGGGGGAGTAGGCGCATGAAGTTCACCCTGAGCTGGCTGCACGAGCATCTCGACACCGATGCGTCGCTCGACACGATCCTGGGCGCGCTGAACGCGATCGGGCTGGAGGTCGAGGGCGTCGAGAATCCGGGCGAGAAGCTGGCCGCGTTCCGCGTCGCCCGCGTGCTGACCGCCGAACCGCATCCGCAGGCGGACAAGCTGCAGGTACTGTCGGTCGACGCCGGCGACGGCCCGTTGCAGGTGGTGTGCGGCGCGCCCAATGCCCGTGCGGGGCTGGTCGGCGTGTTCGGGATGCCCGGCGCGACGGTGCCGGCCAATGGCATGGTGCTGAAGGTCGCGGCGATCCGCGGCGTCGAATCCAACGGCATGATGTGTTCGACCCGCGAACTGGAGCTGGGCGAGGATCATGACGGGATCATCGAACTGCCCGCCGATGCACCGGCCGGCACCCCCTTCCCCGCCTACGCCGGGCTGGACGATCCGGTGATCGACATCAGCGTCACGCCGAACCGGCAGGACTGTATGGGCGTGCGCGGGATTGCGCGCGACCTGGCGGCGGCGGGTTATGGGACGCTGAAACCGCTGGCGGTGCCGGTGGTCGCGGGCGAAGGCGATGGCCCCGACGTGCGGGTCGAGGACGCGGCGGGCTGCCCGGCCTTCTATGCGCAGGCGGTGCGCGGGCTGACCAATGGCGAGTCGCCGGAGTGGATGCGCCGGCGGCTGAACGCGATCGGGCAGAAGCCGATTTCGACACTGGTCGACATCACCAATTACGTGATGTTCGATCTGGGGCGGCCGCTGCACGTCTATGACATGGCGAAGCTCGACGGTGGGCTGGTCGCGCGGCAGGCTCGCCCGAGCGAAAGCGTCGTCGCGCTGAACGGCAAGTCCTATACGCTGGACGGCGGCGAGACGGTGATCGCCGACGACGCGGCGGTGCACGACATTGGCGGGATCATGGGCGGCGAGCATTCGGGCGTGTCGGAGACGACGACCGACGTGCTGATCGAATGCGCCTATTTCACGCCCGAGGCGATCGCGCGGACGGGGCAGAAGCTGGCGCTGACCAGCGATGCGCGCACCCGGTTCGAACGTGGGGTCGATCCGGCGTTTCTGGATCAGGGCCTGGCCATTGCGACCGATTATGTCCTGCGGCTGTGCGGCGGGACCGCGAGCCGCGTGACCACGGCCGGCAGCCCGCCGACCGAGCCGCGGGTCATCACGCATCAGCCTGGCCGCGTCGCGACGCTGGGCGGGCTGGACGTGGCCGAGGACCGGCAGCGCGACATTCTCGAACGGCTGGGCTTCGTGGTTGGCGATGGCTGGCAGGTGACGGTCCCGTCGTGGCGGCGCGATGTCGAGGGCGTGGCCGATCTGGTCGAGGAAGTGATCCGCATCGAGGGGCTGGACAAGGTGCCGTCCACCCCGCTCGACCGTCCTGCCGGAGTGGCGACGCCGACGGCGACGCCCGAACAGAAGCTGGAGCGGCGGATGCGCCGCGCGGCGGCGGCGCGCGGTCTGGCCGAAGCGATCACGTGGAGCTTCATCGCCGACGACGAAGCCGCCCCGTTCGGCGGCGGCGCGTGGGAGGTGGTGAACCCGATCGCCAGCGACATGCGCGTGATGCGCCCGTCGCTGCTGCCCGGTCTGCTGAGTGCGGCTGCGCGCAATGCGAAGCGGGGCCAGTCGAGCGTGCGGCTGTTCGAGATCGGCCGGCGCTATCTGGCCGAGGGTGAGCGCGCGACATTGGGCATCGTGCTGTCGGGCGAGCGCGCGGTGCGCAACTGGCGGACCGGCAAGGCGCAGGGCTTCGACGCGTTCGATGCCAAGGCGGAGGTGCTGGCGCTGCTGGAGGCGGCGGGCGCGCCGGTCGGCAATCTTCAGGTGATGGACGGTGCCGGCGACGTGTTCCATCCGGGCCAGTCGGCGACGCTCAGGCTGGGGCCGAAGACGGTGCTGGCGAGCTTCGGCGTGCTGCACCCGACCACCGCCAAGGCATTCGACCTGGGCAGCGGCGTGGTGGCGGCGGAGATCTATCTCGACGCGCTGCCGGCCAAGCGGGGCAGCGGCTTCATGCGCGCGGCCTATGCGCCGCCGGCGTTGCAGGCGGTGACGCGCGATTTCGCATTCCTGGTCGCCGAGGACGTGACCGGCGACCAGCTGGTGCGCGCGGTGCGCGGCGCGGACAAGGCGGCGATCGTCGATGCGCGGCTGTTCGACGTCTTTGCCGGACAGGGCGTCGAGCCGGGCCACAAGAGCCTCGCCATTGAGGTCACGTTGCAGCCGGGCGCCAAGAGCTTCACCGATGTCGAACTGAAGGCGATTTCGGACAAGATCGTGGCGGCGGCGAAGAAGATCGGCGGGAGTTTGCGCGCATGACGGTGACGCTGGGCAACGGCACGCTGACGGTCGCGGTCGAGGCATTGGGCGCGGAATTGCAGTCGATCCGGGACGCGCAGGGTCGCGAGCTGATGACGAATGCCGATCCGGCGTTCTGGACCGGCCATGCGCCGATCCTGTTCCCGATCATCGGCGCGGTGCAGGACGATCGCTATCATGTGGGTGGCGCGGTCTACCACCTCGCCAAGCACGGCTTTGCGCGGCGGCGGATGTTCGCGAAGGTTGCGCATTCCGATACTTTCGTGCGGTTCGAGCTGGTCGACGATGCGGAGACGCGGAAGCTCTATCCGTTCGCGTTCATGCTCCACGTGGAACATCGGCTGGAGGGGGCAACCCTCCATAGCGAGGTGACGGTGACCAATACCGGCGACCGCGACCTGCCGGCGAGCATCGGGTTTCATCCGGCCTTTGCGTGGCCGCTGCCCTATGGACGCGATCGGGCGGCGCACCGGATGGTGTTTTCGGACGCGGAAGTTGGCACGGTCGCCGCGATTGCGGCCAACGGCACGATCGCGCCGGAGCGTCGGCCCGATCCGGCGGTCGATCGGGTGCTGACGCTGACCGACGATCTGTTTGCGGACGATGCGCTGGTTTATGACCCGGTTGCAAGTAGTTGGGTGCGGTACGGGGCGCCGGACGGGCCGCAGTTGCGGGTCGATTTTCCGGGGATGCCGAAGCTGGGGATCTGGACGAAGCCGGGTGCGAGCTTCGTTTGTATCGAGCCGTGGGACGGGATTGCCGATCCGGAAGGATTTGCCGGTGACATCTTCGACAAGCCGGGGATTCGCCGCGTCGCGCCGGGGCAGTCGCATCGGGCGGCTATGTCGGTGACGTTGGAAGGTTGATTTTCACGCGAAGGCGCGGAGACGCGGAGGAGTAAGGTTGATTGCGCGCGGAGGCGCAGAGGACGCTGAGGGGGTGCGTTCGCTGCGAGCGGGTGCGTTCGGGAGACCGCTGCATTCGCGGCAACGAGCGAAAGAGCCGCTGGCGCGGCGGAGCCTCGCCGCCCACGCAACTCCTCTGCGTCCTCTGCGCCTCTGCGCGCAATCCTTCTTCTCTCCGCGCCTCCGCGCCTCCGCGTGAACCCACCTTCTTCTTCCCCCGCCGTACGCACCCGAATCTTGCCGCCCTCCCCGCCCGGCCCTAAAGGCCGGCGATGGACCATATTTCCGATCGCCGCACCTTTGCGATCATCTCCCACCCCGACGCCGGCAAGACCACGCTGACCGAAAAGCTGCTGCTGTTCGGCGGTGCGATCCATCTGGCGGGCGAGGTCAAGGCACGTGGCGCCGCGCGGCGCGCGCGGTCGGACTGGATGAAGATCGAGCAGCAGCGCGGAATTTCGGTCACCTCGTCGGTGATGACGTTCGAGCGGAACGGGTTGACCTTCAACCTGCTCGACACGCCGGGCCACGAGGATTTTTCCGAGGACACCTATCGCACGCTGACCGCGGTCGATTCGGCGGTGATGGTGATCGACGCGGCCAAGGGGATCGAGCCGCAGACGCGCAAGCTGTTCGAAGTGTGCCGGTTGCGCAGCGTGCCGATCATCACCTTCGTCAACAAGGTCGATCGCGAGGGTCGCGACCCGTTCGCGCTGCTGGACGAAGTCGCCGACATGCTGGCGCTCGACGTCTGCCCGATGACATGGCCGGCGGGCATGGGCGGGCAGTTCGAGGGGATTTACGACCTGGTCGACAACCGGCTGTTGCAGCCCGAGGCCGGGACCAAGGATTTTCAGGGCAAGGTCGAGCAGTTCACCGGGCTGGACGATGCGCGCATCGACGAGGTGCTGTCGGCCGAAGGCGCCGAGCGGCTGCGCGAGGAGGCGGAGCTTGCCACCGGGGGCTATGCCGCGTTCGACGGTGCGGCGTATCGCGCGGGCGACCTGACCCCGGTCTATTTCGGGTCGGCGCTGAAGGAATTCGGGGTCGATTCGCTGATCGACGCGATCGCGCGCCACGCCCCCCCGCCCCGCCCGCAGCCCGCCGAACCCGCCCCGGTCGATCCGACCGACGACCGCGTGACCGGCTTCGTGTTCAAGGTGCAGGCGAACATGGACCCGAACCACCGCGACCGCATCGCGTTCATGCGGCTGTGTTCGGGAACGTTCAAGCGCGGCATGAAACTGACCCCGACCGGCCATGGCAAGCCGATCGCGATCCACTCCCCCATCCTGTTCTTCGCGCGCGAACGCGAGCTGGCGGATGAGGCCTATCCGGGCGATATCATCGGTATTCCGAACCATGGGACGCTCCGGGTCGGCGATACGCTGTCGGAGCGGGCCGATGTGCGCTTTACCGGGCTGCCGAACTTCGCGCCGGAAATCCTGCGGCGCGTGGTGCTGAAGGACCCGACCAAGACCAAGCAGTTGCGCAAGGCGCTGGACGACATGGCCGAGGAAGGCGTCACGCAGGTCTTCTATCCCGATATCGGGTCGAACTGGGTGATCGGGGTGGTCGGACAGTTGCAGCTGGAAGTGCTGCTCAGCCGGCTGGAGGTCGAATATAAAGTCGCGGCGGGGCTGGAAATGGCGCCGTTCGAAACCGCACGCTGGGTGTCGGCGGCCGATCCTGCGGATTTGAAGGCGTTCACCGATCTGCATCGCTCGGCGATGGCGAAGGATCGGGACGGGAATCCGGTGTTCCTGGCGAAAAGCGCGTGGGAGGTCGGGTATATTGCCGACCGCTATTCGAAGGTGGCGTTCGCGGCGACGCGGGAGCGGTAGTTCGCTTGATCCCGTACCCCCGCGCAGGCGGGGGTCCAGGGTTTCGAACGTGACGTTGCATTGCCTGGCTCTGGATCCCCGCCTTCGCGGGGATACGTTCTCCAAATTGGGTTTTCCCGTAATGGCATAGTCTGGATCCCCGCCTTCGCGGGGATACGGGTGGGGGCGTCGGTGCTGCTACGCCACCCAATCGCGCCCCAGCCGGCGGCTGGCGAGTGCCATCAGCGCGCCGGCGACCAGATACAGGCACAGCGCCGCCGCGATGGCGTAGCGGAGCGATTCGTTGCCATAGGTCGGGGTCAGCGCCTTCGACAATTGGCCGACGAACCAGCTGCCCAAGCCCAACCCGATCAGGTTGTTGATGAGCAGGAAACAGGCCGAAGCGGTGGCACGCATGTGGGCGGGCACCAGATGCTGGACGGCGGTCAGGACCGGGCCGAGCCAGACATAGACCAGCGCCTGCGGGATCACGAACAGCGCGAAGGCAGCGATCCAGCTGCTCGACAATACCCCGGCGATGAAGAACGGCGTGCCCAGTATGTAGCACAGCGCCGGCAGCAGCGCGTACCAGCGCCGGTTCCGCGCGCCCAGCCGGTCGCCGAGCGCCCCGCCGAGCAGGATGCCCGCCACCCCGCCGCTCAGCAGCAGCGCGCCGATGAACTGGGCCGACTGGACGAGGTCGAGGCCGAAGCTGCGCATCATCAGGCTGGGCAGCCAGAAGCCGACGCCATAGCCGCAGGTCGATCCCGCCGCTGCGCCGAACGCCAGCAGCCAGAAGCCGGGTTTGGCCGCGAGGATGCCGAAGACGCGGCCGACGGGGATGCGGTCGGCGCTGGCGGCGACGCGGGGCGGGTCCTGCACGATCCAGCGGAAGAAGGGCGCGATGACGAGGCCGGCGATGCCGACCGTGTAGAAGGCGGTGCGCCATTCGACCGCCTGCGCAATATAGCCGCCGAGCAGCACACCGCCCGCTGCGCCGAGCGGGATACCGAGCGAGTAGATGGCGAGTGCACGGGCGCGGCGTTCGGGCGGGAAGGTGTCGGCGATCAGTGCATAGGACGGGGCGACGCCGCCCGCCTCCCCCACGCCGACGCCCAGGCGGAACAGGAACATCTGCGTGAAATTCTGCGCCGCGCCGCATAGCGCGGTGAAGCCGCTCCACACCGCGAGGCTGATGGTGATGACCCAGGTGCGGCTGGTGCGGTCGGCGATCAGCGCGAGCGGGATCGCCAGCGTCGAATAGAGCGCGGCGAAGGCGAGGCCGCCCAGCATCCCCATCTGCCCGTCGTCGAGGCCGAGGTCGCGCTGCACCGGCTGCGCCAGGATCGAGAGGATCTGCCGGTCGAGGAAGTTGAAGCTGTAGACCAGCAGCAACATGGCGAGGGTGATGCGGGGGTTTTTCATGTCGTCCCTCTAAATCCTCCCCGCTCCGCGGGGAGGGGGACCATGCGTAGCATGGTGGAGGGGCATTGCCCCACACGCTACGTCAGCGATCGCGGCCCTGCCCCTCCACCAGCCTGCGGCTGGTCCCCCTCCCCACGATGTGGGGAGGAGCCTTGGTTAGAACTTCACTTCGAACGTTGCGGTCGCGGTGCGGGGCGGGCCGTAATAGCCGATGATCGAATTGCCGAAAACCGCACCGGGGAAGTTGTAGCCGCCCACCCGGTAGCGCTGGTCGGTCAGGTTGCGCAGCGCCATGCCGAGCCGGTAGCGGCCGTCGCCCGAAATCCAGTTGGCGGCGGCGTTGACCAGCGCATAGCCGTCCTGGTCGAGTGCGGGCGTCGGGATCTCGAACAGCGCATAGTCGCTGCGCAACGTGACTTCGGGCGTCACCGACAGCGATCCGCCGGCAAAGTCGGTCGAGGCGGTGAAGGATGCGGCGGCGGTGAATTCGGGCGTATTCTGGAACACGCGCTGGTTCGATACATCGACCGGGGTGGTGCCGCCGCCGATGAAGGTCAGGAATTCCTTGTAATCGGCATTGGTGTAGCCGAACGACACCTGTGCCGAGAAATTGCGCGACGGCACCATCCGCCCCTCGATCTCCAGCCCGTAAATGTCGGCCTTGCCGGCGTTATCGACGAAGCTGGCGATGCCGCCGGCGATGTTGGGCACCTGGATCGTGACCTGCTGGTCGGTGTAGCGCGAATAATAGCCGGCCATGTTGAGGAACAGGGTGCGGTCGAGGAACGCGCCCTTCATGCCGACTTCGTAGCTGGTGATCTTTTCGGGGTCGTAGCCATTGACGGTCGTCGGGGTGAACACCGCGTCGCCGCGCATGTCGAACCCGCCCGATTTGAACCCCCTGCCCCACGACGCGTACAGGTTCAGGTCGCGGCGCGGCTCATAGCTGATCGAGACGCGCGGGGTGAACTGGTCGAAGCTGCGGTCGTTGGTGTAATCGGTGCGGATCAGGCCGGGCACCGCGTTCGCATTGCCGAAGCGGGGGCTGCGGATGCCGGCATAGTTGCGGCGGAACACCGTGCCGGTCTTGTCGTCCTTCGTATAGCGCAGGCCGCCCGAAATCTTCAGCCGGTCGGTCACGTCGAAGCTGATGTCGCCGAACGCGGCATAGCTTTTGGTCTTGACCTCGCCCGAGGTCAGCGTGGTGAGGTTGAGGCCGCCGACCACCGTGTCGAACGCGCCCGATGCGGTGGCGTTGAGGTAATAGAGACCGACGACGCCCTGCACCCGGTCGCCCTGCAACAGCAGTTGCAGTTCCTGCGTGAACTGGTTGTCGTCATATTCCGCCGGCACGTCGAGCGTGGGCAGCGCGGTGTTGTCGAAATCGATGACGGTGTTGGTGGCGCCTTCGCGATAGGCGCTGATCGATTTGAAGGTCAGCAGGTCGCTTAAGCTGAACTCGCCGGTCAGCGACAGCCCTTGCGCCACCACCCGGTTGCGGTCGCCGATGCCGGCGCGGGTGTCATAGACATTGCCGGTCGGGGCGTAGCGCGGGTCGTTGCCGTTGCCGACGAGGCGGGTGCCGTGGCGCGGGTTCGACCGGTCGAGCGTGCGGTCGCCCGCCACCCGCACGAAGATCGCATCGGTCGGCGTCCATTCCGCCGAGACACGCGCGGCGAGCACGTCCTTGTCATATTGGTCGGCGCCGGTGGTCAGGTTGGTGCCATAGCCGTCGCGCTTGTAGCGGGCGATCGCGCCGCCGATCGCGAAGGTATCGCCGATCGGCACCGTCACCTGCCCGACCAGGTCGAACTGGTTGTACGAGCCGTAGGAGGCGCGGGCGGTGGCGGCATAGTCGTTGCCCAGCCGCTTGGTGACGTACTTGATCGCGCCACCGATGGTGTTGCGGCCATAGAGCGTGCCCTGCGGCCCGCGCAGCACCTCGACCCGTTCCACGTCGAAAATGTCGAGCACCGCGCCCTGCGGCCGGGCGACATAGACATCGTCGAGATACAGGCCGACGCCGGGTTCGAAGCCCCACAGCGGATCCTGCTGCCCGACGCCGCGGCTGAAGGCGATCAGCGTCGAGTTGGAGCCGCGCGCGATCTGCAGCGTCAGGTTGGGCGTCTTGTCCTGCAAGGCGGTGATATCGACCGCGCCGGTGCGCTCCAGCTGGTCGCCGGTCACGACCGACATGGCGATCGGCACGTCGATGACGCTTTCGGCGCGCCGCCGCGCGGTGACGACGATGTCGCCGTCGCCCTGATCCTCGACCACCGAGGCCGAGTCGGCGGGGGCTGCGGGCGGGGTTTCGGTGGTTTGCGCAAGCGCGGGCGATGCGGCGAGCGCCGCTCCCATCAACAGACTGGCGCGGATTCCGAATGTGCGACGCATCGACCTCTCCCTGACATGAACGCCACCCGTTGGCCGGGTTGTACGCCGTTGCGCTTCGCTATACTGAAAGCTGAACCGGGTTTCAACTTATGCCCGTGGGGAGAGGAGAAAAACATGGCGACCGACGCTGCCGGGCCGGACGGGAACGTGCCGGTGGACAAGATGCCGCGCACCGAACGCGGTCGCCGGACGCAGCGCGCCATCCTCGACGCCGCCGCCGCCGAGTTCGGGGAAAAGGGGTTTCACGAAGGATCGATCAGCGGGATCACCCGCCGCGCTGGCGTGGCGCTGGGCAGTTTCTACACCTATTTCGATTCGAAGGACGCGGTGTTCCGCGCGCTGGTCGCCGACATGTCGGCGCAGGTGCGCGATCATGTCGCCCCGGCGATTCGCGGGGCGGACGGGCGCATCGCGGCGGAGCGCGCGGGGTTGCTGGAATTCATCCGCTTCGTGCGGACGCACAAGGAAATCTACCGGATCATCGACGAGGCGGAGTTCGTCGATCCGGCGAGCTTTCGCCGGCATTATTCGACCACGGCAGAACGGATCGCGGCGCGGATTCGCACCGGGCCGGAGGATGCGCAGGCCGAGGTGCATGCCTGGGCGATCATGGGGATGAACGTGTTTCTGGGCCTGCGCTACGGCGTGTGGGACGAGGATCGGTCGCCCGAGGACGTGGCGGATGTCATCGCATCGCTACTGGCGCGGGGGATTTTTGGTTCACGCGAAGGCGCGAAGGGCGCGAAGGAAGGCATTTAGGGGTTCGCGCGGAGGCGCGGAGACGCGGGGGGGTTGTATACTTGGCGAGCGGCGCGCGTTCGGGAGACGTCGCGCCCGGTGATGGCGAAGAGTAAGGGCTGCTTCGCAGCTTGCTCTCTTCCTCTCCGCGCCTTCGCGTGAACCTATTTCTTGAGCAGGTCCTTGAGGCCGCCCAGCGCGGACATCGGTCCCGCCTCTTCCTCCTTCAGCACGCCGGCGGCGCGCAAGGCTTCTTCGGCATGGGGGCTGCGGGGATAGGGGTCGAGGGCCAACGCCAGCGTTTCCGCTGCCGCTTCGCCGAGGTCGATCGATGCGCCGGTGTAGAACATCGTATCCATCGCATCGTCGTCCAGCTCGACATCGCTGCCCTCCACGCTGCCTTCGGGCAGGAAGCGCAGGGTGAAGGCTTCGTCGACCGATTCGGGCACCGGTTCGCCGCTGGCGACGCAGGGTTGCGCGACCTGTGCCGTCAGTCGCCCGGTCGCGACGATGCCGGCGGCATCGCGGCGCAGGCTGTAGTCGGCCTCCAGCGAATCGAGCTCGAGCAGGTTGAAGCGGCCCATCAGCCGTCGGCGTTCGTCGGTGTCGGCGGAAATATGCTGGCGCATCTCCCCCTCCCCGATCTGGTCGATGCGGACGGGACGGTGGAATTCGGGAGTCATGGCAGGGTTCCGGCAAGAAGGTCGTCGATGGCCACGCCGTCCAGCGCGGCGCGGAAGGCGCGCAATTCGGTCGCGACATGGGTGAGGGCGTCGGGGGCGGGTGCGTCGCCGCGATACAGGTTGCGCACCAGCGCCGCTTCGAACGTGCCGTCGGCCAGCCCGTCGCGATAGGCGCCCAGCCGCCCGCCCAGCGCCGCCATCATCCGCCCGATATGCTTGCCGACGACCATGTCGCCGAACCCGATCTGGCGCAGCTGTCCGTCCATATCGTCGACGAAACATTCGGCGAGGCTGGCGGCGGGCACGGCCCCTGCCCCTTCGCGCTCCAGCCGCAGCATCACCATCGCCAGCACGGCGGCGATCATGTCGAACCGGCCGTCGAGCGTGTCGGGCACCGCGCCGGCCAGATACCAGTGCGGCTGCCGCCCGCGTGCCACGACCGCGTTATACAGCGTGGCGGCAATGCGCGGCGGCGGTTCGCGACGGAACAGGCGGGATAGCGGCATGACTCTCCGGGCAGATGAAGGGCGCACTTGTGGATGGCGCGGGTCCGTCATATTGAACGCATGGCCGCGCGATGCAATCGCGAGGGGCCCGGTCGCGCGTTCGCTGGACGGAGATTTTATGGTTCGCTTCCCCACCCGTGGCGCCGTGGCGCTGATGATCGCCTGTGCCGCGGCGGGCCTGGGAGGCTGCACGAAGCTGCGCAGCCATCAGGGATATGTCATCGACCCCGATCTGGTGAACGCGGTGCAGCCGGGCGTCGATACCCGCCAGTCGGTGTTGCAGACGCTGGGCACCCCGACCTTCGTCGGCCAGTTTTCCGACCGCGAATGGTTCTATCTGTCGCGCGACAGCCGCAACCTGGCGTTCAACCGCCCGCGCGCCGTCGACCAGACGACGCTGAAGATCACGTTCGACCAGGCGGGCAACGTCACCAAGATCGACCGCACCGGCGTCGACCAGGTCGTCGGCATCAGCCCGTGGGACAAGAAGACCCCGACGCTGGGCCGCGAATCGAACTTCTTCCGCGACCTGTTCGGCAATATCGGCACGGTCGGCGCGCCGGGGACCGGCGGGCCGGGGCCGAACCAGTAAGGATTGCGGCGCGGTTTCGGCGGCCGTCGGCCAAACGTAGCAGGCGGCGGAAGGAAGAAGCGGGACCCCGGATCAGGTCCGGGGTGACGGCTTTCTTCCGGAAGCTCGTCCGCCAAGCCTTTCAAAACCCTGACGATCGCATTCGCGGAGCGTTCAGCGGGACTCGGGCATTGCATCCTCATCACGAGGAAAGGAGCAATCCCGATGCGAAAGATCATCCTGGCGGCACTGGCCGCCACCGTCGCCCTCCCCGCCGTCGCCACGCCCGCCATGGCGCAATCGCGCCACGAACTGCGCCGCGACCGGCAGGATATTCGCGAGGAACGGCGCGAATATCGCCAGGCGCTGCGCTATGGCAGCCCGCGCGACATTCGCGAGGAACGCCGCGAACTGAACCGGGCGCGGTGGGAATATCGGCAGAACCTGCGCGAACGGGCATGGGGCCGGAACGACTGGCGCGCCTATCGTCAGGGGCATCGCAACCTCTATGCGCGCGGCAACTGGAATGCGCCGTTCCGCTATCAGAGCTTCCGCCCCGGGCTGGCGATCGGTCGCCCCTATTATGCGCAGCGTTACTGGATCGCCGATCCGGGCCGCTATCGCCTGCCGCCCGCGCGGGGGGCCCAGCGCTGGGTGCGGCACTATAACGACGTCGTGCTGGTCGATTACCGGCGCGGACGCGTGGTCGACGTGATCCGCAACTTCTATTGGTAAGGCCCGGTTCGGCCGCGCCGTCGATACGCTCGGCGCGGCCGGTGCGCGGGGCACCAGTCCCGAAGGGGGATTTAGGACCGTTTGCGCCAACGTCCCGAGTCCCCGCCGGTTCAATCGTCATCGATAAATATTAAGGATGAACGTGCGGCGGGTGGCGGCGAATTGCTTGTTCCGCCGCACCGCATCGTTATACGATAAGTTCCGGGGCAGGTTCCGGGGGAACGGGGATGGACGCGGTCATCGCGTGGATCGACGCGATTGCGCGCGAAACCATGTTGTTTGCCGGTGTCGGGTTCCTGATCGGCGGGCTGGACGATCTGGCGGTCGATGGCGCGTTCCTGGTCCGCGCGCTGCGCCGATGGTGGCGGCGCACGCCCGAGGCTACCCTGGCCGATTTCCCGGTGGCGGGATGTAGCGGGCGGATCGCGGTGCTGGTGCCGGCATGGGACGAAGCGGCGGTGATCGGCGCGATGCTGCGTGCGACGCTGGCGCGGTTCGATCATCCCGACTGGCGGCTCTATGTCGGGGCCTATCCCAACGACCGGGCGACCATTGCCGCGATCGTCGCGGTCGCGACCGAGGACGACCGGGTACGGCTGACGCTGACCCCGCATCCCGGCCCGACGACCAAGGCCGATTGCCTGAACGCCTTGTGGCGCGCCGTCATGGCCGACGGCGCGGCGGAGGGGCGGCCGTTTACCGCGATGGTGCTGCACGATGCCGAGGATGTGGTCCATCCCGGCGAGCTGCGGGTGTACGATCACCTGTTGCGCAGGGCCGATACGGTGCAGGTCCCGGTCCTGCCGCTGGCCGATCGCGAATCACGCTGGGTATCGGGCCATTATATCGACGAGTTTGCCGAGGCGCATGGCCGGCAGCTGCCGGTGCGGGGCGCATTGGGGGCGGAGCTGCCGCTGGCCGGGGTCGGCTGCGCGATTTCGGCCGACATGCTCGCGCGCATCGCCGAGCGGCGCGGCGGATTGCCGTTCGACGATACCAGCCTGACCGAGGATTACGAACTGGGGCTGACCGTCCGGGCACTGGGCGGGCGCGGGATGTTCGTGCGGGTGCTGGAAGATGCGGGCGGGCCGCCGGTAGCGGTGCGCGCCTATTTCCCCGCGCGGCTCGACGCCGCCGTCCGGCAGAAGGCGCGGTGGATGACCGGCATTGCCCTTGCCGGATGGGACCGGATCGGGTGGCAGGCGGGCGGGGGACTGCACGACCATTGGATGCGGATGCGCGACCGGCGGGCGATCCTGGCTATCCCTGTGCTGGCGGTGGCCTATTGCGCGCTGGTCGCCTGGGGGGCGAGCGGCATGCTGCACGCCGTGCGCGGCAGCGTGGCACCGGTGGTCGATCCGGCGCTGCAACTGGTGCTGGCGATCAACCTGTGCCTGCTGGTGTGGCGGACGGCGATGCGCTGGGCCCTGGTGCGCCGCGCCTATGGTCGGGGCGAGGCATGGCGGTCGATCCCGCGCATGCTGGTCGGCAATCTGGTCGCGTTGCTCGCGGCGCGGCGGGCGGTGGTGCGCTACGCCGCGACGCTGCGCGGACGGCCGCTGCGCTGGGACAAGACCGCGCATCATTTCCCCGACATCGCCGGGTTGCCGGATCGATGAGCCGGGCACGCGGGCGGCCGCTGCGGTTCCTGGCGCTGGTCACGGTCGGCTGGGTCGGGATGCGGGTGGCGCTGCTGTGGCCCGAAGGGTTGCCGCCGGACCGATGGGTACGGATCGTGCTGCCGGGCGGGCAGGGAGCGGGGCTTGTCTCCCCGATCGCTGCCGCTCCGCCGGGTCGTCACGTCGCACAACAGATGCGCCAACAGAGGATTGCGATGCCGGCCAGGGTCGCAGTCGGCACGCGATCGGTGCCGACCATGGCTGGCACGGCAAATGCGCCGGCTGCTGTACCGGACCGGGTACGGCTGGCGCTTCTGGCGCTGGTCGGGTTCGCCTCGGCCGAGCCGGTCGATCGTGGTGCCGCGCCGATCCTGTCGCCGCCGGTGCCCCCTACCGGCGGACCACCGATGACGGTCAGCCTGTGGGCGCTTGCCCGGCCGGGCGCGGCAAGCGGCGGTCCGGTGCAGCTGGGCGGCGGGCAGGCCGGGATGCGGCTGCGCCTGCCGGTGACGCCGGACGGGCAGGCGGCGGTCGCGGCGCGGGTGGCGACCCCGCTGGCGGGTCTGGGACGCGAAGCGGCGCTGGGCATCGAATGGCGGCCGCTGCCGGTGCCGGTCGCCTTGGTGGTCGAACGGCGCGTGGCGCTCGACAGCGGGCGCAGCGGGACCGGCATGGGGGTGATCGCCGGGATCGACCGGGCGTTGCCGGGCGACCTGGCGCTGGAAGCCTATGGGCAGGCGGGCGCGGTCGCGCGCGACGGCATCGAACCTTATGCCGATGGCGCGGCGCGGGTGCTGCATCCGGTGGCGAGGATCGGGCGCAGCGCGCTACGGCTGGGGATCGGCAGCTGGGGCGGGGCGCAGCGGGAGGGGGCGCGGGTCGATATCGGACCGTCCGCCGTCGCGTCGCTGCCGGTCGGGCGGGGCGCGGTACGCGTGTCGCTCGACTGGCGGCAGCGGGTAGGGGGTAACGCGGCGCCGGGGTCGGGGCCGGCGCTGACGATCGGCAGCGACTTTTGACGCGCCGGGTGGCACGGCGCTTCCGAACGCGGTAACCGGGAGGCCCATGGATCTGTACCTCCCCATCGCCAACCTGTCGGTCAATGCGCTGGTCATCGTGCTGCTGGGCGGCGGGGTCGGGTTTCTGTCGGGCATGTTCGGGGTCGGCGGCGGGTTCCTGACCACGCCGCTGCTGATCTTCTACGGCATCCCGCCGACCGTCGCCGCCGCGTCCGCCGCCAGCCAGGTGACAGGGGCCAGCGTGTCGGGCGTGTTCGCGCATCTGCGGCGCGGCGGGGTCGATTTCCGCATGGGTTGGGTGCTGGTCGCGGGCGGCGTGCTGGGGTCGGTGGCAGGCGCGGGCGTGTTCCGCCTGCTACAAGCCAGCGGGCAGATCGATACCGTCATCGCGATCCTGTACGTGGTAATGCTGGGGTCGATCGGCGGTCTGATGCTGAAGGAAGCGATCGGCGCGGTGCGCGTGCTGCGCGGGGCGATCCCGCCGCGGGCGGCGCGGCGGCGGCACCATCCGCTGGTCGCGGCTCTCCCCTTGCGCTGGCGATTCTATGCCTCGGGGCTGTACATCTCGCCGCTCGCGCCGCTGCTGCTGGGGTTCGCCACGGGCATGCTGACCGTGCTGCTGGGGGTCGGCGGCGGGTTCATCCTGGTGCCGGCGATGCTGTACCTGCTGGGCATGGGGACGCGGGTGGTGGTCGGCACGTCGCTGTTCCAGATCCTGTTCGTCACCGCCGCATCGACGATGGTCCATGCGCTGACGACCAAGGCGGTCGATATCGTGCTGGCGGTGCTGCTGCTGGTCGGATCGGTGACCGGCGCGCAGATCGGCGCGCGGTTCGCGCAGAAGGCGAAGCCCGAATATCTCCGCCTCGCGCTGGCGATCATCGTGCTGGCGGTGGCGTTCCGCATGGCGCTGGGGCTGGGGTGGCGGCCCGACGATATCTATACGGTGCAGCCGGCATGAGGCGCGCGCTGACCCTTGCGCTGCTGGCACCGCTGGCGATGGGCGCGGCGGCCCCGGTGCTGGTGCCCGATGTGTCGACCCGCGACGTGCAGATCGCCTATTCGTTCACCGGGGCCGAACTGCTGCTGTTCGGGGCGATCCTGTATCCCGGCGGGCGGGTGCCGCAGGGCGACCGGCCGGCGGACATCGTCGTGGTGGTGAAGGGGCCGCCCGAGTCGATCGTGGTGCGCGAAAAGGAGAAGGTGGCGGGCATCTGGGTCAATGCCGACCGGATGCGCTATCGCTCGGCCCCGTCCTTCTACGCCATCGCTTCGGCCCGACCGATCGAGCAGATGGTCGATGAGCGGACGCGCGCGATCTATGAGCTGGGGTTGGACAGCCTGCAATTGTCGCCTGCCGCCGGCACGTCGGCCGATGATCAGGCGCGGTTCGCCAGGGGGTTCGTGGCGTTGCGCGAACGCGCCGGGCTGTACCGCGAGACGCCGAACGCGGTCGAGATCACCGACGACGTGCTGTACCGCGCGTCGATTACCATTCCCGCACGGGTGCCGGTGGGCAAGTTCACCGCCGAAACCTTCCTGATCCGCGACGGGCGCGTGCTGGCGGCGGCGGTGCGCGATATCGAGATTCGCAAGTCGGGGTTCGAACGCTTCGTGGCGATCGCCGCGAACGAGGCGTCGTTGTGGTACGGATTGGCGGCGGTGTTGTTGTCGGTCGGGTTCGGCTGGGCCGCCGGGGCGCTGTGGCGGCGGTTTTGATCGAAGTCGCTAAGTCGTTGCAATCCGTGGATATATTGTCCTGACGCGTTCCAAAGTTCACTAAGTTCACACTCGCGCGCAGTTTGTCACGCCGGACGGCGCTTCGTCTCCCCCGGGTCGCCCTCACCCTTGCGGCGCTGCGCGCCTCCCTCCCTCTCCCGATGGGAGAGGAACATGCTAAAAGCCCTGGATCGCTTCGGGGTCGACCGCGCCGATCAGGCGGCGGGCGGCGCGGCGGGCGAAGGCGAGGGTGCAGCGCTTGCGGACATGGGCGGGCAGGGGGGTGGTCGACGCCTCGCGCAGGATCGTCGCTTCATAGCGGTCGGCGACGATGATTCCGGTACGTTCGGGCAGGAACGCCTCGCCCGATAGCGGCGTCACGTCGAACCCGGCCGGCACCGCCCAGAAATAGCGGTCGCAAGACCTAAGATAATCAGTCCACTTGCCGTCGCCGAGCAGGTCGGCGCGCGATACCTTGATCTCGACGATGACGATCTGCCCGCGCGCATCGAGCGCCATCAGGTCGGCACGCCGCCCGCCGTCGAGCGGAACCTCCGCCATCGCGGTCAGATCATGCGCCAGCAACATGCGCGTGACACCGCGCGCGACCTCCGCCGCGATCAGCGGATGGGTATCAGGGGCGAGGGGTCGGGCACCGAGGGCGATACTGGCCATCGGTGGAGTATAGGAACATTATGCGAACAAGGAAAGAGTGGTCGGCTCAGCGGTAGAAGATATGGTTGCCGAGCGAGGCGACGCGGGTCTTGCCCCAGTTCGGGCTGACGCGGCGTGCGTGGAAGAACAGCGCGCCTTCTGCCGGACTTTTCCACAGGTCGTTGCGGGCGATGCGGGCGATGGCGACCGCGGTCTTCCACGCCGGGCGGCTGGTGTCGACATCGGGCAGGCGACCGCCCTTCACGAACGAGAACTGGCTGCGCTGGGTCAGCACGCCGCAGGCCGAGGCGGGGAAGCGGCCCGATTTGGTGCGGTTGAGGATGACGTCGGCGACGGCGAGCTGGCCGGTCAACGGTTCGCCCTTCGATTCATAATAGACGCCGATCGCGACGCAGTTGAGTTCTTCGTCGTCGATCGTGGCGGGCTGTGCGGCGACGGCGGCGGCCAGCGTGGCATAGTCGGCATCGGTCGGGTCGACCGCATCGTCGGCCGGCTCGGGCTTGGCCGCAATGTCCTGTACGATTTCCTGGGCAGGGGCGAAGCGGACGGGAACCTTTGCCGGGACGGACAGGTTAGTGACGGAACCGGGCGAGGCTTCCTCTGCCGATACGGCAGCGGGCAGTCCGGCGAACAGGGTCATGGCGGCAAGCACCACCATCGGGAAGCGCAGCTTCATCCGTCGTCACTAGCTTGCGGTCGACCTGCGCCAACACACGTTCCACGTGGAACCTATGGCCACATGCAACTTTGGCGTTTGCCCCCGACTACGCCACCGACCCAACCCGGTCGGCCCAGCGCTTTGTCTCCGATGCACAGCGCTTAGGGGTGCACGAGTCGCGCCGTCAATCGGCCCACAGGGTTTCAGCGGCGAGCGGTTCGGGGCGTGCGACGATCGCCTCGATCACCCACAAATCGGGATCGTTGCGGCGGCGACCCTGCCAATAGTCGGTCAGCGCGGCTTCACCCACAAGATCGGGTTTGCGCTGCACGATCCGGGCACGACCGTCGAGATCGCGTTCGCGCTCGAACAGGCGAGCGGTGCCGTCGCGATCCATCGCCAGCAGCAGCACGACGCCCGATTCGCGGTCCCCCCGCGCCAGCACCATGGCGGTCCCGCCGGCTGCCTCGACGGCGCGCGCGAAGGCGTTGACGCGCAGCGCCGTCGGCCAGTCGCTCATGGCTGGGCGTAGCCGGGCAGGGTGGCGAGCGGAATCCGGCTTTTCATGAAGGTTCCGGTGCCGCGTGCCGCTTCCTCGCCATCGGCATCGATCAGATGCGCATCGGCGATGAACACGCGACGCTTGCCGGATACCCAGCGCCCTTCGGCGATGACCTGGCCAGGGCCGAGCGGCCGCTGGAGCAGCAGGTTGAAGGCGGTGGTCAGCAGGAAGCGATCGGTCACGAGGCTGTTGGCGGCGTAGAAGGCGGCGTCGTCGAGCATCTTGAAATAGGTCGTGCCATGCGCCGCGCCGGCGGCATGGAAATGGCGTTCGTCGATGCTGAAATGGATGCGCGCCACCCCGGCGGAGACGATCTCCAGCCGGGAATCGAACAGCCGGTTGATCGGCGCCGCAGCATAGAGCGCCTCCAATGCCCGGAAATGCGCCGCTTCCCCGGCGGGCACATCAGGCTGCGTCACGCGCCTCGACACCCGATAGCAGCGCATAGAGCGCGTCGGCCGACCCGGCCCCGCGCAGCTTGGCCCGGAACGCCGCGTCGCGCAGCGCGCGCGACACCCGTGCCAAAGCCTTCAGATGGTCGCTGCCCGCATCCAGCGGCGAGAACAGCGCGAAGATCAGGTCGACCGGCAATTCGTCGACCGCGGCGAAATCGATCGGGCGATCCAGCCGCACGAAGATGCCGAAGACGCTGTCGGGACAGTCGATCCGGGCATGGGGAATGGCGATGCCGCCGCCGAACGCGGTGGTGCCCAGCTTCTCACGGTCGGCCATGCGGTCGGCGACCAGTTTCGGATCGACCCCCGCCGCGTCCTGCGCGACGGAGGCGATATGCGCGAACAATGCCTTGCGGGTGCCGGCGGACACGTCCGCCAGCACCGTTTCAGATGTCACGAGATCATGGAAATCGTACAAGTCAGGCCGCGCGATTGGGTTCGACCCAGCCGATCGTGCCGTCATGGCGGCGATAGACCATGTTGAACGATCCGGTGCCGCTGTTCTTGAACAGCAGCGCGTTGGTGTTGCGCAGGTCGAGCATCATCACCGCGTCGGACACGCTGGCGTCGGGCACATCGACCCGGGTCTCGGCGATGATGAGGGGCGCGTCGGCGACCTCTTCCTCTTCCTGCTCGCTACCACCGAACACGGTGTAGCCGGCATTGTCGAAGCCATTGTCGTACCCGCCGGCCTCGTTCATCGCCACGACCTGCGCGGCGTTGCGGTCCTTCAGGCGGCGGGTGTAGCGACGCAGCTGCTTTTCGATCTTGTCGGCGGCACCGACGAACGCGCCCTGCGCCTCCTGTCCGCTATTATGCCCCTTGAGGACGAGGCCCTGGGTGACGTGGCAGACGATGTCGCACACGAAGCCATTGTCGTGCGGACCCTTGCTGAACGTCGCGGTCGCCGAAATCGCGCGCTGGAAATATTTGTCGGCGATGCCCTGGAGTCGCTCCTGGACCATCTCCTTCAGCGCGTCCCCGGTGTCGACCTGGTGCCCCGAAACCCGGATGTCCATGTAATCCTCCGTCGTTGTGAAATCCTGTGAGCCGCTCAAAGCGGGTGGTGTCAACGCCTCAGGTCGGCGACTGGCCCCATAACGGGTCCTTCAATGTGCCGACGAACGCGGCGTGGACGGCGAGTTCGGCCGCGCTGGCCGAAAACTGGCGCGGCGGGCGGACGCGCGAGGGGGCAACGGTCTCCACCACTTCCGCGACGAGGGTCGGCGTGGCGTCGAGGCCGAAGCCGATCTGGCGACCGCCCATCAGCTCGACATAGACCTGCGCCAGCAGCTGCGCGTCGAGCAGCGCGCCGTGCAGCACGCGGCGACTGCGGTCGATGCCGAAGCGGACGCACAGCGCGTCGAGCGTATGCTTGGCGCCGGGATGGCGGCTGCGCGCGATGGCGAGGGTGTCGACCATGCGGCTCAGGCAGATCGCATCGCGCCCGCATGCGCCCAGTTCGCCGTTCAGGAAGCCGAAGTCGAAATTGGCATTGTGCGCGACCAGCGGGCTGTCGCCGATAAAGGCGAGCAGGTCGTCGATCGCGGTGTGGAACGCCGGCTTGTCGGCAAGGAACGCATCGGACAGGCCGTGGACCGCCTCCGCCTCTTTCGGCATCGATCGGCCGGGATTGAAATAGGCGTGAAAGGTGGCGCCGGTTTCGACCCGGTTGACCAGTTCGACACACCCGATTTCGACCAGTCGGTCGCCTTCCGAAAATTTGAAGCCGGTGGTTTCGGTATCGAACACGATTTCACGCATTCCCACCTTATCCGCCTTCGCGGAGCCCCATGCAAGCGACCAGCGCGGCGACCTGCGCCCGTTTCGCGGCGAGTGTCGTATCGGTGTAGATAAGATGTTGGGCACGAGCGCGCTTTTCGGCGTCGGGCATCTGGGTGGCGAGGATCGCTGCGAACGCCGACTCGGTCATGCCGGGGCGGGCGAGGACGCGGGCGCGCTGAACCTCGGGTGCGGCCGAGACGACCGCTACGGAATCGCAGCGCGAGTCGCCGCCGGTTTCGAAAAGGAGGGGGACGTCGAGCACGACCAGCGGGGCTTCGCGATGGGCGTCGAGGAAGCGTTGCCGCTCGGCTGCGACGGCCGGATGGACGATCGCTTCGAGGCGTCGGCGTGCGTCCGGATCGGCGAAAATCCGTTCGCGTAAGGTCGGGCGGTCGATGCCGGTCGGGCCGGTGGTGCCGGGGAAGGCGGCTTCGATCGCGGGCAGCAGCGCGCCGTCCGGGCCTTGCAGCGCATGGACGGTGGCGTCGGCATCGAACACCGGCACGCCCAAGTCGCGGAACATCTGCGCGACGGTCGACTTGCCCATGCCGATCGATCCGGTGAGGCCGAGGATGTGGGTCATGGGCGTCTCACTCGCGTATCCCCGCGCAGGCGGGGATCCAGGGCCAAGCAACGCGGCGGTTGCGCGTGGTACTCTGGACCCCCGCCTGCGCGAGGGTACGGTTCGATCGCGGATCGCTCACGCCAGCAACCGTTCCCGCAAGGCGTCGTCGCGGTCGCGCGGCGGGGCGACTCCGAAGAACAGTTCGAACGCCAGTGCCGCCTGCCCGACCAGCATTTCGAGGCCGTCGACGGTATCGAGCCCGCGCGCATGGGCCTGTGCCAGCAGCGGTGTCTCGATCGGGGCGTAGACCGCGTCATATACCACCGCATCTTCGGGCAGCGGTGCCAGGTCGATTTCCAGCGGGGGCTGACCGGTCATGCCGAGCGTGCTGGCATTCACCAGCAGCTTCGCCGCAGGCAGGGGAGCGGTGAGCGGCAAGGCGTCGCCCTTCAGGCCGAAGGTCGACAGCAACGCCGCTGCCTTCAGCGGATTGCGGTTCAGCAAGGTCACGCGTCCGACACCCAGCCGCGACAAGGCGAACAGGATCGCGCGCGCCGCGCCGCCCGCACCGATCACCGCGACCGGCTGTTTCGTCAGGTCGAGACCGGCGATCGGGGCGTGGAACCCCGCCGAATCGGTATTGGTGCCGATCCAGTCACCACCTTCGCCACGGAACACGGTATTGATCGCGCCGATCGAACCGCGCACGTCGCCGGGATCGGCGACATGGTCGAGCGCGGCCAGCTTGTGCGGCACGGTGACGTTGCACCCGCGCCAGTGCGGGTCGGTACGGCGGCTCTCGAAATAGGCTCGGAGATCGTCAGGTTTCACGTGGAACCTTCGATACTCGGCATCGAGTCCCAACTGGTCGAGCCAGAAGCCGTGGATCAGCGGCGATTTGGAGTGGGCGATCGGGTCGCCGATCACCTCCGCATAGGGTTTCATGCGGGCAATTTTCCCCGTTGGCGCAGATAGCGCGCGATTTCGAGCAAGGGCATGCCGAGGATCGTCCAATGGTCGCCATCGATCCGGTCGAACAGCTGCACACCCGGCCCCTCGATCCGAAAACAGCCGACACAGCCGGCGATCGCGGGCCATTCGGCATCGAGATAGGAGTCGATGAAGGCATCGGACAAGGGCCGGACAGTCAGCTTCGCATGGCCGATATGCCGCCACACCGGGCGGCCCCCTTCGACGAAGACCGCCGCGCTGAACAGGTCGTGGCGTCCGCCGGACAGGGCGCGGAGATGCGCGGTGGCATCGGCGCGGTCGACCGGCTTGTCGAGCACGGTGCCATCGGCCAGCGCGACGACCGAATCGCCACCCAGCACCATCGCCCCGCCGACGCGGGTGGCGGCGCGCATCGCCTTCATCTCCGCCAGCGCATCGGCGAGGTCGCGGGGTTTGAGGTTCTCGGCCGCCAATGCCGCCTTGGCCGCTTCCTCGTCCAGCCCGCTGGCCATCGCGTCATGGGGAATGCCGGCCGCGTCGAGCATCGCACGGCGGGTGGCGCTCATCGAGGCGAGGATGAAGCTCATGCGCGGGCCTCCAGCTTGCGGTCGTTGCACAGGGTGATGATCGCCGCCGCCGTTTCCTCGATCGAGCGGCGGGTAACGTCGATCACCGGCCAGCCATTGTCGGCGAACATCCGCCGGGCATAGGACAGTTCGCGTATCACGGCATCCTGTTCGACATAATCGGTGTCGGGCATCTGGTTGAGCGACAACAGCCGGTTGCGCCGGATCGCGATCAACCGGTCGGCGCTGGTGGTCAGCCCGACGACCAGCGGCTTTTTAAGCGTGAACAGGATCGGCGGCGGCGGGCTTTCGACCACGATCGGAATGTTCGCGGTCTTGAACCCGCGATTGGCGAGATAGATCGACGTCGGCGTCTTCGACGAACGCGACACGCCGGCCAGCACGATATCGGCCTCTTCCCAGTCCTCCGACGCGATGCCGTCGTCATGGGCGATGGTCCACTGGATCGCATCGACCCGGGCGAAATAGGCGGCGTCGAGGCTGTGCTGACGGCCCGGCCGCGCCTTGGCCTCCTGTCCCAGCAGGCTGGACAGCGCGTTGCTGACCGCATCCATCGGCGCGACGATCGGCAGGCCGAGTGCGGCGCAGCGCGCCTCCAGCATCCGCCGGATCGCCGGGTTGACCAGCGTATAGAGCACCAGCCCGGGATTGACGGTGATTTCGGCGAGGATGCGTTCGAGATGGGTTTCCGAACGGACCATCGGCCAGAAATGGCGCATCGTGTCGACATCGTCGAACTGCGCCAGCGCCGCCTTGGCGATATTCTCCAGCGTTTCGCCGGTGGAGTCGGACAGGAGGTGGAGGTGCAGTCGCATCGGCGCCTTTCTGCACAAGGCTGTGGATAAGTCGGGGGCAGGGGCTAGCGCAACTCGGCCGGTCCGCCAAGCTGTGGGAAAGCCCTGTTTCATGCCCAGATTATCCACAATCCCGACACAGGGAGCGATTCAGCCAACAGCCTGTGGATAGTGTGGATGGCTTCATTGGAATCGACGGATTCGAGCGACTCCCATAGGGTCAATCTGTTGGCATTTCGGGTAATCCACCATAAGCCCCGCTATCCACGCCCCAACTGCTTCCAACCACCCATTTAGATTCTACTTTATAGTAGAGAGAGCGACGACGCTGACCGGTCCTGTCCCCACGAAACCGCTTCTCCGCGTGCTTGCCGGCGAGAAGCTTGCCGTCCCGCCGATCTGGCTCATGCGACAGGCCGGACGCTATCTTCCGGAGTATCGTGCGCTCCGGGCGGAGAAGGGCGGCTTTCTCGCGCTGGCGACCGATCCGGAGGCGGCATCGGAGGTTACGCTGCAGCCGATCCGGCGGTTCGCGTTCGATGGCGCGATCCTGTTCTCCGACATCCTGATGATCCCGTGGGCGATGGGGCAGCACCTGACCTTCGGCCCCGGCGAAGGGCCGCGGCTGAACCCGCCGCTGCTCGACGGGCTGCTGGCGGGCATTCCCGGCCTGTCACAGGGCGGTTATCCCTTCCACCGGCTCGATCCGGTGTACGAGACGGTCCGGCGTACCGTGGCCCGTCTGCCGGCCGATGTGACGATGCTGGGGTTCGCCGGATCACCCTGGACCGTCGCGACCTATATGGTGGCGGGGCAGGGGTCGAAGGACCATGAAGCGAGCCGGAGCCTTGCCTATCGCGATCCGGCGACCTTTGCCGGTCTGCTGGAGGCGATTGCGGACCTGACCATCGATTATCTGGTGGGGCAGATCGATGCGGGGGTCGAAGCGGTCCAGTTGTTCGACAGCTGGGCCGGCAGCCTCAGCCCGGCGCAGTTCGACGACTGGGTGATCGGGTTTACCGCTCGGATCGTCGATGCGCTGCATCAGCGCCGGCCCGGTGTGCCGGTGATCGGTTTCCCCAAGGGCGCGGGCGGCAAGCTGCCCCGCTATGCCCGCGAGACCGGTATCGATGCGATCGGGCTGGACGAGACGGTCGACCCGGTGTGGGCCGATGCCGTCCTGCCGCCGGGAATGCCGGTGCAGGGCAATCTCGATCCACTGGCGCTGCTGGCTGGCGGAGAGGCGCTCGACGGTGCCATCATGCGCGTGCTGGACGCCTTTCCGGAACGCCCCCATGTCTTCAACCTCGGCCATGGGATCGGCCAACATACGCCGATCGCGCATGTCGAGGCGCTGTTGGCCCGGGTGCGCGGGGCATGAGCGGGTTTCTGGGCGGCGCCTATCTGTGGATGAAGGCGGCACATATCGTGTTCGTCATCTTCTGGATGGCCGGGCTGTTCATGCTGCCCCGCTATCTGGTCCATCATCAGGAGGGGCTGTCCGACCCGGCAGAGCCGCCGCGCTGGATCCGGCGCGAGGCGTTGCTCAAGCGGATGATCCTGACGCCGGCGATGGTCGTCGTGTGGGTGCTGGGGCTGTTGCTTGCGGCCAATGTCGGGTTGTTCGACGGCGGCGCCGGGCTGGGGTGGCTGCACGCCAAACTGCTCGTCGTCGTGCTGCTGAGCGGCTATCATGGCTGGGCGGTCGGCTATGCGAGGAAGCTGGCGGCGGGGCGGCCGACGCTGACGCCGAAACAATTGCGGCTGGCGAACGAACTGCCCGCGCTGGCGGCGATCGCGGCGGTCGTGCTGGCGGTGGTCAAACCGTTCTGAAGGGGGATGGGCGATGTGGATAGCGTTGGCGTTGATTCAGGCGGTATCAGCGCCGCTGCCGGCGGGGGTCGAGGATGATCTGACCTGCCTCGCTATTATCGCGGCAACCGCGAACAAGGCGCCTCCGCAGGAGCAAAGCGGCCTGCAAGGCGGATTTATGTACTTTATGGGTCGTATCGACCATGCTGCACCCGGGTTCGACTATCCAGCCCATCTTGTTCGATTGATCGACGACGCTGAAGGAAACACGAAGATACAGGCGGCCAGACCGCGCTGCGTAGCCAAGCTGCGTGAGATTAGCGGGTCGCTCGCGAAGTGGGGAGAACATCTTCAAAAGCGGAACCAGAAGTGATGCTGGCATGGCTGTTGGTCGCGGCGCAGGCGGCGACGCCCGCGGTCGAGAACGATCTGCGCTGCATCGCCAGCATTTCGCAATCGTTCGAAACCGAGCCGTCGAGCCAGCGGGCGATGCTGACTGCCGGGATGGTCTATTTCATCGGCCGGGTTGAAGGTGCTGCGCCTGCGACCGACATCGTGGCGTCGGTGCAGCGGATCCGGCGTGCGCCTGGAGCAAAGGCGGCACTCGACGCGGCGGCCTTGCCCTGTGCCCGGCAGATACTGGCGAAGACGACGCTGTTCGCGCAGCTCGATCCGGGCGTGACGAAGGTCGAACCGGCGCGCTGAACCACCGCACCTGCTTGACTTGACTGCGACCGCCACCTAGGTCGAGCGACAGTGGCGCCCGGTCCTCGGTGCGCCCGTCCCAGCCGCTTGCGTCCGCCCCGTTTGCCGACCTTGCCTCACCATCGCTGATCTGGACCACCCCCCGATGCATCTCAAAGACTTAAAGAAACACGCGCCCGCCGAACTGGTCTCGATGGCCGAGGAACTGGGCGTCGAAGGCGCATCGACGATGCGCAAGCAGGACCTCATGTTCGCGATTCTCAAGGCGCGTGCCGAGAATGGCGAGCAGATCATGGGCGTCGGCACGATCGAAGTGCTGCAGGACGGCTTCGGCTTCCTGCGCAGCCCGGAGGCGAATTACCTCGCCGGGCCGGACGATATCTATGTCTCGCCGAACCAGGTCCGCAAGCATGGCCTGCGCACCGGCGACACGGTCGAGGGCGAGGTTCGCGCGCCCAAGGACGGCGAGCGCTATTTCGCGCTCAGCAAGCTCGTATCGGTCAATTTCGACGATCCCGACGCGGTGCGTCACCGGGTCAATTTCGATAACCTGACGCCGCTGTACCCCGAACAGAAGCTGACGCTCGACCAGCTCGATCCGACGATCAAGGACAAGTCGGCGCGGGTGATCGACATCGTGTCCCCGCAGGGCAAGGGCCAGCGCACGCTGATCGTGGCGCCGCCGCGCGTCGGCAAGACCGTCATGCTGCAGAACATGGCGAAGGCGATCACCGACAATCACCCCGAAGTGTTCCTGATCGTCCTGCTGATCGACGAACGTCCGGAAGAAGTGACCGACATGCAGCGCAGCGTGAAGGGCGAGGTGATTTCCTCGACCTTCGACGAGCCGGCGCAGCGTCACGTCCAGGTCGCCGAAATGGTGATCGAGAAGGCCAAGCGGCTGGTCGAGCACAAGAAGGACGTGGTGATCCTGCTCGATTCGATCACCCGTCTGGGTCGCGCCTACAACACGGTCGTGCCGTCGTCGGGCAAGGTGCTGACCGGCGGTGTCGACGCGAACGCACTCCAGCGGCCGAAGCGCTTCTTCGGTGCGGCGCGTAATATCGAAGAGGGTGGTTCGCTGTCGATCATCGCCACCGCGCTGATCGATACCGGCAGCCGCATGGACGAAGTCATCTTCGAAGAGTTCAAGGGCACCGGCAACTCGGAAATCGTCCTCGACCGCAAGGTGGCCGACAAGCGCATCTTCCCGGCGCTGGATGTGGGCAAGTCGGGTACGCGCAAGGAAGAACTGCTGGTCGACAAGACCAAGCTCAGCAAGATGTGGGTCCTGCGCCGCATCCTGATGCAGATGGGCACCGTCGATGCGATGGAGTTCCTGCTCGACAAGATGAAGAATTCGAAGACCAACGAAGACTTCTTCGACAGCATGAATCAGTAATCGAGCGCGCCCGGCGACATGCTGTCGCAGGAGACGCGACGATCCGGCCGGCGGGGCAACGCCCCGACCGACGACGCGGGCTTCGCCCGCGTCCGGCAACAACGAACCGCCCGTCTTTTCCACAGGGAAAGGCGGGCGTTGTCGTATGCACGGTGGGGCACGCCTGTGGACAGAGACCCCAGCCTTCGCTGGGGTGACGTGGTACGGCGGGGGCGTCCCCAACCCTTATCGCCATCCACAGCTTTTCCCCCTATCGTGCCCCAAACCAACCGGGGAACCGCCCATGAAGATCAACGTCGAAGTCGATTGCACGCCGGAGGAAGCGCGTCGCGCGATGGGCCTGCCCGACTTCACGCCGGTCCATGAACGCTATGTCGCGATGCTGACCGAAACGATGGAGAAGGGGGCCAGCCCCGAACTGCTCGACCAGATGATGAAGAGCTGGGCACCGATGGGCGAGGCGGGCATGACCTTCTGGCGCAAAATGTTCGAGACGGCGGGTCGTGGCGGCTGACACCATCTTCGCGGTGTCGAGCGGGCGTCCGCCCGCCGCCATCGCCGTGCTGCGGATTTCGGGGGGCGGGGCGCTGGATGCGGCGACGCTGCTGGCAGGCCGCTTGCCGCCGCTGCGTCGGGCGGCGGTCAGGGCATTGCGCGACCCTGTGGATAAGCTGTTGCTCGACCGGGCACTGGTGCTGGTGTTTCCGGGGCCGGCGACCGCCACGGGTGAGGATCTGGTCGAACTGCACCTGCATGGCGGTCGCGCGGTGGTGGCGAGCGTCGAGCGGGCGCTGGCGGCGATGCCGGGACTGCGCGCTGCCGAGCCGGGTGAGTTCACGCGGCGGGCGCTGGCGCATGGCCGGATCGACCTGACCGAGGCGGAGGGGCTGGGCGACCTGTTGTCGGCCGAAACCGAGGCGCAGCGGCAGATGGCGCTGGCGAACAGCGACGGCCGGCTGCGGCGGGCGGTGGCGGACTGGACCGCGACGGCGACCCAATTGTCGGCGGTGGTCGAGGCGGTGCTCGATCACGCCGACGAAGACGATGTCGATGCAGCGGACGAGGTGCTGGCCGATCTGCGTGGGCGGGCAGGCGTCTTGGCCGACACGATCGGGGTGGCGCTGGCGGCGCCCCCGGTCGAACGGCTCCGCGATGGCATCCGCGTGGTGCTGGCGGGGCCGCCCAACGCTGGCAAGTCGACCCTGCTCAACGCACTGGTCGGGCGCGAGGCGGCGATCGTGTCGCCGGTGGCGGGCACGACGCGTGATGTCATCGAAATTCCGGTAACGCGCGAGGGGATGGCGTGGCTGTTCCTCGATACCGCCGGGCTGCGTAACGACAGCGACGATCCGATCGAGCGGATCGGCATCGACCGTGCGACCGGGTCGATCGCGGCGGCGGATATCGTGCTGTGGCTGGGGGACGACGCGCCGCCGGCCGCAGCGCGGGTGATCTCGCTCTACCCGCGATCGGACGTCCGCGATCCGCTGGGGGCGGACGGTCGCATTGCGGTATCGGCGGCGACCGGAGCCGGGATCGATACGGTCTGGGGCGCCCTTGGTCGCGAAGCCGCCTCGCTGCTGCCGAAGGTGGACGAGCTGGCGTTGAACCGGCGGCAGGCGCATCATGCGGGTGTCGCACAAGCTGCGCTCCAACGTGCTGCAATGCAGGACGACCCGCTGTTGTTGGCGGAGGAATTGCGCTATGCTGTACAGGCATTCGCGGCATTGACCGGGATGCGCGCGACCGAGGCGGTTCTCGACGATCTGTTCGGTCGCTTCTGTATCGGCAAATAATGTTCCACGTGGAACCTAGAACAGCATGACCTATGATGTAGTAATCGTCGGCGGCGGCCATGCCGGCACCGAAGCCGCCGCAGCCGCGGCGCGACGGGGTGCGACGACGCTGTTGATCGATTTCGATCCCGGCAAGATCGGTGCGATGTCGTGCAATCCGGCGATCGGCGGGCTGGGCAAGGGCCATATCGTTCGCGAGATCGATGCGCTCGATGGGCTCATGGGCCGCGCGGCGGATGCGGCGGCGATCCATCACCGGATGCTCAACCGGTCGAAGGGCTCGGCGGTGCAGGGGCCGCGGGTGCAGGCCGACCGCGTGCGGTATGCTGCGGCGGTTAGGTCGCTGCTGGCGCATCCGAAGCTGACGGTGCTTGGCGGCGATACCGTTGCGCTGAAGAGCAGCGGCGGTCGGGTAACGGGAGTCGAGCTGGCTGATGGCAGCCGGATCGCTGCGCGGACCGTGGTACTGGCCACCGGCACCTTCCTCGGCGGGACGATGTTCCGGGGCGAGGAGCGGTCGGTCGGCGGACGGGTCGGGGAGCGAGCGGCAACCCGATTGGGTCAGCAGCTGCGCGAGCTGTCGCTGCCGATCGCGCGGTTGAAGACCGGCACGCCGCCCCGGCTCGATGGGCGGACGATCGACTGGGCGGCGCTACCCGAACAGCCTTCGGACGCGGATGTGTGGACCATGTCGCCGCTGTCCGATCCTGCGCAACGGTTACCGCAGCTCGCCTGCGCGATCGCACGGACGACGGCCGAGACGCACGACATTATCCGAGCCGGGCTCGACCGGTCGCCGCTGTTCAGCGGATCGATCGAGGGGCGGGGGCCGCGCTATTGTCCGTCGATCGAGGACAAGGTGCATCGCTTCGGCGACCGCGACGGGCACCAGATTTTCCTCGAACCCGAAGGGCTCGACACCCATCTGGTCTATCCCAACGGTGTGTCGACCTCGCTGCCGACCGATGTGCAGCTGGCGATGCTGCGCAGCGTGGCGGGGCTCGAGCGGGTCGAGATCGTCACGCCGGGCTATGCCGTCGAGTATGACTATATCGATCCCCGCGCATTGTCGGCGACGCTGGCGCTGCGGGCGCTCGGCGGGCTGTATTTCGCCGGGCAGATCAACGGCACGACCGGCTATGAGGAAGCAGGCGGGCAGGGGCTGGTCGCCGGTGCCAACGCGGCGGGTGAGGCACTGGGTCTCGACCCGCTGATCCTGCCGCGCGAGTCGAGCTATATCGGGGTGATGATCGATGACCTTGTGCTGCAGGGCGTGTCCGAGCCTTACCGGATGATGACGGCGCGCGCCGAATATCGCCTGCGGTTGCGGTCGGACAATGCCGCGACGCGGTTGGGGGCGATCGGTGCGCAGGCCGGCCTGTTGTCGGCCGAGCGGATCGTGTTCAACACGGAGCGCGAAGAGCGACGCGCCAGCCTGGCGGCTGCGCTGTCGACGCGCCACGGCGCCAATATGCTGGCGGCGAAAGGGGCGCCGGTTACCGGGACCGATACCCGCAGCGGCGGCGAATGGTTGCTGGTGCCCGGCGTGACGCCGCAACATCTGGGCATTGATGTGCAGGACGAGGTGCTGGGCGAACTGATCGAGGATGCGCGCTACGCTCCCTATCTCGAGCGGCAGGCGGCCGAGCTGGCCGCGGCGCGCGTGGATCATGTCGTGCTACCCGCCGACTTCGCCTATGGCGCGGTCCCGGGGCTGTCGAACGAGATGGTGGAGCGATTGACCTCGGCTGCGCCGGAAACGCTCGCGGCTGCCGGTCGCATACAGGGGGTGACGCCGGCGGCGCTGGTGGCGATCCTACTGCATTATCGTGGCGGGAAGCTGGCGGCATGACCGAGCAGGACGCGCGCGACTGGCTCGAAACCCGCTTCGGGGTCGAACGTACGGCGTTGCTGGCAAGATTCGCGGATCGGATCGTTGCGGAAACCGCCCATCAAAATCTGATCGCGGCGTCGACGATCGACCATATCTGGGAACGGCATCTGTTGGACTCGGCTCAGCTGGTGCCGCTGGCCGACGCAGCGAACGAAGGCGCCTGGATCGATATCGGATCGGGCGCAGGCTTTCCCGGGATCGTCGCCGCCATCCTGACCGATCGCCCTGTCGTGCTGGTCGAACCGCGCGCGCGACGCGCCACGTTGCTGCGCGTTATGGCGGCCGATCTGGGACTGACCAATGTCGTCGTCCATCAGGCCAAGATCGAGAAGTTGCCCGCCGACTGCCCGGCGGCGATCATCACCGCGCGTGCGGTCGCGCGACTGGCCGCGTTATTTGCGATCGGCCATCGGCATAGCGACGCCGATACGATATGGGTGTTGCCGAAGGGACGTTCCACCACCGAGGAGCTGGCCGAAGCGAAGGCCGACTGGCGCGGAATGTTTCACGTGGAACATAGCATTACCGATCCGACATCGTCGATCGTGGTCGCCAGGGGAGTGCGCCAAGCATGATTTGCATTGCCATCGCGAACCAGAAGGGGGGCGTCGGCAAGACCACCACGGCGATCAACGTCGGTACGGCGCTGGCCGCCACCGGGTTGAACGTGCTGATCCTCGACCTCGATCCGCAGGGTAATGCGTCGACCGGACTCGGCATCGGTCGCAACGATCGCGAATATTCGACCTACGACCTGCTGGTCGGCGACCTGATGCTGAACGAAGCGGCGGTCGAAACCAAGGTGCCGCGCCTGTCGATCGTGCCGGCGACGGTCGACTTGTCGGGGGCGGAGATCGAGCTGATCGAGTTCGAGGCGCGCACCCATCGGCTCGACCGGGTCGTCGAGGCGAGCGGGGGGCGATGGGACGTGATCCTGATCGACTGCCCGCCATCGCTCGGGCTGCTGACCATTAACGCGATGGTAGCGAGCCATGCGCTGTTGGTGCCGCTCCAGTGCGAGTTCTTCGCGCTGGAGGGCCTGAGCCAGCTGCTGAGCACCGTCGAGCGGATTCGCGGGCGGTTCAATCCGGGGCTGTCGATCCTGGGCGTGGTGTTGACGATGTACGACCGGCGCAACCGGCTGACCGACCAGGTGTCGGACGATGTGCGCGCGGTGTTGGGGAAAGTAGTGTTCGATACGGTGATTCCGCGCAATGTCCGCCTGTCCGAGGCGCCCAGTCATGGCGTGCCGGCGCTGATCTACGATTATCGCTGTGCAGGGTCGGAAGCCTATATCGCGCTTGCCCGTGAAGTGATCGCACGGCTACCGAGCCTGGCGGAGGCGGCATGAGCGAGCAGGCGACACCGCGCCGTCCGCGCATGGGGGGCCTCGGTCGGGGGCTGAGTTCATTGCTGGGCGACCCCGAAGGCGAGGTTTCGACCGCGCGCGGATCGACCCCGCCCAGCGGCGTGCGACAACTGCCGGTAACCGCGCTGTCGCCGCTGCCGGGCCAGCCGCGGCGATTCTTCGACGAATCGGCGCTGGACGAGCTGGCGGAATCGATCTCGGCGCGCGGGGTGATCCAGCCGATCGTCGTGCGGCCGCATGGCAAGGGATATCAAATCGTCGCCGGCGAACGGCGCTGGCGGGCGGCACAGCGGGCGCGGCTGCACGAGGTACCGGTGGTCGTCCGCGACTTCACCGATGCCGAGACGATGGAAATCGCGCTGGTCGAAAATATCCAGCGACGCGACCTGACCGCGATCGAGGAGGCCGAAGGCTATCGCCGGCTGATCGACGAGTTCGGTCATACCCAGGAGGCGCTCGCCAATCTGGTCGCCAAGTCGCGCAGCCATGTCACCAATTTGCTGCGGCTGCTCGAATTGCCCAAGCCGATCCAGGACATGGTCGGCGACCAGCGGCTGAGCATGGGTCACGCCCGCGCGCTGATACACGTCCCCGGTGCCGAGACGATCGCCGAGAAGGTGGTCGCGAAGGGGCTGTCGGTACGCGATGTCGAGCGGATGGCGCGGCAGGCGCGCGAGCCCGAGGCCAAGCGGACCCGCACCCCACGCGATCCGGCGGCAGGTGCCAGCCAGGACGGCGCGAGCGACGCCGATCTGCGCGCACTCGAACGGCAGCTGGGCGACGTTCTCGGGCTGAAGGTCCAGATCAGCCATGGCGACAAGGGCGGATCGATCGCGATCGGCTATTCGACGCTCGGACAATTGGACATGGTTTGCCAAAGGTTAAGCGGCGAGCGCATCTGATACGCAAAATTTACAGGTAGGCGAGCAGGTTATGGACATGAACATGCCGATTCGCCCGCCGCTGTCCGGCGCTGCCAGCACCGGAACCGACGAACGTGCGCCGACCATCGGGGTACTGCTCGACATATCGGGCGCGTCGAGCCGGCTGCTGCTGGACATGCACGCCCTGTCCGCCTTCGCGGCGCAGCAGGGACCGGACGTCGAACCGGCCGGACAGGTCGGGTCGCTGGTCAAATTGCAGATCGGCAAGATCTGGGTAGTGGCCGGCATCCGCTCGACCCGGCTGGCGGATGACGGATCGAACCTGATCGCCGATGTCGACCTAATGGGGGAGGGCTATGAGCCCGCACCCGGGCAGGGGATGCGCGGTTTTCGCCGCGGCGTGACGCGCTATCCGCTGCCCGGATCGCCGGTCTATCCGGTCCCGCGCGACGTGCTGCGGCAAATCTATGCGACGCAGGATCGCCCCCATATCACCGTCGGCACGGTGCACATGACGCGCGACCTGCCGGCGGCGCTGTATGTCGACCCACTGCTCGGCAAGCATTTCGCGCTTGTCGGGTCGACCGGCACGGGCAAGTCGACCACCGCTGCGCTGATCCTGCACCGGATCTGCGATTACAGCCCGCACGGTCATATCGTCGTGATCGACCCGCATGGCGAATATGGGAAGGCATTCGCCGACAAGGGTGAATTGCTCGACGTATCCAATTTGCAGCTGCCCTATTGGCTGCTCAATTTTCACGAACATTGCGATATCCTGCTGACGTCGGAAGGATCCGCGCGGCAGATCGAAGCCGATATTCTCGCACGCTGCATCCTTGCGGCGAAGGCCAAGAGCCGCGCGGCACAGGATATTCCGCGCCTGACCGTCGATGCCCCGATTCCCTATCTGTTGTCCGACCTGACCGCGATCCTGCAGGCGGAAATGACGCGGATGGACCGGGGGAGCGACAACGCACCCTATCTGCGGTTGAAGGCGCGGCTGGAGGAAATTCGCTCCGACCCGCGCTATGCCTTCATGTTTTCCGGCATGCTGGTCGCGGACACGATGGCGGCGTTCCTGAAGCGCGTGTTCCGATTGCCTGCGCAGGGCAAGCCGATCTCGATCGTCGACGTATCGGCGGTGCCGTCCGAAATCACCTCGGTCGTCGTCGCCGTCCTGTCGCGGCTGGTGTTCGATTTCGCGATCTGGTCGCGGGGTGAGACGAGCAAGCCGGTGCTGCTGGTGTGCGAGGAGGCGCATCGCTACGTCCCCAACGAGCGGGCCGGATCGGGATCGTCGGCGGCGGGTATCCTCAGCCGGATCGCCAAGGAAGGCCGCAAATATGGCGTGTCGCTGGGCCTCATCACCCAGCGTCCGTCCGATCTGGCCGAGGGCGTGCTGTCGCAATGCGGCACGATCCTGACCATGCGGCTCAATAATGAACGCGATCAGGCATTCGTCCGTGCTGCGATGCCCGAAGATGCGCGCGGCTTGCTCGACGCGATTCCGGCGCTGCGCAATCGTGAGTGCATCATCGTCGGCGAAGGAGTCACGACGCCGATCCGGCTGTCGTTCGACCTGCTCGAACCGGCGCTGTGCCCCGCGTCCGCGTCGCCGTCCTTTATCGAGATGTGGCAGCAGGAAGGGGGCGAGGACGCATTGGTCGACCGTACCATCCGCCGCTGGCGAACCCAGGGTCGGTAATCCGCCATCCCGGTACCGGGATACAACCAAGCGATTTCCGCCGTTGCCGGACCGAAGTCCGTTCAAAGCAGGCGGGTCAGCGCGCCGCGACGCCCATCAGTCCGGCGACATGCCGGCGGAAGCGGACCAGTTCGTCGCCCTGCAGCTGCTGCACGGTGGCGAACGCCACCGACCGTGGATTGACCGGCACGCCGTTCTTCCAAAGCTCGTAATGCAGGTGCGGGCCGGTCGACAGACCGGTCGACCCGACATAGCCGATCACCTGCCCCTGCGACACGCGGCTGCCCGCGCGCACCACGATCCGGCTCATATGGCCATAGCCGGTGGCGAGACCGCCGCCATGGTCGAGTTTCACAAAATTGCCATAGCCGCCATGCCAGCCGGCGCTGGCCACCCGTCCGTCGGTGGTCGCCCGGATCGGGCTGCCATAGGCGGCGGCGAAGTCCATGCCCTTGTGCAGGCGACGGAAGCCCAGCACCGGATGCACACGCCAGCCGAAATTGGACGAGATGCGCGCGGCGACCGGCCACATCATCGTACCCTTGCGCTCGCCCACGCCCTTGGGATCGAGCCATTCGGTACGGCTGCCATCCTGCCAGCGGACCAGGCGCACGTCGCGGCGTCCTGAAAGACCGGCATAGAGCAGTTGGCCCAGCTGGACTTCGCCGGTGGCGGCGCGGGCCTGTTCGACGATCAGGTCGAACGAATCATCCTGTCCGACCTGCCCCATCGGCACGAGTCCGGAGACGGTGCGGATATAGGATTCGACCGCCTTGGCCGGGGCCCCGGCGGCGCGGGCGGCGCGGTACAGGCTGGCGCCGACCCGGCCGCGGATGCGCAGCGGCGTATGGTCGATCGCGATCGGTCGGGCATCGAGCCGTAGCGTACCGCCTTCGCGGACGATTTCGAGCGCGAGGTCGAACCTGGCGCGGAAAGCGAGATGTTCGAGCGGTCGCGGCTGGGACGGGCTGTCACGCCGGCCGAGCGTAATGTCGAGCCGGGTGCCGGGTGTCAGTTCGGCCGGATCGACCCGGCCTGCGACGAGCGCCGCCGCCTCGCGCGCTTCGTTGGCACCGACTCCGGTACGTTCGAGCGCGCTGGCGATGCCGCCACCCAGCGTTGCGGTCGCCTCGACGATCGGCCGTTCAGGGGTGTTGGCGAGCGGCACGACGCGCGACGTGGCGGCGAGCCGCATGCCGCTGGTGCCGCCCAGCGCGCTTGCACCGAAAGACAGGCTGCGCGCCTCGTCCAGCGCGCTGCCGTCGAGCGGCGCGGGAACGGTGCTGAGGATCGGCCGGTTCCAGGACGGTGCCAATGCCCAGACGGCGGCGCATAATGCGGTGCAGGTCGCCAGGCCCCGCCACCAGTCGCGCGATCCGATTGCGGCGCCCAAATCCGGGGTCCAGCCAAACGATTCGATACGGCCGCGCCATTCGGCGGTGCGGGCTGGTGCGGACAGGACCGGGGCACGCCCGAAGCGCAATGCGCTGGTGCCGCCCGCCAGTTCCAGTCCATGATCGGTGCGCAGGAACACACCCAGCCCCCAGAGACGGCCGCCCGACCCGGCCCGGTCTGCTTCCCCTGTGAAGCCAAAACTTTAAAGTCAAATGAACCACGGCGGCCTCAGATTCGGCTGCGACGGAGCGTGGCCATGCTGCGACCGGACGAAAGCTTTGCGGGAACCCGCGAAACCCGTTGCACCGGCGCCTGCGACCCCCGATGTTGTGCGAGATGAGCCAGTTCGCGCGTAGCCCGGTCACGGCAGTGCTGGGGCCGACCAATACCGGCAAGACCTATCTCGCGATCGAGCGGATGTGCGGTCATGCCTCGGGAATGATCGGTTTCCCGCTTCGGTTGCTGGCGCGCGAGAATTACGACCGCGTCGTCGCGATGAAAGGCGTGGAGAATGTCGCACTGGTGACCGGAGAGGAGCGCATCGTCCCGCCCAAGGCGCGCTGGTTCCTGTGTACCGCCGAATCGATGCCGCTGGAGCGGGAGACGGCGTTCGTCGCGCTGGACGAGGCGCAGCTGGGCGCCGATCCGGAACGCGGCCATGTCTTTACCGATCGGCTGCTGCGCGCACGGGGGCGGGAGGAGACGATGATCCTCGGATCCGATTCGCTGAAACCGATGGTCCGCGCGCTGGTGAAGGATGCCGAGATCATCTCGCGTCCGCGCTTCTCGACGCTCAGCTATGCCGGCGCGCGCAAGCTGTCGCGCCTGCCGCGCCGGTCGGCGATCGTCGCCTTCTCGTCCGAAGAGGTTTATGCCGTGGCGGAGGCGATCCGCCGGATGCGCGGCGGTGCGGCGGTGGTGATGGGTGCGCTGTCCCCACGCACCCGCAATGCACAGGTCGCGATGTTCCAGTCGGGTGAGGTCGATTATCTGGTCGCGACCGACGCGATCGGGATGGGGCTGAACCTCGACGTCGCGCATGTCGCCTTTGCCAGCCTGCGCAAGTTCGACGGGCGGCGGCAACGGCGGCTGACCATCGCCGAGATGGCGCAGATCGCCGGGCGCGCCGGGCGGCACCACCGCGACGGCACCTTCGGCGCGCTGGTCGAGGAAGGGCCGAACGCCTTTACGCCGGAGGAAGTGCTGGCGATCGAGGGGCATCATGTGCCGCCGCTGGAACGGCTCTACTGGCGCAGCGGCGAGCCGGACTTCTCCAGCATCGACGCGCTGATCGACAGCCTCGAAGCGCGACCGAACCATCCGGTGCTGACCGCCGCGCCGGAAGCGATCGACCTGATCGTGCTGAAACGGCTGGCCGAGGAGGATTGGGTCCGCGCCCGCACGCGATCCCCGGCGATGGTCCGGCGGCTCTGGTCCGCGTGCGGCCTGCCCGATTTCCGCAAGCTCGGCCCCGACCCGCATAGTCGTTTCGTCGGGCGAATCTTCGGTCATCTGAGCGAAGGGGCGGGGCATATCCCGCACCAATGGTTCGCGGACGAACTGCAGCGGCTCGACCAGATGAACGGCGATGTTGAGACGATCGCCGGGCGAATCGCGGCGGCACGCAGCTGGGCCTATATTGCCCACCGCGCCGACTGGCTGCTCGACCCCGAACATTGGGCGGCGCGGACGCGCGGCGTCGAGGAGAAGCTGTCCGACGCGCTCCATGACCGGTTGCGGCAGCGTTTCGTCGATCAGCGGACGACGGTGTTGTTGCGGCGGATCGGTGCCGGTGCCGCCGACCTGCCGGTCGATGTCGCGGCGGACGGATCGGTCAGCGTCGATGGCCATGCGCTGGGCCGGCTGACCGGCTTCCGGTTCGAAGTATCGTCCGACACGCGCGTCGCCGACAAGAGGCTGTTGATCGCCGCCGCTGAAAAGGGGCTGGCCGGCGAACTGCGCAAGCGCGGCGCCGAACTGGTCGCGGCGACGGACGCCGAATTGTCGCTCTCAGCCGAACCGGGGGCGGTGCCCGAACTGACGTGGAACGGGCTGACCGTCGCGACCTTGACCGGCGGCACGACGCTCGACCGGCCGGTGGTGACGCTGGACCGTAGCCTCTACGTGCTCGACCGCACGGCGCAGGGGCAGGTGCGCGACCGGTTGGCAGCCTGGGTGCAAAGCGATGTCGCGCGCCGGGCACCGACGCTCGGCGCGCTGGCAGCCCTTGCGCGTGATCCGGCGGCCAGCGGATCGCTGCGCGCGGTCGCGGCGGCGCTGACCGAGGTCGGCGGCATTGCCCCGCGCGACGGGTTCGATGTGATGCTGGCGCCGCTCGACGGCGACGACCGGCGGCGGCTGCGCAAGGCAGGGGTGTTGATCGGCGCGCTCGACCTGTTCGATGCGCGCCTTTTCAAACCGGCGGCGGCCCGGTGGCGCGCTGCGCTGCTGGCGGCACGTGACGGGCATCCGGTCGAGCCGCTGGCGCCGACCGGGGCGACGGTGCTGCCGGTCGGGCAGGGGGCGTGGGGCTTCCGTCGCTTCGGTCCGCAGGCGGTACGCGTCGACCTGATCGAACGGCTGGCCCAGGCGGCACATGACGCGCGCAAGGGGCATGCGCCGTTCGCCCCCGATCCGGCGCTGGCGGTATCGATGGGGCTGAAGCCGGAAACGATCGTACGGCTGATGGCGAAGCTGGGCTTCCGGCCGAGCGCGCCAGCGGGCGATGTGCCCCAATGGCGCTGGGCACCCGCGCGCCGCCGGGCACCGACGCCGACCCCGCGTCCGGTCGCGCGACCGGGCAATGCCTTTGCCGCGCTCGCTGAACTGGGGTTCGACCGCTGATGGCGGCACGCGCGCCGGAACCGGTGCCGCACATGCGGCTCGACATGTTCCTGTGGTATGCCCGATTCGCCAAGACGCGCAGCGCGGCGCAGGCGATCGCCGAACGCGGTACGCTGCGCCTCGATGGCCGTAGGATCGAGCGCGCGCATTGTCCGGTACGCGTCGGGATGGTCATCGCCTTTCCACAAGATGCCCGCGTGTATATCCTGCGGGTCGAGGCGTTGCCGATCCGACGCGGGCCGCCCGCCGAAGCGCGTACGCTCTACACCCTGCTGGAACCGACAGGGTCCGGCCCCGTTGACGGGGGCGACGACCCGGCATAACGCGGTCGCGATACGATTTCTCGGAGTTTGGACGGACCCATGACCTACGTCGTCACCGACGCCTGCATCCGCTGCAAATATATGGACTGCGTCGAGGTGTGTCCGGTCGATTGCTTCTATGAAGGCGAGAATATGCTCGTCATCAACCCGAGCGAATGCATCGATTGCGGTGTGTGCGAGCCGGAATGCCCCGCCGAAGCGATCCTGCCCGATACCGAAAGCGGGCTGGAGCAGTGGCTGGAGCTGAACAACACCTATTCGGCGCAGTGGCCCAACGTGACCCGCAACGCCAACCAGACCCCGCCCGATGCCGATCAGTGGAAGGGCGTCGAGAACAAGATCGAGCATTTCTCGGCCGAGCCTGGCGCGGGCGACTGACGCCAGCCACCATGTTCCACGTGAAACCGAGGCCGGGCCGCAGCAGCGGTTCCGGCCCTTCGGCTTTGCGCTGGTAATTTTGTTGCAACGTTGCTATAATCACACGTGACGGCGGCAGTTTCATGCCCCGCCCGGAGACCACCTTTAGCAACGTCCCGTGTCGCCCGACCTGCCGCCGCCCGATCCAGCGTTGGCAGTAAGCGATGCTTTCGGGACGACGACCACGGAAAGGTTACCAATGGCTGCCAAGGCATTGTCCTTCGATGTCGGCGATTATGTCGTGTACCCCAAGCACGGCGTCGGCCGTGTGATCGAACTCCAGCGTAGCGAAATCGCTGGCATGCAACTCGAACTCTATGTGCTCCGCTTCGAAAAGGAACGCATGACGCTGCGCGTTCCGACCAACAAGGCGGAAAGCGTCGGCATGCGCAAGCTGTCGTCGGACAAGACGATGCGCGAAGCGATGGAAACGCTGAAGGGAAAGCCCAAGGTCAAGCGGACCATGTGGTCGCGTCGCGCGCAGGAATATGAAGCGAAGATCAATTCGGGCGACCTGGTGTCGATTGCCGAAGTGGTCCGCGACCTGTTCCGTGCCGACGACCAGCCCGAGCAGAGCTATTCCGAACGCCAGATCTTCGAAGCCGCGGCTAGCCGTCTGGCGCGCGAACTGGCGGCGATGGAGCAGGTCGACGAGCCGAAGGCGCTGGAGCGGATCATCGAAATCCTGCGGGATGCTGCGGCGATCTATAACAAGGAAAAGACCGCCGCCTGATCGGCGCGCGATCCGAACCGAACGAAAAAGGGCGGCCGGCAACGGTCGCCCTTTTTCGTTGGTGATGGCGGGGGCCACCGGGACGGTCGATCCGCTCGACCCTCCAGACGATCCGCACCAGCGATGCTACGGAGCTACGCCGCGCTGCCGGACGCCGGACAGCGCGGCGGCGGCGTCAGGCCGGTTCGCGCTCCAGCGTCGGATAGTCGATATAGCCTTCCGGCCCGTGCGAATACCACGTCGCCATGTCGTCCTTGTTGAGCGGCGCGTCGCGCTCCAACCGGGCCGGCAGGTCGGGATTGGCGAGGAACGGACGGCCAAAGGCGATGGCATCGGCGATCCCGCTATCGAGTTCGGCCTGCGCCCGCGCGCCATCATAATCCTGGTTCAGCACCAGCGGGCCGGCAAAGACCTTGCGGATTTCGGGCGAGACGCGCGGCTGGGTCGCGCTGCCGAAGGTGCCGTCGGGGCCAGGTTCGCGCAGTTCGAGGAAGGCGATACCCTTGTCCGACAGCAGCTTTGCGGCAGGCACGAACACCGACACCGGATCGCTGTCAACCACACCCTGCGTGTCGCCATTGGGCGAGAAGCGGACCGCGGTCCGGCCGGCGCCGACCTCGGCGATCAGCCGGTCGACGACTTCGCCGAGCAGGCGGATGCGATTTTCCGGGCTGCCGCCATAGGCGTCGTCGCGATGGTTGGCCCCGTCGCGCAGGAACTGGTCGATCAGATAGCCATTGGCGGCGTGCAGCTGGACGCCGTCGAACCCCGCCGCCTTGGCATTGCGCGCCGCACGCGAATAATCGTCGAGCACGCGCGCGATATCGTCCAGCGTTGCAGAGCGCGCCTGTTCATAGGGTTTCTTGCCGTCATAGGTATGCGCCTTGCCCGGCGCCGTGGTCGCCGAGGAGGACAGGGGTGCGGCACCGTCCAGGAAATCGGGATGGACCACCCGGCCCATGTGCCACAACTGGGTCACGATGCGGCCGCCGGCGGCATGGACGGCGTCGGTGATCGGCTTCCACGCCTCGACCTGTTCGTCGGTCCACAGCCCCGGCGCGAACGGCCAGCCCAGCCCTTCGCGACTGATCCCGGTGCCTTCGGAAATCAGCAGGCCGGCGGACGCGCGCTGGGCATAATAGTCGGCCATGATCGCGGTCGGCACATGCTCACGCGTGCCGCGGCCCCGGGTCAGCGGCGCCATCAGCACCCGGTTCGGCGCCTGGATATCGCCCAACGCGATAGGATCGAAGAGACTGGGCATAAACGAAAACTCCCGAAAGCTGCACAAAGGCAGGCGACGTCGCACAGATAGGGCGGTAGGGGGCGGCATGCAGCCGGCCCCGCCTGAAACAAATGCTATGTCGCCCCCAAGAACGCCGAGCGGCGCGATTGTTGCCGTGGTCTGCGCGAACATCGCCCTCGCATTCGGCCCTTGGTTCGTACGCATGGCCGATACCGGACCAGTGGCGGCGGCGTTCTGGCGGATCGCGCTGGCATTGCCGGTGCTGCTGGCGATGGCGGGATGGAGCGACCGCCGGGCATTGCTGCCGACGCGCGCGCTGCTGGTGCCGTTGCTGATCGGCGGGGTGGCCTTCGCGATCGATCTGGGGTCGTGGCATATCGGCATTCGCCGCACGACCATGGCCAATGCCACGCTGTTCGGGAATTGCGCGGTACTGATCTTTCCGATCTACGGCTTCATCGCGATGCGGCGCTGGCCGACCCGGGCGCAGGGGCTGGCGCTGCTGCTGGCGGCGGTCGGGGGCCTGTTGCTGCTGGGCCGGTCGGCGGAATTGTCGTCGCGCCATCTGGCCGGCGATCTGTTCTGCCTGCTCGCCGGGGTGCTTTACGCGGTCTATTTCATCGTGATGCGCGGCGTGCGGCGGACGATGGCGCCGCTGCCCGCGCTGGCGCTGTCGAGTGTCGCCAGCGTGCTGCCGTTGCTGGCGTTCGCACTGGCGATGGGCGAGCCGATCATGCCGCAGCACTGGACCCCGCTGATCGCGCTGGCGCTGATCAGCCAGATCGCAGGGCAGGGGCTGATGATCTACGCGCTGGGCCATCTCAGCCCGCTGGTCGTCGGCCTCGCCCTGCTGGTGCAGCCGGTGGTCGGCGCGACGATCGGCTGGCTGGCCTATGGCGAGCGGCTGGGGCCGATGGATGCGGTCGGCGCAGTGCTGGTGGCGGCGGCGCTGGTGATCGTCAGCGCACGCCGCTCAGCCGACAGATAGCTCAGGCGATTCCGGCACGACCCAGGTCGACCAACGCCTCGCCGAATCGGGCGATGTCGCCGGGGGCAAAGCCGGCGATGTTGATCCGGCCCGATCCCGCCATGTAGATGCCGTGGGTCGCGCGCAGCCATTCGATCTGCGCCGGGGTCAGCGGCAGCGTCGCGAACATGCCCTTGCCCTGCGCCAGTGGGGCGAGATCGACCGACCCCACCTGTCCCAGCGCCGCCAGCTCGCCGCGCAGCCCCTGCAACCGGGTACGCAGCGCATCCAGTTCGCCGCGCCAGTCGGCGGCGAGCTGCTCATTTTCCAATACGATCCGCACCGCTGCCGCACCATGGTCGGGCGGCATCGACCAGTTGGCGCGGGCCAGCGCCAGCAGGTTCGACAGCACGATGTCGCGCGCTTGCGGCTCGGGCGTGGTCGCCCACAGCGCGCCGGTGCGTTCGCGGTACAGCCCGAAATTCTTGTCGCACGAATAGGCGACGACCGCGAACGGCACCGCGTCCAGCACCATGCGCGTGCCGGCGGCATCGGCCTCCATGCCGTCGCCCAGCCCCTGATAGGCAAGGTCGATGAACGGCACGAGCCGGCTGTCCGCGACCGCATCGGCGATCGCGCGCCATTCCTCCGCCGTCGGATCGATCCCGGTCGGATTGTGGCAGCAACCGTGCAGCAGGATCGCGTCGCCCGCCTCCGCCTGCCCGATTGCCGCGCGAAGTGCGGGCAGGTCGATACGTTGCGCGCCCATGTCGAACATCGCGTGCGGCACCACGACGATGCCGGCGGCGGCAAAGACCGGAGCGTGGTTGGCCCAGCTCGGCTGGCCGACCAGGATGCGGCGCACCCCGGCCTTGGCCAGCAGCTCGGCGCCCAGCCGCAGCGCGCCGGTGCCGCCCGGCGTCTGCAATCCGCAGCGGCGCTCCGCCGGGAAACCCCGTCCGAACACCAGCGGTTCGAGCAGCGCCACGAACCCCTTGTCGCCCTCCGGCCCCAGATAGGCCTTGCTGTCCTGCGTCGCGATCAGGCGCATTTCGGCCTGCTTCACCGCCTGCATCACCGGGGTATGGCCGTGATCGTCGCGGAACACGCCGACGCCCAGGTCGATCTTGTGCGCTCGGGGGTCGGCACGGAACGCCCCGATCAGGCGAAGCAGCGAGTCGGCGGGCTGGGCGACCAGCGAACGGAACGGCATGAAAACTCCCGAAGACGGCGTGGATGCCGCCTATAGGCCGATCGAATGCCTAAGCGGCAGGGGTAAAATCCCATCTCCGGGCAAGGAATGCGCCGCCGTGGCGCGTCGATCACATGTCGGCGAGATAGCGTTCCACATCGTCGCTGCCGCCGATGCGCTGGCCATCGATGAACACTTGCGGGGTGGTGTCGACGCCGTGCTTCGCCTTGAACGCGTCGACTTCCTCGCGGCTGCGCAGGATGCGGTCGTCGACGGTGAAGCCGGCCGATTGCAGCAGCTGCTTGGCCTTTACCCCGAACGGGCAGATGTGGTCGGGCAGGACCATGCGATACAGCGTCGCTTCGCGGGTGTCGGCCATGACGGTTCCTTCTGATGCATGTACGTCGCCATAGCGTGTCGGATGCGCACGGGTTCCGCCGTTGCCGTTTCGCCCTGCGCGTCCTAGCTAAGGTCCATGACCGAAGACGCGATCGCACCGCTGGCACCTGCCGACCTGACGCTCGACGAACTGCGCGCCGCGCTCGCGCCGCTGGTCGCGGCCAATGCCGCGTTCGACGGGTGGAGCGACAAGGCGGTTGAGGCGGCGGCGCGGACCTTCGGCGCCGATGCCGATGTTGCCCGGCTGGCCTATGGCGGCAGCGCGGTCGAGATGATCGATGCCTGGTTCGGCGAGATCGACCGCCGCATGATGGAAGCGGTCAGCGCCGACGCTCTGGCTGCGATGAAGATTCGCGAAAGGATCACGGCGCTGGTCGAGGCGCGGCTGGCGGCGGTCGCGGGCGAGCGGGAAGCGCTGCGCCGTGCGCTGGCGATCCTCGCCATGCCGCGAAATGTCGCGCGCGCGACGAAGCTCGGCTGGCGGACGGTCGACCTGATGTGGCGCTTGGCCGGCGACAAGGCGACCGATTACAACCATTATACCAAGCGGGCGATGCTGGGCGCGGTCTATGGCGCGACGATCGCGGTGTTCCTCGACGACGAAAGCGGCGGCCATGCCGATACCCGCGCGTTCCTGGCGCGGCGGATCGACGGGATCATGCGGTTCGAGAAGATGAAGGGCCGCATCCTGTCGTCGCGCGATCCCGAACGGCGGTTGAGTCTGTCGCGCTTCATCGGGCGGCTGCGCTACCCGGCGGTCTAAACGCCTGCCGCGACGGGCGAAGAATCCGCTTCCCTTGGCGGCTGCTTATTGCTAATCAGTCGCAATGTTGTCGCCCAACCTGCCTCTTTCCCAGCTGCCCCGCACCTGCGGGGCAACGGTCGCATCGGTCGATTGGGAGGGCATGTCGCCGGCGGAGGCGCGACGCCTGCGCGAATTCGGCCTCGACGAAGGGGTCGATATCGAACTGCTCCATCGTGCGATGCTGGCGGGCGGGCCGCTGGCCTGTCGGATCGGACGGATGACGGTGGCGCTGCGCGCGCATGTCGCTGGCGCGATCCGCGTCGCACCGCTGGCGGGCTGAACGGCACCTCTCACGTGAACCCTGCACCTCTGGTCGCGCTGGTCGGCAATCCCAATGCCGGCAAGACGGCGCTGTTCAACGCGCTAACCGGCGCGCGGCAGAAGGTCGGCAATTATCCCGGCGTCACCGTGGAGCGCCATTCGGGGCGCCTTGCCTTGGACGACGGACGCCCGATCGAACTGGTCGACCTTCCGGGCACCTACAGCCTCGATCCCTCCAGCCCCGACGAAGCGGTCACCCGCGACGTGGTGCTGGGGCGGCAGGCGGGCGAGCGGGTGCCCGACGCGCTGATCGTCGTCGCCGACGCCACCAATCTCGACAATCATCTGCGCTTCGTCCTCCAGCTGAAATCGCTGGGGCGGCCGATGGTGCTGGCGCTCAACATGATCGACATGGCGACGCGCGACGGGTTGAAGATCGACCTCGCCGCGCTGTCCGCCGAACTCGGCCTGCCGGTGGTCGCGACCGTCGCGGTGCGCAAGCGCGGGCTGGACGAACTGCGTGCGGCGCTGGCCGGCATCCTCGCGTCGGCACCGCGCACCGCGCCGGTCGAGTCGGTCGATGCCGATATCCGCCATTTTCAGCGCGAGGCACGTCGCATCTCGCGCGCCGCGACCGCCGAACAGCCGCGGATGCGCGCCGTCACGCGGGGCATTGACCGCGTCGCGCTGCATCCGGTGGTCGGCCCGATCCTGCTGCTCGCCATCCTGTTCGTCATGTTCCAGGCGGTGTTCAGCTGGTCCGAAGCACCGATCGGCTGGATCGAGGGGTTGCAGGGCTGGCTGGCCGATACCGCCGTCGCCAACCTGCCCGACAATTTCCTGCGTTCGCTGCTGGTCGAAGGGATCATCAACGGTGTCGGATCGGTGGTGGTGTTCCTGCCGCAGATCCTGATCCTGTTCGTGTTCATCCTGCTGCTCGAAGCATCGGGCTATATGGTGCGCGCCGCGTTCCTGATGGACCGGTTGATGAGCGGGGTCGGCCTGTCCGGCCGCGCGTTCATCCCGCTGCTGTCGTCCTTCGCCTGCGCCATTCCCGGCATCATGGCGACGCGGTCGATCGATGATCCGAAGGAGCGGCTGACCACGATCCTGATCGCGCCGCTGATGACCTGTTCGGCGCGCCTGCCGGTCTATGCGGTGATCATCGGCGCGTTCATCCCGGCGCGGCAGGTACTGCCGGGGGTGGGCCTGCAAGGGTTGGTGCTGCTGGTGCTGTACCTGACCGGCATCCTGGGCGCCGTGATCGCCGCGTTCGTGCTGCGCCGGACCGCGACCAAGGGGGTAGGCGGCGGCTTCCTGATGGAGATGCCGCGCTATCAGCTGCCTTCGATCCGCGACATCGCCATCGGCCTGTGGCAGCGCGCCTATGTCTTCCTGCGCCGCGCGGGCACGATCATCCTGCAGGTGACCGTCGCGCTGTGGCTGCTCACATCCTATCCGGTTGCGCCGGCGGGCGTGAAGCAGTCGGAATATTCGATCGCCGGGCGGATCGCATCGGGGCTGGAGGTCGTGCTGCGGCCGATCGGCTTCAACCATGAAATGTCGCTGGCGGTGATCCCGGCGATGGCGGCGCGCGAAGTCGCGGTGTCGGCGCTGCAGACCGTCTATGCGATCGACGCGGCGGACGAGGAACAGGGCGCGCAGGAACTGGGCGGGCGGCTGGCCGGGCGCTGGAGCCTCGCCACCGCGCTCGCCTTCCTCGCGTGGTTCGTGTTCGCGCCGCAATGCCTGTCGACCATCGCGGTCGCGCGGCGCGAGACCAATGGCTGGAAATGGCCTTTGGTGATGATCGGCTATCTCTTCGCGCTGGCCTATATCGCGGCGGGTGCGACCTATTGGACGGCGGTCGCCTTCGGGCTGGGGTAGGGCTTCGTCACTCCCGCGAAGGCGGGAGTCCATACACGCTCAGGTAGCGCCGGTATCAGGACCGTCAGCGGCACGGGATTCCCGCCTTCGCGGGAATGACGAGCGTTGCCCGACCGCCGCTAGTCGTCCAGCTTCGCCCCATCGAGCAATGCCTTCCGCCGCGCCTCCTCGCTTTCCTCGACCGCCTTCTCCGCCTTGGTCCGGCCGAACTTGCGGCGGTTGGCGTCCGCCTCCTGCGCCCTGGCGACCTTGTCGCGGCCTTTACGGAACCGGTTGAGGTTGATGACGTCGCCCATCGCGGTACGATGAACCGTGCCCCCCGCTTCGGCAAGTACTGGCGTCGCGCAGCCCGGTGGCATAGGAAGCCGGGCTATACTTTTCTCGGAGAACTGCGCCATGGCCGGCAGCGTCAATAAAGTCATCCTCGTGGGCAATCTGGGCCGCGACCCGGAATCGCGGTCGTTCCAGAATGGCGGCAAGGTCGTGAACCTGCGCATCGCGACGTCGGAATCGTGGAAGGACCGCAATTCGGGCGAGCGCAAGGAAAAGACCGAATGGCATTCGGTCGCGATCTTCAACGAAGGGCTGGCCAACGTCGCCGAGCGTTTCCTGCGCAAGGGCTCGAAGGTCTATATCGAAGGCCAGCTCCAGACGCGGAAGTGGCAGGACCAGAACGGCCAGGACAAGTACAGCACCGAAATCGTGCTGCAGGGCTTCAACAGCGTGCTGACGATGCTCGACGGTCCCGGCGGCGGCCAGGGCGGCGGCGGTGGCAACCGCGGCGGTGGCGACTTCGGTGGCGGCGATGACTTCGGCGGCGGTTCGGGCGGCGGCTATGGCGGCGGCGGATCGCGCGGCGGCGGCAGCGGCGGCGGGTTCAATTCCGGCGGCAACAAGGGCGGCAATTTCGGCGGCGGCGGCTTCGGCGACGATCTGGACGACGACGTACCGTTCTGATCGCGGACAGCGGTACGACGAGAGCGGCCCGCCATTATTTTCGTCACCCCGGACCTGTTCCGGGGTCCACGGCGCGGCCAAGCGGTGCGGATCGAGCCTCTATCCATAGCGTTCGCGGCGTGGTGGACCCCGGAACAGGTCCGGGGTGACGATAGGCGCGTGAATGTCGATCCACTTGGCCTCAGCGGCGGTGTCGGGCGACGCGACCCTGTGGATAACTCTGTCGACGAGCCGGCGAACTCACATGCGAGGACCGGCGACCGCCGCCTTGGGCTTGGCTGCCGGTGCTTCCTCGATCACCTTCAGCAGCGCCGGGGTCCGCGTGTCGCGCTTGGCATAGTCGCGCGCCGACATGCCGGCGATGACGTCGGCCTGGTCGGGGTTGGCACCGGCGGCGATCAGCGTGCGCACCATGTCGAGGTTGCGCAGCTGTACCGCGCGGATCAGCGGGGTTTCGCCGCTGCTGTTGCCGAGATTCAGGTTCGCCTTCCGCGCCGCCAGCGCGTTGATCGCCTCGACCGACCCCGATTCCACCGCCAGCAGCGCGGGCGTGTTGCCGCGATTGTCCTGCAGGTTCGGGTTCGCGCCCTTCGCCAGCAGGAAGCGCAGATAGGTCAGGTTGCCGCTCTTCGCGACGATGTGCAGCGCGCCTTCGCCGGTGGTGCGGTCCTTGGTGTTGATGATCGTCTGTCCGGGCTGCCCCAGAATGTCGTTCACCTTGTTCCCGTCCTCGTCGCGGATCGCCTTCAGGAAGACATAGCCCGGCGACATCTGCTGCGCGTGCGCGGCGGCGGGCAGCATCAGCGCGGCGGCGAGGGCGAGGCGGATGGCGGACATGGGAACAGGCTCCACTGGGACGTTACGCGACTTGCAAGCCGTCGCCTATCAGATCATGGCTGGCAACACCATGAACAGCATCCTGCGTACCGTGATTCCGGCGCTCGCGCTGGCCCTTGCCGCCTGTGGAGGCGCGCCCGAACCGGCCGCCACCCCGCCGCTGGCCGGCGCGCGGATCGGCGGGCCGTTCGTGCTGACCGATTCCACGGGCAAGGTCGTGCGCGATACCGATTTCGCCGGCAAGTGGCGGATCATGTATTTCGGTTACACCTATTGCCCCGATGTCTGCCCGGTCGATGTGCAGAATATCGCGGCGGGCGTGAAGGCGTTCGAGAGCGAGGAGCCGGAATTGGGCGCGAAGGTCGTGCCGATCTTCGTGACGGTCGATCCCGAACGCGACAGGCCTGCGGTGGTCGGCAAGTTCGTCTCCGCCTTCCACCCGCGCATGGTCGGGCTGACCGGCAGTGCGCAGGCGATCGCCGATGCCGCGCGCGCCTATGGCGTGACCTATGCCAAGCAGCAGTCGCCCGGCGCCACCGAATATCTGATGGACCATAGCCGCACCGCGATCCTGATGGACCCCAAAGGCCAGCCGGTCGCGCTGCTGCCGCAGGACGAAGGCGGCGATGCGGTCGCCGCCGAACTGAAGAAATGGGTCCGGTGAGCAGCGGACGCTTCTGGGAAGACCTGCCGCTGGCGGCACTCGACCGGGCGCAGTGGGAGGCGCTGTGCGACGGCTGCGGCAAATGCTGCCTACACAAGCTGGAGGACGAGGATACGGGCGAGATCCATGCGACCAACGTCGCGTGCAAGCTGCTCGACCGCCGCATGGGCCAGTGCAGCGACTATCGCCACCGCCATGCATATGTTCCCGAATGCGTGAGACTGAACGCCCGCAATGTCGGCGACATCGAATGGCTGCCCTCCACCTGCGCCTATCGGTTGCGCAATGAAGGGAAGCCCTTGCCCGACTGGCATTATCTCAACAGCGGGGACCGGGAGAGCGTCCATGCCGCCGGCCAGTCGACGCGCGGCTGGACCGTGTCGGAGAATGACGTCGGCGACCTCGAACATCACCTGACCGACCGGACGCTGTGATCGACGGGGTCGAGGTCGTCCGCCACCCCCGCGCGCGGGTCGCGCGGCTGTCGGTCGATCCGGCCACCGGGCGGGTGCGCCTGACCGTGCCGAAGCGGATGGCGCTGGCCAAGGCGGTCGCCTGGGCGGGGGAGAAGGCCGACTGGATCGCGGCGCAGCGCGCGAAACTGCCGCAGGGGCGCCCGTTCGTCGATGGCGCGGTGGTGCCGGTGGCGGATCGCGCGGTGCGGCTGTTGTGGCGGGAAGGGGCGTCGCGGACGGTTGCGCTTACTCCCGCCGCCGACCGTACCCCCGCGAAGGCGGGGGTCCAGAGCCAAGCAGTGCGACCGTCAGCGATCGACGCCCTGGATCCCCGCCTGCGCGGGGATACGGAAGCCGATGGGGAACTCACCTGCGGCGGCCCGTCCGACCAATTCCCGACCCGCATCGAACGCTGGCTGAAACGCGAAGCGCTGCGCCTCCTCACCGAAGACACCGCCCATTACGCCGCAAAAGCCGGCGTCACCGTCGCCAAAGTCGCGATCGGCGATCCCAAGGCGCGTTGGGGCAGTTGCAGCGGCGACGGCACGATCCGCTACAGCTGGCGGCTGTTGCTCGCCCCCGGCTTCGTCCGTCGGGCTACCGTCGCGCATGAGGTCGCCCACCGTGTCCACATGCACCACGGCCCCGATTTTCACGCGCTGGTCGACGCGCTGTTCGAGGGTAACCCGAACGATGCCCGCCGCTGGCTGCGCACGCACGGTGCGGGGCTTCACTGGTACGGACGGGCGTCCTCGTCCGGGTAACGGTCGGCCGGCGGAGGCTGGCGACGGTCCGGTGCCGGACGGCGCGGCGGTGGCGGCTGGTCGCCGCGCGGGTTCCTGCCCAGCGCCCGGTCGATCCATTCCTGGTCGAGTTGTTCGTCGGGTACGCGCTGCTGCGGCGGCAACGGTGCGTTGCCATCTTCGACCGGCGGATCGGGCTGGGTTGCGCCCGGCTGCTCGACCGGATTGCCGTCGGGATCGACATAGACCCGGTCGTCCGGCGCACCATAATAGCTCTCGGCGTCCGGCTCCTCCTGCCATTCGGGCAGCGTCACCTTGGTATTGAACTCCTCGACCGGGCGGCTGGCCACCGCCTGCCGCATGAACGCGGCAAAGGCGCGGGCAGGGGCGGTGCCGCCCTGCAGCCCGGCGACCGCCTTCGCATCGTCGCGACCCATCCATACGCCGGTGGTGATGCCCGACGAGAATCCCATGAACCAGCCGTCCTTGTACGACGTGGTCGTGCCGGTCTTGCCCGCCACCGGGCGCCCGATCTGCGCCGCGCGGCCGGTGCCGGTGTTGACCGCGGTCTGGAGCAGGTCGGTCATCTGCTGCGCGACATAGGGGGCGACGAGGACGCGGGAGCTGTCGACCTGGTGTTGGTAAATCAGTTGCCCGTTGGCGGTGACGCGGGTGATGCCATAGGGCACCACCGCCGTGCCCCCGCTCGCGACCGACGCATAGGCGCGGGTCAGGTCGATCAGCCGCACGTCCGACGTGCCCAGCACCATCGCCGGCTGGGTATTGATCGGCGTGGTGATGCCGAATCGGCGCGCCATGTCGGCGACGGTCGCGAAGCCGACCTCCTGCCCCAGCCGCGCCGACACGGTGTTGAGCGAATAGGCGAAGGCGGTGCGCAGCGACACCTGTCCGCTGAACCGGCGCGAGGCGTTGCGTGGGGTCCAGCCGTCGATGGTGATCGGCGCGTCGTTGACCTGGCTGTCGGGGTTCATGCCGGCTTCCAGCGCGGCCAGATAGACGAACAGCTTCCACGCCGACCCCGGCTGGCGCGTCGCCTGCGTCGCGCGGTTGTAGATCGAGGACACGTAATCCTTGCCGCCGACCATCGCCCTGACCGCGCCGTCGCGATCGAGCGCGACCAGCGCGCCCTGCACCCCGGCGGGCGCATTGGCGCGGATCGCGGTATCGGCGCTCTTCTGCATCGACGGGTCGAGCGTGGTCCACACGTCGAGCGGCGCCTCGGTCTCGTCGATCAGCGTTTCGAGCTGCGGCAGCGCCCAGTCGGTGAAATAGCGCACGCTGTTCTGCTGCGGCTCGGGCGCCAGCTTGATCGCCTCGGGATTGGCGTCCATCGCCTCGCTGGCGGTGATCGCGCCGGTTTCCTGCATCAGCTTCAGCACGACGCCCGCGCGCCCGACGGCGGCTTCGGCATCGGCGGTCGGCGAATAGCGCGACGGCGCCTTGACCAATCCGGCGATCACCGCCGCCTCCGACAGCGACAGGTTGGTGGCCGGGTGGTTGAAGAAGCGCCGCGATGCCGCGTCGATCCCGTACGCCCCGCCGCCGAAATAGACCTTGTTCAGATAGAGTTCGAGAATCTGGTTCTTGGTGAACTTGCGCTCCAGCGCCAGCGCGAGGATGATCTCGCGGAACTTGCGCCCGACCGTATAGCTGTTCGACAGGAAGATGGTGCGCGCGACCTGTTGCGTGATGGTCGACGCGCCCTGCAACCGGCGGCCGGTGCCGCGATTCTCGATCGCGAACTTGGTGATGCGCGCCAGCGCCACCGGATCGACGCCCCAGTGCGAGCGGAAGCGGCGATCCTCGACCGACACCATCGCCTCGCGCATCGGTACCGGAATCTGCGAGTAGGGGATCCACTCGCCATAGCTCGGCCCCAAAGACACCAGGATCGACCCGTCCGCCGCACGCACCCGGATCATCTGGCCGTTGGGCGAGGATTTGAGCTGATTGAAGCTCGGCAGGTTCGATTTGGCGTTATAGACCGCCACGACCAGCGCGATCGCCCCAAAGATGGCGAGGCCGAAGCCGATCCCCAGCACCCAGCGCAGGATGCGCCACCAGCGGGACGGGGCGGCGGACCGCTTCTGCGGGCTTTGGGGAGAACGTGCCATCTGGATGCGCCGGATACCGCGCCCGCCCCCGGCGGCACAAGCCCCGGGCGCTCAGGCGCATTGGGAATGGCGCGCGCTACTGACGACTTGCTGAACGGGTGCTGACGGAATCGATCCGGGTCCAGCGCGCCGCCGCGCCGACCAGCCCCGGTATCCGCCCGCCGTTGAGCAGCAACGCATGAGTGGGTGGCTGTTCGGCCAGCGTCCGCAGCAATCGGGCAAGCGCGATCGGTCGGTGCAGCCGTCGGCGCAGCGCATGCTGGAACCCGTGCGCGCCGTCCGGTCCGCAACGCTGCCAATGCGCCGCAGCGCGAATGGCGCTGGCGATGGCGATGCCCATGCCTTCCCCGGCTAGCGACGGGATTACCCCGGCCTGGTCACCCAGTCGATAGACGCCGGGCATGGTGCCGCGTGCCCGCCAGCCGTAAGGGACGTTGGCAATGGCATCGATCGCGGGCGTGCCGCCCAGATGCGCGAGTCGCTCCCCCAGCGCCGGCAGTTCGTCCGCCAGAACCCGCAACAGTCCGGGCAGGTCGCCCGCGCCGCGCAGCCGCGACCGGCGCACCGCCATGCACAGGTTCGCGCTGCCATCCTCCTGTAGCACCAGCCCGGCATAGCCCCCGGCAAAGGCGTGCAGCTCGATCGCGTCGCCGACCAGCCGGGTCAGCGCCGGATGCTGCGCGAGCCGGACCCGCACCCCCATCACCGGATCGTCACCGACCACCGCATCGCGCATCGTCCCACGCAGATCGTGCTTGCCGGTCGCGAGGAACAGCGTCTCGCCCGTCACCGCTGCGCCATCGCCGGTATGCAGTGTCGTGCCCTCGGCCGAGCGGATCGTGACGCCGCGTTCGACGCCCGCACCGGCATCCCGTGCCGCCGCCAGCAGCAGCGCGTCGAGGCGCAGGCGCGACAGGCCGATGGCGGGGGCGGGCAGGGGCGATTCGGCGCGGCCCCTACCGGCGAACAGCACCACGCGGCGCACCGCATGCCCGCCCAGCATCGCCGGATCGATCCCGACGCTCGCCAGCGATTCGAGCGTCCGCCACGACAGGAACCCGCCGCACAGCGCATCCTGCGGCTCGCGCGACCGTTCCAGCACCAGCGGCGTCGTACCGCCCTTCGCGAGCAGCAGCGCGGCGATCGACCCGGCCGGGCCGCCGCCGGCGATCAGCGCCGGCGTTCGACGCATAGCCGGAACGGAAAGCGCCGCCGGACCACCGCACCCTCGACCCCTGCCTCGGCAAGGATCGGGAGCCATTCGGCGGGGCGATAGGATCGCGCGATCGACAGCGTGCCATCGGCGCGGACGATCGGGTGCCAACGCATCAGCGTCGCCAGCATTGGATAGCCGCGATGGGCGAAGCGATGGCGGTGCAGGTCGTTGACGAACCAGCCGCGCGCCGCCTCGCCCTCCATGAACGCCAGGAACGCGACCAGCTGCGCATGGGTCATGTGATGCGCGACGAGGCTGGACACGATCACGTCCCAGCCTTCGCCCGCCAGATCGGCATAGTCGCCGGTGCGATAGGCGATCGGCAGGGCAGGGGGCGTATCGGCACGGGCGATCGCTTCGCTGCGGGGGTTCAGGTCGATACCGACCAGTTCCGCCGCCACGCCGCGTTTCGCCGCCCAGCGGGCGATGCGACGCAGCATGTCGCCATCGCCATAACCGACATCGAGCAGCTTCAGCCGCTCGCCCGGCCGCACGACGCTGTCGAGGAACGCCAGCGTCGGCCGCGCCGCCATGGTGACCGTGTTGACCCGCGCCAGATCGCGCAGCACCGCCGCATAGGAGTCGGCGCTGAGGGCAGGATCGTCCATCGCCTCTTCGGCGTGCGCGCGCGGAAAGCTCATGCCGCGCTCCGAAAGCCGAAGCCTTCGGCGGCAAGGCCGGGACCGAAGGCCAGCGCGATGCCGTTCGCCACCGGCGTTCCGTCCAGCATCGCCGCCAGCACGAACATCAACGTCGCCGACGACATATTGCCATGGGCAGCCAGAACGCCACGCGACGCCGCCAGGGCTTGCGGAGACAGCGATAGGCTGCGCTCCACCGCGTCGAGGATCGACCGCCCGCCGGCATGGACCGCCCAGCCATCGACCTGCGACAGCGCCCGGCCCCCGGTTGCGGCGGCGGCGAAGTCGGGGTCGGTCAGCGCCTGCGCGATCCGGCCCGGCACCTCGCCTGACAAATGCATCGCAAAGCCGGCATCGGTGATGTCCCAGCGGATCAGCGCCGCCGAATCGGGCAGGGTCGCGGCAAAGGGGGTCTCGATCGCAAAGCCGCCCTCGTCCGCCGTCACCAGCGCGGCGGCGGCGCCGTCGCCGAATTGCAGCATCGCCAGCAGCGGCTCCAGCGTGGTCGCCGGTTGCAGGTGCAGCGTCGACAATTCGACCGTGACGACCAGCACGCGCGCTTCCGGTTGCGACCGGACGATGTGGCGGGCGCTGCGCAGCGCGGCGACGGCGGCATAGCAGCCCATGAACCCGACCAGCAGCCGTTCGACCCGCGGCGACAGGCCGATGCGCGCGGCGATGATCTGATCGATGCCGGGCGCGACGAAGCCGGTGCAGCTCGCCACGACCAGATGGGTGATCCCGTCCAGTGCCACGCGATCGCCCAGCCCCTCGATCGCGGCGATCGCCAGCGTGGGCGCGGCATCGGCATAGATCGTCATCCGCGCGGCGGTGCCGGGCATGGCGTCGGCATAGAAGCCGCCGGGCGCCACCGGCGACCCGCCATCGACCCCGATCGGCAGCACCGACCAGCGATGGCCGATCCCGGCGCGCTCGACCATGCGGTCGAACAGTTTCGCCTCGCGATCGGGCAGGCGACGTCGCGCCCAGCCGATAAAGGCGTCGTGGATATCGTGCGAGGGGGTTGCCGTCGCGACGGCGTTGAGCCAGGCGGCGGGCGCAGGGGCGGGGGTCATCCTGCGCTCAACGCGCGGGGAGCCGATCTGCTACCCGATCAATCCTTCCACGCCCACCACAATTGGGCGGGGGGCATGTTCCACCATTCCATGTCGTGATCGATGCGCGCGAACTGCCGGTCGAGAAAGTCGCGCACGCGCGGGTTGAATTGATAGACGAGGAACGCGCCGCCCGGCCGCAATACCGCCTGCGTCGCCGCGGCGATCGTGTCGCCGACACCCGGCGGCAGCGTGGAAAAGGGCAGGCCCGACAGGACGTAATCGGCATGGGGATGGCCATGCTCCGCCACGATCCGCTCCACATCCGCCGCCGAGCCGTGCACGGCGGAAAAGCGCGAATCGAGGATCGTCGCGTTCAGATAATCGATAAAATCGGGGTTGGTATCGATCACGATGAGCTGTGCATCGGGGGCGAGCCGTTCGAGGATCGGGCGGCAAAAGGTGCCGACGCCCGGTCCATATTCCACCACGACCTTGGCACTGGCCCAGTCGATCGGGGCCAGCATCTTGCGGATCAGCTTGTTCGACGACGGGATGACCGACCCGACCATCACCGGATGCTTCACAAATCCGCGCAGGAAGATGCCGGCTGGCGATGGGACACCGCGCGGCTTCCGTCGGGTCGCGGCGTTTGAACTCGTCGTCATGCAAATCCTCGAACGGATGGCGCATAGGGCCATGGTCACGGCGTCGTCGCAAAAGCGCAACGAACTTGCAAGCGGATCGGTTTCGTCGTGCGACGAATGTCCGACGCAGGACGACAGGGACCGGTCGTGCCGGTCCCCGCTTTCCCTCATCCCTTGGGCCCGCGCCCCTCGACCATGCCGGGCGCGATGAAGCCGATCGGCTGGATCGCCACCGCATCCTGTTTCAGCCGGGCGGACATGGCGCGATATTCCTCCTCCATCGCCACCGTCACCGACGCGCGCGAGTCCGCCAGCGCTGCCTCGAAATGCGCCATCGTCACTTCGCGCGTGTCGAGCGAGGCACGCAGCGCGACGAGGCCGGCGCGTCGCACCACGTCCTCCAGATCGGCACCGGTAAAGCGTTCGGTCCGCGCGGCGATGGCGTCGAGGTCGACATCGGCCGCCAGCGGCATCTTCTGCGTCTGGATGCCGAGGATACGGGCGCGTCCCGCCCGGTCGGGCACGCCGACATAGATCAGCTCGTCGAACCGGCCGGGGCGCAACAGCGCGGGATCGACCATGTTCGGCCGGTTGGTCGCGCCGATCACCACCACCGATTGCAACTCCTCCAGTCCGTCCATCTCCGCCAGGATCGTGTTCACCACCCGTTCGGTCACCTGCGGCTCGCCGAGACCACCGCCGCGCGCGGGCACCAGCGAATCGAGTTCGTCGATGAAGATGACCGTCGGGGCCACCTGCCGCGCGCGGGCGAACAGGCGGGCGATCTGCTGCTCGCTCTCGCCATACCATTTGGACAGCAGGTCGCTCGACTTGGTGGCGATGAAGTTCGCCTCCGCCTCGCGTGCGACCGCCTTCGCCAGCAGCGTCTTGCCGGTGCCCGGCGGGCCGTAGAGCAGGAACCCCTTGGCCGGGCGGATGCCGAGGCGGCGGAACGAGTCGGGCGATTTGAGCGGCAGTTCGACGCCTTCCTTCAGCCGCATCTGCGCATCGTCCAGCCCGCCGACATCGTCCCAGCGGACGGTCGGCGCCTGCACCATCACCTCGCGCATGGCGCTGGGCTGCACACGCTTCAACGCCTCGACGAAATCGTCACGGGTGACCGACAGGCTGTCGAGCACGTCCTGCGGGATGGTGCCGGCCGACAGGTCGATGCGCGGCATGATCCGCCGCACCGAATCGATCGCCGCCTCGCGGGTCAGCGCCGCCAGATCGGCGCCGACAAAGCCGTAGGTGGTGCGTGACAGCTCGCCCAGATCGACATTGTCGTCGAGCGGCATGCCGCGGGTATGGATGCCGAGGATCTCGCGCCGTCCGCGCTCGTCGGGAACGCCGACGACGATCTCGCGGTCGAACCGGCCCGGACGGCGCAGCGCCTCGTCGATCGCTTCGGGCCGGTTGGTCGCAGCGATGACGACGATGTTGGCGCGCGATTCGAGCCCGTCCATCAGCGTCAGCAGCTGGGCGACCAGCCGCTTTTCGGCCTCGCCCGATACCTGGCCGCGCTTGGGGGCGATCGAATCGATCTCGTCGATGAACACGATCGAGGGCGATGCCTTGGTCGCCTCCTCGAACACCTCGCGCAGCCGCTTTTCCGATTCGCCATAGGCCGATCCCATGATCTCGGGACCGTTGATCAGGAAGAATTCGGCGTCCGATTCGTTGGCGACCGCGCGGGCGAGGCGGGTCTTGCCGGTGCCGGGCGGGCCGTGCAGCAACACGCCCTTGGGCGGATCGACGCCAAGGCGCTGGAACAGTTCGGGATAGCGCAAGGGGAGTTCGACCATCTCGCGCAGCTGGTCGATCGTCTGGCCCATGCCGCCGATATCGTCATAGGTGACGTCGGCACGCCGCGTCTCGCGCGGTTCCTCATATTCCGACCGCAGCTCGATCTCGGTCGATTCGTCGATATGGACGACGCCCTTGGGCGTGGCCGAGACGACGGCCAAGCGGATTTCCTGCAGCGAAAACGCTGGGGCATTCACATAACGGCGGACATTGGGCGACAGATTGTCGACCCGCTGGTGGCCGGTGGTGGCGACGATATCGCCTTGGCACAAAGGCCGCCCGAAAAAGGTGCGCTTGAGCGCGTTGGCCGACCCTTGCAGCCGCAGATTCTGTTGGGCGGGCGCGAAGACCACCCGGCTGGCCGGGCGCGACTCGGCCTTGCGCACCTCGACCTGATCGCCCGAGCCCACGCCGGCATTGGCGCGCTGCAACCCGTCGATGCGGACGATATCGAGGCCTTCGTCCTCGGGATAGGGGGCGATGGCGCGTGCGGGGGTCGTCTTTTTGCCGACGATCTCGACGACGTCGCCTTCGTTGACACCGAGCAGCGCCATGACCGAGCGGGGGAGATGGGCGATGCCGCGCCCGCTATCCTCGGGCCGGGCATTCGCCACCTGTAGCCGCCGTCCGCCTGTTTCGCTGTCCGCCATCAACTTTCCGTCCTGCATGAAGGCACAAGGAACGGCGGATATGGGCGGTGGGTTGCCGGCAACAAGGCGAAAAAAAAGGCCGATCGAAACGACCGGCCGGAAAGTTTTTAGGAGAGGATGCCTGAAAGGCACGCCCTATGTGCGGTGCGGCGTCTTTTTGTGCAAGTGCGAACAAATCAATTCGCATTGCATAAAATGCAACACCATCCCTCCGTATCGTTGTAAGTGACACGCTTGCGGTGCAGCGTGTACCGCACCGCAACCAATTTTCAGGGTATCGGATGCGTCGCCTTCCTCCTCTCACCGCGATCGAAGCGTTCGTGCATGTCGCGCGCCTCGGCTCGGTCAAGCTTGCCGCCGACGAACTGGCGCTGTCCTCGCCCGCGCTCAGCCGCCGGGTGCAGGCGCTCGAACGCTTCATCGGCAAGCCGCTGTTCGAACGCCGGCACCAGGCGCTGCGGCTGAACGACGATGGCGAGCGGCTGCTGGCGCTGCTCTCGGGCGCGCTCGACACGCTGTCGGACGCGGTGGAGCAGATGTCGGGCGCGGTGGAGGTGCTGCGCCTGCGGCTGGGCGTCCTGCCGCTGTTCGCGATCCAGCGGCTGATGCCGCGCATGGGCGATCTGCACGACCAGCATCCCGAACTGCATCTCGATTTCGACACCGCGCATCACGGGCTTGGCCGGCTGGGCGAGGGGATCGACGTCGCGATCGTGCTCGATCATGCGATCGACCCGGCATTCTATGCGCGGCGACTCGACCGCAACCGGATCTACGCGATCGCCGGGCGGGCGTTGATCGATCGCACGCCGATCACCGATCCGTCACAACTGGCGCAGCACACCGCGCTGATCCACCGCGACATGCCCGACACCTTCGCCAACTGGATGCACGCGGCCGGCGTGCCGGACGTGGAGCCGGTGGCGATCGACCGGTTCGATTCGGGCACGTTGATGCTGGAGGCCGCCGCACAGGGGCTGGGCGTCGCCTTCATGCTGGAATCGCATTTCGAAACCGCGCGCGACGACCGGCTGGTGCCACTGTTCGATATGGCGGTCGATTCGACCTACAGCCATTGGTTCGTGTGCCGCCCGCGCATGTTACAGCAACGGCCGGTGAAGCTGTTCCACGACTGGCTGGTCAAGGCGCTGGACGCGCCGGCGGAGTAGGGGGGGGGAACACCCGTCATTCCGGCGAAGGCCGGAATCCATTGTGTCGGATGTTGTCGATGGTTCGCAACCGTCCCCCCATCCATGGATCCCGGCCTGCGCCGGGATGACGGATGGGGGGGGCGGCGGAAGGCGTCTACGCTTCCGAGCGCGCGGTCACGATCTTGCCCGGGTTGCGCGGCGGCTCGCCCTTGGGCAGCGCATCGACGGCGTCCATGCCGCTCTCGACCACGCCCCACACCGTGTACTGGCGGTCGAGGAAGGTCGCATCGTCGAGGCAGATGAAGAACTGGCTGTTGGCCGAGTTCGGGTCCATCGTCCGCGCCATCGAACATACGCCGCGGACATGCGGTTCGGCGTTGAATTCCTGCTTGAGGTTCGGTTCCTTCGACCCGCCGGTGCCGTCACCGCGACCACCGTCGCCGCCCTGCGCCATGAAGCCGTCGATCACCCGGTGGAACGGCACGCCGTCATAAAAGCCCGAATCGGCCAGCTTGACGATTTGCGCGACATGGTTGGGCGCGAGGTCGGGGCGCAGCTTGATGCGGACTTCGCCGGTATCGAGCGTCATCACGAGCGTGCTGGGGGTATCGGCCATTGAAAGCTCCTTGAAAGTCGGGGTCTAGCTAGGGGTTCGAACGGCTAAGGACAACCGCACAGGCGTTGGCACGGCGGTGCAGCATGGCTACAGCGGGAACCGACTGCGCCAGAAGGAGGGTTGCGACCATGACCGAACTCGACCTTCCCGATACGACCAGCGAACTGGACGAGGACGACCGGCTGAAGCCCGAATTCGTCCGTGCCGTGTGCGAGGCGGTCGACCGCGGCGATGACGAGGCCGCGCGCGAGCTGGTCGAACCGCTACACCCCGCCGACCTCGCCGACCTGTTCGAACTGGTGCCCGGCGAACAGCGCGCCGCGCTGGCCGCCGCCATCGCCGAACGGCTGAACGGCGATGTGCTGGCGGAGATGAACGACTGGGTCCGCGACGCGGTGATCGAGGCACTGACCGCGACCCAGGTCGCCGATCTCGCCGCCCAGCTCGACACCGACGACGCCGTCGCGATCATCGAGGACCTCGACGATGCCGAACAGCGCGCGGTGCTGCGCGCGCTCGACCCTGACGACCGTGCCGCGATCGAGGAGGCGCTGTCCTACCCCGAGGAATCCGCCGGCCGCCTGATGCAGCGCGAGCTGGTCGCGGTGCCCGAACACTGGACCGTCGGCGACGCGCTCGACTATCTGCGTGCCGACGATGTGCTGACGACCGATTTCTGGGAAATCTTCGTGGTCGATCCGGCGCACAAGCCGGTCGGTACCTGCCAGCTGTCGTGGATTCTCCGCACCCCGCGCTCGGTCGCGATCGGCGACGTCATGGCGCGCGAACAGACGCTGATCCCGGTCGACATGGACCAGGAAGAGGTCGCGCTGCGCTTTCAGAAATATGCGCTGATCTCCGCCGCCGTGGTCGATGGCGGCGGGCGGCTGGTCGGGATGATCACCGTCGACGACGTGGTCCACATCATCCAGGCCGAAGCGGGCGAGGACGCGCTGCTGCTGTCGGGGGCCGGCGAAGGCGACATCAACGAACCGATCCGCGATTCGTACAAGGCGCGCGTGCGCTGGCTCATCACCAACCTCATCACCGCGCTGTTGCCGGCGACGATCATCGGCGCGTTCGGCGCGACGATCGATAAGATGGTGACGCTGGCCGCGCTGATGCCGATCGTCGCCGGCCTCGGCGGGAATGCCGGTACGCAGACCATGGCGGTCACCGTCCGCGCGCTTGCCACCAACCAGCTGACCCAGTCGAACACGGTGCGCGCGATCCGGCGCGAGATGATCATCGCGCTGATGAACGGTGCGACCGTCGCCGCGCTGATCGGTACCGGCGTGACCCTGTGGTTCGGCAATCCGCAGCTGGGGGCGGTGATCGGCAGCGCGATGCTGCTGAACGTCGTTATCGCCGGGTTCGCGGGCGTGTTCGTGCCGCTGACGCTCGACCGGTTCAACGCCGACCCGGCGGTCGCGTCGTCGATCTTCGTCACCATGACCACCGATTCGATGGGGTTCCTGGTTTTCCTGGGGCTTGCGACCGTCAGCGGACTGACTGGTTGAGGCGGACGCCGGCACTTCCCATCTGGGGCGCGTGCCGCTCCATCTGACCAAAGTCGCCTTCGCTATCGAATCGGTCGAACAACTCGCCGACCGGCTGGCGACGCGCCATGCCGAGGGCGGGTTCCTGACCACCCGCTACCTGCCCAAACGCGCCGCCGAGATCGAAGGCGGATCGCTGTTCTGGATCCTGAAGCACCGCCTCGTCGCGCGCTCGCCGATCCTTGGCTTCGGTGAGGCGGAGGGCGGGCGGGTCGCGATCCATCTCGGACCCAAGCTGGTGCTGGTGGAGGCCCGGCCGAAGCGCGCGCATCAGGGCTGGCGCTATCTCGAGGAGGCCGACGCGCCCGCCGATCTGGGCGGGGAGGGCAGCGGCGCGGACGAACTGCCGCCGCGGCTGATCGGCGAGCTGATGGCGTTGGGATTGTTGTAGAAAAGTGGTTCGCGCGGAGGCGCGGAGGCGCGGAGGAGGTTGCGGCTTTCCTGCCGTTCCGCGTCAGCGGAACCCTTCATCCCCGTGGCAGCTATTCAGAAAACAGATCGCTGCGCGATCGGGTTGCAGCAAACGCAACCTCCTCCGCGTCTCCGCGCCTCCGCGCGAACCCCTATTCTTCTACCCGACCAGCCCCGGATAGGCCGCCTTCGCTGCGGCCACCTTCGGCCGGTCCCATCGCATGATGTACGGATGCGACGGGTTCCGCCGGGCGAAATCCTGATGATAGGCCTCGGCGGGATAGAAGGCGCCGGTTTCGACCTTCGTCGCGATCGGCTTCGGAAACGCCTTCGCCCGCGTCAGCTGCGCGATGTAGCGCCGCGCGGTCAGCGCCTGCGACGGGTTTTGCGGGAAGATGGCGGAGCGATAGCTCGGCCCCGAATCGGGGTACTGCCCGTTCACCTGCGTCGGATCGTGCGCGACCGAGAAATAGAGCCGCAGCAGCGTGCCATAGCTGACGACGCGCGGGTCGTAGGTGATGCGAATCGCCTCGGCATGGCCGGTACGCTCGGTCGATACCTGGTCGTAGGTGGCGGTCTGGCGCGTGCCGCCGGCATAGCCGCTGACGACCGATTTGACGCCCTTCACCCGTTCGAACACCGCCTCCATCCCCCAGAAGCAGCCGCCGGCGAGTACCGCGGTGGCAAGGCCCGGGGTCGGCGGCACGTCGCTGACGACGGTGGGGATCGGAACCGCGCGTTCGGCAGTCGCCGGCGGGATAGACAGGGCGCCCACGCCGATGGCGGCGATGGCGACGGGCAGCAGAAACTTCATGGCAAAGGTTCCTCGGGCGGACCGGGAACCAAGATGGGGTGCGCAACCGCGCACCGCCAGATCAACCGATGCGTTCGACCACCGCCGGTGCGGCACGGACCGACTTCGCGTCGCTGCGATCGGCCACCTGCACCGCGACCAGCGCGACGGCACCCAGCGCGAAGCCGCTGATGAAATGGCGAAGGAATCCGGTGCGCTTGGCGGTCATCTGTCTCATCCTCTTGCCCGGCCGCTCCCCCGTATGGTTCGCGGCGTCCGGCGGAGCCGCCTCAGCGGTGCCGCCCAATGTTCGATGCAAGATATAGGTTTGCGGGGCTGAACCGACGCTGGCGCGTCCGTTCATGTTGCGCACAGCCTCAACCATGTTGCGACTGCGAAATCAAGGGCGGCGAGGGTGCGGGATCGGCAACGCTGCGTTGCGCAATCGACGCGCGGGCACGGCTGCGATGCTTGTCGACATACATCAGGCGGTCGGCCTGGGTAATCAGGTGGTCGAGCGTCTCGAACGATCCCGCCGCCCATCCGATGCTGACGCCGGTGGCATGGCCGGGGCCGAGCAGCGCGGACATGCCCTGGTCGAACCGGGCGACGATTCCGGCGGCGATCGCTTCGGCATCGGCGGCGTCGATGCCTGGCAGGACGCAGACGAACTCGTCGCCGCCCCAGCGGAACACGCGCCCGGTCATCGCGATCGACGCCACCGCCGCCCGGGTCGCGATGCGCAGCGCCGCGTCGCCGGTGGCATGGCCATGGCGGTCGTTCAGCGCCTTGAACCGGTTGAGGTCGAGCATCAGCACCGCACCGTCGCCGCGCCAGCCGATGCGTGCCCGGTCGAACGCGGTGCGGTTGCCGGCACCGGTCAGCCCGTCACGCTCGGCCAGCGTCGCCAGCCGCTGTTCGCACCGCTCCGCATCCATCGTCATCAGCGAAAAGCCGCGGAACATGATGAACGCGACCGCGCCGGCCGCCAGCCATGCCGCGGGTCCGCCATGCATGCCGGTGGGTTCGGGGCCGAGCTGGCCGGTAACGGCGAACCATGCCCGCCCGAGGAACATCGGCACCGTCATCGTGAACATCACCGCCACGATCCATCCGGTACGCAACGCCTCCTGCCGGGCGATGCGGACGGCGACGACGACCGTCGCCACGTCGAACAGCGAGCGGACGACATTCAGATAGGCGATGCGATATCCGGCATCGACGGGACCGGACCATAGCAGCATCGGCAGGGCGACGATGCTGGCGATCGCGATCCATGGCCACAGACGCTCGGAAGGGTCGGCGAAGCGGCGCATGCCGATATAGATCAGGCCATAGCTGGTCGCGGCGATCGCGTTGCCGATATTGATCAATCCGGGAAGGTGCAGCGGACGCAGCAGCGGCGCGACCGCGCTCGCCCCCAGCAGGACATGCCCGACACCCCACCACTTGGCCCAAGAATCGAACCGCCCGCCGGCCGCTGCCGTCAGATGCACGATCCCGGCCACGACCGAACACAGCGCGACCATGATGTACAGGGTGGAAATATCGAGCAGCATGCAGTCCCTATCACAACTGTCGTGGTGATAGGGACGATGCCCTAACAGTCCGTTTCTACGGCGTAATTACTTGAGCGCGGCGCACGCCGACCGGATGCGGGCGCACGCTTCGGCCAGCAGTTCGTCCGACGTGGCATAGCTGATCCGCATCGCGGGCGACAGGCCGAACGCCGCGCCCTGCACCGCCGCGACCCTGGCGTCCTCCAGCAGATAGCCGACGAAATCCTCGTCGGTGTCGATCCGCTTGCTCGCCGGAGTCGTCTTGCCGATCAGCCCGGAGATGTCGGGATAGACATAGAAGGCGCCTTCGGGCGTCGGGCAGGTGATGCCGGGAATCGCATTCAGCTCGGCGACGACCAGGTCGCGCCGCCGCTGGAACGCGGCGTTGCGTTCGGCCAGGAACGACTGGTCGCCATTCAGCGCGGCGACGGCGGCGGCCTGCGCGATCGAACAGGGATTGCTGGTCGATTGCGACTGCAGCTTGGCCATCGCCTTGATCAGCCATGCCGCGCCCGCAGCATAGCCGATGCGCCAGCCGGTCATGGCATAGGCCTTCGAACAGCCGTTCACCGTCAGCGTGCGGTCGTACAGCGCCGGGTTGACCTCGGCGATCGTCGCGAATTCGAAGCCGGGATAGACGATATGCTCGTACATATCGTCGGCGAAGATCCACACATGCGGATGCCGCTCCAGCACCTTGCCCAGTTCGCGCAGCTCGTCGCGGGTATAGCCCGCGCCGGTCGGGTTGGATGGCGAATTGAGGATGACCCACTTCGTCTTCTCGGTGATCGCGGCATCGAGCTGTTCGGGGGTGATCTTGTAATTCTGGTCGGCGCCGGCCGCGATGAACACCGGCGTCCCGCCCGCGAACTGCACGACGTCGGGGTAGCTGACCCAATAGGGCGCGGGCACGATCACCTCGTCCCCCGCATCGACCGTCGCGACCAGCGCGTTGAACAGCGTGTGCTTGCCGCCGACATTCACGCTGATCTGGTTCGCGGCATAGGTCAGGCCGTTGTCGCGCTTGAACTTCGCGATGATCGCGTCCTTCAGCTCGACGGTGCCGTCGACATTGGTATATTTGGTCTTGCCGGCGCGGATCGCCTCGATCGCGGCGTCCTTCACGAAATCGGGCGTGTCGAAATCGGGTTCGCCCGCGCCCAGGCCAATGACGTCGACGCCCTGCCGCTTCAGTTCGAGCACCTTCGACGTGATGGCGAGGGTCGGCGACGGGTTGATGCGGTCGAGCGCGGCGGAGGGCTTCATGGGACGTCCGATGCTGAGAAGGAACAGGTGGACGCGCCCTTACGCCCCAATGTTCGCATCTGCAACCAAGCGCGCACGAATCAATCCGCGAACCGCGTTGCCGATGTAAAATCCTTGCGCAAGATCGGCGAGGGTCAGCGGCATCTCGACCGCCTCGCCCCGTGCGATCAGCTCCGCGCGCAGCACGCCGGGCAGCAGCCCCCGGTCGAGCGGCGGGGTCAGCAACTGTGCCCCACCACCGACGAAGATCGAGGTGAAGCTGCCCTCGGTCAGCTCGCCATCCTCGCCGACGAAGATCGTCTCGAAACAGCCGGGCGGCGGCGCGGGCCAGAAGCGGCGGTCGCTGGTCTTGTGCGCGAGGCGCAGGTCGCGGCGGTCTAGCGGCAGGCGTGCCACCGCGACATCGACCGGCCCGGCCAGCGCGGGCGGCAACGGCGTCACGTCGACCGCGATCGCCCCGCTGCGCGACAGCAGCAGCCGCACCCGCGACGCTTCGCGCAAGCGGAAGGTCGCCGCCTGCAATTCGTTGCGCGTCGCATGGCGATCGAACGCGAACCCCAGCGCCCGCGCGCTCTCGGTCATCCGCGCCAGATGCCGCTCGAGCAGCGGCATGCCGCCATGCGGGTCGAACGCCATCGTCTCGATCAGGTCGATCGGCGTCGGCGTGACGTCGAGGAAGCGCGCCTTGGCGAGGCATTCATGCCATTCGGCCTCGGCGACCGAATCGGCGACGACGCCCGATCCCAGTCCCAGCGTCGCGTTCGCGCTGCCGGCGGGCAGGCGCAGCGTGCGGATCGCGACGTTGAACGATGCGTCGCCATCGCCGTCGATCCAGCCGATCGCCCCGGTGTAGATGCCGCGTGCACGCTGTTCGACCGCATCGATCGCCTGCATCGCGCGACGCTTGGGCGCGCCGGTGATCGATCCGCACGGGAACAACGCCGCCAGCGCATCGACCGCGTGCCTACCCGGCGCCAGATCGGCGGTCACCGACGAGATCAGCTGGTGGATGCTCGGATAGGTTTCGACGACGAACTGCTCGGGCACGCGCACGCTGCCGGCCACGCCGACACGCGACAGGTCGTTGCGCATCAGGTCGACGATCATCAGGTTTTCGGCGCGCTGCTTGGGGTCGCTTGCCAATGCCTGCGCCGCGGCGCGGTCGCGCACCGGATCGGGATCGCGCGTCGCGGTGCCCTTCATCGGCCGCGCGGTGATCCGCCCCCGTTCGACCGAAAAGAACAGCTCGGGCGAAAAGGACAGCAGCCAGTCGCTGCCGGTCCATACCACCGCGCCATGCCCGGCGGCGGCGCGCGGTCGAATCGCGGCATAGAGCGCCATCGGATCGCCGACCACCGGGACCTGCGCCCCGAAGGTCAGGTTCGCCTGATAGATATCGCCCGCCGCGATCAGGTCGAGAATGTCGGCACAGCGCCTGGCATAGGCATCGGCGGCGATGCCCGGCGCGACCGATCCGATCCACGCCCCGGCCGGATCGGGCAGGGCGGTGGCGACGTCGATCGTCTCCGTCGTGTCGAACACGCCGAACCACAGCAGCGGGCCGTCGCCGGCCCGCACCGGCGCACCCGGCACCAGCGCGGCGCCGGCCTCGTAGGTCATATAGCCCGCGACGCTCTCGCCCGCCGCCGTCGTCGCCTGCACCTGCGCCAGCGCATCGGCGACCTCCTCCACCCGATCGGCGCGGATGATCCGGCCGGGTGCACGGTACAGCCGTGCGGTTCCGCCCGGCCGGGCATCGTCGAACAGCACGAAAGGCCAGGTGGTGTCGAACATTCCCCCACGCTTGCCGGTTGCGCGCGCGCGGGGCAAGCATTGTGACGGTGCTTTGTGTACGCGGGATTAAAGCTGCTCCACTTTCGTGGACGCGGTACCGGCCCGCTCCCCCACCCGACCACCCACAGCGTATCCTGATTGGGTGGTCGGGTGGGGGAGCGGGCCGGTGCCGCCTGATCCGGCTTTGCCGGATCAGCCCGAAAACGATAAGGCGGCGGCATGACCCCATCCCCGATCCGCGCGGCGATCGTGCCCGTCACCCCGCTCCAGCAGAATTGCACGCTGATATGGTGTACGAAGACGATGCGCGGGGCGTTCGTCGATCCCGGCGGCGACCTGCCGCGCCTGCTCGCCGCCGCCGAGCAGCAGGGTGTGACTATCGAAAAGATCATCCTGACCCACGGCCATATCGACCATTGCGGCGAGGCGAAGCCGCTGGCCGAACAGCTGGGCGTACCGATCGAGGGCCCGCACGAGGCGGACCGCTTCTGGATCGCGCGGCTGGACGAGGACGGCAAGCGCTGGGGCCTGCGCGGCGTCCCGTTCGAACCCGACCGCTGGCTGGTCGAAGGCGACACGGTCACTGTGGGGGAGGCGAGCTTCGCGGTGTACGAAACACCGGGCCATACGCCCGGCCATGTCATCTTCTTCCACGAAGAAGCGCGATTCGCGCTGGTCGGCGACGTGCTGTTCCAGGGATCGATCGGTCGCACCGACTTTCCGCTGTCGGACCATCAGGCGCTGATCGACTCGGTCGTGGCCAAGCTGTGGCCGCTGGGCGATGACGTCGCGTTCGTGCCGGGCCATGGTCCGGGCAGCACCTTCGGCAATGAACGCGCGACGAACCCGTTCGTGGGGGACAAGGTGCTGGCCAGGTAAGCGCGATATCGCATACCCGCGCAGGCGGGGATCCAGGGACAAGCAGCGCCACGCCGGCGTTCGGCGCTCTGGATCCCCGCCTGCGCGGGGATACGGTTCGGTGGCAGGCCGCCAAACCCAACCCAATGCTTGCAACCGCGCACGAAAACGCTATAGGCGCGGTTCGCTTCGCGACCAGCCTGTCTGCCGGTCCGGCGGGTCGCCGGTCGCGGAAAAGCGGTCCGGCACTTGCCTGGGCCGCGTCGTCAGTTGATCGCGAAACCAACTGATACCCAAGTGATAAAGGTGCCGAAATGGCAGTTCCCAAGAGAAAGACCACGCCCTCGAAGCGCGGTATGCGTCGCAGCCACGACTCGCTGAGCATCGAGTCGTTCCAGGAATGCCCGAACTGCGGCGAACTGAAGCGTCCGCACAATCTGTGCACCGCTTGCGGCCATTATAACGGTCGCGAAGTCGTCTCGGTCGAAGCGTAATCCGCTCCACCGGACAGGAAGGCACGCATGGCTGACGGGTCCTGGATCGCCATCGACGCGATGGGCGGTGACGAAGGGCTTGCCACCATGCTGGCGGGCGTCGCCCATGCACGGCGACGCCACGAATCGATGCGCTTCCTGCTGGTCGGCGACGAGGCGGCGATTCGCGCCGGTCTCGAATCGCATCCCAACCTCAGTGCCGCGTCGGAAATCGTCCACGCGCCTGAGGTTGTCGGTTCTTCCGACAAGCCCAGCCAGGCGATTCGCCGGGCGAAGACCACGTCGATGGGCATCGCCATCAACCTGGTGAAGCAGGGGCGCGCCGCCGCCGCCGTGTCGTCGGGCAATACCGGCGCGCTGATGGCGATGGCGAAGCTCGCGCTGCGCACCATGCCCGGCATCGACCGGCCGGCGCTGGCGGCGTTGCTGCCGAGCCTCGGCGACAACGACCTCGTCATGCTCGACCTCGGCGCCAATGCCGAATGCGATGCGCGCAACCTCGTGCAGTTCGCGGTGATGGGCGCCGCCTATGCCCGCACCGCATTGGACCTCGAATCCCCCCGCGTCGCGCTGCTGAACATCGGCACCGAGGAGCTGAAGGGCATCGACAGCGTGCGGGAAGCGGCGGCGACGCTGCGCGCCTCGCCGCATCTGCCGATGACCTTCACCGGCTATATCGAGGGCGATCGCCTGTCGCGCGGGCAGGTCGATGTCGTCGTCTGCGACGGCTTTTCCGGCAATATCGCGCTGAAGACGGCGGAGGGGACGGCACGCTTCGTCGCCGACCTGCTCAAGCGGGCGTTCCGTTCGTCGGTCCGCTCGAAGATCGGGTTCCTGATCTCGAAGCCGGCGACCGAGCTGCTGCGCCACCATCTCGACCCCAACAACCATAATGGCGCGGTCTTCCTCGGCCTCAACGGGCTGGTGGTGAAGAGCCATGGCAGCGCCAATGCGATCGGCGTGTCGAACGCGATCCAGGTCGCCGCCAAGATGGTGCGCGACGACCTCACCCGCAGCATCGCCAGCGATCTGGCCGGTATCGAGGCACAGGCAGCATGATTCGCGCGATCGTCACCGGCACCGGATCGGCGCTCCCCGCCAACCGCGTCTCCAACGCCGACCTGGCCGAGCGGGTCGATACCTCCGACGAATGGATCGTCGAGCGCACCGGCATCCGTTTCCGCCACATCGCCGCCGAGCATGAGACGACCTCGTCGCTGGCGACCGATGCCGCGCGCGCCGCGATCGCCGCCGCCGGGCTGGAACCGGGACAGATCGACCTGATCGTGCTGGCGACCGCCACCCCGGACCAGACCTTCCCGGCGACCGCGACCAAGGTGCAGGCGGCTTTGGGCATCGACGATTGCGTCGCGTTCGACGTCGCGGCGGTCTGTTCGGGGTTCCTCTACGCGGTGCAGGTCGCCGATTCGATGCTGCGGGCCGGCGTCCATCGCCGCGCGCTGGTGATCGGGGCCGAAACCTTCAGCCGCATCCTCGACTGGGAGGATCGCACGACCTGCGTCCTGTTCGGCGACGGCGCGGGCGCGATCGTGCTCGAGGCGCAGGACGATTCGGACGGACGCGGCATCCTGTCGACCCGGCTCCACGCCGACGGTCGCCACAACCAGCTGCTCTACGTCGATGGCGGCCCGTCGACCACCGGCACCGTCGGCAAGCTGCGCATGAAGGGCAAGGAAGTGTTCCGCCATGCGGTGGTCAACCTTGCCGCCGTCATGGGCGAATCGCTCGACCTCGCCGGGCTGACCCCGGCCGATGTCGACTGGGTCGTGCCGCATCAGGCCAATGCCCGCATCCTCGATGCGACCGCGCGCAAGCTGAGCCTCGCCCCTGAAAAGGTGGTCGTCACCGTCGACCGGCACGCCAACACGTCCGCAGCCTCGGTTCCCCTGGCGCTCGACGTCGCGGTCAAGGACGGGCGGATCAAGCGCGGCGATATTGTCGTGCTGGAGGCGATGGGGGGTGGCTTTACTTGGGGCGCCGCCGTAGTGCGTTGGTAATCCTTTCGTATTTTTGAATCTTCGTATACGGCCTGCTATCGGTTCGTCGTATTTCGAAGGGGAACAGAACCGATGGCAACCGATGGCACGCTGACCCGCGCGGACCTTGCCGAAGAGATGCACCGCGAAATCGGCCTGTCGCGCGCCGATTCCGCGCGCGTGGTCGAACAGATTCTGGGGCATCTGTGCGAGGCGCTCGCCAAGGGCGAGAACGTCAAGATTTCGGGCTTCGGCAGCTTCGTCCTGCGCGACAAGGGCGAACGCGTCGGCCGCAATCCCAAGACCGGGGTCGAGGTGCCGATCGCGCCGCGGCGGGTGCTCACCTTCCGTGCCAGCCAGATGATGCGCGACCGCATCGTCGCGGCGGGCTGATCGGACCCGATTGGCGCCCCCCGTCGACAAATCGGCCGGCGCCTATCGCACGATCGGTGAGGTCGCGCGCGAACTGGGGGTGCCGCAGCACAAGCTGCGCTATTGGGAAGGGCGCTTCCCGCAGATCAAGCCGCTGACCCGCGCCGGCGACCGCCGCCATTACCGGCCGGAGGATGTGGCGCTGCTGCGTCGCATTCACGGCCTGCTGGGCGAACAGGGCTATACCGTGCGCGGCGTGCAGCAATTGCTGGCGCAGGAGGCCAAGGCCCCGCTGCCGGTCGCCCCGGCGCCACGCCGCGCAGCGCGCATCACCGAACTGCGTGCCATCCGGGCGTTGTTGTCCGACGCGCTGGTGGCGGATGGGGCGGGGCGGTAGCTTTCTCGCCACACACGTCGCCCCAGCGCAGGCTGGGGCCTCCATCGGCTCCTGTCCCATGCTACAACCGGGAGATCCCAGCCTTCGCTGGGATGACGTATCCGGGGCGAGGCCCAAGAAACGCCCCGCTTTCCCCCACGCCCAAACCTGCTAAACCGCGCGGGCGATGAGCGTATCCGACACCGAAGCCACTCCCGACGCCGCCCGCCCAGGCTGGCGCGCCCGTTTCGCCCGTATCCGGCGGCGGTGGTGGTTCCGCCTGCCGGCCTTCGCGTTCCTGCTGGCCGGGATCGGCGTGTTCCTGATCTGGCTGTTGCTGTGGCGCACGCTGCCCTCGGTCGATTCGCTGCGCGCCTATGAACCGCCGCTGCCGACCAATGTCCGGGGGATCGAGGGCGATCCGATCCACAGCTATGCCCGCGAACGCCGCGTGCAGCTGTCCTATGCCGAATATCCCCCGCTGCTGGTCCGCGCGTTCCTGGCGGCGGAAGATCGCACCTTCTTCGAACATCACGGCGTCGATTATCCCGGCATCGCGGCGGCGGTCTTCACCAACCTGACGCGCAGCGGCCGCCCGATCGGCGCGTCGACCATCACGCAACAGGTGGCGAAGAACCTGCTGCTGACCAACGAGGTCAGCTATGTCCGCAAGGCGAAGGAGGCGTTGCTCGCCTATCGCATCGAAAGCGCGCTGACCAAGCAGCAGATCCTCGAACTCTATCTCAACCAGATCGCGCTCGGCCGGAACGCGTTCGGCGTCGAGGCGGCGAGCCACGCCTATTTCGGCAAGGAACTGCGCGAGCTGACGCTGCCGCAAATGGCCTATCTGGCGATCCTGCCCAAGGGGCCGTCCAATTACACCCCCGAACGTGGCTATGATCGCGCGATCGCCCGGCGCAACTGGGTGCTGGGCGAAATGGAGCGCAACGGCTTCATCACGCCGGCCCAGCGTGCGGCGGCGGTCGCCCAACCGCTCGGCACCATCCCGCGCCAGACCCCGCGACAGGAAACCGCCGGCGGCTACTTCATCGAGGAAGTGCGCCGCCAGCTGCTCGACCGGTTCGGCGAGAATGCGAAGGACGGTCCGCACAGCGTCTATGCCGGCGGGCTGTGGGTGCGCACCTCGCTCGACCCGAAGATTCAGCAGGATGCGCAGGACGCGCTGCGTTCAGGCCTGATCCGCTTCGATTCGGGGCGTGGCTGGTCCGGCCCGCTCAACAAGCCGCGGCTGGAGGTCGACGAGGACAATTGGCAGTCGGCGTTGCTTAACACCAACATCGCCATCGATTATCAGGACTGGCAGGCCGCCATCGTCATCGCCAAGGATGGCGGCGAGGCGCGGATCGGTTTCGCCGACGGGCGCACCGGCGTCCTGCCGCGCGGCAATGCGGTGATGCCGGTCCGGGGGCAGGGCGGCACCGCCTTCGCCGCGATCCTGCCCGGCGACATCCTCGCAGTGGCCCCTGCCGGCAGCCAGTGGTCGTTGCGCTCGGTCCCGCGCGTGTCGGGCGGCATGGTGGTCGAGGACCCGCGCACCGGCCGCATCCTCGCCATGCAGGGCGGCTTCGACAGCCGCATCCAGTCGTTCAACCGCGCGACCCAGGCGATGCGCCAGCCCGGATCGACCATCAAGCCGATCGTCTATGCCGCCGCGCTGGAGGCGGGGATGACCCCGGCCTCGATCATCGTCGACGGCCCGTTCTGCGTGAACCAGGGCGGGCGGCTGGGCCAGAAATGCTTCCGCAACTTCGGCGGCGGCGGCGCCGGGCCGCACACCATGCGCTGGGGCGTCGAACAGTCGCGCAACCTGATGACGGTGCGCGCCGCCGCACAGACCGGCATGGACAAGGTCAACGACCTGATCCAGCGCGTCGGCGTCAGCGACACCAAGTTCCCGCCGTACCTCTCTTATGCGCTGGGCGCGGGCGAGACGACGGTCATGCGCATGGTCAATGCGTACTCGATCCTCGCCAATCAGGGCCGCGAGCTCAAACCCACCGTGATCGATTTCGTGCAGGACCGGCGCGGCAAGGTGATCCTGCCCGAAAACTGGCGCGCCTGCGACGGCTGCAACGCGCCCGACTGGGACGGCAAGCCGATGCCGCGTCCGCAGATCAAGTCGCGCCAGATCATGGACGCGATGAGCGCCTACCAGATGGTGCACATCATGGAGGGGGTGATCCAGCGCGGCACGGCGACCACCCTGCGCGATCTCGGCCGCCCGATCATGGGCAAGACCGGCACCTCGACCGGTCCCACCGACGTATGGTTCGTCGGCGGCACGCCGCAGATGATCGCCGGCCTGTATCTGGGCTTCGACACGCCGCGCAATCTGGGCGGCTATGCGCAGGGCGGCACGATCGCCGCGCCGATCTACAAGAGCTTCGCGGTCAAGGCGTACAAGGACATGGAGGTGCTGCCGTTCCGCGCGCCCGCCGGCATCCGCATGGTCCGCATCGACCGCGCCAGCGGCCGTCCGGTCTATGGCGGCTGGCCGACGACCGACCCCAAGGCCGGCATCATCTGGGAAGCGTTCAAGCCCGAGACGGAGGCGCGCCGCGCCACCGGCCGGCTGGGCGAGGCGCGCGCGCCCGTCACCCGCGACCCGACCCGCGCCGCGCCGGTCCAACGACAGGCGCAACCGCGCGACAGCGACTTCTTGCAACGCGAAGGGGGAATCTACTAGCGCGCGCCCTATATCGGCGGCATTCCCCCTGATGACGTTTTTCCGGAGTTTCCCCCATGCGCGCCGAAGCGCAAGCCCATGTAGACAAGATCAACGATGCCCTCGCGCTGCTGCGCCGCTTCCTCGATTGGGACCGCGCGCTGCGCCGGTTGGACGAGCTGAACGCGCGCGTCGAGGACCAGGCATTGTGGAACGATCCCAAGGCCGCGCAGGAAGTGATGCGCGAACGCCGCCGGCTGGACGAGGCGATCACCGCCACCCGCACCATCGAGCGTGAGCTGTCCGACACGGTCGAACTGATCGAGATGGCCGAGGCCGAGGGCGATGCCGAGATGGCCGACGAAGGCGTCGCCAACCTCGCCGAACTCGCGAAGCGTGCCGATCACGACAAGGTGCAGGCGCTGCTGTCGGGCGAGGCCGATGCCAACGACACCTATATCGAGATCAACGCCGGTGCCGGCGGGACGGAGAGCCAGGACTGGGCCGGCATGCTGCAACGCATGTACACCCGCTGGGCCGAACGCCGCGGGCTGAAGGTCGAGCTGGTCGACCAGCATTCGGGCGAACAGGCGGGCATCAAGTCGGCGACGCTGCTGCTGAAGGGCGAGAACGCGTACGGTTTCGCCAAGACCGAGGGCGGCGTCCACCGCCTCGTCCGCATCAGCCCCTATGACAGCGCGGCACGGCGCCACACCTCGTTCGCGTCCGTCTGGGTCTATCCGGTGATCGACGACAATATCGAGGTCGAGTATAACGAAAGCGACCTGCGCATCGACACCTATCGCGCGTCGGGCGCCGGCGGGCAGCACATCAACACCACCGATTCGGCGGTGCGCATCACCCATATCCCGACCGGCATCGTGGTGCAGTGCCAGAACCAGCGGTCGCAGCACAAGAACAAGGCCGAGGCCTATAACCAGCTGCGCGCCCGCCTGTATGAGCGCGAGCTGGCGATCCGCGAGGCGGAGGCCAATGCCGAGAACGCGACCAAGACCGATATCGGCTGGGGCCACCAGATCCGCTCCTATGTCCTGCAACCCTATCAGATGGTGAAGGACCTGCGCACCGGCGTCGTCTCGACCGCGCCCGGCGACGTGCTGGACGGTGCGCTCGACCCGTTCATGGCGGCGGCGCTGTCGCAACGGGTCACGGGCGAGAAGGTCGATGTCGAGGATGTCGACTGAGATGCACCGCGCCGTCCTCCCCGCGCTGCTGATTCTGGCCGGCTGCGACGCGACGCAGCCGAACCCGATCGCCAATGCGCAGCGGGAGGACAAGCCGGACTTTCCCAAGGCCGACCGGCCCGTGGCGACGATCGTGTCGGCGCGCTGGTCGACCGAGGAAGCGCGCGACCGGCTGAACGAGGCCGAGCTGGTGATGGACAAGGCCGGCATCGCGCCAGGCATGACCGTCGCCGATATCGGCGCGGGCGAGGGCTATTACACCATCCGCCTGGCACAGCGGGTCGGCGACGACGGCCGCGTGCTGGCCGAGGACATCATCCCGCAGATCCGCGACGCGCTGGCGCACCGGGTCGCGCGCGAACGCCTCGACAATGTCAGCGTCCGGCTGGGCGAACCCGACGATGCCAAGCTGCCGGTCGACAGCTTCGACCGGGTGCTGATGGTCCACATGTACCACGAGATCGCCGAGCCCTACGCCTTCCTGTGGAACCTGCGCCCCTCGCTGCGCCCCGGCGGGCGCGTGGTGGTGGTCGACGCCGACCGCCGCACCCAGAATCACGGCACCCCGCCTGCGCTGCTGAAATGCGAGTTCGAGGCGGTCGGCTACCGGATGGTCGAGCTGCAGAAGATGCCCTCGGCCGGCGGCTATATCGCGATGTTCACCCCCGAAGGCCCGCGACCGGAGCCGAAGAATATCGTGCCCTGCCGGGTGCCGACGCCCACGCCGAGTGCGGGTCCCAGCGGCACCCACAAGGGCTGACCGGCCGGTTCCCACGCCCCCCGTTCGGTTCGAGCAGCTTCGAGCCTGTCGAGAAGCGTCCGTCGAGAACGCGTTTCTCGGGGCACCCCTTCTCGACTACGGTTCTCGACAGGCTCGAACCTCCGCTCGAAGCAAACGGAGGGCGTAGGGGACGGAGACGGGATCGAGGCAGCGCAAACGGCGTGTGGGTTCCAACCCCAACCCCACCCGTCACCCCGGGCTTGACCCGGGGTCCCGCTTCTTCCTTCTACAATCGCCAGTCCAAAAAGCGTCGCCCCGGATCAAGTCCGGAGTGACGGGTAGTACCCCGGGCTAACCTTCGCCTGAAACTCACCCCAACAGAACCGGCGCCAACAACAGCAACAACTTCACATCGACCGCCTTGCCCGCCGCCCGCTGCCCGGCCACGAACCCGGCCACGCCCTCCAGCGGCACCCGATGCACGACGATATCCTCGCCGGGCACCCCGCCACCCTCACCGACCTTCACCAGATCACCGGCGCGAAACAGCGTGAAACTCTCCGACACCATCCCCGGCGACGAATGATATTCGCCAAGCGGCACCATCGACCCTGCGCGATAGCCGGTCTCCTCCTCCAGCTCGCGCGTCGCCGCCACCGCCGCCGCTTCGCCCGCCGCATCGTCGCCGACCAGTCCGGCGGGCAGTTCGATGCAGTTGCGCCCCAGCGGCACGCGATATTGCTCGACCAGCAGCACATGGCCGTCATCGATCGCGACGATCACCGCCGCGCCGATCCCGTTCGCGCGCCCGACATATTCCCAGCGGCCACGCTTCTTCGCGGTGATGAAGCGCCCGGCCCACATCACCTCTTCGGGGGCATCGGCATCGATCATAGTTCGATCAACCGGTCGGGAAGTTCGTTCATCGGTCTGGCTCCTGTCGGAAAATGTTCGGCGAGCACCGCGCCGATCGCGCCCACCGCCGCGACGATCCCGTCGGCCGGCCGGTCCTGCTTCAACGCCACCAGCAACGCCGCCAGCGCATCGCCCCATAGTGCCGGATCGACCCGGTCGTGAATCGCGGCCTCGGCGATCAGTTCGGCGCGATGTTCGTCGAGCGACAGGTACAGCAGCACGCCCGTCGCCGCGACCGTGCGGCGTTCGGCGGCGGCACGGAACAGCAGCAGCGCGCGCGCATGGACCCGCCGCGCCTTGGTCGCCGCCGGGGTCAGCGCCATGCGGAGCGGCATCCACGCACAGCCATAGCGCACGATCAGGAACACCGCGCCCTGCACCCACGCCAGTGTCGACAGCAGGAACAGCGGGGTAGGGGCATCGCCCCACGGCTCGACCCAAGCATGAAAGGCGAGCAGCCAGCCCGGCCACAATGCGGTGCCGACCAGCACCAGCAGCATCGCCAGCACCGCCATGTGCAGCCCTACATCATGATAGGCGTCGGACCGCCGGGCGAGCACGACGACGATCTCGCCCTCGGTCGCCGATTCGGCCTGCGCCACCGCATCGCGGATGCGCGCCCGGTCGGTATCGTTCAGGTGCATCACCAATTCCCGGAAGCGCCGCCGCCGCCGAACGATCCGCCGCCGCCACCGGTAAAGCCGCCGCCACCCCACCCGCCCGACGATCCGCCGCCCGACCAGCCCCCGCCACGGCTGCCGCCGCGTGCGGCACCACGCGCCAGTTCGTCGGCGATCGACCACAACACGACCTGCGCGACGTCGCCCGCCGTGCTGCTGCGATGCGTCCGGCCCCATGGCCCGGCGCGCCGCCGCCGTCCCGAAAAGACCAGCATGCAGAAGATGATGACCCCGATCGCGATGAAGAAGATCGCGCCGGTCGGCAGGCCGCTCCCGCCCGATCGTGGCTGCTGACGCCGGCCCCGGTCGAACGCCGCCGCCGCGGCATCGACCCGCGCCTGCGCTTCCTCGGGGCTCAGCCGCAATTGCGCGATCACCGCATCCGCTCCGGCGGTCATCGCGCCGGGCACGTCGCCGTCCTTCAGCTTCGGCATCATCTGCTGCTGGATGATCGCACTCGATATCGCGTCGGTCAGGATCGGTTCGAGGCCATAACCGACCTCCAGCCGCGGTCCGCGTTGCCCCGCGGGATTGTTCGGCGCAATGAACAGGATCGCGCCGTTATCCACATCCTTGAGGCCCACGCCCCAGGCTCGGCCCAGCCGATAGCCATACTCCTCCAGCGGATAGCCTTGGGTGTCGCCGATCGTCGCCACGACGAACTGCCGCTTGGTATCCTTCTGTAAAACCAGCAATTTCTGCGTAAGGTCGGCGCGAGTTTCCGCCGGCAGGACGTTGGCATCGTCGACGACCAGCCCGGTGAACTTCGGAAATGTCTGCGCGGCGGCGGGCAGTGCGCAGACTGTCCACAAACTTATCCACAGGCAGATCAACAGGCGCCGCATCGGGCCGCGTGTCAGTTCGAATTGCCGAAATTGACCTGCGGCGCGACCTCCGCCCCGGCCTGCGCCTGAAAGCTCTGCTTGGGCTTGGCGCCATAGAAGATGCGCGCGCCGACCGCGTCGGGGAAGGTGCGGATGCGGGTGTTATATGCCTGCACCGCCTCGTTATAATCGCGCCGGGCGATCGCGATGCGGTTCTCGGTACCCTCCAGCTGCGATTGCAGCGACAGGAAATTCTGGTTGCTGGTCAGCTGTGGATACGCCTCGACCACCGTGCGCAACTGGCCCAGCGCCTGGGTCAGCTGGTTCTGTGCCGCCTGGAACCGCTGGAACGTCGCCGGGTCGGACAGGTCGTCGGTGGTGACGTTGATCGACGTCGCGTTCGCGCGCGCTTGCGTCACCTGCGTCAGCACGCGTTCCTCCTGTCCGGCGAATCCCTTCACCGTCGCGACGAGGTTGGGGATCAGGTCGGCACGGCGCTGATACTGGTTCTGCACCTCGCCCCACCGGGCGTTCACCTCTTCCTCGGCGGTCGGCACGCTGTTCACGCCGCATGCCGCCAGCGGCACCGCCATCATCACCACCATCGCCCGCCGCATGTATATCATCCTGTCCGGTGCTTGCCTGGCACCATGGTATCGAAGCACTATGCCACCCTCAAGCAGAGACGGGAGGGCCAGGTCCATGCTCAAGGAATTTCGCACGTTCGTCGCGCGCGGCAACGTGCTCGACCTCGCGGTCGGGGTCATCATCGGCGCGGCGTTCGGCACGATCACCAAATCGCTGACCGACGACATCATCATGCCGGTGATCGGCTACATCTTCGGCGGGTTCGATTTTTCGAGCTATTTCATCAAGCTCGGCCCGATCCCGGCGACCTATAAGGGTAGCCCGGACAGCTATAGCGCGCTGAAGGCCGCTGGCGTGCCGCTGTTCGGCTACGGCCAGTTCGTCAGCGTGGTGATCAATTTCGTCATCCTCGCTTTCATCGTGTTCCTGCTGGTCAAGTTCGTGAACCGTGCCATCGCGACGGTGCATCAGGAACAGAAGACCGGCGACGTCACCCCCGCCGCCGACCCGCCCGAAATCGCGCTGCTGCGCGAAATCCGCGACGAATTGCGCGCGGGCAAGACGCTGTCGGAATGATGCCGTACCCCCGCGCAGGCGGGGGTCCAGAGCCAAGAAAGCGACGCTCGCCGCCTGTAACCCTGGATCCCCGCCTGCGCGGGGATACGCTTATGCCGCCGCCAGCTCCTGCGCCGCCGCTGCCGCCAGGCTGGTCCCGTCGAGGATTCGTGCCGTCTCGTCCCGTACCCGCGCCATCGCATGACGGATGGCGCAGCTCGCCTCGTCCTTGCAGTCGCCGCACGGGCGGTACGCGGTGCGGCTGACGCAGGGCACCAGCGCCAGCGGCCCTTCGATCACGCGGATGATCTCGCCCAGCGAAATCAGGTGCGCTGGCCGCGCGAGGTGATAGCCCCCCGCCTTGCCGCGCGTCGACGACAGGAACCCCGCCTCGCGCAGGTCGGCGAGGATCAGTTCGAGGAACTTGCGCGGCACGTTCGCGGCGGTGGCGATGCGGTGCATCGGCATCGGGGCCTCGCCCGCCGGCTGTTCGGCAAGGAACAGCATCGCGCGCAGCGCATAGCGGGAACGCTGGGTCAGCATGATCCTGTCGCCCATGCCACCGCATCGCGCGCAAGGGAAGTCCGCTTCTTTTCAAAGCCGGGACAAGCGCCTATATCCCCTCTCGCCGGCTTCCAGCCGGCTATGACGATAAATGGCGGCGTGCAATAGACGCAGCGGACCCGGGGGCAGTACCCGGCGGCTCCACCACCTGCGCCGGATGGTCGACACGCGTGAAGCGTGCCGACCCAGCGGCTCAGCTGATGGGGCCGAACCAGGATCGACGTGTGTTGAAAAGCGCTGTTTTCGTTCGGAATGGGACCACCGCAACGGCCCATACACACAAGTGCCAACGATAACGAAGCACTCGCGATTGCGGCGTAACTAAGGGCCTCACGGCCTGAAGTTACTCCAAAATAGCGCGGTTGGACCGAACCGGGCAACAGAATCGGATTCCAGCGGTACGGGGAGCACCGGGCAACAGAAGCTCCCCACTGATCCCATTCTCTGACCGGGTATGTCGCCTTGTCGACCGGGCGGGCCTTCCCATCATCGTCATTCCCGCGCAGGCGGGAATCCATACACGCCGAGGTCGGCGATGGAGCCGCGGCGGCAGCGTCTATGGACTCCCGCCTTCGCGGGAGTGACGAAAGGATAAGGGCTAGCCGGGAGGTTCCCCGCAGCCGCCTTCCCCGCTACGCGCACCCCATGGACATCGACCTCATCGCCCTGCTCATGCTGGTCGCCTTCTGCGCCGGCACCATCGACGCGATGGCGGGCGGGGGCGGGCTCATCACCATCCCCGCGCTGCTCGCCGCCGGCGTGCCGCCGGTCATGGCGCTCGGCACCAACAAGCTGCAAAGCGCGTTCGGCACCGCCGGCGCGACCTTCGCCTTCTGGCGCAAGGGGCATATCGACCTGCGCCGCTCGTGGCGGTTGGCGCTCGCCTCGTTCGGTGGCGCGGCGGTCGGCGCGGCGCTGGTGCAGGCGATCGACCCGCAGTTCCTTGCCGGGCTGCTGCCGGTGCTGCTGGTCGCGATGGCGCTGTATTTCCTGTTCGGCCCGCGCCTGTCGGACGTCGACACCCACACCCGCCTCGCGCCCGCCGGGCTGCTGCTCGCGGTGGCGGCGATCGGCACCTATGACGGGTTCTTCGGTCCCGGCACCGGCTCCTTCTTCACCCTGCTGCTCGTCACTGCCGCCGGCATGGGCGCGACGCGGGCGGTCGGGCATACCAAGCTGCTGAACCTCGCCAGCAATCTCGCCGGCGTCATCGTACTGGTCGCGGGCGGCCATGTGTGGTGGGTACTGGGGCTGTCGATGGCGGTGGCGAGCGTGGCCGGCGGACAACTCGGCGCGGCGCTGGCGATCCGGTTCGGGGGCAGGGCGATCCGCCCGCTGCTGGTGGTGGTGTCGCTGGCGCTGACGGTGAAGCTGGTGGCCGACCCGGCCAATCCGCTGCGGGTGTGGTTGGGGATCTGACCTCACACACCACCCCTTCATCCCACCCCGTTCGGTTCGAGCAGCTTCGAGCTTGTCGAGAAGCGTCCGTCGAGAACTTGCTCGTTTGGGGCAGCCCCTTCTCGACTTCGGTTCTCGACAGGCTCGAACCTGCGCTCGAAGCAAACGGGGTGGGGATAACGGGGAAGGGGCAGGGGCAGGGCGCTCAGTCCAACCGCGCGCCAGCCACCCGCGTCAACCGACACGCCAGATCCGCCTCGCCCGACGCCACGATCCAGTCCTCGCCATCCGCCACGATTCCCGTCGTGAACACCACCGGCTGCGGCAGATACGCCTGATGCGCGATCGGCGCGATCAACGCGGACGCCGCCTCCAGCACCGGCCGCGTCTCGTCCCGCTCCCGCACCTCGCGAGCCTCGGCATCGATCAACGCCCGGTACGTCCGATACACCCCGACCGCGCCCTGTTTCTCGACGCCGTGATACAGCATCATCCACCCGCGCTTCGTCCGCACCGGCGGGGTCCCGCCGCCCAGCTTATACGCCGCCGCGCCCTTCAACGGCCGCAAAGCCGGTTCCGCCAAAGGCCGCCAGTGCAGCATGTCGGGGGAGGTCGCGAGGTTGATGCTCGGTCCGCTCCCTTCCGCGCCATCGGGCGCTGCGACGAACCACGCATCCGACAGCGGCCGGGTGAGCGACACGAACCGGTCGCCGACCCGCCCCTCGAACGGCACCATGTCCTTGTTGCCATGGTCGAGCACGATCCCCTGCGACCGCCAGGCAAAGCCGTCGTCCGACCGGTACATCACCGTACACAGCCGCCCGCCCGACACGCCGCACACCGTCATCCAGTACGTGCCGTCGATCGCCACGATGCGCGGGTCCTCGACGCCGTACTGGGCATAGTCCGCCGACGGCTCGACCGCGCGGTCGTAATGGACCGCCACCACCCGCTGCCCGTCCGCCGACAGCTCGACCGGCAACAGCCATGACAGCGAGGTGAGCCCGAGGAACGGATAGGCCCCGCCCTTCAAGGAAAAGAACCGCGGATCGCTGACATCCGCCGCATCGGCCGGAAACGCGTCGAGCACATAGCGCCCGCCCGTCCAGCGGATCGATCGCACGCAGCCATGGCGCACCGGTTCGCGCAACGCCTCCGCCACCCGCACCAGCAGCAGCAGATTGCCGCTGGGCAACCGCGTCAGCGCCGGGTTGAACGCACCCAGCACATAGGTCGGCTCGGACAGGTCGCGCCGCAGCGGCGAACGGGTGAGATCGACATCGTCCGGCGCAAAAACGATCCGGTCGTCGCTCACGCCGCGTCCCCGTCCTGCAGCGATCGGTGATGCCGAATCACCTCGTCGATGATGAAGCGCAGGAATTTCTCGGAAAATTCGGGGTCGAGATCGGCATCGCGCGCCAGCGACCGCAACCGTGCGATCTGCGCTTCCTCGCGCCCGGGATCGGCCGGGGGCAGGCCGTTCTCGGCCTTGTACTCGCCGACCGCCTGCGTCACCTTGAACCGTTCGGCCAGCAGGAACACCAGCGCGGCATCGATATTGTCGATGCTCTGGCGGAATCGTTGCAGCGTCGCGTCGGCCATGGCGTCCTCTTCCGGTTCGTGCCGCCCCTTTCGCGCGACGGGACGGGCGGCGCAACCCCGCCTTTCCCTTGCGTTCGAGAGCGTGAACCGCCACATCGCTGGGACATGACGGCTACCCTGCACCGCCTCGACAAGCGGACCGACCCCTCCCTCGATCCGCTGATGGCGTTGGTCGCCGACGACATGAACCGCGTCAACGCGGTGATCCTTGATCGCATGCAGTCGAAAATCCCGCTGATCCCCGAACTGGCCGGTCACCTGATCGCCGGCGGGGGCAAGCGGATGCGGCCGATGCTGACGCTCGCCTGTGCCAAGCTGATTGGCTATGGTGGCACGCGCCACCACCTGCTCTCGGCGGCGGTCGAATTCATCCATACCGCGACGCTGCTGCACGATGATGTGGTCGACGGGTCCGACCTGCGCCGGGGCAAGCGCACCGCCAACATCATCTGGGGCAATCCCGCCAGCGTGCTGGTCGGCGACTTCCTGTTTTCCAAGAGCTTCGAACTGATGGTCGAGGCGGAAAGCCTGAAGGCGCTGCGCGTCCTGTCGGGCGCCTCCGCCGTGATCGCGGAAGGGGAGGTCAACCAGTTGACCGCCATCCGCCGCATCGACACGCCCGAGGATCGCTATCTCGACATCATCGGGGCCAAGACCGCGGCGCTGTTCGCCGCCGCCTGCCGCATCGCCGCGATCGTCGCCGACCGCTCCGACGCCGACGAGGCCGCCTTGGACGCCTATGGCCGCAACCTTGGCATCGCGTTCCAGCTGGTCGACGATGCGATCGATTACGTCTCCGACGCCGACACCATGGGCAAGGACGCCGGTGACGATTTCCGCGAAGGCAAGATGACGCTGCCCGTCATCCTCGCCTATGCCCGCGGCGACGAGGAATCGCGTGCCTTCTGGCGCGACGCGGTGTCGGGCAAGCGGGCGTCTGACGCCGATCTGGCGCATGCCATCACCCTGATCCGTTCGACCCGCGCGGTCGACGACACCCTCGCGCGGGCGCGGCATTATGGGCAGCGGGCGATCGACGCCATCGGCCGCTTTCCCAATGGTCCGGCGAAGGATGCGATGATCGAAGCGGTCGAATTCGCCATCCGCCGGGCCTACTGAAACGGATACGATTCTTTAAGAAACGCTTTATAAACAATATGCTGTGACATTGCGGCCCGTGCCACACGACGGGCGCCGCCATGCACAGGACTCCCATGCGTATCGCCGACGATCCCGCCTTTCGCGGAGCCATCACCTCCGCGCCGTGGATGCTCGACTTCGCGCTGTTCGGCCATTGGGACCTCGACACCGTCCAGCGCTTCGGCGCAGGGATCCGCGATGCGGTGACGCGCCTGCCGGCGCTGGGCGTCCGTCCGGGCGAGCAGGTCGCGCTGTTCGACATTACCGGCTTCGCCGTCCAGTCGCCCCAAGTCCTCGCCGCGCTGGGCGAGATCGCCGACCGGTCGCGCACCACCTCGCGCAAGATCGCGCTGGTCCGCAGCAGCGCGCTGCTGTCGATGCAGGCGAAACGTGCGCTGCCGCACCTGCGGATGTTCGATTCGCGCGAAGCGGCGCTGGCCTGGTTGCGCGAGGATGGGCCGGCTTGAAGCGCGCGTCACCCCAACGCCGCGCCGGTCGACTGGCACAATAGCCAGCCCCACCCGTCACCCCGGGCCTGACCCGGGGTCCCGCTTCTTCTACGGCGGCAGTAGAAATCCGGGGTGAAGGGGCGGGGGGCGACGAAAATCCGCCCACCACGAACGTCATCCCAGCGCAGGCTGGGGTCTCCCGGTAACAGCACGCAGCAGACGCCGCACGAGATCGACGTCACGCCAATGCCGGCTTTCCTACACGCCCACACCCTGCCACGCTGCCGTCACGCTCTTTCCCATCGTGACCGCCACCCGCCCGCCACCACGGCAAACGCCACGGCGCGCGCAAACTCGCCGCGAGTGTGAACTTGGTGAACTTTGGGCTGAGCCCGCCCGTCGCGGCACCCGCAAACGCCACGCGCAAAACCGTGGCTAGTGTGAACTTAGTGAACTTTGACCCTCAGGCCGCCCGCTTCTCCAGCGCCTGCGCCGCCTCGGCCATCAGCGTCGCGATGATCTCGGCCGCCGGTTCCTCCTTCGTCACCATGCCGACCGACTGCCCGGCCATCAGGCTGCCATGTTCGACATCGCCGTCGATCACCGCCCGGCGCAGCGCGCCCGCCCAATAATGTTCGATCTGCAACTGCGCCTCGGCCATCGCCACGCCGCCTTCGTCCAGCATCTGCGCCACTTCGCGCTGCTTGGCGGTGAACAGCTCGCCCCCGGCATTCTTCAGCGCACGCACCGGAATCACCGGCAGGCGCGGGTCGATCTGGACACTGGCGACCGCATCACGCGCCGACGCCCGCAAAAACGCCTTCTTGAACGCCGGGTGCGCGATCGATTCGGTCGCGCAGACGAAGCGCGTGCCGAGCTGCACCCCCGCCGCGCCCATGTCGAGATAACCGGCGATCGCCTCGCCCCGGCCGATCCCGCCGGCGACGAACACCGGCACCTGGTCCGCGACCTCGGGCAGCATTTCCTGCGCCAGCACGCTGGTGGAAACCGGGCCGATATGCCCGCCGGCCTCCATCCCCTCGATCACCAGCGCGTCGGCGCCCGACCGGATCAGCTTCTTGGCCAGCGCAAGGGCAGGCGCAAAGGCGATGACCTTGGCACCGGTCGCCTTGATCGCCTCCAGCGACCCCTTGGGCGGCAGCCCGCCGGCCAGCACGACATGGGTGACGCGGTGGCGCGCGCACACCTCGATCAGGTCGAACAGCGCCGGGTGCATGGTGATCAGGTTCACGCCGAACGGCTTGCTCGTCAGCGCCTTGGTCCCCGCGATCTCGGCATCGAGCAGCTCGGGGGTCATCGCCCCGCACGCGATGACGCCGAACCCGCCGGCATTGGAAATCGCGGCGACGAGGTTGCGCTCGCTCACCCACGACATCGCGCCGCACAGGATCGCGGTTTCGGAGCCCAGGAAGTCACAGCCGCGCGCCATGCGGCGCTCCAGGCGCTCGGCGCCGATCGATGCGTTGGTCATCCCTCCGCCTAGCGCGGGGCGACCGCTTCGGGCAAGCAGGGACGATGATGCGACAGGAACATGGCGAGCTGGTGGTCACCACCAACGGACAGGGGCTGGTGCTGATCACGGGACAGGTGCGGCACTGGGTCGATTCGACCGGCATCGCCAGCGGGCTGCTGACCCTGTTCTGCCGCCACACCTCCGCCTCGCTGCTGGTACAGGAAAACGCCAGCGAGGCGGCGCGCGACGACCTCGAACGCTATTTCCGCCACATCGCGCCCGAAAGCGACCGCTACGCCCATGACGAGGAGGGGCCGGACGACATGCCCGCCCATCTGCGCACCGCGCTGACCGACGTATCGCTGTCGATTCCGGTGATCGGCCACCGCCCGGTGCTCGGCACGTGGCAGGGCATCTACCTGTTCGAACACCGCCGCGCGGCGCACCGGCGAAGGATCGCTGTCCACCTGATCGGAGAATAATGACGTTCTGGTGTTTGGGACCAAACCGTTCGTGCTGAGTAGGGACTGAGCTTGTCGAAGACCCGTATCGAAGCACATGTCCTTCGATACGCCCTTTCGACTGCGCTCAATGGCTACTCAGGACGAACGGACCGGGTTTGCAACGTCCCGCTCGGAGCTTACCCCTCCGCGTCCAGCCCGTAGGCGGTATGCAGCACGCGCACCGCGAGCTCGGTATAATCCTCTTCGATCAGCACGCTGACCTTGATCTCCGACGTGGTGATCGCCTGGATATTGATGCCGCGGTCGGCCAGCGCGGTGAACATCGTCGAGGCGACGCCGGCATGGCTGCGCATGCCCACGCCGACCACCGACACCTTGGCGACGCGGGTGTCGTGAAGCACCTTCTGGAAGCCGATATCGTCCTTCGCCTTTTCCAGCGTGTCGAGCGCGCGGGCCAGTTCGGCCGACGGCACGGTGAAGGTCACGTCGGTCGACCCGGTCGAATGGGCGATGTTCTGCACGATCATGTCGACGTTGATGCCGGTGCCGGCCAGCGGCGCGAAGATCGATGCCACCGCGCCGGGGCGGTCGGGCACCGCGACCAGCGTGATCTTCGCCTCGTTCTTGTCGTGGGCGATACCGGTGATGAGCTGCCGTTCCATGTCCGTCACTTCCTCTTCGCCGACGATCAGCGTTCCACGATAACCGTCCTCGTCGCGGGTATCGTCGAACGACGACAGCACGCGCACGCGGACCTTTTCCTTCATTGCCAGCCCGACCGAGCGGGTCTGCAGCACCTTCGCCCCGACCGAGGCGAGTTCGAGCATTTCCTCGTACGTCACCCGCGCCAGCTTGCGCGCACGCGGCACGATCCGCGGGTCGGTAGTATAGACGCCGTCGACATCGGTGTAGATGTCGCAGCGATCGGCCTGCATCGCCGCCGCCATCGCCACCGCCGACGTGTCCGACCCGCCGCGCCCCAGCGTGGTGATGCGGTTGGCGTCGGTCACGCCCTGGAATCCAGGGATCACCGCCACTTCGCCCTTGGCGAGCGACTCGTCGAGCGCGGCCGTGTCGATCGATTCGATCCGCGCGGTCGCATGGGCGTCGCTGGTGCGGATCGGCAATTGCCAGCCGAGCCACGAGCGCGCCGGCACGCCGATCGCCTGGAGTGCGATCGCCAGCAGCCCGCTGGTCACCTGCTCGCCCGACGACACCACCGCGTCATATTCGCGCGGGTCGTACAGCGCCGATGCCTCGCGGCAGAAGCCGACCAGCCGGTCGGTGTCGCCCGCCATTGCCGACACGACCACTGCGACCTGGTTGCCGGCCTCCACCTCGCGCTTCACGCGCTGGGCGACGTTGCGAATACGTTCGATCCCCGCCATCGAGGTGCCACCGAACTTCATCACGATCCGCGCCATGCGTTTTGCCATTCATCCTTGGGGGGAATGGCGGCGGCTGATAGGAGAGCGCCATGACGAACGCAAGCAACGCAATCTTTATGTCCGAAAAAGCCGCGCCCACGCAATCAAGCGTCGTCGCGCGCGAAGCCGCCCATTTCGGCGAGATGGCGGCCGACTGGTGGAACCCGAAGGGCAGCTCGGCGATGCTCCACCGGCTGAACCCGGTGCGGCTGGCGTACCTCCGCGCGGCGATCGATTCGCATTGGGACGGCGATGCGGCCGGCTTCACGCCGCTGGCCGGCAAGACGGTGCTCGATGTCGGCTGCGGCGCCGGGCTCCTCGCCGAACCGCTCGCCCGGTTGGGCGGGCAGGTGACCGGCGTCGACGCCGCGCCCGAAAATATCGGGGCCGCCGCCGCCCATGCGGCGCTCACCGGCCTGTCGATCGAGTATCTGGCGGGTGGCGTGGAAGCGATCGCCGGGCGGCAGTTCGACCTCGTCACCTCGCTGGAGGTGATCGAGCATGTCGCCGACCCCGCCGCCTTCGTGCGCGGGCTGGCCGATGCGGTCGCACCGGGCGGGCTGCTGGTCGTGTCGACGCCCAACCGCACCGCGCTGTCGCGCCTCGCCATGATTACAGTCGCCGAGGGGACGGGCATGATCCCGCGCGGCACGCACGACTGGGACCGGTTCCTCACCCCGCCGGAACTGACCGCGCATCTGCAGGCGGCGGGGATGACGGTGTCGCCGCCCGCCGGCCTGTCCTTCTCCGCCGCGCGCGGCTTCACCCTGTCCGACGATATCGCGCTCGACTATTTCCTGACCGCGACGCGGGGCTGATCTCCGACCCGAACCGTACGTCACCCCAGCGAAGGCTGGGGTCTCCCGCGGCTCTTGCTGCGTGCTGCCACCGGGAGATTCCAGCCTGCGCTGGAATGACGTTTGCGGGTCAGGCGGATCGGCCCCCGGCAGTCACTTCTTGTCGAGGTTGATGACGAACATCGGCCCGAACTCGAACACCTGCTTGCCCGTCGCCAGCTGTAACGACGCCATCAGCTCGCCCGCCGCATAGTCGCGATCCGCCTTGCCCGTCACCTGATGGAACTCGAACGCCTCGCCGACCTCGATCGGGCCGCCGATGACCTGGCTGTACGGTTCCTTGTTCAGCTGGATACCGGCCACCGCGATCCGCGCCTTGGTGCCCGGCGCCATGCCGTGTGCGCGCGCGTGGAAGGCGAGGACGAGGCGGTCGCCCTGCTTCACCGGTTCGGTGGTCGGCGACTGGAGCTGGATCTTCCATGCATCCTTGTCGGCGCCGGGAATGGCGAGGCGGATGACCTTGCCGCCATCGACTTCCTTGACGCGGGTCAGCGGCGGCTTGGGCAGGCCATAGACGTTCAGGCTCGCCGGCATCGGTGCATTGATGACCTTGGCGGCCATGTCCTCGGCGCTCTGCGCGACGACCGGCGCGGCGACCATGGCAACCAGCGCGGCCGCCATCCAGCTCTTGTGCATATCCCCTCCCAAGGAAATTATAGGCGGCCATCGTAATCGTATCCACATCTTCCGATCAACCGTCAGCGTTGTCAGAAATTTGATCTTGGTACGGCGCGTGCCCATCTGGAACCGATGACCGGATCGCTCGACCGCTTCGTCATCGCGCAACAGCGCGACCATGCCACCGCGCTCGCCGAACTGCGCGCCGGGGCCAAGCGCAGCCACTGGATGTGGTACATCTTTCCGCAGCTGCGCGGGCTGGGGCAGAGCGCGATGGCTGAGACCTATGGCATCGCCGATCTCGCCGAGGCGCGGGCGTATCTGGCCCATCCGGTGCTCGGCGCGCGGCTGGTCGAATCGGCCGAGGCGCTGCTGGCACATCGCGGCAAGGATATCGTCGCCATCCTCGGCAGCATCGACGCGATGAAGCTGCGCTCGTCGATGACCCTGTTCGAGCGTGCGACGGCGAATACCGAACCGCGCTTCGCCGCAGTCCTCGACGCTTTTTACGCAGGCGCGCGCGACCCGGTGACGCTACGCCTGCTCGGCTAACACCGCCATACGCCGGGCGATGGCGGGCAGGGTTCCGTCCGCAAAGGCGGCAGCGAGCAACCCCTCGCTGAACCGATCGCCCCGGATGAGCATCGTCAGCATCCTTGCCAGCAGGTCGGTATCGGCCATGGCGACCCGTGCCGGATCGTCTCGCAGCGACCGATAGGCTTCGCTGCCCGCAAAGGTCGACCAATCGATATCCGGTCGTACCCAATGCGCGGCATAGGCCGCCTGGACGAAGGCCCCGGCCTCTGCCGACAGCTGGAAATAGGGCATCTCCACCACCCCATCGGTCGATCCGCCGCCGCCCCACGATCCGAAGGCGAACCCCGGATCGGCGAACACCGCTGCGAACGGCGCGAGCGGCACGGGGTCGGGCGGCGGCAGGCGATCGACCATGGCGGCGTCAGCTGCGCGGAGTCAGCTTCAGCAGCTTGGCATTGCTCCCGTCCTGCAACACCCAGATCGCGCCATCCGGCCCTTCCTCCACCTCGCGGATGCGGGCGTTCATCGGCCACTGGTCGCCCTTGGCGGCATTGGTGCCGTTGACATCGACCCGGACCAGCGCCTCGCTCGACAGGCCGCCGATGAACAGGTCGCCGGCATATTGCGGGAACAGCTTGCCCGAATAGACGATCAGCCCGCCCGGCGAGATCACCGGGTTCCACGCGACCTTGGGCGCCTCCAGATCGGGGCGGGTCGAATGGCGCGGGATCGGCCGGCCGTCATAATGGTCCCCCTCCGACACCAAAGGATAGCCATAATTGCGGCCGGGCAGGATCAGATTGACCTCGTCGCCGCCCTTCGGCCCCATTTCCTGCTCCCACAAATTGCCCTGCGCGTCGAACGCGATGCCCAGCAGGTTGCGGTGGCCGTACGACCAGACGGCGGGATGGAAGCCCTTGGCTGTCAGTCCCGGATCGCCCGCGGGCTTTCCGTCGAGCGTCAGGCGCAGCACCTTGCCCAGGGTCGCCTTGGGGTCCTGTGCCGGATCGAATTTCTGCCGTTCGCCATTGGTGAAGAACAGGTGCTGGCCATCGGGGGCAAAGGCGATGCGGCCCGAATAATGGCCGTCGCCGCTGACGAACGGCGTCGCGCGGAACAGTTCGCTGATTCCGGTCACCCGATTGCCGTCGAGCACCCCGCGCGCCAGCACCACGCCCTTGCCGCCGTCACCCGCCACCGAATAGCTCAGATACACCCGCCGGCTGCTGGCGAAGTCGGGGGCGAGGACCACGTCCATCAGCCCGCCTTGCCCCGCCGAATCGACCGGGATCGTCGCGGCGGTCGTCTTCTGGCTGCCATCGGCACTGACCAGCACCAGCGTGCCCCCCTTTTCGGTCACCAGCATCCGTCCGTCGGGCAGGAAGGTCATCGCCCAAGGTGCGTTGAACGTCGCGACCTCGCGAGTCGCGAACGGCACCCCGCCGGTCGGGGTGGTGGCGGTCGGGGAGGGCGTGGGCGTCGGAGTGGCGGTCGGCGCGGGCGACACCGTGCCCGGCGCATCGGCCCCGCCGCCGTTGCACGCGACCAGCAACATCGCGGCGGGGATCAGCGCATGGAATGGCAACATCACGGGAATCCTCTCGAGAGCATCGTTCTTGCCTGCGGCAACGCGCCGCAGGGCGGGGTCGATCCGGCGCCCCTTGCCCGGACATGGTTTTTTACATATATGGACCGTGCTTCCTCGACATCGCCAACGTGCCGAGGCCGGCCCCGACAGGGACCGGCAACGAAGCGGTGCATCTGATGGAGACGGCATGGCGGATATCGCCGAACTGACGCGACTGATCGAACCGGAGGCCAAGGCGCTGGGCTTTGCGCTCGTGCGCGTGAAGATGATGGGCGGCAAGTCGGACCCGACGCTGCAGATCATGGCCGAACGCCCCGACACGCGCCAGCTGACCATCGACGACTGCGCCGAACTGTCGCGCCGCATCTCCGACCTACTCGACGAGAACGACCCGATCGAGGAGGCGTATCGGCTGGAGGTATCGTCGCCCGGCATCGACCGGCCGCTGACGCGCCTTGCCGATTATGACGACTGGAAGGGGTTCGAGGCGCGCGTGACGCTCGACGCCCCGATCGACAATCGCAAGCAGCTGACCGGCATCCTGCTCGGCACCGACGGCGATCAGGTCAGCATCGACGTGCGCAAGCACAAGGCGATGACCGTCCCCTTCGCCGCGATCATCGATGCCAAGCTGCTGATTACCGACGCCTTGCTCAAGGCGACCGCGCCGCTCTCTGCCGAGGGTGCCGACGAATTCGAAGACGAACCTGCCGACGACGAACCGGCTGACGCAGAAGGACTGAACTGACATGGCCACCGCCGTCACCGCCAACCGGGCGGAACTGATCGCGATCGCGAATTCGGTCGCATCGGAAAAGATGATCGACAAGGCCATCGTGATCGAGGCGATGGAGGACGCGATCCAGCGCGCCGCCAAGACGCGCTACGGGTCGGAAAACGACATCCGTGCGAAGCTCGATCCGCAGACCGGCGACCTTCGCCTGTGGCGCGTGCTCGAAGTCGTCGAACTGGTCGACGATCACTTCAAGCAGATCGGCGAGAAGGACGCGCAGCGGCTTCAGAAGGGCGCGACCGTCGGCGACTATATCGTCGATCCGCTGCCCCCGATCGAATTCGGTCGCATCCAGGCGCAGGCATCGAAGCAGGTCATCCTGCAGAAGGTCCGCGACGCCGAGCGCGAGCGCCAGTTCGAAGAATTCAAGGACCGTCAGGGTGAGATCATCACCGGCGTCGTCAAGCGGGTCGAATTCGGTCACGTCGTCGTCGATCTCGGCCGCGCCGAAGGCGTCATCCGCCGCGACCAGCAGATCCCGCGCGAAGCCGTCCGCGTCGGCGACCGCGTCCGTTCGCTGATCCTGAACGTCCGCCGCGAAAACCGCGGTCCGCAGATCTTCCTCAGCCGCGCGCATCCCGACTTCATGAAGAAGCTGTTCGCGCAGGAAGTGCCCGAAATCTACGACGGCATCATCGAGATCAAGGCCGCCGCCCGCGATCCGGGGTCGCGTGCCAAGATCGGCGTCATTTCGCATGACGGCTCGATCGATCCGGTCGGCGCCTGCGTCGGCATGAAGGGCAGCCGCGTGCAGGCGGTCGTGCAGGAAATGCAGGGCGAAAAGATCGACATCATCCCGTGGTCGCCCGACACCGCGACCTTCGTCGTCAACGCGCTGCAGCCGGCGAACGTCGCGCGCGTGGTGCTGGACGAGGAAGAGGACCGCATCGAAGTCGTCGTTCCCGATGATCAGTTGTCGCTCGCCATCGGTCGTCGCGGCCAGAATGTCCGCCTCGCCAGCCAGCTGACCGGCAAGGCGATCGACATCCTGACCGAAGCCGATGCGTCGGAAAAGCGGCAGAAGGAATTCATCGAACGCTCGGGCATGTTCGAGAAGGAGCTCGACGTCGACGAGACGCTGGCGCAGCTGCTGGTCGCCGAAGGCTTCGGCGAACTCGAAGAAGTTGCCTATGTCGAGATCGAGGAACTGGCGAGCATCGAAGGCTTCGACGAAGACCTTGCGCAGGAGCTGCAGAGCCGTGCGCAGGAAGCGATCGAACGCCGCGAACAGGCCGCTCGCGAAGAGCGGACCGCTTTGGGCGTCGAGGATGCACTGGCCGAACTGCCGTACCTGACCGAAGCGATGCTGGTCACGCTCGGCAAGGCCGGCATCAAGACGCTCGACGATCTCGCCGACCTCGCGACCGACGAACTGGTCGAAAAGAAGAAGGCCGAACCGCGCCGTCGCGGCGACGATGCCCCGAAGCGCGAAGCGCCCAAGGGCGGCATCCTCGCCGAATATGGCCTGAGCGACGAGCAGGGTAACGAGATCATCATGGCCGCCCGCGCCCATTGGTTCGCCGATGAAGACGCGGCGACCGAAGAATCGGAGGACGCAGTTGCGGAATCCGACCAATGACACCGCGCGGCTAACCGACAGCCCCGAGCGCAGCTGCATCCTGTCGCGTGAGCATGGCTCGCGCGACGGGCTTGTGCGGCTCGCCCTGTCGCCCGATGGCGACGTGCTGCCCGATGTGCGTGCCAAGGCCCCCGGCCGTGGCGCGTGGATCGGCGTGAGCCGGGCCGAGCTGGAAACGGCGATGGCCAAGGGGAAGCTGAAGGGCGCGTTGGCGCGGGCGTTCAAGGGCGCGGCGCTGACGATTCCGGCCGACCTGCCGCAACTGGTCGAGGATGCGCTTCGGCGGCATGCGCTCGACCGGCTGGGGCTGGAGGCGAAGTCCGGCTTCGTCGTCATCGGCGGCACCGCGATCGATAAGGCGGCGCGTAGCGGCAGGCTGTACGCGCTGTACCATGCGTCCGACGCCGCCCCCGACGGCGCCGGGAAACTGGCACAGGCATGGCGTGTCGGAACCGATGACGAAGGTTCCGGGCGCAAGGGATTGGCATTGCCGGTCCCACGCACCATATTGTCATTGGCGCTTGGGCGCGAAAATGTGGTACATGTCGGCCTGACCGACGCACGGGCGGCACAGCGAGCCAATGACGCGCTGTCCCGCTGGCTGCACTTTATCGGACCCGAACCTATCCCTGCGGCTTGCGAAACACCTTCGCAGGGCGCATCGACGGCGCAATTTTCCGGCATGGACGATGCCGGACACATGGGCGTCGACCAATTGAAGCAGGACTCTGAGTAACCGGATGAGCGACATCGACAACGACAAGCCGAAGCTGGGCACCCGCGCGCCGCTCGGCCTCAAGCGCACCGTGGAGACCGGCAAGGTGAAGCAGAGCTTCAGCCATGGCCGCTCCAATACGGTGGTCGTGGAGGTGAAGCGCCGCCGCGTGCTCGGCCGTCCCGGCGAGGAACAGCAGGGCACCGAACAGCAGGCCGCCCCCGAAGCGGCGGCACCCGCCCCGCAGCGCGCGCCGGCTCCCGCTCCGGCGGCCCCCGCACCGCGCCCGGCGGCCAGCAGCAATGCCGGCCTCTCGCGCCACGAGCTGCAGGCCAAGCTGCTGCGCGAGGCCGAAGAGGCCCGCATGAACGCGGCCGAGGAAAATCGTCGTCGCGACGAACGGATCGCGCGGGAAACCGCCGAGGCCGAACGTGCGCGCGCCGAGGAAAAGGCCCGTGCCGCGTCCGAGCCGAAGCCGGCTCCAGCACCCGAACCGACCCCGGCCGCCGAAGCGCCCGCGACGAAGCCTGTCGAGGCCGCGCCGACGCCTGCGCCCGAACCGACCCCTGCGCCTGCTCCGGTAGAGGCGACGCCGGCTCCGGCACCGGTTGCGGACACGCCGGCTCCTGCGCCGACGCCCGCACCTGCGCCCGCTCCGGTCGAGGCGAAGCCCGCCCCGGCACCGGTGCAGGCGAAGCCCGCGCCACGTCCCGCACCGGCTCCGGCTCCCGCGCCGCAGCCGATCATCCTGACCGCCGACCCCAACCGGCCGGCGCCGCGTCGCTTCACCCCGGTGCAGCGTCCGGAGATCCCCAAGCCGCAGCCCAAGCCCGAACCGGCGCCTGCGCCGACTCCGGCCGCCGCTACGGCACGTCCGGCCGCCGGTGGTCAGACGGCACGTCCGACTCCGTCGGGCACCGGTCAGGCGACTCCGCGTCGCAACGAACCGGCGCGGGGTGCCGCACCGTCGCGTGACCGCAAGGGCGACGATCGCCGCCAGTCGGGCAAGCTGACCGTCACCCGTGCGCTGGGCGACGACGGGGCGCGTTCGCGCAGCCTCGCCGCGCTGAAGCGTGCGCGGGAAAAGGAAAAGCGTGGCTTTGGCGGCCCGCGCGAGCCGCAGGTCAAGCAGGTCCGCGACGTGCAGGTGCCCGAGGCGATCACGGTGCAGGAACTCGCCAACCGCATGGCGGAAAAGGGTGCCGACCTCGTCAAGACGCTGTTCAAGATGGGCATGCCCGTCACGATGACGCAGACGATCGATCAGGACACCGCCGAACTGCTGGTGACCGAATTCGGCCACAACATCGTCCGCGTCAGCGATTCGGACATCGACCTCGCGCTCGACACGACCGAGGATTCGGCCGAAGCGCTGCGTCCGCGTCCGCCGGTCGTCACGATCATGGGTCACGTCGACCACGGCAAGACGTCGCTGCTCGACGCGCTGCGCGGCACCGATGTCGTGCGCGGCGAAGCCGGTGGCATCACCCAGCATATCGGCGCCTATCAGGTGACGATGAAGGACAAGTCGAAGATCACCTTCCTCGACACGCCCGGCCACGAAGCGTTCAGCGAAATGCGCGCGCGCGGTGCCGACGTGACCGACATCGTGATCCTCGCGGTCGCCGCCGATGACGGGCTGATGCCGCAGACGATCGAGGCGATCCATCACACCCGCGCCGCCGGCAAGCCGATGATCGTGGCGATCAACAAGGTCGACAAGCACGAGGCGAACCCGCAGCGCATCCGCGAACGCCTGCTCGAACATGACGTGCAGGTCGAGGAAATGGGTGGTGAGACCCAGGACGTCGAAGTGTCGGCGCTCAAGAAGACCGGTCTGCAGGAGCTGATCGACAAGATCCAGCTTCAGGCCGAACTGCTCGAACTGCAGGCCAACCCCGACCGCGCCGCCGAAGGCAGCGTGATCGAGGCGAAGCTCGACAAGGGCCGTGGTCCGGTCGCGACCGTGCTGGTCCGTCGCGGTACGCTGAAGGTCGGCGACGTGTTCGTCGTCGGCGCGGAAAGCGGCAAGGTCCGCGCGCTGATCGACGACAAGGGTCGTCAGGTGAAGGAAGCCGGCCCGTCGACTCCGGTCGAGGTGCTGGGCCTGTCGGGCGTGCCGATGGCGGGCGATCCGCTGCAGGTCGTCGAGAGCGAAGCACGCGCCCGTGAGGTCGCCGAATATCGTCAGGGCGTGCTGCTCCAGAAGCGCACCACCCAGGCGCCGGCCAGCCTCGAGAGCATGTTCTCCGCGCTCAAGTCGAAGCAGGCGATCGAATATCCGCTGGTGGTCAAGGCCGATACCCAGGGGTCGGTCGAAGCCATTGTCGGCTCGCTCAACAAGATCTCGACCGACGATATCCGGGTGCGCATCCTGCATTCGGGCGTGGGCGGCATCACCGAGAGCGACGTGACGCTGGCAGCGGCTAGCGGCGCGCCGATCATCGGCTTCAACGTGCGTCCCAATGCGAAGGCACGCGAGATTGCCGAGCGGAACAAGGTGGCGTTGAAGTACTACGACGTCATCTACACGCTGACCGACGATATCCGTGCGGGCATGGCCGGTACCCTGGGTCCGGAAGCGTTCGAAACGGTCGTCGGCCGCGCCGAAATCCGCGAGGTCTTCTCGGCGGGCAAGCATGGCAAGGCCGCAGGGCTCCTGGTGGTCGAAGGCATCATCCGCAAGGCGCTCAAGGCGCGCATCACGCGCAACGACGTCATCATCTATCAGGGTGAGATCGCGTCGCTGCGTCGCTTCAAGGACGATGTCCCCGAAGTGCGCGCAGGCCTCGAATGCGGTGTCACGTTCACGCAGAACTTCACCGACATCAAGGCGGGCGACTTCCTTGAAACCTACGAAGTCGAACTGCGCGATCGCACGCTGTGAGTAACGGGCGGCAGGGGGCAACCCTTGCCGCCACGCTTCGCCCTCGGCTCCGTTTCGCGGTTGCATGGGTGATCGGCGGGGCGGCGGCATTGTTCGTCGCCAATGCCCTGTCGGGCACTGCAATGTTGGTTGTCGTGCCGGTGTTGGCCACGTCGTGGCCGGCGCTCATGCTGGAAGGTGCCGTTCAGGCATGGCGCTGGCGATCGGCGGGCATCCCGGCATTGTTGCTGGTGTTCGTTCCCGTCCTTTCCCTGATGTTCGCGGCGTTCGCAGCCAATCATGTCCTCTACTGGTCGCATGTCGCACCGTCGTGGATGATGCTCCGGTCCGACCGTGCCGCCTTTGACGGGGCGTTGGCCGGTGGTCCGATACCGACTGGCATTACCGGCATCTTCCGTGCTCCGCCGCGCACCGCCTTCCGCACCATCATCGGCGTCAATGGCGAATGGGCCGGCATCGTTCACGACCCCACCGACCGCATTGCAGCTGCACGCGGCTGGAACGGCGGACCGGTCGCCGCCGACATTCGAAACATCTTCGGCAACAACACCATCTGGTGCCAGCGACTCGACAGCCACTGGTTCCACTGTCAATTCGGTTAGATCATGTCAGACACCACGCCCGAAACCCGCTCCGTCCGCCTGCTGCGCGTCGGCGAACAGGTCCGCCACATCCTGTCGGACATTCTCGCGCGCGGCGACGTGCATGACGAGGTGCTGGAAAAGCATCTCGTCTCGGTCACCGAAGTCCGCATGTCGCCCGACCTGCGCCACGCGACCGTCTTCGTGAAGCCGTTCCTCGGCAAGGACGAGCAGGTCGTGCTCAAGGCGCTCAGGACCAACACCGCCTATCTCCAGTCGGAGGTCGCACGGCGGGTGAACCTGAAATATGCCGCCAAGCTGAAATTCCTGATCGACGAGAGCTTCGACGAAGGCACCCGTATCGACCAGCTGCTGCGCGATCCCAAGGTCGCCCGCGATCTGGAGCCGGGCGAGGGTGAGGCCGAGGGCTGAGTGGCCAAGCTCTATTTCTATTATGCGTCGATGAACGCCGGCAAATCGACGACGTTGCTGCAGGCCGATTTCAACTATCGCGAGCGCGGGCTGACCACTCTGCTGTTCACCGCCGCGATCGACACGCGCGAGGGCGCGGGAACGATCGGCTCGCGCATCGGCCTGTCCGCCCCCGCGACCCCGTTCGATGCCGACACCGACCTGCTCGAAAGCGTGGCCGCCCAGCACCGCCAGCATGCGGTCGGCTGCGTCCTGGTCGACGAGGCGCAGTTTCTCTCTGCCATTCAGGTCGACCAGCTGGCGCAGGTCGCCGACGATCTCGGCGTGCCGGTCCTCGCCTACGGCCTGCGCACCGATTTCCGCGGCGAGCTGTTCGCCGGCTCGGCACGGCTGCTGGCGATTGCGGACGCGCTGATCGAGCTGAAATCGGTCTGCACCTGCGGACGCAAGGCGACGATGAACCTGCGCGTCGATGCACAGGGCCACGCCGTCCGCGACGGGCAGCAGACCGAGATCGGCGGCAACGACCGCTATGTCGCGCTGTGCCGCCGCCATTTCTGCGACGCGATGCGCTGATGCACGGCTGGATCATCATCGACAAACCGCTGGGGCCGGGATCAACGCAGGTCGTTTCGGCGGTCAAGCGGGCGCTGCGCGAGGGCGGCTATGGCAAGCACAAGGTCGGCCATGGCGGTACGCTCGACCCGCTGGCAAGCGGCGTGCTGCCGGTCGCGATCGGCGAGGCGACGAAGCTTGCCGGGCGGATGCTCGATGCGTCGAAGCGGTACGATTTCACCATCCGCTTCGGCACGCAGACCGATACGCTGGACCTGGAGGGGAAGGTGATCGCCGAATCGGCGGTGCGGCCGACGCTCGCGGCGGTCGAGGCGGTGCTGGCGCGCTTCACCGGACCGATTGAGCAGGTGCCACCGGCCTATTCGGCGCTGAAGATCGATGGCGAGCGTGCCTATGACCTCGCGCGCAAGGGTGAGGAGGTGGTCCTTGCGACTCGCAAGGTGACGGTGTTCTCACTGCAAATCCTCCCCGGCACGGGGAGGGGGACCAGCGAAGCTGGTGAAGGGGGATCGCCTCGCAACGCAACCGCTGTGGATGTCGCCAGCCCCCTTCCACCCCCGACTGCGCCGGCGGTCCCCCTCCCCGTGAGCGGGAAGGAGCTGGAGGAAATCACCCTCTCGGCCTTCGTTTCCAAGGGCACGTACATCCGCTCCCTCGCCCGCGACATCGCCCTCGCACTCGGCACGGTCGGCCATGTCACCATGCTCCGCCGGACCAAGGCCGGGCCGTTTACCCTCCAATCGGCCATTTCGCTGGACAAACTGGCGGAATTGGGTAAGGGCCACGCGCTTGAAGAAACGCTCCTGCCACTGGGGGCGGGGCTGGACGACATCCCGGCTCTGTCCCTCGACCCCGATCAGGCAGGGCGGCTCCGCAAGGGGCTTCGACTGATCGGGTTTGCAGCGGACGACGGTCTGGGCTTCGCGACACTGGACGATGTGCCGGTGGCGCTGGTCGAGACCGAAGGCGGGGAAACCCGTGTCGTCCGCGGCTTCAACCTCGAATAGAAAGGACGTTCGATGTCGATCACTGCTGAAAACCGTCAGGCCCTCATCAAGGAACATGCCCGCGCCGAAGGCGACACCGGCAGCCCCGAAGTGCAGGTTGCGATCCTGACCACCCGCATCCAGAACCTGACCGAACACTTCAAGACCCATGCGAAGGACAATCATTCGCGTCGCGGTCTGCTGATGCTGGTCAACAAGCGGCGTTCGCTGCTCGACTATCTGAAGAAGAAGGACGCGGAGCGCTACAGCGCGCTGATCGCGAAGCTCGGCCTTCGGAAGTGACGGGAAGGGCGGCCCAAAAGGCCGCCCTTTTTGTCATCCCGGCGGAGGCCGGGATCCAGGAAAACCGATGCGCGGCAGCGCATTCCACGCTAACCACACCAACTGGACCCCGGCCTTCGCCGGGGTACGAAAACCGATAAGACCGCGCTACAATTCGGTAGCGCCGTCCGAGCCGAACCGGCTCACTCCGCAGGCATTGATCTGCAAGCTGCCCCGGCGTGCATAGGGCCGCCGGACGCGAAGGAAACGCAATGTTCGATATCAAGAAAAGCACCATGGACCTGGGCGGCAAGACGCTGACCCTCGAAACGGGCCGTGTCGCCCGCCAGGCCGACGGCGCGGTCATCGCGACGCTCGGCGAAACCGTGGTGCTGTGCGCGGTTACCGCCGCACGCTCGGTCAAGGAAGGCCAAGACTTCTTCCCGCTGACCGTCCACTATCAGGAGAAGTATTCGGCTGCGGGCCGCATCCCCGGCGGCTTCTTCAAGCGCGAACGCGGTGCCACCGAAAAGGAAACGCTGGTCAGCCGCCTGATCGACCGTCCGATCCGCCCGCTGTTCCCCGAAGGCTTCTACAACGAAATCAACGTCATCGCCCAGGTGCTGAGCTATGACGGCGAGAACGAGCCGGACATCGTCGCGATGATCGCCGCGTCCGCCGCGCTGACCATTTCGGGCGTGCCGTTCATGGGCCCGATCGGCGCGGCGCGCGTCGGCTATCAGAATGGCGAATATATCCTGAACCCGACGCTGGATCAGGTGAAGGAAGGCGATCTCGACCTGGTCGTCGCCGCCACCGGCGACGCGGTGATGATGGTCGAATCCGAAGCCAAGGAGCTGTCGGAAGAGGTCATGCTGGGCGCCGTCGTGTTCGCGCACGAAGCGTCGAAGAAGATCGTCGACTGCATCATCGACCTCGCCGAACAGGCCGCCAAGGACCCGTGGGAACTGGCGCCGGTCGCCGACCAGTCGGCCGCCAAGAAGAAGCTGAAGTCGCTGATCGGCAAGGACCTGACTGCCGCCTACAAGCTGACCGACAAGCAGGCCCGCCAGAACGCGATCAACGAGGCGCGGACCAAGGCGCGCGACGCCTTCGCCGACCTCAAGGAAAGCGATCCGGCCCAGTATCTCGGCACCTTGAAGCTCGTGAAGAAGCTGGAAGCCGAGATCGTCCGCACCGCCATCCTAAAGGACGGCCGCCGCATCGACGGTCGCGATACGAAGACGGTCCGCCCGATCGAGGCGATGGTCCACTTCCTGCCGCGTGCGCACGGCTCGGCGCTGTTCACCCGTGGCGAGACGCAGGCGATCTGCACCACGACCTTGGGCACCAAGGACGCCGAGCAGATGATCGACGGGCTGAACGGCCTGCACTACGAACGCTTCATGCTGCACTACAACTTCCCGCCTTATTCGGTCGGTGAAGTCGGTCGTTTCGGTGCGCCGGGCCGCCGCGAAGTCGGCCATGGCAAGCTGGCGTGGCGCGCGCTGAACCCGGTCCTGCCGTCGAAGGACGAGTTCCCCTACACCATCCGCGTCCTGTCGGACATCACCGAGTCGAACGGCTCGTCGTCGATGGCAACGGTGTGCGGCGGTTCGCTGTCGATGATGGACGCGGGCGTGCCGCTGAAGCGTCCGGTGTCGGGCATCGCCATGGGCCTGATCCTCGAAGGCAAGGATTACGCGGTCATCAGCGACATCCTGGGCGACGAGGATCACCTCGGCGACATGGATTTCAAGGTGGCGGGCACCAGCGAGGGGATCACCTCGCTGCAGATGGACATCAAGATCGCCGGCATCACCGAAGAGATCATGAAGGTCGCGCTGGCCCAGGCCAATGAAGGCCGCGCCCACATCCTCGGCGAAATGGCCAAGGCGCTGGGCGAGACCCGCACCGAGCTGTCGGCGCACGCGCCGCGCATCGAAACCTTCACCATCGACAAGTCGAAAATTCGCGAAGTCATCGGCACCGGCGGCAAGGTGATCCGCGAGATCGTCGCCACCACGGGTGCCAAGGTCGACATCGACGACGAGGGCGTCATCAAGGTGTCGTCGTCCGATCCGGCGCAGATCGAAGCCGCCGTCAACTGGATCAAGGGCCTGGTCGAAGAGGCCGAGGTCGGCAAGATCTACAACGGCAAGGTCGTCAACCTTGTCGATTTCGGCGCCTTCGTGAACTTCATGGGCGGCAAGGACGGCCTCGTCCACGTCTCCGAAATCCGCAACGAGCGGGTCGAGAAGGTCGCCGACGTCCTGTCCGAAGGGCAGGAAGTGAAGGTCAAGGTCCTCGAAGTCGATCCGCGCGGCAAGGTGCGCCTGTCGATGCGCGTCGTCGATCAGGAAACCGGTGCCGAGCTGGAAGACACCCGCCCGGCGCGCGAACCGCGTGAGCGTTCGGACCGTGGCCCGCGTGGCGACCGTGGTCCGCGGGACGGCGGCGACCGTGGCGATCGTGGCCCCCGTCGTGACGGCGGCGACCGAGGCCCGCGCCGCGACCGTGGCGACCGTCCGCGTCGTGAGGAATCGAAGGAAGACGGCGGCAACGCCGGCCTGCCGTCGTTCATCACCGACAACTGATCGGCCTACGCTTCGGCGTACAGGGAAGGGGGCTCGCGGCGACGCGGGCCCCTTTTTCGTACGCGCTCCGTAGGCGTATCCCCGCGCAGGCGGGGGTCCAGAGCGACACACCGCCCCCCAGCCCAAACGTCACCTCAGCGCAGGCTGGGGTCTCTCTCGAATGGAGAAGAAGATCGGTTTCACGCGAAGGCGCGAAGACGCGGAGAAGAAGGAAGTATTTCGCGCAGAGACGCGGAGGCGCAGAGGGGGCCCGCACCGGGAAACGCCGGCGGGATCAGGAGACCGGCTCGCTCGCTTTAACATGCAATAAGGCGGCTGGCGCGGTATGCCGTCACCCCGAGTGCGACCCCTCCGCGTCTCCGCGCCTTCGCGTGAACCAGCCTTCTTCTACCTAAATCCCCGCATACCAATCATAACCCGCGACATCCTCCCAGAAGCCGCCTTTGCCCCCGGCGATCCCACCCAGCGACGCGACCGCCTCGATCCGCTGCACATACTTTGCGTGCTTATACCCCAGCTGTCGTTCAACCCTGAGCCTCAGCGGCGCGCCGTTCGGCACCCCCAGCAGCCGGTCGTTCAACGCCCACGCCAGGATCGTCTGCGGGTGGAAGGCATCGACCAGATCGATCGATTCGTAATAGGGTCGCCCGCCGATCGCATCGGCGCAGTGGAACACCAGATAGCGAGCATCGGGCCGCAACCCCGCCAGATCGAGCAGCCGCGACAGCCTTGGGCCGGTCCATTTGCCGATGGCGCTCCAGCCTTCGACGCAATCGTGTCGGGTAATTTGTTGCCGCGACGGCATCGACCGGATCTGGTCGAGTCGCAACGACAGCGGCCGGGCGACCAGCCCGTCGATCGTCACGCGCCAGTCGGCGAAGCGGTTCGCGGCGTGCGCGTTATAGTCGGGCGTATTGGGGTTGTTGGTGCCGTTGGCGCGAAAGATCGGCGAGCGTTGATCGGGCCGATATTCGACCGCCAGCGCGTCGCGCGCGGTGATCGCGCGCTGCAGGCCGCGATGGACATCCTCCGCTCCGCCCAGCACGCTTTGCGCCGTCGGCAGCTGTGCCACCCGGTCGCACGCCGCGACCAGTCCGCCGGCCCCGACCACCAGCGCCGAACGGCGGGAGATCAGCCGGCTCATTCGGGCATCCGCCAGCGCCCGGTGATCATCGATCGCACCTCGTTGAACGCGCCGGCAAGGATCACCAGCACCAGATGGACGATGACGAACAGCGTGATGCCGCTGGCCGCGAGGAAATGGATCGACCGTGACGACTGCCGCCCGCCCAGCAGCTCCAGCACCCACGGAAATGCCGCGTTCAGCCCCGGCGACATGGCGATGCCGGTCAGGATCACCAGCGGCAGCAGGCCGAAGATCACCAGCACATAGCTCAGCTTCTGCAACACATTGTAATCGCCCGGCGCCTCCGGATCGTGGAAGCGGAAGGCGAGATGCGCGCGGATATCGGCCAGCAGGTGCCGCCGCGACAATTCACCCCGCCTGAGCGCCAGATCGCGCTGGAAATGGCGGTTGCTCAGGCTGGCGATCATATAGGCCAGCAGCCCGAAGCCGAGCACCAGCGCAAAGGTCAGGTGCCAGTTGCGGGCGAGCGCGAGGTTGTAGGTCTGCGGGATCGTCACCCACCCCGGAAACCGGTCGAACGTCAGCCATGCCCGGTCGAAATTCGCGCCATAGCGCCCCCAATAGAGCCGGGGATGCGCGTTCAGGATCATCAGCCCGCTGCCGATCAGGATGATCACCGCGACCGCATTGACCCAGTGCCACAACCGGGTGGCGAGCGCATGGCGGTGGATCGTTCGCGTCGTCATGCCGGCATCCTATGCCGCGAGCGGGGCACGGCGAAAGGGCGTTGCACCCTGCGTCCGGATCGTGCGTTGGGAACCGCCATGACCGACTTTCACTCCTATGCCCCGGCGGAGGGCCATCGCCTGCCGCATGATCCGTTCAACGCGATCGTCGCCCCGCGGCCGATCGGCTGGATCGCGACGTGTTCGAGGCAAGGGAAACGCAATCTCGCCCCCTACAGTTTCTTCAACGCATTCAACTATCGCCCGCCGATCATCGGCTTCGCCTCGACCGGGGCCAAGGACACGCTGGCCAATGCCCGCGATATGCAAGAGTTCGTGTGGAACCTCGCGACCCGGCACCAAGCAGAGGCGATGAACGCCACCTCGGCGATGACCGAAGCGGACGAGTTCGCGCTCGCCGGCCTCGACACGCTGCCCTCGATCGTCGTCGCGCCACCACGCGTCGCGGGATCGCCGGTCCAGTTCGAATGCCGCACGACGCAGATCGTCCGCCTGACCAACAGCCATGGCGGCGACATCGATACCTGGCTGGTGCTGGGCGAGGTGGTGCAGGTCCATATCGACCCGGCGCTGCTGGAGGACGGCATCTATCGCACCGAACGTGCGCGCCCGATCCTGCGCGGCGGCGGGGCGGGGGACTATTTCGAGCTTGGCGACCGCTTCGACATGCGGCGGCCGGGCTGAATCCTCCCGGGCACGGGCAGAGGGATCGCGCGCAGCATGGTGGAGGGGCGGTACGCAGGCCGGCTGCTATCCGTACGCGCGCACGAAGAACACGACCGTCACGCTGAACGTCACCAGCAAGGTCCACGCGCGAATCTGGCCGGGCGTCAGCCGCGCGCCGACCTTCGCGCCCAGCCACCCGCCGAGGATGCCGCCGAGGATCATCGGCACGCACGCCGCCCACACCACCATGCCGGTCGCGACGAACACGATCGCCGCCGCGCTGTTGGCGGTGGCGAGCATCAGCGTGCGCGGCGCGGCCATCGACTTCACGCTCTGCCCGGCGAGCAGGCCATAGGTCGCGCTGACCATCATGCCGACGCCACCGCCGAAATAGCCGCCGTAAATCCCGAGCAACACCTGCGCCACGACCAGCGTCGTCGGCCCGATCGCGACGCGGTCGTGCAACCAGTCCGCCGCCCGCCGCCCGAACGCGATGGCGAGGAAGGCGAGGAGGAGCAGCCACGGCACGATCACGTCGAACAACGTGCTGGGCGTCCACACCAGCAACAGGCTGCCGAGCAGGCCGGAGACGAAGGTGATGGTCGCCAACACCCGGATCGGTATCCCGCCCAGCGGCCCCAGCCCCCGGCGATAGGCCCAGGCGCTGGCGATCGCACCCGGCTGCAACGCGACGTTGGAGGTCGCGTTGGCGACCGATCCGGGCAACCCCAACGCGATCAGCGCGGGCATCGTCGCGAACGTCCCGCCCCCGGCCAGCGCGTTCATCGCACCGCCGAGCACGCCGGCGCCAGCGGCAAGGGCAAGGGAAGTCGCATCGAGCATGGTCGCGCTAGATACTATCGCCGCGGCGCTGTCGAGGGGGCGGTGGCCGTGGCCGGACCGATGCAGTAGAGCGATTTGGTGGATGCCTTGCCGTATTTGCCGGAGAACGGCGTCACCACCCGCAGGACAGGCGGCGCATGTCGTCACCAAGCAAGGCCGTTTGTCCGTCCGCTGATGGTTCGACGGATATCATCGCCGAGCGAGGTCGCTTGATGCAGCGCCGGTGGCCGTTTCATCAGGTGCCTCTCAAAGCCCGCATCATCGGGCTTGGGATCATGATCGGCCCGCTGTTCGTCCTGTTCCTGATCGGAATGATCTTTCTACGGCCGGACCCGATCGATCAAAGGCAGGTTTGGGGATGCTATGTCGCCAACGGCGCCCCTCCGCTCATGGTCGATCGGGATCGTATCCGTATCCTGGATGGCACCGGGCGTAGCCTGCGATACGTCGCGGAACCGGCAAAGCAAGGCTATCGACTGACCGTGCGCCCAGCCCTTCTACCGCAACCTTCCCCGGCCGGCACCTATGTCTTCGCACAACAGCGGGGCGGTGGCTATTTCTGGCCGTTGCTGACGGGTGATTCCGATGATCCCCGACGCCTGCATACTCCGGCCGACTATGGTGGCCGGTTCAGCCTTTACGCGTCGGATAGCAGGTTCATCGTGTACGTCCGCTTGCGCGATGGAGCAGCGTGCGGCTGAGGGGAGGATGCCGGTGACCCGCGCCGCGACGGGCGGTCACCGACAACCCGGCTTTCACGCCGCTTCCGCCGCCTCACGGTCGCGCTCCGCCCGGCTCTTCTTTTCCGCCGCCGTCTTCAACTGGCCGCAGGCCGCGCCGATATCCTGCCCGCGCGTGCGGCGGACGGGGGCGGAGATGCCGCCTTCGAACACGATGTCGCTGAACGCGCGGATGCGGTCGGGCGTCGAGCATTCATAGGGCGCGCCCGGCCACGGGTTGAACGGGATCAGATTGACCTTGGCCGGCAGCTGGTATTTGCGCAGCAGCCGCACCAGTTCGCGCGCATCGTCGTCGCTGTCGTTCTTGTCCTTCAGCATCACATATTCGAAGGTGATGCGCCGGGCATTGTTGGCGCCGGGATAGTCGGCGCACGCCTGCAACAGCTCGTCGATGCCGTATTTGCGGTTAAGCGGGACGATCTCGTCGCGGACTTCCTTGGTCACCGCGTGCAGCGAGACGGCAAGGTTCACGCCGATCTCCTCGCCCGCGCGCGCCATCATCGGCACCACGCCCGACGTGCTGAGCGTGATCCGCCGCTTCGACAGGGCAAGCCCGTCGCCGTCCATCACGACGCCCAGCGCGTCGCGCACCGAATCGAAGTTATACAGCGGCTCGCCCATGCCCATCATCACGATGTTGGTCAGCATCCGCCCCTCGGGCTGGCTCGGCCATTCGCCCAGCGAATCGCGCGCGAGCATCACCTGTCCGACAATTTCGCCCGCGGTCAGGTTGCGGACGAGGCGCATCGTGCCGGTGTGGCAGAAGGTGCAGTTGAGCGTGCAGCCGACCTGGCTGGACACGCACAACGTCCCGCGATCGGCATCGGGGATGAACACCATCTCGTAATCCTGCCCGTCGGGCGAGGTCAGCAGCCATTTGCGCGTGCCGTCGGTCGACACATGCGCTTCCTTCACGTCCGGCCGGCCGATGACGAAATGCTTGTCCAGCACCGGATGCTGCGCCTTGGCGATGTCGGTCATCGCCGCGAATTCGGTCGCGCCGCGATTGTAGATCCAGTGCCACAGCTGCTTGGCGCGCAGCTTCGCCTGACGCGCATCGAAGCCGGCCGCCTCCAGCGCGGCGCGAATCTCTGCCTTGGACAGCCCGACCAGGTCGGTGCGGCCATCGGGACGCGGCGCAAGGCCGCGCGGCACGGGCACGGGATCGACATGGCCGGGAATCGGCATGGGCGGCGTCGAGACTGTCAGCATGCACGCGATATAGCCGATTTGGGGTGGGATTTCCACTGGTGGGTAAGACCCGCTCCGCCACCCGTCATCCCCGCGCAGGCGGGGATCCATATACGCAGCGGTAGCGGCTTTAGCGCGAACGTCGGCGGCAATGGATTCCCGCCTTCGCGGGAATGACGAACCGGGGCGGCAGTCAGCCTACAAACACGCCAGCGCCGCCGCATCGATCGCGGTTGCCGCGCCCGACAGCGCATAGACATCGACGAATGCCGCCCCATTCGCGGCCACGCTCTCGATGCTCATCGAACGCCCGCCGCGCATTGCTGCGACGATCGCGCGGTCGGTGGCGACATCGGGGCTCCACGCATCGATCCGTCCGGCGGTCAGGTCGAATCGCCGCTCACCGATCGCCAGCACGACGCCCGCCCGTGCCGCCTTGGGCCGGCTGAGCCGCACGTGCAGCTGCCCGCGCACCCTCGCGCCCGGCCACGTCGCGACGCTGGCGAACGGCGCGCCGACCTTCCCCTGCACCGGGCGGCTGATCGCATAGCAGCGCGTCGGCCCCTCATCGCGAAACGCCCCCCAGCGCTGGTGAATGCCGATCGCCTGCGGTGCCGCGACCGCCAGCAGCAGCGCGATCAAGCAGGCGCGGCGAGCGAGGCCCGCCCCCGGCCGATATGCGGCACGCTCTCGCGCCCGCCCTCGATCAGCGCGATCGACCCTTGCGACAGGTCGTCGGCGACCGGTGCGGCGAAGCGCGGGTCGATCGGCGCGCCGGTCAGCACCCCGCGCAGCACCCGGCTGGACATGCCGTGCATGATGACCAGCCGGTCGCCGGGATCCTCCGCCGTATCCGCCGCCCAGCTCGCCACCCGCGCGGCGATTGCGTCATACCATTCGCCGCCGGGGGCGGGGCGGCGGTACAGCCGCGCCTCGACATCGAGGAAATCGGCATCCGCCCCGGTCAGCTCGCGATAATAGCGGCCCGACCATTCGCCCATGCCGATCTCGACCAGCCGGTCGTCGCGCCGCGCCGCGTGCCAGTCGAGTTCCAGATGTTCGGCGATGATCGCCAGCGTCTGGAGCGCCCGTCCCGCGCTCGACGCCCATAAGGTGATCGCGGGCCTGACCCCCAGCATCTCGCGCAGCGCGGCGCCCATCGCATCGGCCTGCGCGAAACCGGCGCGGGTCAACGGGGTGTGGGGGTGATCGCCCTGCATCCGCTGCGCGATGTTATAGACGGTCTCGCCATGCCGGGCGATGAAGTCGCGACCTTTTCGAGCGGGCGGGGATTGGGTTGCCATGGTCCTGCTTTCAAGCCGGTGTTGCGCAATTGCAACGGATTTTGCTGTTTAGGTGAGGTTCATGCAACGCCCGGCCAAAACGTCCATTGAACCCCCGCGCCCTGACCATGGGCGGTGATAATGGAGTTTAGACGATGCGTACCCTCATTCTTGGTCTTGCCGCTGCCGGCACGATGCTGGCGACCCCTGCCTTCGCGCAGGACGTGAACCCCGCCTTCACCGGTTTCCGCGTCGGGGCGCTGGCCGGTTATGACGGTATCCGCCCGGGCAGCACCGAGGATAGCGATCTCGACGGCGATAACCAGACCGTGAACGGCATGGTGTACGGCGTGGACGCCGGCTACGACTTCGCGCTCAGCAACTTCCTGATTGGTGTCGAGGGCGAATATACCGGGTCGACCGGAAAGGTCGAAACCGCGCGCACCGACCCGAACTTCTTCGGCTTCGGCAGCGTGAAGACCGGCCGCGACCTCTATGTCGGCGCCCGCGCCGGCCTGATGGCGGGTCCGCAGACCCTGGTCTATGCCAAGGGCGGCTACACCAACGCCCGGCTGAACGTCGTCGCCAGCGACGGCAGCGTCGACACGCGCGAGAATTTCGAACTGAACGGCTATCGCCTGGGCGCCGGCGTGGAACAGTCGCTGGGCAACCGTGCCTATGCCAAGCTCGAATATCGCTATTCGAACTACAACAATGCCGACTTCCAGGCCCGCAACGGCAGCGTGACGTCGCAGTTCGACATCGACACCGACCGCCACCAGGTCGTCGCCGGCGTCGGCATCCGGTTCTGATGCTTGGCGGGAACGCGCCTAAGGGCGCGTTCCCGCAGGCGGTGCCGGCCCGCTCCCCCACCCGGCCACCCACGACAGCATCCTGAATGGGTGGCCGGGTGGGGGAGCGGGCCGGCACCGCAAGTCGCGCGAGAGAGCGATCAAACGCACCTGTTTACTTCTCAGTAACCAAGTTGCGCGAGGAGGGTCGGAGCAGTTTGCTCCGGCCCTTCTTTGCGCTAGACACACTGCTCGGTTTTCTATGGGGTCGGCACCGAATCCGCCGGCCCAAGTGCGAGCGCATCCGCGCGGGGGAACATCATGAAGGCGACGATCGAACGCGCGACCCTGTTGAAGGGCCTCAGCCACGTCCAGTCGGTGGTCGAGCGGCGCAATACCATCCCGATCCTGTCGAACGTCCTGATCGAGGCGGGCGAATCGAGCATCCGCCTGATGGCGACCGACCTCGACCTGCAGATCGACGAAACCATCGCCGCGGCGATCGACCAGCCCGGCGCGATCACCGTGTCGGCCCACACCCTGTTCGACATCGCGCGCAAGCTGCCCGACGGCGCGCAGGTCCAGCTGACCGCCGCCGAAGGGCGGCTGACCATCGTCGCCGGGCGCGCGCGCTTCAACCTGTCGACGCTGCCGCGCGACGATTTCCCGGTCATTGCCGAGGGCGAACTGCCGACCCAATTCGAACTGCCCGCGACCACGCTGAAGGCGATCATCGACAAGACCCGCTTCGCGATCTCGACCGAGGAGACGCGCTATTATCTCAACGGCATCTTCCTGCACGTCGCCGACGACAACGGAAAGCCGGTGCTGAAGGCCGCCGCGACCGACGGCCACCGCCTCGCGCGCATGACCGTCGAACGGCCCGAGGGCGCCGACAAGATGCCCGACGTCATCGTGCCGCGCAAATGCGTCGCCGAACTGCGCAAGCTGCTGGACGAAGTCGATGGCTCGGTCGGCGTGTCGCTGTCGGGCAGCAAGATCCGCTTCGACCTGGGACAGGCGATCCTGACCAGCAAGCTGATCGACGGCACCTTCCCGGATTATTCGCGCGTCATCCCGACCGCCAATGACAAGCTGCTGAAGCTCGACCCGAAGAGCTTCATGGCAGGTGTCGATCGCGTGTCGACCATCGCCACCGAAAAGACCCGCGCGGTCAAGATGGCGCTCGACCGCGACAAGATCACCCTGTCGGTCACCAGCCCCGAAAACGGCGCGGCGGCGGAGGAAGTGCCCGGCGAATATACCGCGCTGCCCTTCGAAATCGGCTTCAACAGCCGCTATCTGCTCGACATTCTGGGGCAGATCGACAGCGACCTGTGCGAGGTGCACCTGTCGGACGCCGCCGCGCCGACGCTGATCCGCGAAAGCGACGCCTCGCCCGCGCTCTATGTGCTGATGCCGATGCGCGTCTGACGCAGCGGGGCTACGGACAAATACGTCATCCCGGCCTGCGCCGGGATGACGCTTGTTGGAGAGCGTTCATAGCGCAGTCGGCCCGATGATGCGGACTCCGCTTTACTCCCCGTATCCGTCCGCTATTTATCGCTAGACGATAAAGAAGGAATTGCCGTGAAACTGGTCCGGGGTGCGTGGAAGCTGCTGGTCGGGATCAAGGACGGCCTCGTGCTGATCCTGATGCTGTTGTTCTTCGGCGCCCTGTTCGCGGCCCTGTCGGCCAAGCCCAATACCCGCATCACCGACGGCGCGCTGGTCCTCGACCTCGCCGGGTCGATCGTCGAGCAGCCGGCGGAGGCCGATCCGGTCGCGCTGCTGAGCGGCCAGCCGGCAGCGCAGGAGCTGCGCCTGCGCGACGTGGTCCGCGCGCTCGACGCCGCGCGCACCGATTCGCGGGTCAAGGCGGTCGTGCTCGACATGGACAGGTTCACCGGCGGCTATCCGGCGGCACTGGCCGAGGTCGGCGATGCCGTTGCCCGCGTCCGCGCGAGCAACAAGCCGGTGCTGGCCTATGCCACGCTCTACACCGACGGTGCCTATCGCATCGCGTCGAACGCCAGCGAAGTGTGGGAAAATCCGTTCGGCGGCACGATGTTTCGCGGTCCCGGCGGGGCGCAGCTCTATTACAAGGGGCTGATCGACAAGCTGGGCGTCAACGCCCATGTATATCGCGTCGGCCAGTTCAAGTCGGCGGTCGAACCCTTCACCCGCGCCGACCAGTCCGAACCGGCCCGCGCCGCCAACCAGGCGCTGTACGGCGCGATCTTCGACCAGTGGCGCGCGGCGGTGCAGAAGGCCCGGCCCAAGGCGCAGCTCGACGCCTTCCTCACCCGCCCCGATGCGGTGATCCAGGCGGCGGGCGGCGACATCGCCCAGGCCAATCTGCGCGGCGGCATCGTCGACAAGCTGGGCGACCGTCTCGCCTTCGGCAAGCGCGTCGCCGAACTGGCGGGCGAGGACAAGGGCAAGGCGGCGGGCAGCTTCCGCACGATCAAATATGCCAGCTGGCTGGCGGCGAACCCCGCGCCGACCTCGGGCGATGCGATCGGCGTCATCACCGTCGCCGGCACGATCGTCGATGGCGAGGCGAAGCCCGGCACGGCGGGCGGCGACACCATCGCCAAGCTGCTGCTCGACGGCCTCGCTACCAAGAACCTCAAGGCGCTGGTCGTCCGCGTCGATTCGCCGGGCGGCTCGGTGCTGGCCTCCGAACGCATCCGCCAGGCGATCCTGCAGGCCAAGGCGGCGAAGTTGCCGGTCGTGGTGTCGATGGGTGGCCTCGCCGCGTCGGGCGGCTATTGGGTGTCGACCCCGGGCGACGTGATCTTCGCCGAACCCAACACCATCACCGGGTCGATCGGCGTGTTCGGCGTCATCCCCACCTTCGAGAACACGCTGTCCAAGATCGGCGTCACCGCCGACGGCGTCGGCACTACGCCCTTGAGCGGCCAGCCCGACGTGCTGCGCGGCACCAATCCGGCGTTCGACACGATCATGCAGAGCGGGGTCGAGCATATCTATGCCCGCTTCACCGGGATGGTCGCCCAGTCGCGCGGGCTGCCCCAGGCACGCGTCGATCAGATCGGGCAGGGCCGGGTGTGGGACGGTGGCACCGCGCGTCAGCTGAAGCTGGTCGACCGGTTCGGCAACCTGACCGATGCCGTCGGCGAAGCCGCCCGCCGCGCCGGGCTCGATCCGGCCAAGGTGCAGACCGTCTATCTCGAAAAGGAACCCTCGCCGCTGGAAAAGGCGCTGAAGGGCTTTGCCGACCGTCAGCGCGGCGACGCGCCGGACCAGGCGGCGACCGACCTGCTCGGCCGCGTCGCGATCGAACAGCGCAGCGTCCTGGCGCAGGCGCTGGGCGACGCGCGGCGGATGCTGACCGCGCCGGCGGGGGTGCAGGCGCGCTGCCTCGAATGCGGCGGGCTGGGGCCGGTCCGGGCATCGGCGGAGGATGCCTCGCTGTTCGACCTGATCGTCGCGCGGTGGTTCGCATGATCGCGATCCGCCCCGCCCGCAGCGAGGACGCCGCCGCCATCGCCGCGATCTATGCCCCCTATGTGCTGGGCGGCACCGTCTCGTTCGAGACCGAGGCCCCCGACGCCCGCGCGATCCGCCACCGGATGGCGGCCAGCGATGGCTTCTACCCCTGGATGGTCGCGACGACGGGGGAGGCGGATGGCGACGCGGTGCTCGGCTATGCCTATGCCACCCGCTTCCGCGACCGCCCGGCGTACCGCTATGTCGTCGAAACCTCGATCTACATGGCCGGCGGCGCGCAACAGAAGGGGACAGGGCGGCTGCTCTACGAAGCGCTGGTCGACACGCTCAGGGCGCAGGGCTTTACCCAGGCGATCGGCGTGCTGTCGCTGCCCAACGACGCCTCGATCACGCTGCACGAAGCGGTCGGCTTCCGCCGCGCCGGGGTGTATCGCGAGATCGGCTTCAAGCAGGGGCGCTGGATCGATGTCGGCTTCTGGCAATGCCAGCTGAACGACAGCGCGGTGCCGCCAAGGGAGCCCAAGCCGTTCAGTGAGACGGGGGTGGTGCGGGGCTGACCCCGCCTCCTACCTCCCCGTTCGGTTCGAGCAGCTTCGAGCTTGTCGAGAAGAGGGTTGGGTGAACCATGCCCCGCATGGTTCAGGATTGTCCGGGGGACAATCCGACCCAACCCTCGTCGAGAACGCCTCTCTTGGGGCAACCCCCTTCTCGACTACGGTTCTCGACAGGCTCGAACCTACGCTCGAAGCAAACGGGTAAGAGGTCAGGGCCGGAGAGTATCCTATCGGCATGGCTTCACACCCCAACCGTTCGTGCTGAGTAGGGACTGAGCTTGTCGAAGGCCCGTATCGAAGCACTTGGGGCCAGTCCTTCGATACGCCGCTTCGACAAGCTCAGCGGCTACTCAGGACGAACGGCGGGGGCAGGATGGGCCGGGCAACCCTACCGTTTCCCCCGATACGCCGGCAGCGCGATCCGGAACCGGATCGCCGCCCCGCGCAACGCGAACCCCGCCGCCGCCGCCGGCAGCGCCGCGACGAACGGCGGCAGCCCGCAGCCCACCAGCACGACATGCAGCCCCGCCGCCAGCGCCGCCGCCGTCACATACAGCTCCGGCCGCATCAGGATCGACGGCACGCCCGCCAGAACGTCGCGCAATATGCCGCCGACGCACGCGGTCAGCACGCCCATCATCCCCGCCTGCAGGGGCGGCACGCCATAGCTCAGCGCCTTGGCCGCGCCGAACACACCATAGGCCGCGAGGCCCGCGGCATCGAGCCAGTCGAGCGCCTTGTCGTGCCACCAATGTTCGGGGGTGAACCACACCAGCAGCGCCATCCCGACACAGATCGCCGCGACCGGCGACCCGTGCACCCAGAATACCGGCGCGCCGATCAGCAGGTCGCGCACCGTCCCCCCGCCGACCCCGGTGATGAGCGCAAAGAAGGCGGCGGTGACGAAGGTCTGCGCCGCGCGCGTCGCCGCCAGCGCGCCCGACGCGGCGAACACCGCGATGCCGATCATGTCGAGCGCGCCGAGCATCTGCCCCAGCGCCTGCGGAGAGGGAACCATCCCGCCTCGCTATCGTACCTGCAGGGTCTGATCCAGTGATGCCGGGTCGAGGCGGTGGCCGCCCCCATTCCCACCCGGAAAGGATCGGGTGCGGGTGTCGGAGCGGCCGGCGCCGCGTCCACGCCGGCGGATCGGGCGACGGGGGCATTGCCCCGCCCCCCGCCGATCGGGCAATAGGAGCATCATGCGTCGTCTGACCCCCGCCGCCACCCTCGTCACCATGCTGCTCGCCGCGCTGGCCGGCATTGTCGATGCGCTGGCTTTCAGCGGCCTCGGCGGCTTCTTCGCCTCGTTCATGTCGGGCAACTCGACCCGCTTCGGCGTCGGCCTCGCCCATGGCTGGAACGGCGCCGCCGCGACCGCTGCCGCGCTGGTGCTGTCGTTCGTCGCCGGCGCGATGTTCGGCACCATCGCCGGCGCGGCGGCGAGCGAGCGGCTGGGGCCTGCGCGTCGGGCGGAGGCGGTGATGGGGCTCGTCACCATCCTGCTGGCGCTGGGCGCGGCCCTCGCAACCTTTGCGCCGCTGACCCTCGCCATGCTGCTGCTCGCCGCCGCGATGGGCGCGCAGAATGGCGTCGTCGCGCCCGATGGCGAGGTCCGCGTCGGGCTGACCTACATGACCGGCACGCTGGTCCGCATCGGCCAGCGCCTCGCCCGCCGCCTGATGGGTGACCGTACCGCACCGGGCCCGCGCCGCGACCTGCTGCTGTGGCTCGGCTTCGTTGCCGGGGTGGCGATCGGCGGGGTTGGCTGGAACTGGCTGGGCCTGGCGGCGCTCTGGGTCGTCGCGGCACTGGCCGCCGCCCTCACCATGCTGGTCGCGCGGGTCGATTGGGAGTGAGGTCGGCCACCGGCCTAACCCCACCGTCACCCCGGGCTTGACCCGGGGTCCCGCTTCTTCTTCTACGACGGTCGGCTAACAAGCGGGACCCCGGATCAAGTCCGGGGTGACGGTAAGGGCGGGGTGTCGTTGTCCGACTCGCCCTCCACCCGCCGAACCTCCTCCACCGGCAGCAACGCCCGCACTTCGCCCACGAAGCGCACCACCGAAATCGGCTTGGTCACATAGGCGTTCGCGCCCGCGGTCCGCACCCGGTCCTCGTCGTCGCGCCCCGAATAGGCGGTGACCGCCATGATCGGCACGGTGCGTAAGCGCGCATCGGCCTTCAGCATCTGGATCAGCTCCAGCCCCGTCATGTGCGGCAACTGGATGTCGGTGATGATCAGGTCCGGCAGGAACGCCCGTGCCTTCGCCACCGCCTCGCGCCCGTCGCGGACCGGTTCGGTTTCGAAGCCATGCGCGCGCAACAGGTCGCAGAACAGCTTCAGGTTCAGTTCGTTGTCCTCGACAACGAGTACCCTTTTTGCCACGCGCATCACATCCCGTTGGAAGTTCGAAAGGCTGTCTAGGCGATGCGCAGGCCGGAAACAAATGAAGACGCGGCGACCCTGGGCCTCAACGCGCTGGTGTGGGTGATCGGCGACGATAGCCGGCGCGACCGGTTCCTCGCGCTGACCGGCATCGACCCTGCCGAGCTGCGCGCGCGGGCGGGCGACCCCGGCTTCCTCGCGCAACTGCTCAGCCATCTCGAAAGTTACGAACCCGACCTCATCGCCTGTGCCGAGGCGCTGGCCGTGCCCCCGACCGCCCTGGTCCGGGCGCGCGCCGAACTGGAGACCGCATGAAACCCCTGCTCATCACCGATTGCGACGAAGTCCTGCTGCACATGGTCCGCCATTTCGGGACCTGGCTGGGCGAGGAACATGCGATCGCGTTCGACATGGCCGGGGGCGATTTCGCGACGTCGATGACCCGCGCCGACGGCACCGTGCTCGACCGCGCGGAGATGTGGAGCTATCTCGACGGCTTCTTTCCCGGCCAGATGGCGCGCCAGACCCTCGTCCCCCATGCCCGCGAGGCACTGGCGGCGCTGGCGACCCAGGCCGATATCGTGGTCCTGACCAACCTGCAGGACCATTGCCGCACCCACCGTATCGACCAGCTGGCCGAGCACGGCATCGTCCACCGCGTCGAATGCAACCAGGGGGGCAAGGGGCCGCCGGTCGCCCGGCTGCTGGCCGAATACGACCCCAGCGTCGCGGTGTTCGTCGACGACCTGGCGGTGCATCATCAGTCGGTAGCCGACACCGCGCCGCAGGTGTACCGGCTGCACATGGTGTCCGAACCCGACCTCGCCATCCATGTGCCCCCCGCCCCCGCCGCCCATGCCCGCATCGACGACTGGGTCGAGGCGCAGGCATGGATCGAGGCCCGCTTCGCCACGGGACGGCCCGCGCAGGCTTGACCCCATCCGCTATCCACGAAAGGAACGCTCCATGGCTTATGATATCCCCGCAAAGCTGGCCGAACGCGGCCTGTCGCTCCCCGCCGCCGCCGCCCCCGTCGCGGCCTATGTCCCCGCGGTAGAGGCCGGCGGCCTGCTCCACCTGTCGGGCCAGCTGCCCTTCGAGGACGGCAACCTGATGACCGGCCGCGCCGGCGAGGACCGCGACCTCGCCTATGCCACCAGCGCCGCGCAGAAATGCGCGCTGATGATCCTCGCCCAGGCCGAAAAGGCACTGGGCAGCCTCGACCGGATCGAGCGCGTCGTGAAGCTCGGCGTGTTCGTCAACTCGGCCGGCAGTTTCACCGACCAGCCCAAGGTCGCCAATGGCGCATCGGAACTGATGGTCGAGCTGTTCGGCGATGCCGGCCGCCACGCCCGCAGCGCGGTCGGCGTGCCGGTCCTGCCGCTCGGCGCCGTCGTGGAGATCGACGCGATCCTCGCCATCCGCGCCTGATCCTGCCGGATACGTCATCCCAGCCAAGGCTGGGATCTCCCGGTAATGAAGCCCGCGCCTAGCCGCAGGAGACCCCAGCGTCCGCTGGGGTGACGTCGTCCAGGAGGTCCAGCCAAGCACACCCGTTGTTGCGCCCCTGCAACAGCGGGTGTGTCGTATCCGTACCCTACGCAATTTCCATTGTGCGGCGCGGCACGCTTCGACATATTCGGTCGCAGAGGGTCAGACCGCCCGGGCCAGCAGGTCCACCGAATCGCGGCGACCTTCGAACGCAGGAGAATCACCACGGAACCTAGAAAGGGTTTACGATGCGATTCTCGACCTTCCTCCTGGCCGCGATCCTCGCCGCCACCACCGCCATGCCCGCCTTTGCGCAGGACACCGCCCCGCCCGAACCGATCACCATCAGCGGCAGCGCGACCGTCGCGTCCGACTATCGCTTCCGCGGCGTGTCGCAGACCGACAAGAATGTCGCGGTCCAGGGCGGCATCACCGTCGCCCATGAAAGCGGCGTCTATATCGGTACCTGGGGTTCGAACCTCGCCGGCTGGGGCACGTTCGGCGGCGCCAATCTCGAACTCGACCTGATCGCCGGCTACAAGCACAGCTTCGGCGACGCGACCGTCGATGCCGGCGTCACCTGGTACACCTATCCGGGCGGCTTCGACGAAACCGACGTCGTCGAATTCTATGGCAAGGTCTCGGGCACCGCCGGCCCGGCCACGCTGACCGCCGGCGTGTTCTATGCGCCCAAGCAGACCTCGCTCAGCTACGTCACCGCCTCGGCCACCCCGCTGATCCCGGGCGACGGGCGCAAGGAAGACAATATCTACCTGTCGGGCGACGCCGCCGCCGGCGTGCCGAACACGCCCGTCACACTCAAGGCGCATATCGGCTATTCGGACGGCAATCCCGGCCTCGGCCCCAACGGCACCAGCATGGCGCCGACCGGCAAATACTGGGACTGGCTGCTCGGTGCCGACTTCGCCTACAAGAACCTGACGCTGGGCGTCGCCTATGTCGACACCGACCTGTCGAACAGCGAAGTCGCCTATCTCCAGCCGAACTTCAGCAAGACCACCAACGGCAGCCCGATCGGCGCCAGCACGGTGGTGGTGTCGCTGACCGCGGCGTTCTGAAGGGACGAAGAAACGTAAACCCCGTTCGTGCTGAGTAGGGGCTGAGCGCAGTCGAAGACCCGTATCGAAGCACCCGCCTCAGGCAATCCTTCGATACGCCATTTCGACTTCGCTCAATGGCTACTCAGGGCAAACGCAAAGAGCTTTAACCAAACCAAATCCCATTCGGTTCGAGCAGCTTCGAGCTTGTCGAGAAGCGTCGGTCGAGAACACCCCGTTTGGGGACACCGCCTTCTCGACTATGGTTCTCGACAGGCTCGAACCTGCGCTCGAAGCAAACGAAGGGGGGCGGGGAGCAGGTAGGGCAAAAGAAAGGCCGGTCACCCCGTGGGGCAACCGGCCTTTCCCAAACCCGAAACCAAACCCCTTACGGCGTGGTCGTCCGCGCCGTCTGCCCGTCACCCGCCGGCGCCGCGATGATGTCGCGGGTCGTCGAACCCTTGTCGACGACGTTCGTCCCCGGATCGGCCACGCCCGAGCGGATCCCCGCATCGGCCGCACCGGCACCGCCGGCCTGTTCCAGCGTCAGCCGCTCGGTCGCGCTACGCTGCGCCGGGCCGCCGAACAGCGCCTGCATCGCCTGGGTCGAGGCGGCGGTGTCCTGCGGACGCGGTGCGCCCGGCTGCGGCGGCACCAGCGCATAATCGGGCGGGATCACCAGCGGCGCCTGGCGCGCGACGGCGAATTCGTCGGGGCGCTGGCGGTTCAGGGCATTGCCCTGACACCCGGCAAGGATCAGGCCGAGGCTGCTGATGACGACAAACTTACGCATTGGCCTTCTCCACAGGAACATCGTGCTTCGGCTTCGGCGTGAACAGCGCGCGGACGAGCAGGATCACGACACCGATCGAAATCGCCGCATCGGCGATGTTGAATACCAGAAACGGGCTGTAGCCGAAAACATGGAAGTCGGCATAGTCGACGACATAGCCGAAACGGACCCGGTCGATGATGTTGCCCAGCGCCCCGCCCAGCACCAGCCCCAGGCCGATCAGCTCGGGCTTCTGCGTCTCGCGCCGGATCCATACCGCCACGCCGGTGGCGATGATCGCGGTCATCGCGACCAGTGCCCAGCGCGCGAATTCGCTGCCGGCCTGCAATAACCCCAGCGACACGCCGAAATTCTGGACGAAGCGCAGCGTGAAGAAGGGCAACAGGTTCAGTTCCGCTCCCGGATAATCGATCCCCATCGGACCAGTGACCCAGTATTTGACGAACTGGTCGACGATCAGCACCAGCAGCGCGATCCCCACCGACATCTTGCGCAGGCTCATGCCACCACCTCCGCACAGCGACCGCACAGGTCGCCATCGACTGCCACATCGGGCAGGTGCCGCCAGCAGCGCCCGCACTTGGCCTCCTCCGTCCGCGCTACCGTGATCGGCCCATCGGCTTGGCGCACCTTCGCGACGATGAACAGCTCGGCCAGCTCGTCCGCCGGCAGCGGCAGCGACGGCACCGTCACTTCGGCCTCCAGACTCGACCGCACCGTCTTCGCGCGGCGCAGCGGCTCGATCGCCTCGGTTACCTGCTGGCGCAGCACGCGCACCTCGGCCCATGCCGTGCCCAGCGGCTGGTCGGCGGGCAGCTGCGGCAGTTCGGGCCATTCGAGCAGATGGACCGACCCGTCCTCGCTGGCAAAACGCGCCTGCCACACCTCTTCCGCCGTGAACGCCAGGATCGGCGCGGCATAGCGGACCAGCGCGTGGAACAGCACGTCCAGCACGGTGCGATATGCCCGCCGCCGCACATCTTCGCTCGCGTCGCAGTACAGCGAATCCTTGCGGATATCGAAGAAGAACGCCGACAGGTCCTCGTTGGCGAAATCGGTCAGCGCGCGGGCATAGCGGTTGAACTCAAACGCTTCCGCTGCCGCGCGCAGCTCGGTATCCAGCTCGCCCAGCAAGTGCAGGACATAGCGCTCCAGCCCCGGCATCTCGGCCACCCGCACCCGCTCGTCCTCGCTGAAGCCGTCCAGCGCGCCCAGCAGATAGCGGAAGGTGTTGCGCAGCTTGCGATAGGTATCGCCCGTGCCGGCCAGCACTTCCTTGCCGATCCGCACATCCTCGAAATAATCGGTCTGCGCGACCCACAGGCGGAGGATGTCCGCGCCGGATTCGCCGATCACCTTCAACGGATCGACGACATTGCCGAGCGACTTCGACATCTTGCGCCCGTTGCCGTCCAGCGCGAAGCCATGCGTCAGCACCGCATCATAGGGTGCCTGCCCCCGCGTCCCGCAGCTTTCGAGCAGCGACGACTGAAACCAGCCGCGATGCTGGTCCGACCCTTCGAGATACAGGTTCGCGCGGGTGCCTGCCCCGAAGCGCTTCTCGATGGTGAAGACATGGGTGCAGCCCGAATCGAACCACACGTCGAGAATGTCGGTCACGACCTCATAATCGGCGAGGGCGTAGTCCGCCCCCAGCAGCGCCTGATGATCCGCCGCATACCACGCATCGGCCCCGCCCTCGCGGAAGGCGGTCAGAATGCGTTCGTTGACGGCGGGGTCGCGCAGATAGTCGCCGGTCGCCCGGTTGACGTACAGCGCGATCGGCACACCCCAGGCGCGCTGGCGGCTGATGACCCAGTCGGGCCGCCCCGACACCATCGCCCCGATCCGGTTGCGCCCCTTCTCCGGCACGAACCGCGTGCGTTCGATCGCATCGAGCGCGATTTCGCGCAGAGTCGCGCCGTTACCCTCCCTCTCCCCTTCAGGGGAGAGGGTCGGGGAGAGGGGACTGCCGTCGAGATGGGTCACCGAGAGCAACGGATCACCCGACACCCCCTCTCCCAACCCTCTCCCCTGAAGGGGAGAGGGCTTAGAAGAACGGTCCATCGGAATGAACCACTGCGGTGTCGCCCGGAAAATCACCTTCGCCTTCGACCGCCAGCTATGCGGATAGCTGTGCGCAAAGTCGTCCGACGCCGCCAGCAGCGCGCCCGCTTCGCGCAGGTCGCGACAGATCGGCCCTTCCTCCAGCTTGCCGCCACGCCCGGCGGCAACGAATTTCGGGTTGATGACGCTGCCTTCGCCGCCCAGCCACGCCCAGTCGTCGCGGTAGCGGCCATCGCCCTGCACCGCGAACACCGGTTCGATGCCGTTCGCCTTGCACAGCTCGAAATCGTCCTCGCCATGATCGGGGGCCATATGGACGAGGCCCGTACCGGCATCGGTCGTCACGAAGTCGCCGGCCAGCAGCGGACGCGGCTTGGCGAAGAATCCGCCGCGTGCGTGCATCGGGTGGCGCGCGGTAGCGCCGGCGAGGTCGAAGCCCTTGATGACTCCTTCAACTTCTACCTTGGCGACATACTCTCCTGCGAACATGCCTTGCTGGCCAGCATTTGCGCGCGAGTAAAACTGCGGCCAGAGCTGTGTCGCCGTGAGGACACGCTTAACGTCACCGTTCTGCAACGTTACTCGAGCGATTCCGTACTCGATCTCCGGCCCATAAGCCAAAGCCTGATTGACCGGGATCGTCCACGGAGTCGTCGTCCAGATCACCGCATGGGCACCGACCAGTTCCGGCGCATTCGGCGCGTCGACAATCTCGAACGCCACGTCGATCTGCGTCGACACGACATCCTCATATTCGACCTCGGCCTCGGCCAGTGCGGTCTTTTCGACCGGCGACCACATCACCGGCTTGGCCCCGCGATACAGCTGGCCGGACATGGCGAACTTCAGCAACTCCTCGGCGATGGTCGCCTCGGCGTCGAACTTCATGGTGAGGTACGGGTCTTCCCAGTCGCCGAGGATGCCGAGCCGCTGGAACTGGCCCTTCTGCACCTCGACCCATTTGGCGGCATAGGCGCGGCATTCGGCGCGGAACTCGGCCGGGGGGACCTCGTCCTTGTTGCGCTTCTTGGCGCGATACGCCTCCTCGATCTTCCATTCGATCGGCAGGCCGTGACAGTCCCACCCCGGAATATACGGCGCATCCTTGCCCATCAGCGACTGGGTGCGGACGACGATGTCCTTCAGCACCTTGTTCATCGCATGGCCCATATGGATGTCGCCATTGGCGTAGGGCGGGCCGTCGTGCAGCAGGAAACGCTCGCGGCCCTGCCGCTCGGCGCGCAGCCGCTCATACAGCCCCATCCTGGCCCAGCGATCGAGGATCGCGGGTTCCTTGGCGGCCAGGCCGGCCTTCATCGGGAAGTCGGTCTTCGGCAGGAAGACGGTGTCGCGCCAGTCGCGCGTGGGTTCGCTGGTGTCGGTCATAGGATTGCGCCAGCGATTAGCCGATGCGCGGCCCCACGCAAACCGCTTTCCTACAAGGGCGCATCAGGTCAGGATCGCGGCGCTCTTTGCATCGTCGATATCCCTGCTCCGCGAGGGCAGAATGGTTCACGCGAAGGCGCGAAGACGCGGAGGATGTCCCACCTGCGGCCCCCCGCCCACGATCGGGAGACACCAACCCCGCTGCAACCGCAGGACAAGGCCGCTGGCGCGGATGCGCTCGCCCGGACCGCAACCCCTCCGCGCCTCCGCGCCTCCGCGCCTCCGCGTGAACCGATTTCTTCTTCACGCCACCAGCGTCAACTTCCGCGCCCGGAACGGCCCTGCGCAACCCTTCAACCCATTGAAAACAAACGAACCAGCCGCCCATCCAAAAACGAACGTACCGCAACCTTCGCCAACTTCCGAAGCTACCCCAGCACCGTCCGAGCACGGTCACAATCCGCCGCCATCTGCACCTTGAGCGCATCGAGCGACTCGAACTTTTCCTCGCCGCGCAGATAGTCGATCAGCGCGACCTCGATGGTCTGCCCGTACAGATCGCCTGCAAAATCAAAGAAATACGGCTCCAGCAGCTCGACCGGTTCGCCCGCGATCGTCGGACGAATGCCCAGATTGGCCGCGCCATTGAGCACCCGCCCGTCCGCCAACCGCCCGGTCACCGCATAGATGCCGTAAGCGGGGCGCAGATAGCCGCCCATCGACAAGTTGGCAGTCGGATAACCCAGCTGCCGCCCGAGCTTCGCGCCATGTTCCACCACGCCCTCGACCGCGAACGGGCGGGTCATCAGCGCCGTCGCCTCGCGCGGACGCCCCTCGCGCAGCGCATCGCGAATGCGCGACGACGACACCACCGCCTGTCCGTCGCCGACCGGCGCGACCGTCTCGGCCGAAAAGCCATGCGCCTCGCCCAGCGCCCTCAGCGTCGTCACATCGCCGCCGCGCGCCTTGCCGAAGGTGAAGTCGGTGCCGGTCACCACCCCGCCGACGCCCAGCATCCCGACCAGCCGCTCGGCCGCGAACGCCTGCGCCGACAGCCCGGCCAGCGCCGCGTCGAAGGTGAACACCAGCATCGCATCGGCCCCGGCCTGCGCGAACAGCCGCTCGCGCTGGTCGAGGCTGGTGAGCCGGAGCGGCCGCAGCCCCGGCTGGAAATAGCGGCGCGGATGCGGGTCGAACGTCGCGACGATCGCCGGCCGGCCTTCGGCGCGCGCCCGTTCGACCGCGCGCCCGACCACCGCCTGGTGCCCGGCATGGAATCCATCGAAATTGCCCAGCGCGACGATGCCCCCGCGCAACGACGCGGGAACCGCCGCGCCACCGTCCAGACGCTGCATCGCCGCCCCTTAGCGGGCGGGCGCTGCCGGCGAAAGGGGCTGCATCCCGGCGCGCAGCACGAGGATGGCGTTGCCGCCCATCACCTTGTCCAGTTCGTCCTGCCGCAACCCGGCATCGCGCAGCGCCTCGGCGACCAGCGCGACCCATGCGGTATCGAACGCGGTCGTCACCGCGCCGTCGAAGTCGGACCCGAGCGCCACATGATCGATCCCGGCCACGTCGCGGACATGGACGATGGCCTTCGCGATCGCCTTGGGATCGGTCGAACACACCGCGCCCGCCCAATATCCGATGCCGACCACCCCGCCGGTCCGGGCGATGCCGCGCACCTCGTCATCGGTCAGGTTGCGGTTGACTCGGCACGTCGCCTGCACCCCGCCATGGCTGGAGACAATCGGCCGCCTTGCGACCTTCAGTACGTCGGCGATGCCGGCATGGCTCAGATGCGCGACATCGACGATCATGCCCCTGTCCTCCATCCGCGCGACCACCTGTCGCCCGAACGGGGTCAGGCCGCCCTTGGCCCGGCCATGCATCGACCCGGCAATCTCATTGTCGAAGAAATGGGTCAGGCCGGCCATGCGGAACCCGCTGCGATACAGCCGGTCGAGATTGGCCAGGCTCCCCTCCAGCCCGTTCAGCCCCTCGATCGACAGCAGCGCACCGGTCGGTTTGACGCAGGGGAAATCGGGCGCAGCATGATGCGGGCAAGGCCGCGTATTCGCCCGCGCGACCAGCAATGCGTCCAGCTCGCGCGGGCTGGTGATGAGCCGCAATTCCCCGTTCGATGCCCGCGCCGCGCGGCGCAGCTTCGTCGCGTGCCACAGCGACCGGTTGAGCAGCGATCCCCAGGTCCGGACCGGCTGCAACTGTGCGATCACCAGCGGGGTGATATTGTCGCTGTCGTCGCCGTTCGAGTCGTAATTCTGCCCGCGTGGCGTCTTGGTTACCGACGAAAAGACCTGCAGCGCGACATTGCCCCGCTGCAACCGTGGCAGGTCGACCTGACCCCGCGTGCCGAGCGTCAACAGGTCGCGCGACCACAGCAGCGTGTCGGCATGCAAATCCACGATCGGGTCGGCGAAAACCGGTTCGGGGGTCGGCTTGGCCAGTTCCCGGGCGAGCGCGTCCGGATCGATATCGGCGCCCATGCGCTGCTCGATCGCCGGCGTCGGCTCGACCTTGTTCATCGACCGCTCGACGATGCCGGGCGCCAACGCAAAGAAGCCGGCGGCCAGAATCGCCAGCAATGCCACGCCCCACCAGATCGCCCTGCGCATCCGCTCCGTTCCCCCACGCGCCGTTGCCCGGCGCTGCCGCCCCTTACGCGGTCGTGGGCTGACGGAGCAATGTGACGAAGCTGTACCCCGGACGTTCTCCCTCGGCACTGTGGTCCTCGCGCCACGCCTCGACCCAGCCGGTAAAGGGCGGGACGAACGCATCGCCCGCCGGGGTCGCATGGACCTCGGTCAGCTCGACCCGCTCGATCCGCGACAGGAGCAGGGCGAAAATTTCCGCCCCGCCGATGACTGCGGCTTGCCCACCGGCCAGCGCCAGCGCGGCCTCCGGATCATGCACCACCTCCGCCCCGTCCGACCGCCAGTCGCGGTCGCGGGTCAGCACGATATGGCGCCGGCCGGGCAGGGGGGAGCGAAAACTCTCGAACGTCTTGCGCCCCATCACCATCGCCCGGCCCATGGTCAGCGCCCTGAACCGCTTGAGGTCGGCGGGCAGGTGCCATGGCAGCTGCCCATCGACCCCGATCACGCCATTGTCGGCCCGCGCGAGGATCGCGTCGATCATATCGCCACCGCCGCCTTGATATGCGGCTGGGCGACATAGTCATGCAGCACGAAATCTTCGAGCGCATAGCCGTCGATCGCCTCGGGCTTCCGCACGATCTCCAGCCGGGGCAGGGGGCCGGGGGTGCGCGACAGCTGCTCGCGGGCCTGATCGAGGTGATTCTCGTACAAATGGCAGTCGCCGCCGGTCCAGATGAACTCGCCGACCGCCAAATCGCATTGCTGCGCCAGCATATGCGTCAGCAGCGCATAGCTCGCGATATTGAACGGCACGCCCAGAAAGATATCGGCGCTGCGCTGGTACAGCTGCAACGACAATTTCCCGTTCGCGACGTATGTCTGGAACAGGCAATGGCAGGGCGACAGCGCCATGGCGTGCAGCTCGCCCGGATTCCACGCGGTCACGATCTGTCGCCTAGAGGCCGGGTTGGTGCGGATGGTGTGGATCAGCTCGGCGATCTGGTCGATATGCCGCCCGTCCGCCGCCACCCAGTCGCGCCACTGCTTGCCGTACACCGGGCCGAGGTCGCCGTTCGCATCGGCCCATTCGTCCCAGATGCTGACCCGCTGCTCCTGCAACCAGCGCACATTGGTATCCCCGCGCAGGAACCACAACAGCTCGATGATGATCGAGCGCAGATGCAGCTTCTTGGTGGTCAGCACCGGAAAGCCGGCCGACAGGTCGAAGCGCATCTGGTGCCCGAACACCGACCTTGTGCCGACTCCGGTGCGGTCGTCGGTCGGTACGCCATCGTTCAGGGCGCGCTGCATCAGATCGAGATAAGGGGTCATGGGGGCGTCTTAGGCTGCGGGTTGTGGGCTGGGAAGAAGGAAGAGGTTCGCGCGGAGACGCGGAGCCGCGGAGGGGGTGCCGTCGCGCGTCAGCGCTTTCCGTTCCTCCGCCGTCAACTGGGATAAGGCCGCTGGCGCGGGTAACGGGCCAGCGTGCGAAACCCCTCCGCGTCTCCGCGTCTCCGCGCCTCCGCGTGAACCCCTCCCTTCTTCTTCCCGGGCACCGGAAACCAAAAAAAGGGCCGATGCGTCACCGCACCGGCCCAGGGGTTTTTCCGCAGGAGGAAACTGTGGTTCCGGGCGGCAGGGGACTAGGCCGCCGCCCGGTAGGGAAACTCAGTAATTGTAGGCGCGCTCGCCATGTTCGCCGAGGTCGAGGCCTTCCAGCTCGACTTCCTTCGACACCCGGCCACCGGTCAGCGCCTTGGCGACGAACCATGCGATCGTCGTGCCGACCGATGCCCACACGATGGTGACCAGCACCGCGAATATCTGCACGCCGAGCTTGGCGCCCATGTCGTAGTCGGCCGCACCCGGACCGCCCAGCGACGGGGCATAGACGACCGCCGTACCGATCGCGCCGATGATGCCGCCGACGCCATGGATGCCGAACGCGTCGAGCGAGTCGTCATAGCCGAGCTTGGGCTTCACGACGGTCACTGCGAAGAAGCACACGACCGAGGCGACGGCGCCCAGCACGATCGCGCCGAACGGACCCGAATTGCCCGCCGCCGGCGTCACCGCGACGAGGCCGGCGATGATGCCCGAGCAGAAGCCCAGCGCCGAACCCTTATGCCCCGAGAACTTCTCGGCCAGCATCCAGAACAGCCCTGCCGAAGCGGTGGCGACGAAGGTGTTGATCATCGCCAGACCGGCGGTGCCATTGGCTTCCAGCGCCGACCCGGCGTTGAACCCGAACCAGCCCACCCACAGCAGCCCGGTGCCGACCATGGTCAGCGTCAGCGAGTGCGGCGCCATGCGCTCGGTCGGGAAGCCCAGCCGCTTGCCCAGCAGGATGGCGAGGACCAGCGACGACACGCCGGCATTGATGTGCACCACCGTGCCGCCGGCGAAGTCGAGCGCACCCGCCTTGAAGAAATAGCCGCTCGATGCCCACACCATGTGCGCGATCGGGAAATAGGTGATCGTCAGCCAGACGATGGCGAAGACCATCACCGCAGCGAACTTGATCCGCTCGACCACCGACCCCAGCACCAGCGCGATGGTGATCGCGGCGAAGGTCATCTGGAAGCTGATGAAGACATATTCGGGGATTTCGACCCCGGCGGTGAAGGTCGCCGCCTGCGACGCCGAGGTGACGCCCGCCAGGAACGCCTTGCCCGGGCTGGCGATGAAGTTCGCCAGCGTGGCGCTCGACACGTCGGGACCAAAGGCCAGCGAGTAGCCGTACATGACCCAGATCAGCATCGCGAGCGCCGCGACCGCGCCGATCTGCGTCATCACCGACAGCATGTTCTTGGTCCGCGTCAGGCCGCCATAGAATAGCGCGAGGCCCGGCACGATCATCATCAGCACGAGGACCGTCGACACCATCATCCACGCGGTGTCGCCCTTGTTCACGGTCGCGACCGGCGCGGCGGCGGCGGCGGGTGCCTGCAGCGCGGCGTCCTGTGCCCAGGCGGGCAGCGCCGCGAACAGGCCGAGGCCCATGCCGGCGATCAGTTTCTTCGGATGTTGCATGATGCCCCCCATCACAGCGCGGTCAGGTCGGTTTCGCCGGTGCGGATGCGCACCGCCTGTCCGACGTCGAGAACGAAGATCTTGCCGTCGCCGATCGCGCCGGTGTTCGCGGCGGACTGCACCGCCTCGACGACGCGCGCTGCGATCTCGCTGTCGCACACGACCTCGATCTTGATCTTGGGCACCATGTTGGTGCTGTATTCGGCCCCGCGATAGATTTCGGTCTGGCCCTTCTGCCGCCCGAATCCCTTCACCTCGCTCACCGTCATGCCGGCGACGCCGATCTCGGTCAGTGCTTCGCGTACCTCATCCAGCTTGAACGGCTTGATGATGGCGATGACTAATTTCATGTCGCCCCCCGTGTCGCATCATTGCTCGGGGGAAACGTTGCAACGGCCATGCCAAAGTGCCGTACCACCAATTTTCAGGCGTTGGCGGCGCGGTTGCCGGATTAACGAGCGGTTAATTTGTGCAGCGCGTCACGACTGCCCGTTTTTCAGGCAGGCCCGTCGGCCGCGTCGAGGATTGCGCGCGCCGCATCCAGATCGTCGTCATCGACCATCACCCGCACGGGGATCAGCAGCCAGCTGCCATCGCCGATGCTCGCCTCGCCATCGAAGGCGACCGCCGGCACGCCCTCGCTTTCCAGCCGCCCGACGATGATCTGCGCCTCGACCCGCGGAAACCGCCCCAGTTCGGCCAGCGGCATCAGGCGGTGCCGCCGACGGTCAGCCCGTCGATCAGCAGCGTCGGCTGCCCGACCCCTGCCGGCACCGACTGCCCGGCCTTGCCGCACATGCCGATCCCTTCGTCCAGCGCAAAGTCGTTGCCGATGCCCCGCACCTGCTTCAACACTTCCGGCCCGTCGCCGATCAGCGTCGCGCCCTTGATCGGCGCACCGATCCGGCCATTCTCGACCCGGTACGCCTCGGTGCAGGAAAACACGAACTTGCCCGACACGATGTCGACCTGGCCCCCGCCGAACGACTTGGCGAAGATGCCGTTCTTCACCCGCGACAGCAGCTCGGCGGGGTCATCCTTCCCCCCGGTCATGAAGGTGTTGGTCATCCGCGGCATCGGCGCATGGGAAAAGTCCTGACGCCGCCCGTTGCCGGTCGGCGCGACGCCCATCAGCCGCGCGTTCAGCCGGTCGTGGATATAGCCCTTCAGGATGCCGTCCTCGATCAGGATATTCTCCTGCGTCGGCGTACCCTCGTCATCGATGCTCAGCGACCCGCGCCGGTCGGCGATCGATCCGTCGTCGATGACGGTCACGCCCGGTGCCGCCACCCGCTCGCCGATGCGGCCCGAAAAGGCGCTGGTGCCCTTGCGGTTGAAATCGCCCTCCAAGCCGTGCCCGATCGCCTCGTGCAGCAAAATCCCCGGCCAGCCCGCACCCAGCAGCACCGTCATCTCGCCCGCCGGCGCGTCGACCGCCTCCAGATTGACCAGCGCTTGGCCCAGCGCCACGTCGATCGCCCGGTTCCACGTCGCGTCGGCGAACAAGGATTCGTACAGATAGCGCCCGCCGATCCCGAAGCTGCCCGTTTCGCGCCGCCCGTTCGCCTCGACCACGATCGACACGTTCAACCGCACCAGCGGCCGGACATCGGTGGCGACGAAGCCATCGGGCCGCACGATCTCGACCACCGTCCACGACCCCATCAGGCTCGCCGACACTTGGCACACGCGCGGATCGCGCGCCCGAGCGGCGGCATCGATCGACTGGCACAGCGCGACCTTGTCGGCGAAGGGGATCAGGTCGAGCGGATCGGCGGCGGTATAGAGATGCCTATTGTTGCCGCGCGGCGGCGGTGCCTTCGCCCCCTTGGCCGGATCGATCAGCGCCATCGTCTCGCCGGCCCGGCGGATCGCCGCCTCGGACAGCTCGTTGGCGTGCGCAAAGGCGGTCGTCTCCCCCGAAACGCCACGCAGCCCGAACCCGGCATGGGTATCGTAGGACGCGGTCTTCAGCCGCCCGTCGTCGAAGCCGAACGCCTCGGACCGGCGATACTGGAGATAGAGTTCGCCATCCTCGACATTGGCCAGCGTCGCCTGCGTGGCGCGGAGCGCAGCGGCGGGGTCGAGGTCGCCGGAATAGAGGTACGAGCGGGGATCGGTCGGGGTCATGCGGCCAATATAGGGCGGCGGCGGCGTGGGGGAATGGGGTGTCGGTCCCCGGTGTGCGGGACGAGCGACCACGTTGCCTTTGGGCGTGCCGGCACATAGCGTTCGCCCATGCACGAGCGCGACGTCAGCTACTCGATCTATGCTTTCGCCGTTCTGGCCTTTGCGGGGTTGAGCGGCCTGTCGACGGTCCTCGGCGCGGTAGCGGCCGGCGATCCGCCGAACCTGCCGTTCCTTGTCCTGACATTGTTGTGCCTGGCGAGTGCGCTCTGGCTTGCCTGGCGTCTGGTGCCGGGCCTTCATGCCATGGCCCACAGCATCGCCCCGGCGGAACGGCGCGTCGGCCGGTTATGGCTCTCCGCGATGTCGTGCGGCCTGCTGGGCGGCGGCGCGCTGGCGTTACTGGCGTCGGACGCAAACGCCATGCTCGACAGCCGGAACGATTGGATGGTCTATGGTGGTTGCGCCCTTCTGGGGACGTCATTCCTGCTCGCGTTTCTTGGCAGCGTGATGGTCCGCCCTATGCCTGACAACGAAGCCTGACGGCGTCTTTTCAGCTTTTGCGATATCGGGCCTCCCCCCAAGCCAAAGTCGTCGCCATTCCTGCCCCGTGCCGCCGTCAGCTGCCGACGTAGCCGGGGTCGCGTTCCAGTGCTTGCAGCCACGGGCGGTCGGCCATAGGCTGAAGAACTTGAAGGGTGGAGCATCGACGAATGAAGCAGAAATTTCAGACGGCGGCTAACACAGCGCTGGTCGTGTTCGGCATCTGTACGGCGCTCAAATGGGGCAGCGGCGCGGCCTATGCCGTCGGCGTCTGGGTCGGCGCACACTGACGGCACGGCGCGACCGGATCCAGGCGGTGGAGGCCGAGGAGCAGGAACCAACTGGCCTGCTGCCGGCAAGCCCGCTGCGCCGCCGGGTGTTCCTCATCTGCATGGCGGTGGTTGCCATCTCCATCGTGATGCAGCTGGTATGGGCGGTGCAACGGCACTTCTGACCTAAACCGTCACCCCAGCGAAGGCTGGGGTCTCTCGCGGCGCTCGTCCCGCGCGATCGCCGAAATACCCGGCCTGCGCGCGGATGACGTTGGGGCGGGGTAAGGAAACAGTCTCACCGCCGCGGCAAAGCCGCGTCGTCGGTCGGCGGGCAACGGCGAGCTTGCCCGCCGCCGGCCGGGCGCGGGCCTTGCTGGTCGTCCGAACTACGTTCGGCCTTACCGGCCCGCGCCGTCCCCATGATCCTTCAACTGGCTGTGATCCGCCCCATCCGCCGGCCCGCCGACCAGCACGAAGCGCCGGTCGCAATAACCGCAATCGACATAGCCCGTCTCGTCGATCTGCAACCACACGCGCGGGTGGCCGAGCGCGGGGGCGATGTCGCCGGCGCCGTCGCAGGCGACGCGGGGGGTGGTGACGCGGAGGAGTTCGGGCGGAGGCAGCATGTCTGCGCGAATAGCAACGGTGCGAAGCCTCGACAAGTCGATGCTTCCCTTGGGGCCCCCACGGGCGTATCGGCAACCCCCATGGAAACCCAAGCCGCCATTTCGATCCGCGACCTGTGCAAGACCTATGCAGCGGGGAAGGGCGGCGCTGCGCCCAAGGTGGCACTCGACGGCGTGTCGTTCGACGTGCCCCGCGGCCAGATCTTCGGGCTGCTCGGCCCCAACGGCGCGGGCAAGTCGACGCTGATCAACACGCTGGCCGGCCTCGTCAACAAGACCAGCGGCAGCGCGTCGATCTGGGGCTTCGACATCGACCAGCACCCGCGCAATGCGAAGGCGTCGATCGGCATCGTCAACCAGGAAATCCTGTTCGATCCGTTCTTCACCCCTGCCGAAACGCTGGAGATCCAGGCCGGCCTCTACGGCGTGCCCAAGGGCCAGCGCCGCACCATGGACCTGCTGCGCGCGGTGCATCTGGAGGACAAGGCCAACGCCTATGCCCGGACGCTCTCGGGCGGCATGAAGCGGCGGCTGATGGTGGCGAAGGCGATGGTCCATTCGCCCCCGGTCCTCGTCCTCGACGAACCGACTGCCGGCGTCGATATCCAGCTGCGCAACCAGCTGTGGGACTATGTCCGCGAACTCAATGCGGCGGGCGTGACGGTGGTGCTGACGACGCACTATCTGGAAGAGGCCGAGCAGCTCTGCGACCGTATCGCCATCATCAACCATGGCCGCGTCGTCGCCAACCAGCCGACTCGCGAACTCCTCGGCATGGCACAGGAAAAGGCGGTCGAACTGACCCTCGACCGCGACGTCGCCGACCTGCCCGATGCCAGCTGCTTCGAAAAGGTCGAGCGCAAGGGCGACCGGCTGCTGGCGATCACCTATCGCAAGGACGTCGCCAATGCCGGCGAGGTTCTCGCGGCGGTGACCGCACAGGGCTACGGCATCGTCGACGTCGTAACGCGCGAAGCGGACCTCGAGGACGTGTTCCTCAACCTGACGAACAGCTGAGCGGCCCGTACCGCGCGCTCCGTACCCCCGCGCAGGCGGGGGTCCAGGGCGTCAGACGCTACCGCTCGCCTGCTTGGCTCTGGATCCCCGCCTGCGCGGGGGTACGGCAAGCGTGCAGCATCCATTCCCTCTTTGTTCTTGCGCTGTCTCGTACCGTAGCGCATTGTAAACCCGCGCAATGTCGGACCCCACCCGCAAGATCATCCATGTCGACATGGACGCCTTCTTCGCGTCGGTCGAGCAGCGTGATGCCCCCGAGCTGAAGGGCAAGCCGGTCGCGGTCGGCGGGTCGAGCGGGCGCGGGGTGGTCGCCGCCGCCTCCTACGAAGCGCGCGTGTTCGGGGTGCGCTCCGCCATGCCCTCGGTCACCGCGCTGCGCCGCTGTCCCGACCTGATCTTCGTCCGCCCCCGCTTCGAGGTCTACAAGGCCGTCAGCCAGCAGATCCGCGCGATCTTCCTCGACTATACCGATCTGGTCGAGCCGCTGTCGCTCGACGAAGCCTATCTCGACGTCACCGCCAACCGGCTCGGCCTGCCCAGCGCCACCGCGACCGCCGAGGAAATTCGCGCCCGCATCCTCGACACCACCGGCCTCACCGCATCGGCGGGGATCAGCTACAACAAGTTCCTCGCCAAGCTCGCCTCCGACATGAACAAGCCCAACGGCCAGTTCGTGATCCCCGTAAAGGCCGGCCCGCGCGTCGTCGCGTCGCTCCCGGTCGGCAAGTTCCACGGCATCGGCCCCAAGACGGTGGAGCGCATGGAGGCACTCGGCATCCGCACCGGCGCCGACCTTGCGGCATGGAGCCTTCCCGACCTGCAACGCACCTTCGGCAAGGCGGGCAGCTGGTATCACGGCATCGCCCGCGCCGAGGATCACCGCCCGGTCCGGCCCAACCGCGTGCGCAAGTCGTCCGGCTCCGAAACCACCTTCCACCACGACCTGACCGACCCGGAAGCGATCGAGGAGCGGGTGCTGGCGATGGCCGACGACGTGTGGGACTGGGTCGAAAAGACCGGCCAGCACGGTCGCACCGTCACCGTGAAGGCGAAATACGCCGATTTCCGCATCGTCACCCGCAGCCGCACGCTCTCCGCCCCCGTCGCCGACCGCGCGACACTCCACGCCACGGCCCGCAGCCTGATCGCGACGCTCTACCCTTTACGCATGGGATTGCGGCTGGTCGGGGTAACGATGGCCGGCTTTGGCGCGGGCGAAGGCCCGAGTGGCCAGCTGGACCTGTTGTAGTGACCGCCCAGCCCGTACCCCCGCGCAGGCGGGGGCCCAGAGCCACAGGCGCCTACGGGAGTTTGCTTGGCCCTGGATCCCCGCCTGCGCGGGGATACGGCGCGCAACACTTTGACGCACCGGCCCAACCCGCCTACAACACCCGCGTCCCCGGGGGAGCGTTCCGTCACGCTTGAGAGGAAGGCCGCAGCCTTCGACCCGCTGAACCTGATCCGGCTGACACCGGCGTAGGGAGGGAGCGGCATCACGAGTCCCGCCCCCTCCGCATGGAGTGGAATATGGCAGACATCCCCGCAAAGACCGAAATCGGCGTAACGACAGGCCCGATCCGTGGCAGCCGCAAGATTCACGTCGGCCCCCTGAACGTCGCGATGCGCGCGATCGACCTCGATCCCTCTTCAGGCGAACCGCCGCTCAACGTCTACGACACGTCGGGGCCGTACACCGACCCGAACGCGCGCATCGACATCATGGCCGGCCTGCCGCAGCTCCGCCGCGACTGGATTCTCGCGCGCGGCGACGTCGAATCTTACGACGCCCGCGAAATCCGCCCCGAGGATAACGGCCAGCTCGGCCCCGATCGTTCGGGCGGCGTCCAGCCCTTGCCCAACGTCGTCAAGCGGCCGCTCCGCGCCAAGGCGGGGATGAACGTCAGCCAGATGCACTATGCCCGCCGCGGCATCATCACCCCCGAGATGGAATATGTCGCGACCCGCGAAAATCTCGGCCGCGAGATGCTGCGCGAGTACGTCCGCGACGGCGAGAGCTTCGGCGCGGCCATCCCCGATTACGTGACCCCCGAATTCGTCCGCGACGAAGTGGCGCGCGGCCGGGCGATCATCCCCAACAACATCAACCATCCCGAAACCGAACCGATGGCGATCGGCCGCAATTTCCTGGTCAAGATCAACGCGAACATCGGCAACAGCGCGGTCGCATCGAACGTCGCCGCCGAAGTCGACAAGCTCGTCTGGTCGATCCGCTGGGGTGCCGACACGGTCATGGACCTGTCGACCGGCCGCAACATCCACGACACCCGCGAATGGATCCTGCGCAACTCGCCCGTCCCGATCGGCACCGTGCCGATCTATCAGGCGCTGGAAAAGGTCGGCGGCATCGCCGAGGAACTGACCTGGGACATCTTCCGCGACACGCTGATCGAACAGGCCGAACAGGGGGTGGATTACTTCACCATCCACGCCGGCGTCCGCCTGCCGTACATCCCGATGACCGCGAAGCGCGTGACCGGCATCGTCTCGCGCGGCGGGTCGATCATGGCCAAATGGTGCCTCGCCCATCATCGCGAATCGTTCCTCTACGAACATTTCGACGAGATTACGGAGATCATGAAGGCGTATGACATCGCCTATTCGCTGGGCGATGGCCTGCGCCCCGGTTCGATCGCCGACGCCAATGACGAAGCGCAGTTCAGCGAACTCTATACGCTGGGCGAACTGACCCACCGCGCCTGGGCGCAGGACGTGCAGGTCATGATCGAAGGCCCCGGCCATGTGCCGATGCACAAGATCAAGGAGAATATGGACAAGCAGCTGCAGGTCTGCGGCGAAGCGCCCTTCTATACGCTGGGGCCGCTCACCACCGACATCGCGCCCGGTTACGACCATATCACCAGCGGCATCGGTGCGGCGATGATCGGCTGGTACGGCACGGCGATGCTCTGCTACGTCACGCCCAAGGAGCATCTGGGCCTGCCCGACCGCGACGATGTGAAGGTCGGCGTGGTGACCTACAAGCTCGCCGCCCACGCCGCCGATCTGGCAAAGGGTCACCCCGCCGCCAAGATGCGCGACGATGCCCTCAGCCGCGCCCGCTTCGAATTCCGCTGGCGCGACCAGTTCAACCTGTCGCTCGACCCCGATACGGCGGAAAGCTACCACGACCAGACGCTCCCGGCCGAAGGCGCCAAGACCGCGCATTTCTGTTCGATGTGCGGCCCCAAATTCTGCTCGATGAAGATCACGCAGGAAGTGCGCGACTTCGCCGCGAAGCAGAACGCCCCGGCGGATACGTTCCTCGCCGCCGACAAGGTGGACGCCGACCGCGCGTTGTTCGCGAACGGCACCGCAGCGGCCGAAGCCGGCATGGCGGAAATGAGCGAGAAGTTCCGCGAGAAGGGTGGGGAGGTTTACCTGCCGGCGGAGTGAGGTGGAGGGTGGGGCGTACACCCCACCCGGCAACCGTTCGTCCTGAGTAGTCGCTGAGCTTGTCGAAGCGACGTATCGAAGGACCGTCTGAGGCGGATGCTTCGATACGGGTCTTCGACTTCGCTCAGCCCCTACTCAGCACGAGCGGTTGTGTTGAAAGTGCCACCCCAAAGATCCTCCCCGCTATGCGGGGAGGGGGACCATGCGCAGCATGGTGGAGGGGCGCGGCCGCGAGCGGGACGGTGGTAAAGCCACCGCCCCGCCGCAACTTCAGATCAGGGGCACTCGGGCAGGCTGAGCAGGTTGTTCGGCTGCTCGCCGTCGTTCTCGGTCTTGAGATATTTGTTGCCCGCTGCGCTTCGGGCAACCTCCACCCACGCAATCGAGCCGCCGACATTGGTGTAGAAGCGCCACCTACCAGTTTCGATCTCGATGATCGCTTGCTGCTGTGTGAGTTTCCAGCGCGTCGGATAACCGCCTCCCACATGGGAGATGCGGTCATAGGCGCTGCTACGATAGGTTTTGTTGATGCATTGGATTTCGGCAGTCTGTGTCATATCGCGCTCCGGCGATCCCGTGCGCAGACGCCTGCACGGTTGATTGCGTCGCGAAGGTCCACTAAACTCCTAGGGCTTACCAAGCACCGGAGAGTGGGCGTCTGCCTCCTCCGCTAGGGGTCACTTCCGTTGGCGCGGTTGTGGCCCCAATTCTTTTGGCCGAAGACAATGGCCAATCGCCATCACCTGCACAGCCTAATTTCGTCCCCGCAAGCGGCGGGGGAGAACCCGGTGTTTGCTTTTGTCCGGGGCGATCCCCACGATAGTTATGAGGGAACCTACGCCACTTAACCCACCAATCAAGTAAAATCTATAAGCGATCTGTATCTGCTTATGTCCGTTCGGACGAATATGAAAATGCGTGATCCATGTTCCAGAGGGTTCGGCAGATACGGCACCGAGGAACTGCGCTTCAGGGGAAAGCTACGCCCCGCTCGAACCCGCGCACCGACGCCAACAACCGCTCAGCATTCTTCGGCGACCGCAGCAGATACAGCGTCTCCTCGATCGACGCCCATTCGCTCGCTGCAATCATCACGACGCCCTCGCCACGCCGGCGGGTGATCGCCACCGGCATCCGGTCGGCGACGACCCGGTCCATGACCGCTTTCAGATCGGCACGCGCGGCGGACAGGCTGATTGATTCCATCCGCCGAGTGTACCGGAACCGACGCCCACTGCAACGCATCCCCCAAAAACCACTGTCCTACAAGTTCCCAATATGTTCCCCTGCCCTCCATGCACGCCAACACCCAGCTCCCGGAGCATTCGCCCGCGCCCGCACCGGCGCTCGACCCCTCGAACCTGACGGTCCCGTCCGAGACGCCGTATCTCGACGCCAACGGCTATGACCCGGCCGCCTATCAATGGGTCCCGGTCCTGCGCAAACCGCGCAGCGACGGCTGGTCCGAAGCCAAGCAGCGCGACTTTATCGAGGCGCTCGCCGATGGCGGATCGGTCGCCGAAGCCGCCCGCGCCGTCCACATGTCGGCCAGCAGCGCCTATCGCCTGCGTCGCTCGCCCGGTGGCGAGGCGTTCGCCCGCGCCTGGGATGCGGCGGTTGCGCAAGCGGTAGGCATGCTGGTCGACGTCGCGTTCGACCGGGCGATCAACGGCACCGTCGAACCGGTGCTCGACGCCGATGGCCGCCGCGTCGGGTCGAAGCATCGCCCCGGCGACCGGATGTTGATGTTCCTGCTCGCCGCCCATTATCCCGACCGCTACGGCAAGCAGCAGCGCCGCCGCCCGGCCCCCGGCGAGGCGGAGGCACCGCCCCCGGCCTCGGCGCAAAGCGTGGCGGCGGCGCTCGACGCGCTTTCCCCCGTCACCCCGGCCGAGCCCGAAAAGCTGATGTCGCCCGCCGATCTCGACGTCGCGATCCAGGTCGCCGACCTCAGTGACGGCCGCCTGCCCGGCTGGCTCGACCCCGATCGCCGTATCAAGCCCGTCGCGCGCAAGCGGGTCGAACCGCCGCTCCACGACGCGCTCGCCGCCGCGTTGGCCGCGCAGGACGACATCTATATCGGCGAACCCGGTCCCTTGGGCGAAGCGTTCGAGGTCGAGCTCGAACTCGCCAAGCGCGGCATCGTCGTGCCCCGCCCCAAACCGAACCGCCGCGCCCGCCGCGCGCAGCGACGAGTGTGAACTTAGTGAACTTTGGACGGGAAACGCGCTGTGGAATTTCAACCGTCGACCCCAACCGCCACGAACGTCACCCCAGCGCAGGCTGGGGTCTTCCGGTTGTAGCGCACGGCAAGCGCCGCTTGAGACCCCAGCCTCCGCCGGGGTGACGGTTCCGTGCGTGAAAACCGCCACCCCTCTCGTCACCCCGGGCTTGACCCGGGGTCCCGCTTCTTCTTCTGCCGCCGTCGCAAGAAAGCGGGACCCCGGATCAAGTCCGGGGTGACGGGACAGTAGCTGGCCGCCGTCACATGCAAAAAGGGGCGCCGCGATCCCGCAGCGCCCCCTTTCGGTCCTTCATGCCGCGTGACGCGACTTACATCGCGTTGCGCACGGCCTGTTCGACCTGGGCATTGTCGTCGTCGTCGGCCTTGTCGGCGGCGTCCTCGCCCATGTCGCGGACGTTCTCAGCCTGTGCTTCCAGCGCGTCCGAAACCTGTTCGTTGCTGGTCATGTCGGCCTGGTCTTCCAGCGCGTCGGCGCGGTTCTCGGTCATCGCCTCGATATTGTCGGCGGCCTTGTCGTCGGCATTGCCACCGCACGCGCCCAGCAGCATCAGCGCGGCCAGGCCGGTCGCCGTCATCATCGTCTTCATGGCAATTCCCTCTTTGATCCCGCCCCTGTGGCGGACAAGCGTGTTCAATCGCTTGGAAGGGCCGATGGTTCCGTCTGCGTATCGAGCGGGGGGATCGCCCAGTCGATGCTGCCGCGTCCCTGCGCCTCGAGGAACGCGTTCGCCTGGCTGAACGGGCGGCTGCCGAACCACCCGCTATGCGCCGACAGCGGGGAGGGGTGGCGGCTTTTCAGCACCAGATGCCGCCCCCCGGCGGAAACGTCGCGGACGAAGCCCGCCTTCTTCTGGGCATGCGCGCCCCATAGCAGGAAGACGCTCGGCCGGCCCTGTTCGGCGACGGCATGGACCACCGCATCGGTCAGCGCCTCCCACCCCCGGCCGGCATGGGCGGCGGCGCGGCCCTGCTCGACGGTCAGCACCGCGTTCAGCAGCAGCACCCCCTGCCGCGCCCAATGCTCCAGAAAGCCGTGCGCGGGCGGCACTACGCCCAAGTCGCTGTGCAGCTCCTTGTAGATGTTGCGCAGCGACGGCGGCACCGCCACCCCCGGCCGCACCGAAAAGGACAGCCCATGCGCCTGTCCCGGCCCGTGATAGGGGTCCTGCCCCAGGATCACGACCCGCACCTTGTCGAGCGGGGTGAGGGAGAGTGCGGTGAACCAGTCGGCGCTGTGCGGCAGGATGCGCTTCCCCGCCGCCTTCTCGGCCTTCAGATAGTCGCGCAGCGCCGCCATCCCCGGACTGGCAAAGACGGGGCCGAGCGCGTCCGCCCAGCTCGGGTCGATCGCGCTCGGGATCATGCCCGCTTGCGCACGAACTCGGCGCGCAGCACCAGCCCCTTGATCCCGTCGAACTTGCAGTCGATCTCCTGCGCATCGCCGGTCAGGCGGATCGACTTGATGAGCGTCCCGCGCTTGAGCGTCTGCCCCGCGCCCTTGACGGTCAGGTCCTTGATCAGCGTCACCTGATCGCCATCGGCCAGCACATTGCCCACCGCATCGCGCACCACGACCGCGTCGTCATCGGCCGGCGCGGCGGCGACCTGCGACGCCGGCATCCACTCGCCGCTCGCTTCGTCATAGATATAGTCGTCGTCGCTCATGGCCTGGCCCTTTCGATCCGCTCACGCGGATGCGGTGCCAGCCCGCTCCCCCACCCATCACCATACTGGCGTAGGTGGTGGGGCGGGGGAGCGGGCCGGCACCGCCTCTCATGATCGAAGGCGTAGCCGAGCGACCACGGTCAGAACAACCCCGGCACCTCGCGCTGCGCCGTGTTCGGCCGGGCAGGCTGCAGCAGCGTGCGCTCGTCGAAGCGCACCGTCTCGCGCTGCGCGCTGCTGCCGGTCGAGGCGGAGATGCGGCTGCACGTACGGCCCGCAAGGAAGTCGAGCGCGCGGGCGACCGACTGTTCGCGATTGTCGCCCAGCGGATAGCTGATGTCGTCGCTCGCCTGGCAGGTATTGGGCACCGTCGTCGCGAGGCCGTCATAATAGGCCGCCGACCGCGCCGAATTCTGCACCGCCAGCGCGACGATGCGCAGCCGGTCGTCGCAGTTCGCCCGGTCGACCGGGATCTGTCCGACCGGCTTGCCATAAGTGTTGGTGCCGATCAGCGCCATGTTGTTGCCGAGATAGGGCACGAAGCCGTTGATGACGAGCTCGCTGGCCGATGCGGTCCGCCCGGTGCCGATAAAGGCGATCTTGGTCGGGGTAACCGACTGGGCGGTCGGCGCGAAATACTTGACCGTGTTGCGCGACGCCTTTTCGGGACGATAGCTGGTATAGCTATACACGTCGTTCGTCGACTTGCCGCCGCCCATCAGGTCGCCCATCAGGTTCGCGATCGAGATCAGCCCGCCGCCATTGTAGCGGAAGTCGATGATGAACTCGTTGATGCCCTGCGCCCGGAAACTGGCAAAGGCGTCCTTGAGCGGTGCCTCGGCCGAATCGATGAAGGTGCGCAGGTTGATATAGCCGACCTTCTTGCCGCCGTCGGTCAGCACCTTGGCGCCATAGCGGGTGGAGACGGGCAGGAGCGAGAAGTCGGTCTGGGTCACCGTCGCGGTCTTGGTCTCGCCCGCGATGGTGCGGAACTGGAACACCCGCGCCGTGCCCGGCGTATCGGGGCCAAGTGCCGCGTTCAGCCCGGCGGTCCCTTCCGAATCGATGATCGTCGATACGTTGCGCAAATTGCTGGTCGACGTGCCGATCTGCAGGATCTCGGTCCCGCGATCGATCCCGGCGCCCAGCGCCGGCGCGTCTTCGAACGATTCGATCACGAACAGCCGCCGCCCGGTCTGGTCGAGCGCGAAGCGGGTGCCGAACCCGGCGGTCGCGCCCGAGCTGTAATAGGCATCCTCTTCCTTGATCGACGTCAGATAGGTGAAATACCGGTCCTTGCGCTGCGCCCGCGCCGTCGCGGTCAGCGAATCGATATAGTCGTCGACGTTCGAGAACGCCGCCGGATTGGGATTGGCCGGCAGCGTTTCGGGGAAGAGATACCATTCGCGCAGCTGCGCGAGCGCCCAGTCCTGCCGCTCGCGCAGCGAACAGCCCGCCGTGGTCGTCGGGGTGGGGGTCGGCGTGGCGGTGGGCGCCGGGGTCGGCGCCGGACTGCCGCCGGTCACGCTGCCCCCGCCACCACCGCCGCCGCCACAGGCCGACAGTATCGCCAACACGCCCAACGCCGCCCCGATCCGTACCCGCATCACATCCACTCCATGAACTGACGCCAGCCTAGATGGCTGGATGACGAAGGGAAGGGGGATTCGCCGTCCGGTCCCGTTCGAACAGCGACAATGCTGCGCCCATGCTGATCGCCGGCTGAACAGGCGGGACCAGTCGCCACAACTGTTGCGGTCGGACCACAATGGCGAACGGCGTCATCGTGGCGTTCAGTATTTCTTTGCGCTTTCGCGGCATAGCGGGTGGGTGTCGGATTGCCTTACACCTGTATCGGGATCGCCGCGATGATTCGGCTGTTCAAGCATTACATCCCCCATGCCGTGCTGCTGCTCGGCCTGCTCGACATCGCCGCGCTGCTCGTGGCGGCCGAACTGGGCTGGATCACGCGCGCGATGCAGATCGGCATGGCGGTGGAGCCGATCCACACCCGCATCCCGCAATTGGCGAGCTTCGCGCTCAGCCTGGAAATCGCGATGGTCGCGGTCGGGGTGTACGGCACCGACGCGCTGCAATCGGTGAAGTTCGCCGCTGCGCGCCTGATCGTGGCGATCCTGCTGGGCGTCATCTTCCTCGCGGTGCTGTTCTTCGTGGCGCCGGGCATCACCTTCTGGCGCTCGAACCTGCTCTATGCGGTCGGCTTCGCCGCGGTGCTCCTGCTCCTGCTGCGCATCGTCACCGGCACGCTGCTGGGCGGACAGGCGTTCAAGCGGCGGGTGATCGTGCTGGGCGCCGGCCCGCGCGCACAGCGGCTCAAGGACCTCGGCCAGCGCCCCGGTGCGGGCTTCGTCGTCGTCGGCTATATCGCGATGAGCGAGGCGAACCGGGTCATCCCCGAAGCGATCGCCCGCGACGCGATCTACAACCTCGCCGACCATGTCGTGCTGCTCGGCGCCTCCGAAGTCGTGCTGGCGCTGGAGGAGCGGCGCAACGCGCTGCCGCTCAAGGACCTGCTGCGCATCCGCACGACGGGCGTGCACGTCAACGAAATCTCGACCTTCCTCGAACGCGAGACGGGCCGCGTCGACCTCGACAGCGTCAACCCGTCATGGCTGATCTTTTCGGACGGCTTCTCGTCGGGGCGGATGGTGTCGAGCGTGTTCAAGCGGATGTTCGACATCGCCGCCAGCCTGCTGCTGCTCGCGCTGACGCTGCCGGTGATCCTGCTGGCGGCGCTGGCGGTGAAGCTCGACAGCCGCGGACCGGTCTTCTACCGCCAGCGCCGCGTCGGGCTGTACAGCAGCGGCTTCGACATCCCCAAGCTGCGCTCGATGCGCACCGATGCGGAGGCGGCCGGTTCGGCCGTCTGGGCCGAAAAGAACGACCCGCGCATCACCCGGATCGGCCGCATCCTGCGCAAGACGCGGATCGACGAACTGCCGCAATGCTGGAGCGTGCTGATCGGCGAGATGAGCTTTGTCGGCCCCCGCCCCGAACGCCCCGAATTCGTCTCCTCGCTGGAGGAAAAGCTGCCCTATTATGCCGAACGGCACATGGTGAAGCCGGGCATCACCGGCTGGGCGCAGATCAACTATCCCTATGGCGCGTCGATCGACGATGCGCGGCAGAAGCTCGAATACGACCTCTATTATGCCAAGAACTATTCGCCCTTCCTCGACCTGCTGATCCTGCTCCAGACGATCCGGGTCGTGATCTGGTCGGGCGGGGCGCGCTGATGCGATGCTGACCGGGGTCGTCGTCTGGGGCCATGCCATCGCCGCGCTGCTGTTCGGCGCGCTGGCCTTCTGGGCTGCACGCCATGGTCCGGCCGATGGCGCGCTGCCGCGCCGCTGGCTGTCGGTCGCGCTGGCGCTGACCGCCTTGTGGGCGCTGGCGGTGGCGGGGATCGCCACCGACCATCCGCTGACGCATCTGCTGGCCGGCTTGCGCACGCTCGGCTGGCTGGTGCTGCTGTTCGCGATCCAGCGGCGCACCGGCACGCGGGGGGGCGAAGCGCTCGGGCGGACCATGGCTTATGGCGCGGTGGCGGTGGTCGACGTCGCGCAGCTGCTGCTCGAGCTGATCGGCGCGAGCGCGCGCAACGCCACGGTCGCCGGCCTGATCGGCGATGTCGCGACGGTGCTCGGCATGCTCGCGGCGCTGGGGGCGCTGCTGCTGCTGCACGGCCTGTTCCGCTCGACCGCCTCGGCCGCGACCCGGCTGGTGCTGGTGACGGCCGGCGCCTTCTGGCTGATCGACGTCAATGCCAGCATCGCCAGCTATCTGTTCGGCGGCGTCCCGGCCGAGCTGATCGCCGCGCGGGGCGTGGGCGTCGCGGCCATGGCGCTGCTGGTCGGCCTCGCCCTGTCGCGGCCCGGCGATGGCGGCGTGCAATTCTCGCGCACCGCGACCTTCCACACCCTGTCGCTGCTCGGGCTCGTCGCCTATTGCGCGATCACGATCATGGCGACCAGCCTGATCGAGGCGCTGGGCGGCTCCCATGCCCGGATCGCGCAGACCGCCTTCGTCTTCGGATCGACCGTCGCGGTGCTGACCGCCGCCTCGTCGGGCTGGCTGCGCGCGTGGATCAAGGTGAAGCTGGTCAAGCACCTCTTCCGCCACCGCTACGACTATCGCGCCGAATGGACCCGCTTTACCGAAACGCTGGGTGAGCCCAAGGGCGGCGCCCCGCTCGACGAACGGCTGATCAAGGCGGTCGGCGACCTGACCGATTCGCCCGCCGGCCTCCTGCTGGTCGCCGATGGCGATACGCTGTCGCTCCAGGCGTCGTGGTGCTGGGACGGGGCGGCGCTGCCCGACACCGCCGGCGGCGCGCGGCTGGCGACCTATCTCCAGGCGACCGGGCGCATCCTCGAACTCGATCCGTTGCGCGACCACCCCGAAGACCCGGAGCGCGCGGCGGTGCCCGATGCGATGCTCGACCATCCCGATGCGTGGGTGGTCGTGCCGCTCCCGCATCTCGGGCGGTTGATGGGCGCGATCCTGCTCGCCCGGCCGATCCTCGCCCGCTCGCTCGACTGGGAGGATTTCGACCTGCTGCGTATCGCCGGGCGACAGGTCGCCAGCTACCTGGCCGAGGAACGCGCCCAGTCCGCCCTGTCCGAAGCGCGCCGGTTCGAGGAATTCAATCGCCGCTTCGCCTTCATCCTGCATGACGTGAAGAATATCGTGAGCCAGCTGAGCCTCGTTGCGCGCAACGCCCCGCGCCACGCCGACAATCCCGACTTCCGCGCCGACATGGTCGCGACGCTGAACGAATCGGCGACCCGCATGAACGACCTGCTCGCCCGCCTGTCCGAACGCGAACCGCCCCGCATCGAAGCGCCGCGCGCCGTCGCGCTGGCGACGATCGCCGCCCAGTCGGTCCAGCGCTTTCGGGCGCGCGGGGCAGTGGTGGTGGAGGGGACGAGCACCCTCCACGCCGCGGCCGATCCCGCCCGGCTGCAACAGGTGCTCGACCATCTGGTGCTGAACGCATTGGATGCCGGCGGCCCTGATCCGGTGCGCGTGGTGCTGGGGCAGGACGGCGACCGGGTGTGGATCGACGTGGTCGACACCGGCGCCGGCATGACCCAGCAGTTCGTCCGCGACGATCTGTTCCGCCCCTTCGTCTCGTCCAAGCCGACCGGCTTCGGCATCGGCGCGTTCGAGGCGCGGCAGCTGGCCCACGCCATGGGCGGCACGATCGAGGTGGAGAGCCATCCGGGGCGCGGCTCGCGCTTCCGCGTCACGCTGGCGGCGGCGACGCCCACATTGGAGCAGGCGGCATGACGACACGCAAATGCCTGTTGATCGTCGAGGACGATGCCGGGCTGCAACGCCAGTTGCGCTGGGCCTATGAGGGCTATGACATCGTCGTCGCCGGCGACCGCGAGGCGGCGATCGCCGCCGTCCGCGCCGAGGAACCGCAGGTCGTCACCCTCGACCTCGGCCTGCCGCCCGATCCCGACGGGGTGAGCGAAGGCTTCGCGACGATGGAAGCCATCCTCGCCATGAAGCCCGATACCAAGGTCGTGGTGGCGAGCGGCCATGGCGACCGGTCGAGCGCGCTGCGCGCCATCGATCTGGGCGCATGGGATTTCTATGCCAAGCCGATCGACATCGACGCGCTGGGCCTGATCGTCGCGCGCGCCTTCCACGTCCATGCGCTGGAGGCAGAGAACCGCCGTCTCGCCGACCGGATCGAGGGGCAGGCGGTGCTGGGCGGCATGATCACCGCCGCGCCCGAAATGCTGAAGGTCACCCGCACCATCGAACGCGTCGCCCCGGCCGACGTCTCGGTGATGCTGCTCGGCGCATCGGGTACCGGCAAGGAACTGCTCGCGCGCGGCGTCCATGACGCATCGCGGCGCAAGCGCGGCAATTTCGTCGCGATCAACTGCGCCGCCATCCCCGAAACCCTGCTCGAAAGCGAGCTGTTCGGCCATGAAAAGGGCGCGTTCACCGGTGCGGTGAAGACCACCGAAGGCAAGATCGAACAGGCCGCGGGCGGCACGCTGTTCCTCGACGAGATCGGCGACGTGCCGCTGCCCTTGCAGGTGAAGCTGCTGCGCTTCCTCCAGGAACGGGTGATCGAACGCATCGGCGGGCGGAAAGCCATCCCGGTCGACACCCGCATCGTCTGCGCGACGCATCAGGACATCGACGCGATGGTCGCCGACGGCCGCTTCCGCGAGGACCTCTATTACCGCCTTGCCGAGATCGTCGTCCGCATCCCCTCGCTGTCCGAACGGCCCGGCGATCCCGCCTTGCTCGCCCGCCACTTCCTCGACCGCCACGCCGCGCAGATGGGGCTGGGGCCGAAGCGCTTCGCCCCCGATGCGCTGGCCGCGATCGAGGCATGGGGCTGGCCCGGCAATGTCCGCGAGCTGGAGAACCGGGTGAAGCGCGCCGCGATCATGGCCGATGGCAAGGCGGTGACCGCCGCCGATCTCGACCTCGCCAGTCCCGACATGGCGTCCGGCCCGATCAACCTGAAGGCGGTGCGGGAAGCAGCGGACCGCTCGGCGATCCGCTCGGCGCTGGCACAGGCGCAGGGCAATATCTCGGGCACCGCCCGCCTGCTCGGCATCAGCCGCCCGACCCTCTATGACCTGATGAAGAGCTATGACCTGCAACCCTGACCGATCGTTCCGCGCGCTGCTGGGCATGGGCGGGCTGGCGGTCGTCGCCGCCGCGCTGGCCTCGCTCGGCGGCGTGCTGCCGGCGCGTGCCGACGCCGATGCGCGGACCCGGGTCGCGCAGGCATTGGCGCAGTTCGAAGCCGGCCACTGGACCGTGGCTCGCGACCGTGCCCGTGCCGCGACCGAGGCCGATCCGGCATCGGGCTTTGCGCAGGCGGTGCTGGCCCGCACGCAACTGGCGCTGGGCGACGGGGCGGGGGCGCAGGCATCGCTCGACCGCGCGACCAAGGCCGGGTTCGCTGTCGCCCGCGCGCATCAGCTCTACGCCCATGCCCGCTTGCTGCAGGGCGATCCTGCCGGCGCGATTGCCGAGGCCGACCGCACCACCCCGCGCTATCGCGGCTATGCCACGACCATCCGCGCCCAGGCGCTGGCGGCCGGCGGCGATGTCCGCGCCGGGCTGTCGACGCTGGAAGACCGGGTCGCAGCAGCCCCGCGCGACGCATTTGCGTGGGTCGCGCTCGGCCGGATGCAGCAGGATGCGGGCGACATGGTCGGCGCGATCAACGCCAGTGCCGCCGCCGTCCGCGCCGACCCCGCCTCGCCCGACGCGCTGCGGCTCCGGGCACAGACGATGCGGACGCAATATGGCCTCGTCGCCGCGCTGCCATGGTTCGAATCGGCCTTGGCGCGCGACCCCTACGCCCATGACACGTTGATCGACTATGCCGCGACGCTCGGCGATGTTGGGCGCGCCCGCGACATGCTGGTGGCGGTACGCCGGGCGATGGCGGTGCGGCCGGGCAGTCCGCAGGGGCTGTACCTGCAATCGGTGCTCGCGGCGCGCGCCGGCGACCTCGCGACCGCGCGCAGCGTGCTGGACAAGGCGGGGCGGGGGCTGGCGGGCATGCCCGGCGCGCTGCTGCTCAGCGGCTCGATCGGCCTCGCCGCCGGCGAAGAGGCACAGGCGGCTATCCCCTTACGCGAACTCGTCGCACGGCAACCGACTAACATCACCGCGCGCAAGCTGCTGGCGCTGGCGCTGCTGCAAACCGATTCGGCGCGCGAGGCGTTCGACACCATCCTGCCGGTCGCCTCGCGCAGCGATGCCGACAGCTACACACTGCTGCTCGCCGCCCGCGCGCTGGAGCGGATCGGCGACCGCGCCAATGCCGCGCCGCTGTTCGACCGTGCCGCCGCCCTGACCCGCGGCCGCTCGGGTGCCTTTGCCACCGGCGAGAATCTCGCGACGCTCGCCAACGACGCGGCCGCCGCGCCGGGCAATCCGGCGGCGGCGCTGCCCTATGTCCGCGCGCTGTCGGCAAGCGGCGATGCGGCCGGCGCCCTGTCGGCGGCGCAGGCGCTGGCCGATGCCAATTCCGGCTCGCCCGCCGCACAACTGGTGCTGGGCGATGCGCTGGCCGGGGCGGGGCGGATGGGAGAGGCGGCGACCGCCTATGCCCGTGCCGCCGCCACTCGCTTCGACGAAGCCACGATGCTGCGGCTGGTCGATGCCCGCGACCGCGCCGGGCAGCGCGATCAGGCGAGCGCCACCCTGTCGCTGTTCCTGACCCAGAACCCCGGCAATGTCGTCGCGCTCCGCCTGCTGGGCGAATGGCAGGTCGCGGCGGGTGAGCATGACGCGGCGATCGAGACGCTCGAGCGCTTGCGCGAACGCATCGGCGATCGCGACGCGGCGGTGCTGGCGCTGCTCGCCTTCGCCTATGCCGGCGCGGGCGAGCCGGAGGCGGCACAGGGCTATGCCAGCGCGGCCTATGCGCTCGCTCCGTCCAACCCGATGACGGCCGATGCGCTCGGCTGGGCGCTCTATGCCGGTGACAATGTGGGGGCAGCGGTGCCGCTGGCGGTCAAGGCGGTGCGGCTGTCGCCCGGCGATGCCACGATCCGCTGGCACATGGCCCAGATCGCCGACGCCGCCGGCAACCGCCCGGTCGCCATCGCCAATGCGCAGGCGGCACTGGCCGACGCCCGCTTCGCCGACCGCGCAGCGGCACAAACGCTGATCGCCGGGAGCTGAGATCACCAAACCCGTCACCCCGGACTTGATCCGGGGTCCCGCTTCTTCTTCTGCGTTCGATCAAAGGCGGGACGTCGGCGCAAGGCCGGGATGACGTGCCCTGGGCCTTTGCGCTAGGGCCGCCCCATGACCGACCCGCTGCTCCGCATCGCCGAGGCGCTCGAACGCCTGTCGCCTCCGCCGCCACCCGCCGCCGATCCGCTGGGCCATCCCGCCTATGGCTGGGACGGCATGGTGCTGCGTGCGGCACGCAGCTTCCGCCCGCTTCCGCTCGACCGGCTGGTCGGCATCGACGCGCAGAAGACGGCGTTGACCGACAATCTCACCCGGCTGGCGGCCGGCGCGGCGGCGCATGACGTGCTGCTCTGGGGCGCACGCGGCACCGGCAAGTCGGCACTGGTCAAGGCCGCGGTCGGGCAGGTGCAGGCGACCGGCGGCGCACTGGCGCTGGTCGAGGCACCGGCCAACGCGCTGGCCGGACTGCCCCGCCTGTTCGCGCTGCTGGCCGCCGTGCCGCGCGCCTTTGCGGTATTCGTCGACGATCTCGGCTTCGACACCCCTGCCGATGGCCGCGCGCTGCGCTCGCTGCTGGAGGGTGGCACCGAGGGACGGCCCGGCAACGTCCGCCTGATCGTCACCGCCAACCGCCGCCACCTCGTACCCCGCGACCTCAAGGAACAGGACAGCGCCATCAACCCGCGCGACGGCATCGACGATGCGCTGGCACTCGCCGACCGCTTCGGCCTGTCCTTGGGCTTCCACGTCGTCGATCAGGACCATTATGTCGCGATCGTCGAACGCTATTGCGCCGCCTATAACCTGCCGTTCGATGCGCAGGAAGCGATCAACTGGGCGACAAAGCGCGGCAGCCGCTCGGGCCGGGTGGCGTGGCAATATGTGACCGACCTGGCCGGCCGGCACGGGAAAGCGGTGTAAAGGTCCTTCCCCGCACGGGGAGGAGCCTTACGCCTCGGCCATCTCGGCCAGCGCCAGCCAGCGTTCCTCGGCGGCATCCTTCTCCGCGCGTGCCTTGTCGATCTGCGCGGTGAGCGCGGCGAAGCGCTTCGGGTCCTTCGTGTACAGCGCCGGATCGGCCAGCAGCGCCTCGTCCCGCGCGATCGCCGCCTCCAGCTCCTCGATCCGGCCGGGCAGCAGGTCGAGGTCGCGCTGGTCCTTGTAGCTCATCTTGGTCGATTTGGGCTTCGCTACCGCCTCGACCGGCTTGGCGACCTTCGCCTTCGCCACCGTCCGCTCGCGCCGCTTCGCGACCCAGTCGGCATAGCCGCCCGGCACGACATCGACATGGCCCGAACCATCCAGCCCCAGCGTCACCGTCACCGTCCGGTCGAGAAAGTCGCGGTCGTGGCTGACGATCAGCACGGTCCCGGCATAATCGCCGATCACCTCCTGCAACAGATCGAGCGTCTCGAGGTCGAGGTCGTTGGTCGGTTCGTCCAGCACCAGCAGGTTCGACGGCCGCGCAAATTCCCGCGCCAGCAGCAGCCGCGACCGCTCGCCCCCCGACAGCGTGCCGATCCGCGCTTCGGCGATCGACGGATCGAACAGGAATTCCTTCAGATAGCCATGGACGTGCTTCTTGGAGCCATTGACCTCGATCCAGTCGCCACCGTCCGCCAGTACGTCGCGCACCCGCTTTTCCGGTGCCATCAGCTTGCGCTGCTGATCGATGACGATCCCGTCCAGCGTCTGCGCGCGCATGATCTTGCCCGCGTCCGGGTCCAGATCGCCGGTCAGCAGCCGCAGCAGCGTCGTTTTGCCCGCACCATTGCCGCCGACGATGCCGATCCGGTCGCCGCGCCGCACCCGCAGCGAAAAGTCCTTGAGGACCGTCCGGTCGCCGAACGCCTTGGTCACATGCTCGGCGTCGATCACGACCTTGGTCTTGGTATCGTCGGCTTCGACCTGGATCTTGGCCGTGCCCTGCGGCCCCTGCATCGCCGCGCGCTGGGCGCGCAGTTCATGCAGCTTTTCCAGCCGCCCCATGTTGCGCTTGCGTCGCGCGGTGACGCCACGGTGGAGCCAATGCTCCTCGATCTTGAGCTTCGCGTCGAGCCGTTGCGCGGCGCGCTCCTCTTCGGCGGCGGCCTGTTCCATCCATGCCTCGAACCCGCCGAACCCGATCTCCGCCCGACGGATACCACCGCGGTCGAGCCACAAGGTCGACTTGGTCAGCCGCGTCAGGAAGGTCCGGTCGTGGCTGATGACGATGAACGCGCCATTATAGCGGTTCAGCCATTCCTCGAGCCATTCGATTGCCGACAGGTCGAGATGGTTGGTCGGTTCGTCGAGCAGCAGCACGTCGGGATTCTCGGCCAGCGCGCGGGCGATCGCTGCCCGCCGCCGCTCGCCTCCGGAAGCGGTGGCGGCTTCGCGGTTCAGGTCGATGCCCAGCTGGTCGGCGATCGCATCGACCTCATGCTCGGCCGGCGCCCGCGGCCCCCTGAGCGCAAAGTCGCGCAAGGTCGCGTAGCCATCGACCTTCGGGTCCTGCTCCAGCAGCACGACATGGGTGCCCGGCACGATCGTCCGGCGCCCCTCGTCGGCATCGATTCCCCCCGCGATCAGCTTCAGCAGCGTCGTCTTGCCCGCCCCGTTGCGCCCGATCAGCGCCAGCCGGTCGCGTGTGCCGACATGGATGTCGAGCCCGCGAAACAGCCAGCCATTGCCCTGGATCAATCCAAGGCCCTCATAGGACAATATCGGTGCAGCCATGTGTGGCAGGTAAGCCGCACTCGCGAACGAAGCAAGTTACGCCAGCCTGTCTGCCCTATTCACGGGCTGTTCAACGCGTTGCCCCTATGCCACGCCTCATGTCGATGGTCGTTCGGTTCCTTGTGCTGGGATTGCTGGCGGTGTCGGGAAATGCGCAGGCATTGCCCGACCAGGTGCTGCGCGATCACCAGGCCGCGCGCACCGCGCGGGCGGAGGGCCGCATCCTGCCGATGCGCGAGATCGAACGCCGCGTCCTGCCACAGATGCGCGGTGCCCAGTATCTCGGCTTCGACTATGATCCCGATCGCGGGATTTACACGCTCAAATTCCTGCGCGATGGGGCGGTGATCTGGGTCGATGTCGATGCCCGGACCGGTCAGGTTACCGGCCGCAGCCGTTAAGCAACTAGGGGAGAACAGCCGATGCGCGTCCTGATCGTCGAGGACGAACCCAATCTCGGCCGCCAGCTGCGCGCCACGCTGGAGGGTGCGGGCTATGCCGTCGACCTCGCCACCGATGGCGAGGAGGGGCATTTCCTCGGGTCCACTGAAACCTATGACGCGATCATCCTCGACCTGGGCCTGCCCGAGTTCGACGGGCTGACCGTGCTCGATCGCTGGCGCAAGGAAGGGCGCACCGCCCCCGTGCTGGTGCTGACCGCGCGCGACAGCTGGTCGGACAAGGTCGCCGGGCTGGATGCGGGCGCCGACGATTATGTCGCCAAGCCGTTCCAGACCGAGGAACTGATCGCCCGCCTGCGCGCGCTGATCCGCCGCGCCTCGGGCAATGCCTCGGCCGAACTGACCGCCGGCGACATCCGCCTCGACACCCGCTCGGGCAAGGTGACCAAGGCCGGCGAACCGGTGAAGCTGACCGCCCAGGAATACAAGCTCCTGTCGTACCTGCTCCACCACAAGGGCAAGGTGGTCAGCCGCACCGAGCTGATCGAGCATATCTACGACCAGGATTTCGACCGCGATTCGAACACGATCGAGGTGTTCGTGACGCGCATCCGCAAGAAGCTGGGCGCCGACGTCATCACGACGATCCGGGGTCTGGGCTACAGCCTCGACGAACCGGGCGCGCCGAAGCCGGCGGGCGCGGAGGACTGAAGCGAGCGTCATGACGAGCGGCACCGATCCTGCCCCGCGCACCTATGTCCGGGTGACGGGATCGCTGTCGCGGCGGATGATCCTCGTCGCGGCGCTGTGGATCATGCTGCTGCTGGCCGGTGGCGGCTTCGCGCTCGACCGGGTGCTGGTGTCGGCGGTGACCCGCAACACCGATGACGGGCTCGAATATCTGCTCAATTCGCTGATCGTGTCGGCGGAGATCGATTCGACGGGCGAGGTGACGTTCAACCGGCAGCTGTCGGATCAGCGCTTCCTCGAACCCTATTCCGGCCTCTACTGGCAGGTGAGCGGGCCGGGGCACGAGACTTGGCCGTCGCGCTCGCTGTGGGACCGCAAACTGCCGGTCGATGGCAAGCGCTATACCGACGTCCATGTCTATGACGCGCGGCCGTTCCCCGACCAGAAATTGCGCATCGTCGAACGCGACCTGACGCTGCCCGGATCGCCGACCGTCTGGCGGTTTCAGGTGGCCGAATCGCGCGACGTGCTCGACGGGTTGATCGCGGCTTTGCGCAAGACGCTGGTGCGCTCGTTCGCGCTGCTGGGGCTGGGGCTGATCGTCATGGCGACGCTCCAGACCTGGTACGGCCTGCTGCCCTTGCGCGCCGTTCGCGATGCGATCGCCCGGTTGCGCGCAGGCCAATCGGCGCGGGTCGAAGGGGCGATGCCGGCCGAGGTCGCACCCTTGGTCGAGGAACTGAACGCGCTGGTCGAACATAACGACAAGCAGGCGGAGGAGGCGCGGCGCCATGCCGGCAACCTTGCCCATGCGCTGAAAACCCCGCTGACCGTCATCATGAATGCCTCCGCCGCGGGACAGGACGACCTTGCCGACACGGTGATCCGCGAAGCGCGGACGATGCGCCGGCAGGTCGACCACCACCTCGCCCGCGCCCGCGCGGTCGGGCGGCGCGGATCGGCACACAGCCGGGCGGACGTATGGGCCTCGGTCGAGGCGGTCGAACGCGCCGTCGCCCGGCTCTATCCCAATGTCCGCATCGACGTGGACGGGCAGAAGGACCTGATCGCCCGGATCGAGCGGCAGGACCTCGACGAAATCCTCGGCAACCTGGTCGAGAATGCCGCCAAATATGGCGGCGGCAGCGTCTTCGTCACCGCGCGTGCCGATGCGGGCTTCGTCGAACTGCTGGTCGAGGACGACGGTCGCGGCATTCCGGAGGCGGACCGGCTGCGCATTTTCGATCGCGGCGTGCGGCTCGATTCGGGCAAACCCGGCACCGGTCTCGGCCTCGCCATCGTGCGCGACGTGGCGGAGATTTACGAGGGTACAGCGTCGCTCGAGGAGAGCGAGGATCTGGGCGGGTTGCTGGTGCGGCTGAGGTTGCCGTCGGCGTAACCCCCGTCTCCCTCCGTTCGGTTCGAGCAGCTTCGAGCTTGTCGAGAAGCGCCCGTCGAGAACCATGCGTTTGGGGCAACCCCTTCTCGACTACGGTTCTCGACAGGCTCGAACCTGCGCTCGAAGCAAACGGGGGACGGGGGACGGGGGACGGGGGACGGAGCCTACAACCCCCGCATCGCTGCCGCCGCGATCGACGCACTCCGCTTGCGCGCCGCCGGATCGAACATCGCGCCGGTCACGATTACCTCGTCCACCTGCGTCCGCTCGATGAACTTCGCCAGTCCCGCCCGCACCGTGTCCGGTCCGCCGATCGCCGAGCATTCAAGCACATGGTCGAGGATCGCATTGCCCTGCGCCCCGATCTGCGAGCGGTAGTTCGCGACGGGCGGGGGCAGTTCGATCGGCTGGCCGGTACGGATCGCGACGAACATCTGTTCGGTCGAGCTGGCGAGCAGCCGGGCCTCTTCGTCGGTATCCGCTGCCAGCACGTTGAACGCGGCGGCGGCATAGGGTTTGTCGAGCACCGAAGAGGGACGAAAGTTACGCCGATACGCCTCCAGCGCCTGGTCGAGCGCGGCGGGGGCGAAGTGCGAGGCAAAGGCGTAGGGGAGGCCGAGCATGGCCGCGAGTTGCGCGCCGAACAGCGACGACCCCAATATCCACAGGTCGATGTTGGCACCGGCGCCCGGCACCGCGCGGATGCCGGTGCGGCCGTCGTCCGCGAAATAGCTCTGCAATTCGACGACGTCCTGCGGGAAGGCGTTGGGGTCGCTGTCCAGCGTGCGGCGCAGCGCCCGCGCAACCATCTGGTCCGATCCCGGCGCACGGCCCAGCCCCAGGTCGATCCGCCCCGGATAGAGCGCGTCGAGCGTCCCGAACTGTTCGGCGATGGTCAGCGGCGCATGGTTGGGCAGCATGATGCCACCCGCACCGACGCGGATCGCCTTCGTCGCGGCGGCGACATGGCCGATCACCACCGCCGTCGCCGCGCTGGCAATTCCCGGCATGCCGTGATGTTCGGCCACCCAGTAGCGGTGAAATCCCTCCGCCTCGGCATGGGCGGCAAGGTCGGCGGCGGCGGCGAGCGCTTCGCCTGGGGTGCCCCCCTGACGGACGGGGACGAGGTCGAGCATCGAATAGCGGGTCATTCGAGAGAGATGGGGAGCAGGTTGCGAATTGCCACCAATCCCACATTGGCCGCGCCCAAGCCGGGCTTACAGCAGCAGCTCGCCGCGCATCACCGTCACGCACTGTCCGCCCAGCACCGCGCGATCCCCGTCCAGCGTGCAGGTCAGATGCCCGCCGCGTGCGCTCGCCTGAAACGCGGTGAAGCGGTCGCGGCCCAGACGCTCTGCCCAGAACGGGGTGAGCGCGGCATGCGCCGATCCGGTCACCGGGTCTTCGTCCACGCCCCAGGCGGGCACGAAGACGCGGCTGACGACATCGGCGATATCGCCCGGCGCAGTGACGATCGCCATGACGTGACAGGCCGACAGCGCCGCCATGTCGGGCGTGCAGGCGTGCACCGTCGCCGCATCCTTCACCAGGATGATGCTGGTTTCCTGCGCGCCCGACACGCTCGCGAACACCTCGCCCTCGACGCCCAGCGCCGCCAGCAACGCCACATCGGGGGCAGGCGCAACCCGCGTCACCGGCAGGTCGAGCGTATAGCCATCGCCCTCCCGCCGAACGATCAGCACCCCCGCCTTGCGTGTCGCGAACCGCACCGCGTCGCGCGTCCCCATCAGCACATGGCCGCTGGCGAGCGTGGCATGGCCGCACATCGCGATCTCGACGGTCGGCGTGAACCAGCGCAGTTCGTACTCCGCCTCGCCGTCGCTTGCCGGCACGACGAAGGCGGTTTCGGACAGGTTATGCTCCAGCGCGATCGACTGGAGCAGCGCATCGTCGGGCCATGCGTCGAGCGGCATCACCGCCGCCGGATTGCCCGCGAAGGGCCTGTCGGCAAAGGCGTCGACCACGGTGAAGGGCATCGCCATCAATAGCTTCCCACGCGCTTGCCGAACCAGTGCGGCGTCACGTCCGCCTCGACCAGCGGATTGTCGGTGTCGACATGGCCTTCGGGGTCAAGATGGATCAGCACCTCGACCTTGGGGAATGCCTGGCGCAGCGCGCGTTCGACCCCTTCGACCACGTCATGCGCATCGGCGACGGTCATGTCCCGGGCGACCTCCATGTGGAACTGCGCGAAATCGTGGCTGCCCGACCGGCGGGTGCGGAAGTCGTGGATGCCGCGCAGCCCCTCCTGCCGGGCGGCGACGTCGAGGAAGGCGCGGCGCTCCTCCTCCGGCCATTCCTTGTCCATCAGCTGGTCGATCGCCTGGCTCGACGCCTGGAACGCGCCCCAGCCCAGCCATAGCGCGATCAGGATGCCCATCACCGGATCGGCGCCGCGAATCCCGAAAATCTGGTCGAGCACCATCGCGACGATGACCGCGAGGTTGAGCAGCAGGTCGCTCTGATAATGGACATTGTCGGCACGGATCGCGACCGATCCGGTGCGGTTGATGATCGACTTCTGATACGCCAGCAGTGCGAAGGTGGCGATCATCGCGATCACCGACACGCCGATGCCGAACTCCACGTCCTGCGTCTCGCCCGGCGCGCCGAACGCGGCGATGGCGCGCCACGCGATACCCGCCGCCGATGCGGTGATGAGCATGACCTGGAACAGCGCGGCCAGCGCCTCCGCCTTGCCATGGCCGAAGCGATGGTCGTGATCGGCGGGCGTCGCGGCGAGGCGCACGCCGTACAGGGTCACGAGGCTGGCGAGCAGGTCGAGCGCGGTATCGGCAAGGCTGCCGAGCATCGCCACCGACCCGGTATGCCATGCGGCAAAGCCCTTCAGCCCCAGCAGGAACAGCGCCATCGTCACCGACGCGATGGCGGCGCGGGTGGCGAGTGGGATCACCCGCTTGCGTTCGGTCTCGGTCACGGGAACAACAGTCCTTGGCTCCAGCCGTCGTCGGTCGCGGTAAAGACCCGGCGTTCGTGCAGCCGGTGCGCGCGGTCCTGCCAGAACTCGATCGTCCGCGGGGTAACCCGGTATCCGCCCCAGAAGGGCGGGCGCGGCACGTCCTGCCCGTCGAATCGCGCCTGTACCTCGGCGAAGCGTGCTTCGAACGTGTCGCGGCTGTCGAGGGGGCGCGACTGTTCGGAGGCCCATGCCCCCAGCTGCGAATCGCGCCCGCGCGAGGCGAAATAGGCGTCGGATTCGGCGTCGGAGGCGAGCGTCACCGGCCCCTCGATCCGGATCTGCCGGCGCAGCGACTTCCAGTGGAACAGCAGCGCCGCGTTGGGATTGGCGGCCAGATCGCCGGCCTTGCGCCCTTCGCGATTGGTATAGAACACGAATCCGTCGCGGCCATGCCCTTTCAGCAGCACCATCCGCACCGACGGCCTCCCCGCGGCATCGGCGGTGGCGAGCGCCATGGCATTGGGGTCGTTCGGCTCGCTGGTCTGCGCCTCGGCGAACCACTCGTCGAACAGGGCAAAGGGATCGGTCATGGCCCGCCCATACGCCCTTTCGCAGGCGATTTCACCCCGGCCCGATGGGCAGCGCCGCGGAACGACTCTTTCCCCTGCGAATTGAATCGGTTGAGCAACGATTTCGGGACAACCGGCATGACGGCACGCGCATATTGGCAGGGGCAGATTCGCCTCGCCCTCGTATCGATCCCGGTCGAAATCTACAGCGCCACCAAATCGGGGGCGAGCATCAGCTTTCGCCAGATTCACGAACCCAGCGGCAAGCCGATCCATTACGAGAAATCGGTGACCGGCATCGGCCCGGTCGACCCGGACGAGATCATGAAGGGATACCAGCTCGAAAAGGGCGAATATGTCCTGCTCGACCAGGACGAGATCGACGCGGTCAAGCTGGAGTCGAAGAAGACGCTGGAGCTGACCCAGTTCGTCGACGCGCATGAGATCGACGTGATCTATTACGAGAAACCCTATTTCGTGGTGCCCGCCGACGACCTTGCCGAGGAAGCGTTCGTCGTGCTGCGCGAGGCGTTGAAGCGCACGAAGAAGGTCGGGCTGGGCCAGCTGGCGCTGCGCGGCCGGGAATATGTCGTCAGCCTGAAGCCGTGCGGGCGCGGGCTGGTGCTGGAGACGCTCCGCTATGCCGACGAGGTCAATCGCGCCCAGTCCTATTTCCGCGACATTCCCGATGCCAGGCCCGATGCCGATCTGCTCGACCTGGCCGAGACGCTGATCGCCAAGAAGACCGCCGCGTTCGACCCGCAGGAGTTTCACGACCGCTATGTCGATGCGTTGAAGGACCTGATCGAGCGCAAGGCCAAGGCGAAGGGGCGTAAGATCGTCGATACCGACCCCAACGAAGATCGACCGAGCGGCGGCAATGTCGTCGACCTGATGGCGGCGCTCAAGAAATCGCTCGAGAAGCCGGCGGCCAAGGCACCGGCGAAGAAGACCACGCCGAAGAAGCGCGCACCGGCGAAGAAGGCCGCCACGACGCGCAAGCGGGCCTGACATGGCGCGCAAGTCCGATCCGCTGGCCACCTATAACGCCAAGCGCGATTTCGCGCGCACCGCCGAGCCAGCGGGGACGCTGGCCAAGGGGCAAGGCAACCGCTTCGTCGTGCAGAAGCATGACGCCACACGGCTACACTATGATTTCCGGCTGGAGGTGGACGGGGTGCTCAAAAGCTGGGCGGTGACGCGCGGACCCAGTCTCGACCCCGATCAGAAGCGGCTGGCGGTACGCACCGAGGATCATCCGCTCGATTATGCCGGGTTCGAAGGGGTGATCCCGGCGGGCGAATATGGCGGCGGCACGGTGATGTTGTGGGACGAGGGCACCTGGTCGCCGGTCGCGGGCAAATCGGCGACGGATTTGAAGAAGGGGCATCTCCATTTCGTGCTGGCGGGCACGCGGATGCGCGGCGAATGGCTGCTGGTCCGGCTCAAGCCCCGTGGCAAGGAGAAGCGCGAGAACTGGCTGTTGCGCAAGGTCGCCGATGGGGAAGCGGGCGGCACCGACACGCTGACTGCAACGATGCTGACCAGCGTGACCACCGGGCGGACGATGGAGGAGATTGCCGAGAGCAAGCCCGCCCCGCGCAAGGTGGCGGCCGAAGCGAAGCGCCCGGCGTTCGTCGAACCGCAGCTTGCGACGTTGGTCGATGCGGTGCCGACGGGCGGCGAATGGCTGCACGAGGTGAAATATGACGGTTATCGCATCCTGATCGCGACCGGTGGCACCGGTCCCAGACTCTACACCCGCACCGGGCTGGACTGGACGGCGAAGTTTCCCGGCATTGCCGAGGCGGCGGCAAGCCTGCCGCCGGGCCTGTTGCTCGATGGCGAGGTGGTCGCGCTGAAAGACGGCAAGCCCGATTTCTCGACCTTGCAGGCGGCGATCAAGGACGGTGGGGAAATGCGCTGCTTCGCCTTCGACCTGCTGCGCGATGCCGATGGCGACCGACGCGACGAGGCGCTGGTGCGGCGCAAGGAGCGGTTGCAGCGGGTGCTGGCCGGGGCCGATCCGCGCATCGCCTATTCCGACCATGTCACCGGGTCGGGCGAGAAGCTGTTCGCGGCGATGTGTGCGGAGGGGTTCGAGGGGATCGTGTCGAAGCGCGCCGATGCCCCCTATCGCGGCACCCGCTCGCGCAGCTGGCTGAAGGTCAAATGCACCCATCGGCAGGAATTCGTCATCCTCGGCTGGCTGCCGAGCGAGGCGAAGGGGCGGCCGTTCAAGTCGTTGTTGCTGGGTGTGCAGGAGGAAGGCGGCCTGCGCTATGCCGGCAAGGTCGGCACCGGATTCGACGCGGCGAACATGGCGGAGGTGGCGGCGGCACTGGCCCCGCTGGCGCGCAAGACGCCACCAGTCGAGCTGCCCGCCGTGCAACGCCGGGGTGCGCGCTGGGTCACGCCGAAGCTGGTGGCGGAGATCGCCTTTGCCGAATTCACCGCCGACGGGCTGGTGCGCCATGCGAGCTTCATTGCCTTGCGGGGGGACAAGGCGGCCAAGGACGTGGTGCGCGAAACGCCGGTCGCCGCCGATGCCGCGCCGGCGGTGCGCATCAGCCATCCCGAGCGGGTGATCTTTCCCGGCGACCGGCTGACCAAGGGCGATCTGGCAGCCTATGTCGAGCGGGTCGCGCCGTTGCTGCTGCCCGCAGCCGCCGACCGGCCGCTCAGCCTGGTGCGCTGTCCGCAGGGGCGGGGCAAGGCGTGCTTCTTCCAGAAACACGACGCCGGCAGCTTCGGCGATGCGGTCCATGCGATCGATATTGCGGAGAAGGAGGGGAAGCGCGAACCGTATCTCTATGTCCGCGATGCCGCCGGGCTGCTGTCCTGCGTGCAGATGGGGACGATCGAATTCCATGGCTGGGGATCGGGCGTCGGCGATGTCGAGCGGCCCGACCGGATGGTGTTCGACCTCGATCCCGACGAGGGGCTGGACTTTGCCGATGTGAAGCGCGCGGCACATGATATCAGCCGGCATCTGGGCGATCTGGGGCTGGCGAGCTTCGCGATGCTGTCGGGCGGCAAGGGGGTCCATGTCGTCGTTCCCCTCACCCCGCAAGCCGAGTGGCCGACGGTCAAGGATTTCGCCGACCGCTTCTCCCGCGCGCTGGCGCAGGCCGAGCCGGACCGCTTCGTAGCGACGATGGCGAAGGCGAAGCGGAAAGGACGCATCTTCATCGACTGGCTGCGCAACCAGCGCGGCAGTACCGCCGTGCTACCCTATTCGGCCCGCGCAAGGACCGGCGCGCCGGTGGCGGCCCCGGTCGCGTGGCGCGAGCTGGACGACATCGACAGCGCAGGCCGCTGGACGATCCGCGACGCCGACGAACTGCTGAAGCGCGCCGACAGCCGACTGCTGACCGGCTGGGGCGTCGCGGATCAGGTGTTGCCGGACCGGTAAGCGCGCCACCGGCCACTACCGTATTCCCGGGCAGGCGGGAATCCAGGGTTGCTTCTTGCACCGGTTGCGTTCGGGGCTCCGGACCCCCGCCCGCGCGGGGGCACGCCTCGGCTATTGGCCGCTCCGCTCCGCCAACTTGCGCTCCCACGCCAGCGCGTCGCGCACGATCTGGTCGAGATCGGCATGCTGCGGCCGCCATGGCAGGGTGGCGAGGATCGTGCTGTTGTCGGCGACCAGCGCGTCGGGATCGCCGGCGCGGCGGCCTTCCAGCCGGCGGTCGATCGTCATGTTCGTCACCCGGTCGACCGCGTCGAGCACTTCGAGCACCGAATAACCGCGGCCATAGCCCGCGTTCATCGTGTGGCTCTTCGCCGGATCGGCCATCAGCAGGTCGAGTGCATGGACATGGGCATCGGCCAAGTCGGTGACGTGGATATAGTCGCGCACGCCGGTCCCGTCGGGGGTCGCGAAATCGGTGCCATAGACGCCCACATGGCCGCGCTTGCCGGTCGCCGCCTCGACCGCGACCTTGATGAGATGGGTCGCACCCGCCGTCGACTGGCCGCTGCGCCCCTGCGGATCGGCGCCCGCTACGTTGAAGTAACGCAGTGCCGCATAGTTGATCGGATGCGCGGCGGCGACGTCGGCCAGCATGATCTCGGTCATCAGCTTCGACATGCCGTACGGATTGATCGGCTGTTTCGGGCTGTCCTCGCGCACGGGCACGACTTCGGGTATGCCGTAGGTCGCGGCGGTCGAGGAGAAGATGAAGTGCTTCACCCCCTCGCCCACCGCGCTCTCGATCAGGCTGCGCGAGGCGGCGGTGTTGTTGCGATAATATTTTAGCGGGTTCTCGACCGACTCCGGCACCACCACCGATCCGGCGAAGTGCAGGATGGCATGGACGTCATGGTCGCGCATCGCCGCGCGCACCGCCACGTCGTCGCTGATATCGGCCACGACCAATGTCGCGCGCGGATCGACCGCCCAGTCGAAGCCCGTGACGAGGTTGTCGACCACCACCACCTCATGGCCCGCGTCGAGCAGCGCCAGCACCGCATGGCTGCCGATATAGCCCGCACCGCCCGTGACCAGAACCTTGCCCATTACCGTACCCCCGATTGCGTCGCCGTGATGCGCGCCTATCTCTGCGACCAAAGGAGATTACGCAATGGCTACCGAACAGGCGACCTTCGCCGGCGGATGTTTCTGGTGCACCGAGGCGGTGTTTCGCGACGTGATCGGCGTGGAGCAGGTCGAAAGCGGCTATATCGGCGGCACGGTTGAGCATCCGACCTACAAGCAGGTGTGCGGTGGCGACACCGGCCATGCCGAGGCTATCCGCATCACCTATGACCCGGCCGTCATCGGTTACGACGATCTGCTCGACATTTTCTTCGCGACGCATGATCCGACGCAGCTGAACCGGCAGGGCAACGACGTCGGCACCCAGTATCGCTCGGCGATCTTCCCCCATTCGCCGGAACAGGAAGCGGCGGCGCGTGCCGGGATCGAGCGCGCGGGCGAAGGGCGTGGCACGATCGTCACGACCATCGAACCGCTCGCCACCTGGTATCCGGCCGAGGATTATCATCAGGAATATTGGGACGGCGAAGGCCAGCGTAATCCCTATTGCCTGGCGGTGATCCCGCCCAAGCTGCAAAAGCTGCGCAAGAGTTTCGCCGCGCGGAGCAAGGCGGCCGAATCGGCTTGAACCGCCACTCGGTTATCATAAGTTTGCAAGGGCCGTGCCAAGACTGCGCGGCCCTTGTGTCGTTTCGGGTAAATTGCTATCCCGATCCCGGCCACAGGGGCGACGAGACATGGGGGCGACGATCGATACGACCGGATCGGACCGGCGGTTCGCCGCGATCCGCGACTATCGGCTGATCGAGGCGATTGGCGATGGCGGGCAGGACGACCTTGCCCGGCTTGCCGCCGAAATCTGCGAAGCGCCGGTGGCGCTGGTCACCCTGCTCGCGGCGGACCAGCAATGGTTCGTGGCGGCGGTCGGCACCGATCTGTGCGGCACGTCGCTGGGCGATGCGATCTGCACCCACGCGCTCGATGTCGAAGACATCCTCGTCATTCCCGACCTCTCGACCGATCCGCGTACCTGCAACAGCGGGATCGTGACAGGGGAACCGCATATCCGCTTCTATGCCGGCGTGCCGCTGCGCATTGCCGAAGGGGTTCCGGTCGGGACGCTGTGCGTGATCGATGTCGTCGCCCGTCCCCAAGGGTTGAGCAACACCCAGCGCGACATGCTGCTGCGGCTCGCGCGGCAGGCGGTAACCACGCTCGAACTGCGACGGCTGCTCGCCGAACGCGACGAAACCCTGCGCCGCATCGCCGAGACCGAGGCGGCGCTGAGCGGCAACGAGCAACGCTGGCAGCGACTGTTCGAAAATATCAGCGACGGCTTTGCATTGGGCGAGGCGATCCGCGACCCGGACGGGCAGGTGGTCGATTGGCAGTTCGTCGACGCCAATCCGGCGTGGTTCGCGCTGTCGGGCGTGGACCGCGAACGGATGCTGGCACTGACCGGACGGCGGCTCGATCCGGCTGCCCCCGCGCACTGGGCCGACGAATTGCACGGCATGCTGTCGGACGGCGTGCCGATCGGTTTCGTCCACCACATCCCCCATCTGCGCCGCTGGTTCCGCGGCCATTGTTTCCGCATCGAGGGCGACCGGTTCGGCGCGATCCTGCGCGACATCACCGCCGAACGCGCAGCGGATGGCCGCCAGTCCGCGCTGATCCAGCTCGGCGACCTGCTGCGCGACTGCCACGATGTCGCCGATGTCGCGCGGGCGGCGTCGGCGCTGATCGGGCAGGCGCTGGACGTCAGCTGTGCCGGGTTCGGCCGGATCGACGCCGGTCTGACGCAGGTGGAAATCGGTCCCGACTGGACCGTGACCGGCGGCGCGTCGCTAACGGGGCGACAGGCGCTCGACACCTTCGGTGAACTGGCGGGCGATATCGGACGGGGCGACGCGATAGTGGTCGCGGATGTCCAGCACGATCGTCGGACGGCGGGGCATGCCGATGCGCTGATCGCGCGCGGCATCGGCGCGTTCGTCATCGTACCGGTGCGCCGCGACGGACGAATCGTTTCCGCATTCCTCGTCTGCATGACCGGTCCGCGCCAATGGACCGGGGAGGAAATCGTGTTCCTGCGCAAGGTGGCCGACCGGGTCGAGGTCGGCATGGCGCAGGTCGAATCGGAAGCGCGGCAGAATCTGCTGATCCAAGAACTCGCTCACCGGCTGAAGAACACCCTGTCGATGGTGCAGGCGATCGCCTCGCAGACGCTGCGCGGGTCGGTCGACCGCGCGCCGCTCGACGCGTTCGAACGCCGGTTGCAGGCGCTGGGCGTGGCGCATGACGTGCTGGTCGAACGCAACTGGGTTGGTGCCGACATGGCGACGACCATCGGACAGGTAATGGCGGTGTTCGGCTGCGACGACCGCATTACGCTGACCGGTCCCGACGTGGCGCTCGGCGCCCGGGCGGCGCTGGCGCTGGCGTTGATGCTGCACGAACTGGGCACCAACGCGGTCAAATATGGCGCGCTGTCGACCGTCGAAGGGTCGGTGCTGCTCGACTGGCAGGTGGCCGACGATCAGCTGAGCATGACGTGGCGGGAATGCGGTGGCCCGTCGGTGCAGCAACCGGCCCGCCGGGGGTTCGGGTCGAAGCTGTTGCGGCTGGGCCTGGCGGGAACGGGGGACAGTGAAATCTGTTACGATCCGGCGGGCGTCCGCGTGTCGATGCGCGCCAATCTTGCCGATCTGGTCGGCGGCTGACCAACGAAAACGGGCCGCCCCGACAGGGACGGCCCGTATCCTGTACCGTTACGGCAGGTGCTTAGCGCACCGAACCGCGACGCACGAGGTTCACGATTGCCAGCAGCACGATCGCGCCGACCAGCGAATACAGGAAGCTCATCACGGTGATGCCGTTGTTGATGTTCGCACCGGTCACGAAACCGGCGATCACGGCACCGACGATGCCGACGACGACGTTCAGGATGATGCCCTGCTGCGCATCGGTCCGCATGATGATGCTGGCGAGCCAGCCGACGATGCCACCAACAACCAGCCAGATGATGATACCCATGTGACGTCCCTCCATTGCTGCCTGCAACCCGGCAATTTCGTACCGGGAGTACTGAGGGAAAGACTCACAAACGTCCGGCTTGTTCCGCCTCCGTTTTAACTGATAGGCTCAATATTTGCGCTGCTGCCGCTCATACAGGGACTTGTAGTGCTGGATCCGCGTCACGCGCAGGCCCGGCATCCCCGACCGGTCGACCGCGCGCTGCCAGCTGGCGAATTCCTCCGCCGACAGGTTGTAGCGCTGGCACACGTCGTCGACGCTCAGCAGGCCGCCATTGACCGCTGCGACCACTTCCGCCTTGCGTCGCACGACCCAGCGGGTCGTATCGGGCGGCGGCAGCGAATCGATCGTCAGCGGTTCGCCGAGCGGACCGATCACTTTTGCCGGACGGATTTTGTGGTTCTCAATCATACTGGACCTCGAGCCGGGGTCGCCCCCTCAAACCTTCTTGCGCGGTCATACGCGAACGCGGTTGAACATCGGCTAAAACGGCTAGGTAAACATCGTCTTCATCCGTTCGCATCGTGCCATCCCTTCGCGACGGGCCGGTGTTCCGGTACGACACATGCCCTCAGCAGGGCGGCAGTCCACCCGTTGAACGCCCCGTCCGCCGGATTGAGCAGGGACACCGGCGCGCGGTTCCATGCCAGTCGGGTCTGCAGTCGCGCCGTCGGCGTCGCCGCCTGCCGCCCGGTCGCAGCCGCCAGCAACACGGCCAGCTCCGTCGGCAGGGTGGTGACCGTGGAACCACGGTCGAAACGGGCGAAACTCAGATCCAAATGTTCTTCCAGCAACAGGACTTAGGGGATGGTGTTACCTCGACAACGTTGAAGGTCCGGTAAATGGCACCGCATTTTTGCAACCGACGCGCGAAGCGCCTATCTGGCGGGCCATGGACCTTGGTGAATTTCAACTGGATGCGCCCGTTTCGGCGCGCCGCATCGTCGTGGCGATGTCGGGCGGCGTGGACAGTTCGGTGGTCGCCGCACTCGCCCATGCGACCGGGGCGGAGACGATCGGCGTCACGCTGCAGCTCTACGATCATGGCGCGGCGGTAGGACGTGCCGGATCATGCTGCGCCGGGCGCGACATTCGCGATGCGCGTGTGGTGTGCGACAGGCTCGGCATCGCCCATTATGTCTTCGACCATGAAAGCAGCTTTCGCGAGACGGTGATCGACGATTTCGCCGATGCCTATCTGGCCGGGCGCACGCCGATCCCTTGCGTGAAGTGCAATATGGGGCCGAAATTCACCGACCTGTTCGCGCTGGCCCGCGACCTGGGTGCCGATTGCCTTGCGACCGGCCATTATATCCGGCGGGTGATGGGGCCGGCCGGGGCCGAATTGCACCGTGCGATCGATACGGCGCGCGACCAGAGCTATTTCCTGTTCGCGACGACGCAGGCCCAGCTCGACTTCCTGCGTTTCCCGCTGGGCGCGATGCCCAAGGCAAGGGTGCGCGAGATCGCCGCCGAACTGGGGCTGGGCGTCGCCGGAAAGCCCGACAGCCAGGACATCTGCTTCGTCCCCGATGGCGATTATGCCGGGCTGGTGCGCAAATTGCGGCCCGAGGCGAAGGACGGTGGCGAGATCGTCGATCTGGAAGGGCGGGTGCTGGGCCGCCATGGCGGACTGGTCGGCTATACCGTCGGGCAGCGGCGCGGCCTCGAGATCGGCGGGCTGGCCGAACCGCTCTATGTCGTACGCCTCGAACCCGCGACGAAGCGGCTGGTCGTCGGCCCGCGCAGCGCGCTGGCGGTCGGCGCGGCGCGGCTCTCCGACATCAACTGGATCGGCGGCGACCATGCCGGACCGCTGACCGCCAAGGTACGATCGATGGCCAAGCCGGTGCCGGCGCGGCTGGCGGGCGAACGGCTGGTGTTCGACGCGCCCGAATATGGCGTCGCGCCGGGACAGGCGGCGGTGCTCTATGCCGGTGACCGCGTGCTGGGCGGCGGCTGGATCGAAGGGACCGAGGCGGCCTGAAGGATCCTCCCCGCTTTGCGGGGAGGGGGACCGCCGCGAAGCGGTGGTGGAGGGGGCTGGCGGCATGCGGCGAGGTTGCCTTGCGCGGCCTACCCCCTCCACCATGCTGCGCATGGTCCCCCTCCCCATGATATGGGGAGGATCGGCTTGCCGCTTGCGCTTCGTCCCCTTACAGCCCCGACCCGATGCTGCCCGCGCTAGCCCATGTCCGCGACTGGATCTTCGATCTGGACAATACGCTCTATCCGGCGTCGTCCAATCTGTTCGCCGAGATCGAGGCGCGCATGGGGCACTATATCTGCGACCTGCTCGGCTGCGATGCGGAAGAAGCCCGTCGGGTACAGAAGCTGCATTTCCACAATCACGGCACCTCGCTGTCGGGGCTGATGGCCGAACAGGCGGTAGATCCGCACCATTTCCTCGATTTCGTCCACGATATCGACCTGTCGCCGCTGGTGCCCGATCCCGACCTGCCGCGCCTGTTGGCAGCGCTGCCGGGACGCAAGCTGGTCTTCACCAATGGCGACGCGGCCTATGCCGGCCGCGTCCTGGCGAAGCTCGGCCTGTCGGACAGTTTCGCCGGCATCCACGATATCCATGCCACCGCCTATCATCCCAAGCCGCATGTCAGCGCCTATGAAGGGCTGTGCGCGGCATGGGAGATCGACCCGACGACCGCCTTGTTCGCTGAGGACATGGCCCGCAATCTCGTACCGGCCAAGGCGGCGGGAATGACCACCGTGTGGGTCGACAACGGGTCCGAACAGGGGCCGGGGACGGCACGCGACCATATCGATTACATCACGCACGACATCGTCGCGTGGCTACGCTTCGTGGAGGAATCATGACCGACCTTGCCGCCCAGATCGACGCCGCCTGGGAAAACCGTGCCGAACTGACCGTCCATACCCAGGGCGAGGTCCGCGTCGCCGTCGACGCTGCGCTGGCGCTGCTCGATTCGGGTGAGGCGCGGGTGGCCGAACCGGTCGGGGACGGCTGGCAGGTTAACCAGTGGCTGAAAAAGGCGGTGCTGCTGTCGTTCCGCCTGAACGACAACCAGATCATGGACGGCCCGGGCGGCACCAACTGGTTCGACAAGGTGCCGGGCAAGTTCACCGGATGGGGCGAGCATCGCTTCCGCGACGCCGGGTTCCGTGCGGTGCCGGGCAGCATCGTGCGGCGCGGCGCCTTCATCGGCAAGGCCGCGATCCTGATGCCGAGCTTCGTCAATATCGGCGCCTATGTCGGCGAAGGCACGATGGTCGACACCTGGGCGACCGTGGGCAGCTGCGCGCAGATCGGCAAGAACGTCCACCTGTCGGGCGGTGCGGGCATCGGCGGTGTGCTGGAGCCGCTGCAGGCCGATCCGGTCATCATCGGCGACGGCGCCTTCATCGGCGCGCGGGCCGAGGTGGCGGAGGGTGTCCGCGTCGGTGAGGGTGCCGTGCTGTCGATGGGCGTCTATCTCGGCGCGTCCACCAAGATCATCGACCGGGCGACCGGCGAAGTGTTCCGGGGCGAAGTGCCGCCTTATGCGGTGGTCGTGCCCGGATCGATCGGTGGCGGCGACGGCAAGCCGGCGCTGTACTGCGCGGTAATCGTCAAGCGGGTCGATGCCCAGACCCGCTCGAAGACCAGCATCAACGACCTGCTGCGCGACTAATATATCCTCCTCGGCACGGGGAGGGGGACCAGCGAAGCTGGTGGAGGGGGGTGTCCTCGTCCACCACCGTTGCGTTTTGTGAGTACCCCCCCTCCACCCCGCCCTCTGGGCGTGGTCCCCCTCCCCGTACTGGAGAGGAACTGGTAGGCCGACACCATGACCCGCCCCCGTTCCATGATCCGCAGCTTTCTCCATGGCGAAGCGTCGGGCGGTATCGTCCTGATGCTCGCCTCGGCGCTGGCACTGCTGCTTGCCAATCTGCCCGGCATCGACACCGCCTATTTCCACGCGCTGCATATCGTGACCGGGCCGGTGTTGAGCGACCGGCATGGGCCGATGACGCTGCATTTGTGGGTCAACGACGCGGCGATGGCGTTGTTCTTTCTGCTGGTCGGTTTAGAGATCAAGCGCGAGCTGGTCGACGGGCGGCTCGCCACGTGGGAGCAACGCCGCCTGCCGGTGATTGCGGCGATCGCCGGCATGGGCGTCCCGGCGATGTTGTACCTGCTGGTCGCGCGGTCGACGCCGGGTCTCGCGCAGGGTTGGGCGATCCCGGCAGCAACGGACATCGCCTTTGCTGTGGGCGTCATGGCGTTGCTGGGCAAGCGGGTACCGGCGGCGCTGAAGCTGTTCCTGACGACGCTCGCCATCGTCGACGATATGGGGGCGGTGGCGATCATCGCGCTCGGCTATACCAGCGATCTCGACCTGACGGCGCTGGGCGGTGCGGTGCTGGTGCTGGCGATGCTGGTCGCGCTCAACCGGGCGGGGGTGATGCGTCTGGCACCTTATCTGCTGCTGGCCGTACCCTTGTGGTACTTCGTGTTCCTGTCGGGCATCCACGCGACGGTTGCCGGGGTGCTGGCGGCGATGACGATCCCGGTCAAGCCGACGCCGGGCGCACCGGAGGCGATCGATTCGCCGCTGCACCGGCTGGAACATGCCATCCATCCCTGGGTCGCGTTCGGCGTGGTGCCGCTGTTCGGCTTCGTCAATGCCGGGGTCGCGGTGACCGGCGTGCCGCTGTCGATCCTGTGGGCGCCGCTGCCGCTGGCGGTCGCGGTCGGGCTGTTCGTTGGCAAGCAGGTCGGTGTGCTGGGCGCGATTTGGCTGGCGGTGCGCAGCGGGCTGTCGTGCCGGCCGGGCGATGCGAACTGGATGCAGCTCTGGGGCGTCGCCGCGCTGGCCGGGATCGGCTTCACCATGAGCCTGTTCATCGGCGGGCTGGCCTTTGCCGATGACGCGGCGGCCATCGATCAGGTGAAGATCGGGGTATTGGCCGGGTCGCTGCTGTCCGCGCTGCTCGGCGCGACGCTCCTCCGCCTCGCGCCGGTCAGGGGTAGGTAGCGTCGACCGGGCGCTGCCCGGCCATCGCCTTCGCCACCGCTTCGGCCTGACCCAGCACGCGCAACACGTTGCCTTGCGCCAGCGCCGCGAGGTCGGCATCGCTCCACCCGCGCCGCGCCAGTTCGGCGAACAGCAGCGGATAGCCGTCGACCCCGCCCATGCCTTCGGGACCAGTGCCGGAAATACCGTCATAGTCGCCGCCGATGCCGACCGACGCGCGACCGGCGCCCTTCGCGATATGTTCGACATGGTCGGCCATCGTTGCCGCCGTCACGCGCGGAGCGGGGTTGGCGGCTTCCCAAGCCTTTACCGCTGCCGGTGCCTGCGCACCATACAGGTTGCCCGGCAGCCCCTGTGCCTTGGCAAAGGCGCCGCGGCGATTGTCCCATGCGTTCCACTCCGCCGACAGGAAGGCGGGATAGGCATTGACCATCACCACCCCGCCCTTCGCGCCGATCGCCCGCAGCAGATCGTCGGGAATGTTGCGTGGCCGGTCGGCGAGCGCGCGGGCGTTGGAGTGCGACGCGATCACCGGTGCCTTCGATTCGGCCAGCGCCGCCGCCATCGTCGCATCGGACACGTGTGCGACGTCGATCAGCATCCCCAGCCGGTTCATCTCGTGCACCACCTGCCGACCGAACGGGGTCAGGCCGTTGGCCTGCGGCGTATCGGTCGACGCATCGGCCCAGCCGACGCTCTTGGTATGCGTCAGCGTCATGTAGCGCACGCCGAGATTGTAATATTGCCGCAGCACCGACAGCCGCCCGTCGATCTGGTGCCCGCCCTCCACGCCGATCAGCGAGGCGACGCGGCCGCTCCTGGCGATGCGCGCCATGTCCGCCGCATCGCGAGCCAGCGCCATCCGGGTCGGATTGGCGCCGATCATCCGGCGGACGATGTCGATCTGCTCGATCGTCGTCTCGACCGCCTGCGGACCTGTCGTCGTTGCCGGGATCCAGACCGACCAGAATTGCCCGCCGACATGTCCACGCTTCAGGCGGGCGAGGTCGGTCTGCAGCGGCGGATCGATCTTGCTCGTATCGCTGGTCAGGTCGACCGATTCGACCGCCGCGTGATGATGTTCGCGAATGCCCCACGGCAAGTCGTTATGCCCGTCGATGATCGGCGCGCGTTCCAGCACCCGTTCGGCCCGTGCGCGGTCCTGTGCGGAAGGGGCGGGGGCCTGTGCGGCGGCGAGGAGCAGGAGCGGCAGGATCATGGATCCCACGCTAATCCGTCGCGCGTAGGCCGGACAAGTGCTACGCATGGCATCGGCCATGCGCCGGGGATATGGGAGACGTGCCGATGTACGCCATGCTGTTGCTGCTGGGACAGGCCGCGACGCCCGCCGTCCCGCTGCCAGGCCCGCCCGAGCGAATCTCGATCCTGGTCGATCCCTGCGCGTCGCAGCGGCGCAATTCGCAGGACGACGAAATCCTGGTTTGCGGGGAGGGCGTGCGCGAGCCGCGTCTGCCGCTGCCATCGGAACGCGCGCCCCCCGACCGTCCGCTCGCATCCAATCCTTATGCCGATGGGCGGGGTGCGGAGCTGGCGGCCGACAGCCCATGTGCCACCCTGTCGCAGGGCTGCACCACCGGCGTCGATATTTTCGGTGGCGGCACCTTTGCCATTCGCGCGATCGGCAAGTTGATCGACCCGGGCAGCTGCTGTGAGGAACCGGACGAATACAAGGATGTCGGCAAGCTGGTCGGCGACATCGTGCGCGGGATCAAGGGCGGCCCGTCGAAGAAGGAGCGGGCGAAGCGCGTGGCGATCCCGCTCGATCCGGCGGTGCCGTTGCCGGTAGCGGCCGTAGCGGCGAAGTAGGGGGGCTCGAAGATCCTCCCCGTGCCGGGGAGGATCTTCGCCTCCGGGGGTGACGCGGGAGTGAATCCCGCGTCGTCGGTCGTCGCTATGGCGACGCCGGCCGTCGCCGCCTTGTGCGCTTGGGGCATTGCCCCTTGCGCACCGGTCAGCAGCTTGCGCTGCTTCGCTCAAAGCTTGGCGGTTAGCTCCGGCACCACGTTGAACAGGTCACCCACCAGCCCGACATCGGCAACCTGGAAGATCGGCGCGTCCTCGTCCTTGTTGATCGCGACGATGACCTTGCTGTCCTTCATGCCCGCCAGATGCTGGATCGCGCCGGAAATGCCGACCGCGATATAGACTTCCGGCGCGACGATCTTGCCGGTCTGACCGACCTGATAGTCGTTCGGCGCATAGCCGGCATCGACGGCCGCACGCGAAGCGCCGACGGCGGCGTTCAGCTTGTCGGCGAGCGGATCGATCAGCGCGTGGAACTGCTCTTCCGATCCGAGCGCACGACCCCCCGACACGATGATCTTGGCGCTGGTCAGCTCGGGGCGTTCCGATGCGGCGATCTCGGCGCCGACGAAGCTCGACACGCCCTTGTCGCCGGTCGAGGCGACCGCTTCGACCGTGGCCGATCCACCGGTCGCTGCCGCCTTGTCGAACGCGGTGCCGCGCACCGTCAGCACCAGCTTGGGATCGCTGGTCTTGACCGTCGCGATCGCGTTGCCGGCATAGATCGGGCGGGTGAAGCTGTCCGGCCCCTCGACCGAGAGGATCTCGCTGATCTGCATCACGTCGAGCAGCGCGGCGACGCGCGGCGCGATGTTCTTGCCGGTGGTGGTGGCCGGCGCCAGGAAGGCGTCATGGCTGCCCATCAACTCGACGACCAGCGGCGCGACGTTTTCGGCGAGGTTATGGGCATAGGCGGCATCGTCGGCGACCAGCACCTTGGTGACGCCCACAATCTGCGCGGCGGCCTGTGCCACGCCATCGACGCCCTGACCCGCGACGAGCAGTTCGACCTCGCCCAGCTTCGCAGCGGCGGTGACGGTGGCATAGGTTGCGTCCTTGACCGACTGCCCGTCATGTTCGACCCAAACCAGCGTCTTCATGCGACCACTCCCAGCGTCTTGAGCTTACCGACCAGTTCGTCGACATCGGCGACCTTCACGCCCGCCTGGCGCTTGGCCGGTTCCTCGACCTTCACGGTCGTCAGGCGCGGCGCGACGTCCACGCCCAGATCGGCGGCGGTCTTGGCCGCCAGCGGCTTCGACTTGGCCTTCATGATGTTGGGCAGCGACGCGTAGCGCGGTTCGTTGAGGCGCAGGTCGGTGGTGACGATCGCCGGCAGGGTGAGCGCGACCGTCTCCAGCCCGCCATCGACTTCGCGGGTCACGTTGACCTTGTCGCCCGCGACCTCGACCTTGCTGGCGAAAGTACCCTGCGGATAGCCGGTCAGCGCGGCCAGCATCTGGCCGGTCTGGTTGTTGTCGTCATCGATCGCTTGCTTGCCGAGGATGATTAGCTGCGGCGCTTCCTCGTCGATCACGGCTTTGAGCAGCTTGGCGACGCCCAGCGGCTCGACCTTGGTCTCGCTGGTGATGAGGATCGCGCGGTCGGCGCCCATCGCCAGCGCGGTGCGCAGCGTATCCTGCGCCTTCTGTTCGCCGATCGAAACGACGACGATCTCGGTCGCCACGCCCTTTTCCTTCAGGCGGATCGCTTCCTCGACCGCGATCTCGTCGAACGGGTTCATGCTCATCTTGACGTTGGCCAGGTCGACACCCGACCCGTCCGCCTTCACGCGGGGCTTCACATTGTAATCAAGCACACGCTTGACCGGCACCAGCACCTTCATGAGCACTCCCTCTCAAAACGTTTTACGCGGTGGCATCGCGCGTTTCTCTGGCGGTTTTGCGTGGGTTTCGCAAGTCCGGTATGGAAACGCAGCGACGCCGTAGCGGCAGGTGGCGACCCTAGCGCGAATCGCCCTGCCACCCCAACGAAAAAGGGCCCGGACGTTTCCGTCCGGACCCCTTGTCCGTCGCAGGCAAAGGGCGATCAGGCCGCCTTCTGCACTTCCGCGACGATCTTCTTGGCGGCATCGCCCAGGTCGTTGGCGGGGACGATCGCGAGGCCCGAATTGGCGAGGATGTCCTTGCCGGCCTGCACGTTCGTGCCTTCGAGGCGGACGACCAGCGGCACCGACAGGTTCACTTCCTTCGCGGCGGCAACGATGCCTTCCGCGATGATGTCGCACTTCATGATCCCGCCGAAAATGTTGACGAGAATGCCCTTCACCGCCGGATCGGCGAGAATGATCTTGAACGCCGCGGTGACCTTCTCCTTGTTCGCGCCGCCGCCGACGTCGAGGAAGTTGGCCGGGAACATGCCGTTCAGCTTGATGATGTCCATCGTCGCCATGGCGAGGCCGGCGCCGTTGACCATGCATCCGATATCGCCGTCGAGCTTGATGTAGGCCAGGTCGTACTTCGACGCCTCCAGCTCCATCGCGTCTTCTTCGGTGGTGTCGCGCAGTTCCATCAGGTCCTTGTGACGGAACATGGCGTTGCCGTCGAAGCCGACCTTGGCGTCGAGCACGACCAGCTTGTTGTCGTCGGTGACGGCAAGCGGGTTGATCTCGATCTGCTCGGCATCGGTGCCGAGGAACGCGTCGTACAGCTTCGATGCGACGCTGGCGGCCTGCTTGGCGAGGTCGCCGGTCAGTTCGAGCGCGGCGGCGACGGCGCGGCCGTGGTGCGGCATGAAGCCGGTCGCGGTGTCGATGTCGATCGAGTGGATCTTTTCGGGCGTGTCATGCGCCACGGTTTCGATATCCATGCCGCCTTCGGTCGAGGCGACCATCGAGACGCGGCCGGTCGCGCGGTTGACGAGCAGCGCGAGGTAGAATTCCTTCGCGATGTCGACGCCGTCGGTCACGTACAGGCGGTTGACCTGCTTGCCGGCGTCACCGGTCTGGATGGTGACCAGCGTGTTGCCGAGCATGTCGGTGGCGTGGGCGCGGACTTCGTCGGCGGTCTTGGCGAGGCGGACGCCGCCCTTGGCATCCGGACCCAGTTCCTTGAACTTGCCCTTGCCGCGGCCGCCGGCATGGATCTGTGCCTTCACGACATAGAGCGGTCCGGGCAACTTCGAGGATGCTTCGACCGCTTCCTCGACGCTCATCGCCGAGAAGCCGGCGGGGACGGGCACGCCGAACTTCGCGAGCAGTTCCTTGGCCTGATATTCGTGAATGTTCATGGATTCGCCTTCCGCCTCTCGGGTGGGTGCCTGATAGTTGGCAAAGTTGCCGCGCTAAAGCACATGCGGGAGGTCGAATCCAGCCCAAATCGACCTTAATGCGATTGCGTCGCAGATGCTTTACGAGAGAGCGGTCGCGCAGAGCGCCGCCATGCCCGCCGACAGAGAGCGCGACAGGCCGGCGGATTGCAGGCCGCTGCGCAACCGCGCCTCGGGCACTGCGCAGCCCGTGAGGCCGGCGAGGACCAACAGGGCGGTAAGGCGTCGCAATGTCATGGCCGAGCCGCTATATGCCCGCGATGCACTGGGCAATCGGCATCCTGATCTTCCTCGCCACCGTGATCTTCATGGAAGGCTTCGCCTATGTCGCGCATCGCTGGCTGATGCACGGGCCGGGCTGGTTCCTGCACGCCAGCCACCACCGCCCGCGCCATGGCAACTGGGAGTGGAACGACCTGTACGCCGCGATCTTTGCGGTGCCGTCGATCGTGCTGCTGCTGGGCGGGGTGCAATGGGGGTGGTGGCCGGGGACGATCTGGATCGGCGCGGGCATCGCCGCCTATGGCGCGATCTATTTCGGCTTCCACGACATCATCGTCCATCGCCGGTTGCAGCACCGCTATCTGCCGAAATCCAGCTATATGAAGCGGATCATTTCCGCGCACCGGCTGCACCATGCGGTCGAGACGAAGGACGGCACGGTCAGCTTCGGCTTCCTGTGGGCGCCCAGGCCCGAGGAGCTGAAGGCCGAACTGAAGCGGCGCGGCAATGCCGGGGTGCGCGCGGCGACCGCGACGACCCGCGACCGCGTCGAGCATCCATGACCGCCGGCGGATGGCAGGCGCGGGCGCTGTCGTGGCTGCTCGCGATCTTCGCCACGCTGGCGATGGTCGGCGCGGTGGCGACGATGTCGACCAATGGCGGACCGACACGATCGGGCGCCGAAGTTGACAGCGACGCCACCCGGCAGGTCGATCCGCGCACCGGCGCGCCAGTGCCGCCGCCCGCGCCCTTCACCACCGGCGCGCCGCGCGTCGAGACGCCGCAGAGCATCGCCGTCGCCGCGCAGGCCGCCGCGACGCGCAAGGTCGCCGACTGGCTGGCGGTGCTGACCTATGCCGTGCTGGCGCTGGTCGCGGTGCTGGCGGTCGGGGTGCTGGCGCTGTTCCGTATCGCACAGGTGCTGTCCGAGCGGCGCGATTAGCCGGTGATCGTCGACCCGTTCTTCTATGTCGTCGCCGTCATCGCGGTGGCGATGCAGGGGCTGGCCAAGGGCGGGTTCGCCGGCATGGGCGCGCTGTCGATGCCGCTGCTGGCACTGGCGATCGATCCGGTCCGCGCCGCCGCGATCCTGTTGCCGATCCTGATCGTGCAGGACGTGGTGGGGGTATGGGCGTTCCGGCGGACCTTCGACGGGCGGGTGCTGGCATGGATGCTGCCGGGCGCGGTGATCGGCATCGCCCTCGGCTATGGCTTTGCGGCGTTGGTGTCACCTTCGGCGGTACTGGCGACGGTCGGGCTGATCTCGATCCTGTTCGGTGGCTGGCGATTGTGGACCGAGCGCCATGGCATGCCGGTCGCCAGCCGTTCGCCGGGCTGGGTCGGCACCTTGTTCGGCGTCGCATCGGGCATCACCAGTCAGATCGCCCATGCCGGACAGCCGCCGTTCCAGCTCTGGGTACTGCCGCGCCAACTTCCGCGCGACGTGCTGGTGGGGACGACCGCGCTGTATTTCTGCGCGGTCAACTGGCTGAAGGTGCCGGCCTATATCGGCCTTGGCCAGTTCACGCGCGCGAACCTGCTGACATCGGCCGCGCTGCTGCCGGTGGCGATCGCGACGACGTTCGGCGGGGTGTGGCTGGTGCAGCGGGTGTCGGCGAAGCGGTTCTACACGCTGATCTATGTGCTGATGATCGTGGTGGGGGTGAAGCTGGTGTGGGACGGGGTGGTTTAGCCGGGCAGGCATGCCGCGAAAAGACGATGGCCTGTGTCGTTTCGGCACCCTAGGCTATGCCATGGCCGTTCACCGTCGTCCGCTCGCACCCGTCATTTGCCTGTTTGTTTCGGCATGTGCCGGACAGGTGACGCTGATCCCGCCGCCGACACCGATCGCAGCGCCAATAGCGAAAGACGATTACAAGGTACGGTCACTCGCGGACGTCGATCCCGCACAACCCCTGGCCGGAGCAATGGCGGGGCAGACGCTCAGCCTGTTCGGCCGCGAGGACCTGATCGCCCGCACCAGCAGCGATTACAAGCCGACGGCGTGTTCGCCGATCGCAGGGGCGGGGGATGCGATCGGGACGATCATCGAACGTGCCCGCAAAACCTCGATCGTGATCGTCAATGAAAGCCATGAGCGATCCGAGCATCGCGGCTTTACGGCGCGGGTTGCGCGTGCGCTGCGTCCGCTCGGCTATGACGTACTGGCAATGGAGACATTGTCGATCCCGGCGCTGGGAACGCCGGACAAATTCCTGCCGCCCTATCTCAAGCGACCGGATCAGCTGTATTTCGAAGATACCGACGGCTATTACCTCTATGAAGCCGGTTTCGGACGACTGGGGCGGGAGGCAAAGGCGCTGGGGTATCGCCTGTTGCCCTATGAAGAGCGGTTCAGCGAGACGGCAGCGACCCTGTCCCTGGATGAGGGCATCGCCCGGCGCGAAACGGCACAGGCGGAGCAGCTCGCCGCCTACATCGCCGCGCATCCCAAGGCCAAGCTGCTGATCCATGTCGGTTATTCGCATGCAACCGAAGTGCCGCGTGCCGACGGCCAACGATGGATGGCGACGCGACTGAAGGCGATCACGGGTATCGACCCACTGACCGTGTCGCAGACGACCTGCCGGGGCGGCGGTAGCCGGGAGCGGCTTGCCGTGCTGCCCGCCGAGCAGCGGCCCGGTACGTTCGACGTGGTCGTAGATCATCCGACGGCGAAGTTCGTGCGCGGGCGTCCGGCATGGCGGGTGGCGGCAGGCGACCGGGTGGTGTCGATCCCAACCGCGTTGCGCCCGGCCAAAGGCTGGCGGATCGTCGAGGCGCGGCCGGTCGGGGAGAGCGAGGCGTCGGTGCCGATGGACCGGGTGGCGATCCGGCCGGGCGAGGATATCGCGCTGCTACTGCCGCCCGGGCGGTATCAGCTGAAGGTGGTGGACGTACCGATGGCCGCGAAGGAGTAGGGGGGGCTGTGCCATCGTATTCGGCATGCGTGTCCAGAGCGTTGTCCCGGCGCCTTTTCGTTATCAGCCTGACGAATCTTGCGGGGTCAATCTCAACGCTCCCACGCACTTTAGGCGAGGATAATTTTTGATGGACTTGCCCGCTAAGAAATCCCGCTAAGCACTCTCTGACATTCTTGCCTTGGCGGTAGGTGTAGGTGGAATATTCGTCTCCCGATTTTTGCGTAGCACGTTCCCGGCCCCGCCGGGGACGCTTTGGCTATGGGGATGCGTGGCGGTTGGGTTGGCTGCTGCCTGCGGCGTTGCTTTTGGGCACGGTTTTCGTGGCCTGCCGTGGATGCTGCAACTGGTTGGTGTTTACATTTCGCTGCAGATCCCGCTGCAGGTCGGCTATTCCTACGGTGTCCTATCGTTCTGACCGGCAAGAGCGGCAGCACGGTGGTTTGGCAGCGCCGTCGATGGGACGAACAGGCTTTTCCGTTGCGCTGCTATTGCTCCTGACCAATTGTTCGCCAGCAAATCGCGGCGACCTTTCACCAGTCGCCGGTCCGGGCGTGACGCTGGCATCGACCGAAGGCCTGCCGGACGACACCGCACGCCTGTCCGGCAGCGGGGTTACGGCTGACGTTACCGGGCGCTGGTCGCAGCAGAACGAGACGATCGAGATACGCTATCGGGCAGGAGCGGTGCCGGTTCGTATCGCGATACGGGGCGGAGCGACAGGTATCGCCCGCCCGGCGACCTCCGCGTGGGACCGCACGAAACCCTTTCCCGGCAATGCGATCGGTCGACCGTTGCTGGACGAGGCGCCGCTGACGATCGCGGCCAACGGCGAGGCGCGGGTACAGATCGAGTTCGCGCGGGCGAACGACACGCCCTTGTCGATCGGCGATAGGGTGACGCTGGCGGTGCCGATGCCCGACGGAGCGCGCGCGGTGACGTTTCGTGCAGGCGGGGAATAGGCGACCCGCTACGTCCTACGTCGCGCTGCAAGGTGACGCGAGCGATGGGACGTGACAGGATCGAACCGCACGCTGCCGAAACGGACGAACGACTCGCCCGGCGGCTGGTGAAGGAGAGGATCGATGTCGCGTCTGGTCAGGCAGCTGTCGGCCTATGCCGAATATCATCGCAACGGACATAATGTCGCGACGCACATGGTCGGCATTCCGCTGATCCTGTTCGCCATCGCCGTACTGCTGTCGCGGCCGGCAATCGCGCTGGGCGAGGGGCTGGTGGTCACGCCGATGATGATCGTCGCGGCGGTTGCGGCGGCCGGCTATCTGCGGCTCGACCTGATGTTCGGTGCGGTGCTCGCGGCGTTCCTCGCGCTGATCACGTGGGCGGGGAGCGGGGTGGCCGCCTGGTCGACCGGCGCGTGGCTGGCGGTCGGGCTGGGCAGTTTCGTGGTCGGGTGGACGCTGCAGTTCGTCGGCCATTATTTCGAAGGGCGCAAACCGGCATTCGTCGACGACCTGTCGAGCCTGTTCGTCGGGCCGCTGTTCGTGGTGGCCGAGGCGGCGTTTATGCTGGGCCTGCGGCAGCCGGTGCGGCGGGCGATGGAAGGGGCCCTCCGCCCGCATTGACGCGGGCGGGGCGGCCCGTCCGGATCAGTCGAACAGGCTCGACACCGACGATTCGTCGGCGATGCGGCGGATCGCTTCGGCGAGTAGCGGGGCGATGGTCAGGTGGCGGATCTTCTGCCCCTGCGCGATCACGTCGTGGTTGCCGATCGAATCGGTGATGACCAGTTCCTCGAGCGCCGATGCCTCGACCCGGGCGACCGCGCCGCCCGACAGGACGCCGTGGGTGCAATAGGCGACGACGCCGACCGCGCCGGCCTGCTTGAGCGCCGCGGCGGCGTTGCACAGCGTGCCGGCCGAATCGACGATATCGTCGATCAGGACGCAGAAGCGGCCCTCGACATCGCCGATGATGTTCATCACTTCCGATTCGCCGGCGCGCTCGCGGCGCTTGTCGACGATGGCGAGGGGGGCGTTGTGCAGCCGCTTGGCGAGGCTGCGCGCGCGGACCACGCCGCCGACGTCGGGCGACACGACCATCAGGTTATGTTCGCCGAACCGGGTCTTGATATCCTCCGACATCACCGGCGCGGCATAGAGATTGTCGGTCGGGATATCGAAGAAGCCCTGGATCTGCCCGGCGTGGAGATCGACGCACAGCACGCGGTCGGCGCCGGCCTCGGTCACGATGTTGGCGACCAGCTTGGCCGAAATGGGCGTGCGGGGGCCGGGTTTGCGGTCCTGCCGCGCATAGCCGAAATAGGGGATGACGGCGGTGATGCGCCGTGCCGACGCGCGCTTCAGCGCGTCGATCATGATCAGCATCTCCATCAGATTGTCGTTGACCGGATAGCTGGTCGACTGGACGACGAACACGTCCTCGCCGCGGACATTTTCCAGCACCTCGACGAAGATTTCCTCGTCGGCGAAGCGCCGCACGCTGGCCTTGGTCAGCGGGATTTCCAGATAGTCCGCGATCGCGGTCGACAGGGGAAGGTTGGAATTGCCCGCCAGCAGCTTCATGGGTGCGCCCGTATCCATGATGGAAAGAATGGGTGCGCCATAGAGCGCGCGGACGAATTGTGAAACCCATGTGACGCCCGCGTTTGCGCCGATGCGACAAATGGGCGAGAGGGCTGCGCCATGACCGTCACCCGCTTCGCCCCCAGCCCGACCGGCTTTCTCCATATCGGCAACCTGCGCACCGCGCTTCACAACTGGATGTTCGCGAAGAAGGCGGGGGGCAGGTTCCTGCTCAGGATCGACGATACGGATGCGCAGCGCAGCGAAGAGCGGTTCGTCGCGGCGATCCGGCGCGATCTGGCGTGGCTGGGGCTGGTGCCCGATGGCGAGGAGCGGCAGTCGGCGCGGTTCGATCGGTACGAGGCGGTGTTCGCCGACATGGTGGCGCGCGGGCGGATCTATCCGGCCTATGAGACGCCGGAAGAGCTGGATTTGCGGCGCAAGATCCTGGCCGGGCGCGGGCTGCCGCCGGTCTATGATCGTGCGGCGCTGAAGCTGAGCGACGAGGATCGGGCGCGGCTGGAGGAAGAGGGGCGGCGGCCGCACTGGCGGTTCCGGCTGGAGGCGGAGCCGATCGCATGGGACGACATGGTGCGGGGGCCGCAGCGGTTCGACGGGGCGCTGCTGTCCGATCCGGTGGTGCGGCGCGCCGACGGGTCGTGGCTGTATCTGCTGCCCTCGGTGATCGACGATGCCGATATGGGGGTGACCCATGTCGTGCGCGGCGAGGATCATGTGTCCAACACCGCGACGCAGATGCAGATGTTTGCCGCCATGGGCGCAACGCCGCCGGCGTTCGCGCATGAGGCGCTGCTGGTCGGCAACGAAGGCAAGCTGTCGAAGCGGCTGGGGTCGCTGGGCGTCGAGCATTTCCGGGAGCAAGGGATCGAGCCGGAGGCGGTCGTCGCGCTGCTGGCGCGGCTGGGGACCAGCGATCCGGTCGAGCCGGTGGTCGATCCGGCGCCGTTGATCGCGGCGTTCGATTTCGGCCGCTTCGGGCGCGCGCCGGCGCGGTTCGACGAGGGCGAGCTGGCGCAGGTGAATGCGCGGATCGTGCACCAGCTGCCGTTCGAGCGGGTGCGGCAGGCGCTGCCCGAGTGGATGGACGCGGCGGCATGGGATGCGGTGCGCGGCAATCTGGAGCGGGTCGCGGACGCCGCCGACTGGTGGCGGGTGGTGACCGGGCCGGTCGATGCGCTGCCGGTGGCGGAGGAGGATCGTGCGTTCCTGACCCGCGCGGCGGAGGTTGCCGCCGGGCTGGCATGGGTCGATCCGTGGGCGGAGCTGACCAGTGCGCTGAAGGCCGAGACGGGCCGCAAGGGCAAGGCGCTGTTCCTGCCGCTGCGACGCGCACTGACCGGTATGGACCATGGGCCGGACATGGCCGCGCTGCTGCCGCTGATCGGGCGCGAGCGGGCGGTCGCACGCCTGACGGGCTGACGCGCACGTCAGCTTTACACCGCCCTCGATAGGGTATCTCATCGCATCGGCCGACTGGACGGCAGGAGATACGAATCGAGAAGGAAGGTGGCATGGCATATCAGGGACAACGTGGCCTGAACCCGGTGGGATTGGGCATTGCGATTGCGATCAACGGCGGCCTGCTGGCCGTGGCGATCCTGACGGCGACGACGGTGGTCACGCGGATCGATCCGTGGAAGCCGATCGAAGCGGTCAACGTCCCCATCGAACCGCCGCCCCCGCCCGTCGATATGCCCAAGCCGGTCGAAAAGGCGCTGCCCGATCCCGCGCCGGTCCCGCCGCTCTACGCACCGCCCGCGCCGATCCCGGTGCCGGGCCCGATCATGACCACCACGACCGACATGCCGGTGGCGCCACCGCCCGTCGCCCCGGTGGTGACCGCGCCCGGCGGTACGGGCACCGGCAGCCCGGTGACGGTCGCCAGCCCGCTGCCGGTGCTGGTCAATGCCAGCATCGACCCGCGCTACCGCGCCGATTTCCAGCCCGATTATCCCGCGATCGAACGCAATCTGGCGCGCGACGGCGTGGTGGTCCTGCGCGTGCTGGTCGGTGCCAATGGCCGGGTGAGCGCGGTCGAGCAGGTCAGCGCTACGAGCGATGCGTTCTTCGAAGCGACCAGGCGGCGCGCGCTGTCGAAATGGCGCTTCCGCCCGGCGACCCGCGACGGGGTGGCGGTGGAGAGCTGGCGCGAGATGACGGTGCGCTTCACCATGGAGGATCGCTGATCGGGGTGGCCCGTACCTCGCCGGGGTGCGGGCCTTTAGAAGAGTTGGTTCACGCGAAGGCGCGGAGGCGCGGAGGGGGTGCGTCCGCTGCAACCCGATCCGCGCCAGCAGCCTCGGATCGACCGGGGCAAGCGGCGAAATCGTCTCCCGTTCGCGAGAGACTCGCCTGGAACGCAACCCCTCCGCGCCTCCGCGCCTCCGCGTGAACCATCCTTCTTCTGCACCCGTCCCGAGGGGCTGGCGATCAGACGCCCCCGCGACTATCTTGGCCGGAGTGAAGATTCGCCATCTATTCTCGCCGGTTCATGCCATTCGCGATTTCGTGAACTTCGCCCGCGCGCGCGAAAAGCATGAATGGTGGTTCCTGCTGGCATCGATCTGCGTCGTGCTGGTGATCGGTTGGGCGTTCGTCCACGATTCGCATTTCGAACGCGAGTACAAGCCGAACATCATCTATGTCGAAAGCTGGCCGGCGAACCGCACCGACGAAGAGATCATCGCCCAGCAGCAGATCGACCTGGCCAAGGAACGCGCCGAGGCCGCCGAGTTCGAACGCGAACGTGCCGCGCGGCAGGCGGAATGGAAGAAGATCGACGACAAGCTGAAAAGCTGGGGCATCTGACCCGCTTGGCAACCGCCGGGACGCCCGACGACGCGCGCTGGATGGGCGTCGCGCTGACGCTGGCCGAGCGGACGCGGGGACGGACCGCGCCCAATCCCAATGTCGGGTGCGTGATCGTCCACGACGGTCGGATGGTCGGGCGCGGCTGGACCCAGAGCGGCGGGCGACCCCATGCCGAGGCGGCGGCGCTCGCACAGGCCGGGGAACGGGCGCGCGGCGCGACCGCCTATGTCACGCTGGAGCCGTGCGCGCATGTCTCGACGCGGGGGCCGGCCTGTTCGGACCTGCTGGTGGCCAGCGGGGTAGCAAGGGTCGTCATCGCCCTGACCGATCCCGATCCGCGGACCAACGGACAGGGCATCGCGCGCCTGCGGGCAGCGGGCATCGATGTCGTCTGCGACGTGCGGGCGGACGATGCGGCACGCAGCATGGCCGGGTTCCTGAAGCGGCGGGCGCTCGGGCGGCCGTTCGTCACCCTGAAGCTCGCCCTGTCGCTCGACGGGGCGGTGTCGCGCGCCGACGGGCAAAGCCAGTGGATCACCGGACCCCAGGCGCGCGCGCACGGCCATCTGGAGCGCAGCCGGCATGAGGCGATCCTGGTCGGACGCGGCACGGCGGAGATCGACCGGCCGGCGCTGAACGTCCGCCTGCCCGGCTTGGCCGAACGCAGTCCGCAGCGGGTGGTGCTGTCGGCGGACAGCGCGGCGCTGGACGGGTTCGCGATGCTGTCGTCGATCGATGCGCTGGCCAGCCTCTCCGGCGATCATGTGCTGGTCGAGGGCGGGGCGGCGACGGCGGCGGCGTTCCTGCGCGCGGATGTGGTCGACCGGCTGCTGCTGTACCGGGCGCCGATCCTGATCGGCCATGGCCGGACGCTGCCCGATATCGGATTGCCCGATCTGGCACAGGCGCATGGGCGGTGGCGGCTGTACGACGCCCGGATGCTTGGCAGCGACCGGCTGGAGGTCTACGAGCGCGTCAGGATCGGGCGATAGCACCCGTTCGTCATCTCCGCGCAGGCGGGGATCCGTATACGCCGTCGGTAGCGAACGTGCCGAACCGTCAGCGGCTATGGCTTCCCGCCTTCGCGGGAATGACGAAGGAGCAGTTACCGAGCGATCCGTGAGAAGGAGCGAAGCGTGTTCACCGGGATAGTCAGCGACGTAGGGCGCATCGAATCGATCGACGGGCCGGGCGACCTGCGCGTGAAGATCGCATGCGCCTATGACACCACGACCATCGACATGGGCGCGTCGATCGCCTGTTCGGGCGTGTGCCTGACCGTGGTCGAGAAGGGCCCGAACTGGTTCGCGGTCGATGTGTCGGGCGAAACCGTGTCGCGCACCGCCGACCAATGGGTCGCGGGCCGTCCGCTGAACCTCGAACGCGCACTGAAGCTGGGCGACGAGCTGGGCGGGCATATCGTTACCGGCCATGTCGATGGCGTCGGCACGGTCGTGGACGTCGAGGCCGACCAGGATTCGACCCGCGTGACCTTTGCGATTCCCCGCGCGCTCAGCCCGTTCGTCGCGACCAAGGGGTCGGTGACGATCGACGGCGTGTCGCTGACCGTCAACGACGTCGCCGACGATGCGGCGGGCACGCGCTTTACCGTCAACCTGATCCCCCATACCCAGGCGGTCACCACGCTTGGGACCCTTGCCATCGGGCAGTCGGTCAATATCGAGATCGACGTGCTCGCCCGTTATCTGATGCGAATGGAACAAGTCCGTGGCCAACGCTGAACTGGCGGGTCTCCGCCACGCCTTCCTGTCGTCCCCCGAAGAGATCATCGACGAGGCCCGCAACGGGCGGATGTTCATCCTGGTCGATGACGAGGACCGGGAGAATGAGGGCGATCTGGTCATCCCGGCGCAGATGGCGACGCCCGATGCGGTCAATTTCATGGCGCGCCACGGGCGCGGGCTGATCTGCCTCGCGATGACCAGGGGGCGGGTCGAGCAACTGGGTCTCGACCTGATGGCGCGCAACAACGGCACGCGGCACGAAACCGCCTTCACCGTCTCGATCGAGGCGCGCGAGGGGGTGACGACCGGTATCTCGGCAGCCGATCGCGCGCGGACCATCGCGGTGGCGATCGATGCGAGCAAGGAAGCGTCGGAGATCGTGACGCCCGGCCATGTCTTCCCGCTGGTCGCGCGCGAAGGCGGGGTGCTGGTGCGCGCCGGCCATACCGAGGCGGCGGTCGACGTATCGCGCCTTGCCGGGCTCAACCCCTCGGGCGTGATCTGCGAGATCATGAACGAGGACGGCACCATGGCGCGGATGGACGACCTGGTCGGCTTTTCGCAGCTGCATGGCCTGAAGATCGGGACGATCCGCGACCTGATCGCCTATCGCCGGCGCCACGACCATCTGGTCGAAAAGCGCGCGGAGACGGTGTTCGAGAGCGAGTGGGGCGGCGAATGGCGCGCCATGACCTTCTGGAACAAGGCGACGGGCAGCGAGCAGGTCGCGCTGGTCAAGGGGCTGATCGATCCGGGCAAGCCGACGTTGGTCAGGATGCACGCGCTGTCGCCCTTTGCCGACCTGTTCGGCGAGGGGGGCGAGCGCGGCGGGCTGCTCAGCAAATCGATGCGGATCATCGGCGAGGAAGGGGCGGGTGTGGTCGTCGTCATCAACCGCCCGCGTCCCGACGGGCTGACCCTCGCCATCCACGCCCGCAGCGGGGCGCCGGTGCCCGACATGGAGGAACTGCGCGACTATGGCGTCGGGGCGATGATCCTGAACGAACTGGGCGTCGAGGACATGGTGCTGCTGACCAACACCCATCACACGCTGGTCGGGCTCGACGGCTATGGGCTGAAAATCGTCGGCGAACGGCCGATCACGGAGGATTGAACATGGCGAAGGTGCTGATCGTCGAGGCGCGGTTTTACGACCATCTGAACGACCTGCTCTTGGAAGGCGCGCGTGCGGCGATCGAGGCGGCGGGGCATGAACATGAGACGGTCACCGTCCCGGGCGCGCTGGAAGTGCCGGGAGCGATCGCGATCGCCGACGCCGCCGAGACCTATGACGCGTTCGTCGCGCTGGGCGTCATCATCCGCGGCGAGACCTATCATTTCGAGGTCGTGTCGAACGAGAGCGCGCGCGGGATCATGAACCTGAGCCTCGAAGGCGTGCCGGTCGGCAACGGCATCCTGACCGTCGAGAACGAGGCGCAGGCGCTGACCCGGGCGAAGAAGGACGAGAAGGACAAGGGCGGCGAGGCGGCCAAGGCGGCGCTGGCGATGCTGGCGCTGCGCGAGCGGTTTTCGGTGTGACCTAGCTCCTCCCCGCCCGCGGGGAGGAGTTTTCAAGCCGGCGCTACCTCTCCGACCGGCCCCACCTCCGCCGGTTCCCCGCGCGAATAGACACCGGTGAGCAGCCCGGCGGCCAGCACGCGGCCGGCCATCGCCTCCACCACCGCGCTGCGGCCCGGATTGGGATCGAGGTGCGGGGCGTCCTTCAGCGCGAACAGCTGGAAGGCGTAGCGATGCTCGCCATGGCCGGTCGGCGGGTCGGGCGGCAGCCACCCTTCGCGCAGATAGCTGTTGCGGCCGACATCGCCGTGTACCGCGTCGCCGTCGCCATCGGGCTGGATCGCGTCTTCGGCCAGCTGTCCATCGGCCGGGGCGATGTCCCACAGGATCGCATGGACCAGCGGCTGGGGCGAGGGGGCGTCGGCATCCTCGACGATCAGCGCCAGCGACGTGGCAGCCGCCGGCACGCCGCGCCAGTGGAGCGGCGGCGACACCCCCTCACCATCGGCGGTGAAGCGGTCGGGCAGCCGCTGGCCATCGGCAAAGGCGAGGCTGGCGAGGTCAAGGCTGTCGAAGCTGCCCAGCGCCGGATCGACGATCGTCAGCTTGGAGGCGCCCGCACGGACGTTGCGCAACAACGCGCCCAGCCATCCCGGAACATGTTCGAGCATGTCGGTCCTTTCGATAATGGTCGGAACCAGAACCGGCGAAGGGCGCGGCGGGGTCCGTGGTGCGGAAATTTTGGACGGGGCACGATCGGATACCCGGCGGGGTTGCTGCGTTGCAGCAAGGGAACTTGCCGCAAGGAGCCGTCCATGTCCGCATCCACCGAAACACCGCGCCTCGCGCTCGCGTTGCAGGGCGGCGGCGCGCATGGCGCCTATGGCTGGGGCGTCATCGACCGGCTGCTGGAAGAGGATCTGCCTATCGTCGCGGTCAGCGGCGCGTCGGCGGGGGCGCTGAACGGTGCGGCGCTGGTCACCGGGCTGGCGGCGGGCGGACGGCAGGGGGCGAAGGACGCGCTCGAACGGCTATGGGACACGGTGTCGCGCAATTCGCCGCTGCAGGTGTTCGACTTCGGGATGTGGGCACCGCCCTTGTTCGAACCGGCGCTGCGCCGCTCGCTGGAGGTCGGCAAGCTGCTCGGCCGTTATGTCGCGCCGCTGTCGCCGACCCTGCGCGACATGCGGTCGCTCCGGCGGGTGGTGGAGGCGAGCCTCGACCTGTCGCTGCTGACCGATCCCCGTGCCATTCCGCTGTCGATCGCGGCGACGCGGGTGTCGACGGGTGCGGCGCGGCTGTTCGGCAATGCGGAGATCACGCTCGACGCGCTGATGGCCTCGGCCTGCCTGCCCGACCTGTTCGGCCCGGTGACGATCGACGACGAACCCTATTGGGACGGCGGCTTTTCGGCGAACCCTGCGCTCGAGCCGCTGATCTTCGACGGGCACGGACAGAGCGACCTGCTGATCGTGCAGATCACGCCGTTCGTGACGCAGGACACGCCCGAGTCGCTGGTCGAGGTGATGGGGCGGATGAGCGATATCGGCTTCAACGCTTGCCTGCTGCGCGACCTGAAGGCGTTGACACAGGTGCAGGAGATCGCCCGGCGCGCGCCGCCGATCGACGATAACTTCACCGCGCTGGCGAACACCAACCTGCATATGATGGAGGCACCGCACGCGCTGGCGGCGCGGGGGCCGACCGGCAAGATCGACACGCGCCGCTCGCAGCTCGATGGCCTGCGCGAACTGGGCCGCGAAACGGCGGATGCGTGGTTGCGGGACCATGGCGCAAAGCTCGGCCGCAAGTCGACGCTGACCGCCCTGCCCGAGGCGGTGACGGCTTAGGCCGTCACGATCGCCCCGCCGACGACGGTGACCGGCCAGGGGGTGAGCGACCGGCCGGGGCAGGGGCCGCCGAGGCAGCGGCCGTCTCGAATCGCGAACAGCGCGGCATGCCAGCTGCACGTGATCGCGCTGCGGTCCGGGGTCAGATAGGCGTCGAGCGTTTGCGCCAGCGGCAGACCCATATGCGGGCAGCGGTCGACATAGCCGAATACTGCCTGCCCTTGCCGGACGACGAAGCCGTGGAAGCGTCCGGCGCGCAGTTGCAGGACGTAATTGCGCGCGGTGCCGTCGGGGATGTCGCTCAATGGCCCGATCGTCACCCCGGCCGGGGTCGCGAAGACGCGTTCGTCGGTCATCCGGGCAGCTGCGCCTTGGCGAAACCGGTCCACACATCGTCATAGTCGAGCTGCATCGTCGGCGTGGCCATCGCCCACGCGGTCGGGCGGACGACGTGGCGGGTCTCGAACATGAACGCCATGGTGTCGGCGATGCGGTGCGGCTTCAGATCGGCGGCGACGGCCTTCTCATAGCTCGCCTGGTCGGGGCCATGGCCGTTCATCTGGTTGTGGAGCGATGCACCGCCGGGCGCAAAGCCGCCTTCCTTCGCATCATAGGCGCCGGTCACCAGCCCCATGAACTCGCTCATGACGTTGCGGTGGAACCAGGGTGGGCGGAACGTGTCCTCCGCCACCATCCAGCGCGGCGGGAAGATCACGAAGTCGCAATTGGCGGTGCCGGGCGTCTCGCTGGGCGATGTCAGCACGGTGAAGATCGACGGATCGGGATGGTCGAAGCTGACCGTGTTGATCGTGTTGAAGCGGGTCAGGTCGTAGCGGCAGGGGGCGAGGTTGCCGTGCCATGCGACGACGTCGAACGGGCTATGGTCGAGGGTAGTTATCCACAGCCCGCCCTGAAATTTCTGGATGACGTCGCAGGGGGCGTCGCTGTCCTCGAACCAGGCGGAGGGCGTTTCGAAGTCGCGCGGATTGGCGAGGCCGTTGGCGCCGATCGGCCCCAGGTCGGGCAGGCGGAACAGGCTGCCGTAATTCTCGCAGACATAGCCGCGCGCCTGTCCGTCCGGCAGCTTCACCCGGAAGCGGACGCCGCGCGGGATCAGCGCGATCTGCAACGGCGCGACGTCGATCCGGCCCAGTTCGGTGTCGATCGCCAGCGCGCCCTGTTGCGGCACGATCAGCAATTCACCATCGGACGAGAAGAAGGCGCGGTCCATGTCCTTCGTCGCGGCATAGAGGTGGACGCCGACGCCGCTCTGCGCGGCGACATCGCCGGTTGCGCCATAGGTGACTAGGCCGTCGACCCAGTCGGTCGGATCGCTCGGGAGCTGTAGCGGGTCCCAGCGCATCCGGTTGGGGCTGGGCGGGGTGTCTATGGGGGCGGACTGGAGGTGGCTGGCGCCCACATAGGGCACGAACGCACCGTGATTGGCGGTCGGGCGCAGGCGGTAGAGCCATGACCGGCGGTTCTCGGCACGCGGCGCGGTGAAGGCGGTGCCGGACAGTTGCTCGGCATACAGGCCGAAGGGGACGCGTTGCGGGCTGTTGCGGCCGATGGGGAGCGCGCCGGTGACGGCTTCGGTGGCGATGTGGTTGGCGAAACCGGGGTGGTAGGTCATGGTCACCTCATCTTTCGTCCGGCGTTCTGTCGTCACCCCGGACTTGATCCGGGGTCCCGCTTCTTCGCTACTGTCGGAGAGGAAGCGGGACCCCGGGTCAAGCCCGGGGTGACGTCGTGGTTGGGTCGACCCGGTCGTTGCCCGCCGGGCCGTCAGTCGCAGCGAAGCCGCGCCCTGTGGCCCGGCTCCGTCGCGCTGGCCGGGCGCGGGGCCGGGGCCTTCGCCCCGGCATTCGCTCGACGCTTAGGCGTCGACCGTAATCACCCCGCGCCGAATCTGATCCAGCTCGATGCTCTCGTACAACGCCTGGAAATTACCGTTGCCGAAGCCCTCATTCCCCTTGCGCTGGATGATCTCGAAGAAGATCGGCCCGAACATCGGCTCGGTGAAGATTTGCAACAACAGCCCTTCGTCGCCGACATTGCCGTCGATCAGGATGCGGTTGCGCTTCAGGCGTTCGAGGTCCTCGCCATGGCCCGGCACGCGCTTGTCGACCAGTTCGTAATAGGTCTCGATCGTATCCTGCAGCTTCACGCCGCGCGCGCGCAGTTTTTCGACGGTTTCGAAGATATCCTCGGTAGTGAAGGCGAGGTGCTGGATGCCTTCGCCATTATAGTCGCGGATGAATTCCTCGATCTGGCTCTTGTCGTCCTGGCTTTCGTTCAGCGGGATGCGGATCGCCTTGTCCGGGGCGATCATCGCCTGGCTGAACAGGCCGGTCGCCTTGCCCTTGATGTCAAAATATTTCTGCTCTTCGAACCCGAAAATCTGGTTGTAGAAGGTCGACCAGGTCCGCATCTGCCCGCGCTTCACATTGTGGGTCAGATGGTCGAGCAGGTCGAGGCCGACATTGTTCTCGGCCTCCGCTTCCGCCGCGCCCGGCACCGCTTCCCAATCGTCGTACAGCGAACCCGCATCGCCATGCTGGTCGACCAGATATAGCATCGACCCGCCGATCCCCTCCAGCGCATAGCCTTCGCCCAGTACGCCGCGCGACGCGTCGGCCGGTTTGGCACCGCGCGCGACCGCTGCGTCGAACGCCGCCTTCGCATCCGCCACCCGGAACGCCATCCCCGACGCCGATGGGCCGTGCTGCGCAGCAAATTCCGCAGCATGGCCGTCCGGAATGCGGTTCAGCAGCAGGTTGATGCGGCCCTGCTTGTAGCGGACCACGTCGCGCGTGCGGTGCTTCGAGGCGGCGACGAAGCCGAACTGTTCCAGCTGCCCAGCCATGCGGTCGAGATCGGGGGCGGTGAATTCGCAGAATTCGAACCCGTCGAGGCCCATCGGGTTGACGTCCATGTGGTCCACGGCTGCATCCTCTCCAATTCGTATCAATTGATACCAATCTGTTCCTATGGATCAGTCGAGTCAAGCGTCTCCCATGGCGGCGGCGACCAGCGTGCGGCGAGGTGGTCGATGAAGGCGGTCACCGCCGGGCGTGGGTCTTCGCCATGAACGGCGTGGATGGCGAGGTCGCGGGGCCCCTCCCATGCCGGCAGCACGCGCACCAGCCGCCCCTCGGCCAGCGCCGGCCCGACATCCCATAGCGAACGCAGCGCGATGCCGACCCCGGCCAGCGCCAGTTCGCGAACGATCTCGCTGGAATTGGTGCGGACATGGCTGCGGCCGGTCACCTGCGCCCGACCGCCGGGGCGCAGCAGCGCCCACGGCAACTGGCCCTCGGCGGCGAGCAGCCGGTGGCCGGCCAGTTCCCGGGGGTGGGTGGGTACGCCATGCTCGGTCAGATAGGCCGGGCTGGCGCAGACGATGCGGCGATTATCGGCCAGCCGCCGCGCGACATGGCCGGCGGGCGGATCGGCCGTGATGCGGATCGCGCAATCGATCCGCTCGGCCGCCAGATCGACATAACTGTCGGACAGCGACAGTTCGAGCTGCACCGCCGGATGATCGCGCAGGAAGTCGCCCAGATGCGGCGCGACATGCAGCCGCGCGAACGAGGTCGGCGCGGCAATGCGCAAGGGGCCGGCGGGGGCGGCGGCGGCCCCGGTCACCCGCGCTTCGGCTGCCGCCAGTGCCGACAGGATCGGCGCCAGGTCGGCATGCAGTTGCGCCCCGACCGGGGTCGGGTGCAGCCGCCGCGTGGTCCGTTCGATCAGCCGGGCGCCGAGCCGTGCCTCGAACCGGGCCAGCCGCTTCGACACCATCGCGGGCGAGATGTTCAGCACCCGCGCGGCGGCAGCGATGCTGCCGGTGTCGAGGATCGCGGCGAACAGTTCGTGGTCGGGATCGAGCGGCATTCGTTCCTCGGCGGAATGGCTGTGCTGCGATTATGGGTGGTTCCGGCGGGAAAGACGAGGGCGTATGGTTCCTGCCATATCGTCATTCCGGCGAAGGCCGGAATCCATGGATTCGGGACGTGGCGGCCCCTTCGCGGCGCTTCGTGACCATGGATCCCGGCCTGCGCCGGGATGACGAATAGGAGACAATGCTATGCCGGAAACCTTCGTCGAACGCGCAGGATTGTGGGTCGCGGTCGAACTGGCCGCCTTCCTCGAACGCGATGCGCTGCCCGGCACCGGCATTCCGGCGGACTCCTTCTGGGAAGGGACCGCCGCGATCTTCGCCCGGTTCGCACCGGAGAATCGCGAGCTGCTGGCCCAGCGCGACCGGTTGCAGGCGCAGCTGGATGCCTGGTTCGTCGAACGGCAGGGGCAGGCGATCGATCCGGCCGAGCAGTCGGCGTTCCTGCGCGATATCGGCTATCTGGTCGAGCAGCCGGCGCCGTTCACGGTGCATCCCGACAATGTCGACCCGGAGATCGCGACTTTGGCCGGGCCGCAGCTGGTCGTGCCGATCCTGAATGCGCGCTTCCTGCTGAACGCGGCCAATGCGCGTTGGAGCAGCCTGTACGACGCGCTGTACGGCACCGATGCGCTTCCCGGCGCGCCGGCGGCGGGCGGCTATGACGCGGCGCGCGGGGCGGCGGTGATCGAGCGGGCCAGGGCGTTTCTCGACGAGGCAGTTCCGTTGGCGAACGGCAGCTGGCGCCACTGGGACGGTGGTACGCCCGAGCTTGCCGACGCTTCGCAGCTGGTCGGGCGGGCGGGCGACAATTGGCTGCTGCGTCACCATGGGCTGCACATCGAACTGGTGATCGACCGCGCCCACCCGATCGGCGCCGGCGATCCCGCCGGGCTGGCCGACATCCTGCTCGAATCCGCGCTGACCACCATCTGCGATCTGGAGGATTCGGTCGCGGCGGTCGATGCCGAGGACAAGGTCGCGGCGTACGCCAACTGGCTGGGGCTGATGCAGGGGACGCTGACCGCGCGCTTCGCCAAGGGCGGGCGCGAGGTGACGCGGGCGCTGGCGGAGGATCGCCGCTATGTCACGCCCGAGGATGGCGAACTGGTGCTGCCGGGGCGCTCGCTGCTGTTCGTGCGCAATGTCGGGCATCTGATGACGACGCCCGCCGTCCGCCTGCCGGACGGCAGCGATGCGCCCGAAGGCATGCTCGACGCGATCGTCACCAGCCTGATCGCGTTGCACGACCTGAACGGCCCGCGCGCCAACAGCCGCGCCGGATCGATCTATATCGTCAAGCCCAAGCAGCATGGCCCGGAGGAGGTCGCCTTTACCGACCGGCTGTTCGATGCGGTCGAGGACCTGCTGATCCTGCCGCGGTACACGATCAAGGTCGGGGTGATGGACGAGGAGCGGCGGACCTCCGCCAATCTGGCCGCCTGCATCCATGCGGTGCGGCACCGGATCGTGTTCATCAACACCGGCTTCCTCGACCGCACCGGCGACGAACTGCACAGCGCGATGCATGCCGGGGCGATGATTCCCAAGGGCGAGATGAAGGGCGCGGACTGGATCGTGGCGTACGAGGATCGCAACGTCCAGATCGGCCTTGCCTGTGGTCTCGGCGGGCGGGCGCAGATCGGCAAGGGCATGTGGGCCGCGCCCGACCGGATGGGTGACATGCTTAGCCAGAAGATCGCGCATCCGATGAGCGGGGCAAGCACCGCCTGGGTCCCGTCGCCGACCGCGGCGACGCTGCATGCGCTGCATTATCACGCCATCGACGTCGCGGCGCGGCAGGCGGCAAGGGCCGGCGAGCCGGTGGCGTCGCTCGACCGGCTGCTGACGCTGCCGTTGGCCGGGCGGCGCAACTGGGACGCGGCGGAGGTGGCGCGGGAGTTGGACAACAACGTCCAGGGCATTCTCGGCTATGTCGTGCGCTGGATCGATCAGGGGATCGGCTGTTCGAAGGTGCCCGACATCCATGACGTCGGCCTGATGGAGGACCGCGCGACGCTGCGCATTTCGTCGCAGCATGTCGCCAACTGGCTGCTGCACGGGGTCTGCACGACCGCCGACGTCGATGCCGCGTTCGAACGGATGGCGGTCAAGGTCGATTCGCAGAATGCCGACGACCCGGCGTATCGGCCGCTGGCGAGCGGCATCGCGCTACAGGCGGCGCGGGCGCTGGTGTTCGAGGGGCTGGAGCAGCCCAATGGCTATACCGAGCCGTTGTTGCACGCGTATCGGGCGGTCAGGAAGGCAGCGGGGTGAGCGGGCGGTATGGATCATCGTTGCATGGCTCTCCCCGCTAGTGCGTCTGCTGACGCCTGGTTGCGGACGCACCGGCATCCACTAGACTAGCCGCCATGAAGATGATGCCCGCACTTTGCATTGCGATGGCGACGATGGCCGGGTGTGTCGCGAATTTCGCGTCCGCTCAAGCCGGCGCTCCCCCGCCTTACGATCACTGCTTCGCGGGTCCCTTCGTGCTCACTTTCGAGCGCGGCTCGGCACAGCTTACGGAATGGCATAGAGAGGTGCTTGCCACGGTTCGATCGGAAGCAAAGCACTGCGGTGGTGTAATGATGATCGAAAGCTATCCTTCCGATGACGGGCCGCCTGATTTGCAAAGGCGGCGGGCATCTGTAGTGTTTGACCACTTGAAGAATAGAGGCGTCCTTCCGGACAGGGTTGCGATTGGGCTGCCGGCGCGGCCATGGCCGACACCCACCGAGGACGGACGCCAACGGCACATTCAAGTCTTTCTCGCGATCTGGCGCTGAACAGGCGAACGTCCGCTTCCCACCGGAAACTTGTCACCCCGCCGCGACACCGCCCGCCGCCGGCTCCAGCGCATTGATCGCGGCATGGACCCGCGCCTCGATCTCCTCGCGCGGCAGACCGGCCGGGATGGGATCGAGGAAGCTGATGGTAATCACCCCCGGCCGGCTCGGCCCCTTGCGCGGCATGCAATGCCCGCTGTCGAGCGCGACCGGGACCACGGGCATATTCAGCGCCTTGTACAGCCCGGCGAAGCCCGATCGCAGCGGCGGGGCTTCGCCGACCGCCACCCGCGTGCCTTCGGGAAAGATCAGCACCGAGCGGTTCTCCGCCCGCGCCACGGCGGCTTCCTTCAGCATCTGGCGCAGCGCCTTGGACGATGCGTCCCGGTCGACACCGATCGCGCCATAGGCCTTGGCCGTCTTGCCCCAGAAGGGCATGTCGATCAGCTCACGCTTCATCACGATCAGCGGACCATCGATCAATTCGGCCATCTCCAGCGTCTCGAACATCGCCTGGTGTTTGACCGCGAACAGATAGGTGCCGCGCGGGCGCTCCCCCTCCACCCGCACCCGAACGCCCAATATCCAGCGGGCGAGGAAGCGGTGGACGCGGATCCAGACATGGGCGTGGCCGTGCATCGCGTCGCGGCCGATCGCGGCGGAGATCGGCGCGGTCAGTACGATCGGCACCGACGCGCCATAGAACAGGATGCGGAACAGCCAGGTGCGGACCCACGCGATCACAAATCGATCCCCAGCCGCATCACCAATCCCCGCACCAGATATTTGTTGTACTCGCCGAACAGCAGCGCGAAGCCGGGATTGGCGGTGACCGGATCGCGCACGATCTCGACCGAGTTGCCGAGCGCATGGCGCAGCTCCATGGCTGCCCGGGCCATATGCCAGTTGGAGGTGACGAGGCGGATCGAGCGATAGCGGTTGCGCCGGACCCAGTCGGCGGTCTCGTCGGCGTTCGACCGGGTGTCGACCGCCTCATGGCCCAGATCGACGCAGCAGCGGAACAGCCGGCGCGGCGCACCGTTCGCGGCGGCAAGTTCGTCGGGGCGCACATCGGGATCGACGCCGGTGACCAGCATCCGCCTCGCCTCGCCCCGCTCGATCACGGCAAGGCCGCGCTCGATGCGACCGGGGCCGCCGGTCGGCACCACCACGCCATCGGTGCGGCGCGCATCGGTGAGCGGCGTCGGCAGCGTGACCGAGAACAGAGCAAAGCCCAGCGCATAGAGCAGCAGGACGACCGCGAAGATGCGCCCCATCACAGCACCCGCGCCAGTCGCCGCAGCACCGCGATCCGCGCCGCCAGCATCGCAAGGCCGGTAAAGGCGAAGGGCAGGGCGGCGATCAGCGCCCAGTCGGCACCCGCCAGCGTCACGCCGTCGGCCAGCTGCGATTCGAGCGTCGCCATGCGTTCGCCGAGCGCCACGATCACCAGCGCGCCCGCCAGCGCGCCGATCAGCCCACCGGTCAGCGTATCCTGCCCGATGCGGCGCTGGAACAGGCGTGCGATCTGAAGGTCGGTCGAACCCAGCATATGCAGGATGTCGATCGTTCCGCGATGCGTATCAAGCCCTGCGCGTGCCACGAGCAGCACGACGGCGGCGGTTGCGCTGGCCATCACCAGCACCAGTCCGAACGCGGTTAGCCCGATCGCGCCAACGAAGCTGCGCACCGGGGCGAGCCACGTCGCATGGCGGTCCACCCGGATGCCTGCGCCGACGCCCTTGGCCAGCGCCTCGACCCGCGCGACCGCCGCGTCGTCGCCGCTGCGCAGGTCGACGTCGATCATCGCCGGCATCGGCAGGTCGGCGTCCAGCCCCGCCTCGCCCAGCCAGGGTCGCAGCAATTCGGCGAGGCGGGCACGGTCGACCTCCGCCGCGCGGGCGACGTCGGCCGAGGCCTTGAGCCGCGCCAGCAGCCGGACGACCTCGGCATCGCGCCGGGCGGCGTCGCCTTCGATCACCTGCACCGTCAGTCGCGCGGCCAGCTGGCGGTCGAGCGCCCCCCCGGCATTGCGCGTCGATAGGCCGAGCGCGGCGCTCAGCGTCGTCAGGAAGATCATGATCGCCATGATCCACACCATCGCGCGGCGCCCCTGCCGGTCGTCGAGCAGCGGCTGTGCGGCCGAGCGTGCGGTCATGCCGCGCCTGCGACAAAGGGATCGACCAGCCGCCCGCGATCGAGCTGCATCAGCCGGGCATCCGGTACGCGGTCGAGCAAATGGTGGTCGTGCGTCGCCATGACAACCGTTGTGCCCAGCCGGTTAAGCGAGGCGAACAGCTTCAGCAACCGTTCGGCCATGTCGGGATCGACATTGCCGGTCGGTTCGTCGGCGACGAGGATTTCGGGCCGGTTGATGACCGCGCGGGCGATGGCGACGCGCTGCTGCTCCCCGCCCGACAGCGTCGGCGGACGCGCATCGGCGCGATCGCTTAAGCCCACCCAGGCCAGCATCTCCCCCACCGGCTCGGCAATGTCCTCCTCCGGCATACCCGCAACCCGCAGCGGCAGCGCGATATTGTCGCGTGCCGAGAGGTGCGGCACCAGCCGGAAATCCTGGAACACCACGCCGATGCGGCGGCGAAACCCTGGCAGGCGACCGCGCGGCGAGGTCACCATATCCTCGCCGAACAGGCGGATGACGCCCCGACTGGGCCGCTGCGACAGATAGAGCAGGCGCAGCAGCGACGTCTTGCCCGCGCCCGATGCGCCGACCAGGAAATGGAACGTCCCGGCACTGAGCGTGAAGCTGACATCGCTCAGCGTTTCCGGCCCCTGACCATAGCGAAGGCCGACATTTTCGAACTGAACGATGCTGGCCACGGGCGCCCTTGCTTCCACCGGTCTTCCGCCCATCGCACAAGGTCGCGATTGTCTCAAGCATCACGCAATCGCGCCTTGCCATGGACCGCCAACCCGCCGTAGATTCGGCGCTCGGATTATAGTCGCGCCCAGTTGGCTCCGCAGGTTGGCGGCCCGGCGCGGCCCATGCAGGGGGCAGGGGACGATGATCCTCGAATGTACGCAATGCCATATGCGCTATCTGGTCGCCGATTCCGCGATCGGACCGGCCGGGCGCACCGTGCGTTGCGCCGGTTGCCGGCATAGCTGGTTCCAGCCGCCCGCGATGCTTGACCTCGGCACCACCGCCGCGGTCACCCCGCCTAGCGAGCCGGCGCGCGTGGCCCAGCCGGCGATGGCCGATGCGGCTGCCGACGCCCCCCGTCCGCGCAGCGCGCCGCCGGTGGCGCCGGCGGCGACGCCCGACGCGCCCTATGCCGAAGCGCCGCGTCCCGCGCCGCTGCGCGCGCGCAGCACCGAACCGCGCTGCTATGTCGATCCGGAGGCCGAACGCGCCGAGCGGGGCGAACCGATCAACGCCTTCGCCCATCAGGCCCCGTTCGTGCCGCGCCGCAACCCGGCGCGCCGCCGCACCGCCATCGCGGTCGCCGCCGGCGTCGCGATGCTCGCGGCCTGTGGCGGCATCCTCTACACCGGAACGCCCGGCATCGCCGAACAGCTCGGCCTGCCGATCGCGTCGAGCGCCAGCGACGCGCTGAAATTCGCGATCAACACGCCCGAACGCCGCCTGCTGTCGAGCGGCAACGAACTGTTCGCGGTGTCGGGGCGGATCATCAACGAAACCGGCAGCCGCCAGCGCATTCCCGACATTCGCGCAGTGTTGAAGGACAGCCAGAACCGCGACGTCTATAGCTGGACGATCAAGCCGCAGACGCGGGTCATCGGGCCGAGCGGGAGCCTGAGCTTCAACAGCGCCGCGCTGGACGTGCCGGCGAACGCCAAGGAACTCGAACTGAGTTTCGCTTCGGGGCTGTAAGACGGTCGGGCACAGCGCGCTACCTCCCCCCATCGTCACCCCGGACTTGATCGGGGGTCCCGCTTCTTATTTTTCGCGCGGCAGATAAAAAGCGGGACCCCGCGTCAAGCCCGGGGTGACGTGAAAAGCAGGATTCACGCCGCGATCGGAAAGCGCAGCAGCCGGTCCTCCAGCGCGATCAGCGCCTCTGCGCCGGTCCCGACCGCGCGCACGATCTCCGGATGATGCGCGTCCAGCCCGCCGGTCAACGATCCGAACGCCGGCAGGATCAGCTTGCTGGCGGTCGCGACGAAACAGCGCCGCGATACGCCGCGCCCGCGCAGCTTCACCCGCAGCTTGGGATGGAAATGGCCGGACAATTCGGGACGTGGCTCGGCCGGATCGGCTTCGTGGCGTAGCACCACGCCGTCGACCACTGCCTCGTCGACCAACCGCCCGCCGCAATGGTCGGCGACGATCCGGTCATGGTTGCCGGTGATCCACGTCCAGTCGACCCCGCCGGTCAGCGCACGCAACCGGGCCTGCGCCTCTTCCGACAGCCGGTCGCACCCGCCGATATCGTGGAAACTGTCGCCCAGGCACCAGATTTCCGCCGGCTGCGTCCGGGAGACCACCGCCTCGATCCCGGCCAGCGTTTCAAGGGTGTCATAGGGCGGCAGCATCTGCCCGAACTGCGCGAACCAGCTGGCCTTTTCGAAATGCAGGTCGGCCAGCAGCAACGCGCGCCGCGCCGGCCAGTACAGGGCACCGGCCGGGAGGGCGGCAAAGGCGTGGCCGGCGAACGAAAGGCGAACCATGGCATGCCTATAGCGCAGCGCGTGTGGCGCTCAAGCCGCGGGGGCGTAACGATCGTGTTTGCGGCACTGCCCCAACCCAATCGTCACCCCGGACTTGATCCGGGGTCCCGCTTCTTCTTCTAGCCGCGGGAAGAAGCGGGACCCCGGGTCAAGCCCGGGGTGACGGTATGTGTAAGCACCCCCGCTCTTACAACCAAACATCAACCACATGGATCGCCAGCCCGACCATGCCGCCGACCAGCGTGCCGTTGATGCGGATATATTGCAGGTCGCGACCGACCGCGTTTTCCAGCCGGCCGGTGATCGTCTGCGCATCCCAGCCGCGTACCGTGTCCGACACCAGCCGGACGATGCCGTCGCCATAATCGGCGACCGCGCCGACCACCGCACGGCGGGCGAAGCGGTTGACCTTGGCTTTCAGCACCGGATCGGACTGGAGCGTCCGGCCGAGCTGGCGCATCGCCTCACCGATCGGCCCGGCGAGCGCGCGGTCGGGATCGCGCGCGGCGCGCAGCATGCCGCCGCGAATCTTTTCCCACACCCCCATCCACCATCCGGCGAGCGCGGGATTGTCGATCAGGTCGTTCTTCAACCGCTCGACCTTCGCCTGCATCTCCGGCGAATGTTGCAGGTCGTGCGCCAGCAGCGCGAGGCCCTCATTCGCCTTCGCGCGCAGTGGGTGAGCCGGGTCCTCGGCGACTTCAGCCAGCATCTTGTGCAGGCCGCGCACCACCGACGTCGCCAGCGTCTCGTCGAGGCCGGTCCAGCGCAGCACCGCCCCGGCGCGCTTCTGGATCATCGCGCGGACCAGTTCCTCGTTCGCGTCCAACGTCTTGGACGTCCAGCGGATGATCGCATCGACCAGCGGCAGGTGCCGGTCGTCGGCGATCGCCGCCTCCAGCGTGCGGCCGAGTGCGGGCGACACCTGCATCGCGCGCAGCCGGTTGGCCAGCGCACCGCGCACCATCGTCCCGAACTGGTCGGGGTCGAGCCCTTCGAGGACATTGACCGCCAGCCGCGACGCGCCATGGCGCAGCCGCCCGCTGCGCGCTGCCGGATCGGCCAGCCACTTGCCCGCCGCCCCCGCCGCATCCACCCGGTGCATCCGCCGCGCAACGACCCGCGCCGTCAGGAAATTGTCGCGCAGGAACGCGGCCAGCGTATCGCCGATCCGGTCCTTGTTGCGCGGGATGATCGCGGTATGCGGGATCGGCAGGCCGAGCGGATGGCGGAACAGCGCGGTGACCGCGAACCAGTCGGCAAGGCCACCGACCATCGCCGCTTCGGCAAAGGACTGCACGAAGCCCCAGGCGGGATGGACGCCTTCCATCCGCCGCGACAGCAGGAACAGCGCGGCCATCGCCACCAGCATGAACGTGGCCAGCCGCCGCATCCGGCGGAGCGGAACGGGAACCGCATCGCCGGCGCGGGTGAGAGGGGATGCCATCCCCGAAACAATCGCCGGATGGCCGGAAAGTTCAATAGGAGCGGTACGCCGCCCCCACTCAAATACGTCACCCCAGCGAAGGCTGGGGTCTCCTGCGGCTCTTGCTGCGTGCTGTCACCGGGAGACCCCAGCCTGCGCTGGGGTGACGCTTGGGGCCGGGCGGGTTCCATCCCCGTCCGGTCTGGCCGAACGGGGGAAAGCCGACTTACTCCGCCGCCGGCAGCGACTTCGGCCCATCACCCGGCGGCAGCGGCGCACCGGGCTTGTGGTCGATCGCCAGGCCATCGGCATCGCCCGGACGATAGGTCAGCAGGCGCCGCGACAGGCGCGGGCCGATCCAGCGTTCGAGGCCGACCGCCAGGCTGAACGCGCCCGGCACGATCAGCAGCGTCAGCAGCGTCGACAGCGTCAGGCCGCCGATCACGGTGATCCCCATCGGCCCGCGGAAGGACGAATCGCCCGAAAGCGCCAGTGCGGTCGGCACCATGCCGGCGACCATCGCGACCGTGGTCATCACGATCGGCTGCGCCCGCTTGTGCCCGGCATCGAGGATCGCGACCTCCTTCTCGACGCCCTTCTCCATCTCCTCCAGCGCGAAGTCGATCAGCAGGATCGAGTTCTTGGCGACGATGCCGAGCAGCATCAGCAGCCCGATATAGACCGGCATCGAGATCGGGTTGCCCGTCACCCACAGCGCCAGCAGGCCGCCCAGCGGCGCCAGGAACAGCGACCCCATGTTCACGAAGGGCGGCATGACCCGCTTGTAGAGCAGCACCAGCACCGCGAAGACGAGGAAGATGCCCGAAATCACCGCGACGATGAAGTTCTGGATCATCTCGCCCTGCCACTTCGCCTGACCGACGGTCAGTTCGGTGACGCCCAGCGGAAGGTTCTGCATCGTCGGCAGCTGATGGATCGCCTTCATCGCGACACCCGACACGACACCGGGGGCCAGGTCGGCACCGACGACCAGGCGCCGCTGCTGGTTGATGCGGTCGATCTTGGTCGGGCCGGCGCCGAAGCCGATATCGGCGACGACCGACAGCGGGACCGATCCGCCATTGGCGGTCGGCAACGGCAGGTTCTGGATCGTCGACAGCCGCGAGCGGGCATCGCGCGACAGCGCGACCCGGATCGGAATCTGCCGGTCGCTCAAGGAGAAGCGCGCGCTGTTCTGGTCGATATCGCCCAGCGTCGCGATGCGGATCGCACCCGACAGCGCGGCGGTGGTGACGCCGAGGCTGGCGGCGAGGTCGCTGCGCGGGCGGATGATGATTTCCGGACGCTTCAGATCGCCCGACACGCGCGGCGCCACGATCATCGGCAGCTTCTCCATCTCCTTGACCAGCTTGTTCGCGGTTTCGTTCAGCTTCGCCGGATCGTCACCGCCCAGCGTAATCGACAGGTCGCGGCTGGAGCCGCCCCAGCCGAACTGCGACCGGAACGACACGCGCGCATCGGGGATCGCCGCCAATTGGGGCGCGAGGCCGCGTTCGAACTCGGTGCTCTTGACCGTTCGCTTGGCGGCAAATTCCTCGTCGTCCAGCAGGCCAAACCTGTGGCGGACGCGCTCGCCGAAGCTGGGTTTGTCGATCAGCTCGGCGGTGACGCGGCCATTGCCGGCATAGCTCGACGAATAGACCGACTTCACCATCGGCTGCGACGCGAGCAGCCGTTCGACCCGCTTCACGACGGCGGCGGTCTGTTCCAGCGTGGTGCCGGGGACCATTTCGACCGTCGCGGTCACCCGCTCGCGATCCTGCGGCGGCTGGAACGTCTGGGGCAGGACCATGAACATGACGACGGTCAGCGCCAGCGCGGCGATGGCGGCGACGACCGTCGACCAGCGATGGCGCAGCGTCCAGCGCAGCACGCCCATATAGCGGTCCATCAGCCAGCCTTCGCCATGGCTGGCGGTGCCGTGGGCCTTCAGGAAATAGGCGGCGATCATCGGGGTGATGAGCCGCGCGACGGCAAGGCTCATCAACACCGACGCGACGACGGTCAGGCCGAAATTCTTGAAGAACTGGCCCGAAATACCCGGCATCAGGCCGACCGGCAGGAAGACCGCGACGATCGCCATCGTGGTCGCCAGCACGGCGATGCCGATCTCGTCCGCCGCATCGATCGATGCCTGATAGGCGGATTTGCCCATCCGCATGTGCCGGACGATATTCTCGATCTCCACGATCGCATCGTCGACCAGCACGCCCGCGACCAGACTGAGCGCCAGCAGCGTCATCTGGTTGAGCGTGAAGCCCAGCATGTCCATGAACCAGAAGGCGGGGATCGCCGACAACGGGATGGCCAGTGCCGAGATGAAGGTCGCGCGCCAGTCGCGCAGGAAGATGAACACGACGACGATCGCGAGCAGCGCGCCCTCGTACATCGCAGTCATCGCCGAATGATATTGGGTTTCGGTGAACTCGACCGAATTGGACAGCAGGGCGAAGCGGACCTGCGGGTTGCGCTTCTGCAGCTCGGCGAGCTTCTTTTCCGCTTCGTGGAAGACGGTGACGTCGGACGCGCCCTTGGCACGCTTGATGTCGAACGCCAGCACCGGACGGCCATTATATTCGGCGCGGCTCTTGGGCTCGGCATAGGCGTCGCGGACATCGGCGATGTCCGCGAGGCGGATCGACCGTCCGCCGGCGACCGGGATCTGCGTCTGCGACAGCGCATAGGCGGTCGAGGCATTGCCCAGCACGCGGACCGATTGCTGCGACCCGGCGATTTCCGCCTGACCGCCTGCCGCGTTCAGATTGACCTGCCGCAGCGCCTGGTTGACCTGGGATGCGGTCAGCCCCTGCGCCTGCAACCGCGCGGGGTCGAGCGTGACGCGGATTTCACGGTCGACGCCGCCGACCCGTTCGACGGTCGCCATGCCGTCGATCGACAGCAATTCCTTGGCCACCGTATTGTCGACATACCAGCTGAGCTGTTCGGGCGTCATGTCGTCGGCGATCGCGGTCCACGACGCGATATCCGAATCGGTCGTATTGGCGCGATAGATTTGCGGTTCGAGGATGCCGTCGGGCAGCTGGCTGCGAATCTGGTTCACCGCCTCGCGCACGTCGTTGACCGCGCGGTCGATCGGCGTGCCGATGTCGAGCTGGATGACGGTGGTCGACGACCCTTCGGTCACGGTCGATTCGATCTGGTCGATGCCCTGCAGGGCGCGCACCGCGGCCTCGACCCGCTGCGTCACCTGAGTCTCGAGCTCGGTCGGGGCGGCGCCTGGCTGGCTGATGACGACGATCGCGACCGGGAATTCGATGTCCGGGTCCTGGTTCACGTCCATCCGCATGAAGCTGACGATCCCCGCGATCGTCAGCGCGAGGAACAGCACCAGCGGCGGCACCGGGTTGCGGATCGACCATGCCGATATGTTGCGGAAACCCATGGCGCTATTCCTTGCGGGCGGGGGTGGCGGCGGCGCGGACCGGCACCACCTGCTGACCCGGATTGAGGAAGGCGCCTGCGCTGGCGACCACGCGCTCGTCGCCCATCAGGCCCGACGCGATCAGCGCGCCTTCGTCCGATACCTCGGCGACCTTCACGTCGCGGCGCACCGCCTTGTCCTGCGCATCGATGACATAGACATAGCTGCCCTTGTCGTCGCTCAGCACCGCCGATTCGGGCAGCAGTGGCGCGGTCGACGCGCCGGCACCGATCCGGGCGCTGGCAAAGCCGCCGGGCCGCAGCGCCGGGTCGTAGTTCAGCGCGATGCGGGCGATGCCCTGCCGCGTCTGCGGGTCGATGATCGGCGAGACCTGCCACACCTGCCCCTTGAACACGCGGGTGTCGCCGACCGGCACGACCTCCGCCGGCACGCCCGCGCGCACCGTCGCCAGATCGGCTTCGGACAGCTGCGCGCGCATTTCCATCTGCCCGCCCATCGCGATGCGGAACAGCACGCCGCTGCCCCCGCCGATCACCTGCCCCGGCTCGACCGCGCGGGTCAGGACGAGGCCGGCGGCGGGCGCGCGGATGTCGAGCCGGCGGTTGCGCGCCTGCGTCTCGGCCAGCTGCGCCTGCGCGACGCTCACGCGCGCATTGGCGGCGTCGCGGGTCGCGGTCTTGCGGTCGATATCGGCCTGCGACACGAAGCCGCGCTCGACCAGCTGCTTCGACCGGTCGAGTTCGGTCTGCGCGATCTGCGCGTCGGCGCGGGCGACGCGGACCTGCGCGGCCAGCGACTCGGCGGTCTGCGCCTGCACCGACCGGTCGACCGTGGCCAGCACCTGTCCGGCGCCGACCCAGCTGCCCGGTTCCACCAGGACCTGCGTGACGAGCCCGCCTTCGCCGACGACGCCGACCGGCATCTCGCGCCGGGCGGCCAGCGAACCGGTGCCGGTGACGGTACGGGTCACGGTGTCGCGGCCGGGTACGACAACGGTTACCTTGGGCAATGCGCCAGCGGCGGCACCGGCGGGCGGCGCCTTGGCTGCCGGGGCATCGCCGCCCTTGCGACCGAATGCCCAGAAGGCGCCGATGGCGACCAGCAGGATGACGACGATCCCGACGATGACCGCGCGGTGGCGCGATCGCTTGGTGCCGTCCGGGCCGGTCAGCATCTGGCGGTCCCCCGCGATCGACGTCGATTCGTAATTCATCCACCCCATCCCATTGAGGGCCCCCAGCCCCGGCCGAGCTGTATTATCTTAATACAGCACCTTTCTCAAGCATACACATCGCGTTTTTCGATAAGAACGACAAGCCTCGCATCGATTGCGTTCAGCGTGCGTTTTGGCGCGGTCCCGTAACGACCGCCGTGCCGTTGCAAATTGATTTCGAAAGAGGATGTGCCGATGCTCCGTTCCGCCCTGATCCTGGCCGCCATCGGCGGCGCGCTGCCCGCCGCCGCGCAACAGGTCGCGCCCGCCGTCGCGCCGGTCCTGACCGATGCGACGCTGCTGGACGTGGTGGCCGAAGGAAAGGCGACTCGCGTCCCCGATATCGCGACGATTCGCGCCGGCGTCGTCAGCCAGTCGCCGACCGCCGCCGCCGCGCTGTCCGACAATGCGCAACGCATGACCCGGGTCGTCGCGGCGCTGCGCAAGGCGGGCGTCGCCGACCGCGATATCCAGACCGCGCAGATCCAGCTCCAGCCGCAATATCGCTATGCCGAGAATCAGCCGCCGGCGATCACCGGTTATCAGGCGAGCAACAGCGTCTCGGTCCGCTTCCGTGACGTGGCGAAGAGCGGCTCGATCCTCGACGCGCTGGTGGCGCAGGGCGCGAACCAGATCGACGGGCCGAACCTCTCGGTCGATGCCGCCGATGCCGCGCTGGACGAGGCGCGCACCGACGCGATCCGCCGCGCCCGCGCCCGCGCCGAACTCTATGCCAAGGCGGCGGGGATGCGCGTCGACCGGATCGTGTCGATCGTCGAGAATGGCGGCGACCAGCCGCCGATGCCGATGCCGGTCATGGCACAGGCGCGGATGGTGAAGATGGCCGACTCCACCCCGCTGGCGGCGGGGGAGCAGGACCTGCGGGCAACCGTGTCGGTGCGTTTCCTGCTGCGGTAAAGGGCGCGGTGCGCCCCTTCTTCGTCACTCCCGCGAAGGCGGGAATCCATTGACGCCTCCGCTTGCGAACCAGCCGCGACGGCAGCGTGTATGGACTTCCGCCTTCGCGGGAGTGACGAAGGGTGGTCGGGCGGTTACCCCAGAAACCGCTCGGCAACATCCGCCGGCACCCGCACCAGCCGCCCGCTCTGCCGGTCGAGCACCGCCCAGGTCGTCCGCGCATCGACCTTTACCCGCCCGTCCGCGCCGGTGAAGCGCATCAGGCGGTCGAACCGTGCCCCGCGCGGCGCCTCGCCGACCCAGGTCTCGGCGGTCACCGTTTCCCCGGCGGCGACATTACCGCGATAATCGATCTCGTGCCGGGTGATGACCCAGACATAGGCGGCCTGCTGTTCGGGCGTCGCGACCGCCATCCAATGTTCGACCGCCACATCCTGAATCCAGCGGACCCAGACCGCGTTGTTCACATGGCCCAGTTCGTCGATATCGTCGGGGCCGGCGGTGATCGAACGGGTAAAGCGGGGGGCGGTCATTGCGGGACGATCGGCTCCGTTGCGGGACGGGGCTTCAGGCCGCTGTCCGAAATCCGCCATGCCCGTTGTTCGGCGGTCGCGCCATCGATATCGCCGCTCCGGTGCAACGTGACCGGCCCGGTCATCGCCACCGGGGTTCCGTCGCGCAATTTGCCCGTCACCCGCACCGGAATCGGGATATAGCGCTGTCCTGCCCCGGCATCGATCCGTCCGGGCGCGCCGACGACCGCGCGATAGTCGGCATATTTGGCGAAGGACTGGGCAAAGGCCGCCTGCGACATGCCCGATGCCTGTCCGCCATTGCCCCATAGCCGCCACGCATCGCCATAGCGGCGCTCGCCGATCGCGGCGAAATAGTCGCGCAGCACCTGCACCGCCGCATCCGCGCCGGGCTCGGCCATGGTCCCGCTGGGGGCGGGGGCAGGCGCGGGGGGCGGCGCGGACACGCCGGGGATACCCTCGCCGGCCGGCATGGTGGTCGCGGGCGTCACCGGCGTCGGCGCTCCGGCGGCGGGCTCGGGCGGCGCCGCCACCAGATCGGCTTCGGCCGTCTGGTTGACGACCGCGGCATTGTCTGCCGAACCGCCGCCCCCGCATCCTGCCAGCAGCAACGCCAGCACGGCTCCGCCCGCGATCCTCATGGCTCGATCGCGTCGCGATCGGCATCGTCGAGGTCGTCGTCCTCGGCGAGATTGTCGTCGTCGAAATCTTCCTGCAACTCGTCCTCGGACTGGTCGCCCTGTCCGGTGATCGTCACATCCTCGTCCTCCTCGGCGAGTTCGTCGTCGACCATGTCGAGTTCGTCCTCGTCCTCGTCGTCGGACATGCCCAGATCGGGTTCGAGGTCGGTCAGGATAGTGCCGTCGCTCGGCCCGTCGCGCGTCGCCTCGAGGATTTCGGCGCGCTGGCTTTCGTCATAGCCGTCCTCGTCATAGCCGTCGTCGCCGGTGCCCTGTCCATTCACCTGATGCCCGCCCATGGCGCGTCTCCTATCCAGTCAGGCTGGGGAAACCCGCATGCCGCCGGGCGGGTTCCTAAAGTTCGATCCACTGACGTGGAAACGGTGCCGGCCCACTCCCCCACCCGGCCACCCATTAAGGATACGCTGTGAGTGGCCGGGTGGGGGAGTGGGCCGGCACCGCCCTGATCCAGCTTCGCTGGATCGGCCACTACCCACGCCGGAACAGCCGGCCATGTTCGGTGCGAAACACGACGAGCAGAGCAAGCAGGCCGAGGCCGAGGAACCCGCCGTACAGCGGCACCGTCGTCCCGTCGAACGATTGGCCGATGATCGCGCCGAGCACCGCGCCGCCCAGCATCGACACGAATCCCTGCAACGACGACGCGGTCCCGGCGATCGACCCCATATTCTCCATCGCCATCGCCGAGAAATTGGAGGTGGCGAGGCCGAAGCACGCCATCATCATCGCCTGCAGCACGATGAAGTTGACCAGCGATTCGACACCCGCCAGCGTCACCGCCAGGTGCACGCCCGCCACCGCGACCAGCCCGAGCAGCGCCGCGTGCGAGATCAGCCGGGTGCCGAAGCGCATCACGATCCGCGAATTGAAGAACGATCCCGCCGCCATCGTGCTGGCGACGCAGGCGAAGACGACCGTCAGCAGCTTCGGCCGCTCGAACGTCACCTCCATGATCTGCTGGATCGACCCGACGAACCCGAACAGCCCGCCCGACAGCAATGCGGCGGCGATGGTGTAGCCCACCGCATAGCGATCGCGCAGCACGATGCGATAGCCGGCGAGGATGCGGCTGGGCTGGAGCGGCTGGCGCTCCGATTCCGGCAGCGTCTCGGGCATGCGCAGCACGAACCAGGCGAGGATGATCGCGGTGACGATCGCGATCCCGCCAAAGATCCAGCGCCACGACGCGAAGACCAGCACCAGTTCGCCGAACGACGGTGCCAGCACGGGGGCGGCCATGAAGAAGATGAACGCCAGGCTCATCACCCGTGCCATCGCCCGCCCCGAATAACAGTCGCGCACCAGCGCGATGGTCACCACCCGTCCCGCCGCCACGGCGGCACCCGATGCCAGCCGGGCGATCAGCAGCAGCATGAAGCTGCCCGAAATCGCCGCGACCAGATTGGTGATCGCGCTGGCGACCAGCCCGACGATCAGCACCGGCCGCCGGCCATAGCGATCGGCGAGCGGCCCATAGGCCAGCTGCGCGACCGAAAAGCCGATCAGGAAGGCGGTAATGACGAACTGCCGCATATTGGGCTCGGCGACGTCCAGCGTCTCGCCGATTGCGGGGAGCGCGGGCAGCATCGAATCGATGCCCAGCGCCGTCAGCGCCATCAGCGCCGCGATCAGCGTCACGAACTCGCCGAACGGGAGCGGCGAACGGTCGGCGGAGGGCGGGGGCGTGCGCGTTTCGGCGGGGGATTCGATGGTCTGCGACATAACGGAGCCTCCATGGCCCATGTCGCCCGCCGGGTCACGCACAGGATGACCCTGTTCCTGCCGCTCGCCTACGTCTATCTTCATGCGCATACCCGTATTGTTCAGGATGTTGAGACTCATGGCTGACACGCCGCTTTCGCAGGTTCCGCTGATTTCGATGGCGCAGGCGGAGCAGGACCCCGACGGTTTCGCCCGCGACTTCGGCGGGTCGTTCCAACGCTTCGGTTTTGCGATGGTGTCCGACCATGGCGTCGATCAGGGCGTGATCGATCGCGCTTGGGCGATGACCAAGGCGTTCTTCGACCTGCCCGAGGCGGAAAAGCGCCGCTATTTTGTCGAGGGCGGCGGCGGCGCGCGCGGTTATACCCCGTTCAAGACCGAAATCGCCAAGGGCGCGACCCATGTCGACCTCAAGGAATTCTGGCATGTCGGCCGCGAACTGGCCGCCGGCCACCGCTATGGCGACGTCATGCCCGCCAATGTCTGGCCCGACCGGCCGGAGGGGTTTCGTGAGGCGTTCCTCGACCTGTTCGCGGCGCTCGATGCGGCTGGCGACCGGCTGCTCTCGGCGATCGCGCGTTATCTGGGGCTGGAGCCGAACTGGTTCGACCGCGCGGTGAAGGACGGCAATTCGGTCCTGCGCCTGCTCCATTATCCGCCGGTTCCCGCCGACGCCCCCGAAGTCCGCGCCGGCGCGCATGAGGATATCAACCTTATCACCCTGCTGCTGGGCGCGGAGGAAGCCGGCCTCGAACTGCTCGACCGCGACGGCCGCTGGCTGCCGGTCGCCCCGCCGCCCGGCGCGATGGTGGTGAATGTCGGCGACATGCTGCAGCGGCTGACCAACCATGTCCTGCCCTCCACCACCCACCGCGTCGTCAACCCGGCACCCGAACGCCGCGGCCATTCGCGCTATTCGATGCCGTTCTTCCTCCACCCCGCGCCCGATTTCCTGATCGAGACGCTGCCCGGCTGCGTCAGCGAGGAGCGTCCCAACCGCTACGAAACCCCGATCACCGCGCACGACTATCTCTACCAGCGACTGGTCGAGATCGGTCTTATCAAGAAGTAGTTTGTAGAAACCGTTTGGTTCGAGCAGCTTCGAGCGAAGTCGAGAAGCGTCCGTCGAGAACGCGTTGCCAACGGGAACAGCGGGGTATGCCAACACCCTTCCCCTCCCGCGCCACACCCTCTAGAGACATGAAACCGGCCGGAGCGATGCTCCGGCCGCAATTTTGTTACGTGTGCAACAAGAGGAATATATGACCCAACCGCTCCGCATCGCCATCGCCGGTCTCGGAACCGTGGGCGCGGGGGTCATTCGGCTGATCGAGACCAATGGCGAGCTGATCGCTAGGCGTGCCGGTCGCCCGATCGAGGTCGTCGCCGTGTCGGCCCGCGACCGTTCGCGCGACCGGGGCGTCGACCTGTCGCGCTATCAATGGGTCGATGACACCGCCGCTCTGGTCCATGCCGGCGATGCCGATGTCGTGGTCGAGCTGATCGGCGGATCGGACGGCCCGGCACTGACGCTGGCGCGCACGTCGCTGTCGGCGGGCAAGAGCTTCGTCACCGCCAACAAGGCGATGATCGCGCATCACGGTCTCGAACTGGCCGAAGTCGCCGAGGCCAAGGGCGTGGCGCTGAAGTTCGAGGCGGCGGTCGCGGGCGGCGTGCCGGTCATCAAGGGCCTGCGCGAAGGGGCGGCGGCGAACGAGATTTCGCAGGTCTTCGGCATCCTCAACGGCACCTGCAACTTCATCCTGTCGAAGATGGAAAGCGAAGGCCGCGATTTCGCCGAGGTGCTGGCCGAGGCGCAGGCACTGGGCTTTGCCGAAGCCGATCCCAGCTTCGACATCGACGGCGTCGATGCCGCGCACAAGCTCTCAATCCTCGCCAGCATCGCGTTTGGCACCCGCCCGGCATTCGATGCGGTGGCGGTGACCGGCATCCGCCACGTGCTGGCCGCCGACATCGCCGAGGCGGCGGCCTTGGGCTATCGCATCCGGCTGGTCGGGGTGGGCGAGGCCGGGCCGCACGGGCTGTTCCAGCGGGTGCATCCGCATCTGGTCCCGCTCGACCATCCGCTGGCGCATGTCACCGGCTCGCTCAACGCGGTGGTCGCGGAGGGCAATTTCGTCGGCCGCCTGTTCTTCCAGGGCCGCGGGGCCGGGGACGGCCCGACCGCCAGCGCGGTGGTCGCCGACCTGATCGACATCGCCCGCGGCGAATTCGGCCCGCCCTATGCGATGCCCGCAGCGTCGCTCACCGCCGCCGCGCCCGAACAGGCGAGCGAGCGGCGCGGGCGCGCTTATGTCCGGCTGCATGTCGCGGACAAGGTCGGCGTGCTGGCCGAGATCGCCGCCGCGATGCGCGACGCGGGCGTATCGATCGAAAGCCTGATGCAGCGCGGCGCGAACGCCGATGGCAGCGTGCTGGTCGCGATCGTCACCCATGAAGGCCCGGAACGCTGCATCGCGCAGGCGCTGGAAAAGCTGGAAAGCTCGGCCAGCGTGCTCGGCCGTCCGATGTGGATGCACGTGCTGGGCGGGTGAGGGCGCCCACGGCCTGACCGCGGCGGACAACTGAGCTAATGCGTCACCCCGGACTTGATCCGGGGTGACGCTTTCTACCGACCGTCGTAAAATAAGAAGCGGGACCCCGGGTCAAGCCCGGGGTGACGGATGCCAAGGACGGTAACGCCAAGGCCACCGGGACCGACCGACAATCCCTTACGGCAGCGGAATGCTCGACTCCGCCTTCGCCCGCGCCCGCCGTTCCGCCCGCGCCGCATTGGCCCGCTGCACGAAGCACCCGGTCTGCCCGCCGACGCCCGCCGTCGAGCAGCTGCCGGTGCCGAACGAGCCGGCGTTCAGATTGTCTTCGACCCGCGTCGCCCAGCTTTCGCCGTCGCGCGTCGGTTCGGCGTCGCGCAGTTCCTTCGGGATGCGGAAGCGCTCGCGCTCGCTGCGGCGGACGCAGACCACGATTTCCTCGCCATCGGCATTGGTCGGGCATTTGTCATTGCCGTAAATGACCAGCGTCCCGTTCTGCACCTGTGCGGCGGCAGGGGCGGCGGGCAGGGTGAAGGCGGCGATCGCGGCGGCACCGGCCAGAAGCATGCGGGTCATCATTTCCTCCTGTCCGGATAACGCCCGGTCGGTCAAATACGTTTCGAAACTTCGATGGCGACGCGGCATCCCGCGCGGATCGCCGCCGACAGCACGGGATAGGCCGGCGCGCGTTCGGCACCATGCGCCAGCGCCGCTTCCTTGTGCTCCAGTTCCTCGGCCTGGAACCGGGCGATCGCCTCGCTCAACTCGGGATGATCGTCGCCCAGTTCGGCGAGCTGATCCTCATAATGTTTGTCGATTTCGGTCTCGACCGCCGCGGTGCAGGCCATTGCCGCCTCCGGCCCGATCGCCGCCGTCACCGCGCCCAGCGCAAAGCCCGCCACGTCCCAGAAGGGCTGGATCAGCGTCGGTCGCACGCCGCGCTCGGCGATCAGCGCGTCGAAATAGGCGCGGTGTTCCGCCTCCTGCAACGCCATGCCCTGGATCGCCGCCGACATGGGGCTGCGGTCGCCCATCACCGCCAGCTGCCCGGCATAGATGCGGGTTGCGCCATATTCGCCCGCCTGATCGACGCGGATCATCGATTCCAGCCCGCCGGGCCTGCGGTCGCCGGGTCGCCACTTGGTCATGTCCGCCTCCGTGTCGCGAGGATCAGTACCGCCAACGCACCAGTGATCGAAAGGATCGCGTTGAATCCGGCCAGCGAAATGCCGAACAACGTCCATTGCGGCACGTCGCAGCGTACGACCGGTTGCCGCACGATCGCCGCCAGTAAATCCCCCCCGGTCGCGCCGAGCGTGTTGGCGCAGGCGGTGATCCCCTGCCACCAATGATATTCGACCCCGGCATGGAACACGCCGATCGCGCCGCTGACGAGGATCGCGATCCCGGCCAGGATCACCAGCGCCCGCTTGCCCGACGTGCGCGGCACCACGAACGACAGCGCGGCAAGGCCGATCGCGGCATAATGCGGCCAGCGCTGCCAATGGCACATCTCGCACGGGTACAGCCCGCCGAGATATTGCGACGCCAGCGCGCCGGCGATCAGCGTGAGCGGCAGCAGCAGCGCGATCCAGCGCGCGAGCGGCAGGTCGTTGGCCCGCATCCGCTCAGCGCTTCGCCGGCCTGGGCGCCGGCGCCGCTGCCATGCGCGTGGTGGGGCCGACGCGACCCATGGTCTGGAGCGCATAATAGAGCTGAAAATCCTCGATACCGCGCTTCTTGAGCGATTCGGCGCTTTCGGCGAAGCGCGGATCGTCCTTGGTATCCTCGGTCAGCGTCTTGTCGTCGACCCCGGCCTCGTTGACGAGGTGGCGGCGCAGATCGGCCTCGCGATACACCGGCCGGTCCTTGTAATCCGGGTCGGAAATCTGCGGCACCTTCAGGTCGGGGTCGATGCCGCCTTCCTGCACCGACCGGCCCGATGGCGTATGGTAGCGCGCGGTGGTCAGGCGGACGGCGGTGTTCTTCGACAGGTCGAAGATCGACTGGACCGATCCCTTGCCGAAGCTGCGCTCGCCCATCACGATCGCGCGGTGATGGTCCTGCAACGCGCCGGCGACGATTTCCGACGCCGATGCCGTGCCCGGATTGGTCAGCACGATGATCGGCAGCCCCTGCGCCAGGTCGCCCGGCACCATTTCCTCGGCGAAATAGCGTTCGGTATCCGCCTTGTCGCGCCCGCGCTGCGACACGATCTCGCCGCGCGCCAGGAAGGTGTCGGACACCTCGATCGCCTGGGTCAGCAGCCCGCCGCCATTGTCGCGCAGGTCGATGATATAGCCCTTGGGCTTGTGGCCCAGCGCCTTGTCGATCCCGGCGATCGCGGCGCGGGTATCGGCGCCGGTCGTCTCGCTGAAGGTGTTGATGTTGATGACGCCGATGCCGTCCTTGACCTCCCACTTCACCGGCTTCTGCACGATCGTGCTGCGCACCAGCGTCAGCTCGATCGGCTTGTCGCGACCGGGACGGACGATGGTCAGCGATACCTTCGACCCCGTGGGTCCGCGCATCTGCGCGACCGCCTCATCCAGCGTGCCGCCGACGATCAGCTTGCCATCGACATGGGTGATGTAATCGCCCGACTTGATCCCGGCGCGCGCCGCCGGCGTATCCTCGGTGGGCGTAATGACCTTGACCGCGCCGTCCTCCAGCGTGACCGACAGGCCAAGGCCCGAATAATTGCCGGTGGTGGCGATGCGCAGATTCTCGAAATCCTTCGCATCCAGATAGCTCGAATGCGGGTCGAGCGCGGCCAGCATGCCGCGCATCGCGCCTTCCATCAGCGTCTTGTCGTCGACCTTGTCGACGTAGCTCGCCTTCACGCGATTATACACGTCCATGAAGTTGTCGAGTTCGCGGAAACTGCCGGCATCGGCCTGCGCCATCGCGCCGGTGGCAACGGGAACCAGCGCCAGCGCACCGACGATGGCGGTGGCCTGAAAGAACGAACGGGACCTACGCATAAACGCTTGGATGCTTTCGACTGCGGTACGTTTGTCACATTAGCGATAATTCGCGCCGCGATCAAAGCGCTGTCTTGCTGAACGGGCGGTGACGTTCGGCCATGGTCCGCTCGGCGTCGACGGGCGACGCCGGTATCACAGGAAGCCGTTCCCCCGGGCTCGACCCGGGGTCCCGCTTCTTTTCTACCGTTGGAGAGAAGCGGGACTCCGGATCAAGTCCGGCGTGACGCAGACGTTTGTTCGATTCGTCGAAGTCGATCGATCCTCAGAACGCCGACCAGTCATCCTCCACGACCGCCAGCGCGGTGTTGCCGGCAACTTGCGGGCGCATCGGGACGACGGTTGCCGGTCGGGGAGCCGGCGCCGGGACGGCGCGGACCGGGGCGATGCGGTGGCCGGGTTCGCCCAGGCGGAAGCTGGTGATCTGCCGCGCCATGCCGTCGGCGTCCGAAGCGAGGCTGCGCACCGCCGCCGTCGCCTCCTCGACCATCGCCGCATTCTGCTGGGTCATGCCGTCCATTTCCGACACGGCGGTGTTGATCTGGTGCAGGCCGGTCGCCTGACGCTCGGCCGATGCCGCGATGCTGGCGACCAGTCCGTCGATCTGCCCGATCCGGTTGATGATCCGGGTCAGCGCATCGCCGGTTTCGACGACCAGCTGCACGCCGCTGCCGATCTGGCTCGACGATGCGGTGATGCGGGTCTTCACGTCCTTGGCGGCATCGGCCGAGCGTTGCGCCAGCGCGCGCACTTCGCTGGCGACGACCGCAAAGCCCTTGCCGGCGTCGCCCGCCCGCGCTGCCTCGACCCCCGCGTTCAGCGCCAGCAAATTGGTCTGGAACGAGATGCCGTCGATCACGCTGATGATGTCGCTGATCTCGGCGGAGGCGCGTTCGATGCCGTGCATCGCCTCCACCGCGCGGCGGACGACCTCGCCCGACTGGTCGGCTTCGGCCCGCGCCTCGCTGACGATGCGGTTGGCCTGCGCGGCGCCGGCGGCGGTTTCGCGCACGGTCGATGTGATCTCGTCCATCGCCGCCGCCGTTTCCTCAAGGCTCGCGGCCTGCTGCTCGGTCCGCTGCGACAGGTCGTCGGACGCCTGGCGGATGTCGTCGGCGCCGTTGTTGATGCTGCTCGCCGCCTCGGTGACGGTCGCGAGCGTCGACTGGAGCGCGGCGACGGCGGCGTTGAAGTCCGCCTTGATCCGGGCGAACGGCCCGGTCAGATCGGCATCGATCCGCGAGACGAGATCGCCTTCGGCCAGCTTCGTCAACGCCGTGCCGAAGCTGTCGACGATCAGCGTCGTCTGTTCCTCCTTGGCCCGTTCGGCGGCGACCAGCTGATCGCGCAATTCCTGCGTCGCACCGGCCAGCTGGCCCAATTCGTCGCGGCGGTCGTTGGCGGGAATGGTCACCGCCATGTCGCCCGACGTCATGCGCTTCAGCGCATCGACCAGCGCCAGCAGCGGCGACAGGACGAAGCGGCGGGTCGCGAAGCCGATCGCGAGGACGACGGCAAGCGTCGCGGAGGTCGTGAAGATCAACAGGATGTTGGCGAACCGGGCGATGGCGTTCGCTTCGGCACTGACACTGGCCAGATGCGCTTCGATCGCATCGGACAGCGTGCTCATGCCGCCCTCCAGCTTTTCGAACGCTTCCAGAAAGCCGGGCAGAAGCGCGGTGGCACGCGCCGGATTCGTCGCGGCGGCGTCGGCGATGCGCTCTGCGGTGGCGATATAGGCGTCGACCAGCGGCTGGATGCGGCGGGCTTGTGCCGAGATGGCGGGCGCGTCGGCATAGGCGGCGTCGGCAGCCAGCGCCTTGCGCAACGCCGCCGAGTCGTCCGTCAGCGCCTGCCGGTTCGCCGCCAGATCGAGATCGCCGGCCGACGTGGCGCGCAGCACCGACAAGACGTCGCCCCGAATCGCATCGTGCATCATGTCGGCGGTCATGTGGTTGCGCAGCAGGGCGGTCCCCTGCGTGATGCTGGCGCGGGCATCGGCCTGTCGTCCGTTGGACCAGACCCGGGCACCGGCCGATCCCAATACCAACAGCACGATTGCGGCGATGGCCGCCAGAACCATCCGGTTGATCGATTGCATGCGGCCGTTCCTCCGAATCTGTCGTTCGGTACGGTATGGACGCCAACGGATAATATACGGTTACCCTGCCATTGACGCTCTGGCCTACAGCATCGCCGCCAGGTCGACCGGCACGCCGCGGCGGCGCAGTTCGATCGTCACCGGCGGCGCGTCGCCCGTCGGCGCGCGGCCGATGGGCGTGCCGGCGACGACCCGGCCGTCGACCGGACCGACACTGGCGGCAAGGCCGGTAACCGTCGTCGTCCAGCCATCGCCATGGTCGAGAATCACGACGCGGCGATAACCGCGAAACCGCTTGCTGAACGCGATCCGCCCCGGCGCGGGCGCGACGACGGTCGCGCCGGGCGCGACGGTCAGCGTCAGCCCGCGGGCACGCACCCCGCTGTCGCTGATCTCGCCGAAGCCGTTGGCGACCGCACCTTTGACCGGCAGGCGGTAGGCCGGCGGGGGTAACGCCGGCGCAGCGGCATCGGGGCGGGGCAGCGGGCCGGGCAGGGCGGCAAGCGCGGCACGGGTATCGCGCGCCTCGCCCAGTTCCTCCAGCCGGTCGACGATGTCGCGGGCCTGTTCGCCCAGCGCGATCGCGCGGTCGGATTCGACCATCGCCCCACGAGCCAATTCGCGCGACCGCAGCCGCTGCGCCGCCTCCGCACGGACCAGCGCCAGCCGCTCGCCTTCCAGCCGGGCATTGCTCGCCGCCAGCGCCGCCAGCGCGACCCCGGCCTGCGACCGCAGCCGTGCGGCGTCCGTTACCCCGGCCCGCACCGCGGCGGTGCGCTGCTGCATCGCCGGCACGACGGTTCCCAGCACCGCACGGACATGGACCAGATCGTTGGTCGACCCCGGCTGCGCCACCGCCAGCCATGCCGGCCGCGTGGCGAGCGACTGCAACGCGCCGACCAGCCGCGCGACCGGCGCCTGCCGCGCCGCCAGATCGGCACGCCGCCTGGCGAGCAGCTCGCCGATCAACGCCACGCGGGCCTGCGCCGCCGCGCGACTTGCCTTTGCCGCCGCGATCCGCGCGGCGAGGGCTGCCTGCGCCGCACCGGTCCGTTCGGCTCCTGCCTGTGCCGCCCGCGCCGCCTGTTCCAGCCGTTTCGACCGGGCGGCCGCCTCGACCGCTGCGCGCTTCGCGGCACCCAACCGTTCGCGCCCGGCCGCTACGGGGTCGTCCTGCGCCCAAACCGCCGCCCCTGCCAGCACGGCGAGGGCGGCAATCGGGACGAACGCGCGCCTCATCCTTCGCGGTGATAGGGGTGGCCGGCGAGGATGCTGGTCGCGCGCCACAATTGTTCGGCCAACATCGCCCGCGCCATCAGATGCGGCCATGTCGCCCGTCCGAATGCGAGCAACAGATCGGCCGCTTCCCGCTGCGCATCGTCGAAGCCGTCGGCCGCACCCAGCAGGAACCGCGTCTCGCGCACGCCATCGTCGCGCCAGCGGCCCAGCTGCGTCGCGAACGCCATCGACGGCAGGTCACGGCCCTTCTCGTCCAGCATCACGATCCGCGTCCCCGGATCGACCGCCGGCATCCTGCCCCCGGTATCGGGCAGTTCGGTGATCTTCGTCGGCCAGCTGACGCGCTTCAGATAGCGCTCGATCAACTCGCCCTCGGGACTGCGCCCGATCCGCCCGCGCGCGACGATATGCAGCAGCACGGGCGGGTCCGGTTCAGGCGTGCGCGGTCGGGTTCAGCGTATCGCCGAACGCCCACATCCGCTCCAGATTGTAGAAAGTGCGGACTTCGGGGCGGAACAGGTGGACGATCACGTCGCCGGTATCGATCAGCACCCAGTCGGCGGTCGGCAGCCCTTCGATGCGCGACGGACGCCCGAATTCGGCCTTCACCCGCTCGGCCAGCTTCTGCGCCATCGACGCCACCTGCCGACTCGACCGGCCGCTGGCGATCACCATGTAATCGGCGATGCTCGATTTGCCGGCGAGCGGGATCGACACCGTTTCGACCGCCTGGTCGTCGTCGAGGCTGGCCAGCACCATGCGATGCAGCGCTTCGGTCTCGTTCATCGCATCGCTCGGGTCGGTAGGGGTCGGCAAGTTCATCAGCTTTCAGGGGCCTGTGCGCCGGACCGGTCGGACGAGATCATCCGGCGGTGCCAGGCAGGGTCGGCGGCGCGGATCGCGGTCGCCGACGTCGGATCGGGACGGAAGCGCAAACGGACCAGTGCCGGCAAACTCCACATCGTCCATCGTTTCGCCTGGCCTGCGGGCCGCGCATGGCGCCGCAACCAACCCATCGCAGGACTAGCGAGGGCACGTCCATCATAGCCCGGACGCGCGACCACCGCAATCGCCACCGTCCGCGCGATCCCGCGCCAGTCCCGCCAGCGGTGGAACTCCGCCAGATTGTCCGCGCCCATCAACCAGATGAAGCGATGCTGCGGATACAACCGCACCAATTTGCGTAAGCTATCGACGGTATAGCGGGTGCCCAGCCGCCGCTCGATCGCGGTCGGCCGGATCGGTGCGTGGCGCGCCACCCGCTCAGCCGAGGCCAGCCGCGCGGCCAGCGGTGCCATGCCCGCCGCGGGCTTCAGCGGATTGCCCGGCGACACCAGCCACCACACCTCGTCCAGCGCCAGCGCACGCTTCGCTGCCAGCGACACCCGGCGATGGCCCTTGTGCGCCGGGTTGAACGATCCGCCGAGCAGCCCGATCGCCTTCGCCTTCAAGGCCGCGTCTGCCCGGTGCCCCGCACGATCCACTTGTACGTCGTCAGCCCCTCCAGCGCGACCGGCCCGCGCGCGTGCAAGCGGCCGGTAGCGATGCCGATCTCCGCGCCCAGCCCGAACTCGCCGCCATCGGCAAACTGCGTCGAGGCGTTCCACATCACGATCGCCGAATCGACGCGCGCCAGGAAATGCTCCGCGGTCGCCGCATCCTCGGTAAGGATCGCATCGGTATGGTGCGATCCATGCGCCGCGATATGCGCGATCGCGTCGTCCACCCCGTCGACCAGCTTCACCGACAGGATGGCGTCGAGATATTCGGTGTCCCAGTCGTCGTCATTCGCCTCGAGGATGGCGGGATGCAGCGCCCGAACCTCCGCATCGCCGCGCAGCTCACACCCGGCGGCGATCAGTCCGGACAGGATCGGCAGCGGATCGGCATAGCCGCGGTCGATCAGCAGCGTCTCGGTCGCGCCGCACACACCGGTCCGGCGCAGCTTGGCGTTCACCACCACGGCCTCAGCCATCGTCGGATCGGCGGCGCGGTCGACATAGCTGTGGTTGAGGCCATCGAGATGCGCCAGCACCGGCACCCGCGCCTCCGCCTGCACCCGCGCGACCAGGCTCTTGCCTCCGCGCGGTACGATCAAGTCGATCATGCCATCCGCCCGCAGCATGTCCCCCACCGCCGCGCGATCGGTCGTCGGGATCAATTGCACCGCGCCCTCGGGCAGGCCGGCACTCGCCAGCCCCCGCGCCATCGCCGCATGGATCGCCCGGTTGCTGCGGATCGCCTCGCTCCCGCCGCGCAGGATCGCGGCATTGCCCGCCATCACCGCCAGCGCGCCAGCGTCCGCGGTCACATTGGGCCGGCTTTCATAGATGATGCCGATTACCCCGATCGGCACGCGCACCCGCGACAGCGCCAGCCCGTTGGGCCGTTCGCTGCGGTCGATCACCCCGCCCACCGGATCGCGCAGGCCCGCCACCGCATCGACGCCGACCGCCATCGCCTCGACCCGGGCGGGATCGAGCCGCAACCGGTCGAGCATTGCCCCCGACAGGCCGTTCCCCTCTGCCGCGGCAATGTCCTGTGCATTGGCGGCGAGGATGCGGGCGGCGTCCTCGCGGATCGCGGCGGCGGCGGCCCGCAGGGCGGCGGCCTTGGTGGCGGTCGGCATGGTGGCGAGCGCCTGGGCGGCGGTGCGGGCATCGTTTCCCAACCCGCGCAACATCGGCTGTATCGTCGTCGTCACTGCGTCGCTCTTTTCGTCACCATCGGGGCCTTGTCCACGGGGTAGAGGGTGGGGCACCGCAACGTCCAGCAAGAAAGCCTTACGCCAACAAAACCTCTGCTGTATTGCTGTAATAATACAGTAATAAACAAGTGTTTCTAAACATTGCTAAGTGTTGCGAACTGGTAACAGTGTGAACGAAATGTCAGGAACCCCCTTCACATCGTAGAACATGCACGATCTGATGCGTGCAGCGACCCCGAGAGTTTTCGGGGATCGACAATCGGGCAAGGGTTAATTGGCCCGAAAAAGGGGGTTTCATGAAGTTTACCGTTCTGGCGCGATCGACCGCCTTGGCCTCTTCTTTGTTGCTGTTTGCCGGTACGGCATCGGCGCAACAGGGCACCGACAGTGCCGCTGCCCCCGGTGCGGGCACCTCGCTCAGCGCACCGCAGGATGAAACGCGCACCAACGCCGATGGCGAACCTGCCACCGACGGCGTGATCGTCGTAACGGGCTCGCGTCTCTCGCGTCCGAACGACGTGTCGCCCGCTCCCATCACCACGGTTTCGGCCGCGGAACTGACCCAGACCGCCCGCGTCTCGATCGGTGACGTGCTGAACGACCTGCCGCAGCTGCAGAGCACCTTCAGCCAGCAGAACTCGACCCGCTTCCTCGGCACCGCCGGTCTGAACCTGCTCGACCTGCGCGGTCTGGGCACGGCACGTACGCTCGTGCTGGTCAATGGTCGCCGTCACGTCGCGTCCAACATCCTGGGCGGCGCGACCGCCGTCGACATCAACACGATCCCGACCGACCTGCTCGAAGGCGTCGACATCCTGACCGGCGGCGTTTCCGCGGTCTATGGTTCCGACGCGCTCGCCGGCGTGGTCAACTTCCGCCTGAAGACCAATTACGAAGGGTTGCAGCTTCGTGCGCAGGGCAGCATCACCGACGAAGGCGATGCGGGTTCATATTTCATCAGCGCGACCGGCGGCAAGAACTTCGCCGACGGCCGCGGCAACGTCGCGATCAGCCTCGAATACGCCCGGTCGGAAGATTTCTTCGCGTCGGACCGTCGCCAATATCGTCAGGCGGACGGGTTCATCACGACGGGGATCGACGCCGCGGGGCCGGGCCTGAACGGCCTGCCCAACTTCAACGGCGTTCCCGATGCCATCTTCATGCGCGATATCCGCGTCGGGACGTTCTCGGACGGCGGTCTCGTATCGATCGCGGGCGCCGGCATCGGTGCGACGTCGCCGGCGGCGTGCGGTCGCGATCCGCTGGGCCGCGCCTATACCTGCAACTTCCTGTTCCAGCCCGGCGGCAGCCTCGCGCAGCAGACGGGAACGCGCGTCGGCATCGCCAACGGCAGCGCGGCACAGGCCAGCGCCGCCCCCGGCGGCAGCTTCCTCGGGGGTAACGGCAATACCCGTCGCGAAGGCACGCTGTTGCAGCTTCTGCCGCAGCTCAACCGCTATTCGGCGAACCTGATCGGCCACTTCGACGTGTCGCCGGCGTTCGTGCCGTATATCGAAGCGAAATATGTGCGCGTCGAAAGCGTCGGTCTGGGCGGTTCCGGCCCGGCATTCTTCGTCGGCGGCACGCTCGGCGACATCTACGAACGTCCGCGGCTCGACAACCCGTTCCTGAGCGCCCCGGCGCGCGCGACGCTGTCGGCGCAGCTGCTGAACTCGGTCAACAACGGCATCAACCCCAACGGTTCTGCGGTGGCGCTGACCGCGGCGCAGCAGGCCACGTTGCGGGCCCAGATCGCCGACGGATCGTATCGCTTCATCTTGCGCAAGAACCTGACCGATCTGGGTTCGCGTCGTGAGGATGCGCTGCGCGAAACCTTCCGCGTCGTGGCGGGCGCGCGCGGCGATCTGGGCAGCGGTTTCAACTACGACTTCGCCGTCAACTATGGCGAGTTCAAGGAACAGACGAAGGTCCTCGGCAACGTCGACGTCCAGCGCCTGAACCTCGCCCTGGATGCGGTTCGCGACCCCGCGACCGGTCGCATCGTTTGCGGATCGCAGCTCAATCGTGCGCGCGCGAATGCCGGTTCGACGCCGGGGATCGACTTTAACGGCGACGCGGCCAACCTGACCGCGGACATCACCAACTGTCAGCCGCTGAACCCGTTCGGGGTCGGTTCGGCCTCGCCCGAAGCGATCAACTACATCCTGCGCAACACCACCTCGGCGGGCAAGATCAGCCAGTTCAACGTCGTCGGCTCGATCGCGGGGGACAGCTCCGCCTTGTTCACGCTGCCGGGCGGCCCGGTCCAGTTCTCGCTGGGCGGCGAATATCGCCGGGAAACCAACTTCTTCCAGGCGGATCCGGCGGTCGAGGCGGGCTACACCTTCTACAACGCGCTGGCGACGTTCGACCCGCCGGCGTTCGAAGTGAAGGAAGCGTTCGGCGAACTCTCGATCCCGATCGTGAAGGACCTGCCGCTGCTGCGCGACCTGACGGTTTCGGGCGCTGCCCGCGTGTCCGACTATCGCGGGACGGCCGGCCGGGTCTGGGCGTATAACGGCAGCGTCGAATGGTCGCCGATCGAAGACCTGCGTCTGCGTGCCAATTACGGTCGCGCGGTCCGTGCGCCCAACCTCGACGAACAATTCTCGGCCGCGGGTCAGAACTTCGCGAGCGTGAGCGATCCGTGCTCATCGGACAATATCGGTGCCGGCACCCAGTTCCGCGAAGCGAACTGTCGTGCGGCGGGCATTCCGGCGTCGTATAACTATCGCTACGTCCAGACGCTGGAAATCCGCACCGGCGGCAACCCCGACCTGCTGGTCGAGACCTCCGACTCGTGGACCTATGGCGGCGTCTATCGGCCCAGCTACGTCCCCGGGCTGTCGCTGTCGGTCGACTATTACAACATCAAGGTCGACGACGTGATCAGCGCCGTGTCGGCACAGGGGATCATCAACAACTGCTACGACACGCCCTCGATCGAGAACAACCAGTTCTGCACGCTCTTCCAGCGTGTGGGAGCCGGCGCGACCGGTCCGAACGGGGAAGAAGCGTTCCGGATCATCGAAGGCAGTCTGCTGCAATCGTCGCTGAACTTCGCCCGGCTGGAAACCCGCGGTATCGACGCCAACCTGTCGTACACCCGCAAGATCGGCGACGTCCGGGTGTCGGGTCAGGTCATCTACACGCACGTTTTCTCGAACAACAGCTTCCTGAACCCGCTGCAGCCTGACTTCGCCAACACGATCGTCGGCGAACTGGGTCTGCCGAAGGATCAGGTCAACGTGAACATCGGCGCGAACTTCGGGTCGATCAGCTTCGACACGCAGTTCCGCTATCTCGGCAAGCAGGCGGTCGGTGCGATCGAGAATACGCGGAGCTTCCAGGGCCGTCCGCCCCAGAACGCCGACGATTTCGACATCCAATATTATCCGGACGTGCTCTACATCGGCGCGCGGCTCGGCATCAACGTGACCGACACGTCGAACTTCTACATCGGGGTCGACAACCTGACCGATCGCCTGCCGCCGCTCGGCGCGACGGGCACCGCTGCGGGCAGCGGCATCTTCGACAATATCGGCCGTCGCCTCTACGCGGGCGTCACCGCCCGCTTCTGATCGCACGGGTACGCAACTATGGGGGCCGGCGCATTGCGCCGGCCCTTTTTCTATGGCCGATCCCGGCTGGGAAGATCGGCGAAATCCGCGCCGACCCGCGCCCCTCACCTATCGCCGCCTTCGGCGTCTTGTCCCTTTCCCGGCGGGAGAGGGAAGGAGCGGCGCAGCCGCGGAAGGGTGAGGGCGATCAAGGTGGTCGAGTTCGACTCCAGTTTCCGAAAAAAAGGGGCTGCCGGTCATGCCGACAGCCCCCTGCTATCCGGTCGACGAAGCGGCCGTTACCGCTCGACGCACATCGCGATACCCATGCCGCCGCCGATGCACAGCGTCGCCAGGCCCTTCTTCGCGTCGCGGCGCTTCATTTCGTACAGCAGAGTCGTCAGCACCCGCGCGCCCGATGCACCGATCGGGTGGCCGATGGCGATCGCGCCGCCGTTGACGTTCACCTTGTCGGCGGTCCAGCCCATGTCCTTGCCGACGGCGAGCGCCTGCGCGGCAAAGGCTTCGTTGGCTTCGACCAGGTCGAGGTCCTCGACGCTCCAGCCGGCCTTTTCCAGCGCGCGGCGGGACGCGGGGACGGGGCCGATGCCCATGATCGACGGGTCGACGCCGGCGGTCGCCCAGCTCTTGATCGTGGCCAGCGGTTCGAGCCCGCGCTTGGCCGCCTCGTCGGCCGACATCACGACCAGCGCGGCGGCGCCGTCGTTCAGGCCCGATGCGTTGGCGGCGGTCACCGTGCCGTCCTTCTTGAACGCCGGACGCAGGCCCGACACGCCGTCGACGGTGGCACCGGCGCGGATATATTCGTCCTGGTCCACGACGGTGTCGCCCTTGCGGCCCTTGATCGTGACCGGCGCGATCTCGTCCTTGAAGCGGCCCTCGGCGCGGGCGGCCTCGGCGCGGTTCTGCGACTGGACGGCGAATGCGTCCTGTTCGCCGCGCGTCAGATCATATTGCGCCGCCAGGTTCTCGGCGGTGATGCCCATGTGGTAGCCGTTGAAGACGTCGGTCAGGCCGTCCTTGATCATCGTGTCGACCATCGATCCGTCGCCCATCTTGGTGCCGGCGCGCAGCTGTACCGCATGGGCGGCGAGCGACATGCTTTCCTGTCCGCCCGCGACGACGATCGTCGCATCGCCGGTCTGGATCGCCTGTGCCGCCAGCGCAACCGCGCGCAGGCCCGATCCGCAGACCTGGTTGATGCCCCATGCCGGGACTTCCTTGGGAAGACCCGCCGCCATCGACGCCTGCCGCGCCGGGTTCTGGCCGTGGCCGGCGGTCAGCACCTGGCCCAGGATCACTTCCGACACATCCTCCGGCGCGACACCCGCCTGCTCCAGCGCGGCCGCGATCGCCTGCCGCCCGAGTTCGTGCGCGGGCACCGCGGCAAAGGAGCCCAGGAAACTACCAACAGGCGTACGCTTGGCGGCAACGATAACGACGTCGGACATGGGCAATCCTTCTCCCTGAGGGTTCGCGCGCTATCTAATGGCAGGAACGTCGCTTAGCCAGCGCCCAAGCGGTTCCCACAACACGCCGCGGCCCCGGCTGCCGACGATCATGCCGACATGCCCCGCGGGCACGATCCGCTGGTCGGACAGGCCGATCGCGCTGGCGGCGGGAACGATGCGGTCGCTTTCCGCGACGAATTCGACCATCGGCAGCGGCGGGCGCGGCGACATGATCCGGCCGCCGACACTCCAGCGCCCGCGTCCGGGCAGGTCGGCGTCGAACAGGTCGTCGAACAATTCGCGGCCTGCGGCATAGGGGATCGGCGCGCCGCCATTGGCCCAGTCCTCCAGCGCGATGAACGCCTGCGCCGCCGCGCCGACGGGATCGAGATCGGCGAACCGGACGAACTTGTCGACGGTGCGCGCCGGGTCGATCTGCCAGAACATGGATTGCAGCAATTCCATCGGCAGCAGCCCCAGCTGCTCCACGGTCGTTTGTGCCGCGGTCCACATATCGGCGATCGCGGCGCGCCCGGCCTCGCCGAACCCGTCGAAGCGCCATGGCGTCGCGATCAGCGCGAGCCCGGCGACCGGCGCGAACGCCGCGGCGGCCAGTGCGATGGTGCCCCCCAGGCAATAGCCGACCAGCAGCGGCGGTTCGTCCAGTCCATCGCACAGCCGCGCCACCGCCTGCGCATGGTCGCCCAGGTCCATCGCCCGGTCGGCAGGCGTCGGCGTGCCCCAGTCGACCAGCAGCACCCGCAGCCCCTGTCCGGCCAGCCAGCGCAGCAGCGAATTGTCGGGCGCGAGGTCGAGGACGAAGGGCGGGTTGATGAGCGAGGGCACCACCACCACCGGCCGCCCGTCGCCGCCATAGTCGCGCAAGCGGATGCGTCCGTCGCACGCGATCGCCTCCGGCATCGCCACGCGCGGCAGGCGCGGTGCGTCCTGATACGCTCTCAATCCCGCCAGTGCGCGGGCGCGGGCATGGGGATCCTTAGCGGTTTCGCTGCGCAGCATCGACAGAAACAGCGTCAGCGGGCGCGGGCCGTGTTGCGGCGCGGTATCAAGCGGTGTACCCATCCAGTCATCTTTCGCGCAAAGGTTTTTTCCCATGAAGAAGGCAGCGGCCGACGGCAGCCCCGTCATCATCAAGAAATACGCCAATCGCCGGCTCTATAATACCGAGACGTCCTCCTACATCACGCTGGAGCATCTCGCGGCGATGACGCGCGAGCATCGCGACTTCAAGGTCGTCGATGCCAAGACCGACGACGACATCACCCATAATGTGCTGACGCAGATCATCATGGAAGAGGAAAGCCGGGGGCAGACGCTGCTGCCGGTCAGCTTCCTGCGCCAGCTGATCACCCTGTACGGCGATTCGATGCAGGCGATGGTGCCCGGCTATCTGGAGGCGTCGATGGACAGCTTCCGCCGCAACCAGGAACAGTTCAAGACCGCGGTCGAGGGCGCGTTCGCCCATTCGCCCTTCGCCGAGATCGCCAAGCGCAACCTGGCGATGTTCGAGGCGGCGGCGCATGCGTTCAAGCCGGGTGCGCCGGGCGCCACACCTGCGCCGGGCGCGACCGAAGCCCCGGCCAAGAATGACGAAATGGCCGCGCTGCGGGCCGAACTGGCACGGTTGCAGGACAAGGTCGACAAGCTGGGGTGAGGTTCGACCGATCTATTCGGTTCGAGCGGCTTTGAGTGTGTCGAGAGGCGTCGGTCGAGAATGCCCGCCCGGCGGAACCCCGTTCTCGATACGCGCTCTCGACTTCGCTCGATCGCTACTCGAACCGAACGGAGTGGGGAGTGGGGAGCGGGAAGTGGGAAAGCCGACACCCCCACCCGTTCGTCCTGAGTAGCCGCTGAGCTTGTCGAAGCGGCGTATCGACGGACCGGTGGTTCGGGGCGTTCGGCTTCGCCTAGTCTCTACTCCCCAACGGGGGAGCGTTGGGCCACACAAGCGTTCTCGACGGCCGCTTCTCGACAGGCTCGAAGTTGCTCGAACCGAACGGGGAGTATGGGGGAGGGGACATTGCCTCCCCCACTTCGCTCACTTCGGCTTCAAGAACCGCAGCGTCATCCGGTCGCTCTCGCCGATCGCGGCATATTTCGCGCGGTCGACGTCCTTCAGGCGATAGGTCGGCGGCAGCGTCCATACGCCTTGCGGCCAGTCGGCGGTATCCTTGGGATTGGCGTTGACGTTCGACCGCGCAGCCAGCTTGAACCCCGCCTTGGTCGCGAAGGCGATGACCGAGCTTTCCTTCATATAGCCCGATTTCTCCTCGGCGGCCGCGTCGCGCGCCTCGGGCAGGCGGTGTTCGACCACGCCCAGCACGCCGCCCGGCTTCAGCATGCGGAACATCGCATCGAACGCCGCCTGCGCCCGGTCGGCGCCGCCGAAGCGCCAGTTATGCACGTTGCGGAAGGTCAGGACCTTGTCGGCGACGCCGTCGGGCACGCCCGCCTGTCCGGCCTCCGCCGGGAAGGCGACGGCCTGCGCCTTGCCGAACGCGGTCGCGTCGCGTGCCTGCAGCTTCGTCAGCATGTCCGATGTACGCGGCAGCGGACCGGCGGCGACATAACGCCCCTTTTCGCGCAGCATCGGCGCCAGAATTTCGCTGTACCAGCCATTGCCGGGCCAGATTTCGACCACCGTGTCGGTTGGCTTCACGCCGAAGAAGGTGAGTGTCTCGACCGGATGGCGATAGCGGTCACGCGCCACATTGGCCGGGCTGCGCAGCGGCGACCCGACCGCCGCGGCGAGCGGGCGGCGCGGTGCCTGGGCCGGGGCGGGGGTGAGGGCGACCAGCGCGGCACTTAGGACTGGCAGGAACAGGGCGGTTCGACGCATGGGAGACTCCTGAACGGGAGGAACGGGTGGACGACGCACATCGGTGGTTATGGACGATTGCGGGCGCGGCGGCGATGCTCTTTGCAGTGTCGGTGCTGGCGGAACGTCGCCGTACCCTGCGCCGCGATCCCGACCGGGTCGGCTGGATGCCGTGGACGCTGGTGCAGCTGATCGCCGTGCTGGTGATGGTGTTCGGCGTGGCGATGGCGTTGAAGTAGGGGAAAGTCCGCCGGTTCCGGACGTCGCCGCAGCGAAGGCGGGGCCTCCCCAGTTCCTGCTGCGTGCTACAACCGGGAGATCCCAGCCTTCGCCGGGATGACGCTCGAATCGAAGCGGGTGGATCAGGCTTTAACGCGGTTTCCGATCAGATTGAACCACCGTCATCGCCCTGCGGACAACCGCTCACGCGGCGGGGTGATGTCGGTCCGGGGCTGCGTTGCTCGTCGGTGACGATGCCGATGCATCGCGGCCTCCTCGCGCCTTGTCCCGATCCTAAATCACCTCCGTGCCAGTGATCCAATCTGGTCGGAAATCGCTCTAGTAAAAATTCGCCAGCGTCAGCGAGCGTTCCGCGCCGTCGCACAGCGCCAGCTTCACGACCCGTCCGGGCGTATCGGTGCCCCAGCGCACATCGACCCCGCCATCGGGGGTCAGCGACACCGGCTTGCCCTCAACCGCGCAGATCAGTTCGTCCGCCTTCCACCCGGCCTTCGCCGCCGGTCCGCCCGACATGACATGCAGCACGCGCAGCCGGGCACGGTCATAGCCAAGCAGCAGCCCGCTGGTCGATTTGAGCGGCGGGGGCGGGGCGAACGGGTTGGGGGTGACGACCATCTGCCCGGCGACAGGATCGAGCAGTACGCGGTAGCGCAGCAGCAGCCCGGTCCCGACGCGTCCGGCGACGCGGACCTGTTTGGTGAAGCCGCCATCGCCCTCGATCCGGAGTTCGATCGGGCCGGTCGGCACCCCGCCCAACGCGACCTTGTCGGTCACGGTCATCCCTGCATCGACCACGCCCCCTGCGCCGAAGGCGATGGTCGAGGTCACCCGCGCACCCTTTAGTCCTGCCGCTCGCCACTGGCTGCGCGCGACGCTCAGCGATCCGCCATCGCCGGTATCGACCAGCAGCGGGCGGACGCGATGTTTCCCCAGCGTCGCTTCGGTCAGGTACAGTCCGCTGCCCGCCTGCAGGCTCATCGGAACCCTGGTGCCGGCAAAGGGCATCCGGCCGCTCGGCAACAGGCGGAAGCGGCGATTGGCGAAATCGATGTCGATCGCATGGCGCGCGATCAGGTCGGTGCCGACCAGCACCTCGGCATCGCCCGATGCGCTGGCGAGCAGTTTCGGCAGGTCGATCACCGCGACGCGACCGCCGCTGCGGCTGAACGCACCGAACGCGACCGTTTTCGTCGCGGCCCAGTCGACCCGGATCGCCCCGCCCAGCGCGACGCCGGCGGCAGCATCCTGCGTATCGACGGTCAACTTCGCCCGTCGCGCGAACTCCCGGCTGACCGCGCTATGGTTCAGCCCGGTATCGAGCAGCGCCTGCGCCGCGACGCCATCGATGGTCATTGCAAAGCGCAGATGGTTGGCGGCGGTCAGCGTGAACGGCACCCAGCGCGCCTCCGCATCGGCGGCAAGCTGCCCCTGCGCATGGGCGGCGACGGGCGCGCACAGCAGCAGCGCAAAGGACAGGCGGAGCATCACCGCGCGACTGTAGGCCGGCTAAATCCCCGGCGCTACAGGCATGCCTCCAGCAGCGCCTGGTCGAAACCGTACTGTTTGGCCTTGTCGAGCGTATAGGGGCGCATTCCCATCGAACGGTATTCGCCGATGATCTTGCCGTCGGCGCTCTCGTCCAGATATTCGAACTTGAACAGTTCCTGGGTGACGATCACCGGGCCTTCCATCCCGATCACCTCGGTAATGTTGGTCACGCGGCGCGAACCGTCGCGCAGGCGCTTCACCTGCACGATCAGGTCGACCGAATCGGCGATCTGGCGGCTGATCGCTTCCTTGGGCACCTTGATGTCCGACATCATCACCATGTTCTCCATACGCGCGAGGCATTCGCGCGGGGAGTTGGAGTGGAGCGTCGCCATCGATCCGTCGTGGCCGGTGTTCATCGCCGCCAGCAGGTCGAAACACTCCGACCCACGAATTTCGCCCAGGATGATCCGGTCCGGGCGCATACGCAGCGCGTTCTTCACCAGGTCGCGGATGGTGATCTCGCCTTGCCCTTCCAGGTTCGGCGGGCGCGTTTCGAGCGGCAGCCAGTGCGGCTGTTGCAGGCGCAGTTCGGCGGCGTCCTCGATGGTTAGCACGCGCTCGCCCGGGTCGATCATCTTCGACAGGGCGTTGAGCATCGTGGTCTTGCCCGAGCCGGTGCCACCCGAAATCACGATGTTGAAGCGGCTGGCCCCGGCGACCTTCAGCGCGGTCGCCATCTTGGTGCTCATCGACCCGAAGCCGGCCATCATGTCGATGGTGATCGGCTTGGCCGAGAATTTACGGATCGAGATCGCGGTGCCCTTGAGGCTCAAGGGCGGCACGATCACGTTGACGCGGCTGCCGTCCTTCAACCGGGCGTCGGCCAGCGGCGTGGTCTGGTCGACGCGGCGGCCGACCGAGTTGCAGATGCGCTGTGCGATCTGGAACAGATGCTCCTCGTCGCGAAACGCGATATTGGCCAGCTCCAGCTTGCCCTTGCGTTCGACGAAGGTCTGTTCGGGACCGTTGACCATGATGTCGCTGATCGCCGGATCGGCCAGCAATTCCTCGAGCGGTCCGAGGCCCAGCAGCTCGTCGACCAGCACCTTTTCCAGCGCGAACTGTTCGCGCCGGTTGAGCGTCAGTTTCAGCTCGGCCAGCACCTCGCCCACGATCGGGCGGAATTCCTCGGCGAGCTCGTCCTTGGTCAGGGTCGCGGCGGCTTCGGGGTCGACGCGTTCGAGCAGGCGGGGGAGCACCTGTTCCTTGATGCGGTGGATCGAGGTTTCGAACCCTTCGACCCGGCTGTTGCCGGCCTCACCCGACAGCGCCTGCCGATCGGCGAGGCGCTGCATCGCGTCGCCGACGCCCTGCGGCATCGCGCTCGCCTGTTCGCCGGGCATGGGTTCCAGGTCGCCGCCGGGCAGCGGCACCTGCCCCAGCGGCGGGAATTGCGGGGCGAGGTCGAGATCGGCGGGCCGCGCGGATCCCGATCCCTGCATCGGGCGGGCGACGCCGAACGATGGCCTGCCGCCCGATCCGCCCATTCCGCTGCGCCGTCCGAATGCGTTCACGCCTGCCACCCCATCGAATCCTGTGGAGCGAGCCTAGGCGACAAGATTTTACAACTTCCTAACCACGCGGAACGGCACCGTCCGGACGCAAGAAGGGCGGAGCATGTCGCCATGCCCCGCCCCTGTTGCAGCCGTTGTCGCCCGATCAGATGTGGATCGGCTTGCCCTGCACCGCCATTGCCGCTTCCTTGAGCGCCTCGGCATGGGTCGGGTGGGCATGGCAGGTATAGGCGATGTCCTCGCTGGTCGCGCCGAATTCCATCGCCTGCGCCGCCTGTGCGATCATCGTGCCGGCCAGCGATGAGACGATCCACACGCCGACGACGCGGTCGGTCTTGGCGTCGGCGATGACCTTCACGAAGCCGTCGGTGTCGCGGTTGGTCTTGGCGCGGCTGTTGGCGACGAAGGGGAACTTGCCGACCTTCACCTCGCCCCTTTCCTTGGCGGCTTCTTCGGTGAGGCCGACGCCAGCGATTTCGGGCATGGTGTAGACGACCGACGGAATGACGTCGTGGTTCACGATGCCGGTCTGGCCGGCGATGAACTCGGCGACGGCGACGCCTTCGTCTTCCGCCTTGTGCGCCAGCATCGGGCCGTGGACCACGTCGCCGATCGCCCAGATGCCGTCGACCTTGGTGCGGAATTCCTCGTCGATATCGACCTGGCCGCGCTGGTTGACCGACAGGCCGGCCTTGTCGAGCGCGAGACCCTCTGTGTTCGCGCGACGGCCGATCGACACCAGTACCGCGTCCGCGGTCAGGGTCGTGGCCTCGCCACCGGCCGCCGGTTCGAGCGTCAGGGTGGCGGTGCCGCCATCGACCGATGCCGCGGTGACCTTGGTCGCGGTCTTGAGGTCCATGCCCTGCTTCTTGAACAGCTTGGCCGATTCCTTGCGGACCTCGCCGTCGAAGCCGGGCAGGATCTGGTCGGCATATTCGACAACCGTAACCTTGGCACCCAAGCGGCGCCACACGCTACCGAGTTCGAGGCCGATAACACCGCCGCCGATCACGACCAGATGCTCGGGCACCTTGGGCAGCGCAAGCGCACCGGTCGAATCGACGATCACCGCCGCGTCATTGTCGACCTGCACGCCGGGCAGCGGCGTCACCGACGAACCGGTCGCAATCACGATGTCGCGCGCGGTGACGGTACGATCGCCGACCTTTACGCTGTGGTCGTTCTCGAACGACGCATAGCCCTTCAGCCATTCGACCTTGTTCTTCTTGAACAGATATTCGATGCCACCGGTCAGCTCGCCGACTGCCTTCTTCTTTTCGGCATGCATCTGGTCGAGGTTGAGCGACGCGCCCTGAATCTCGACGCCGAACTTGGCAAGGTGACCGCCGGTCGCTTCCTCGTACAGTTCCGACGCGTGCAACAGCGCCTTGGACGGGATGCACCCGACGTTCAGGCAGGTCCCGCCCAGCGTCTCGCGCCCCTCGGCACAAGCGGTCTTGAGGCCCAGCTGCGCCGCGCGGATCGCGGCGACATAGCCGCCCGGGCCGGCACCGATTACGAGGACGTCGAAGTCGTATTCAGCCATTGGTTTGCATCCCGTCCAAATCGTTTCAGGCGATCACGCGGATCGCACCGTCGCCGGTCGCCCGGCAATTCGCAGCGAAGCGGCGCAGCGCCGGCACCCCCTGCATCACATATTCGAGCGCCTCGGCACCCTCGTCTACAAAAACGTCCGCAAGATATACATCGGCGCGCAGCATGGCCGGAGGATCGTAACGGCGTTCGAGCGTCGCGTCGTCCAGTCGATCGAGCGCGTCGGCGAACGCCCGCATCATGGGCGGGGAGATCAGGCCGATCCCGCCCTCGCCATTCTCGTCTGCGCCCAATTCGGGCAGCGCGGCGATAATGATGCCTAGCGGATGACCGACATCGTCGGCCGATCCGGTGAGGAGGTAGTGGACCGCGTGCCACGCCTTGTCGAAGTCGACGAGGTCGAGATTCTCCACGGCTTCTTCGAACACGAACTCCTCGAACACCGATGGGTCGGCAATCAATCGGTCGAGGTCGGACTGACCAGCCCGACGCAGATAGATCACCATGCCCATCGGTGCTCGCCGTTCCTTAGAGGTCGATCAGCAGGCGCGTCGGGTCTTCGATCGCGTTCTTGAGCGCGACGAGGAAGGTCACCGCCTCGCGACCGTCGATCAGGCGATGGTCATAGCTGAGCGCGAGGTACATCATCGGACGCACCACGACCTGTCCGTTACGGACGACCGGGCGTTCCTCGATGCGGTGCAGGCCCAGCACCGCCGACTGCGGCGGGTTGATGATCGGAGTCGACATCAGCGACCCGAACACGCCGCCGTTCGAGATGGTGAAGGTACCGCCCTTCATCTCGTCCATCTTCAGCGTGCCGTCCTTGGCGCGCTTGCCGAAATCGGCGATCGTCTTCTCGACACCCGCGACCGACAGCTTGTCGGCGTCGCGGATGACCGGCACGACCAGCCCCTGCGGCGCGCTGACGGCGACCGAGATGTCGGCATAGTCGTGATAGACGATCTCGTCGCCCTGGATCTGCGCGTTGACCGCCGGAATATCCTTCAGCGCCATCGTCGCGGCCTTCACGAAGAAGCCCATGAAGCCCAGGCGGACGCCGTGCTTCTTTTCGAATAGGTCCTTGTACTTGGCGCGCGCCTCGATCACCGCCGTCATGTCGACGTCGTTGAAAGTGGTGAGCAGCGCGGCGGTGTCCTGCGCTTCCTTCAGGCGGCGGGCGATCGTCTGGCGCAGGCGCGTCATCTTCACGCGTTCTTCGCCACGGGTCGGTGCAGCGGCGGCCGGCGCAGCCGCGGCCGGGGCGGCAGCGGCGGGCGCTGCTGCGGCCGACTTGTCACCGGCGGCGGCAACGACGTCTTCCTTGGTGATGCGACCGTCGCGGCCGGTGCCCTTGACCTTCGCCGGATCGACGCCGTGTTCGAGGATCGCACGACGCACCGACGGCGACAGCGCGGCGGCGTCGACATTGGCGTCGCCGGCGGCCGGGACCTGCTGTGCGGCTGCCGGGGCAGGGGTGGCGACAGGTGCCGGCGCGGCGTCCGCCTTGGGAGCCGGCGCGGCAGCGGCACCGTCACCCGATTCGATCGTCGCGATCATCGCGCCGACCGACACGGTGTCGCCCGGCTGTACGGCGTGCGCGCCCATGACACCGGCCACGGGCGCCGGAACCTCGACCGACACCTTGTCGGTTTCGAGGCTGGCGATCGGTTCGTCGGCGGCGACCGCCTCACCGGGCTTCTTCAACCATTCGCCCAGCGTCGCTTCGGTGATCGATTCGCCCAGCGTGGGGACCAGAACTTCGGTTGCCATCGGATCTTCCTCATCTCCCCCGTGTCGGGGGTAATAACACGGTTAGGATGCGGCCTTGCCGGTGGCGCGATCGCCCTCGGCCTGACGGGTGCGGCGGATTTCGTCGCGGACATTGTGGCCGAGCGCATCGGCGACCAGCGCGCCCTGTTCGGCCTGGTGGCGCTTCATCAGCCCGGTGGCGGGCGATGCCGCCGCCGCGCGACCGGCATAGCGGGCACGCGGAACGTTCGAACCGGCTTCGGCCAGCGCTTCTTCGATCAGCGGTTCGACCAGGAACCACGAACCGTTGTTCTTCGGCTCCTCCTGCGCCCAGACCACATCGGTCAGGTTCGGCAGGTTGCGAAGCCGCGCGACCAGCGCGTCCGACGGGAACGGATAGATCTGTTCCACGCGGACGATCTGCGTCGACGTATCGCCCGCCGCATCGCGCGCCTCGATCAGGTCGAACGCGACCTTGCCCGAACACAGCACCAGCCGCGTCGTGTTCGCATCCGCCGGGGCCGACGGATCGGACAGCAGCCGCTTGAAGTGGGTGCCCGGCAGGAAGTCCTCCGTCTTCGACACGACCATCTTGTGCCGCAGCAGCGACTTCGGCGTCATGATGACCAGCGGCTTGCGGAAATTGCGATGCATCTGCCGGCGCAGCAGGTGGAACAGGTTCGCCGGCGAGGTGACGTTGGCGACCTGCATGTTGTCGCCGGCGCACAGCTGCAGGAAGCGTTCGAGACGCGCCGAGCTGTGTTCCGGTCCCTGGCCTTCGTAACCATGCGGCAGCATCATCACCAGGCCGTTGGCGCGCAGCCACTTGGCTTCACCCGCCGCGATGAACTGGTCGATCATGATCTGCGCGCCGTTGGCGAAATCGCCGAACTGCGCTTCCCAGATCACCAGCGCCTTGGGGTCCGCCAGTGCATAGCCATATTCGAAGCCCAGCACGCCATATTCGGACAGCGGGCTGTCGAGCACCTCGAAGCTGCCATGCTCGATGGTCTTCAACGGCACGAACTTATGCTCGTCGGTCTGGTCGACCCATACCGCGTGCCGCTGCGAGAAGGTGCCGCGACCCGAATCCTGACCCGACAGGCGGACGCCGAAGCCTTCCGACAGCAGCGAGCCGAAGGCCAGCGCCTCGGCAGTCGCCCAGTCGAAGCCCTCGCCGTTCGCGAACATGCCGCGCTTGGCATCGAGCACGCGGGCCAGCGTCTTGTGGATCTGGATATTGTCCGGAACCGTGGTCAGCGTGCGGCCGAGCGAATCGAACAGCTTCTGTTCGATGCCGGTGTCGACCGAACGGCGCGATCCTTCCGGGTCCATCGGCGCATGCAGCCCCGACCAGCGACCGGCGAACCAGTCGGCCCGGTTGGGCTTGTAGCTCTTGGCGTTCTCGAACTCGCCTTCCAGCAGCTGGGTGAACTCGGCGGTCTTCGAAGCGACGAAATCGCCGTCGACGACGCCCTCTTCTGCCAGTCGCTTGCCATAGATCTCGCTGACGCCGGGATGGCCCTTGATCTTGGCGTACATCAGCGGCTGGGTGAAGGACGGTTCGTCGCCTTCGTTATGGCCGAAGCGGCGATAGCACCACATGTCGATGACGATGTCGCGCTTGAACTGCTGGCGGAACTCGATCGCCATCTTGGTGGCGAAGGTCACCGCCTCGGGATCGTCGCCGTTGACGTGGAAGATCGGCGCCTGCACGCCCTTCGCCACGTCCGAGGGGTAGGGCGACGAGCGCGCGAACTGCGGGCTGGTCGTGAAGCCGACCTGGTTGTTGATGATGAAGTGGACGCAGCCGCCGGTATTGTAGCCGCGGATGCCGGAGAAGCCGAGGCATTCCCACACGATCCCCTGGCCCGCGAACGCCGCGTCGCCATGGATCAGGACCGGCAGGACCTGTTCGTGCTTTTCGATATCGCCACGGAAGGTCTGTTGCGCGCGCACCTTGCCCAGCACGACCGGATTGACCGCCTCGAGATGGCTGGGGTTGGCAACCAGCGACATGTGTACCGACACGTCGTCGAAGCTGCGGTCGGTCGAGGTGCCGAGGTGATATTTCACGTCGCCCGACCCGCCGATATCGTCCGGGTTGGCGCTGCCGCCGGCAAATTCGTGGAACAGCACGCGGAACGGCTTGGCCATCACGTTGGTCAGCACGTTCAGGCGACCGCGATGCGCCATGCCGTACACGATCTCGCGCACGCCCAGCTGGCCGCCATATTTGATGACCGCTTCGAGCGCGGGAATCATCGATTCACCGCCGTCGAGGCCGAAGCGCTTCGTGCCGACGTACTTGCGGCCGAGGAACTTTTCCCACTGTTCCGCCTCGATGACCTTGGCGAGGATCGCCTTCTTGCCTTCGGGGGTGAACTGGATCGCCTTGTCGCGGCCTTCCATCCGGTCCTGCAGGAACTTGCGCTCCTCCACGTCCGCGATGTGCATATATTCGAGGCCGACATTGCCGCAGTAATTGGCGCGCAGGATGTCGACGATCTCGCGGATCGATGCCCATTCGAGGCCGAGCGAACCGCCCAGATACACCGGCGTGTCGATTTCGGCATCCGAGAAGCCGTAATATTCGGTGCGCAGGTCCTCGGGCAGCTCGCGGCGGGCGAGGCCCAGCGGATCGAGATTGGCGGCGAGGTGGCCGCGCACGCGATAGGTGCGGATCAGCAGCTGCGCGCGGATCGCGTCGCCGGCGGCCTTTGCGACATCGACCTTCGGCGCGGCGGGGGCGGCCGCTGCCGGGGCAGGCTTGCCGCCGCGCGCGGGCTTGGGCGCCGGCTCCATCTGCGTCGGGTCGAGCGCGGCGGTCAGCTCGTCGGTGTCGGTCAGCGGCCAGCGCTTGCTCTGCCAGCTGGGATGCTGGGTCGCACCCTCCAGCCCTTCGAACCACTGGCGCCAGCCGGCATCGACCGACGAGGGATCCTCGCGGTAGCGACCATAGAGCGTTTCCACGAATGCCGGGCTGACGCCGGCGGCGATGTCGAAATCCTGGCCTTCGTAGCCCATGGTCACATCCTGTCCGCTTTTGCCCGGTCGAACCGGGCGGTGCCCCGTGCGGTTCCGCGCACGGGGCAAGTCACCTTCAACCGTTCAGCACTTCGAGCAGCGTCGAACCCAGCTCGCTGGGGGAAGCCGCAACCTTGATGCCGGCGGCTTCCATCGCCGCGATCTTGCTTTCCGCGTCGCCCTTGCCGCCCGACACGATCGCGCCGGCATGGCCCATGCGACGGCCCGGAGGGGCGGTGCGGCCAGCGATGAAGCCGGCCATCGGCTTCTTGCGGCCGCGCTTGGCCTCGTCGATCAGGAACTGCGCGGCCTGTTCTTCCGCATCGCCGCCGATCTCGCCGATCATGATGATCGACTGGGTCTCGTCGTCCGCCAGAAACAGCTCGAGCACGTCGATGAAGTTCGTGCCGTTGACCGGATCGCCACCGATGCCGACGGCGGTCGTCTGACCCAGCCCGGCGTTCGACGTCTGGAACACCGCCTCATAGGTCAGCGTGCCCGAGCGCGAGACGACGCCGACCGAGCCCTTCTTGAAGATCGAACCCGGCATGATGCCGATCTTGCACTCACCCGGCGTCAGCACGCCCGGGCAGTTCGGGCCGATCAGCCGCGACTTCGAACCCGACAGCGCGCGCTTGACCTTGACCATGTCGAGCACCGGAATGCCTTCAGTGATCGCGACGATCAGCGGGATTTCGGCGTCGATCGCTTCGAGGATCGAGTCCGCAGCGAAGGGCGGCGGCACGTAGATGACCGAGGCATCGGCACCGGTCTTCGACTTGGCTTCGGCGACGGTGTTGAACACCGGCAGGCCCAGATGCTCGCTGCCGCCCTTGCCCGGCGTCACGCCGCCGACCATCTGCGTGCCGTATTCCAGCGCCGCCTTGGTATGGAAGCTGCCGGTTTCGCCGGTCATCCCCTGGGTGATGACCTTGGTGTTCTTGTTGACGAGGATGCTCATCTTCGTTTCCCTTGCTGCTCCTGTAACGGAGCGAAAATCAGGTCAGCTGTCCGAACAGATCGTGCCAGCCGGGGTTGTTCTCTTCGATCAGCCGCAACTTTCACTCGCGGTTCCATTTCTTGATCCGCCGTTCGCGAAGCCGCGCCTCTTGCAGATCATCATGGCATTCGTACCAGACCAAGAGTTTGCAGTCGTGCTCGGTCGTAAATCCCTCAACCGTGCCACCGCGATGCTGATGAATGCGCTGGATCAGATTGCTGGTCGAACCGGTGTAGATCGTTCCGTTTCTACGGCTGGCGACGATGTAGACAAAACCTGCCTTCATCTTGCCGCTCCGTCGTATCCCCGCGCAGGCGGGGATCCAGAGCCACGGGCGTTACGCTCTGTTACCCTGGACCCCCGCCTGCGCGGGGGTACGGTACTTATTTACGCCAGCGTCTCGTCGATCCCCTTGCAGGCGACCAGCAGTTCCTTGACCGCGTCTACCGAGACTTGGAGGTTTGCTTTGGCTTCGGCGCCCAGCTTTACCTCGACGATCTTCTCGACGCCGCCGGCACCGATCACGACGGGGACGCCGACATAGAGGTCATCGACGCCATATTCACCGGACAGATAGGCGGCGCAGGGCAGGACGCGCTTCTGGTCATAGAGATAGGCTTCGGCCATCGCGATGCCGCTGGTCGCCGGCGCGTAGAAGGCCGAGCCGGTCTTGAGCAGGCCGACGATCTCGCCGCCGCCGCCGCGGGTGCGCTTGACGATCGCGTCGACGCGCTCCTTGGTCGACATGCCCATCTCGATCAGGTCGGTGACCGGGATGCCCGAGACGGTCGAATATTCGAGCACCGGGACCATCGTGTCACCATGGCCGCCCAGCACGAAGCTGTTGACGTCCTTGACCGACACCTTGAACTCGTCTGCGAGGAAGTGGCTGAAGCGCGCCGAGTCCAGCACGCCGGCCATGCCGACGACCTTGTTGTGCGGCAGGCCCGAGAATTCGCGCAGGGCCCATACCATCGCGTCGAGCGGGTTGGTGATGCAGATGACGAAGGCGTCGGGGGCATTGGCCTTGATGCCCTCGCCGACGGCCTTCATCACCTTCAGGTTGATGCCGAGCAGGTCGTCGCGGCTCATGCCCGGCTTGCGGGCGACACCGGCGGTGACGATAATTACGTCCGCACCCGCGATGTCGGCATAATCGTTGGTGCCGGTGATCGTCGCGTCGAACCCTTCGACGGGTCCGCACTGCGACAGGTCGAGCGCCTTGCCCTGCGGCACGCCTTCGACGACGTCGAACAGAACGATGTCACCCAGCCCCTTGAGGGCGGCGAGGTGGGCGAGCGTGCCGCCGATGTTGCCAGCGCCGATCAGCGCGATCTTCTTGCGAGCCAAGACGTCTCTCTCCGTAGCAAGTCGGGCGCGGTCCTGCCGCGACGCGGGCGCTGTACGGGGTTTTGGACGGCAAAACAACCCTAAAGCGCCCTTTAATGATAATAGATCGCAAATGCAATAGTCGGCAATCAGGGCGGAATTGCGCGGAAGTAGCGAGGTAACTCCTAAAAAATCGCGACCACGGGCTGCGTTCCGTATCCCAAATGCCGATTCGCGCGTAACCGCGGTGCGACTCTGCTGGCAAGCCGCGCGGGCTTTGCTATGCAGGGCGGGACATTCGCGATCGCTTACAAGGTTTCGTCCATGCCCAACGCCCGTATCTACCAGATCCCCAAGAACGCCATGCAGTCGGGGCGCGCCAAGACGCACACCTGGATGCTGGAATTCGAACCGGCCGAGCCGAAGCAGGCCGATCCGCTGACCGGCTGGGCGGGATCGGGCGATACGCGCGAGCAGGTGAAGCTGAAATTCCCGTCGCTCGACGCCGCGACGGACTATGCGACGCGCGAAGGCATCGCGTTCCATGTCGTGCCGGCGCCCGAGCGCAAGCTGAAGCTGCAGGCCTACGCGGACAACTTCAAGTGAGGTTGCGCGCGCTGGCCTTGGTCGCGGTGCTGGCGGCGACGCCGGCGCTTGCCGCGACGCCGATCGCGGGCCGTTATCTGACCGAGGACGGCGCGGGCGTGATCGAGGTGGCACGCTGCGGCGACAAGGTCTGTGGCCGGCTGGTGCGCATCATCAAGGCGACGCCGGGCGCACCGACCACCGACGTCAACAATAGCGACCCGGCGCTGCGGTCGCGGCCGATCCTGGGGATGCCGATCCTGTCGGGCTTTGCCGATGCCGGGAGCGACTGGCGCGGGCGCATCTATGATCCGCGCAACGGCAAGAGCTACAAGTCGATCGTGTCGAAGAACGCCGACGGGTCGCTCAAGGTACAGGGCTGCATCGCGATCTTCTGCCAGACTCAGGTGTGGAAGCCGGTGCGGTAGAATTTAGTTTGCTATGTCGCCCGTATGCCAGCGTTGCAGTTGAGCGATGCGGGCGTAGATTTCTTCGAGTTCTTGCGCCTTTTTGAATGCATCATCCGCCAATATGTCGCGAAGATTGGTGATGACTGCGGCCGTCCCTTGCATATTGACGGTTGCGGCATTGTTGTTGGTAGTGCCGTAGTCGATGTCGACGCCAACAATGCAGTTTGCGCCCAACGATCTCGCTTTCATGGCGAGAAGCGACCTGGCCGCGGCTTCTCCTTTGTTGACCTTGTGGCTCATGCCGGAGTTAACATTGACCATCCCGGCGAAATCAGAAAATCCTTGAGTAAATTCGTTGAAGAACCCGGTTCCCACAGTAATATTGGCTGTTACTAGGTTCTTTAAGCGAATATCGGCGGTCGCCGGAAGCCATGACATCGTAAGCATAGGAAAGTCCGTCACTCGATCTTGGGCAAGTGCGGATTTATCGGCAAGTTCCGAAAGGATGGCTTGTTTGGCTTGCGCTTCGGGCGTCGTCCCGCATTTGTAGCACAAGCCGCTGTAATTCGTGCCCATGATAAGATTGACGAACGTCACCGTCTCGCTCGATTTACGCTCGTTGGCAGATTTGAAAGTCGAGCCGGGCGTAATTGCAGACCCGCAATTTTGGCATTCATCGGCCAAGTTTATGTGCTCCTATTTCAAAGCTAATCTTATCCGATCTGCATCATGCCACAAGCGTGAGGTGATGTGCAGTCGTGCGTGAGTATCAGCAATTTATGCCGCCAGCGTGGTGGCCGGTACGATGATCTGCGGCAGGATGCGGAAGCCCGGTCGCGCAAGCAGATAGCCCTGGATGTAGCGGATGCCGAGGTCGCGCAGTACGGCATATTCCTCGGCCGTCTCGATCCCCTCGGCGATCACCTGCATGCCGAGCGAGGTGGCGATGCGCACCATGCCCTCGACGATCAGCCGGCGCGGCACGCTGACGTCGATGCCGCGGATCAGGTCCATGTCGAGCTTCAGATAATCGGTCTGGAAGTTCGCGAGCAGCCCAAGGCCGGCATGGCCCGCGCCGAAATCGTCGAGCGCGGTCGCAAAACCCATCGCGCGATAGGTGTCGACGATGGTGCGGACATGGTCGGTGTCCGCCATCTCCTCATTCTCGGTGAATTCGAAGATCAGCCGGTCGGTCGGGAAGGCGTGGGTCCGTGCGGCTGTCAGCGTCGCCTGGATACAGGCTACGGGCGAATAGACCGCGTTGGGGAGGAAGTTGATCGACAGCCGTGCGTCGGTGGACAGGATGCCCGCCTTGACCGCGCCTTCGATCGCCGCCGTGCGGCATTGCTGGTCGAAGGCGTAGCGATTGTCGGGGGTCACCTGCGCCAGGATCTGCGCGGCGCCTTCGCCGTTCCGGCCGCGCACCAGTGCCTCGAACGCGAAGGGCAGGCCGGTATCGGCGTCGACGATCGGCTGGAACGCCATCGCGATCGCGAAATCGGGCTGGTCTTCGCGGCAGCCCCTGCATCCTGATCGCGTCATTGGGTGATCCCTTCGCACGCTGGCGTAGGGGAGGGAGGTTTCGGGGGTGTTAATGTGGATATGGGTGACGTAAAAAAGGCCGGAAGGGGGTGTCCCTTCCGACCTTTTTCTGTTGGGGTTTGGATCCCGCGACGGCAAAGCCGCCGCGCGTCGGTCGGGTGACAGGCACCCGCCGGCCGGATCGATGTGAGTCCTGCGCGAGCCATCGCTCGCGCAGGCCACATTCGATCAGAAGTCCATGCCGCCCATGCCGCCCATGCCGCCGCCGGCAGGCATCGACGGAGCCTTGTCTTCCGGCAGTTCCGAAACGGTGGCTTCGGTGGTGATGAGCAGGCCGGCGACCGAGGCCGCGTTCTGCAGCGCGGTGCGGACGACCTTGGTCGGGTCGATCACGCCGGCGGCAACCAGGTTCTCATACTGGTCGGTCGAGGCGTTGAAGCCGAACGAGGTGTCGTTCTGGTCGAGCAGCTTGCCCGAGACGACGGCGCCGTCATGGCCGGCATTCTGCGCGATCTGACGCACCAGCGCGGTCAGCGACTTGCGGACGATGTCGACGCCGCGCGTCTGGTCGTCGTTCACGCCGGTCACGCCTTCGAGGGCCTTGGTCGCGTACAGCAGCGCGGTGCCGCCGCCGGGGACGATGCCTTCTTCGACGGCTGCGCGGGTCGCGTGCAGCGCGTCGTCGACGCGGTCCTTGCGCTCCTTCACCTCGACCTCGGTCGCACCGCCGACCTTGATGACTGCGACGCCACCGGCGAGCTTCGCCAGACGCTCCTGCAGCTTCTCACGGTCATAGTCCGACGAGGTGACTTCGATCTGCTGACGGATCGCGTCCGTGCGGCCCTTGATCGCGTCGGCTTCACCGGCACCATCGACGATGGTGGTGTTGTCCTTGTCGATCGTGACGCGCTTGGCGGTGCCGAGCATGCCGAGCGTGACGGTCTCGAGCTTGATGCCGAGGTCTTCGCTGATGACTTCGCCCTTGGTCAGGATCGCGATGTCTTCGAGCATCGCCTTGCGACGATCGCCGAAGCCGGGCGCCTTGACCGCTGCGACCTTCAGGCCGCCGCGCAGCTTGTTGACGACGAGGGTCGCCAGCGCTTCGCCTTCGATATCCTCGGCGATGATGAGCAGCGGACGGCCCGACTGCACCACCGCTTCGAGGATCGGCAGCATCGCCTGCAGCGACGACAGCTTCTTCTCGTGGATCAGGATGTACGGGTCGTTGAGTTCGACCTGCATCTTTTCCGGGTTGGTGATGAAATAGGGCGACAGATAGCCGCGGTCGAACTGCATGCCTTCGACGACGTCCAGCTCGAATTCGAGACCCTTGGCCTCCTCGACCGTGATGACGCCTTCCTTGCCGACCTTTTCCATGGCTTCGGCGATCTTTTCGCCGACTTCACGGTCGCCATTGGCCGAGATGATGCCGACCTGCGCGACTTCCGACGAACCCGACACTGGCTTCGAGCGCGACTTCACGTCCTCGACCACCTTGGTCACGGCGATATCGATGCCGCGCTTCAGGTCCATCGGGTTCATGCCGGCGGCAACCGACTTCATGCCTTCGCGGACAATCGCCTGCGCCAGCACGGTGGCGGTGGTGGTGCCGTCGCCCGCGATGTCGTTTGTCTTCGAGGCCACTTCGCGCACCATCTGCGCGCCCATGTTCTCGAACTTGTCCTTCAGTTCGATTTCCTTGGCGACCGACACACCGTCCTTGGTGATGCGGGGCGCGCCGAACGACTTGTCGATGACGACGTTGCGGCCCTTCGGCCCCAGCGTGACCTTCACCGCGTCGGCGAGGATGTCGACGCCGCGCAGGATGCGTTCGCGGGCGTCACGACCGAATTTTACGTCCTTGGCTGCCATGGTGGCTACCCTTTCAAATTCTGGAAGTTTGCGAAGGTGGCGCGAAATGAGGGTTCACGCCACGATATAAGTAGCGAAAGGAAACTTATTCTCAGCCAACGATGCCGAGAATGTCGCTTTCCTTCATGATGAGCAGGTCTTCGCCATTGACCTTGACCTCGGTGCCCGACCACTTGCCGAACAGGATGCGGTCGCCGGCCTTGACGTCGAGCGGAGCGACTTCGCCCTTGTCGTTCTTGGCACCGGCGCCGGCGGCGACGACTTCGCCTTCCTGCGGCTTTTCCTTGGCCGTATCGGGGATGATGATCCCGCCGAGCGTCTTCTCTTCGGCTTCGACGCGGCGGACGAGCACGCGGTCGTGCAGCGGACGGAAGTTCATGCGCGATTCCCTTTTGCGATAACTGAACATGTCTTGGCACTCGCCCGTGGGGAGTGCCAGCGCCCCGGATATGTGGAGCCGTTCAGGTGCCGTCAAGCGGCGCGGGAACAAATTTGATGCTGATGTGTGCCGTGCGTCAGACGGAGCGCACCAGGCCGAGTTTCTCCCGCCGCCGCCAGCGATCGACCAGCAGCAGCGCGACCGCCAGCAGCCCGAAGGCGAGGCCGATCCACACGCCGACCCCGGCGAGCGGCGTCCAGAAGCCGAGCGCCACCGATACCGAGAAGCCGACCGCCCAATAGCCGATCAGCGCGATCACCATCGGCACCCGCGTATCCTGCACCCCGCGCAGCACGCCGGCCGCCACCGCCTGCGCCCCGTCGGCCAGCTGGAAGATGGCGGCGATCGCCAGATATTGCAGCGCCAGTGCGATCATCGCCGCATTGGCCGGCGCGTCGACATCGACATAGACCGACAGGAAGGCGCGCGGGAACAGCCAGAGCAGCAGCGCGGTGAACCCCATGAAGCCGGTGCCGACCGCCAGCGCCGACCAGCCCGCGCGCGCCATCCACAGCCGGTCGCCCGCGCCATAGGCCATGCCGACCCGGATCGTCGCCGCCTGCGCGATGCCGAAGGGCACCTGGAACAGGAAGGCCGCGATCTGCAGCGCGATGGCGTGGGCCGCGATCTCGGTCACGCCGATCCGCCCCATCAGGAAGCCGGCGGCGGAGAACAGCGCGCCTTCGAACGTCATCGTCGCGGCGATCGGCACGCCCAGCACGACGATCTGGCGCAGGCGCGACCCTTCGCCGCGCCACCAGTTGCCGAACAGGCGAAAGCGCCGCAGCCGCCGGTCGACCACGAGGACGGCGGCATAGGCAAGCATCATCGCGATCGCGGTCGACAGGCTGGCGATCGCCGACCCCTCCAGCCCCAGCGCCGGAACGCCGAGATTGCCGAACACCAGCAGCCAGTTGGCGAAGATCGACACGCCCAGCCCCATGGCGGTGATCGCCATCGCCCAGCCGGGCCGGCCCAGCGCCGAAGCGGTGATGCGCATGACGGTGCCCGCCAGCGCCGGGATCATCGCCCAGAGCAATATGTCGAGGAACGCATCGGTCCGCGCCGCGACCCGCGCATCCTGTCCGGCGAAGAGCAGCAGCGATTCGCCATGCGCCATCAGCGCCATGAAGGGGATGCTGCCCAGCACCGCGATCCATGCCGCCATGCGGAAGGAGCGGCGGACCTCGCGCACCGCATGGCGCCGCTGGCCCAGTTCGGCGGCAATGATCGGCGCGGCGGCACCGACCAGCCCCGACATGGCGAACAGAATGACGCCATAGACATAGACGCCCAGCGTCGCGGCGGCGAGTTCGACCTCGCCCAGTCGCGCGACGAACACCACGTCGACGGCATAGACCGCCATCTGCAACAGGTTCGCGCCGACCAGCGGCGCGGCGAGGCGCAGCGTCGAACCCAGTTCGGCGCGGGCGGTCGCGGGCGCGGCGGGGGCGGCGGCGTTGGTCATGGGGGGGCGTGTAGTCGGTTGGGCGCGGGGACGCCAGTTTCGGGGGCAACTCCCTAGTCATTCCCGCGAAGGCGGGAATCCATACACGCCGACGTTTCGGCAGGAACCGCGCAGGTAGCGTTTATGGACTCCCGCCTTCGCGGGAGTGACGAGGGGGGTATGCTTGTCGGTAAAGGGGGGTGGCACCGGCTGAACGAGTTTTCGTCACCCCGGACTTGATCCGGGGTCCCGCTTCTTCTTCTGGCGCGGGAAAGAAGCGGGACCCCGGGTCAAGCCCGGGGTGACGATGGACGAGGGCAATTCGTCAAAGGTCGATCGGTCCCGACACGCGCTGCTACGACAGGGATGCCCGATGACCTTTGCCCCTTTTCCGGTTAGGACGGGGCGATGACCGACGATGCCGATCCCCGGCCGACGCGCGCGCCGCGTCGCGATGCCGCCCGGCGGCGCGATGCGCTGATCGCTGCTGCTGCCCACAGCTTCACGACCCATGGCTATGGCGTGCCGCTGGAAACCATCGCGGCGGCCGCGGGGGTCGGGCGGGCGACGCTGTACCGCAATTTCCCCGACCGGGCCGCGCTGGCGCTGGCGATCTTTTCGCGTGAGGCCGACCGGCTGGAGGAAGCGCTCGACCCGTCGCTGCCGATCGCGCAGACGATCGAGGCGATGGTCCGCAACGGCGCCGACGCGCTGGCGCTGAAGGCCCGGATCGCGGCCGAACTGCACCTCGACCGCGCCAACATCTCCCGTTTTCAGGAGCTGCGGCTGCGGATGGAGCGGATCCTCGCCCCCGCGCTGGCCGCCGCACAGCAGCGCGGCGAGGTGGCGATCGACATCACCCCGCGCGACCTGCTGTTCACGATCCGGATGGCCAGCAGCCTCGTCCAGCCCTATATGACCGAGGGTGAGGTCAGCCTGCAGCTGGCGGCGGCGTTGCGGCTGTTGCTGAACGGCCTGCGTCCGCGCTGACCGGATCGGTCCAGCCAAGGCCCAGCGCCTTGTTCACCGCGATATAATATTGGGTCAGCTGGGCGCGGGCCTGCGTCACCGCGGCGGTCGCCGACAGCTGCTGGCGTTCGACGTCGAGCTGGTCGATCAGCGTCGTCGTGCCCGCCGCCACGCGCTGGCGGTTGAGCGCGGTGGCGCGCCTTGCAGTCGTCTCCGCCTGTACCAGCTGGCCCAGCTGCCGGCGGCTGTTGCCATAGCGCGACAAGGCGGTCTCCGCATCCTGCAGCGCGTCGAGCACGGTCTTGCGATAGGTCGCGTCCGCCTGATCACGCTGCGCCTCGCTGACGCGGGTGGCGGCGCGGGCCTTGCCGAAATCGAGGAACGACCAGCTGAGCGAGGGCGCGGCGATCGCGGCGATGTTGCCGAGGTCGAAGATATCGCCGGGCGAGGTGCCGCCCAACCCCAGCAGGCCGAGGAAACGGATCCCGGGCAGCTCGCGTGCCCTGGCCACGCCGATCCCGGCGGTGCCGGCGGCAAGCTGGCGTTCGGCGGCGCGGACGTCGGGCCGCCGCGCGATCAGCGCGGCCGGGTCGCCGACCGCGACCTGTGCCGGGGGCAGCGGCACGAGCGCGACGGGGCCGAGGGTCGCGTCGAGCGCGCCCGGCGTGCGGCCGGTCAGCACCGCCAGCTGGTTGCAATATTCGTCGCGCTGGGCGGCGAGCGGGATCGCCTGCGCCCGCGTATTGTCCAGCTGGGTCTGGAGCCGTTCGACCGACAGTTGCGACGCGGTGCCGGCGGCGAGGCGCTGGCGGGTGAGGGTCAGCTGCTGTTGTTGCAGGCGGGTGGTCGCGTCGCTCAAGCCGATGCGGGCCTGAACGTCGCGCAAGGCCACATAGGCCTGCGCGACGGCGGCCGACAGCGATACCTGTACGTCGGCCAGATCGGCGAACCGGGCGTCCTCGGTCGCGCGGGCCTGTTCGGTGCGACGCCGGCCGCCGCCGAACAGGTCGAGTTCCCAACTGGCATTGGCGCCGACATTGTAGAACTGGACATCGGTGCTGCCGCTGCCCGGCTCGATCGGGGGCAGGCGCGCGCCGAGCACGGTCGCATTGGCGCTGACGCTGGGCAGTTGCGCGGTGCGCTGCTGCGTCAGCTGGGCCTGCGCCTCGCGCACGCGGGCAAGGGCAAGGTCGATGCTCGGGCTGTGTGCCAGCGCGTCGTCGACCAGGCGGGTGAGCAGCGGGTCGTTCAGCCCCTCCCACCAGCGCGCGAGGCCGGGGGCGGCGGTGAAGGCGGGGTCGGTCGCACGGGCGAACGATCCACGCCGTACCGCGTCGCCTGCGGTCGCGGGCGGGCCGGCATAGTTCGGGCCGACGGTGCAGGCGCCGAGCAGCAGCAGGGCGATCAGGGAAAGGGGTCGCGTCGTCATCAATGCACCGTCGCCGGTTTGGCGCCCTTGGGCAGGGGGCGGAGGAACAGGACGAGGGGCAGGACGCAGAAGGTGCCCATGCCCATGATCCAGAAGATGTCGTTGTACGTCATGGTCAGCGCCTCGGCCGAAATCTGTTGCGCGAGCAGCCGAAGTCCCACCGCCGGATCGCCGACCGCGTGGCCGAGCTGCGCGACATAGGTCTGCACCTCGGGGCTGTTGGCGTTCAGCGTCTCCTCCATCCGGCGCGAATGGAAATACATCCGCTGGTCCTGCAGGATCGAGATGCCGGCGAGCGAGAAGCTGCCGCCCAAATTGCGGAAGGCGTTGAACAGGCCCGACGCATCGCCCGCATCCTCGGGCGGGACCGAGCGGACGCAGGCCTGGCTGAGGAACAGCATGCACAGGATCTGGCCGACGCCGCGCAGCAGCTGCGACGCGGTGAAGTCCGGGCCGGAGGATTGCGCGGTGAGGCTGGCGTCGAGCAGCGCGGCGGTGCCCATGATCAGCAGCCCCATCGACACCGCGATGCGGATGTCGATCCGCTTCAGCAGGATCGGGACCATCGTCATCAGGATCAGGCTGGGGATGCCCGACAGCAGCACGACCTTGCCCGCCTGCAACGCATTATAGTTCGCCAGCGCGGCGAGGAACTGCGGGATGGCATAGCTGGTGCCGTAGAGGACGACGCCTAGCACGATGCCCATCAGGGCGACCGCGCCGAATTGCCGGTCGAGCAGCAGCTTGAGCTTGATGATCGGGCGCCGCGCGGTCGCCTGTCCCCAGAACAGCAGGACGAAGCCGACCGCGCTGGTGAACGCCATCCAGCGGATGAGTTCGGAATCGAACCATTGTTCGCGCTGCCCGTCCTCGAGGAACACGGTGAGGCCGCCCAGTCCCAGCGCGAGGCCGGCGATGCCCAGCCAGTCCGCCTCGCGGAACAGGTGCAGCTTCGCCTTTTCATGCGGCAGCCCGACCAGCAGCAGCGTGACGAGGATCGCGCAGATCGGCACGTTCAGGAAGAAGGCATAGTGCCAGCTGATATTCTCGGTCAGCCAGCCGCCGACCAGCGGCCCCAGCACCGGCCCCAGGATCGCGGTCACGCCGAACACGGCGATGCCGACCGGCTGCTGGTGCGGCGGCAGGCGCTGGGCGATGATCGTCTGCGCGGTCGGGATCATCGCCCCGCCGGTGAACCCCTGTCCGACGCGACCGACAATCATCATCGGCAATGTCGTGGCGATGCCGCAGATGACCGAGAAGATAGTGAACAGTCCGGCGGCGATCAGCAGGAAGGTCCGCATCCCCAGCATCCGCTGCAACCAGCCGGCCATGGGGATGATGACGATTTCGGCGACGAGATAGGCGGTAGCGATCCACGTCCCCTCGGTCCCGCTGGCGCCGATCTCGCCCTGGATGGTCGGCAGCGCCGAATTGACGATCGAGATGTCGAGCGTCGCCATCAGCGCGCCGAGATTGCCCGCGATCACCGCCAGCCATGCCGCAAGATCGGCCCGCTGTGGCGGGGCGGCGGTCACGGCCGCGCTGGCCATCTCAGCGGCCCGCCTGCTCGCGCAGTTGCTTCAGCTCGTCGCGTGCGCTGCGGGTGTCGACGGTGACCGTGACCGATAGACCGGGAACCAGCAGGCGGCGGGCCTCCGGTGTCGCCTCGATCGAGACGCGCACCGGCACGCGCTGCGTGATCTTGGTGAAGTTGCCGGTCGCGTTCTGCGGCGGCAGCAGCGAGAATTGCGCGCCGGTGCCCGGCGCAATGCTTTCGACCCGGCCCTTGATGTGGACGCCGTCGAGCGCATCCACGTCGATCTCGACCGGCTGGCCCGGGCGCATCAGCGCGAGCTGCGTTTCCTTGAAATTCGCGGTGATATAGAGCCGGTCGAGCGGCACGACCGACATCAGCCGGGTGCCGGCCTGCACGAACTGGCCGATGGTCACGGTCTTGTCGCCGATGCGGCCGGCGATCGGTGCGGTCAGCTGCGTCGCGCCGACATCGACGCTGGCGGCGGCGAGCTGCGCGCGGGCGGCCTGTCCCTGCGCGCGGCCCTGCGCGACCTGGCTTTGCAGCGAGGCGACGCGGCGCTGCTGCGCGGCGACGGCGGCTTCGGCGGCGCGGACATTGTCGGCCGACTGGCGCGCGGTGACTTCGAGCTGGGCCAGGGTCTGGCGGGTTTCGGCGCCCGAAGCGGCGAGCGGGCGGTAGCGCGCGACTTCGCCGGCGTCATAGGCGGCCTTGCTGCGCGCGGCGGCCAGCTGGGCGCGGGCCTGATCGATCGCGGCATATTGTTCGGTGATCTGCGCGCGGGCGGTATCGGCCTGCGCGCCGGCGACGGCGATCTGCGCCTCGGCCTGCGCCGCCCGCGCACGGGTGTCGCGCGGGTCGATGCGGACCAGCGGCTGGCCGGCGGTCACGTCCTGATTGTCGCGGACCAGCACTTCTTCGACATAGCCCGAAACCTTGGGCGCGATCGTCACCATGTCGGCCTGCACGGTGGCGTCATTGGTCTCTTCGAAGAATTTGCCGTTGTTCTGATAGTCGATGTACCACCAGCCGCCGACCACCGCCGCGACCACGACCAGCGCGATCAGGATCCATTTGGCCCGGCCGTTGCCGCGCTTCGCCTCGGTCGCTTCGTCCGCCGGCTGATTGTCGTGCTGTTGGTCGCTCATCGGTCGCCTGGGTCCGCCCTGTCCGGCCGCCCGTCGCGGCAGACCCTGTATTAAGTGGACGATTTGTCCGGATCAAGGCGGGCTTGGGTGCGGCGCACAAAAATTCCGGCAAAGATGCGCGGATCGGCCATGCGCAGCGTGGCAAGGATGGTGGCGATCACCAGCTGGTCGTCATGGTGCAGGAAATGCCCGCCAGGCAGGCCGACGACCTGCGCAGGGCTGCCGCGGAGCGTCGGGCACAGGCTGTCCGATTCCTCGCGGCCATAGATGCAGATGACCGGTGCCCAGTCGAGCGTACGCATCGCCGCGGAGGGACGGGCATCGGGCGTGCCGTGATAGAGGATGCCGGTGGGGTCGGAGCGGAAATAGACGGTTTCGGCAGGCACAACGACGCTGATCGCCGCGACTTTCGCGCGCAGGTCGGCGGGCAGGTCGGGGGCGGTGGCCGATACCATGTCGGCGCCGAACGACTGACCCATCAGGATCACCCGCTGCGCCCCGGTCCGTGCCAGCGCGGTGCGGATCGCGTTCGCGACGATCGCATCGACCTGTTCACGGGTCTTGCGCGTGCCGAAATTGACCGGGGAGCTGACCCCGACCACCGGGATGCCGTGCGCGGCGAGCGCGGGCACGACCTCGCTGCCCAGACCGAAGCGCAGCCCCATGTCGCCCGAGATATAGACGGCGGCGACCGCCGGATGCTTTCGGCCCCCGTCGAACAGGCGCAGCGACTGGCTGTCGATCAGATGGAGCGCTGGGGCAGCGAGACCGAGCAGCACCAGCAGCCCGGCAAGGAGCGCGCCGATGCCGAAACGGCGGCGCAGGCGACGACGACGGTCGAGACGGTTCATGGCTGGGATACTTTCGGTTCGGGCGCGAGGGTGTCGGCGGCGGGAGCGGGGGGCAGGTAGAGCGCGGGCTGGGGCCGCGAGATCAGGCGGGACAGGTCGCGCAGGCCCCGCAACAGGCCGACACCGCCGGGCCCGGCGATGTAGCGCGGCTCCCATCCCGGCGCGAACTTCTCCTTGTAGGTGCGCAGGCCCCGGAAACCGTAGAAGCGCTCGCCATGGCGGAAGATGAACGCCGCCGCCTTGGCCCATGCCGGAGCGAGCCGGCGATCCTCGATCCCCGACAGCGGCGCCATGCCGAGCGAGAAGCGGGCATAGCCGTGTTGCTGCGCCCAGAGCATCAGGTTGACGAGCAGATAGTCCATCGTGCCGGGCGGGGTGTCCGACCGGTGGCGCATCAGGTCGACCGACGCCTCCTTGCGGTTTTCGGTCAGCCACAGATTGGCGAAGGCGACGATGCGGTCGTCGATCGTCACCACCGCCATGTCGAAGAACGACAGATAGGCGCGGTCGAAATGGCCGAGGCTGAAGCCCTTTTCCCGCTGTGCCTTGGCCTGGAGCCATTCGTCGGAGACCGATTCGAGTTCGTCCATGATCGGGCCGAGTTCGCTGGCGGCGACGATGTGCATCCGCGCGCCCTTGCGCGCGACCGCGCGTTCCGACTTGCGCAGCGCGCGCAGGCGGGGGGTGTCGAGGGTGAAGCTGGTCAGATCGACTACGGCATCCTCGCCATATTTGACGATGCTCAGCCCCATGCCGATCGCGATATCGAGCACCGGCGACGAAATCTGATAGAGCAGCAGCCGCCCCTGGTCGCGGTCGGCGAGGTCGCGGAGATTCCACAGCAGCTCGCCCCATGCCTCGCGCGGGCCGACCGGATCGCCCATCACCACCCAGCTGGCACCGTGGACCTGGTACATGACGAAGGCGTCGCCGGCGTCCGACAGCAGGAAGCGCTTGTCGCCGGTCAGCGCCAGCATCGTGTCGGTCCGGTTCGCGCTGGCGAGGATGCGACGCACGGTCACCGAATCGACCTCCGACAGCGCGCTGCGGGCCGCCGTCGCGGTCGGCGACATCAGCCGCCAGACACAGGCACCGGCGAGCATGACGATGACGCCCAGCGTCGCGCGCAGGAAACGCGGCGCATCGCTGTGCAGCGCAAACTTCCACCACAGATTTTCGGAATAATCGACATGGCGATAGGCGAAGAAGCCCGCCCAGATCGTCAGTGCGATCACGGCGGCGACCGACGCGACCCAGCCGGGACCGACCGGTTGCCCGGTGACGGCCGTGCGGCGGTAGAAGGCGCTGCGGGTCCATTGCAGCAACGCGGCGACGGTGAGGCAGGCGGTCGCCTCCTCATAATCCAGCCCCTTGAGAATCGAAAACAGCGCGGCGGCGATCAGCAGCGTGCGGGTGGCGAGGAACGCGCCGTCGAGGCGACGATAGAGGGCGGGGGCGAGCAGGAGCAGCGCGGTGCCGGTCAGGCTGGCAGCGATCGAACTGAACTCGATCATCGGCAGCGGCAGGATGGCGGCGAGGTCGCCCATGCGGGCGCGAACCGAGGGGAGCGAGCCGGACAGCAGCAGCATCGCACCGGCCATGAAGGTCGCGACGCTCAGCGCCAGCGGAGCGACTCCGGTGGCGACGGCGCGGACGCCCGAGAGGAAGCGGCTGGAGCGGCGGCGCTGGCGCGCACCTTCGTGCCACGCCAGGACGAAGACGCCGAAGCCGAGCGGCAGGAGGTAATAGAGCACGCGATAGGCGATCAGCGCGGCGAACAGGGTGGCGCGGTCGACCGGGACCACCGCCAGCACGACCGCTTCGAACACGCCGATGCCGCCCGGGACATGGGTGACGACGGCGGCGACGATGCCGAGCGTATAGGCGAGGATGAAGGCGGGCAGCAAAGCGGGCGCGGCGCCGGGGATCAGGACGAACAGCGCGGCACTGGCGCAGGCGATGTCGACCAGCGCGATGGCGATCTGGAGGAGGAGCAGACCGGGGCTTGGCAGGGGCAGGGTAAAGCCGAACAGGCGGATCGGCGCGCGCACGACCGCGCAGGCGCCGAGCAGCGCGATCGTCAACACGGCGATGCTCCAGCCGGCGGCCTGGACTTGCGTTGCCGACAGTTTCAGGCCGGCAAGGTCGAGCGCGCCCGGGTGCAGCAGCAGCGCGACTCCGGTGACGCTGACGACTCCGGCCCAGAAGGTGCCGCTGGCGATGGCGACGACGCGCGCGACGTCGGGGCCGTCCAGCCCGGCGGCGCTGTAGATGCGGTAGCGCGCCGACCCGCCGGTCAGCAGCGCGAGGCCAAGATTGTGGCTGAGCGTATAGCTGGTGAACGAGGCGAGTGCGGCGGTGCGCCAGGGGAGCGGGCGGGCGATGGTATGCAACGCCAGCAGGTCGTAGAAGGTCAGCGCCAGATAGCTTCCGGCGGTCGCGAGCAGGGCGAGGACGATCTTGGTCACCGACAGGTCGTGCAGCGCGGCGCGGACATCGGCGAAGCGGATCTCCTGCGTCAGATGCTGGAGCGCGGCGAAGCCCAGCGCGATGAGGGCAAGGACGACCAGGACGCCGATCGGCGTGCGATAGCGATCGAGCAGGCGGCGCAGCTCAGCCATGCGGCACCTGTTCGATCCGCGACCAGCTCTGGGTCCGGCAGAGCATGCCGCCCCACATACAGCCGCGAATCCGGAGCGTATCGGGGCGGGGCAGGTCGATGCGCGAGGCGAAGCGGCGGCCCATGTCGGGCACGAACACCGTGCCGGTCCACGCTCCGCTGCCATCGGCGGCGTAATCCTCGAGCAATTCGGTGCCGAGCAGCCGGTCGACGCCGCCATCCTTCGCATCGGCGCGCGCGGACGGGCTGGCCCACACCACCCAGCCGCACAGATGCGCGCCGCACGGACCGGTGCGGACCGCGACATTGTTGTGCGGGCTGAGCCACAGGCCGGCGGGCAGCTGGGCCGGCGTGTTGGCCGCGGCGGGCATGGCCAGCGCCAGCGCCGCGATTCCCGCCCATCCGCGCATCGTTCGATTCCCCTTCATGGGGAAGGGCGTAGCGAATGGCGGGTTGCCGGCGGTTCAGCGGGCGCTGAACAATCGGTAATGTTTGGGGGCTTTTCGTCATTCCCGCGAAGGCGGGAACCCATAACCGCCAACGGCCGAGAAGGAATCGCTAGCGTCGGCGTATATGGACCCCCGCCTTCGCGGGGGTGACGCATGGGGCGTGCGCCTACCGGTTCAACGCGTAGGTGATGATGAAGCATGCCGCCGTCAGCAGCAGCATCGCGAGGATGAAGGTCGCATCGGCGATCCGCTCCAGCCAGTGCAGCCGCCTGGTGCCCTGCACCCTGAGCGCGAAATAGGAGCTGAGCGTCGCGATCAGGAAGAGAAGCGCGTCGACCGAGAGCAGGTCGTCGGCGATCGTCTGGCGCGCGCGCATGGTGATGGTGACGTGCAGCAGCCCGATGCCGGTCAGGCAGACGCCGACCATCGCCGAGGCGATCGGGCAGATCATCCGGCAGGTGCGCTCATCCAGCGCGATGCGGCGGCGATGGGCGGAGGACGGGGGAGGTTCGCGCTGATCCATGGCGCCGCATGGCACCCCTGCCGGGTGAGTCGTCAAGCGCGAAGCGGTGCCGATTCGCCGCATGGCATGTGGCGGCAAGGCAACGCCATCGGCGCAAATCGGGGATTTCGCGCATCATATCGCCAAAGCGCATTCGGTTCGCTATGGGGCGCATCGCCGAACCGCGATGCCGACGCGTTGGGCGTGCGACGCTCCCGAAGAGCTGTCACACTTCGCCGATAGGGCGACACGTTCATTCGGCAGGGGAATTTCGATGACGAGCGCAGCGCTGGAGCGGGATGGACGCCCCGGCCCGAAACTGGACGACGGCTTCGGCCGCGCCGGTACGTTTGGATTCGCCACGGCGATCGTCGCCGCTCTCGGCTATGTCGTCTACAACGTCTATCACGATGCGGCGGCGGCCAGCGTCGATCCGCTGACGCTGATGCCCTTCGCGCTGCTGGTGCTCGCGCTGATCATCGCGCTGGGCTTCGAATTCGTGAACGGTTTCCACGACACCGCCAATGCGGTCGCGACCGTGATCTACACCAATTCGATGCCCGCCCATGTCGCGGTGGTGTGGTCGGGAGTGTTCAACTTCCTGGGCGTGCTGATGTCGACCGGCGCGGTCGCGTTCGGCATCATCTCGCTGCTGCCGATCGAGCTGATCCTGCAAGTGGGGTCGTCGTCCGGATTCGCAATGGTGTTCGCGCTGCTGATCGCGGCGATCGTGTGGAACCTCGCCACCTGGGCGCTGGGCATTCCGTCGTCGTCGTCGCACACGCTGATCGGGTCGATCATCGGCGTCGGCGTCGCCAATGCGATCCTGCAGGGGCGCAACGGGTCAGCCGGGGTGGACTGGGACAAGGCGACCGAGATCGGCAAGGCGCTGCTGGTGTCGCCGATGATCGGCTTCGGCGTCGCCGCGCTGCTGTTCCTCGCCATGAAGACGCTGATCCGCAACCGCAAGCTGTACGAGGCGCCGGTCGGCGACACGCCACCGCCGCTGTGGATTCGCGCGCTGCTGATCTTCACCTGCACCGGCGTCAGCTTCGCCCACGGGTCGAACGACGGGCAGAAGGGCATGGGCCTGATCATGCTGATCCTGATCGGCACGGTGCCCACCGCCTATGCGCTGAACCGCGCGGTGCCGGCACAATATGAGGCGCAGTTCGCGACCAACAGCGCCGCCGCGGTGCGCGTGCTGACGCCGCAGGGCGATGGCGCGCTGCCCGACGACGCGACCGCGCGGTCGCAGGCGCAGCGCTACATCACCGACCGCAAGCTGACCGCCGAAACCGTGCCCGCCGTGACCACGATGGTCGGCGCGATCGAGCAGCAGGTCCGCGAATATGGCACGCTGGCCAAGGTGCCGGCCGCCGTCAGCGGCAATATGCGCAACGACATGTACCTGACGTCGGAAGCGGTGAAGAGGCTGGCCAAGGAGCCGACGCTGTCGCTGACCGAAGGCGACAAGAAGGTGCTGACCGAATATCGCGGGTCGCTGGACGCCGGCACGCGCTTCATCCCGCTATGGGTCAAGGTCGCGGTCGCCTTCGCCCTGGGTCTGGGCACCATGGTCGGGTGGAAGCGGATCGTGGTCACGGTGGGCGAAAAGATCGGCAAGACCCACCTGACCTATGCGCAGGGTGCGTCGGCCGAACTGGTGGCGATGGGCACGATCTTCGGTGCCGACAGCCTCGGCCTGCCGGTGTCGACGACGCATGTCCTGTCGTCGGGCGTCGCCGGCACGATGGCGGCGAACCGGTCGGGGTTGCAGATGTCGACGGTGCGCAACCTGTTGATGGCATGGGTGCTGACGCTGCCGGTGTCGGTGCTGCTGTCGGGGTCTCTGTACCTGCTGCTCAACCGGATCTTCTGACCTGCGCGACGGGGAGCGACGCATGCCGACCTCCCCGCCGCTGCGTCGCGACCCGGTCGCGTGGGTGATCCTGATCCTCGTGTGGTTTTCCTGCGCGTGGTTCGGGTCGTGGGAGTTCAACCCCAACAACGCCGTCCGCATGTTCGCCACGCTGTCGCTGGTCGAGGAGGGCGACGCCACCATCGACGAATATGCCGCGCTGACGATCGACAAGGCGCATTTCGGCGATCATTATTATTCGGACAAGGCGCCCGGCATCACCGTGCTGGGCATCCCCGCCGTCATGGTCGCGAATGCCGTGTCGGGCCAGCGCGCCAGCGATTTCGTGCCGGGGTTCGAGAATCGCGAGTTCAACCGTTTCCTCAAAATTCGCATCCGGCTGGTGGCGATCACCATCTGCGCGGTCTTGAGCGCGCTGGCGGCGATGCTGCTCTACGATCTGGTGCGCAGGGTTACCCGCGATGTCGAGGCGGGGGCGGTCGCGGCTTTGTCCTATGGGCTGGGCACGACGGTCTGGGGATGGTCGACGACGATCTTCGGCCATGCGCCGGTCGCCGCGCTGCTGGTGATTGCGAGCTGGGCGGTGTGGCGCGGGACCGGGCCGGGGCGGTCGTGGTTTCATGCAGTGGTCGCGGGCCTTGCGCTCGGCTGGGCGGTGCTGATCGAACATTCCGCGCTGATCGCCGGGCTGCCGGTTGCGGGCTATGCCTTGTGGCGGCTGCGGTCGCTGCCGCGCGGGGAGGCGGTGCGGACCGTTGTCGTCGCGCTGGCGGTCGGGGCGAGCGCGCTGGTGGTGCTGGTCGGCTATAACCTGATCGCGTTCGGGACGGTGTTTCGGCTCGGCTATTCGGGGGTCACCGACTTTGCCGGCATGCAGGAGGGGTTTTTCGGGCTGACCTATCCTAAGCCCTATGTCCTGTACGAACTGACCTTCGGCGAGCGGCGGGGGATATTGTGGGTCGCGCCGATCCTGATCGTCGCGCCGTTCGGCATCGCGATGCTGGTGCGCGATCCGGCGACGCGGGCGATCGGCTGGTTGGCGGTCGCAGGGGCGGTGGTGCCGTTCCTGATCAACGCCAGCTATTATTACTGGGACGGCGGCAACGCGACGGGGCCGCGCCACGCGCTGCCAGCGGTCGGGTTCCTGTGCATCGGTATCGGCGCGTTCTGGGCGCAGGCGACGCGCTGGTCGCGAACCGCTGTCGCGGTGCTGCTGGCCGGGTCGGTCGTACTCAACATGGCGATCGCCAGTGCCGAGATCACCGCGCCGGGGGGCGAACCGCGCGCGCTGGCGGTGGCGGTGTTCCGCGAGCGGTTCGATCCCGGCTATCTGCGGACGGTGGCGGACGAGTGGTTCGGGTACACGCCGTGGCAGGGGCTGGCGATCTGGGCTGCGGTTGCCGGGGTGCTGACGGTCGCGTTGGCCGGGTTGGTTCGGCGGGCGAAGGTAAAAGAAAGATAGGGGTTCGCGCGGAGGCGCGGAGACGCGGAGGGGTTGCGCCTGTAGCAACCCTCTCTCGCGCCGGCGGTCTCTTTCCCGTTGCAACGGGAACAAGCGTCTCCCGATCGCGCGGCATTCGCCTGGAACGCAACGCCTCCGCGTCTCCGCGCCTCCGCGCGAACCCCTATTCCGCCGCCTCCGCTTGCGGCACCGGGATGGTGAAGCCGAACCGCGCCTCCACCTCCGGATCGAGCCAGGCATGGATATGCGCGCGGTCGGTGTCGGAAATGTCGGCATAGGCGGTGGGGGTGAAGGGGCGCTTGCCCTGCCCCTTGTAGCTGTCCTGCGACACGAACGGGTCGGCCATGGGCAGGCCGGTGGCGGCGGACAGGTCGGCGATCACGCCGGCGGGGTCGGCGACGAACGCTTCATGGCTGAGCAGCGCGACATGGTGCGCGCGGTCGTGCAGGCCGCTCCAGTGGCGCAGCTTCGCGGTACGCTTGGCGAGCGGGTTGGCGAAGCGTTCGCCGGTATCGGGGCAGCGTTCGTGCAGCATCTCGCGCCCCAGCACCGGATGGTCGTCCTCTACCCCCCAGAACTCTTTGTCCCAATAGCTGTGCCACGGCGCGCGGATGAAGTCGGAGAAGCCGAGCGCCTTCAGCTCCGGATGGGCGTGCCAGGGCTGGCGATGCAGGCTGCGCACCCAGTCTACGGACTCGCGCGCGACCGCCAGCACCATCACGTCGCGCGGGAAGAGCACCTGTTCGGGCACGAACCAGTGTTTGAAGCCGTAGCTTTCGGTAAAGGCGGCGGGGCCGAGATTGGCCTCGATCGATCGGATCAGGACGTTGGTCCCCGAACAACGCTGTCCATAGACCTGGATGGCGCGGATCGGGGTATCGCCGCGGCGCAGGATGGAGAGGCCGGCACGCGGGGTCGTCCAGGTCGACATGCAGTTCATATTCCCATGCGAATCATCGGAAATCATTGTGATCCCGAAATAATTTTCGCTTGTCGGGGCTACGCAGGGAGCCGGCAAGGGTTCCCGGCGTTCGTGCAGCCAGACGGGTTTCTCCGGGGGACATATGACGACGCGGCCGATCACCTTCTTCATCCATCATCAGGGGCGTGGCCACGCCAACCGGGCGATGGCGATCATCCGCGAACTGCCCGCCGACCGCCGCGTGACGATCCTGTGCGCGCGGCCCGAATTGTTCGACGGGTTCGACCGGCCGGTCGATCTGGTGCAACTGCCCAACATGATCGGCGCGCCGGTGCCGACGGCCGCGCTGTTCGATCAGCCGACGCCGGAAGTGCTGCATTGCGTGCCGCTGGGCGTGGACGCCACGCGGCGGACGATGCGCACGATCCTCGACCATCTCGACGATGCCGCCCCGGCCTTGTTCGTGGTCGATGTATCGGCGGAGATCGCGCTGATGGCGCGGATCGCCAGCGTGCCGGCGATCAAGATCCGCATGCATGGCGACCGCACCGATCCGGGGCATCTGGGCGCGTATCAGGCGTGTGTCGGGCTGCTGGCGCCGTTCGACGAGAGGATCGAGCAGGACGACTTCCCCGACTGGGGCCGGGCCAAGACCTGTTATACCGGCGGGCTATGCACCACCACCGATGCGGTGCCGACCAAGGCGGAGGCGCGGGCGCGGCTGGGGATCGATCCGGAGCGCGAGGTCGTGCTGGTGCTGACCGGCGGCGGCGGGGCGGGGACGCCCTATGCGCCCCTCACCATGGCGGCGCGGGCGGTGCCGGACGCGCTGTGGCTGGTGGTCGGACCGGTGCACCGCGAGGGGCATGAGACCGATTTCGGCAATCTGGTCGAAAAGGGCTGGGTCGATGGCGTGACCGACCACATTGCCGCCGCCGATGTCGTGATCGCATCCGCCGGCGACAATACGGTGCATGAGATCGCGCGGGTCGGGCGGCCCTATATCTGCGCGCCCGAATGGCGGTATTTTGCCGAGCAGACGCGCAAGGCCGACCGGCTGGCGGAAGTCGGCGCGGCGGTGGCGCTGCACCAATGGCCGGGGTCGCTTAGCCCCTGGCGCGGGTTGCTGGATCAGGCGAAGGCGCTCGACCCGGCGGCTTTGGCGGCGCTGTATGATCCGGGCGCTGCGGCGCGGGCGGCGGACTATATCGAGGGGCTGGCGGTGCGGCTCTGGGCCGACTGACGCGCGGCACGGGCGAACAGCGCGGCGCTGGCGAGCCATAGCACGCAGAAGAAGGCTGTGCCGCCCAGAGTCGTGCGAACGCCGACCGGGTTGGGCGCAGCCCAGCCGGCGGCGATGCCGGTCAGCCCGATCGCGAACTGCGTCACGGCGGTGGCGGCCATGGCACGGGCGACGCCACGGGGGCGGAGGCGGGCGAGGAGCGTACCGCCGACCGCGACCAGCAGGACGAGGCCGAAGACCGCGTTGACGTCTTTATCCTCGCTGCCGAAGAACCCGACCGCCGCGTTGATCCACACCAGCAGGAACGCGGCGGCGACCGCGACCAGCGTGCCTGCACGATAGGCAAGGCCGGTCGACGCGCGCTGGCCCAATTCGATCGCGCCGCCTGCTACGCCGAGCATGACGGCCGCGAAGACATAGTCGGCGGGCGTCCATGGCGCGCCGGCGACGAACGGCACGGCGAGCAGCGCGGCGGCGGCGCTCCAGCCGAGCAGGTGCGGGTTGATCGAACGGGTCATGGGCGGTCCTTTCGCGGTCTCTGCCGGAGGGTATCGCAGGGCGATATGGATCGCGAAGGGAGGGGTTGTGCAGATTTGATGGAGAATTATCGGCTCGTTCAAGCATGGCCGTACCCCCGCGCAGGCGGGGGTCCAGAGCCTCAAGCGCCGCGCTTCGTTACCCTGGACCCCCGCCTGCGCGGGGGTACGAAGAAGGGAGGGTGACGGAGAGGTAACTAGCTGAACAGCGCATCCTCACGCCGGCTGGCGGCGATTTCCGCCAGCGTCGGCGCGCGCAGGCGGTCGATCGTGTCGCTGTCGGCGCTCCACCGGATCAGTCCAGCCTGTGCGAACTGGCCCAGCCAATAATCCATGCACCACCGCCCCCAGCGCGCGCGGAAGCGGGTGGCGTTGCGCAGGATCGCGTCGAACTGGTGGAGCGGCGGGATGTGGACGGGGTGATGCTGGTGAAACGCCACCGCGCCGCCGACCCACGCCATCGGGATGCCGGCGGCTGCCAGCCGCCAGGCGAAATCCGTTTCCTCGCCGCCATAGCCGACATAACCGGTGTCCATGCCGCCTGCCGCGTCCCATGCCGAACGGGGCAGGGCGAAGGACAGGCCCCATAGCTCGCCATGGCTGGGGACGGGGCGGGTTTCGTCGTCGGACAGCGCCGGCTTGGCCGGGTGGCGGACGCCCTTCGCCGGATCGAAGGGGCCGGGCGGCAGATAGCGCACCTCGCCCAGATAGACGCCGGGCGCGGTGTCCAATGCCTGGTCGTAGCGTTCGACCAAGGTCGGCGAGGGCACGCAATCGACGTCGAGGAAGATCAGCCGCTCGCCCCGCGCGGTCGCAGCGGCGGCGTTGCGCGCTTCGGCCAGCGGCATCGGGTCTCCCGGCACGAACACCTCCCGCACCGGTACGCCGGGGTCGGGCAGGCCGGCGGGCGCTTGCGGCTGCATATAGGCGATGACCAGCTCGTCGGGCTTGCGCGTCTGTGCGGCGATGCCCCACAACAGATTCGCCAGTTGCGCGGTCCGCCCGCGCACCAGCGTGCAGACCGAGATCACGCCGACAGACGCTGTGCCGGTTGCCCGCGGAAATGGGCGACTCCCTCCATGATCCCGAACGCATAGCCGCGCCGGGCGACATAGCTGTGGGCGAGGTCGGGACGCTGCGCCAGGCCGTCGGAATAATTGCCGACGATGATCGCATGGGCGCAGGCGCGCAGCATTTCGACATCGTTGCCGCTGTCGCCCGCGACGATCACCTGATCACGGCGCATCTGCGCGCGGCGGCGGACATAATCGACCGCCGTCCCCTTCGACGCGGCCAAGGGCAAGATGTCGAGATAGCGGCCATGGCTGTGGATCACCGATGCGGCGAAGCCAGCGCCGGCCAGCAGGTCGCGGATACGTTCGGCAATGTCGGGTTCGCCACCGGTGAAATAGCTCAATTTGTGGCTGCGCTGTTCGAGCGGGCTTTGCGGGCGCAGCTCGCCCTGTTCGGCCAGCAGGGCGGCGATGGCGGCACGATCCCAGCCGGCGTCGATGATCGCGGTCCACGCATCGTCGCGGGCGTACACGCCGCCATGGATGCGGTGGTAGATTTCCGATCCGACCGAGGTGATCATGACGGCGGGCGGTGCGACCTGGTTCTGCGCGAGGATCGCCAGTGCGCTGTGCAGGCTGCGCCCGGTGGCGATGCCGAACAGCATGTCGTGCTGGTCGCCGTGCCACAGGTTGAACGCCTGCGCCGCCTCGGTTTCACCCAACAGCGTGTTGTCGATATCGGAGACGAGCAGCAGGCGTGGCGTCTCGATCGCCGGAGCCGGCGGCGCGATCACCGCCGCCGCCAGTTCGGCATAGCGCGCGACATGGCCGTCCCAGTCGTACAGCTCGGCCGCCGTTGCGCCGGCGTGCGAATAGGTGTCCCATAGCGCATCGTCGGACAGGATCTTCAACATCGCCTGCCCGATGGCATGCGGGTCGCGCGGGTCGACGAGGATGCCGTTGTTGCAGCCTTCGATGATGTCGTTCGGCCCGCCGCTGTCGGTCGCGACCAGCGGCAGTCCCGACGCCGCCGCTTCCAGCAGGGTCAGCCCGAAGGGTTCGTTGAGCGCCGGATTGACGAAGATGCCGCGCTTGGCCCGGGCATGGGCGTAGATGGCGGGGACTTCGTGCGGGGCGTGGGTCTTGGGAATCGCGACCGATCCGTAGAGGTCGTAGCGGTCGATCAGCGCGAACAGCTCGGCCATGTTGCCAGCCAGTTCGGGTTCGAGGCTGCGCGGATCGTCGCGCGTGCCGGCCACGATGACGAGGTTCGCGGCGGTCTGTAGCGCCGGGCAGCGGCCATAGGCATGGACGAGCGCGGCGAGGTTCTTCTTGCTGACCGGGCGGGCCAGCGCGAGGATGACGGGCTTGGAGGGGTCGGCGAGGAAGCGGTCGATCCGCGCATCGACCAGCGCGTCGGTGCAGTTACCGGCGAACAGCCCGAGGTCGCTGCCCGGCGGGATGATGCGGATGCGGCCGGGATCGTAGCTGGGATAGCCGGCATATTGCACCTCCGCCTCGTCGCGCGAGGAGGCGATGATCGCATCGGCATGGGCGATGGCATGATCCTCGATTGCGATGCGGCGTTCGAGGCCGGCGGTTTCGGCGCAGTCGGTGCCGAACGCCACCTGCTTGACGCGGCCCAGCGAATGGGCGGTGAAGATATAGGGAATGCCGAGCCGCGCCTTGACCGCCGCCGCCACCGCGCCGGCATCGGCATAATGGGCGTGGATCAGGTCGGGACGGCGGTCGAGCGCCGCGATATGCGCGACCAGTGCGTCGACGAAGCTGTCGGTCTCCGTCCACAGCGCTTCCTTCGGCAGATAGGCGTCGCTGGCCGAGCGCAAGCGGACGATGCGCGTCGTATCGTCGATAAACTCGCTTTCGCGCCAATAGCCTTCGCCCAGCGGCCCGCCACGAAAGGCTCTGGTGACGATTTCGGTCCGGGTAATGCCTGGATGCCCGCCAGTCGCGGCAACCAGATCGAGGAGGTAGCGGATATGGCCGCCGGTATCCGCCGTCACTCCATATTCCACCTCACGCGCGCGAAGACATCCCTGCAGGGCGAGGTGGAGGATGAACATTACGGAACTTTCCCGTTGAAAAACGCGGACTTATTGCCGCCCTGACAGGAACCGTTGCCGCTTGGCTTTGTTCCGGTGGGCGATGGTATCCCCGCTTCGCATCGCGCAGATCGCCCCGGTCATCTACCCCACGCCGCCGCGCGGTACCGGGGGCACCGAACGGGTCGTGTCCGACCTGACCGAGGCGCTGATGGCGATGGGCCATGACGTGACGCTGATCGCGCCCAGCGACAGCGTGACCACCGCGCGGCACCTGTCGGCGCATCCCAGCCTGTCGGCGCTGGAGGCGTATCACGGCCCGGTCGCACCGGGCGTTCCTGCCGCGCTGGAGGCGGCGCAGCTGGGGCTGCTGGCGCAACATCTGACCGAGTTCGACATCGTTCATTGCCATGGCGAATTCGCCCATGCCGCGGTGCTGGGCGACCGGATCGGGCGCAGCCTGACGACAGTGCACTGGCGGCTCGACGAGCTGGACCGCAAGTTATTCTTCCACAGCTTTCCCGAATTGCCGGTCGCGGCGATCTCGCAGGCGCAGGCCCGTGACCTGCCGCGCGCCAATCGGGCGGGCGTCGTGCATCACGGCATTCCGGCCGACCGGTTCGTGGCCGGACCGGGCGGGGAAGGCGTCGTTTTCATCGGCCGGATGACCGATCAGAAGCGGCCCGACGTCGCGATCCGCGTGGCCCGCGCCGCCGGGCGGCCGATCCGGCTGGCAGGCGGGATCGATGTCGGCAATCCACGTTATTTCGAGGAGCGGGTCGCGCCGCTGCTGGGCGACGATGCGATCCATGTCGGTGAGGTCGACGACCGCGCGAAACAGGCGCTGCTGGGCGAGGCGGCGGCGCTGCTCTTCCCGATCGACTGGCCCGAACCGTTCGGGCTGGTGATGATCGAGGCGATGGCCTGCGGGACGCCGGTGATCGCGTGGGATCGCGGCAGCGTGCGCGAGGTGGTCGAGCCAGGCGTGACCGGCTTCATCGTGAAGACGGAGGAAGAGGCGGTCGCCGCGCTGGCGAAGATCGACACGATCGACCGGGCGCGGGTGCGCGCACGGTTCGAGGAACGCTTCACCGCGACACGCATGGCGGAGGATTATGTGACGCTCTACCGGCAACGGATCGCCCTCGCATCGGGAGCGGGCGCATGAGGATCGGGCTGCTGACCTGGGCCTATCCGCCCGAAAAGAGCGGCCTGTCGCGCGCCGCGTGCGAAATCGCCCATGCGCTGGCCGAAGCGGGGCATGACGTGCGCGTCGTCACGATGGACCGGACGGGCCGCAGCAGCAGCGATGGCGTGGAAGTGATCGGTGCGGCCGAGGACGGGTGGTTCGCCCGGCTGCGGCGCTGGCCCGGCATCGGCCATCTCTGCGGCCCGGCGATGGTCGCGCGGACGGTGCGGCGGCTCCATGCCGAGCGGCCGTTCGACGTGATCGAGGCGACCAACTGGTATGCGCCGGGCCTGTGGGTCGCGCTGACCGGGCCGGCACCGCTGGTGACGCGCAATTCGACGCCGGTCGCGACCAGCGCGGCGAAGCCACGGACGCTGCGCGACCGGATCGACCGCTGGGCGGCGGTGACGCTGGAGGCATTGTCGGCGCGGGCGTCGGCGGGGCTGATCTCCAATACCGAGGCGCATGGTGCCAAGGTCGCCGCACTCTATGGCACGCAGCCGCCGGGGCCGGGCCATGCGGTGATCGGCCTCAGCCTGCCGCCGGCGATCGTCGATGCGGGGCGGGCGGCGCCCTATCCGCCGGGCAACGACGTGCTGCGGCTGTTGTTCGTCGGGCGCAACGAACCGCGCAAGGGGACCGATGCGCTGATCGGCGCGCTGCCGGCACTGGCGGCGGAGGCGGATGCCGGCACGCTGCCCGACTTCCGGCTGACGATGATCGGGCTGCACCGGCAGGAACTCGATCGGTTACCGCCGGCGGCGCTCAAACGGATCGACAGCTATCACCGGGTCGAGGACGACATGCTGCATGCGTCGCTTGCCGGGGCCGATATCGTCGTCGCGCCGTCGCGCTACGAGAGTTTCGGGCTGGTCTATCAGGAGGCGATGACCTTTGGCCGGCCGATCGCGGCATGTGGCGAAGACCCGAGTGCGCGGCTGTTCGTCGGCGGCAGCGGCGCGGGGTTGCTGGCAGACGACTGCACCGCGGACGCGCTGGGCGCGATCTTGCGGCGGATGCTGCGCGACGACGATCTGCGGCAGGCGTTATCGACCGCGGCGCGGGTGGCGGCGGGACGCTTCACCCGCGCCGGCTTGGCCGGGGAGACGACCGCCGCTTATGTCGCGGCGGTGAACGGGCGCAGCAGCGCGGCTTCGTCGCCGGGGCGTCCGGCGCCGGCCGACATGGCCTCATAGACCCGCGAGCGTTCGATCACGCGGGCGCGGACGAGGTGATGGTCGATCGCCCCGGCCAGCGCCAGCGACGTGCGTTCGAACGGCACGACCGGGCGTTCGTGCACGGTGCCGGCGAAGCGGATGTGCGCGCGGGTCAGGCGATATTGGATGTCGGGCCACAGCGCGGATTGCGCGCCATCGACCAAGTTGCGGCGCGGCAGCCCCAGCGCCCACAGCCCGTCCCGATCCGCCGCTTCTGTCAACCAGCCGAGCGCGGCCAGCAGCGCAGCATCGGGCGTCTCGTCGCTGTCGAGTTGTAGCACCCAGCCGTCCGCCAGCGCCTGCACCCGGTTGCGCTGTGCCGCGAAGTCGCCGTTCAGCGGATGGGCGTGGACCTGCGCCCACGGCACCGCCTGCGCGAGCGATGCCGCATCGTCCGGCGTGCCGTCGAGCAGGACGATCGGGCGGGGAAAATGCGGCCGCAAATCCGTCAGCATCGCGGCGGTCGCATCCGCTTCCCTCGCGCGGGCGATCATGCCGAGCGTTACGGCATGCGGACATGGCGTGGCGGGTTCGCCGTCGACCAGTCCGAGCGCCCAGGCGGCGTTGCGCCGGGCATGGGGGGCGAGCGCGAAGCCCCGTTCCGGTGTGCCATCGCGCAGGCTTTCGGCGATAGCGTCGCGTAGCGTCGCGGCGTCGAAAGCGAGAGTGGCGACCACCAGACCGCAATGGGTGCATTCCGGCAGCGCGCGGTCGTGCCAGCGGTCGTTGCCGCAGATCGGACAGCGCGGCCCGGCGATCGCTTCGGTCATATGGCCACCCTCTTGCGTTACGGTCAGCGGGAACGCACGACAGGCTCGGCAGTTCGCCGGTGACAGGGCAACGGGGACGAACATGGACACGATCATCGTCGCGGGCGCGACCGGCGATTTGGGCGGGCGGATCGCGAAAGCCGCGGTCGCGCGCGGGGCGAAGGTGCGTGCGCTGGTCCGCCCCAGCACCGCGGCCGGCCGGATCGCCGCGCTGGCGAGCATCGGCGCCGATCCCTGCCCCGTGGATTTCGACGATGCGCAGGCGCTGGCCCATGCCTGTCGCGGGGTGGTGTGCGTCGTGTCGGCGCTGAACGGGCTGGGCGAGACGATCCTCGATACCCAGACGAAGCTGCTCGACGCGGCGCTGGGCGGTGGGGCGGCGCGGTTCATCCCGTCGGACTTTTCGATCGACTATCGCGCGTTGCCGACCGGCAAGAACCGCAATTTCGACCTGCGTCGCGCGTTCCGTACGCGGATCGACACCGCGCCGATCCTGGCCACGTCGATCTTCAACGGCGCGTTCGCGGACATGCTGAACGGGCAGATGCCGTTGATCCAGCGGCGGGTGCGGCGCGTGCTGTACTGGGGCGACGCGGACGTGAAGTTCGCGCTGACGACCAAGGACGATGTGGCGGCCTATACCGCCGCCGCCGCACTCGACCCCGCCGCGCCGCGCAACCTGCAGATCGCCGGCGCCGAGGTCAGCGCGCGCGATCTGGCGGCGTTGATGGGGGAGGTGACGGGCAAGCCCTATGGCCTGTTGCGCGCCGGGTCGCTCGGCGCGCTGGAGCGGATGATCGGGGTGACGCGACGGCTGTTCCCGGCGCGCGACCAGGTGTTTCCGGCGTGGCAGGGGATGCAGTATCTCCACAACATGTTCGACGGTCGTGCGCCGAGCGGGCCGGTGGATAATGCGCGGTACGAAGTGGCGTGGACGCCGTTGCGGAATGTCGTGAAGGAACAATGACGTATCCCCGCGCAGGCGGGGATCCAGGGTAACCGGGCGGCGCGCTATTGGCTCTGGACCCCCGCCTGCGCGGGGGTACGATCAGTTTTCGGGGGAGAAGGAGGCGAGCGGTAGCACCATCCCCGCCACCACGAACCAGCATCGGTCGACCGCCGCCGCCACCGCCTGGTTGAGCCGCCCCGCCTCGTCGCGAAACGCGCGGCCCAGCGGATGGTCGGGCACGATGCCCAGGCCCACTTCGTTGCTGACCAGCATCAGCGGGTGCCGCGCCGCGCCGATCGCCGCGATCAGCTCGGCGCTATGCCGCGCGACGTCATGCCCGCCCAGCATCACATTGGTCAGCCACAAGGTCAGGCAATCGACGAGCACCGGCCCCGTAGCCGCACCAATCGCCTGCGGCAGGTCGAGCGGACATTCGACCGTGCGCCAGCCGGGTCCGCGATCCGCGCGGTGGCGGGTGATGCGGTCGGCCATCTCCGCGTCCCACGCCTCCGCCGTGGCGAGATAGGTCCATGGTCTCGGCAGCGCTTCCATCGTCGTCTGCGCCAGCCGGCTCTTGCCCGAGCGCGCGCCGCCCACGAACAGGGTTGTCGTCGCCATCTTGTCCTGTGCCCCGATGCGCTCTAAGGGCGCGGATGCGACAGGTTCCCAGAAATGGGATGAAAAGGGAACCCGGAAGCGCGTTTGCGACGCGCCATCCGGGGCTGCCCCCGCAACTGTGACCGGCGAGCCTTGCTCCCCCGTGTGCCACTGGACCCAAGGTCCGGGAAGGCCGGGCAAGGCGATGACCCGCGAGCCAGGAGACCTGCCCGTCGCGGTTGTCCTTCGCGCGGACGGGGTGTGCCGGGCGATCGAGGGTTTCCTCGCGTGACGACGTCGTTTGGGGGTCGTGCGTGCGGAGAACAGCCTGTTCCGGCGCCCGCGCCGCGCGTCCCCTTGTTTGATGCCAAGGGGGATTACCCGAATGAAGACCCGTTTCCTGTTGCTGCCCTGCCTGTTGGCAGCGACCCCGAGTTTCGCGCAGAGCGCCCAGTCGACCACCGGCCTCGAACGCGTGGCGGACGGCGATGACGAGATCGTCGTCACCGCGAACCGCGAGGCACGCCCGGTCGATACCGTGGGGCAGGCGGTCACCGTGCTCGACACCGCGACCATCGAAACCCGGCAGGCGGTGGTCGTGTCCGACCTGCTGCGCCAGACGCCCGGCGTCACCGTCACCCGCAATGGCGGTATCGGCACGACGACCAGCGTCAACATCCGCGGCGCCGACAGCGATCAGACCGTCGCGCTGATCGATGGCGTGAAGCTCAACGACCCGTCGTCGCCCGGCGGCGGCTTCAACTTCGGCAATCTGCTGATCGGCAACATCGCTCGCATCGAAGTGCTGCGCGGTGCGCAGTCGGTGTTGTGGGGCAGCCAGGCGATCGGCGGCGTCGTCAACCTGATTACCCGGCAGCCGACCGAAGAACTGGCGATCAACGCCCGCGCGGAAGGTGGATCGTTCGGCACCGGGCAGGCCTTTGCCAACGTGTCGGGCAAGTCGGGGGCGGTATCGGCAAGCCTGGGCGGCGGGTTCTTTACCACCGACGGCATTTCGGCCTATGCGCCGGGACGCGAAAAGGACGGCTATCGCAACTATGGCGCGAACGGCAGCGTCGCGGTGGCGCTGGCCGACAATGTCTCGGTCGATGTGCGCGGCTTCTATTCGAACGGCCGGACCGAGATCGACGGCTTTCCGGCGCCCACGTTCAGCTTCGGCGATACCCGCGAGGTCGGGAACGCGGAGCAATGGACCGGCTATACCGGGCTGAACGCCGCGCTGTTCGACGGGCGGTTCCGCAACCGCATCGGCTATGCCCATACGTCGAGCAACCGCACCAACACCGATCCCGACGGCACGCCGACCGAAACCTTCCGGGGCAAAGGGCGCAACGACCGGATCGACTATCAGGGATCGTTCGACGTCACCGACGCCGTCTTCGCGACCTTCGGCGTGGAACGTGAAGTGTCGCGCTTCACCACGGCGAGCTTCGGCGGGCCGGCGACGACCGGTCGTGCGCGCCTCTTCGGGGTCTATGGCCAGCTGGCGGTGACGCCGATCGAAAACCTCACGCTGACCGGGGGCGTGCGCCATGACGATCATAATGTGTTCGGCGGAGCGACGGTGTTTTCGGGCAGCGGTGTCTGGTCGCCGAACGGCGGCAATACGCTGCTACGCGCCAGCTATTCGGAAGGGTTCAAGGCGCCGACGTTGTACCAGCTGCAGAGCGAATACGGCAACGCGCTGCTGACCCCGGAACGCTCGCACGGCTGGGACGCCGGCATCACCCAGCGTGGGCTGGACGGTGCTGTCGAGGCGAGCGCGACCTGGTTCGACCGCACGTCGAAGGACCTGATCGCGTTCATCTCCTGCCCCGCCAACGGCACCGGCATCTGCGCCGGGCGGCCGTTCGGCACCTATGACAATATCCAGCGCGCCGAGGCGAAGGGGCTGGAATTCGCGCTGAAGCTGAAACCCGTCGAGGCGTTCACCGTCGCCGCCGCCTATACCTATCTGGATGCGCAGAACCGCTCGGCCGGGACTGCCAATTTCGGGCGCAAGCTGCAGCGGCGCCCGGCGGACAGCCTGACCGTCAATGCGGACTATCGCTGGGCGTTCGGCCTGTCGACCGGGGCGACCGTCACCATGGTCGGCGACAGTTTCGACAATGCGTCGAACACCCGCCGGCTGGACGGCTATGTCCTGACCGACCTGCGCGCGGCGTTGCCGATCACGGAGCGGGTCGAGGTCTATGGCCGGGTCGAGAATCTGTTCGACGAACGCTATCAGACCATCTTCCAGTATGGCACGCCGGGCCGTGCCGCCTATGGCGGCGTGCGGGTCCGTTACTGATGGAAAGCCTCGCCGAATTCTGCGCGCATGGCGGCCGGGTCGCCGCTGCTGCGCGTGCGTTCGGCGGGGACGACTGGATCGACCTGTCGACCGGGATCGCGCCCTGGGCCTATCCGGTCGACAGCCTCGATCCGGGGCTGACCCGGCTGCCCGAGCCGGGCGAACTGGCGGCGCTGGAGGCGGCGGCGGCGCAGGCGTTCGACGTCGTCGATCCGGCGCAGGTGGTGGCGGTGCCGGGCACCGACCTTGCGCTGCGGCTGCTGGCGGTGGTGCTGGCAGCCGAGCGGCCGGCGGTGGTGCGGCCGGGCTATGCCGGGCATCTTGCCGCATGGGGTGAGGCGCGATGTGTCGCGGCGTTCGCCGATCCGGGCGATGCCGATCTGCTGGTGCTGGCGTCGCCCGCCAATCCCGACGGACGCGTGACGCCGGCCGCGACGCTGCGGGCATTGGCGCAGCGGATGACGGTGGTCGTCGACGAAGCCTATGCCGACCCCGCGCCCGGTCTGTGCGGTGAGGCATCCGACCGGCTGGTCGTGCTGCGGTCGTTCGGCAAATTCTATGGCCTGCCCGGCGTGCGGCTGGGCTTCGTCATCGCCGGACCCCGCGTCACCGGCGCGCTTCGGCATTTGCTGGGCGACTGGCCGGTGTCGACGCCCGCGATTGCGGTCGGCACCGCTGCCTATCGCGACACGGCATGGCGTGAGGGGCAGGTCGAGCGGATCGAGACGGTCGGCGCGCTGCTCGACTTCGCCCTGTCGCGCTTCGAGCTTGTCGGGACCGCGCCGCTGTTCCGGCTGATCGGCACGGCCGACGCCCATGCGCTGTTTCGTCACCTGTGCAACCATGCCATCCTGACCCGCCCGTTCGCCGACCGGGCGGATCGGTTGCGCATCGGCCTGCCGCCCGATGGCGCGGCGCTGGCCCGTCTGACCACCGCCCTTGCGGAGTATGTTCGATGACCGAGACCCCCGACGATTATGCGAAGCACAATGCGCGGATGCAGCGCATGGCGGTGGCGCGCGAAAAGATGCAGGCGCGCCGCACGCTCGAACGCGGGCTGCTGATCGTCCATACCGGCAACGGCAAGGGCAAGTCGTCCAGCGCGTTCGGCATGGCAATCCGCAGCATCGGATGGGGGATGAAGGTCGCGATCCTGCAATATGTGAAGGGCAAGTGGGAGACGGGCGAGCGCAACTTCTTCGACGCGCATCCCGACCTGGCGAGCTTCGAGGTGATGGGCGAGGGCTTCACCTGGGAAACGCAGGACCGCGCGCAGGACATCGCCGCCGCCCGCGCCGCATGGGAACGCTCGAAAGAGATGATCCTCGACCCCGCGATCGACTTCGTGATCCTCGACGAGTTGAACATCGTGCTGCGCGACGACACCCTGCCGATCGCCGAAATCGTCGCGTTCCTGAAGGACCGGCCGCTGACCAAGCATATCTGCATCACCGGCCGCAATGCGAAGCCCGAACTGCTCGAACTGGCCGACCTCGTCACCGAATTCGGCGAGGTGAAGCACCCCTATCATGCCGGGTTCAAGGCGCAGAAGGGCGTCGAATATTGATCCGCCTCGCTGCCTTGCTGCTGGCCGCGCCGGGGCTGGTGTCGGCGGCGCCGCGCCTTCCCCGCGTGGTGTCGATCAATCCGTGCGTCGATGCGGTGCTGGCCCGTGTCGCCGATCCGGCGCAGATCGTCGGTATCAGCCATTATTCGCAGGATATCCGCGCAACCTCGGTGCCGCTTAGCTGGTCGAACCGGTTCAAGGCGACGTCGGGCACGGCGGAAGAGGTCGTCGCGCTGCGGCCCGACATCGTCCTTGCCGGCCCCCATGTCGAACCTGCGACGATCGCTGCGCTCAAGCGGCTGAAGATCGCGCTGGTGCAATATCCGGTGGCGGAATCGGTGCCGGAAAGCATGGAGCAAGTCCGCGCCATCGCCGCCGCGACCGGCCATGCGGCGCGGGGCGAAGCGCTGGCGGCACGGATCGCAGCCGCCGCGACCCCGGCGCGGGTGGCGCCGGTCGGCGCGCTGGTGTGGCAGGGGAACGGACTGGTGCCCGGGGCGGGCACGCTGACCGACGACCTGCTCAAGCGTGCCGGTTTCCGCAACATGAGCGCGGCCTATGGCCTCAAGCAATGGGACGTGCTGCCGCTCGAATATCTCGTCGCCAACCCGCCGCGCGTGCTGCTGTCGACCGCGCCGGCGGGCGTGCAGGACGACCGGATGACCGGTCATCCGGCGGTGCGGCGGCTGGCGCAGCATATCAAAGTCGCCCCCTATCCGACGCGGCTGATGAATTGCGGCGGGCCGACGATCATCGCGGCGATGGCGCGGTTGCGGCAGGTGCGCGGGGCAGTCACGTCATGAAGCGATTGACCCTCGGCCTGATCGTCCTGCTGCTGATCGCCGTCGCGCTGTCGGTAGCGGCGGGCAAGGTGTGGGTGCCGCTCGACGCGTGGACCGCCGACGATCCGCGCTCGATCATCATCGTGGAGTTGCGCCTGCCGCGCACCGTGCTGGCGTTGCTGGTCGGGGCGGCGCTCGGCCTGTCGGGGGCGGTGATGCAGGGCTATCTGCGCAATCCGCTGGCCGATCCGGGACTGTTCGGCGTGTCGTCGGGCGCGGCGTTCGGCGCGGTGCTGGCGCTGTATTTCGGCTATGCCGCGCAGATGTGGCTGCTGCCGGGCTTCGCGCTGGTCGGCGCTGGCGTGACGATGACGTTGCTGGCGCTGATCGCCGGACGGTCGGGCAGCCTGATCCTGTTCACGCTGGGCGGCATGATCCTCACCAGCATTACCGGGTCGCTGACGTCGCTCGCGATCAGCCTTGCGCCGACGCCGTTCGTATCGTCATCGATCGTGACGTGGCTGCTGGGCGCGCTGACCGACCGCAGCTGGGACGATGTGGTGGTTGCCGCACCGCTGATCGCGCTGGGCATGGGGGTGCTGGCGATGACCGCGCGGTCGCTCGACGCGCTGACGCTGGGCGAGGCGGCGGCACGATCGATGGGTGTCGATCCGGCGCGGCTGCAACGGCTGGTCATCCTCGGCGTCGCGTTGACCGTCGGGGCGTCGGTGGCGTCGGCGGGCATCATCGGGTTCGTCGGGCTGATCGTGCCGCATCTCGTCCGGCCGCTGGCGGGCAACCGGCCCTCGGCGATCCTGCTGCCCTCCGCGCTTGCCGGGGCGGTGTTGCTGACCTTTGCCGACAGCCTCGTGCGGCTGGCCCCGACCGTCAGCGAACTGCGGCTCGGTATCGCCATGTCGATGCTGGGCGGGCCGTTCTTCCTGTACCTGTTGATCGCGATGCGGCGGAGGCTGGCATGACCGATCTGGTGGCCGATGCGATTTCGCTGACATTGGGCAGCAACCGCGTGCTCGATCAGGTGTCGTTCGCGTTCCGGCAGGGGCGGGTGACCGCGCTGCTGGGGGCGAACGGCGCGGGGAAGTCGAGCCTGCTCGCCTGCCTCGCCGCGCTGCGCCGTCCGGATGCGGGTGCGGCACGGCTGGGCGGCGAGGATGTGCAAGCGATCGACCGGCGCGCGCGGGCGCAAGCGATCGGGCTGTTGCCGCAAGCGGCCGATGTGCACTGGGACATCGACGTGCGTACCCTGGTGGGCCTCGGGCGGTTCGCGCATCGCGGGCGCTGGGGCGAGACGCAGGCCGATCGCGATGCGGTGAAGGCGGCGCTGGCGGCGACCGACATGACCGACCTCGCTGATCGGGGCGTCGAGCGGCTGTCGGGGGGCGAGCGGGGGCGGGCGCTGCTGGCGCGGGTGCTGGCGGGAGAACCCGACTGGCTGCTGGCGGACGAACCGCTTGCCAGCCTCGACCCCGCGCACCAGCTGGACGTGCTGGCGCGGTTGCGCGGGGTGGCGGCGGGCGGGCGCGGCGTGGTGCTGGTGCTGCACGACCTGCATCTGGCGGCGCGGGTGGCGGACGACGCGGTGCTGTTGAAGGACGGGCGGATCGTTGCGGCGGGGGAGGCGGATGCGGTGCTGACCGCGCCGGCCATCGCCGAAGCCTATGGCATCGATGTCGAGATCGGCCGCACGCCGCAGGGGCATCGCTACATATTTCCGGTCGCGCGGTGATCGCGCTGGCGGCGCTGATCGTCGAGGCGGCGCTCGGCTATCCGCGGCGCTGGTGGCATCCGGTCATGGGCGTCGGCGCGCTGATCGATTCGTTCGAGCGGCGCTGGAACCGGCGGCGTCGTGCCGAGGGGATTGCGCTGGTCGTATTGCTCGTCGGGTTGTCGGTCCTACTGGGATCGGCGATCGAGCGGCTGGGGACGATCGTCAGCGTGGCGGTCGCGACGACCGGTCTCGCCCAGCGCAGCCTGCACGATCATGTCGCGGCGGTGGCGCGGCCGTTGGCGGCGGGCGATCTGGGCGCGGCACGGCAGGCGGTGGCGATGATCGTCGGGCGCGATACCGCCACGCTGGACGAGGCAGGCGTCGCGACGGCGGCGATCGAGAGCCTTGCGGAAAGTTTCTGCGATGGCGTGGTCGCACCGGCGCTGGGCCTGTTGCTGTTCGGGCTGCCGGGGCTGTTCGCGGTGAAGGGGATCAATACGGCGGACTCGATGGTCGGGCATCGCACGCCCGAGCTGCGCGCGTTCGGATGGGCGGCGGCGCGGGCCGACGATGTCGTCAATTTTGTGCCCGCACGGGTTGCAGGCGCGCTGATCGCGCTGGCCGGACACGGTGGCTGGCGGGAGATGCGGCGCGACGCCCCCCGCCATGCCTCACCCAATGGCGGTTGGCCGGAGGCGGCAATGGCCGGCGCGCTGGGACGGCGGTTGGGCGGGGCGGTCAGCTATGACGGCGAGCCGGCGCAACGCGCGGTGCTGGGCGATGGGCCGCCGCCGCATGCGGCCGACCTGACGCGGGCGCTTGGCATCTATCGCACCGCCTGCCTGTTGCTGTGGATGCTGGTCGGGATCGTCGCTTGGGCGCGGTGATGCTCCAGGGGACCGGATCGGATGTCGGCAAGTCGGTGCTGGTCGCCGGGCTGTGCCGGCTGCTGACCGACCGGGGGTTGCGGGTGCGCCCGTTCAAGGCGCAGAACATGTCGAACAACGCCGCCGTTTGTGCGGATGGTGGTGAGATCGGTCGGGCGCAGGCGTTGCAGGCGATGGCGTGCCGCGTGCCGCCGACGACCGACATGAACCCGGTGCTGCTGAAGCCGCAAAGCGACCGCACGTCGCAGCTGGTGGTTGGCGGACGCGTGGCCGGGGTGATGGCGGCGGGCGACTATCGGCGGCGGCGACCCGAATTGCTGGCCGAGGTGCTGGCGGCCTATCGCCGCCTGTCCGGCGAGGCGGATATCGTGGTGGTCGAGGGTGCGGGATCGCCCGCCGAGATCAATCTGCGCGCGGGCGATATCGCCAATATGGGCTTTGCGCGGGCTGCCGGAGTGCCGGTGGTGCTGGCGGGCGATATCGATCGCGGCGGGGTAATTGCGGCGCTGGTCGGCACGCAGGCGGTGATCGATCGGGCCGATGCGGCGATGATCCGCGGATTTGTGGTCAACAAGTTCCGGGGCGATCCGGCGCTGTTCGAGGATGGCAGGGCGGAGATCGTGGCGCGTACCGGCTGGCGCGATATCGGGCTGGTGCCATGGCTGCCCGATGCCGCGCGCCTGCCGGCCGAGGATGCGGTGGCGCTGGGACGTGGGGGCGAAGCGGGCGACGGGCCGCTGATCGCGGTGCCGATGCTGTCGCGCATCGCCAATTTCGACGATTTCGATGCCCTTGCCCATGATCCGGCGGTGCGGTTGCGGATGATCCCGCCGGGCCGGCCGTTGCCGGGCGATGCGTCCCTGGTGATCCTGCCGGGGACGAAGGCGACGATCGCGGACCTCGCTTTCCTGCGCGAACAGGGCTGGGATATCGACCTTGCCGCCCATGTCCGGCGTGGCGGGCAGGTGATGGGTATCTGCGGCGGATACCAGATGCTCGGCACCGGCATCGCCGATCCGGACGGGATCGAGGGACCGGCGGGACAGGTCGCCGGGCTGGGGCTGCTGCCGATCGATACGGTGATCGCGGGCGCCAAGACGACGCGGCCGGTCACCGGCACGCTGGCGGACGGAGCGGCCTTTGCCGGCTATGAAATTCATGCCGGCGTGACGACCGTCGCACCGGGTACGCCGCCGCTGCTGCATTTCGCCGATGGCACGCCCGATGGCGCGGTCGCGCGCGACGGGCAGATTGCCGGTTGCTACGTTCATGGCCTGTTCGATGCGCCCGCCGCGCGGGCCGGCCTGCTCGCGCGGATCGGCGCGCGCAGCGACCCGCTCGACCGGCGCGACGCCATCGATGCCGCGCTCGACGGGGTGGCGCGGGCGCTGGAAACCGCGCTCGATATCGACGCATTGCTGGACATTGCCGGGGAGGCCCTATGATCGACGAGATTCGCGCGCATCTGGACGCGCTCGCCAAGCCGCGCGGGGCGATGGGGCGGCTGGAGGCGCTGGCAACCGAACTGGTGCTGACCCAGGGACGGATCGATGCGCGCACCGCACCGCGCCGCATCGTGCTGTTCGCCGGCGACCATGGCTGTGCCGGTGAGGGAGTGTCCGCCTGGCCGTCCGAGGTCACGCAGATGATGGTGGCGACCATCTTGTCGGGACGCGCGACCAGCAACGCGCTGGCCGCTGCCGCCGACTGCCCGTTGCGGCTGGTCGATGTGGGGATGATGGGGCCGCGCGTTGCCGGTCCCGACTTCTTCCGCGACGCGCGTATCGGCGATGGTAGCGCGCCGCTTGGCACCGGACCGGCGCTGTCCGTCGCGCAGTTCGACGCGGCGTGGGCGGTCGGGGCGGCGGAGGCGGATGCGGCGATCGATGCGGGGGTCACACTGTTGATCGCGGGCGAAATGGGCATCGGCAACACGACGCCAGCCGCCTGCCTGACGGCGTTGCTGACCGCTCTGGATCCCGATGCGGCGGTCGGGCGCGGTGCGGGGGCGGACGATGCCGTGCTGGCGACCAAGCGTCGCATCGTGGCATCCGCCGTGGCGAGGGCGGCGGGGGTTGGCGATCTGCGCGAGGCTATCGCGTCGGTCGCCGGCTATGAGATCGCGGCGATGGCCGGTTTCTACGCGACCGGCGCGCGGCGCGGGGCGACGCTGCTGCTCGACGGCTATGTCGCGACCGCCGCCGCGCTGATCGCCGAACGGCTCGCCCCCGGCAGCGTCAGGGCGATGATCGCCGGGCATCGCTCCGCCGAACCCGGCCATGGCGCGGCGCTTGCGGCGCTCGGGCTGACGCCGGTGCTCGACTGGGAGATGCGGCTGGGCGAGGGGAGCGGAGCGCTCGTGGCCCTGCCGCTGCTCGACGCGGCGGCGGCGTTGTTGAACGATGTCGTACGGCTCGACCAAATCGGGGCGGATCGTGCCGACTGAGTGCCCGCGCTGGGCGCCGCCGCTGCTGGCGGTGCAGTTTCTGACCCGGTTGCCGGTGCCGTGGCTGGCGCGGCTGACGGCGGAACAGGCGGGCGTCGGATTGGCGCGGGCGATGGCGTGGCTGCCGCCGGTCGGGTCGCTGATCGGTGCGGCGACCGGCGTGACCTTCGTGCTGGCGCAAGGGCTATGGCCGCCGATGATCGCCGCGATCGTGGCGCTGATGGTCGAGGCGCTGCTGACCGGTGCGTTTCACGAGGACGCGGTCGCCGATTTCTGCGACGCGTTCGGCGGCGTTGCGAGCGGCGACCGCGCGTTGACGATCATGAAGGACAGCCGGATCGGCAGCTATGGCGCGCTGGGCTTGGGGCTGGTGGTGCTGCTGCGCCTTGCCGCGATGGTCGCGCTGCCGCCGATGCTGGCGATGGCGGCGATCGTCGGCGCAGCGACGGCGGGCCGGCTGTGCGCGGTGACGCTGGCGGCGATGCTTGCGCCGGTCGGCAGCGGTGCGGGCATGGCGGTGCGGGCCGGGCGGATGCCGGGCGGGCGGCTGATGCTGGCGGGGCTGCTGGCGCTGCCGGGCCTGGTGCCGATCCTGTGGCTGGCGCCGGGAGCGGTGGTCGCCGCGCTGGTGGCGATGGCGGCGATGCTGGGGTGGCTGGCGCGCTTCCTGATGCGGCGGATCGGCGGGAGCACCGGCGACTGCCTGGGCTTTGCGGCGGCGATGGGACAATTGGCACTGCTGCTGACGGTGGCGGCGCGGTGAAGGTGCTGCTGCTGCGCCACCCGCCGGTCGCGACGGCATGGCGCGGGCGCTGCTATGGCCGGTCGAACATGGGGTGGAGCCGCGACGGCTGGGCGATGGCGCGGCGGATCGTCGCGGATCTGCCGCCGGTCGATGCGGTCGTCCATTCGGGTGCGCAGCGCACCGCCCGGCTGGCGGCGATGGTCGAGCAGGCGCGGTGCGTGCCGGCGACCGCCGATCCCCGCTGGCTGGAACGCGATTTCGGCTATTGGGAGGGGCGGCGCTGGGACGCGATCTGGCGGGAAAGCGGCGCCGAGATTGACCGCATGATGACCGATCCGGAAGCCTATCGCCCCGGCGGTGGCGAAACCGGGCGCGACATCGCCGACCGGGTAGCGGCGGCGTGGGACGCGCTGCCCCGGGTCGCGTCGGTACTGGTCGTCGCGCATGGCGGACCGATCGCCACGCTGCGCGCGCTGCGGGCCGGGGTGCCGCTGACGCGCGCGGTGGACTTCATTCCGGCGTGCGGCGAGGTCGTGCCGCTTCAGCGATATTGCCAGTAGCGGACGTAATCGACCTTCATCGACTGGGGGAAACGGGTGTCGTCGATCCCCATCTTCCCGCCCCAGTCGCCCCCGACCGCGACGTTCATGATCAGGTTGAACGGCCGGTCGAACGGCCATGCCGCCTGCCCACCGGGCTGGTCGTTGTCGACCCGCATATAGCCGCGACCGTCCACCCCGATGGTGATCGAATCCGGTTTCCAGTCGAGCTGATAGCGATGCCATTCGCCGCAGGCGGTCCGCATCTTCAACGATCCGCCGCGCTGCGTTCCCCGCGCATGGTTGAAGGCGGCGCTGTGCAGCGTCGCATGGACGAGGCCGGGTTCGTATCCCACCAGTTCGAGAATGTCGATTTCGCCCCCCGCCGGCCAAGTGCCGTTGGGCGGCAGCATCCATAGCGCCGGCCAGATGCCGCGCCCGCACGGCAGCTTGGCGCGGATATCGTAGAAGCCATAGCCCATCGGCCGCGTCGAAACGATCCGGGCGGAGGTATAGGCCTGCCCGCCGGCATCGGGCCCCTTGGGCGTTTCGCGGCGCGCCTCGATCACCAGCGCGCCCTTTTCGACACGGGCGTTGGCCGGGGTGTTGGCCGGCGCATAATATTGACGTTCGTTGTTATACCATCCGGCACGGTTGCGGCTGGTGTCGAAGCGCCAGTTTGCCGGATCGATCCGCTTGCCCGAAAACTCGTCGGCGAAGGTCGGCGACCCGCCAGGCGGGGCGATGGCGACGTCGACCGCATGGTTCGACGCGCCGAGCGTCGCGGGCGTCTCCTGCGCCTGTGCCGTCGCGGCAAAGGCGATCGTCGCCAGCATCCCCATCATCCTGCCCATCGATACGCTCCTGCCATCGCCACCGGACGCCTGCCCGTGCCGTGCTAGGGTAGGAAGCGTGCAGGGGCGAGCGCAACCCCTGTCGGTACCGACCGTTCAGGCGACAACCCCCGGAACCGGAGCAGGCGAATGACGATAGAGCAGTTCGATTATCACGATGGCGACACGGTATTGCAGGCCGGCATCGCCTTTCCCGCCGGTCAGGACAAGGCACCGGCCGTGCTGGTCGTCCATCAATGGGCGGGACGCGGCGACGGCGAGCACAAGGTTGCCGAGCGGCTGGCCGACCTCGGCTATGTCGGGATCGCCATCGACATGTTCGGCAAGGACGTAAAGGGCAATCCGGGCGGCGACAACAGCCACCTCATCAACCCGCTCCTGTCGGACCGCGCCGCGTTGTTGCAGCGGATGCGCGCGGGGGTGGCCTTTGCCGCGACGCTGGACCGGGTCGATGCGTCGCGGATCGCGGCAATCGGCTATTGCTTCGGCGGGCTGTGTGTCCTCGACCTCGCGCGCGGCGGCGCTGACGGGGTGCTCGGCGTGGTGAGCCTGCACGGGATGCTCGATGGCAACGATCTGGGCGGCGACGGACCGATCGCGGCCAAGGTGCTGGTCGAACATGGCTGGCGCGATCCGATGGCGGCGCCGGACAAGGTGCTGGCCTTTGCCGAGGAAATGGGTGCGCGTGACGCCGACTGGCAGCTCCATGCCCATGGCCGCGCCATGCATGCCTTTACGAGGACGCAGGCCGCCGCGCCGGAAAAGGGCATGGCCTATGACGCCGATGCCGATCGCCGGTCGTGGGAATCGGTGCAGGGGTTCCTGGCCGAGCTTTTCTGATCCGGTTGCGTCGGTCGGCCCGCACCCCATCTTTACGGTAACGAAGGAACGCAAACCATGACCGAGTATCGCAAGACCGAAGAGGCGCTCGCCCGCCTGACGCCCGAGCAATTCTATGTGACGCAGCAAAGCGGCACCGAGCGGCCGGGCACCGGCGAATATCTCCACGAAAAGCGGCCCGGCATCTATGTCGACATCGTGTCGGGCGAACCGCTGTTCGCATCGGCCGACAAGTTCGATTCGCATTGCGGCTGGCCGAGCTTCACCAAGCCGATCGAACCGGCCAATGTCGCCGAGCTGCGCGACACGACGCACGGCATGGTCCGCACCGAGGTCCGCTCGGCCGGCGGGGACAGCCATCTGGGGCATGTCTTTCCCGACGGTCCGCGCGACCGCGGTGGCCTGCGCTACTGCATCAATTCGGCGGCGCTGCGCTTCGTGCCCCGCGAAGCGATGGAGGCCGAAGGCTATGGCGCCTATCTCGACCAGGTCGAGGGATAGGCGCAGGCGCCACGCTCCAAACGGCGTGGCGGTCCCCCAGGGGGATCGGGTATCGATTTCTGCTAGAAACTGGTGCTGCCGGTGAGGATTGAACTCACGACCTCAGCCTTACCAAGGATGCGCTCTACCACTGAGCTACGGCAGCACTCCGAGCCGGGGGGAAACCCCTCGGCGGCGGGAGGGGCCTATGTGCAGGCATTCGCGGTGATGTCAAGCGGCCGTTGCCATATTGCGGGCGAATTGCGTAGAAAGTCGCGATGAGCGAAGCGGAACGCAAGGCACGGCTGGCACAGGCGCTGCGGCAGAATCTGCGCCGGCGCAAGGAACAGGCGCGGGCGGAGGTTGCGCTCGAGCAACCGGCGCAGGCCGCCACGGGGCAACCGGCGGCCGACTGAACCCTGCTCGATTGTTGACAGCGTTGACGGCGGGCGACACTTTCCCCGAAGAATCGATGGGGAGAGGTCGGATGCGTCGCTGGTGGTTGCTGCTGATCGCGTTGTTGCTGGCACCGGTGGCCTGGGGCCTGCCGGCGGCGGCGCCTGCCGGATCGCCGGTGGCGGCGCATGGCCGGCTGGCGGTGAAGGGCAATCGCGTGGTCGATGCGCAGGGCAAGCCCTATGCGGTCCATGGCATGTCGCTGTTCTGGAGCCAGTGGCAGCCGCGCTATTATGATCCGGCGACGATCGCGTGGCTGGTGCGCGATTGGCGCGTAACGGCGGTGCGCGCCGCGATCGGCGGGCAGCAGGGCGGCTATGATACGCAGCCCGAGGCGGAGACGAAGCGGGCCGAGGCGGTGATCGACGCGGCGATCGCGCACGGTATCTATGTCGTGGTCGACTGGCACGCGCATCAGCCGCGGCCCGACGATGCGGTGCGCTTCTTCAGCCATATCGCGACCAAATATCGCGGCGTGCCGAACCTGATCTACGAAACCTATAACGAGCCGCTGCCCGAACATGGCTGGGCGACCGTGCTGAAGCCCTATCACGCCAAAGTGATCGGCGCGATCCGGGCGATCGATCCGGGGGCGTTCGTGGTGGCGGGCACGCGCAGCTGGTCGCAGGACGTGGACGAAGCCGCCGCCGATCCGCTGCCCTTCGCCAATGTCGCCTATACACTGCACTTCTACGCCGCGACGCATAAGGGCGAGTTGCGGTCCAAGGCGGAGACGGCGATGCAGCGCGGCATCGCGCTGTTCGTCACCGAATATGGCACGACCGCCGCCAATGGCGACGCACCGATCGACGCGACCGAGACGCGGACCTGGTGGGAGTGGTGCGCGAAGCACGGCATCAGCTATCTGAACTGGTCGGTCGCGAACAAGGACGAGGCGTCCGCAATCCTCAAACCGGCGACGCAGGGCCTGTCGGGATGGAGCGAGGCCGAGCTGACCGAATCGGGCCGGCTGGTACGGACGCATCTGCGCGCGCTGCGCTGACGCCTTGTCGCTCGCGGGAGGGGCGTGGCATGTAGGCCCCATGACCGACTCCCGCCCGCTCGCCTATCGCCACACGCCCGGCACCGGCCCGACCATCCTGTTCCTGCCGGGCTATGCGTCCGACATGAGCGGGACCAAGGCGCTGGCGATCGAGGCATGGGCGCGAGAGAGGGGGCGGGCGTTCCTGCGGTTCGATTATGCCGGGTGCGGCGAAAGCCCCGGTGCGTTCGAGGCGCAGACGCTGGCCGGCTGGGTCGACGATGCGCTGGCGATGATCGATCACGCCATCGAAGGCCCGGTAGTGCCGGTCGGATCGTCGATGGGCGGCTGGATCGCGCTGCTCGCCGCCCGTGCCCGGCCGGAGCGGATCGCCGGGCTGGTGGGGATCGCGCCGGCCCCCGACTTCACCGACTGGGGCTTTTCGCAGGCGGAGAAGATGGCGCTGCTGACGGAAGGACGGATCGAGCGGCCGTCGCCCTATGCCGATACGCCGACCGTGTTCACCCGCGCCTTCTGGTCGTCGGGCGAGGCCAACCGGGTGATGCACAGCGAGCTGCCGATCGATGCGCCGGTGCGGCTGGTGCAGGGGCAGCGCGATGCCGATGTGCCGTGGGAGCGCACCGTCCACCTCGCCTCGCGCCTCCGTTCAGCCGATGTGCAGACTGTTCTCGTCAAGGATGGCGACCATCGCCTGTCGCGTGATGGCGATATCGCGCTGATCCTGCGCGCCATCGAGGATGTACTGGCCTGATGTTCTCCCCGCTGCTGTTCCTCGCGCTCCAGGCCGCCGCCGGGCCGCAATTGCCTGTGGGTGCCACGCCCGAAGCGCGCTATGATCAGTGCGTCGATGCCGCGACGACCGCGCCCGAGCAGGCGGAGAAGATCGCCGGGCAATGGCGGCTGGTCGGGGGTGGGTTCCTGGCGCGCCAGTGCCTTGGGATGAGCTATGCCACGCGGCAGAAATGGACCGCGGCGGCGGAAGCGTTCGAGCAGGCGGCGCGCGAGGCGGAGGTGGCGAAGGACGCCCGCGCCGCGAACTATTGGGCGCAGGCGGGCAATGCCCGGCTGGCCGATGGCGATACCGCCGGAGCCGGAACCGCGCTGGATGCTGCGTTGGCCAGCGGGGCGCTGACCGGCCTTGCACGGGGTGAGGCACAGCTTGATCGGGCGCGGGTGCGTGTGGCGGGGGGCGACCTGCCCGGTGCGCGCGGCGATCTCGACCGGGCGCTGAAGGATGCGCCGGCCGATCCGCTCGCCTGGCTGTTGTCGGCGACGCTGGCGCGGCGGATGGGCGACCTGACGCGGGCGAAGGCGGACATTGCCGAGGCGCTGCGGCGGTCGGCGGACGATCCGTCGGTCCAGCTGGAGGCGGGCAATATCGCCGGCCTGTCGGGCGATACCAAGGGCGCCCGGGCGGCGTTCGAGGCGGTGCAGCGGCTAGCCCCGGACAGTGCGCAGGCCAAGGCGGCGGACGCCGCGCTCGACACGCTGCCGCCTGCCTGATGGCGGTTGCGGTGTCCCGGTGCTGACCCGATATGCCGGGTCAACGCACATGGGAGCCGTACATGACCCGCTATCTCCACACCATGATCCGGGTGACCGACCCGGATGCGACCATCGCCTTTTTCGACATGCTGGGCCTGAAAGAGGTTCGCCGCATGGACAACGAAAAGGGCCGATTCACGCTGATCTTCCTCGCCGCGCCGGGGCAGGAGGGCGTGGCCGAGGTCGAGCTGACCCATAATTGGGACCCCGAACCCTATGCCGGCGGGCGCAATTTCGGGCATCTCGCCTTCCGGGTCGACGATATCTACGCGACCTGCCAGACGCTGATGGACGCCGGCGTCACGATCAACCGTCCGCCGCGCGACGGACACATGGCGTTCGTAAAGACGCCCGACGGCATTTCGATCGAGCTGTTGCAGGACGGGTCGCTTCCCGCCGCCGAACCCTGGGCATCGATGCCGAACACCGGGACGTGGTGATGGAGATCGTCCAGATTCCGGTGCTGTCCGACAATTATGCGTGGCTGCTGCACGACGCGGCGAGCGGCGAGACGGTGGCGATCGATCCGGGCGCGGCGCAGCCGGTGCTGGATGCCGCCGCAGCGCGGGGCTGGACGATCACCGCCATCTGGAACACCCACTGGCATCCCGATCATGTCGGCGGCAATGCGGCGATCAAGGCGGCGACGGGGGCCACGGTGACCGGGCCGGAGGCGGAGCGGGCGAAGATCGCCGACATGGACAATGGCGTGGGCGAGGGCGCGATGCTGTCGGTCGGGGAGCATGCCGCCACCGTCTGGGCGGTGCCGGGGCATACCGCGGGCCATGTCGCGTTCCACTTTGCCGACGACGCCGTGCTGTTCAGCGGCGACACCCTGTTCGCCATGGGCTGCGGCCGGTTGTTCGAAGGGACGGCGGCGGAGATGTTCGGCAATATGCGGCGCTATGCCGAGTTGCCGGCCGATACGCGGGTCTATTGCGGGCACGAATATACCCTATCCAACGGCCGCTATGCGCTGTCGGCCGAGCCGGACAATGCCGCCATCGTCGAGCGGATGGCGGCGGTCGAAGCGCTCAGGGCCAAGGGCGAGCCGACCGTGCCGACGACGATCGGCGCGGAGCTGGCGACCAATCCGTTCCTGCGCAGCCGGTCGGCGGAGGAACTGGCACGGCACCGCGCGGCGAAGGATGCGTTCTGATCGGGTAAGGAGAGGCGCGATGAAGCGAATGGCATGGACGGCGGCGCTGTTACTGGGCGCCTGCGCGACTCCGCAGCAACTGGCGGAGACGCAGGCCCGGGGCGACCGGGAGCTTGCGAAGATGCTGGCGGGGCGGGTGGCGGGCAAGCCCGAGAACTGCATCCCGACCGGCTTCATTGACGGGCCGCAGGTGGTGGGCGATTCGCTGATCTATCGCCAGACCGGCAAGCGGCTGTGGCGGACCCAGGTACGCGACCGCTGCCCGTTCCTGCGCGACGATCAGATCGTCGTGTCGATCCTGTACGGGGCGCAGGTGTGCCGCAACGACCGGTTCCGGCTGGTCGATCGCGGTGCGCCGATCGCGTCGGCGGATTGCACGTTCGGGGAGTTCGTGCCGTATGACAAGGTGGGGTGAGCCTTCACTGCCACCTCCCCGCTCTCCCGTTTGGTTCGAGCTTGTCGAGAACGGGGTGCCTCAAACTCCGCGTTCTCGACTGACGCTTCTCGACAAGCTCGAAGCTGCTCGAACCGAACGGGTTTGGGGGGATGGAACTCTCTCCCGCCCGTTCGTCCTGAGTAGCCGCTGAGCCTGTCGAAGCGGCGTATCGAAGGACCTCCAGGGTGCTTCGATACGGGCTTTCGACTTTGCTCAATCCCTACTCAGCACGAACGGCGGTACGGGATCACAGCACGTAGCGGCTGAGGTCGGTGTTCCGTGCGATGCTGGCCAGCTGCTTTTCTACATAGGGCGCGTCGATCGTCACCGCTTGGCCCGCGCGATCCTCGGCGTCGAAGCTGACCTCTTCCAGCAGCTTCTCCATCACCGTCTGCAGACGGCGGGCGCCGATATTCTCGACCTCCGCATTCACCTCCGCCGCGATGCGGGCGATGGCGGCGATGCCGTCGTCGGTGAAGGTCACCTCGACGGATTCGGTGCCGAGCAGCGCGCGATACTGTGCGGGCAGCGATGCCTTGGTATCCGACAGGATCGCGATGAAATCGGCCTCGGTCAGGCCCTTCAGCTCGACCCGGATCGGCAGGCGACCCTGTAGTTCGGGCAGCAGGTCGCTGGGCTTCGCCACATGGAACGCGCCCGACGCGATGAAGAGGACATGGTCGGTCTTCATCGGGCCGTATTTGGTGGCGACGGTCGTCCCCTCGATCAGCGGCAACAGGTCGCGCTGCACGCCTTCGCGGCTGACCGAACCGCCGCGCACGTCGCTGACCGCGATCTTGTCGATCTCGTCGAGGAAGACGATGCCGTTCGCCTCGGCATCGGCCAGCGCAGCGCGGCTGACCTCGTCCTGGTCGAGGCGCTTGTCGGCCTCTTCCTCGACCAGCTTGTCCCAGGCGGCGCGGACGGTCAGCTTGCGGCGCTTCTGCTGGCCTCCGCCGAACGCCTTGCCCATCATTTCCGACAGGTTGATCATCTGCGGCGCGGCACCGGGGATTTCGAACGGCATCTGCGGGGCCGCGTCGAGCTCGATCTCGACTTCCTTGTCGTCGAGATGGCCGTCGTTGAAGCGCTGACGGAACGCCTCGCGGGTCGCTTCGCTGGCGCCCTTGCCGGTCAGCGCGTCGAGCAGGCGGGCCATCGCCGCTTCCTCCGCCTTGTCCTTGACCGCGACGCGGCGGCGTTCGCGTTCCAGCCGGATCGCTTCCTCGACGAGGTCGCGGGCGATCTGTTCGACGTCGCGGCCGACATAGCCGACCTCGGTGAACTTGGTCGCCTCGACCTTCACGAACGGCGCGTCGGCGAGCTTGGCCAGACGCCGGCTGATCTCGGTCTTGCCGCAGCCGGTGGGGCCGATCATCAGGATGTTCTTGGGCGATACCTCGTCGCGCAGGTCGGGCGAGAGCTGCTGCCGACGCCAGCGGTTACGCAGCGCCACCGCGACGGCGCGCTTGGCGTCCTGCTGGCCGATGATATGCGCGTCGAGGGCAGCGACGATCGCCTTCGGAGTCAGATTGTCTTGCATGGAATGTCCGTCAGTTCGCGCTGTCGAGCGCTTCGAGGGTGACGCGATCGTTGGTGTAGACGCAGAGTTCGGCGGCGATGGCCAATGCCTTGCGCGCGACCTTTTCGGCGTCGCCTTCATAGTCCGACAGCGCGCGGGCGGCGGCGAGGGCGAAATTGCCGCCCGATCCGATCGCGGCGATGCCGGCTTCGGGTTCCAGCACGTCGCCATTGCCGGTGACGACCAGCGTCACGTCCTTGTCGGCGACGATCAGCATCGCCTCCAGGTTGCGCAGGAACTTGTCGGTGCGCCAGTCCTTGGCCAGTTCGACGGCGGCGCGCAGCAGTTGGCCCTGATGGCGCTCCAGCTTCGCTTCCAGCCGTTCGAACAGGGTGAAGGCGTCGGCGGTGGCGCCGGCGAACCCGGCGATCACCTTGCCGTCGCCCAGCGGGCGGACTTTCCGCGCATTGGGTTTCATGACCGTCTGTCCGGCCGAAACCTGCCCATCCCCCGCGATCACCACGCGACCGCCGCGACGCACGGATACAATCGTGGTGCCGTGCCACACCGTCTCTTTGCTCATGGGCGCGATATGGGGAGGAGGTTGGGTTGGACAAGGTGGGCTTCAAATCCTCCCCGCTCTGCGGGGAGGGGGACCATCCGAAGGATGGTGGAGCGGTGCGCCGCGAACGCAGTCGTTGCGTGTGGGGCGCTGCCCCTCCACCATCGCCTTCGGCGACGGTCCCCCTCCCCATGGAATGGCGAGGATCTTTAGCGTTCGGCGCCTTTCGCCTTCCCCCAGGCCCTGGCCGCTGTGTAGCCGAGATAGCCGGTGCCGAAGAGGGCGTACAATTCCTCCGGGATGCCGCGCAGATAGGCGGTCATGCCGCGCGCGATGCCGGCGGCCATGTCGGGCTGGACCGCCGAGATCAGCCCCATCGGGATCGCCCAGAGCAGCCTGTAGCGCAGGGTTGCACACCACGTCACAAGAGTACAAACGTGCGAACCACATCGGAGGCACGCGCATGACCGCAGCAATTACGTACAAGCGGTTTTCTACGAAGGCCCAAGAGGGAAATAGCTCTCTGGATCGTCAGACTATTGCGATCAATGCGATGGTCAAAGAGCGTGAATGGAAAGTCGTTGAGGAGTTAGAAGACCTCGGTCGTAGCGCATGGTCCGGCGATCACCTGAAGTCAGGGCAGCTAGGCAAATTCAAGGAACGGGTTGACGCCGGGGAGATCGATCCGGGAACCGTCCTGGTGGTTGAAAACCTCGATAGGCTTAGCCGCCAAAATATTAAGAAGGCGAGACGCTGGGTTGAAGAGGTAACTGAAGCCGGTATCAAGGTCGCAGTTGCGAACAAGAACAAGGTTTTTGATGAAGCAAGCCTCAGCGGCGAAAACATCATCGACCTGCTGGAATACCTTCTTGAAGCCAAGCGCAGCACCGAAGAAAGCAAGACGAAAAGCGAGCGAAATACGGGTGCATGGCGTAAGGCGGAAAGGGACGCAGAAGCAACCGGCAAGTTGATTACTCGAACCGTACCGGCGTGGTTGACGGTCGACGATGATGGTAATCGCGTTGAGAAACCTGAGCGCGGTAACATCATCCGTCGCATCTACGAAATGAGTGCCAGCGGTATGGGCTACATGAGCATTGCCCGCACTCTCAACGAAGAAGGCTTGGAGCCGTGGGGAACGGCTAACAAATCAAACTTGTGGGAATGGTCCTATATCCGCAATGTCCTGCGTCATCCGGCGGTCGAAGGAGAATACCACTGTGGCCGCAAAATCGGTCGACTGACTGGCCAGATTATCCACGACTACTATCCAAGGGTTGTAAGCGAGGAACTGGTTCAGAGGGCTAGGTCCGCAGGAGCGAACCGCAGCAGGACCGGTGGCGCAAACTACAAGAACCCTGCCAATTTGTTCGCTGGGCTACTGAAGTGCGAGGTGTGCGGCACCAACATGATCCGAAGGCCAAGCCGTTCGTTGACCCATGAACGCGCCGGTAGGCAGGCAAGCTACCTTCAATGCTATGATGCAAAACGCGGCGGCACCTGCACCAATCGCGCATTTTACCGATACGAGCATTTCGAGAAAGCGGCTCTGGACGTGATCCTGTCGCTGGCTTTGCAGAACCAATTTTTCAAACGTACCGACGAAGCGGCCAAGCTATCCGGTCAGTTAGCACAGGCGACCAAGAAGCTTGAAACCAAGCGCCAGCAGCAGCGCCGTTTGCTCAATTACATTATGAGTACGGACGATGCGCCGGAAGCGAAAGTTGAATTGGACCTACTTAGGCCAGAGGTAGCGGAGAACGCTGCACGGGTGGATGAACTTACCCGCGCACTAGAACGCGCGAGAGGCAAGCTTAGCCCTGAGGAACAGGCTCAGCGTGTTATCTCGATGACCAACGCAATTAACAGTGATGACGAGGCTGTCCGTAGCGAAGCGCGCATGACGGTCCGTGAGGCTCTGTCAGGGGTTGTTGACGTTGTATACTGCTCGCCAACCGACAAGGATACGGGTCAGGAGGAACGAACCCTCAGCCTTTGGGCGGCAGACAATCACATCCGCTACGACTTTAACAACGAAGGCGCGATCATCCGTAGCTGGAATCTTATACCCGAAAGCATGTCCGACAACCCAGTGGACCGCGCGTTCAGCGAGGAGTTTGCCGCGATGGGTCGCCATACAGGTACGGGCTTGAAAGTGGCGCAGCGTAATAGCGGGCAAGGCAAGACCTAAGCCCGCCCGTGGCCCCCCTGAGAACGCCGAGACAGGTAAAGGGTGCCCGGACTGCACCCTTTACCTGTCTGGGCTTGTATGACGCTTAGCGGGGCATCTGGAGGACTTCGCTGCCAATGTGCAGATTAAAGTGACGGCGCTTACGCTCGCAGTAGATACGCTCACCGGCAAAATCGAAAGCAAAGGTGTCGTCCTCGTATTCTGCGTTGCAGTCCAGAACTTCGACAAAGTTTGCGAGTGCGTTAAAGTCGATCTGCATGTTAGCCTCCGTTTCCGATGACCACACTTACGACATCGCCTAAACCATATTCCTACTCCTGATTGTGGCAACTCGTCGCTCCTATATTCTATGCTGCATGGTGGAAGCGGCTACCCACTGACAACCGCTTCCAAGAAATAGCATTACGCCGGAAAACTCCTACATCTTCGCGTTACCCACTCCGTGAATAGCTTTTTCGCTATCCGAACAACCAAAATGAAACCTCGTAGGAAAATTTTCTCCCTCACTCTCCTCCGTCCGACAAAGCGCACAGCGTCATATGGGGCAGTAGCGCAGTCAATTGGTCCATGAGGACTTCAATGTCTTCATCCTTGCGTTCCAGCAGCCCACGATGCTCCAGCGTCTGCGCAATCAGCGTCAATTCCTCAGAGGAAGCAAGGTCAACCTCAACAACGCCGTTAATGTCCAAGCCCGCATTCTTGTAAGCGCGTAGGATAATGTGCTCGCTGGGCGTCAACTTGCTAGCAGGCAGGATAACAAAGTCGCCGCTCTTGCACTGTGCTTCTGCTGCTCCGTCAGCGGCAAACGGTCCACTGAAAGTTTGCGCTCCACTTCCAGCTTCACCCCAAATGTAAATTCCCTGCCACTCGCTGTACTTGCCGTTGCACACTTTGCCTTACTCCTGCGACTTTCTGTCGTTCCACTCGTATGCATTCAATCTTTTGCAATCGCGACCGCAAAATACACCAGGCTAAACTCTTTTCTTTGCGATAAATCTGGTTGACCTTCTAACCAGTTGGCGCTTGATGTTCTGGTGGCACATCAACGGAGAAGCCACATGGAAGACAAGCAATACTCTGCAACCAGCCTTGAGACAGCCGCATGTCTCTGGGAAGCGGTACTAGAAATCCTGACCGGGGGCGCGGGACAGAAGGGTTTGCGCGCACAAGCCAATCGATGTCGTGAGAACCTCGGCACGTCCCATCTGCGTCTCACGGTACTCGCTTGGGTAGATGCCGTGGATGCCGATTGGGCAACGGTAAAGGAGGAGTGCTGGGACAAGCCTTTCGATTGGGAATGGATACCCGAATGGATCGCCAACAACGTCGATTGGTCAGGCAACGGGCCTGAACTGCGCTCCCCTCGCATCGTGCCGGGAGACCGGTAATGGACCTCGTAGCGCTGCTAGGACGCGAAGCCCTCGACCAACTGCTCGCCAACGGAAAGGAGCAGGAACCGCTGAAAGGTTCGCGGGCTGAACGCGACTTCCACCCTGTCCTAAAGCTATTTTTGCCTTGGACTTCCGGCACTTGGTTGCTGACGGAAATTGACAGCGACGGGCTGGCGTTCGGGCTGGCCGACTTGGGCTTTGGTACGCCGGAACTCGGCTACATCAGCTTGGACGAGATTTGGGAGGTCAAAGGTCCAGGTGGCCTCCGCGTCGAGCGTAATATTCACTGGAAGGCGACCAAGCCGCTATCGGAGTATGCGATGGAAAGCCGACAGCGCGGCTACATCGCAGCATAGAGGGAAGCCCCGGCATTACACCGGGGCTTCGCCATGTCAGCGGTTCTGCAACGTCATTCGTTTGCTAGCAGGTATCTTACGCCACGCCCGACCATGTAGACCGGGAACGCTAGCAGCATCGGTTTTTGGAGCCACTCGCGATCAGTGATCCAGATTACAAGCGGGCCGCCGAAAGCGATTAACGCCCACGCTGTCGTTGCGTAGTGGAGGAGGCGTCCTAAGCGAACCTGCCATTTCGACCCGTCCTGCTTAGTCTGAGGCCAAAGCCAGTTGGGCATAGCCTACCCTTACTTGGCCGCTGCTTCTGCCGCCTTGCGCTTGGCAATCGCAGCATCGACCTTCGCGCTGTCGGCACCGGTTTCGATATAGTAGGCGCGGATGTCATCGAACGAAGGCGGGTTAGCGGCGCGACGCTTTGCCGCTACGCCGATGTTCAGCTTGCTCTGCTCGCCGACTTCACGGGTCGAGCCAGCCCCGGCTGCGGCGCTGCGCGGGGCGCTGGCCTTCGGAGTACCATCACTATCCAACGCAGCTTTGATTTCCTTATCCAGATCACCGGCCTCGACTGCCGCCTTCAGCCCACTCAGGAAGTCCTGAAAACGCTCAGCCGGGACATAGTTCGTGGTCTGCCCTGCGATCTTGACCGGCTTGCCGTCAATCTTAGGGGTAAAGCTGATCGCGTTGTTGCCACCGGTTTTCCAAGCACGGTTCGGCGCGCGAGTCACGTTGTCGCTATGCTGCTTTGCTGCTGTATCGATCGCCTTGACGAGTTTCTTACGCCCAACCTTGGGGTCGTACACTGGGGTGTTGAAGTTGGTCCCAAGCGTGTTGTCGATCAGTTCCAGAAAGCCGCCCATAGTGTCCTCCGCGAGAAAATGATGCGCCGGAGTTAGGCACTAGGCGTTACCAGTCTGTCAACAGCAGACGCAAAAGGCCCCCGCGAACGGGGGCCGGTATAGTGGGTTATTGGCTTACTTCGTTGGTTCAGCAGCCTTCTTATCCGCGCGCGTCTTACGCAGCTTGTCGGTACGCGCTTCCTTCTTCTCAGTCAGTGCGGTCAGCTGGGCGTCGTATTCACCAGCCTGAATGCGGTCCGCATAGTAGGACAGCGCATCCGTGAAGTTTGCAGTCGGGACGGTCATTTCCTTTACGTCCACATCGGTATCCTGCACCTTCGTGCGTTCCAGGACGAGCGCGCTGTTGCTGACACGGATCGTGAACGCCGTGCGCCCGCCCTCGATCGCGCGGAAGTTGACCTTGCCCTCTGCGGCTTCACCGGCTGCGAACTGTTCCTTCATCTTGTTGATGTTTGCGAGGGCTACGTCCTTGGCCGAACGTGCTGCGCTCTGCGTACCTGCAAGGGCTGCGGGAACAAGCATCGAGGGATTGAACTTCGACATAGTAGTTACTTTCCGATCTAGCAGTGCGCTCCGTTGCGCCCTGTAGAACTCGTATGTTGTCGCTATGCCGAGAAGTCTTCCACTCTTTGGGGCTTGATTTCACTCTTTTCTGGAGAACCGCCGACCGCCGCAATCTCCGTTAGTTGTCTACGGCGCAAGAGCATACGACTGTTCTACCGACAGAGACATACGGAGCAACATATGACCGCTACTATCATTGCTTTCCCACATCGGACCATCAACCTGCAACGTCTCGCACTTGTGGGAACGGCATTGCGTGATGCAATACCGATTGCGCCTCGTGATGCAGAACTCGACCTCCTGCTGACTATCGGGGGCAAGCTGCTCGACAACCTCGCCGACCATACAGCCGTGGACTGCTGGCTAGTGCGCTTGGACGAATGGGAAGCCAAAAACGCTGGATAGTGGTTTGCGTAAATAGTGGGTCAAAAGGAGACCCACTATGAACGATCACGTTTTTAACATCGACGAGCGCACTAAGGCCGTTGCTGCCCTGCTGCGCGCTGACACCACCGAGCGTGAGGTCACCAGCAAGCTCTACGAAGGCAAGCCGACCTATGGCCCTGGCAATGGCCTAGAGGGCAAGGATAACATCCTATATATCCTCATGAACAATTACGGTGTCGCGCTCAACGGTAAGCTGGCTCACGCATATGAGCGCGACTTTTACTTCCAGCAGGACATGCTGGAACTGATTACGCGCGATAAAGCATATCGCATGGGAAGCATGGAAGCCTTTCAGCGTCTCGGCACGATCAGCTGGGGTGAGCCACGATGAACGACGTTACCCTCGAAACCTTACACGCCGATTATGAAACTGCTCGCGCAGATATGCTCGCAAGTGAAATCTACGTATCGAGTGCTTACATGGGTGTAGGGGGCATGGTGCCGCTAAAAGACTTCGTTCCCGGTTTTGTCAACTTATCAGTTGAGATATGGGCGTCGCCATCACCTGTCCGCTGCGACCTATCGCGCGAACTGGCACCGCTGGAGCAGGCGGCGCGACTATATGTAATCGCGCGTGACTACGGACTTGAGGCCGCGATGCTCTACAAGTTGAGTGATGGCGCGATTGATCCAAGGGTGAGCGAATGATCCGCCCAGCCGACGCACTAGATGTTCAGATGGCACTTGCGAGGATGACCCGCTGCCGCGTGAGCATACACGACCTAACGGAGTACGAAGCCCGGTACACAATCGCGTTCAAGTTCCTCCTGACACTGGACGAGGACGAACTCAACGTACTCGCGAGGGAGGTTGATAGTCCCTCGCAGTTTAAAGAAGCTTACGACACCTTGAAGTACCAATGCCTCACTCGTCCCGACTATCTGAGGGAACGATAATCGAGCGGGTGTGGAAAGTTCGTCTGCCTTACATAGACATGGCGACAGTCTTTTGCTGGCTTCGCGACAACGAACGCGAAGGTCATTATGTCGGGTTCAAAGTGACCTATCCCTCAACCCGAGGAGAACGCGGCGAAACGGAAGTGCTTTTCAGCGACCGCGACACTGCTCTGATGTTGAAGTTAGCCCTAAACTGAGAATTGCGCGGCAACGCGGTCGGCAGTCTCAACATCGGGCAAACTGAACTCTAAGGTGCCGTTCTGCTTGTAGGCATCAGCCCAGCAGTCCTGCCACAGCCCTTGCTCCCGCAGCCATGCGCCTTCCGGACGTTCAGCTGCTAAGGTCGCAATCCGGTATTCCCAGAAAGCCTGCTCCAGCGCATCTTCCTGTTCCGGCGTCATGCGCTTACCCGCCTCCTCGTGGCCCTTCTCACGCGCCCAAGCGGTGAACATGTCCTTAGCCTTCTCACTGGAAGCGATCTGCTCATCGCCGCCGTAGAAAGCTTCGTCATCGAGGTTCGGGTCCAATCCCTTCGCGAGACCGGACAGGCGGAACGATGTGGGGCTAAGGCGCTCGATCATAGGCCACGTCCCTAGCGCGACCCCCGCGATCCTTAAATACCCTATGCAGAGAATTATCCTTACGCTCGATCAGGCCCGAACCCTCCAGCGCGATCCCCGGCCATGGCCCGCTGATTGGGTCTTCCTCCTCGACATCGACGTGCCGGAAAAACCCGACATTATCGCAGACCCTTTGCGCATGAGTGCCGCGATGGAAATGAAACGAATGGGATGCGGGGATGACCACATCGCGGAGCAATTGGCCTGGAAGCCCGGTAGCACTCCCCTGAGGCAAATCGCCCGCATAATCAAAAAGATGAACGCCACCTGACCTGCCCTTCACAGCATATGGGCGGTCAGCTATTTTATGTTCATGACCGACGTTTACCGCCCTCGCGCATATTATGGCACTCGAAAGAATGGGTCGCAGGCTGTCTCATTGGACCTGGATGACCTTCGCGAGATCGTATTCAACGCCTATGCCTTTTTTGAAGGCGGGGGCTACCTTGTAGACGCCTTTGGCTACCACTGTGTCGATCGTGGATACGAGCCTGGATACGTAGGATCGGACATCGATGTGTTCGTGCGGCTCACATTGTTTCGCAAGGACCTCTGGCCCATCAAAGACACGTACTCTTTCTACAGCGAGGATGACTGTTTCACGATCCTAGAGTTCTTGTACGATCACGTGAGCAAGCCTGCAGATAAGCACTACCACGACTGGGACCATTGTGGTTGGCACTACAGCAACTTCAACAAGCAGTTGGGACGCGAGGAATTCAGAGCCAAGTTGACGGTACCGCTTGAACGCTATGGTACAGGCTGGGAACTCACTGAAGCTGGCGAAATCGTTAGCTTGCCGCCAAGCGGCATGAAGACACTCGTCAATGCGCCGCTGCCTACTAACGACAAGACGACCCAAGATAAGGTCGCTGACGCACTGATGAAGTATCGACGTCACGGGGCCAGCATATCCGACCGTCGCGACGCGGTCCGCGATTTGGCTGATGTCCTGGAATGGCTCCGTCCGAGCATCAAAGAGGCATTGCTGAAAGAGGACGAGCAAGAGCTGTTCAAGATTGCCAATAATTTCGGCATTCGGCACATGAACCAGAACCAAAAGTTGCAGTACGATCAGGCGGTCTGGCTGTCGTGGATGTTCTATCACTACCTGAACACTATCTACGCCTTCCTTCACATCCTCAAGCGTCAGGGCATTACGGTTTAGCATATGATAGACCTTGCGATCGTCGCCCTGCTGATCGTCGTTGCATTCCTGGCGACGACCGTGGTGGTCATCTTCCCGCCCGCCAGTCTAACCCTAGTGGTAACCGCCTGCGGTATCTTGCTGTTGTGGCGCTTCCAACAGTCACAAACCAGACTTGCGGAACGCAAACTGTTCCTCGACCTGATGCCTCGACGGGCCGAGTGGTATGATCGGGTTAAACTCGCATTAGAGGGCAGAACAATCGAACGGCTTGAACACATAGAGCTATTGTTGCGGAACGAGCCGCCACCGAACCCCGAACACCTATCAAAGTTATGGCAACTGGAAACAGAAGCAGGGTGGCTGTTCAGTATGGATATGGTGGCACTTACGGCTCGGCTGATCCTAGCGGACAAACATGTCTATGAAATGCAGTTGGAAGCCCGATACGGCAACATGCAGGCGGCGTTGGAAGTGGGCAGGTTGCATACGGTGCTGCACGAGGAGCAGCGGAAGTTACAGGACTACCTCGTGAGCTACCTCTATGTAGGCGACATTGGAAAGCCCAAGAGGTCGCCCGTGAATTTTGCTAAGGTTAAGAGAAGAGGACCGTTCGGCCTACTTGGAGCAAAGAAGGTAAGGCTACCGGCCGAGGCCGAAAATGCCCCGTCGATATAGGCGGAACACGGACCATTATCACGCTTACCGCTAAGCCCTTACTGCGATCTGCTCGACGCCAGCCAAGCTGCCGATGCTCGGTCCAGGGTAAATCCCTCTCCAAAGCCGTTCGCTGTTCAACCCGATAACCCGCTCTTTAAACACCTCTGGCGTTACCGATCCGAACAGTTTGCCGCTGATTGTGTCGAAGAACTGTTTGCTTTCCATACGCGCGAACAGCTCCATCGCCGTTCCCCATCGCCCAGCATATACCAAGGTATGAGGAAACCAGCTTATGTAGCGCCCAGGCTCGCTCACGGGACGCTTGATAAACAGCAGTAAGTCCGCCTCCATCATTCGCGCGAACGAAGGCAATCCAACCTGATAGTGCTCGTTTACAAAGTCGGCCTGCCAATCAGCCCGGTTTTCACTCAAGCGTTGATTTCGGTATTGAAGGACGTCGGCATACTGCGCGAACTCCTCGAAATCCTTTGTGCTTCTACCACGGTTTCCGTTTGGATCATCGTAATAGTAAGCATGGTCAAGCAAACGAGCGATAAGATCAATCTGCTTTTCCGCAAGCAGCACTGCAACCACACCTAGAAACGCTTCGTAGGCTATGATTTTATTGGCATCGTAAGTTGCCGGCGTCCAACTAGTCGCCTTCGGAGATCGGTCTGTTGTCGAAAGGACCTGCTCAAGGACCGCGATCAAGTCATCGAAGGCTGCGACTGCGCCTCTCACCAGTACCTTGGTCAACTCATGTAGCTGTCGAATGTAAGGCCGCATTGCATCGGCGGCGATCACGACAGCCTCGTCAATCGGAACTGCGTTGTTCTGCCCCTGGGATTGCGGGGGGCGAAGTGCGACCAGTTGCTCTATCAGGCCCTCTCCAAAATCTCGAATTAGGCCAGATGCATTCGCAGACCCTCGCTCAAGCCCCTCCTTGGCACGCCGAAACCTTGATTGTGTCGCAAGCGGCGCCTCGTCCTCCGAAAGGTAAGCAGGCTTCTTGCCTAGCTTGGGTCGAGTATGGAGCGGGGCATCGTTAATCCAACGGGTGAGTTCTTCATAGGCATCCTCTTCCCTCTCTGGTTTGCTGAAATCAATAAAAATGCGGCCGCCATAGAAAGTTGGGACATAGGCGTTCCCAGCGTCATCAACTTCAGTGACAAGCGCAGCATATTTGCTTTGATCTGCTTTCCTGTAGATTTCCGGGCTAAGGATTTGCGTCTCGGTGCCTACGCCGCCTGCGCGTCCGTCTGCTTTCTCTTTATACAATCGGTCGCATACAATTAGCACTTTGGTCACGGCAGGATTTGTGATCGACTGCTCCATGAAATAAATGGGATCATGGCCTGGCTTGAGGTCCCATTCATCGAGGATCACAAAGACGCCGTCCTCAGTCAGGCGCTCCGCTAGACGCCGCACCCAAGTCTTGTGTTCGGGCGATGACCACGCATAAGAAATAAATGCTTTCTGCTCGCCGTTTTCCTCCACGACATCCGACACCACTGCCCTCCTGTGAACCAATCATGCCGCGTAAATAAAGACATGAAGAAATGTCAGCAATTACAGGCTAAAGAGCCAAAGCCGCACACGCAAACGGTAATGGCCGAACTTGTGCCAACAGTAACCAGTTTGACCGAGGAAGCGACGAGGAACCGGCCCGGTCAACCGACGAAGCGCAACGACGCGATCCTCGATACGATCTGCACACGTCTGGAATGTGGAGAGGCACTAGTGATGATCTGCAACGATCCGTCGATGCCTGGGTACCAGACCGTCATGCAGTGGAAGCGGGAAGACCCGGAACTAGCCGCGCGCTTTAACGCTGCCCGCGAGGAGGGCACCTACGCCCTGGATGATGTCGCGGAATTGATCGCACGCAAGGTTCCCGGCTTCGCAACGGGTGATTTCCGCTACGACGATCTGTTGGTAAGCGTTCTGGCGCAGCGCAAGCGGTACGCGAACCGGAAGCGGTTCGGTGACAAGGTGCAGATGGATGTGGTGCAGCACCAGTCCGTCATTATCGACTGGAACACCATTGAGGGTGAAGGCGGTGACGGTGTTTAACGCAGGCGGTACACCGTAGCACGATTGATCCCTAGCACCCTGGCCACCTCAGCCGCAGCTACGCCCTCAGACAGCATCGCTCGCACCCTAGCAGGGTCTATGCGGGCCTGACTGCCCTTGTAGCGTCCCTTGGCCTTCGCTTGCTCGATGCCCTCTCGTTGACGCTCTCTGCGAAGGTCTGTTTCGAACTCCGCAACCGCACCCATCATGGCCAGGACGAACTTGCCCATGCTGTTAGTGGTGTCGAACTCCCCCTGTTCGGTAGAGCGGAAGCCTACGCCCTTGTCCTTCAACTGCGCCATTGTGTTGTGCAGGTCAAGTGACGAACGCGCGAAGCGGTCAAGCCGTGTAACCACAAGTGTGTCGCCCTCACGAACGAACTCCACGCAACGCTTGAACTCCTGCCGATCGCCCGACGAGGCACTGACCTTCTCACTGAAGACCTTCTCACATCCTGCACGGGCCAATGCCTCTAGCTGCAACGTCAGGTCCTGTTCCGACGTACTAACCCTCGCGTACCCTACGATCACGTCGCATACTCCTCTAAAGCGTCACTGCGATTGTGTCGCATTGGGCAAAGAGCAAGAGCTAAGGCGACAATCTACGGAGTGAGCAGTAGGGTGTGTCGCAGGACTACCCAAGTGCGACACAGCGAGCGTCTCTGAGGGTCTAGGCCGCATGGGGCTATTAGGTATGCTGAATGCCCCTACTGACGCTGTACGACCCATCTGCGGGGCAGGACGAGCGGGTCTAGGGCCTGGGGTATATACCCCTTCTCTCTGTAGGCCGGGTGGGTAGCGCAGCCTATCTATTTTCTAGATTGAGAAACCAACCCAACACCTCAGATTTTTTCGTCACCCTTCCAAAACCGCCCGCTTTGGTAAGTAGTCGATGTCGACTAAACCATTGCAGGGCATCAGGCCAAACCTAGATTTTAATGAGGACCAGCGAGACGCGTACAAACTCGCCACTAGCCCCTCCTACAAGTTCCATTTGTTCTACGGAGGTGGTGGTAGTGGCAAAAGCTACCTGATCCTCACAATCATCATTCTCAGGGCACTTGCAGCCGCGGGTTCACGCCATGGCATATTCCGACTTACACGGAATAGCTGCGATACCACACTCTTCAGCAAGACGCTTCATGAGGTCTTCGACAATGTACTTCCCGGATACCTGCAACGACCCGACGTAACGGTCAGTCAGCAGGACATGACCGTTGAACTGCACAACGGCAGTTTGCTGATGTTCAACGGCCTGGATGAGAACCGCCTAAAGAAGATTGACGGAAACGAGTACCAGACAGTCTGGCTCAACGAGTGCAACGAGTTCACCTATAATCACGTCTCGGTCCTCATAGGACGTATGCGCGGTGTCAAACTCAAAGCCGACGGCAAGGAGTTGCGCCACAAGCTCTTCGCGGACTGCAACCCAAACAGTGAGGCTGATTGGGAGTACAAGGCTTTCATCCAGGGCGTAAATCCGGCTGACGGCGATGCCTTGCCGAACCACGGGGTCTGGGTTCACCACAAGCTGCGCCCGATTGCAAACCTCCACAATGTAGGTGCCGACTACATCGACAACATGCGTGCAAGCATGAGCGCAGCCGATCGAAAGCGGTACGTCGATGGCGACTGGGCAAGTGCCAACCCCGACGCCACGTTCAACGAAGCAATGTTCGTCAATAACCGCATTCCTAAACCGCCTATCATTGTGGGCGATCTAGAGCGCGAACGCGACCCGTCAGAAACTCTCGCTATGCTGGAAACGCGGGGCATCGGACTATCGCGGGTCACTGTAGCCGTAGACCCTGCCGTAACTGCCGATCCAAAAAGCGATCTCAGCGGCATCACCGTTCAGGGTATTGCCCGTTTGCTCAACGACCAGACCGGGAAGTGGGAGGATCACGCATATGTCCTTGCCGACTATTCTCTGCGAGGTACGCCCGATCAGGTTTGTGCGGTCGTATGCCAAGCGTACAAGGAATGGGGCGCCAGCCGGGTCATCATGGAAAACAACCAAGGCGGTCTATGGCTCGAAAGCACGATGCGAAGCCATTTCCCCAACGTGCCTCTCAAGTTTGTTTCCGCCACTGCGACCACTGGCGGTAAGGCAAGTCGCGCCGAACCTGTGTCCGCTCAGTATGAGCGCGGCATGGTCCACCACGTAGGTACTTTGCGAGAACTTGAAACCCAGATGTGTGAGTTTGGCTCGGCGGCGTCGCGTCGCAAGTCACCTGACCGCATGGACGCCGTAGTCTGGGGTATCACCGAACTCTTGGACTTGGGCCACGAAAAGAAGCAGCCCGTAGGTATGTGGACAATCCGCGCACCTAACCTCTGGTAAACCGCCAACTCTCCCGTCGCTTAAATAGGCGACACCCAACGGGAGAAGTAATGGCAATCAACACACCAAGTCCTGAAATCGCCGCATGGCATCATCGTTGGAAGGTGATCCGTGATGTAGTGTCGGGCGAGTACCAGATTAAGGCAATGGGCGAGGACTACCTACCTCGCTTCCGCGCCAATCAGACGAATGAGGAATACGAACGCTTCAAGAAGACGACGCCTTGGTTCCCGGCGACTGCCCGAACCGCACAAGGGCGTCGCGGCCTCATGTTCGCCAAGAATGTAGTCCTTGATGCACCGATCCTCGAACCCATCGCGAATGTCCTGACAAAGCGCGGGCACAACTGGCGCAGCATCGCGGAACAGATCGTCTATGAGACATTCCAGACGAACTTTACCGGCTTACTTGTCGATCACCCTCCACGACCGGACGGCATCGAACTCAACGCCGAGAATGCAATCCTTGAGGGTTTCCGTCCCTTCCTGAATGTCTATTCCGCAGAGTGCATCTTGGAAGCAACTCACGGCCTCGTACGGAACCAGCAGCTATTCACGAAGGTAAGGTTGCGTGAGAGCGACGATTGCGAATTGGAGCTGGCGCTAGAGAACGGGGTGTACGTTCAGCGTCGTCACGAGCGCGGCGGTCGTATCACTGAGACTATCCCTATGCGGAATGGCAAGCCGCTAACCGAGATTCCATTTGAGATGGTTTCCGACAACCGCGAGGATACGCCGCAGCCCAGCGTCCTTGAGGACATGGCTCGCCTGAACCTCAACCATTACGTCGCTCAGGGCCGATTGAACGCCCTTCAGGTCTTTGGTTCGGGCTTGGTCCCGATCCTGAAAGGCATCGAACCTGAAAAGCGGATCGTAGACGGTGAGGAAATCACCGTCATGCCGGAACTCAACTTCGGCCCCGGCGGCTACCTGCTACTCCCCAACCCCGACAGCGATTTTGGCTTCTTGGAGCCTGAGGGCAAGATGGCTGGCGAACTCCGCGCTTCGGTCAAAGACCTAGAAGACAAAATGGCCAAGGTCGGTGCGCGGATGCTGGCACCTGAGGCGGTCGCACCAGAAGCCGAAATGATCGTCGCGATGCGTAACGCAGCCGAGGATAGCGTTACGGGAAGTTTGGCGCAGACCTATGCGGCTCGTATCAGCCGCGCATTGGCGCGCATGGCATGGTGGATGACACCCGGCGATGCAGCGTTCGTAGGCGACGAAGCCGTGATGACGCTGAACACCGACTACAACATGCGGGGCATGTCGGCGCAGGAGCGTCAGGTTGCCGCAACTGAGGTCCAGAGCGGCCTTCGTTCTTGGCAGGACTATTTCGAGGAGCGCAAAACGCGCGGTGTCGTGATTTCCAGCCTGACCGCCGAGGAAGAGCGTGCCCGCATCGAAGCTGACAACGTGGATAGGCCCACGACCGAGACGCTGTAATGCCGAGCGTTAACGAGGCTGACTAAATAGAGGCATGAAAAGTCAGCCCTATATCTACATGGTTGGTTGGTCCAAGTATGACCGCTGGTACATCGGTTGCCGCTATTCAAAAGCGGCACACCCCGGCGATCTATGGACCACCTACTTTAGTTCCAGTGAGATTGTCACTGCCTTCCGATACGTCTTCGGAGAACCAGACGTTTTCAGGGTCGAGTCTGCAAACGACAAGCAAGATGCTCTGAACAAGGAGTGTGGACTTCTTCTGTATTTCAATGCGGTGTCGGACGTGCGCTTCCTGAATCGGTCAAACCGTGGTTCGGCTTTCAGTCTGAGCACGTCGAGCATCGCTAAAATAAAGTCCACGCTGACCGACAAGTATCAAAACGATCTAGAGTACCGCGCAATGCGGGTCTCCAACAATCAGGCCATTTGCGCGCAGCCCGAACGCAATGCCAAGATCGCGGAAGCGAACTCCGCCCGCTTCTCCGATCCTCTTACTAGGCAACAATGGTCCGAGAAGTCGAAGTCGTTGTGGCACGATCCAGACTATCGCGCCCGATGTGAAACCGGGAAGCGGGCTGCAATGGCCGCGCCCGAGTACCGCGACAATATGTCATCCACCCTAAAGGCAAAGTGGGCCGATCCAGAGTATCGTGAAATGATGCTGTCCGCCCGTGCCAGGAAGAAGGCCGAGAGTGCCAACAGTCAATGAAACTCTACAGGATCGTTCCATACGTCATGCAATCCTGATCCAGCGGTACGGCACGGGGGTAGCGGATCGTATCGTCCGCCTCCTCAACAGCGCAGATGCCGATATTGTCGACAAGCTGGCTGCACGGCTCGCCGCGATAGAGGATGACGTGACCCCCGTTTCTTCATCCACCTGGACCTAGAAACCGGCCCCTCGAAGGGACGGACGAAATGAAGCGGAAGCAGTTTACGGAAGAGCAGATCATCGGCATCCTGAAGGAGGCCGAGGCGG